>Ga0153954_1000003_pt1 | contig 393360 bp, 312 predicted proteins | sample TSFL038MetaG_FD_102277 | JGI IMG/M metagenome (GOLD analysis project Ga0153954, IMG submission 102277) | Attine ant fungus gardens microbial communities from Florida, USA - TSFL038 MetaG | ecosystem: Host-associated > Fungi > Mycelium > Unclassified | place: USA: Florida, Wekiwa Springs State...
AATGTATCGCCAACCACCAAGACCAGCTACAACGACCTGCTGCTCTCCGGCGCAGGAAGCTGGGAGCCGGACTTCTGGGGCCGCATCCGCCGCAACGTGGAAGCCACCCGCGCCACCGCGCAGGCCACGGCTGCAGAAGGCGCCAACATCACACTTACGCTACAGGCTGAGCTTGCCGCAGACTACTTCCAGCTCCGTGGCCTGGACTCGCAGATTCGCCTGCTCAAGTCCACCGTCGCAGACTTTGAAAAGCAGCTCGATCTCACCACGCGCCGCCGTGATGGCGGTGTAGCCACGGACGTAGATGTAGCCCAGGCCAAAACCGAGCTCGAAACCACCCGCGCGCAACTTGTCGATGTGAACGTGGCCCGCTCCACCTTTGAGCACGCCATCGGCACCATCGCCAACATCCCGTTGCAGGACTTCAGCATTCCGTTCTCGCCGCTTGATCTGCCCATGCCGAACGTTCCCGTCGGTGTGCCCTCGCAGCTTCTTGAGCGCCGTCCGGACATCTCCGCAGCCGAGCGCCAGGCGCAGGCCGCCAACGCGCAAATCGGCATCGCCATCAGTGCGTATTACCCCAGCATCAGCCTCAACGGTGCGGGTGGCTTTGAAAGCACGCACGGCGGCACATGGATCCAAGGCCCCAGCGCGCTGTGGTCCCTCGGTGCGTCGGCCACGCAGCTGCTCTTTGACGGCGGCCAGCGCCACGCCCTCACCTCCGAGGCCCGCCACCAGTACGAAGCGCAGGCCGACGGCTACAAGAACACGGTTGTCCAGGCCTTCCAGGACGTGGAAGACAACCTCTCCACGCTGCGCATCCTCAATGACGAAACTGCCGTCGAGCAGGGCGCCGTGGCAGCCGCGCAGCATTCGCTTGACCTGTCAAACCAGCGCTACAAAGGCGGCGTGACTACGTACCTTGAAGTCATTACCGCGGAAACCACGCTGCTGAGCAACCAGCGCACGCTCACGGACCTGCAAACCCGCCAGTTCGCTGCCAGCGTGCAGCTAATCCGCGCTCTCGGCGGAGGATGGGATACAACGCAGCTGCCCAACTAGGGACGAGTGACGAAGGACGAGGGACGAGAAAACCAAAGGCCGCATCGGTTATCCGATGCGGCCTTTCTATTCTCAAAACATGTCCAGCCACACAAAGCATGGGTGCCCCAGGTCCCTGATTTTGGGACCTGGGGTACCTAAGCCGTCAGTTCTCCCGTTTCCGTTCTCCCGCAAAACGTTTCGGTTCTTCCCAAAACTATGAAGTGTCATCCTGAGCGCACGGGGCCCCAAGCGTTTTTCAGCTTGGGGGTGGTAAGTGAAGGATCTGCGGTTGCTTTTGTTTTTGCTTTTGCCTTTCCTAGTCCCTATGTCCCTCGTCCTTCGTCCCTATCTTCACTCCGCTCTCAGCGCTACCACCGGATCCACCGCCGCTGCTCTCCGCGCCGGCAGATAACTCGCCAGCGCTGCCGCGGCAGCCAGCACCACCGGCACCGCAACAAACGAAACCGGATCGAACGGACTAACCCCAAACAGCAGAGACTTCATTAGACTTACCAGCCCCGCCGCTGCGCCCACGCCAATCACCACGCCAACCGCAGTCAATACCAGCGCCGAGCGCACAAACATCCACCGCAGCTCATCCTTCTGCGCGCCCAGCGCCATCCGAATCCCAATCTCCCGCGTCCGCTGCGACACCGAGTAAGAAATCACCCCGTAAATCCCGATGATGCTCAGCATCAATGCCATCGACCCCGCAATCGCCAGCATCACCAGCGTGAAGGATGTCCGCGCCATCGATTTTGCATAAAGCCCCTGCATCGTACCCACCTGCGCCAGCGGCAGGTCCCCATTCACGGACCACACCGCCTGCTGCATCTGGTTCAGCAAGCCAGTTGTACCCGCGCGGCTGCTATGAATCACAAACGAGACAAACCGTAATCCATTCATCCCGCCCCGCGGCGTAAAGCGGTCATAAAATATCGCCGGCCAGTAGATGATCGCCGGAGCCTTCTCATCCACGCCATGCACATGCACGTCTTCCACTACACCAATCACTTCCTGCCACGGAGAGCGACTGTACTTCTTCACTCGCTTGCCAATCGCCGCTTGAGCCGAACCCCAGTTCTCCCGCGCAAAGCTCTCTGAAACCATCACCATCGGCCTTACGCCTTCCTCGTCATCCCACGTAAAGTCGCGCCCTGCGACGAGACGCGTGCCCATCGTCTGCAGGTATCCCGGCGAAACGTAGTTGTAGAGTTGCAGCGGCCCATCCCCACCCGGATACACCTTGCCCTCTACTGCAATCAGGTCCGCGTTTGGATCGTTTCCGTCCATCGGCACAGCGGCTGCAAAACCCACTGAAGTCACGCCCGGAATTGCCGCAAGATTGTCCATCATCTCGCGCTGCATCCGCGCCACGATATGCGGATCCAAAGCCACCTGTTCTGGAATGAACATGTTCATCGTCTCCACATGCGCAGCATCCTGGAAGCCCGGCTCAACATGCCGCAGCGCGGCAAAGGTGCGAATCATCAGCACCGCGCTCACCAGCAGCACCATCGCCATGGCCACTTGCGTCACCACCAGCACATTGCGGGAGCGCTGCCGCGCGCGTCCCGTGCTCGCCGTGCGATTGTTGCCAACCATCATTGCCGAGCCCTTCATCCGCGCATACTTCAGTGCTGGAATCGAACCAAACAACAGTCCCGAGAAAACAGCTAGTGCAAACGTAAATCCCAGCGAGCCCGCGTCAAAATGCACCTCGCTCAGTCGCGGCAAATTCGTCGGTCCTAATGCCTTCAGGAGCCGCAATCCCGCATAAGCCACGCCAATCGAAACCACGCCGCCCATCAGTCCAAGCAACACGCTCTCAATCAGCAGCTCCCGCGCAATGCGTCCGCGCCCCGCGCCCAGTGCTGCGCGAATGGAAAGCTCCTGGTGCCGCGTCTCCGCACGAACCAGCAGCAAGTTCGCGACATTTACGCAGGCAATCAGCATCACCAGGCCTACGGTCGCCATTACCACCCACAGCACATTGCCGATATTGCCAACCACTTCCTGCTTCAGCTGGTGGAAGTTCGGCACAATCTTCCACACCTCGTAGTAATGCGGATTCGAGCCCGGTCCGTTGGACCACGAATCCATCCACACCCCGACCAGCCGCGAAACATCCGCATCCGCCTGCGCCAGTGTCACCCCCGGCTTCAACCGCGCAATTCCGTTCAGGCCGAATCCGGCCAGTATTTGATTGGTGGGATCGAATGCGAATGGAATCAGAAGGTCGAAATCCTGATCGATGAAGCGAAAGCCTCGCGGCATCACGCCGACAATCGTGCGTGTCGTTCCGTCCACCTGGATGCTGCGGCCAATCACGCTCCGCTCGCCTCCAAAGCGCCGCTGCCAATAGCTGTAACTGAGCATGGCGGTCTTTGCGCCGCGCGGGTCTTGATCGGCACGCGAAAGCGAGCGGCCGAGCATGGGCGGAACATCGAGCGCTTCAAGAACGCCATCACTGACGTTTGCAGCGTCTACCTCTTCCGGATTGCCCACGCCGGTGACATTGGCGTTATACATTGCCCACACGCCCATCGACTGGAAGCTGTGGTTGTACCGCGAATACGTAAGATACATCGAAGGCGAAAGCAGCAGCCCATTCTGGGAGCTCGACAAGCCTCCAGCGCCCGGCGCCTCCTGCCGCAAAGCTACCAGCTGCTCCGAGTGCGGATAAGGCAGCGGCTTCAGCAGCACGCTGTTCACCACGCTGAAGACAGCAGTATTCGCGCCAATGCCAATCGCCAGTGTCAGCAGAATCGTCACCGCAAACCCCGGCGCCTTCCGCAGCCTGCGCAGCGCAAACCGCACATCACTCAGCAGAGATTCAACCGCAGGCCACTGCCAGGCCTCGCGGCTGCGTTGCTCCATCAGCGCCACGTTGCCAAACTCGCGCCGCGCCTGCTGCTCGGCCTGCGCGCGCGGCATGCCATCGGCCACTAACTCATCAGCGCGTTCATCAATGTGCTCCTGGATTGAAACCGAAAGATCGTCATAGCGACGTCGACGGGCAAACAGTTGCTTCAGCCAGTTCATGGAGTTCTCCTTATTCGGTACGGATGGCCTGCATCGGATCAATCGCAGCGGCACGGCGTGCCGGTAGCCAGGAAGCGAGTAAAACAACAGCAAAAAGAAGCAGCGGCACCAGGCAAAGCATAGCGGGATCGTACCAATGAGTTTGGTAGAGGCTGGTAAGCAGCAACCGCGATGCAAAAGTAGAAAGCCCAAACCCGCATAAGCAGCCGACAATTGCAATTTTGGCGCCACGCGAAAGCACAAGATGAGCGATTTGATTTCGGTTAGCGCCCAGGGCCATTCGAACGCCAAATTCGGTGCTCCGTTGAGCAACCAGATACGAGATGACGCCAAATATGCCAACAAAGGCCAGCAGCAGGGCCGTAACGGCAAAAGCGCCAAGCAGAACAAGAGTAAAACTGCGCTGGGCAAGCGATTCCGAGATCAGCGATTGCAGGGTAGCCGCTTCATAAAGGGGCAATTCACTGTCCACGGACCAGACTTGCTTGCGGATAACCGGCAGAAGATCTGGGCCGGCAACATGGCCGCGAAGAATGAAAGCTGTTCTACCGCTGGCTCCGCTTTCAATCTGGAACATATCGTTGTAGATCATCGGTGGGGGATCGGTATCTAACGACGAGACATGCACGTCTGCGGCAACACCGACAATTGTGAACAAGGCGCGGTCGCCCCACTGAAACCGTTGTCCTACAGGGTTCTGACCGGGGAAATACTCACGGCTCAGTGCCTGGCTGATGATGGCGACCGGCGGAGAATCCCGGCGATCATCCGGAGTGAAGTCACGGCCTGCAACAAGGGCAATGCCCATTGCATGGAAATAGCCAGGACTGACAAGCGAATTCTCGGCCCAGTGATAATCGTCGCGCGCTGCATGTTCAAGACGAAATCCGATTTGACGCGAATTACTCAGCGGCAGATGGCTTGCCTCCGCGACGGCAGTAATTCCCGGAAGACGGGAAAGCCGATCAAGCAATTGCTTCTGGACAACATCTCGCTTGAGCGGATCAGGATAGCGGACATGATCGAAGACCGTGCGAACGACAAAGGCATCTTGCGGGCTGAAGCCAAAAGGCGAGTCGAGCAGGCGCATGAAGCTGCGCAGCAAGAGGCCTCCGGCAATCAGCAGCACAAAAGCAAGCGCGATTTCCGCGGTCGCAACAGAGTTTTGCAAGCGTTGACTACCGCGATCGGAGTTGGCTTGCCTGGCCGTGCGCAGCGAAGCCTGCGGAGGAACACGGGAGAGACGCCATGCTGGAGCAAACCCAAAGAGCAGGCTTGTAATCAAGGAGAGCGCAAGAGCAAAAAGCAAGACGGCGGGATGAATGGCGACATCTTGCAGACGCGGCAGGCTTGCTGGGCCGAAATGTTTCAGGCCGGCTACAAGTACAAGAGCAACTAAAATTCCAGCGATGGAGCCAAGAAGACCAAGCAGCAGACTTTCTACAAGGCATTGCCGTATAAGGCGCGGACGGTTGGCTCCGATAGCCAGGCGGAGCGCCATCTCCTGCGTGCGGCCGCTTGCACGGGCGAGCAACAGGTTCGCAATGTTGGCACACGCTATGAGCAGCACACACAGTACGGAAGCAGCAAGCAAAATCAAAAGCGGACGAGCCCCTTCAACAGAGTGCGCAGAGAAGGGATAAACATGGGGTACCACGCGAATGGTTCCGCTGTATCCGTATTGCCGCATAAAACGATCCGCAATCTGGCTCATTTCCACTTGCGCTTGTTGCGGTGTGACATTCGGCTTCAAGCGGCCGATGAGTCCAACTCCGAATTCCATTGTGCGGTTATCGGGGTTGAGAACATTGGGCGTAAATGCCATGGGCAGCCAGAGGCTCGCACGCTCAGAAGGTGGCGCACCATCGAGCGGAAAACGGAAAGAACCGGGCATCACTCCAATGACCGTATATGCGGTTTCATCAAGGTGTATTGTTTTGCCCACAATAGACGGGTCAGCCCCATATTGGCTTTGCCAGAGCGCATGAGATAAAAGCACCACGTGGCCAGAGCCATAGTGATCTTCTTCCGTGGTAAAGTTGCGGCCAAGCTCAGGCATAACGCCAAGCAGAGGAAGCGCAGTCGAGGAAATATGAGCGGCGTTAATACGCTGCGGCTGGCCGATCCCGGTGAGGTTGAACTCATCCGTCTCGAACGCCGCAGTCTCCGAGAAGACGCTGTTCTGACGTTGGTAATCCAGATATTCCTGTGCCGAGACTCCAACATCCTTGCTGCCCTCTAGCGGAAGGCTTTCCGATACAAGAACAAGGTGATTTGGATCGGTGTATGGCAGAGGATGAAGAAGAATCGTATTCACGGTGCTGAATACGGCAGTATTCGCGCCAATTCCGAGCGCAAGCGTCAACAGGCAAGTGATCGTAAATGCCGGTGATTTCCGCATCTGGCGTCCGGCGTATCGTATATCCGCCCACACTGATTCGAACTTAGGCCACTGCCACACCTCGCGGCTGCGTTCTTCCATCAGCGTCACATTGCCAAACTCCCGCCGCGCCGCCTGCTCAGCCTGCGCACGCGTCATGCCGTCAGCCACCAACTCATCGGCACGCTCGTCAATGTGTTCTTGAATCGAAACCGAAATATCGTCATACCGCCGACGCCGGGCAAACAACTGCTTCAGCCAATTCATAAAAACTCCTATTCAGACCGCAGGGCGAGGGCGGGATCAACCTCCGCTGCACGGCGTGATGGCAAATAGCACGCAAGCAAAGCAGCTATCACCACAGCACACGCAATTGTGATGTAGGTCATCGGATCGTGAGCACTGACGCCATAGAGAAGCGCGGACATGAAACGCATCGTTGCGAACGCAATCATCAGGCCAATCGCGATCCCTGCAACGGTTAGCCACATGCCTTGCCGTACAAACGCTCCTACCACAGTCCCGCGTTGTGCTCCGAGCGCCATCCGAATCCCGATTTCGCGAGTACGCTGGGACACGGAATATGCGATGACGCCATAGATTCCTACGGTCCCAAGAAGAAGCGCTATTCCTCCGGAGACGCATAGCATCGCGAGCGTAAACGATGTTCGTGCCATCGATTTCGTATAAAGGTCATCCAGCGTTTCACTATTCGCCAAAGGTACATCAGGGTTCACCATCGATACTTGTTGCCGGATAGCTTTTAACAGAGATTGCGTACCCGCAAGCGGACTCCGCACTACAAAAACAGTGGCGCGCTGTAGCCTTTGTTTGCGGCCCGCGAAGTTGTCCATCATGAGGGGCCAGTAAACCATTGACGGAGAGGGCTTCTCAACGCCGTCGTAATGGACATCCTCTGAGACGCCTATGATTTCGCGCCAGGGATCGGTGCTCAGTACACGTATTCTTTGGCCCAGGGCGTCCTGTGGGCGACGCCAGTATTCACTAGCAAAGCTCTTGGAGACGATGACAACCGGCCTCTTCTCATACGTGTCCGTCCACGTGAAATCCCGGCCTGCAAGAAGCTGCGTGCCGAGCGTTGAAAAGAAGCCCGGTGCTATATAGTTGAAGCGCCTCGCTGGAGGAATCTCACTGCCTTCATAGGTGCGATTCTGAACGTATACCGGATTATTGGCGTTGTTGTTGTCCATCGGTACGGAGCGACTGATGCTCACCGAAGAAACGCTGGGAATGGAAACTATCTTCTGCATGATCGCCTCGTCCATGCGAATCACAAGCTCTGCAGAGGTATCGGGGATTTGGGTGTCTGGAATATAGAAGCCAAATGTTTGAACGGTTTCAGGAGATATGAAACCAGGCGACACATTCATCATTGCCCGAAATGTGCGAATCATAAGACCCGAACAGATCAGCAGGACTACCGAAAGCGCAACCTGAACCACGACCAGCGCTTTGCGTGTGCCCTGTCCCTTTCGGCCATCACCTACCCCGCGCCCTCCATCCCGAAGATCGCTTATTAGGTGGGGGCTTGTGCTCTTAAGGATCGGAATGTAGGCAATCAAAAGGCTTGCGATCACCGCAATGGCAACAGTGAACAGTAGCACAGATGGTGTGATGCCAATGTCGCGGATGCGGGGAATATTGGTGATGCCAAGCCCTACAATGACACGCATCGCTCCTGAGGCGAGCAGTAGTCCTATCAGACTTCCTGCAAGCCCAAGCAGACTGCTCTCTAAGAGAATATCGGCGGAGATTCCTGTCCGCGCTCCGCCGAGAGCATAACGAATGGCAAACTCATGATGCCTGCCTTCAACGCGAACGATCAAGAGATTTGCTACATTTGCGCACGCCACCAAAAGCACCAGGATCGTAGAGACCAGGAGAACCCAAAGAACATTCTGAGCGTTCCCAACCACTTCGTCTTTTAAGGGAACCAACCGCGGCAGATAGTGCAGCGATTGATAGAAGCTGACGCTCAGGCCCGCTGGTGGCGGGAACGTTCTTGCTACTGTCGGCAGCAGGCGATCCAGGTCAACAGTAGCCTGCTGTGCGCTAACCCCAGGTTTCAGTCTCGCGATAGCGTTCCCCTCGAAACTTCCGAGGGTCGTAGTGGCACGATCCCATTGCAGCGGAAGAATCAACGATGGGTCTTTTTGGTCGAGGAAATGGAAGGTGCGGGGAAGAACTCCAATGATTTCTCTGGACACGCCACCCGCCGTGATCGAGCTGCCGATAACCGAAGGCGCTCCGCCGAACCTTTGCTGCCAATATGGATACGTGAGGACGACGGTCTGTGCAGCCCCCGGTGAATCATCTTGTCGCGTAAATAAACGGCCCAATACCGGGCGAACACCTAACAGAGGTAATGTCCCATCAGTGACATCGAGAACACGTACATGTTCGGGTGCTCCGGCACCCGTCACATCAAGCTCATCGTCGTCATAGGCACCTATGTCCTCAAGGGTCGTATTTTGCTCGCGATAGACAAAGTAGAGCGACGGAGCGATACCCAATTTCTTCAAGCCCATTTGCTGCGACGAGTGATTGATGGCAATCAACTGGTCCGGATTGGGATAAGACAAAGGTTTGAGCAGCACACCATTCACAACGCTGAAAATCACAGTATTTGCACCGACTGCTACTGCCAGAGTGATTAGACCAATTGCAGTGAATAGCGGCGCGCGCTTCAATCGGCGTATAGCATATTTCGTATCTACCCACAGCGATTCGAGCTTGGGCCACTGCCACACTTCGCGGCTGCGTTCTTCCATCAGCGTCACATTGCCAAACTCTCGCCGTGCCTGCTGCTCAGCCTGCATGCGCGGCATACCCTCCGCCGCCAGTTCGTCGGCGCGCTCGTCAATGTGCTCCTGGATCGAAACCGAAATATCGTCATAGTGACGGCGACGAAAAAAAATCTGCTTCAGCAAGTTCATCACTTACTCCTACTCTGTTCGCAGAGCCTGCATGGGATCAATCGATGCCGCGCGCATCGAAGGAATGTATGCCGCCAGAAGTCCGGTCAGCGCCACCACGACGCAAACCACCGAGAGCACCAGCGGATTGCGCGGCGAGACACCGTACAACACGGTAGCCAGCACAGATGCCGATGCAAGTGACGCCACAATGCCAATCGCAATTCCGGCCAGCAGCAACACCGCAGCTTCACGCAGCATCATTCCCATCACCGCGCTCCGCTGCGCCCCAAGAGCCAGCCGCACCCCAATCTCCCGCGTCCTCCGCGAGACCGAGTACGCCATCACTCCGTAAAGCCCAACAACGGTCAAAATCAGCGCCAGTCCCGCAAACGCGCCCAGCAGAACCATCGCGAACCGCGGCTGCGCAAGCTGCAGTGAAAACAGCTCATCCATCGTTCGCACCTCAGTTACTGGGATATCCCGGTCCATCGACGAGACCAACTGCCTCACCTCCGGCTCAAGACTCCTCGGGTCTACCGCCGTCCGTACCACCGAGCTCAAACAGCACCAGGTCGGCACCTGACTGATCGGCAGATACATTGCAGGCTGCATCTCCTGCTGCGTCGCAACATGCCGGATGTTGCCCACCACGCCAACAATCATCCGCCACGGCGGCCCTCCCGCCATTTCATTGCTCATGCCCGGCTTCAGCTTCTTTCCCAGCGCGTCCTCGCCGGGAAAATACTGCCGCGCAAACGCCTGGTTCACAACCATCACCTGCGGAGCCTTCATGTCATCCGCATCGCTGAAATCGCGCCCCTCAATCATCGGAACCTGCATCGTCCGGAAATAATCCGTCGATATCACCGTCAGGTCTGCATTGGGCAGTTGTCCCGCCGGCACAGGACGCTCCGTATTTTCAAAACCGATCATCGCCATGTCATACGTCATCGGCAGATCATGCACTCCGCTCGCCGATACCACGCCCGGCAAAGCACGCAGCTTCTCGAAATACTCCCTGTAAAACTGCGGAAGCTTCCTCTTATAAGCAGAGTCGGGAAGCTCAAACGTGAACGTCAGCAGATGATCTGGACGAAAGCCCTCGTCCGCGCGCATCAGCTTCATAAAGCTTGTCATCAACAGCCCCGCTCCAGCCGTCAGCACAATTCCCAGCGCCACCTGCCCCACAATCACCACTGAGCGCAGCCAGTCGTGCCCCTGCACATCCGAGCGCCCGCCCTCTTTCAGCGTAGAAACAAGGTCGCCCTTCGAAGCCGTTATCGCCGGCACAATCCCAAAGACAATCCCCGACACCAGCGCCACCGCCAGCGCAAATCCCAGTACCGGCAAATCCACTCCCGCATCCGCCGCCCGCGGAACGCTGTCGCCCATCAGCCGCAGTACCGCGGGAGTGCAGACAAACGCCACCAGGCATCCTGCTACGCCTCCTGCAAGCCCCAGCACCAGGCTCTCCGCCAGTAGTTGACGCACAATCCTTACCCTGCCTGCGCCAAGCGCGGATCGCATCGCAATCTCGCGTTGCCGGTCGCGCATCCGCGCCAGCATCAGATTGGCAATGTTGCCGCAGGCTATCAGCAGCACCAGCACCACCGCGCCCAGTACCACCATCAGCAGCGTGCTCGTGTCGCCCAGTACCGCCGCCAGCTCGCTCTCCACTTGTGCCGAGCTGTGCTTCGTATTCGTATTGGGATACTGCTTCGCAAGCCTCCTGGCAATCGCCTTCATCTCCTGGTCGGCCTGCACCACCGTGATGCCGGGCTTCAGCCTTCCCATCACATTGAGAAAATGCACGCTCCGGTTCACAGTAATCGGACGTGGATCCGTGGGATCGACATCCACCGCCAGCGTTGTCCAGAAGCTGTTCTTCGGCGCACTTACCGGAAACCGAAACGCCGCCGGCATCACGCCAATAATCGTGAATGCATTCCCGCTCAGCCGAATCGTACGCCCAAGCACCTGCGGATCACCCGCAAACTGCGACCTCCACAAATCATGACTGATGACGATCACCTGCGACCCGCGCTTCTCATTCTCAAGCGAAAACCCACGTCCCATCTCCGGCGCAACGCCAAGCGTCGTCATCATCTCCCACGAGACAACCGTTCCATCCAGCCGCAAGGGCCGCTCCACGCCCGTCAACGTATAGGTCGTGTCGTGATAGGTGAACAAATGCTCAAAGCTGTGGTTCTGCGCTCTCCAATCGAAGAAATCCGGATAGGAAACATCATCCGACTCGTAATGCTGTTCCTCGCTTGACTTCACTTCCACCAGGCGTTGTGGCTGCAAATACGGCAGCGGGCGCAGCATCACCGCATCCACAACGCTGAACACCGTTGTATTCGCGCCGATGCCAAGCGCCAGGATAGCGATGACAACCGCGCTGAACCCCGGCGCCTTCCGCAATTGCCGTGCGGCATATTTCAGATCCGCCCAAAGGCTTTCGGCGAATGTCCACTGCCACGCCTCGCGGCTGCGTTCTTTCATCAGCGTCACATTGCCAAACTCGCGCCGCGCCGCCGCGGAAGCCTCCGTACGCGGCATCCCTTCGGCCACAAGCTCGTCGGTGAGCTCATCAAGATGCTCCTGGATCGAAACCGAAATATCGTCATAGCGGCGACGGCGAGAGAAGAGGCGAGTAATCGGGTTCATGAGATGCCCTCCAGGAAGGAAGCGGTATTAGCGGCTACTCGTTGCGTAGCGCGGTGATGGGGTCTACGTGGGCGGCGCGGCGTGCCGGCCTCAGGGCGGCGCCAAAAGACACCAGAAGCATAGCCGCAAAGACGATGGGATAAACCTGTGGGGCGCTCACAATCAGCCCATCAAACATGGAGCTGAAGAGCCGAGGCAGCGGCAACGCCAACAGAAGGCCGATACAGGAACCGATCGCGGTGACCTTTAACCCCTCGCGCAGGATCATGCGCGAGATGTCCGTGGTTTTCGCGCCAAGGGCAATGCGTATGCCAATCTCCTGCGTGCGCTGCCCGACAGAGTAGGCGACAAGTCCGTAGATTCCGATCGTCGAAAGAACGAGCGCGAGGATTGCAAAGCTTCCAAGCAGTTTCAGAAAGAGCGGGTCTCCATTCTTCTGAACATCAAGCACCGAGTCCATGCTCATCACTCGCAGGAGCGGGAGATCCGGATCAATTTGATTGAGATCGCTGCGGAGAGCCGGAATCATGCTGTCGGGCTCGACGCTGGACCGCAGCATGAGAGAGAAGGATGGCACCGGACGCTGTGCCCAGGCTTCATAAACCTGCGGGTCCACGGTAGGCAGCTGCGAGTAGGTTTTGATATTGGCGGTAACGCCGACGATCTGGCTCCAGACGGACGCGGTTCCGGGCAGATCTAGTTGAACTTGCTGTCCGATAGGGTCTCGGTCCTGAAAATATTTATGAACAAATTCCTGGTTCACAACCACCACGCGCTGCGCGGACTCATCGTCCGATGCGGAAAATCCACGGCCGCGCAGAATGGGAATGCCGATAGCGGCGAAGTAATCGGGAGAGACAACCACGTCGAGTGCGCTGCGCTGTTCGGCGGGACGTTCTTCCGGCTGGCCTTTCATGTGAATGGAGACACTGCCTGGACCGGAGGATGGAAGATCGGAGGCGGCGACTACGTACTGCACGCCCGGAATCTGTTGCAGCCGTGCGATTGCATCCTGTGCAAACTGCGCCTGCTTTTCGGCGCTTGGATAACGCGTGTGATCGAGCGTGAGGCCGGCGGTGAGCAGATGATCGTGCGAAAAGCCGAGCTTCTGGTTTTCGAGCGTATACACCCCGCGGATGAGAAGGCAAGTGCCGATGAGTAGAAACAAAGCGAGCGCGGTCTCTCCGCCCACAAGCACCACGCGCATGCGGTTATGCGAACGGCTGGAAGTGGAGCCGCGGCTTTCTCCCTTGAGATCGACGTTAAAATCTGAGCGCGAAATTTTCAGTGCCGGCAGCGTACTTGAAAGCACTGCGGCGACCAACGATATAGCAGCAGTAAACAGCAGAACGCGGGTGTCGAGGCGTACAGGAACATCAGCGATGAACTCGTTGAAGCTGAGGCCGGCACGCAATACCCGAATGCCGAACCAGGAGAGACACAAACCAGCCGCGCCGCCGAGCAAGCCAACGGCAACTCCTTCGGTAAGAAGCTGCCGGACGATGCGCTTGCGCGACGCGCCGAGGGATTGGCGGATCGCCAGTTCCTTCTGCCGCCCCACCGCGCGGGTGAGCATCAGTGCCGCCACATTGGCGCAGGCAATGAAAAGGATAAATATGACGACGGTCATCATGACCGTGAGAGCGGCGCGAATGTCGAAGTTGTAAAGGAGAAAGTCGCCGAGGGTCCGTATGGATGCACCCCAGTGCTGCTCTATATTCGGAAAGTCTTTCTGGTTCTGCTGCGCTATTGCGCTCAACCCGGCCTGTGCCTGCTGGACCGTAACACCGGGAGCCAATCTGGCGAAAAGATAAAGGAAACGATTCTTGCGCGCTTCGGGCGTGCGGTCCGCGGCAGTGAACGTCAGCGGTATCCAGAGTTTTGGCGAAAAACCAAGCATGCGGAAACTGGCCGGCATAACGCCAACGACGATGTAATCTTCACGGTTGAGACGAATGGTGCGGCCGACGATTGTTGCGTCGGAGTCGAAGCGGCGCTCCCAAATGCCATGGCTCAGGATCACGACATGGCTGTGCCCGGGCTGGGCGTCATCGGCAAGAAAGCCCCGTCCCATAGACGGAGCAGCGCCAAAGACAGAGAAGTAATTGGGCGAGACGGCGGCGTAGGAGACAGCTTCTGGTTGCTGGCCGGGCTGAGAGAGGCTGCCTGTAAGGTTCTCGTTGTCTGCGGACATCTCGGCGAAGATGCTTGTATTGCTGCTCCACGCAAAGTAATTGGGAGCGGAGACAGGGTTGGCTTCGGGCTGAAACTGAGAGCTCGGATTGACCGAAGACACCACCACGATGTGCTGTGGATCTCTGCCTGGAAGATGCGGAAGCAGGAATGCGCTCACCATGCTGAACATCGTGGCGTTGATTGCAATGCCAAGCGCTAAAGTGAGAACCGCCGTCAAGGCAAAGCCCGGTGCTTTTACGAGCTGGCGGAAGGCGAAGCTGAGATCGGCCAGGACACTTTCAATCGCCGTCCACTGCCAAACCTCGCGGCTGCGCTCTTCCATCAGCGTCACATTGCCGAATTCCCTCCGCGCCTGCTGCTCAGCCTGCGCACGCGGCATCCCCTGAGCCGTCAACTCATCGACACGCTCGTCAATATGCTCCTGAATCGAAACCGAAATGTCGTCATAGCGACGACGCCGCGAGAAAAGCCGCCCAAGCAGTCCCATAGCGAACCCCCATCCTGACAACTAAGCTTTCGCAACAGCCAGCACGCGAGTAATCCCCGCAAACATCCGTTCGAAGCTCACAACTTCTTTTTCAAGATGCCGAACACCCGCCTCGGTAAGCCGGTAAATGCGCGTAGGCCGCCCCTTCTCGGAGATGCCCGTCTCTGCCTCCAGCCAACCTTCTTTCAGCATTCGCTGCAGCGCCGGATAGAGAGAGCCTTCCTCCACCTGCAACAGGTCGTCAGAGACTTGCTTGATGTGCTTCACAAGCGCATAGCCGTGCATCGGCTTCACGCGCAGCGACTGGAGAATCATGATCTCCAGTGCCCCCGGAAAAAGATCGCGATGATGAGGATGTTTCGCCATAGCAGGAGGATAATCTAAAATACCTATTTTTAAAATAGGTATTTTAGAAAAACACATCACAAAATTCTGCTGGCGTATCGAAAACAAAAGCGAAACAGCGGGCCTTTCCATCGCTCGCATCGTTTGTGAACGATCGCTTCGCTCGACGGGATGACAGGCCCCGGAGCTTTCGAGAGTAAAAAAATCCCCCGGTTTTAGCGGGGGATTTTAGCAGGAAAAAATCAAATCAATAGAGCGTCTCGTCTAGTTGAGCACCCATGTCTCGTTGCTTTGGCCATTGCAGGTCCAGGCTTGCACAAGCGTTCCCGCAGCAGTTCCGTCGCCCTGCACGTCAAGGCAGAGAGAGGTGTTGTTTGCAGGATGAAATACGTATCCGTTTCCTGCGGGCACCGGTTCCCATGCTTGAGCGGAGGCTCCGTTGCAGGGATCAAGCTGGACCAGGGAGCCACTGGTAGAGCCTGAAGCAGTCAAGCAATATGCCCCATAGGAGACGGCGAGGTTGTAAAACCCGGAGGGCACAACATTTTGATTCGAAAACACCCAGGATTGCGCTCCGGAGTTGTTCGCAGTGTAAACATCGATTGGATTCCCGGAACCGGTCCCGGAATAGAGATCATCCAGGCGCAAACCGGTGGCGTTCTGAGGGGTTAAGGTGTGTGCGCCATTCAGGTTCGCAACGGTGCCAAAGGTAAGTGCAATCTGCGACTGCGTTGTCGCTTGTGCAGAATAGTTACACTGGGGAGAATCAGTGGTGCTGGCACCGCCTGACCATGTCAGATTATTTAATAGATTGCCGTTATAGTCATAAAACGTTGAATTGTAGATGATCTCGCCATCCGGGGGATAATCGCTGCATTGGGCAATGTTGTAAACCTCGAGCACGCCACCAACCGCTTCATTCTGATCTCCCTGGAGTGGCTCGGCGCTCAATGTCGTGGTCTGATTCGTTGTCACGTCGGTCGTTGAGATTTCCCAGGAGTTACAGGAGCTGGTTCCCCAACTGCAGTTTTGGGTTATGGTTCCTGAGATCAGGTCGCCGGGGTTGACTTGAATCGGCGTGCTCTCCGCAGCAGGACTGCAGCATATCCAACTTGCAATGCCCCATCCGGTCGGAAAGTCAGCGCCCCACCCCATCACTGGCTGCACAATGTTGCCGATGCCAGGGAAGAAGTAATCGGTTTGGCCGTCGTGACTGGTTGGAGCCGGCGGCACAACCCAGGTGCTGGCTTCTTCGCCAAGATTGGTGGAATAAAAATCAGTGACAGCCTCAACCCAGTCCCAGCTAATTGCGGGTGGTTTTGATGTTGATGTTTCGGATTCAACAACCTCTCCATTCGCCTTGTAGCGCGGGTACTGACAGGCTGGAATATCCTCCACTGTTCCATCGACGTGGTGTAGAAGCATATCTTGCCCGATCTTTTCACCTTTGCGCACGTGCGTCACACACGATGGATGCATATAGCCGAATGGCGTGACTATATATTCCGGTGGTACGCCCGCCGGGCGTCCTGCTGGTAGATGTTGCCCTACGGCCGAAATCGTCATTACCAGAAGACATGACAGGAGAAGACAAACATTCAGGAAAAGCTGGTTCCATCGGCGTCTATATCTGGCATTGTCACAACTCTCTCCTTTGGTAATTTCGGAAATCACGGGACGTGTGAGCAAGGGTTCTTGTGCCTGTGTCGGGACGCCCGAGAGGACAATCACAGCAGCGTCTGATACGGCGGTTGAAAGCTGGAAAAATGCGGATTCAAGACTCTTCATAAGGAAGCTCCCTTCCGGATAGGTTCAACAACTTGAATCCGGGGACAGGAACCACACGTTTAAGAGCTTCAGATAGCAGTTAGCCTGACGGCTTTCCGCCGTGTTGCAGTTCTGGCACTTTGCCGCCTGCCAATATATGTCGCGGCAAAGCAGCATAAGAACGCGGGGAACATTATTGCACTTCTGCGCGATAGCGAATACGTAAAAGGGGATAAATTTACAGACCGATTATGACGTTTAGCAGGAAAGACCGCTCTATAGTGCGAACTCGGATCACCAAGGCAGAGGCTGAGTCAAGAATGCATAGATTCGCAGGGCGCTGCGCTGCGCCTTTCCATCCACCGGGTAAATACGAGAAGGAACCGACATCCGAAACGCAGCATGGAGTGCAGACCAAAGCCGTTTATTTATAAATCCCTGTACCCTGCACCCCGTCTCCCGTCTCCTGAAGATTTTCCGCCAGGAAAATTTTCGTGTAATCCAGGTAATTCTTCGCATACTCCAGGATCAGTTTCCGGTCCTCGTCGCCCAGCTCGCGCCGCATCTTCCCTGGTACGCCCGCCCAAAGCGTCCGCGGTGGCACAATCGTATGCTCCGGCAGCACGGCCCCGGCGGCAATAATCGACCCCTCGCCAATCCGGCAGTCGTTCAAAATCGTCACGCCCATGCCGATCAGCACGGCATCTTCCACCACGCAGCCATGCACGGTGGCATTGTGTCCAATCGTCACCCAGTCTCCCACGGTGACGGAGTAGAGGTTCCGCTGCCCATGCAGCACGCAGCAGTCCTGCACATTCGAGTTCGAACCTACCCGGATTGAGTTCACATCCCCCCGCAACACCGCGTTGCACCACACCGAGGAGTTCTCCCCAAGCGTCACATCGCCCAGCACTTGCGCCGATATATCCACATAGCAACTCGCCGGAATCTGCGGCCAGCGCCCCTGGTAGCTGCGAATCATACCTGCCTCCCTTTATCTGCAATGGCCATCTTCTAAAAAATAGCTTATTCATGTCTTTACATAAGTCAGAGTATGCGCGTAAAAGATATTCACAAAGCTAAGCGCTTATGATTCTGGCTGAATATTCAACAATCCAGTATCATAAGAGAAGCCGCCCAGGCAGGTTTGGAGGTGTATACCCTTTGGCGGAAGTTCGTGTTCAAGAAGGCGAGCCGTTGGAAAACGCGCTGCGCCGCTTCAAGCGGAAGGTCCAGACGGAAGACATCATCAAGGAAGTCAAGCGTCATTCCTACTACCTGAAGCCGGGCGAAAAGAAGCGTGTCAAGGCCGCACTGGCCCGCAAGCGCAATCGCAAAAAAGCTCGCAAAGAGCAGGATTAACTCGTAAGGACTTTTTCCGCCGGCGGCAAATGCTTCCGGCGGAAAAAAATCCCCTAAATGCTGAAACGATTTAACAACTTAAAAACACCACACACAGTCGTTCCCCCCGAACTCACCTTTTTACCTGTCGCCAAGGTTCACCAAAAAAAAAGGCGACAGAACGAAGTACCGGCAGTACTCTCCTCCGACGGTGGGTAGCCATTGCCCCTGATTGCAAAAAAAAGCCTTCTACAAGGTGAAGGTGCGTTGTTTTAGCCGCGTCTTTAGCGCGGCGGGCCCCATGTAGTAATGGATGGACTGAACAGGGAACGGGACCGGCTCACGCGTGCAGATCATGGCCGATCAAGAGAATTTTCCTGTCATCTGGGAAGCCGGTCATGGAATTTACGGATCAAGTACTCACGTGTGTGGATTGCGGGAATGAATTTGTTTTCACCGCAGGTGAACAACTCTTCTTCCAGGAAAAACATTTCACCAACACGCCCAAGCGCTGTAAGCCCTGCAAGGCAAAGCGCGCCTCGGGCGGCGCGCGCGTACGCACAGAAACGCGAACCAAGTGCTCTGAGTGTGGCGAAGAGACTACAGTCCCATTCCGCCCCACGCAGGGACGCCCGGTGCTCTGCCGCTCCTGCTTTCAAAAAGCAGCCGCGGCACGAACTTAGCCCCTCGCTTTGCCGCACATCGCTTGATTGGGATGTAGGCCGCAAACGCACTGCCTCGCAATTTTGAGGTGCTAACACTCTTTGGTGCCGAAACAGCTCCGCAAGTTGCCTCTCACCTGCTCAAAAAGGCCACAAAAATCACAGGGTCCATGCCTGTGATTTTTCTGTTCCCCGTCGCCTCTAATCTTTCACCTGTTGTTCACTGCTTCTTCAGCGCCCGGTGCCCAATGTCCCGCCGGAAGTAAATCCCTTCAAACTTGATCTCTCCCATCGCCTGGTAAGCTCGCCCAAGCGCCTGCTCCAGCGTCTCGCCCGCCGCCGTCACCGCCAGCACGCGCCCGCCCGCCGTCACCACCTGCCCATCCTTCAAGGCAGTGCCCGAGTGAAACACCTGCACTCCCGGCACCTTGGCCGCATTCTCTAAACCGGTAATCGGATACCCCGTCTGATATTTCCCCGGATATCCGGCGGAGCTGGCAATCACGCAGGCCGCAGCCCCCGGCGTCCACTTCAGCGGCGTCTCCGTTAGCCTGCCGTCAATGCAAGCCTCCAGCACATTCACAAGGTCGCTTTCCAGCCGCAGCAGAACCGCCTGTGTCTCCGGATCGCCAAAGCGCGCATTGAACTCCAGCACCTCCGGCCCGCGCGGCGTCATCATCAGTCCTACGTAGAGCACGCCCACAAACGGAGTCTCCTCCGCAGCCATCCCGCGAATCGTCGGCTCGGCAATATGCCGCATAATCCAGTCCGTCATATTCGCGTCCAGCAGCGCATCGGTCGAGTAGACGCCCATTCCGCCCGTATTCGGCCCCTTGTCGCCTTCGCCAATCCGTTTATGGTCCTGCGCCGGAGCCAGCGGAACCACATGCGTTCCATCGCTCAGGCAAAGCAGGCTCAGCTCTTCGCCTTCCAGAAATTCCTCAATCACTACTTGCTCGGCTTTTTCCCCCAGGAGCGCCCCGGAAAACAGCCCTTCGACAGCCTCCAGCGCCGTAGCCCGCGACTCGCAGATCAACACGCCCTTACCCGCAGCCAGCCCATCGGCCTTCACCACAATTGGCGCATGGAAATGCTCAATCGCTTCCTTCGCCTCGGCGGCACTGGCGCAAAGCGCATACGCAGCCGTAGGAATCTTATGCCGCTGCATAAACCGCTTTGCAAAGCCCTTGCTACTCTCCAGCATCGCGGCCTCCCGCGTAGGCCCAAACGCCCGAAACCCGTGCTCCGTCAGCGCATCGATAATGCCAAGCGAAAGCGGAACCTCTGGCCCCACGATGGTCAAGTCAGGCCGCTCGGCCTCAACCAGAGCCACCATGGCATTCAAATCGCCAACATTCACGGGCACGCAGCGCGCAATCGCCGCCATGCCGCCGTTGCCTGGCGCACAAACCAGTTCCGTAACCCGCGGAGAGCGCAGCACAGCCCAGGCAATCGCATGCTCCCGCCCGCCTGCGCCAAAAATCAGGACTTTCATCAGCCAATTATTCCCTTCGTAAAAGCCTATGGTCAGCAATCAGGCACAGGCAAGTCAAACGCTTCATAGTTTGCGGTATGATGAGGCACGCAATCGCACATGAAAAGGGTTCTCGCGATCGTCATGGCCCTCACGGCAGCCGCAGTCGCAGCCAATGCGGAACCGCGCTGGTGCTCTATCACCGGCAAAGGACCAAATGACAAGGTTCTCTATCCGCCGATTGCGAAAGCGGCACGGGTTGAAGGCGTTGTATTAAGTCGCATCATCTATAAGCCGAACGACAAAGTTGTGAACATGGAGGCCATATCCGGGCCGGTGCTGCTCTCCAGATATTTGGCGGGGCAAATGACGGATTGGACGGTGATGACCAATGCAAACGGCGAAGAGCTATGCGAGACGCTTGTCATTGCAAAGTTTCATATCAATCAGCCCGACGGATGCTCGTCTGCTCCTGAGCAAGAACCAAAGCCTATGGATATGAGCACACCGAGCATTCTTCGTCTTGAACTGAGTGCATCTCCAGTTCCCATCTGCGATCCAGGAGCTGACATTACCTATCGAAACCCATTCATCCGATTCGCACACACAATAAAACGAGGATTCGCCAAGGCTTTTCGCGATAAACAGTAAAATTATTTCTAGAGTCCCATGTCCGACCGCCGCATCCAGCCCTATCTCGAGCAGAAGGAAGCCGAAGCCCGCCGCGCCGCGCAAACCCGCGCCTTCCGCCGCAACCAGGTCATCGGCCTGCTCTTCTTCGCACTGGCCATCCTCGCCTGGTGGTACTTCCACGGCAACAAGTCCTGGCTCTGGACCCCCAACTGGTGGCGTCCATGAAACCAGACCCTCTGGCCGTCCTCCTGCTAGGCCCCACCGGCAGCGGCAAAACCGCGCTCTCGCTCAAGCTCGCCGAATTCTTCAACGGCGAAATCGTAAGCTGCGACTCCGTAGCCGTCTACCGCGGCATGGACCTTGGCTCCGCGAAACCCACGCCGGCAGAGTTGAAACAAGCCCCGCACCACCTCATCGACATAGCCAACCCCGACGAGCCCTACACCGCCGGAGAGTACAGCCGCGCCGCCCGCGCCGCCCTGCATGAAATCGCTGCTCGCGGCCGTCTCTCCATTGTCACTGGAGGCACCGGCCTCTACCTCCGCGCCCTCACCGAAGGTTTTTTCCCTGGTCCGATGCGTCAAGAAGACTTACGGCAGCGGCTCCGCGCCAGCGCCGAAAAACACGGCCCCAACTGGCTTCACCGCATCCTCACCAAACTCGACTCCCCCGTAGTCGCACAGATCCACGCCAACGACACCCCCAAGCTCATCCGCGCCATCGAAGTCTGCCTCGCCAGCCGCAAACCGCTAAGCGAGCAGCGCACCCGCGACCCCCTCACCGGCTTCCGCCTATTGCGTATCGGCCTCAACCCGCCCCGCGCAGCTTTATACGACCGCCTCAATCGCCGCTGCGCCGAAATGTTCGCCGCCGGATTAGTCGCCGAGACGCAACGACTCCTCATAAAATACGGCCGCAACGAGACTCGCCCGCAGGCCCTCAACTCGCTAGGCTACAAGCAGGCCCTCGCCGTCCTCGACAACACCCTCACTGAGCCCGAGGCGATAGCCGCCGCGCAGCAGGGCCACCGCAACTATGCCAAGCGCCAGCTAACATGGTTCCGCCGCGAGTCGGAAGTCCACTGGTTCTCCGACTTCGGCGACACCCCCACCACGCTCCATGAAGCCATTACGCTCGTCCGCAATCAAATCCATCAGGTGCATTCGATAAACTAAACGGTCCAGAAACAAGAACGGAGCAAACCTTGGCAGACACAATTTACGACGCAGCAATCATCGGCAGCGGCCCCGCGGGCTACACCGCCGCCATTCGCGGAGCGCAGCTCGGCCTCAAGGTCGCCCTCATCGAGGCGGAAAAAGTCCTCGGCGGCACCTGCCTCCACGTCGGCTGCATTCCCACCAAGGCCCTGCTCTTCAACGCCGAAATCTGGGACCACCTCAAGCACGCGGAAGCCTACGGCATCACCGGCATCGGCACTCCGCAGCTCAACTGGTCCGCCGTGCAGCAGCGCAAAGACGGCATCGTCAACAAGCACACCAAGGGCCTTGAGTTCCTGATGAAGAAGAACAAGGTGACGACCATCTCCGGTTACGGCCGCCTCACCGGCCCGGCCAAGGACGGCATTCACACCATTGAGCTCACCGCCGCAGACGGAGCCAAATCCGAAATCAAGACAAAGAACGTAGTCATCGCCACAGGTTCGGAAGCCCGCACGCTCTTCAACCTCAAGCCCGACGACCGCATCCTCACCAACATCGAAATCCTCTCCATCCCCGAGCCGCCGAAATCGCTCATCGTCATCGGCGCGGGCGCGGTCGGCGTCGAGTTCAGCTCCATCTTCCGCAGCTTCGGCACAGAGGTCACCATCGTCGAATTCCTCCCGCGCGTCGTCCCCGTAGAAGACGAAGAAATCTCCAAGGAACTCACCCGCCTCTTCAAAAAGCGGGGCATCGACATCAACACCAGCTGCGCCGTGGAGAGCATTGAGAAGACCGCATCCGGCGTCAAAGTAACGTGGAAGACAGCTGCCGGCAAGCTCATCGAAAAAGAAGCGGAGAAAGTGCTGATCGCCGTAGGCCGCGCCCCACGCACCACCGGCATCAACCTCGAAAAAACCAAGGTGGAAGTAGACCGCGGCTTCATCAAGGTTAATGAAGCCCAGCAGACCGCCGAGCCCGGCATCTACGCCGTCGGGGACATCGTAGCCGGCCTGCCGCAGCTCGCTCACGTCGGCGGCATGAGCGGCATCGTCGCCATGTACTCGATAGCGGGCCGCCCGTTCCGTCCCGTTCGCCGCAACCGCATCCCCGGCTGCACCTACACCGAGCCGCAGGTAGGCTCCGCCGGTCTCACCGAAGCGCAAGCCAAAGAAAAAGGCTACGAAGTCAAGGTAGGCAAGTTCCCCTTCGCCGGAAACTCAAAGGCGACAATCGTAGACAGCCACGATGGCTTCGTCAAAATCGTCTCCGACGCAAAATACGGCGAAATTCTAGGCGTTCACATCATCGGCCCGTCAGCCACGGAGCTAATCGCCGAAGCCGTAGCCGTAATGGAGCTCGAAGGCACAATCGATGAGTTGATGTTCACCATCCACGCTCACCCCACGCTATCGGAAGCCATGCTCGACGCCTACGCCGCAGTAGAAGGCAAAGCCATCAACGCTTAGGGCTGGCCGTTCATCGGGCGAGAATCAAGGTATCAGGATCAATGTGGCGACAATCCGCATTACCGAGGCCGAAGCAATCCGCGACATCGCGGGCCTGCTGGCCCACACCTATCGTGGTGAGGAGATCGTCATCGAGAAGGATGCCGCGCCCGCTGTCGTTCTGCATAAGGCAGTCGAGAGCCCTGTGCGCCGGCTTTCGGAATCGCTCCGCCTCGCAAAAGAGCTCAGCTCCAAAGCCACGCTCGATGGCGGTTTCGCCAGCGACCTAGAAGCAGTCGTGAACAGCCATCCCGGGCCGCTCAAAAATCCATGGGACTAAGCTGGAACTTGATTACTCTGTTCTAACCGTCAACCTCCACCACTTTCGGCTGATCCCAGGTCTCCAGGTCATCCCGCTTTAATCTACTTTCCTGCCGTCTTCCGCAGCATCTTGCGAGTAACCCACAAACATTCACCGCATCTTCGCCGCATGTTCTTCCAGAAGTGCGAAAATAGAAGGTAACAATGGCCGTTTCATGCACTTTACCGAAAATGGCTGGGAGTCACGACTAATGCTGCGGGTTCTCTCCACGCACTTGTTTCTGAATCAGCGTTTGCACCCCGGGCTGCTCGAAACCATCCGCAGCACCGGTGCGCAGGCGGTCGAAATCTTCGCTGCCCGCCAGCACTTCGACTACACCAGCCGCGACTCGGTCCTGGAGCTCGCCAACTGGTTTCGCTCCAACCCGCTCGAAGCCTTCTCCATGCACGCCCCGCTTTTCCCTGACCGCGAGATGGGCCGCGCCGGCGCGCCCGCCGTCAACCTGCTCCACCCGGAAAAGGCTCGCCGCATTGACGCCATGGACGAGATCAAGCGCGCCCTTGAAACCGCCGAGCACATCCCCATCAAGTTCCTCGTCGTGCACCTCGGCGAGCGCACGGACACCTGGTCCCAGCGCTCCATGGAGTACTCGCTCACCGCGCTCGAACATCTCGGCGCCTTTGCCGGTCCGCTCGGCGTCAAGCTGCTCGTAGAAAATCTCATCTCTGAGCCCACCACCCCCGAGCGCCTTCTCACCGTGCTCGATCTCGGCCACCTCGACAACGTAGGCATTTGTCTCGACCTCGGCCACGCCAACTGTACCGTCGGCATCCCCGAAGCCGTCACCACGCTGGCCAAGCGCATCAAGTCACTCCACATTCACGACAACCATGGTATCCGCGACGAACACCTCTGGCCTGGCGACGGAGCCATTGACTGGGAGCAGACCGTCAATCTCCTCAAGACCATCCCTACGCCGCCCGCGGCTGTGCTTGAAATCGGCTACAACCTCGGCGACACCCCCGCCGACATCCCCGCCAAAATTCAGCGCGGATTCGAAAAGATCGGCCTCCGCGTAGACTGATCCAATCCCAAACGCGGCCCCGCATAAACACTCCCGGCACCGGGGCCGCAACAAAAACATCCATCCAAGCAGATTCGGAGTATCCTCCTTCTGGAGGCCCTCTCCATGCGTTCCGCCGCCGCTCTCGTCCTCGCGGTCTTCGCTCTTTCCGCAATAGCTCAACAACCCACAACCAGGCCGAAAAAAGTCCTCACCCCTGAGCAGCAGGAGTACCAGGCCAAACTGCATGAAGTGTGGGCACAGCGTGATGCTCTCCGCGCAAAGGCCAAAGCCGCTTACGACGACGAGATGGCCCGCGAAAAAGCCGGTGATTGCCCCAACGCCGTCACCACCTACGATGCCAACATGTGCTACGGCAAAGCATCAGACCAGACCGACAAAAACCTCAAAACCCTTGAAGACGCTCTCCGCGCCATGCTCGGCCTGCAGGAACCTGCCATGCCCGGCGTTGCGCCAACCGCAGCCGTTAATTCCCGCGTCCTTACGCCTGGGCAGAAAGTGGCGGAGTTCGACCAGATCGAAACCCAGTGGAGCGCCTATACCGGCACCGCCTGCAGCGCGGTCTATCACTGGTTCGAAGGCGGCACCGGCGGTCCCGCCGCACAGATGGAGTGCCACCTCCGTCTTGTCCGAAACCACTTCCGCGAGCTCGACTCCATCTACGAAGTCACTCACCCGCTCTGAGAAGCCGGCGCTACTTCTTCCGCGCCTCATTCTGCACCACCCGCGCCTTCACAATCTTCTTCACCAGCGCCGCCGGCAGCGGCTTCTCGTGCGAAAACTGCAGCGTCCCCTTCGCCGTGCGATACTTCGCGACCGCATCACCCAGGTCATCCATCAACGCCGACGACATCGGAAAGAAACTGCAATGCGCCTTGAACGCTGCATAGCCCACCAGCGCGCCCTTATAGCGAAACGCCGGCATTCCATAGCTCATCCCTTCCTCGGCCTCCTTTGGCGCCGCTGCACGAATCGCCTCCCGCACCGTGCCCAGCGTTGTCCGCGCCGGCTCCGGCACCGCGGCCAGATACCTTTCCACCGCCTCCACCTCCGTATCGTTCGCAGTCTTCATAGGTCCTCCTGCAAAAGGATGATATCAACGTAATTCCGCGCAGGAAACATAATTCTGAAGCAGGCATTTTGTAAGATAGAGAGACAATCAGGAGACCCACCCATGCCCAACACCGCCGCACCAGCTTCCCGTCTTTATCTAAGCGAGCTAGCCCCCGGCACCGTTCAGTCGGAAATCCGCGCCATGAGCATGGCCTGTGACGCCATGGGCGGCATCAATCTCGCGCAGGGCATCTGTGACACTCCCGTCTCGTCTGCGGTGGAAGAAGCCGCCATCGCCGCCATCCGCAACGGCGAAAACATCTACACGCGCCTCGACGGCATCTCCCGCCTCCGCAACGCCATCGCTGTAAAGCAGGAACGCGATTACGGCCTCACCTACCAGCCCGAAGGCGAAATCCTCGTAGCCTCCGGCGCCACTGCCGGCCTGCACGCAGCGGCCATGGCCCTGCTCAATCCCGGCGATGAAGTCATCCTCTTCGAGCCCTTCTACGGCTACCACGTCGCCACGCTCAAGTCGATGCGCGTCAAGCCCGTCTTCGTGCCACTCGCGGAAGGCGACTTCGCCCTCGACACCGATGCGCTCAAGGCAGCCATCACGTCCAAAACCCGCGCCATCCTCTTGAACACCCCCGCCAACCCCAGCGGCAAGGTCTTCACCCTCGCAGAAACGGAAGCCATCGCGGAAGCCGTCCTCGAACACGACCTCTTCCTCATCACTGACGAAATCTATGAGTACTTCGTCTACGACAACGCGCGTCACATCGCCCCGGCCACGCTGCCCGGTATGAAGGACCGCACCATCATCCTCTCCGGCTTCTCGAAGACGTTCTCCGTAACCGGCTGGCGTCTCGGCTACGTCTGCGCGTCAGAAAAGTGGCTGGCCCCCATGGCCTACTTCCACGATCTCACTTACGTCTGCGCTCCCTCGGCCCTGCAGCACGGCGTAGCCGAAGGCCTCGAAAAACTTCCACCGAGCTTCTACACCGACCTCGCCGCTGACCACCAGTCCAAGCGCGAGCGCATCGTCTCCGCCCTCCGCGACGCCGGCCTCACCCCCAGCGTCCCCGCTGGAGCCTATTACATCCTCGCCGACGCCAGCCGCCTTGAAGGCGAAACAGCCGCCCAGAAAGCCCGCGTCCTCCTGGCTGCCACTGGAGTAGGCTCGGTCGCCGGCAGTGCCTTCTTCCAGAAAGGCCGCGGAGAAAACCTCCTGAGATTCTGCTTCGCCAAAAAAGACGTCGACCTGGACGAAGCCTGCAGCCGCTTACGCAAACTCGAGCAGCCAGTTCTTCCATAAGTTACGGGTGCCCCAAGTCTCTGCATTTGGGGATCTGGGATGGCACTCCTTCACCTCGCCAAAAAATAAATCCCAAATCTGTGGAAAAACTTTGCGGGGAATTACCCCCATCTATGCCACACTCAAAATAAGCAGAAGAGAAGGCCCGATTCCACCAGGGAATCGGGCCTTTCGCATTTCCACCCTGCCTCTCAAAAAAATTTGCTTTCAAAATCCGGAAAGTACACTAAGGTAACCGCTAAATTACTACTTAGTAAATAGGTACGTTTCCTTGTAAACCATTGATTATAATGGCAATAAATTCAATCATCTCATCTTTTCGAAACAACACTCATTGGGGCAAATAAAAAGCGAAGAAAATCAACCCTCCAGCCGCCGAGCCACCCGCAGCACGTCAGCCTCCTTATAAGGAGCCCCAATCACCTGCACCCCCAGCGGCAGTTTTCCCGCCTCAATCACCGGCACCGAAACCACCGGTAGTCCGATAAACGAGATCGGCTGTGTAAACACTCCCAGGTTAGGCCGAGCCGGAATCTGCTTCCCGTCAAATTCCATCGTCTGCTGCCCCACCTCAATCGCCGGGCAGGGAGTAGTCGGAGCCAGCAGCACATCAAACCGCTCAAACACCTCCCGCACCCGCTCCTGAAAGACATGCCGAAACCGCTGCGCATGCAGATACCACGAAGCTGGAACCAGTGCTCCAGCCATCAGCCGGTCTACAACCGCCGGGTCAAAATCTGCAGGCCGCGTCCGCAGCCGGTCAAGATGCAGATTCCCACCCTCCACCGCCGTAATCAAAAACGCTGCCGCCCGCGCCAGCTCCACATTCGGCAGTTCCACAACCTCAGTCGCCCCTAGCTTCCGCGCCGCCGCATCGACAGCGGCAAAGACCTCCGCCTGCCCCCCGCGCCGGAAGTACCCACCCAGCACGCCAATCCGCAGCCCGTCAGTCTCCAGCTCCAACCGTGGAGTCACAAGCTCAACAGGCCGCTTGGAGCAAACTGGATCCCGTGAGTCCGGCCCATGCAACACATCAAACGCCACGGTAAGGTCTCTTACCGACCGAGCAAACGGCCCTACGTGGTCCAGGCTGGCCGCAAACAGAAACGCCCCTGCCCGCGAAATCCGCCCATACGTAGCCTTCAGCCCATACACTCCGCAAAATGCTGCCGGCACGCGTATCGACCCATTCGTATCCGACCCCAGCGCCAGCGGAACCATCCCCGCCGCAACCGCCGCTGCCGACCCGCCCGAAGAGCCACCCGCCACCCGGCTCACATCATGCGGATTCCGCGTCGTCCCGTAGTGCGCATTCTCCGTCACAAACCCGTAGGCAAACTCATCCATATTGGTCGCGCCAACAAGACAAGCTCCCGCCCTCTTAAGCCGCTCCACCACCGCTGCATCCCGCTTCGCCGCTGGATTATCCGCAAGAATCTTCGACCCCGCCAGTGTCATAACACCGGCAATATCCAACAGGTTCTTCGCCGCAAATGGCACGCCAGCCAGCGGCCCCGCATCTTCACCCGCAGCAACACGGGCATCCACAGCATCTGCCGCGGACATCGCCTCTGCCAGCATCACCTGTGTAAAGCAGTTCAGCTCGTCATCGCGATGGGCAATCTCGGTCAGCGCAGCCTCCATCACCTCGCGCGCCCGCACGCGTTTGCCGCGCACTGCTTCTGCAACCGCAACAGCATCCAGCGCCAGGATCTCATTCATGGTTCAAACACCTGCGCCGGCTCAACCTCATCGGGAATCGTCACAGCCAGCAGCGGCGCGGCTATTTGCGCAATCCGCTCCAGGTTCATGCGCACCCCCGCCGCATTCGCAGCCGGAATCGGCAGCCCCACCAGTTCCGCCGCCGCATCTACATACTCTTGCGGAAACCTCGCTTCCACCAGGCCTATTCCTCCAATAGCATTCAATCTACACGCCGCCACACCCTACAATAGAGAACAGCACACCGGATTCGCGAGCATACGGGCCTGTAGCTCAACGGTTAGAGCAGGGGACTCATAATCCCTTGGTTGGGGGTTCAAATCCCTCCGGGCCCACCAACGTCCTATTTTTTCTGGATACTTTGACGGTACAGTGGCTTGGTCTGATTGCGGAGAAGAAGGGATTCACTCCACTTCTCTAGACCGCCCTACTCGCTGAATGGCACACCGAACGAGAGCAAGGCCGCATGTGGGGGACGGTGCTGTGCATCAATCATAGTCGGCTGCTTGCCCATCTCCTTCCAGAGTCGAAGCGCGGTGGCATTCATGTAGAGCAGTCTCACTTGCTCGCGGCTATTGCCTCGCAGGCTATAGATGCTGAGAGTAGTCAGCAGGCGCGTCTGTCCGGAAGCAATCAGATAGGGTCCCATACTCACCGATGGAGCATTCTGAATGTCCTGCACGTCATTCGCGCTTTGCGCAATCACTGTATAGTTCATAGCTTCTGGAGGGTGTTCTGACACGAGGCGGAGTAATAGATCATTCGATGTGAGATTGGGTGAGGATTCCATGCAGTTCTCTTTCCATAGAGAAACAGATACGTTTCTCTGCGCTATATGTCTGCAGATGTTTCAGCCGGGTTCATAGCATGGAAGGCAAACCAGTAATACCGCCGCCAGCAGAACATGCAGCGCACTGGCCGCAGTGCGAACATGCGGAGCAAACCATCGAACGGACGCAACTCAGCCGGCTTGAATTTGACTGAGTTGCAGCAGGGACATTCGTGCCTGGTCCAAATCATATGCGGTAACCACATCGGCCGCTGACGGCTTGCTGCACGCATTTTCTCCTCCATCCGGATGCTACACCCGGTCCGCGTTTTCTGAACCAGAGTGTTGGTCGAGCCATGCAAGCAGAGCGCGTAAGCTGCCCGTTGCCAAGGCCATGCAGGAATCCGCCGCTCCGTAATAGAGATGAATCGTATCCTCATCGGCGCCGATGGTTTGTCCGCAGGGAAATACAACGTTCTTCACACCCCCATTGCACTCATAGGGAGCCTCTGGTCCGAACATCCAGGAGTCTCCTCGCTGCAGGCATACGTCTGGCCTATCGAGGTCGAAGAGCGCGAAGCCCATGCACTCACATAAGGCGCCATCCTGCTTGACGAATCATCGTGTCGAAGACCGGCGCTGGAATCTCTTCAACAACCGTCCAGGGATTGCCAATGGGTTCCTGAAGAGGGTCCAATGGATTTGGCAGGATGCAGCCCTTGCGCAGGAAAACGGAATGCATCTTCACGCTTGCGCGCTTTTGGATGGTGCAACGCCCTGGGGACTGGCAGAGCCGGCCGCAGGATTGGCCAAAGGGTCTGCTGTTTTGGGCGACGAGTGTTCCGCATGAAAATCTTCAGCAAACCTCGACAGCTTTTGCACCGGCAGATCAGGCCCGGTCGAGCCCGCGTAGGGTCCCGAAATGCCCGTTGCATCCGGCACACTCGTCGAAAGTCCCCGATGAGCTCGCTGTTGGCGGCGGGCCTCACGATAATTCTTTACATCGATTTTCTTAATCAAAGGCATGGCAACTCCAATCATGCGGTTGCGTACTTGAACGGTGCGGTGCTCGTCCGAAGCGAACCTTGGATTGCCGAAGGCGAGAATCGAATTACGTGCTGCTCTCTTGAGCATACGCCTTAATCTGCTCGCGTGCGGATCATTCACTGAAAGCGCTGATTGCTATGAAAATAAAGCCGTTCAGGCTGAGGATTCCCGCCTGCGCTACGCCGTCAGTCTCTGGAAAGTCAGTTCTCGGCACAATCTGTTCCAGGTTTAAGTCCTGGTGAGCCCACCATATCCCCTACAAATCCCCCGAGACGCACGTCAGGTACAGTGCTCAATCGCGGCACGCTGCAGGAGGTATACCTGGCTATTCTTGTAAAGCCATACCCTGAAAAGTGGAAGGTTGTTATTGCTGCATAACTGCATGGCGGTCGCGTGCGGTTGCCTGCGTGAAGGTCATGCGGATTCCGTGCTTCGGCCGCAGAATCACCATTGCGCGCTCTTCAATCCTCTGGCCCGGAATCAGCTGAAAATCGTATCTTCTGAGCACAACGCTCAGAATCATCAGTATCTGCAGCATCGCATAGTGATTGCCGATACAGCCGCGCGGGCCGCCTCCAAAGGGCAGATGAGTAAAGGGTGTGCGCAGCTTCTCGTTGGCTTTGATGAAGCGCTCCGGGTCGAAACTCTCAGGACTCTCCCAATAGCGCGGAGCATGGTGCGCTCCATAAACATAGACAATCACTGTCGAGCCTCGGGGTATATCGATCTCCCCAGCCCGGTCGTCGTTCACAGCCACGCGGTCAATCATCCAGAAGGGCGGGTAGAGGCGGAGCCCTTCCTGAATGACCTGCGCAGTGAATTCAAACCTTGGCACATGCGCATGGCTCAGAGGCTCGTCACCCAGGATGGAATCGAACTCCTGCCGGATTCTTTCAAGGCAATCGGGACGCGAGCTCAAGAGATAGAGAAGCCACGACAGGCCATTCGACGATGTCTCATGGCCGGCAACCAGCAGTTGCATACTCTCGCTCAGCACCAGCTCATCGCTCATGCCTTCGCCGTCGGTGTAACGGGCGTCCATCAGTGTCTGCAGCAGATCATTGCCCGGGTCCTGATTGCGGCGCTGCTTGATGTACGCCATCAGGATGCTGTCGGCGCGGACGCGCATCTCTTCGTGCCGGCGCAGCTCCCCGGAGGCGGCGAACCACGGATTCAGATAAGGCTGGAGAGTCTGCCGAACGATAAATTCCTGGACAGTGCAGATGGTGTCGCTGACCAGGCTAATGTCTTCATCCTTCAGCTTGGCGCCAAACAGCGAACGGGCGACCATCGCGAAGGTCATCTTCATCAGGTGGGGATAGATGTCAACCGGACCGTTACCGATTTGCCTGTCAAAATCCTGAATCGACTCGGCAAGCGAGTTCTGCATGATCGACGACAAAGCATCCAGTTGCTTGGGCGCAAAGCCCTTCTGAATCAGCCGCCGCTGCGTGCGCCACGCATCTCCCTCTGTGGTCAGAAGGCCTTTCCCCAGAAAGTGGCCCATCCGCTTCACTTGAATTTCGGATTTCTGATAATTCTCCGCATTGGCCTTCAACACGTGTTGAATGACGACGGGATCAATGGTGACAATGGCCTCTTTCAGACCACCAATATAGAAGCGGAATGTGTCGCCGAAGTCTTCGGTGTACTTTGACAGAACCTGCACGGGATTGCGAGCCATGGCTGGCGAATCGGCAAAGGAGCGAAATCGAGAAACAGCGGGTATCGGCGGCAACGTTACTCCTCGCTGCCCGGATGTCTATATAGAACCGTGGAGAGTCCCATGTGGCCTGCCGGAAGCGGTCGGATAGTCCCAGGGAAAAAGTCAGGCGCTCAAGATCAGTCTTCGTTTCCCAGTTGCTTCAAAAGTATCAGATGATGCCAGATTGCCCGCGTCATAGTGGGATGTTGCCGATAAGGAACGCCAAACTCTTCCGCAGTCTGCTTCACAATCCTGGTCAGCGGAGCATAGTGCGTATGGCACACGAACGGGCACAGATGATGGGCGATGTGATGGTTAAGGCCGCCGGTAAGCCAGCTTACGATTGGGTTCTCCGTCGCATAATCGGCCGTTGTGGCAAAGATGTGATACACGCCGTTCTCAAACTCGCCGCGGCCTTGGGGAAAGTAAGTGCTGTCGATGGTGTGCGTAGTCTGAAATACCAGCGCCACGCTCAAGCCGATGATTAAATGGACCAGCACGAAAGCCCCGGCCACCAGCAGCGGCGATTTCCCCAGCGCCACCACCGGCAAAATGAGCATATACGTGACGTAAAAGCCCTTGCCCGCAAAGAGAATGGCATATTCCCGCAGCGAATGTTTCGTGCGTTTCAGATATTCATGCGGCGGGAAGAAAAAGCACTCAAAGTCCCGCACGAAAACATAGTCGAGCGAGAAGATCGCGTACAGAAACAGCGCATAGATGTGCTGGAACCGCTGCATGGGCCTGCGTGGTTCATGGGGCGTAAACCGCAGGATGCCGCGGCCCGTAAGCGCGTCGTCTTCGCCGTGGACATTGACGCAGGAGTGGTGGCCGCGATGATGCAGAATGCGCCACATGTACGAGCTGATTCCGCAGAGATCGAAGACATAGTTCAGCGTTTTGTTGACTGACGGCACGGAAGAAATCGCATTGTGGTTGCTGTCATGCGCAATATTCAGCAGAAGGAAGGTCTGGGCCAGTCCGCCCAAAATATAGAGGGCGACAAACTTCCAGGAGTCCGGCCGGAGCGCGTAGAGAGCAATCCAGCTCCCCGCCAGTACTGCCAGGCCCGCGGCAATCTTGACCCACATCGTGCGGTCGGCTTTGGGTGAGAGGTTTCGGTCGGCAAAGAAACCGTCGAGGCGGCTACGCAGGACTTTTGGAAAGGAATTGGCCGGAAAGGAAGCCGTACCTTCCTGCTCGTTGCCGGAGTGCCGCGGCAAAAGCCCAGCCCGCAGGCCCGCAGGCAATGCCGCCTCAAGGGGCACAAGATCGTCAATTTCCGGCTTGAGAGTGGTTACCGCTTCGGTTTCAGACGTCACCGGCACCTCCGCCAATCCTGTTGAGTCGATCCGGCGCATCTGAATCTGCAGAATGCGGGGCCCGCAGCATCGGTAGCGTGGCCCGGCAGCGGATTTGTCGCCCGCTGCCATCAGCGTCTAACGCTGATACTAGCGCGAAGATTCGCCGTGAATCAAGCAAATTGGGATACCGGAACTGTCCCGTTCCCGGAATTTACTCCTGCCATTTGACTCCATCGCTCTGCTAACATAAGTCGCATTGCTTCACGGCTCTGCTAGCATTAGCACACTGGATCGAGCGATTCCCCGGCGCACTATATCTGCGCCCTCTCGCCCTACGCTCCAATTCCGCGCTCCGAGCCTCATCCGTATTTCATGTTCCCGGCACCACCGGAGCAATGAGATTCGAAGCTGCGAGACTATTAGGTTTTCCATTCAACCGCGGGGGTATTGCTGAACGACTATGGCGTCGATTTTGGACCAACTGGACAGGTTGGGGGATGAGCACCCACACAAACTCCTTTATTCGTATATCGACCTGAACGGCACTCAAATCGAAGGCTATACCTACGCCTCGTTCCTTCAGCGGACGAAGGCAATTGCCGGACATCTGCGGAAACAGCATCGTTTCGCGCCCGAGGACCGGGTGCTGCTCGCCTACCCGGCGGGACTCGAAATGATCTGCGCATTCTTTGGCTGCGTACGCGCCGGCCTGATCCCCGTCCCCGTCTATCCCCCCAGCTCCCGCGGCTTCCAGAGCGCTCTGTACAAAATGGTGCATATCGCCAAGGACTGCCAGGCGACCGCGATTTTGACCAGCAAGGACTACCACGCATCTTTGAAGACGAATCTCGCCAGGAGCGGAGTCGCGGCCTCCGGCGTGGACGTCGACTACATCTCCAGCCTTCCGTGGATCGTCACGGAAGACTTTGTAGACATTGTTCCGGACGCGCATTTCAACGGGGCTGCGAACGGCAGTACGAATGGCTCTCCCAACGGCGCTTCTCATAGCGCGTCCAATGGTGCCTCGAACGGCAGCACCAACGGCGCTGCCCACGCCACCTCGAAGATTCTGTTCCTGCAATACACATCCGGGTCCACCATGGAGCCCAAGGGCGTCATGGTGACGCACCAGAACATTCTCGAGACCTGCCCGCTCGTCATCGACCACGCATCGCCGGTGGTCGTTTCCTGGCTTCCGCAGTATCACGACATGGGGCTGATCGGCTGCTATCTTTATCCGGCACTGCGCGGCGGCACCACCTACGGCTTCTCTCCCACAGACTTCATTCAGCGCCCGATCCTGTGGTTCGACGCGATTCAAACCTACAGCGCCACCGCAACCGCAGCCCCTAACTTCGCCTACGACTATTGCCTGCGCGCCGGAAGGCTCTCCAAGGAGAGCATGGAAGACTGCGATCTCAGCTCGCTGCGGGTATTAATGTGCGCGGCGGAGCCCGTTAAGCCGGACACGTTTACAAAGTTTCTTGAGGCGTTTCAGCCCTATGGGCTCAAGTCGGAGAGTTTTTATGTCGCCTACGGACTGGCCGAGAACACCCTGGCAGTTTCGCTCGGCGGCCGCAATATAGTCTCCGTAAACAAGCGCGCCCTCGCGCTGGGCAAAGCGCGCATGACCACTGAGGTCTCCGAAATCGACACTTCCACACAGATCGTCAGTTGCGGAACGCCGCTGGCGAGCCTGGACGTCAAGATTGTGGACCCCGAACAGCACGCTGTGCTGCCGACAGGCCACGTCGGCGAAATCTGGATTGCCGGAAACGGCAAGTGCAAGGGGTACTGGAACAATCCCGAGCTGACACTGAAGCAATTCCGCGCCCGCCTGGCAGACGACAGCCCTTATGACGACGGCTACCTGCGCACCGGCGACATGGGATTCCTCCATGACGGCGAGCTCTTCGTCTGCGGCCGCATCAAGGATATGATTATCCTCCGCGGGCAGAATTATTACCCGCAGGACATTGAGAACGTAGTCGAGCGCGCCTCCAGCCTGATTCGCGGCAACTGCGTCGCCGCCTTTCAGATTCACGAAGACAGCGAGCCAGCGCTCGCCATCGTCGCCGAAGTAAAAAATCCCAAAGCGATTCCCGATGCGCGAAAGATTGCCGCTGCAGTTCGCAATTATCTCAACGTGGAAGTGGCGTTGATCTCCTTCATCGCGCCTCGTGCAATCCCGCGCACCAGCTCCGGCAAGATCATGCGCCAGAGAACCAGGCAAATGTGGCTCGACGGCGAGTTCACCGTTCTTACCGATTATTCGCGGGAAAAGGACGCCGGAGCCTGCGCGCCCGATTCCGGCATTCAGTCCTCTTTCAGCGTATTGAAGGCCCGCTATAACCTGACTGGGAACGAATCCTATAACCTGGTCGAAGCCGGCCTCGATTCCCTCGATCTCGTCGTCTTCATGCATGAGCTCAAGGAGCTTCTCAAAGACAAAGGCGCCGAGATGCTTGCCCGGCAGGTCGATATCGGCGTTATTCAGCGCGTCAGCGTAGCCGAGCTCTTCCAACTGGCCGAACACCTGGAGAGCGCTCCGGAAGAAGCACTGGTTCAGTTGCGCCAATCCCTCGCGGTCTTCCGCGAGGAGCAGCGTGAAGCGGAAAAGCAGATAATGAGCAGCGACACCAAGCTCGTCTTCACCCCTCCGCCCGTTACACCTTTGCCCGCAACACCGGAGCTGAATCACGTCCTGCTCACCGGTGGCACCGGCTTCATCGGGCCGTTCCTCATCAAGAGCCTGCTTGAGCAGACGCGCGCCAAAATCTACGTTCTCGTCCGCGCCTCCGATGAAGTGCAAGGTATGGCGAGACTGCGCGCAGCGATGGAATCGATGGGACCTTGCCCGGCCGGGATCATGCAGTCGTTCGAGTCCCGCGTCACTCCCATCTGCGGCGATCTTGGCCAGCCAAACCTCGGCCTGGCGCAGGATGCCTGGGATTTCCTCGCCAATGAAGTGGACACCGTCTTCCACAACGGCGCCACGGTCAACTACCTCTTCAACTACGACCGCATGCGCGATGCCAACGTCCTCGGAACCAACGAGGTCCTGCGGCTGGCCTTTGAAGGACGGACCAAGGAATTCAACTACGTTTCGACCACCTTTGTCTTTGGCTGGGCCGTCAAGAGCGTCCTCTGGGAAACCGACTTTAACCAGGACATGGAGCTGCTCGATTTCGGATACAGCCAGTCCAAATGGGTGGCCGAACAGGTGGTTGCCGACGCACGCAGCAAGGGACTTCCCGTGCGCATCTTCCGTCCGGCGCTCGTCAGCCCCTCCATCACCGGCGGCGGCAACAACTTCGACATCGCTGTTCGCCTGGTCGCCTTCATGATCAATCATGGCATCGGCGTCGACGCTCTCAACCAGGTCAGCTTCACTCCCGCCGACATTGTGGCCAACAACATTGTCGCCATCTCAACCACGCCCGGCACCGGAAACAAGACCTATCACGTTGTGCGCGACGATTACGCCAACATGATGGACATTACCAACCTCATCACCAAGTCAACCGGCCGCCAATTCGACATCTTCAGCGTGAAAGAGTTCGTCCCCGAGCTCATCCGCAGATGCCGCAAAGAAGACCTTCTCTTCCCGCTGCTCGATTTTCTGGTGGGCTCGGTGGACAACATCACCGCAATGGAGTTCAAGCGCTATGACAACTCCAGCTATCAGGCGGCTCGCGACGCCTCCGCATGGGGCATCGCCGATCCGTCCCTCGAAGATGTGGTCAACGGCATTCTGAAATTCATGCACCGCAAGGGAATCATTTCTGTCGCAGCGCGTGAGCCCGGCATTGCAGCCTCGCCGGCTGCATTGCCCGCTGACAGCCTTGCCTTGAAGGATGTATAAAACCGACTACTGCCTCTGGAACACCAGCTTCTCACTCACGCGCTGGCCGGTTTCGAGAGTCCCGGTGGTGGCAACCGTCATCTGCTTCCCATCACCGGAAACCACCCACCTGTCCTTCTGCGCAATCTGATCGTCGCGCCGGTAGATCGCATCCACCGTATGCGGATCGACAAGCTGAAGCGCCACGCTATCGTTGCGCGAGTTCTTCAGATCGTACGGCTTGCCGTCAAAACGGGCCGAGTAGCTGAAATCCCCCGAAAAACGAACCCCACCCGTTCCATCCGCCTCAATCTTGAGCGCCAGCCCCTGCCGCATGCGCGTCTTGCTCATATCCTGCGTCCACGCGCCGGCCAATGGGTCGTTGGCCACCTTGGCGCCACCACTGCGCGTCCACACGGTGATCTGGTCGGCATGGCCCTTGCCTGTGGTCGTAATCGTCAGCTCGTTCCCATCGCCCGATAGCTTATTGCGAACGGTCGCCACCACAACCCCATCCTTTTTCTCCCGCGCCTCAACCTGCTTCTTATCGATCTTGTGCAGCTCGATCTGATCGAACCCCAGGTTGCCCGGCGCAGGCGACTCGTGCCCATTCGCCTTCGCCGTGAAATCGAAGTGGGTCTCGCCCGACATGACAACATGCACCTCATCATGCACATTCGTGATGGAGAGTTTGTTCGGAGGATCAAGCGCAGATTGCGCAGAGATCAACATCCAGGAGCCAATGCGGGGGTCCTGCTGAGCCTGGGCGGCTCCAAATGGAATAACGGCAAGCAGCGCGAGCAACGAGAGTTTAAGAATGGGTCCTCCTAAGCTAGATCGTCTAAGTCTAGGTCGTCTAAGTTTGGACAGGCTCATCCGACCGGACCAATTTAGCAGATTTGTATGAAATCATGGGTCTCATGCGGGTCCGCCGTTTCTGGATTGCCGGAATAGTCTTTATCGCCGTCCTTGCGCTTCTTCCATTCTCGTTTCACGCCGAGCGCCATCTGGAGACCGCAACCCGCGTCGAAGGCAGCGAAGCGGAAACCGTCCGGCAGGAGCTGGCCAGTCGTTTTCATTCGCCGTTTGTTGACCGCGTGGTGCTGGTAACCCAGGGCCTTCCCTCTGCAGATTCAGAAGAAGGCGAGCAGGCGTTAACCACCATTGTGACGGCATTGCGCAACGAGCCCGGCGTCTCCGGTGTCGTCTCCCATCTCGATCTGCACGACCCGATCTTCCTGGGTAAAGGTGGTGGAACCTTCGTCCTTATAGGACTCGCGTCCACAGACAGTTCAGACAACTCGGTCGAATCGCTCATTCCCAAACTTCACCAGCTTGCAGGTTCTCTTGAGAATCAGTTGCGCAGCCGCTATCCGGCAGTCAAGCTCGAGCTCACAGGCGAGCTCCCACTCAATTTCGACATTCGCAAGGCAAGCGCAGACGATGTACAACGCGCCGAAAGCCTGGTGATTCCTGCAACCCTTGTACTTTTACTGTTGGCCTTCGGTAGTCTATGTGCCGCCATCATTCCATTGGCAATTGGCGAGCTTGCCATCGCGGCCACTCTGGCCATTGCCGGATTCCTGGCCCAGCGCTGGCACTTGTCCATCCTGGTTCAGAATCTGGCCACCATGCTCGGCCTGGGCCTGGGAATCGACTACGCGCTTCTCATGGTCAGCCGTTTCCGTGACGCAATCTGCGATGGATGCGGCGGACCCGCAGCCGCGGCGCTGGCGGCGCGTCAGGCCGGCCGTACACTTCTGATTTCAGCGTCAACTGTCGCCATCGGATTCCTCGCCCTCCTGACCGTTCCCATCAGCGAAATCCGTTCCATCGGCATCGCGGGATTCCTGGTGGCGGCCATGAGCGTGCTGCTCACCAACACTCTTGTTCCGGCAGCCATGGCGCTGCTCGGTCCGCGGATTGACCTCGGCAAATTGCCCTTTACACCCAAGCTGGATGCGCAACGTATGGAACGCGTGGGAAAGCGCTGGCGGAAGTGGGGATGCGTAATTGTTACCCACCCCTGGCTTGCCCTCCTTCTGGCAGGCGCTCCCTTGCTGCTGCTCGCATGGCAGGCCACGCGGCTCGATACGAGTCTTCCCAAAGGAGATTGGCTTCCGCAAACCGCGGAATCGGTTCATGCGCTCCACACCCTGGAACACATGGACCGTGCCGGCGTGGTTCAATCCCTGCGCATGATCGTCGAACTCCCAGCGGACTCCCCAACAGGTTCCATCGCTCAAACCGACGCAGGCTGGAATGCCATCGACCGCCTCAGCAAACGGCTCGCCAGCGACCCTCGCGCCGCCCGCGTCATTTCCATCACCACCCTTGCAGAAAGCAGCCGCGATAACCTCAGTGGTCTCTCGCGGGAGACGCATCGCTCGTTCCTGAGCAGTGACGGATACGCCGCGCTACTTGAAATAATGCCCGCGACTTCAGTTTCCCTGCGCGAAGACGTCAACTGGGTGCGCGAGCTTCGCAAGACCGGCGCGGCAGCTCTCACAGGCGTGCCCGGCGCCACGTTACGCATTGGCGGCATCCCGGCTCTCAATGCCGATTATCAAACGATTGTCGGCGGCCACATCGCACCAGTAACCGCGCTTGTCGTCGTCGGCACCCTCCTCGCGCTCCTCTGCGGCTTCCGGTCGCTCTTCGCTGCCGTAAAGGCCATCGTGCTGAACCTGCTTTCGGTCGCTGCCTCCTTCGGAGCATTGGTCCTGGTCTTCCAGTATGGACACGGAAGCAGCTTCCTCGGAGTTCCTGGTGGAACCGGCAGCATATTCCCCCTCGTCCCCATCGTCGCTTTCGCCATCGTCTTCGGGCTCAGCATGGATTACGAAGTCTTTCTCGTAGCGCGGGTTCTCGAGGCTAGAAGATGTGGCCTGAGTGAAACAGACGCAATCCCCGAGGGATTGGCCAGGACCGCAGGCCTGATCACCAGCGCTGCTGCCATCATGATCGTGGTCTTCGCGGCATTCACGCTGGGAAATTTCCTGGTGGTCAAGATGATCGGATTTACGCTCGCGGTGGCCGTGTTGATTGATGCCACGCTGGTTCGAGTCGTAATCGGCCCTGCGCTTCTTCGCATTGCGGGCGATTGGAACTGGTGGCCAGGGGGGCTCGCCACTGTATGCAGGCCACCCGCGATGGCAAGCGGCGAATAATGCATCCTGATTGTGGCGCAGCGCCACGAATTCCACCATTGCCGTCCTAATCTTCGCGGTACATATGTCAGTTTGTGCCAGCTTTGAAAAATTACTCTAAGCTGCGCTCAAAACCTGTCATCACCAAAACGCACAGCGTAAGTCCTCGGACAGCTGGAAGCGATGCGCGAGCTATTCTCTGCTCTATCGCAATCAAGCCTGGTGGTTCCGCTTAATATGGGTACCTTCGAAGGGATTTGCAGATACATCGAGCGTATTAAAAGTATGTTGAAACGCCCCCAGCGCGCTGCCGGCTGGACCACCGAATGGATAAGATGGTCGTTAAGTTATATCTCGCAGTGAAACGACAGCGCGCAGGTAGATACCGTCCCATTGCGCCATGCGCTTTGTGTTTTGAGAAAAGCTGAGAGGACAAGTGAAACAAAGGCAGATTTTTTTGCGCAATTTTTGTGTGCGGACATCTCTGATCATCTGGTTTTTTGGCGCAGCCGCCACGTGGGCTCAGACCTACCTGCATGCGCCGGCGGTAGACGCGTACGCCGCGCACGATCCGGCGGGGACAACCATCCTTCCCAATGGCCGTTACCTGCGGCCGGAGGGTAAGCATTTTCCGATCGCGCGGGATCCATACGGCCTTGCAACAAGCCGCGACGGCAATCTGCTCTTTGTGCCCAGTGATGGTGTCGGGCAGATTGTGGCAAACTGGCAGTCCGGGGAGCCAAGGATTATTCAAGTAAACCCGCCAAGACCGGCCGGCAAGCACGACGGCACTCTGAACACCGGTGGAGCGGACTTCTCACCAGATGGCAAGCTGCTCTACTGGAGCGGTGGCGAAAAGGGCACAATCTACATCTTCGATACGGCCTCAACCGAGCTGCTGGCCGAAATTCCGCTCAATGTAGAAGTCGCAGGAAAGAAGTTTGAGGACAGCTATGCCGCCGACCTCAAGGTCTCTGCAGACGGCCGCTATCTCTACTGCGCCGACGTGACCAACTTCCGCCTCATCATTATCGATACCGCGCAAAAGAGCGTAGTCGGCTCCACGCCGGTTGGCCGTTACCCGTACACGCTTGCCGTTTCCGGAAGCCGCGTCTTCGTAGCCAACATCGGCCTCTTCGAATACAGCGCAATACCCGCGCCCGCGGACGGAAAGTCTGACCCACGCGGGCTTACCCGCCCCGCCTTCGGCTACCCAAGTGAAGAAGCGCGTGACGGCGTCGAGTTTGAAGGCCGCAAAGTCCCCGGCCTCGGCGAGGACAACGGACCACAATCCTTCTCCGTAACGGATGTAGACGTGTCCAACCCGCAAGCGCCAAAAGTGCTCAACCATTGGAAGACAGGCCTGCTTATCGGTGCTCCATCCGATAACGGCAAAACGGTCGGTGGAAGTGCTCCCAACTTTGTCACGGTGAGCGGCGACAGCCTCTACGTCTCCAACGGCAACAACGACATGATCGAGCGCATCGACCTCACGAGCGGAAAGTTAGTTGCCAAGCAGCGAATTGTTCCCTCGCCGCTGGTCGCGCATGTGCGTGGAGTCGGGCCTGCCGGCATGGTGGTATCGCCGGATGGCGCCAAACTCTATGTCACGGAGAGTGGAATCAATGCCATTGCAGTCATGGACGCGCATACGCTGCAGGTGAAGGGACACATCCCAACCGCATGGTATCCCTACCGCGTAACCATCTCGCCCGACGGCCAGCATCTCGCCTGCATCTCTTTCAAAGGCTTCGGCAACGGACCGAAGGGCGACGCCAATGCCGCCAGGGATGACTTCCGTGGCCTGCGCGGCGTGCTCACCATTCTCGATGACCCCTCCGAGGAAAAGCTGAAGGAGCAAACTGCGCGTGTCCTCGAAAACAACGGCATCGTGAATCGCGAAGCAGACCGAGCGGCCATGTCCAGCCCGCTTATCCCCAGTATTCCCGGCCGCGTCTCCAAGGAGATCAAGTACGTCGTCTTCATCACCAAGGAGAATCACACCTACGACACCATCTTCGACCACATTCCCGGTGCAAGTGACGATCCTTCACTGCTGCGTTGGGGCCTGCATCAAACCATCAAGCAGGAGGGCCAACCCACTCTTGAAAATGTCGGTGTGATGATGAATCACAACGCATTGGCGCGAGCCTTCACCGTGAGCGACAACTTCTACATGGAGCCGGAGGCCTCTGGCGTTGGGCATCGCTGGCTCATCGGCGTACAGCCGAATAACCTCATGCAGATGACCTACTCCGTCGGCTGGGACTTCAAAAAAGACAGCACTGCGCCCGGACGCCGCTATTCGATGGGCTCGAATGGTTCGCTTATTCCCGAAGACTACCCGGAAGCCGGCTCCATGTGGGATCACCTCGGCCGCCATCAAATCTCTTTCCGCAACTACGGCGAAGGCTTCGAGTTTCCCGGAGTTGAAGAAGATGAAGACGAACACCCCACCGGCGGTCGAGAAGTGGTCAACGTTCCCATGCCCAAGGTGCTGTTCGACAACACTGACTTCGGCTTTCCCATCTTCAACATGAATATTCCCGATCAGTACCGTGCAGAATGGTTCATGCAGGATGTCGAAAAGCGATACATCCGCGGCGGCAGGAAGTTTCCTTCGTTTATCAACATCGCCATCTGCAATGACCACGGCACAAGCCCCAAACCGGCAAAGGGCTACCCCTATGTGGCCTCATGGATGGCGGACAACGATCTCGCCCTGGGACGAATCGTTGAATTTCTTTCGCACACCCCATATTGGAAGAACATGGCAATCTTCGTCACTCAGGACGATGCGGGCGGAGAGCCGGATCATGTGGACGCCCAGAGAAGCGTCATGCTGATCATCAGTCCGTGGGCCAAGCGCGGTTATGTCTCGCACCGTCACACCACCATCCTCAGCATGCACCGCACACTCTACGAAATCTTCGGCCTGCCGTCCTTGAACATGTTCGATGCGCTGGCCAATGACTTCTCGGATAGCTTTACCACCAAGCCTGATTTCCGGCCATACACCGCGGTTCCGGTGGATAAGCGAATCTTCGATCCTGAAAAAGCCAAGGACCCCAAGGACCCGAATTATGGGCAGGCTCGCAAGCAGGCTTCCATCCCCATGGACGACCCGGATGAGGTGGAGAAGATTCAGAAGATGGAAGAAAAAGAGGTTGCCCCTCACAACTAGAAAACCACGGAACAAATGGCCTGCGTATAACCAGGAAAGCAAAGGCACAGGGTCCTGCTCAAATATTTGTAGGGATCGGGGCTCAGCGACTCCGCGCTACAGCATTCTCAGCGGCTGGTCAGTGAATAGGCTTAATACGCTCCCGTTCCAACAAGTGCAGAATAAAAGCCCCCGCTCCGTAGCCAACCATTGGCCGTGCACTCGTTGGATCACCTACATTCCCTGGAAACAGCGTACACGGTAACGCAACATACATCTCCGGAATGATGTTATTGTCCGCTTCAGCCTTATCTACAAGGCGTTGCAGCATCGCATCCGCATCCACGCCGCGTCCAATACGCCGATATACCTCGGCAAGGTTGAGGTCAACAAAGACAAACTCCTGCCGTTCATACCAGTACTCAAAAATAGCTGGGTCCGTGTATGTGCTGCGCACGCGCCGATAACCGCCGGAAGCAACTTTCAGCAGTTCCATCCGATTCATCGCATCCTGTACAACAGCCGGATCTGTAATAACGCCAAGATTGATGATTGGCAACAGTGCACCATCAATATCGTTCTTCACACCTTCTTCCAGCGTTCCATGCAGCTTGCCGTCGCGCACAAACGCAGCACGGAAGCCCGCCTCCAGCAGCGCCAGGTGACGCAGAACATCCGCGTGCGTGGATGCATCCCCGGTGCTCTGCGTAATTTCCGCAAAGCTTCTGAGCCCAAAGATGGCTGCGGCAGTCGAGAAAGCGAAATGCTTCTTATCCTTCTGCCGTTCCTCCCATATCGATGTATCCGCCGCGACAATCTCGCCGCCCTTGTAAGGCTCCAGGTTCGCGAACAGCGGTTTCACCACGTAGTCTCTCGCACTTGCATACAATTCGCCGCGATAGGTCGCAGTCGTGAGCAATCCCGTGTCGTGATACTTCCGCATGTATTCACCAAGGGCCCACAGAGCCTCACCCCAGTCGTCGAACTCAATGTTGGCAGCGCCCTCCATGGTGAAAAACGGTTCCTCGGAGCCATCACCAAAATAGCGCACAACCGAGATCTGATAATCCGCGCCGGCTGTCTCGGCGCGCATCTTGCCTGTGGGCTGCGCGTTGAAGTAAGCCAGCAGCGCAGCACGCGCTTCCTCGCGATGGCCCATCCGCGCAAAGGCAACCGTGGCCCACGCCATGTCGCGCACCCACGGCGTAAACCACACGCCATCCGGCATGCTGGCCACAATCAGCCCGTTGCTGTTGCGTCCCGGGCGATTCGGCTCGCGGCTTTGTGCCATGCGAAGCATCACTTCGCTCTCGCGCCAGAGATGCCGCTCCGCCTCGGTGGCGAAATGTATAGCAGGCCTTACGCGCCATTGTTCCAGTTGCGCAATCTCGCGCTGAACCAGCGCATGCGGCGTCAGATTCGCACGCCAACTCGCAAACTCGCGTACAGCCGGCTCAATCTCATTCTCGCTTTCAACAGAGATCATCGCCCAGGAAGAATCGGAGTCAGGAAAATGCGGCTCAACGGTCTTGCCTCCTGGCGGGATGACCAGTAAAAATTCTTCTACACCGTCAAACTGGAGCAGTTGAGCCATGATGCCCGCGATGTGAATAGTTTTCTGTGAGCGAACTGCATGGTTCCATTCCACAGAGAGCACCGGCTGCGCATGATGCGCTTGTGGCTCCCAGTTAAGAATCACAGTGGGTCGCTGCAGTCCGAATGGCATAAAAAGAAAGCCATCACCGCTGCTCGCATGCACATGGATGACCTGCGAATCCTGTACGTATTCTGTTGCAGCAGGAGTGTTCCAGCTCAAACTCTTGAGAAAGTTAGTAGTCTCAATGCCTTCGCCGAGCGGATTGTGCGGATCAGGCCGCGCAAAGCTGTATGGATGCGCATAAAACTTCGTCACCGTTGCGGAGTGTTTCTGAACAACTGCAAACCCAAATCCATTGCCGGTGACGAGATTAGTGGCAGCAGCATGCAAAGAAGCAAGCAGGCATGCGCACAGAGCGATGCCTGCCCGGAACAATTTTCTATTTCTTTGTATGCCACACATAGGTTGCAAACGAACCTGCATTCAGAGATGTTGCAATACTCTTGCCATGCCAGCTTATCTGAAAATCCTTTGCGGCATCAGCATTATTCAACACCAGCAGCGCAATTGAGCCATCGGTATTCTGAAATGCAACTGACTCCAACCCCGACTCATTCTGCTCATTCGTCCCAATGCGCACAGCGCCGGGATGAACAAACTTGCTCGCATGCCCAATGGCGTAATAGTCGACGGTGTAGGTGACTTTATGAGGATCCGCACTGCGGTCCACGGTCACAAAGCCGCGGCACGTCGCACAGCCGCCGGCATTCGGGCCATTCTTCTCATCGAGTGCAATCCCCCACAACACAACTGCCTTCGACCAGTAACGCGTAGAGCCAAGGATGAGCTTTGCCGTTACGGCAAGCAGGTTGCCCTTCTGCCACGTACCGCCGGAGCACTCGGTCATCCACAGGCCCTTATCCGGAAACTTGTCATGCACAGGCCCCTGCGCATCCACGTCGCCGCCGTAGCAGTGAAATGCCGTTCCAGCCACATACTTCGCCGCCTCTGCATCGGCAAGCACTTCTTCCGGATACTCCGGATGATCCCAGTTGTGATCGTAAGCAAGAATGCTGGTCTCGGGCGATGCCTGCTTGAGCGCCGGCCCGACAAACTTCGCAATCAGTTCCTTCTGCTGACTCGCAAGCATCAGCGTGCCGGGATAATCCTTCGTCTCGTAAAGCGGCTCGTTCTGCAGCGAGAGGAACTTCACCGGAATGCCCGCCTTCTCATACTCCGTCACGGACTTTGCAAGATAAGCCGCAAGCTCCGGACCCGCATCGGACCGCACCTGGCCGCCAATCATCGTGTCCTTCGTCTTCATCCATCCCGGCGGACTCCACGGCGTAACCATCACGCTCATGGACGGATTGATCTTCAGAGCCTCGCGCATCACGGGCAGAATGTACTCGCGGTCATGCTCAATGGAGAAGTGCTTCAGTCCTTCGTCGCGCTCGCCCTTCGGCATCTTGTCATAGCTGTAGTGGTTGAGTGAAAGGTCCGAAGCGCCAAGCGGAATGCGAACAAAGCTCATGCCGATTCCGTCCCGCGGATCAAACAACTTGTGCATTACTTCATTGCGTTGTTCCGGGGTCAACTGCTTCTCAAGCAGCCACGCGGAAGAATCCGTCATCGCCGCGCCAAAGCCATCGATGGTTTGAAAGCGCTGGCTCTCATCCACGGTGAGCACGGTGCCTTGAGCGGCATGTTTTGCAAAAGAGGTTGCAGGCTGTGGCGTAAGCGCCTGCTTCAAGTCAGGAGTGGTTTGGTAAGCAGCAACAGTTTGCGCATGAAGTGCAACATGGAGCGCAAGAGGACAGAGCAAAAGAAGCCAGCGAGAAAATGTGCGCATATTGTCGTACCAGAATGTACCAGGAAGAAAGGCGCGGAGCTGAGACGCTCCGCGCCGTTGGTTTTCAGTTAGAATGCGATGCGTGCGCCAAGCTGAATGACGCGCGGACCGCCGGGGCCTAACTGGCTATAGACGCTGGTCGGTTGACCAAAGCCGGTATCGAGCGAGATCGATTCCGGCGTATAGCTGCCACCTCCGTTGTAGCTCGGCAGTGTCAGGTTCGCGCCAAAGTCCTTTGACGCAAAGTTGGACTGGTTGAAGACGTTGTAGACTTCCCAGCGCAGTTGAATTGAACGCTCCTGCTTACCAGGCAGCGGGAAGTTCTTGAACAGCGACATATCGGACGTGTTCATAGCGCCGGAACGCAGACGATCCGGCGTGCCGGGGTCAGGATGACCGATGGCAGGCAGAATCGGATGCATGTGCGAGTCTACGCTCAGGTTCACCGGGGGTAGCTTGCTCCACTGGCGTCCGCCGTCAAACTGGTTGGCCGGAACCCAGATCTGCGTCCAGTTAGGCGTACCGGTCATAAAGTTCGACAGGCCGGAGAGCTGATAGTTGTCCGTCAGTATGCCGAGCCAGTGCGGCCCGCCAAAGCGCTTCGTGAAGTTAGGAAGATCCAAAACGTAGTTCACAGCAGCAACGTTACGGCGATCCCACGATGCGACCTGGTAGTTATAAAGCCGCGGGTTGAATGGGTCGACATAGCCGTTGTCGTTCGACTGCGTGGTCATCGACTTCGACCACGTGTAAACCGCGCCGAAGGTCAGGCCCCTGCTGAAGCGACGCTGCAGCGAAGCCTGCAGGCCGTTATAGTTGGCTGTGCCGTTAAACTTCGTGTACGGCAACTGGTCGTAGCCCCAGTAAGGAGCCAGGTAGTCGGCCGCATACGCATACTGGCCGCTGAAGCTGTATCCGGCGGCAGCATACTCCGGTGGAAGGTTCGGTTCCACATCAGGAACAACGCCGCCAGGGTAGTTTGCCGGATTCTGCGCTGCCTTGGTGAAAGTCGTTCCGTAGGGAATCGTGTTGATGTCGTAGTTGGTGATGAGATGGCGCGACTGCGTGCCAACATACGCAATGTCGTAGCTGATGCCCCATCCGGCTTCACGCTGCACGCCGAGCGAGTAGCTGTAGACGGTGGGAACCTGGCCGGCGCGATCCACGCCCGTAATCGAGCTGAGCGTGCCCGGATTGGACTGCGGTGCACTCGCAATCTGGCTCAGGTTCAGGTACGTCGGCGAGCTGATTGTCGGAGTAGTTTCAAGCAGCGGGTTGTTGAACGCCGGGTTGAAGACCAGGTTGCCTTCTTCGCGGTCATGCGACATGCCGAAGCCGCCGCGCAATACACCCTTGTGGTCGCCCGTCGGATCCCACGCAAAACCTATGCGCGGTTCCGCCATAATGCCGCGGTCATTCCATCCGCCTTTCGGAAGGGTGTGATTCGAAGCATAGGCCATACCCTCCAGCGCGTTGCCTGTATCGGGAATTGGATTGCCGCTGCTCGGGTCAATGTGGATGGCGTTCGCCTGTACATATAAGGACGGATCGAAGAGCGCGATCTGGTTCTTCGCGTCATACTGCGGCGGAATCCACACGAAGCGCACGCCGTAATCCAGCGTGAAGCGCGGCGAAATCTGCCACGTGTCCTGCAGATAGAACTCCAGCTGGTTGTAGCGGAAGTAGCCGATCGGGCGCGAGCTTGACTGGTCAAACGATGAGAAGTCGCCGAGCAGTGCACTGGCAAAGGGTGAACCCTGGCTCGTGTCGCCGCAATTGTTTGCAGCTGCCGAAGTAGCGCAGTTGTTAAAGTTGAACTGGCCGTTCGAGTTGCCCCACGCAATCTGGTCCTTGCGGTTGCGCTGGTAAAAGACGCCGAACTTCATCGTGTGGTTCGACTTCACCCAGGTCAGGTTGTCGTTGACGTTGATGGTGGTGTTGGCCTGGTACCACGGCGTCGCGCCAAAGTATGACCACGCATAGCTCTGTCCGTTGCCGCTGTATCCGAAGTCGGGAATCGATGTAGTACTCGAAACCGGGTAAAGCAGCGGCAGGTCGATGTTGTTGGCGCCTACGGAAAGATTGCCGTTGTTGCCCGAGGTATTCGAGCGGTAGGCGCTGGGGCCAACGCTCACTTCATTCAGCAGGTTGGGGCGCAGTGTGCTGGTCAGGTCAACCGCCAGGTTCCAACCGTTCTGCGTGTTCAAGCAGCCGCCCACAATCTGTACTTCGCCGTCGCAGGGCAAACCGAGCTGTCCTACCGGAGCGACCGTGGACTGATAGTTGCCGATCCAGCGGGCAAAGATACGCTCGCCGGGAGTGATCTGGTAGTCAGCGCGGCCAATGTACTCATGACGCGGATTCTCATACGAGAGTGCATCGACGCGGTTGTAGGTGTCCTGCGCTGTGCCGTAGCTGGAGACGTTCGGCTGCACGTAGAGCTTGTACACCGACTGGATGCCGGCCACCTGGTCGCCGGACGGAATCTTGTTGCCGGAGAAAGGTGTTCCGGTGCCGGGCTGATAGATGGTCAGCGGCTTGCCGGTGTTGTCGATGCTCTGCGAGAAGTCGCCGGAGCGCTCCGCATTGGTGGGCACATAATAGGAGTTCGTGCCGCCGGGCACAAGCTGCTGGTAATGTTCGGTCGAGAAGAACCAGAAGAGCTTGTCATGCTTGATTGGTCCGCCAAGAGCAATGCCTTCGGTGTTGTAGCGGTAGAGCTGCTTGGCAATGTCGTTGTGGTTGTTGTACCAGCCGGTGGCGTTCATGCCGTCATTGCGGTGGAAGTAGTGCGCGTTGCCGTGCAGCTGGTTGGTACCGCCCGCGGAGACAACCGAAATCTGACCGCCGGAAGCCTTGCCATACTCGGCCTGGTAGTTCGAGGTCAGCACCTTTACTTCCGAAATCGCATCTGGGTTGAGCGTCACATGCGTGCCGCCATTGTTGCCGGTATCCACGTTGGAGGTGCCGTCCAGTGTGAACTCATGCGAGTTTGCGCGCGTGCCGTTGATGTTGTAGCTGTCCAGGCCGCCGGTTCCCGAGGCGCCGAACTGGCCCACGCCCGCCACGCCCGGAATCAGGCGCATGTAATCGAGCACGTTGCGGCCGTTCGTGGCCACTTCCTCAAGCTGCTTGCCTGTAATCAGGTCCGAGCGCTCGCCGGAGTCCGTCTGCACCTGCAGCTGGCCAGTATCGGCCGTCACGGTAACCGAGGCCGCTGCCGCGGCCACATCCAGCTTAAAGATACCCGCATTCAGATTGTCGGCAGCGTTCAGAATGACGCCTGCCTTGTTCAGCGTTCCAAAGTTCTGTGCCGTAACCGCCACCGAATAGGTGCCCGGCGGTAGGTTCGGAATCGAGAACGTTCCGTTGCCGCTGCTGGTAGCCGTGCGGGTTACACCCTTGGCCGGCTCCGTTGCAGTAATGGTGGCGTTTGGAATCACAGCGCCGGTCTGGTCCGTCACCGAGCCGAAGATCGTTCCTGAAGTGACCTGCGCCCGGCCAGCCGGAGCCAGTCCGAGAATCGCCGCCAGCGCCAGCACCACACTCGCAGCCAGCCTGGCCAACCGGCGGTGCGACTGGTCTGAAACGCCAGAAGCTCGTGAAACATTTGGGTACAACATACTTCCTCCTGTTACGTGTTGCGTCATGAAAAAGTGAGGGGTTTCTCCTCACGCGAGGGGTTCATTTTTACCTCGTTGTGTTTCCCCCGGAGCACACCAATGCAGGACACGACAGAACGGCGCCCAGCACTTTGCACAACCGATTGAAGCTAGGCCTGTGACGTAACGATGGTCATGACGACTGGCTGAAGAATTGCTGATGATTTTCTGAGGGAGTTTAAGCCATTGGAAATAATTGATTTATGCTGACAGTTATCCAGTGATAAACTGGTAACGATGCCGGACGTTCTGCCCCTCAGGGGGCATTTTTTCATTGCCGAATGGACCGTCGAACCTGAATTAAACGCGATTTCAAGAGACGGCGTGACCATTCACCTTGAGCCAAAGGTGATGAAGGTCCTTCTGCAACTGGCCATGGCGCCGGGCCAGGTTCTCAGCAAAGAACAGCTCATTGAGGCCGTCTGGCCGGACACCTTTGTCAGCGACGACGTGCTCACCCGCTGTATTTCCGTCCTTCGCCGGGAGATGCACGACGAACCGCACGCCCCCCGCTACATCCAGACTATTCCCAAGGCCGGCTACCGGATGGTCGCCGAGGTCCGTTACGTCGAGCCGCAGGAGAGTCACCCGCTTCCGGCCGAGCCGCTGGCTGTCAGTCCGGCCCCGGCACTCTCCAACGGAATAGAAAATCACTCCCAGCCTCAAGCCCCGGCAGATGCACCGGAAGCCATGCAGGAGCAGCGCTCCGGCCTGTTGCGGCGAATGTGGCCCCTGTTCGTCTCTGCGGTAGCGCTGCTTCTTGCCGCTGCCATCGGTTTTGCCGCCTGGCGGGTGCATGTTCGCAACGCTCATTCCGCCTTCAACGTCATTCCGCTTACTTCTTACACTGGCCAGCAGGATCAGGGGACATTCTCGCCCGACGGCACCCGCGTCGCCTTTATATGGAGCAACCCCCAGGATTCGACCAGCAGCCGCAACCTCTTTATTAAGCAGATAGGCAGCGAAACCCTGCTTCGCCTGACGAATGCGGATGAGTCTGACTACTCGCCTGCCTGGTCGCCGGACGGCAACAAAATTGCCTATCTCTCCTTCAGCGACAAAGGTCTCGGCGTTTATGTCGTCTCCAGCCTCGGTGGTCCGCCGCAAAAGCTCTACACCCCACACAACATGGTGCACTGGGAGCAGCGCGCGCTTTCCTGGTCGCCTGACGGCAAAAGTCTCCTCTTCCCGGATGGGTCACCCTCCGTTATCAATCTTCTTTCGCTCGACACACTGCAGGCCCACGCCGTTACCACTCCGCCTCATGTATGGGACGGAGATGTAAACCCGGCCTTCTCGCCTGACGGCAGAGAAATCGCCTTTGTACGCGCCATCGAGGGCGCCGTGCGCGACATCTATGTCGTTCCTGCCGCCGGTGGCACGCCGCGCCAGATTACCAACGACCGCCGCCTGGTGGATACGCTCACATGGACCCGCGACTCAAGCGCCATTCTCTTTTCCTCTGACCGCGGCGGCAAATTTGCTCTATGGAAAGTCTCAGTCCGTGGTGGTGAGCCGCAGCGTCTGCCCATCGGCACGGAAAACGCAACCCAGCCGGCCGTCTCGCTCAACAACCACCTTTTGCTTTACACCGAAGGCTCTGCCAACTGGAGCATCCTCGGCATTCACCTGCACCCCAGCAGCGAAGCTGGAGCGCGCAACGAGTCCCGTCCGCACGAACCGGGCAAAGCCGAGCCCGTAGTCTCCTCCACCGAGCAGGACTCTGCACCCTCCTTTGCTCCCGATGGCTCGCGTTTTGCCTTCCAAAGCTGGCGCTCCGGCTCGCAGGAGTTGTGGATCGCTTCCCGCGACGGCCTGACCCTGCGCCAGCTCACCAACTACGGACGCGGCCTCACCGGCAGCCCATCCTTCTCGCCCGACGGCCAGCAGGTCGCCTTTGACTCCCGCCCGGAAGGCCACTCGCACATCTTCGTTGTCTCCGCTAACGGAGGCACGGCGCGCCAACTCACCACCGGCAACTCAAACGACATCCTCCCGCGCTGGTCCGCAGACGGCCAATCCCTCTACTTTGCCTCCAACCGCAGCGGAGACTGGCAGACGTGGAAAGTCGCGCTCGCGGGAGGCCAGCCGCAGCAGGTAACCATCAAGGATGGCTATCTCGCCATGGAGTCGCCGGACGGCCAGTGGGTTTATTACACCAAGACCAGCGAGCCCGGCATCTGGCGCATGCCCACCGTCCAGAACTCGCATGCAGCTTCGCATACGGAGACCCGCGTCCTGCCGCAACCTCCTGATGGCTACTGGGGCTACTGGGCCGTCACCACGCGCGGCGTCTACTTCCTCGATGGCACGCAGTCCACCTGGCGCATTCAGCTTTGGGATCCTGCAACGCAGCGCATCTCCACCGTGGCCACGCTCGACCGCCGTCCACCGCCTTTCTCCGGCATCAGCCTGGACAAAAACGGCGAGGAGCTGCTCATCACCGACGAGGGAAATGCCAGCAGCCACATCACCCTCGTACAGAACTTCTTCTAACCTTCCGCACACCCGCAAAAACACCTGCAACAGTGAAGATATCGGCAGATTCCGAAGGCAACTCACGCTTTTTCCAAGCGCGCCGATAAACATTCTGCAAAGAGTTTTCCGCTTCCTGAGTCCTCGTGTGGTTGTTCTCTTGCAGGCCGATGTGTCTCGATGCCAGGAACAGGGCAGGGGATTGAAATCAGAGGCCGATATGTTGAAGCGTCTTGGAATACAGCAATTGATTTCGCTCGGATTCGGGCTTTTGTTGGCGGTTACAGGACTGATCGGCGCACTGGCCGTTGGCACCAGCCTGAGCGTACAACGCATGAACCGGCAGGCAGAGCTGGAATCGCATCGCTCTCTGCTGGCCGAGCGCCTGGTCATGCTGCAACAACGCCAGCAAGCCACCTCGCGCGCCTTCCTGCTCCAGCCTTCTCCGGATGCGCGCAATCGCTTTGACGAAGCAACGCGCGATTTTGAAACCACCTACAACGAGCTCGTGAAAATCACCACGGACGGGCAGGGAAGAACGCTGCTGCAGGAGGCTCGCTCTGCCTGCAATGACGGCGACGCCGTGCTGGCCAAAATGTTTGACCTCGAAGAGAGCGGCCACCATGACCAGGTGCTCAGCCAGCTGACGAACTCCGTTTCCATCAGCCGCAGAATCCGCGATTCTCTCGACAACTTCCGCAAATATGCGCAGAACCGCGCCGAGGCACTCCTGCACGAACAGCAGCAGTCCACGCAGCGTGCCATCTGGCTCTCCTCGGCTGTGCTGGCTCTGGGAATCCTGCTGGCAATCAGCTGCGCAACCATGATCGTGCGCGTCGTTGGCGCACGGGTTCTCCAGGCACAGCAAGCAATCGATGCCGTTGCAAATCGCGACCTCTCTGGCGATGCAATCGAAGTGCACACGCACGACTCGCTAGGCGAAGCTCTGCGCGCTGTCAACCGCATGAAAGACGGTCTGGCGCACGTAGTCAGCGGCATGCGCCAGATTGCCGCACAGGTCGCTTCGGCATCCGTGGAGCTGGCCAACACCGCGCAAAATACCGCGCAGAATGCACACAACCAGCTCTCACAGGCAGAGCTTTTTGCCGCAGCCGTCAATGAAATGGCCTCCGTGGTAGAGCAGATTGCTGAAAATGCTTCGTCTGTTTCGCAGGCGGCCAACGGTGCTGCCGATTTTGCACGCCAGGGCGAGCAAGCAGTCTCCGCCAGCGTCTCCAAGATGGAGCAGATTGCCGCCGAATCTTCCGCCGTAGCCGAAAGCATTGAAGCTCTTGCGGCAAGCTCCGAACGCATTGGCCAGGCCGCCAACCTTATCCGCGAAATCGCGGGCCAGACCAACCTGCTCGCCCTGAATGCGTCGATTGAAGCCGCCCGTGCCGGAGAGCACGGCAAAGGCTTTGCTGTCGTGGCATCCGAAGTGCGCCGCCTCGCCGAGCGCACCGCAGCCGCAACCGAAGAAATTGACGGTATGATCGCTGCTGTCACCTGCCAGACCTCGCTCACGCTAGAAAAGACGCGCACCGAGCAGGACTGCGTCCGCGAAGGTGTTGCGCTGGCCTTCGCCACACGCCAGTCGCTCGAACAGATTCGCAGCTCCATCAGTAATGTGGAATCCATGACCGCGCAGATTGCTGCTGCAACCACCGAGCAGTCCTCCGCCACACAGGAGCTGCAGCAAACCCTTAACCGGATCATGGAGATGGTTGCAGCCTCGGATGTTGCCGCGGGAGAAACATCAGAAGCCTGCAAAGAGCTCAGTAACCTCTCCGAACGCATGCACTTGGAGCTTTCCGAGTTCATACTTATGCCTGCCGAAGACGGTGCGCTCAGGCTGCCCGACTCTGCTTCGAGTGCGCGCGCAGCTGCATAAACATTGGCGAACAGAAGCCGAAGTATGTGCAAAAACCGCTTGAAATAGGCGTGTTTCTTGGCGAAAATAGTAGTTGCAACAGGAGTTTCCCCGCATCGGGTTCGCCCCGCAATTGCTCCGTATGGTACCGCTGAGTACAGCTGACGAAGAACGACTCGACCAGAAGCAGTTCATGATTGGCCTGCATCCGGGGCCTCCCCCTGACCACAAGTGGGAGGAGCATGGGAATTACTCCATCTATACGGCGGAGCAGCACCGCTCCATCTGGGAACGCCACACGCACAACTGCACACAAATTACCGTGGCCACCGGCCCGGCGCAGGTGCGCGGCGAGTGGGAAGGTACATCCGGCCGCCTCGAAAAGCGTGAAATGTATGGTGACATCTGTTGGATTGTGCCGCCCGGTGTGCAGCATGTCATCCACTTTGACCACCGCGCTCCACTCATTCACCTCTATTTGAATAATTCTTTTTTCAACTCCATGGTGGAGCACAGCCCTGACGACGCGCAGCGGCTTCTGATTCCTTCTCTCCTGGTTCGTGACCCATTCCTGGTCGAGGTTTCCAAGTCGCTTTACACGGAGATGCAAACCGGCACGGCAAGCGAGCTCTTCTGCCAGTCCGTGGCGACTCTCATCGGCACGCACCTCATACGCCGCTACAGCCAGAACAACGCGGGCATGCCGGTCTATCGTGGAGGGCTCGGTCCCGCGCGCGAGAAGAAGGTGCGTGCCTACATTCTTGAGAACCTGCATACGTCGCTGTCCCTGGATGCAATGGCGCGCATAGTGGAGATGAGCCCCAACTACTTTCTCTCGCTTTTCCGCCAGGCCACGGGAATGACGCCGCATAAGTACGTCGTTCATCTGCGCCTGGAACGCGCGCGCAAGCTGCTGGAGCAGCCGGAGTTGACGCTGATGCAGATTGCCCAGAGTTGCGGCTTCCAGGACCAGAGCCAGTTCACCACCACCTTCCGCCGCTTTGCCGGCGTTACCCCCGGCCAATACCGCCGCCAGCTCTAGCCACCATCATTCGTTCTCCCACTTTCAGCAGTTCTCCCACACCGCTGGGGTAGGATTCCTCCACTCCCCGCAAAATAAATCCCAAATCGGTGGAAAAACCTTGCGGTGAATTACCCCCTTTTATGCCACACTCAACATAAGCAAGAAAACGGCCCGATTCCATTTGGAATCGGGCCGTTTCATTTCCGGGCGGAAAGATACCCCCTCCCCTCCCTATACCCACAGAATCTGTGTTTCTGTGGGCCTCATACCCACACTGCCAATTCAGACCGCAAGAACAGAAAAGAATAAATTCGTAATTTCTCAAAATCGTTATGCGGTTTTTTTGGTTACCTTTACCAGTCAGTAAACATATAAATCATGGGTTAACCCATTTAGATTAAGTATTTTGAAGGTACTTTACAGCGCCGATATACAAATAGCCTGCGTCAGGCAAAACAAACCAGCCTTCATTTTGCGGTGGCCTGCTCGGTCTTCTTTTCCAGCGTTTCGCCAAAGGCGGTTAACAGGGCAAGTCCCGCGGCCATTCCGCGGCGGGCATCTTCGCTGGTTGCCGTTTTGGCAATGGCCAGCAGCGAAGGCGCTTTGTCGCTTTCCGGGTGAAGTGCGGCCTGAATCTTCTCAGGGTCAATGGCCTTGAAGGCATTGGCCAGCATGAGCAGAATCCGCATGGAAGAAAGTGCTTCGGGCAGTGTCATCAGGCCCACGACGTGGTTGATGACGGTGTCTTTGGCGGAGACCAGGCCGGTGAGAATGCGCAACACTTCCTTGTCGTGCAACTGTTCGAGCAGGTCAAACGCTGCCAGAACGGCCTCTGCGTGTTCTGCCGGAGCCTCTTCCACGCGGCGGATCAGGTCCTGCCGCTGGTTGGCGGGCGTGTAGGTTCGAAACTCAACAGGTGCTGCCATAGTCTTCTTCCTCGCTGTTTGCTGGGCTACTTCCTTGTCTGAATCTGCACAAGCTGTTGCGTGCCGGGGAAATGGTAGTCGGCGCGCTTCCACTTGCGCTCTACTTCCACGCCAATTTGCGGCGTGGGTTTGCCGGAGTAGCGGAAGTTGAGCGGCTTGAGCGGGTTGTCGCCGCACTCGCCGAGCACCTTGATCTTCACCGCTGTCTCCTTGAAAGCAGGCGTATTGGTGACTGCGTCCGTGTGCGAGCCGGTGAGTACGTTAATCGGGCCCTCCTGCGAGAAGTGCGGCAGGAAGAGCTGGTTGCCATGCACGCGTGCGGTGACGAGCACCTTGATGACCAGCGAGCCGTAACGGCTGGTAACACGCACCCAGCGGCCGGTCTCAATGTTGCGCTCTGCGGCCAGCTCCGGCGACATCTCAATGTAGCGCTCGGGTGTTTCGAGGTGAATGCCCGGCACACGCGCGGTCATATTGCCTTCGTGGAAGTGCTCGAGCTGACGGCCATTGTTGAGAAAGAGATCAAACTCGGAGTCGGGCTCGTCGGTGGGCTCGCGATGCTTGACCAGGAATAGGCGTGCCTTCTTGTCCGGGAAGTGGAAGCCGCCTTCGGGACCGTCTTCGAGATAGAGAATCGGCTGGTCGGTGCCGTCTTTTGCGACGGGCCACTGCAGCGTCTTGTAGCCTTCGAGGCGGTCGAAGGATGCGCCCTCATACAACGGTGTCAGCGATGCCATTTCAGCCATGATTTCCGACGGGTGCGTGTAATTCCAGTTGGCACCCATGCGGTTGGCAAGATCCTGCGTAATCTTCCAGTCGGCGCGGCTGTCGCCGAGCTCATCGAGAGCCTTGTAGAGGCGCTGGATGCGGCGCTCAGTGCTGGTGAAAGTGCCGTCCTTTTCAAGAGCGGGCGCGCCGGGGAGAATGACGTCGGCGTAGCGGCAGGTTTCCGTGAAGAAGATATCCTGCACGACAAAGAAGTCGAGCCGCTCAAAGCCGCCGCCGACATGGTTCGCGTTCGAGTCGGCGGAGATCATGTCTTCACCGGCGAGATACATGGCGCGCAGCGTGCCTTCGTAGATGGCGTCGATCATCTGGTGATTGTCGAGGCCTTTCTTGGGCGGCAGCGCTTTGCCCCATGCCTTTTCAAACTTGGCGCGGATTTCAGGGTCTTCCACGTTTTGGTAGCCGGGGAAGTTGTTCGGCATGGCGCCCATGTCGCTGGCGCCTTGCACGTTGTTGTGTCCGCGCAGAGGATAGGCGCCGCAGTTGGGCTTCATGTAGTTGCCAGTGACAAGCAGCAGGTTGGAGATGGCGGTGGAATTGTCCGACGCCATGACGTGCTGCGTGATGCCCATGGCCCAGCAAATGGCCATGGTTTCTGCATGGGCAATCTCTTCGGCTATGGCCTTGAGGGTTTCAACCGGCACCTTGCAGAACTCGGAGGCGAACTCAAGCGTGTACTGCTCGATGCTCTGCTTGTACTCTTCAACGTTGTTGACCCACTTCGCGAGGAAGTCGAGCTTGGCGTAGCCGTTGTCGAACATGTACTTGCTCATGGCCGAGAGCCAGACGAGATCGGTGCCGGGACGTGGGCGGAAGTGAATGTTGGCGCGGCGGGCCATCTCGTGCTCACGCGGATCGGCAACGATGAGCTTATGGCCGTGGAGCTTCTGGGCGCGCTTGATGCGGGTGGCGAGAACGGGATGGCTTTCCGCGGAGTTGGCGCCGACGATGATGACGAGCTTGGCGCCGGCAATGTCGGTAATCGAGCCCGAGTCGCCGCCATAGCCCACGGTGCGGAAGAGGCCGATAGTTGCGGGCGACTGGCAGTAGCGCGAGCAGTTGTCCACGTTGTTGGTGCCGAGCACCTGCCGCGCGAACTTCTGCATTACGTAGCCGTCTTCGTTGGTGGTCTTCGATGAAACGATGACGGAAAGAGCATCAGGGCCGTACTGGTTGCGGATCGAAGTGAACTTCTCCACGCAAAGTGAAAGAGCCTCTTCCCACGTTGCTTCGCGGAAACCCGCGCCCTCGCGAATCAGCGGCGAAGTCAGGCGGTCCTTGCTGTTGACGAACTCCCAGCCGAATTTGCCTTTGACGCAGGTGGAGATGGCGTTGGCGTCGCCGTGGCCGGGCTCAATCTTGAGAATCTTGCGGTCCTTGGTCCACACGTCGTAGCTGCAGCCCACGCCGCAGTAGGTGCAGACGGTCTTGGTCTGCTTGATGCGCTCTTCGCGCATCTTCGCTTCCGTTTCCGAGATGCCCATGATGGTGCCAAAGCCGACTTCGGGCTCGATGGCCTTGACCATGTCGATCATCTGGTCGAGTGCCTTATGGGGTAGTGTGGTCAGTGTGCCGGCTTCGCCAAGCATGGACTTTTCCATCAGGGCATTACAGGGGCAGACCGTAACGCAGTGGCCACAGCTTACGCAGCTTGAGCCGCCGATCTGCATTCCGCCATCCCACAGCACGCGGGGCTTATCGAGCTCCCAGCCGATGGTGAGCGTTTCGTTGACCTGCACGTTCTGGCAGGCTTGCACGCACTGGCCGCAGAGAATGCACTGGTTGGGATCGTAGCGGTAGAAGGGATTGGACATGTCCACTTCATAGCCTTTCGGCGTGAAGGGGCGGTCCTGGTGGGTCACGTTCATTGCAAGCGCGGTGTTATGCACACGGCAGTTTTCGTTGTTGTTGTCGCAAACCGTGCAGTAGAGCATGTGATTGCCGAGAATCACATCGAAGGCTTCGGCGCGGGCGTTCTCCGCGCGGACCGTGTCGGTATGGATGCTCATGCCCGGCGTAACCTTGGTACCGCACGAGCGCACCAGCTTGCCGTCCACTTCAACTATGCAGGTATCGCAGGTCTGAATGGGGCCCATCAGCTCCGAGTGGTAGCAGATGTGCGGAATTTCCTTGGAGCGAAGAACGGCGTTGAGAACGAGCTCGCCTTCCTGGGCCGGCACCTGCTTGCCGTCAATCGAAATCGAAACGGGTACTTCTGCCTTTGCCGGCGCATCCGCCAGCGTGGGGCCTGATTTTTCCACCAGGGTGCTCATCGGGGTTGACCTCCGCGTTTGAAACGCACTGCCGCAGCGGTGGTGGGAGCGCACCGCGCGAAAGTTCAGTGTCTCGCCGATTCCATGCTACTGCATTGCGGAAAATTCTTCATTTTTGCGGAAAGTTCAGACTGATTCCGGCTATGCGGTTTCTTTGGGTTTTATGCCCTATCGCGGCGATGCTGCGTGGGTGTAGATATTCAAATTGCACGGTCATTTTTTTGAAATCTTCCAGTTCTTCCCCGGCCGGCGATTGTGGCAGGCTGTTGCGTTATTTTCTGCCGGACGATTTACCGCATCATGATGGTTGTTTTTTGGAATAGGATTTTCGTTTTGCTCCATGCTGCCTTGGAAAAGGCGGGGTGGCCGCGCTCTCCCCGTTTCCAGCCCGGTCACAATGCAATGCCTGACCTGTTGCGGGCCATCCGTCGCAAGCACACGCATGGTAACGCGATATTCCACGCATTGACTGGAGCCAACGCATGAAACTTCGCATCAAAGGCAACTCACTGCGTCTTCGAGTCACGCGCTCGGAGCTCCAGCGCCTTCTCGAAGGCGCCGCAGTGGCGGAAACCATACACTTTGGCCCACATCCGGACGAAAGCCTAACCTACGCTCTCGTTTCCGGTGCGCAGGCCGATTCAGTAAACGTGCTCTACCGCGACCGTATCGTCACCGTTTCCATCTCTGACGATCAGCTTCGCGGCTGGAGCCATGAAGACCAGGTTGGCGTCTACGCAGCGATTGACCTCGGCACCGCTGGTGCGCTTGAAGTGGCAATCGAAAAAGACTTTGCCTGCCTGGATCGTGACGACGAGGAGAACGACGATACATTCGCCAATCCCCATGCCGGGCAAAGCTGTTAACGCACGCCGGCAGGGAGATACACGTGTCGGAGTTCTTCTGCATAAGGAGTGAATTTGTTGAAGAAGCCTATGAAGAATTGGAAGCAACCCTTTTCCAATGCGCGCACGCTGGCATTAGCCCTGTGCGCCGCCACCATGCTGTCCGCCGTGCATACCAGCGCGCAGACGCAGTCTTCCACTCTGCCGAATTTTTCGGTCGGCGCGGATTACATTGACTATCCGCAGACCCGCGGCAAGGTGCAGGAGTTTCATATCGTCGGCATGCCTTCGTGGCTCACCTTCGATATGCAGGTCCGCGACCGCCTTGAAAGCCAGGCTGGCTACCAGTACCTGCACGGCAACAATCGCGTGTATGATCTGACCCGCGTGTGGGGTGGCATGACGGTTCGCCCGATCAAGTGGCTGACCGCTTACATGCAGTTTATGGACAACCATGCGCTCGGCCTTCCCATCTCGCACCAGGCCGCCAACATGCGCGATGACTTCGACCTCCGCCAGGGCTACCTTGAGTTCCATGAAGGCCCGGTGCAGCTTTACGCAGGCCGCCGCGAGCTGCGCTTCGGCAATGAGCGCGTTGTGGGTATCAGCGACTTTACGAACAACTCCCGCACGTGGGACGGCTTCTACGGCCACTTCGATCTTCCCGGCAAGAAGAATGCTGTTGACATGTTCTCCACCTCGGTTGTCACCATCAATCCCGAGTCGCTGGACAAGCACGGCGCGGGCCTTACCTTCCATGGCATCTATGGCACGTTCCACCCGCCCATGACGAAGGACACCACGCTGCAACCCTTCGTTCTTGTGAAGGCTGAGCCTCGCGTAAAGAGCAACCAGGGCATCTACGGCACGGAAACCGAAACGACCTTCGGTATCGAAGGCTCCGGCAAGCTGCCGCTTCACTTCAACTATGACGTGCTGGCGGATCTGCAGCGCGGCAGCTACTCGAATGACTCCATTCACGCCGGCGCGGATATCGCCAAGGTCTACTACACCATTGAGAAGCTGCCGTGGGAGCCACGTCTTGGCGGCGAGTACGATTATGCCACCGGCAACCCGAAGACGAATCCTTACCACATTTCGACCTACGACCAGCAGTACCCCTCAAACCACAATGCTCTTGGCTTCTTCGATCTCTTCGGCTTCCAGAACATCAAGATGCAGCGCGTCAATCTTGACCTGGGACCGACAAAGAACCTGACGCTTCTGGTGCAGGGGGAAGCGCTGGGCGTGGCGTCGCGCTTTGACAACATCTACTCCGGCGCCGGCAGCACTTCGATTGCCGCACCCACAGGCGGATTCAAGACCAACAGCATCGGCGACGGTATCGATTTTTCTGGCAAGTACCTGATTCACGATTACCTGGTTCTCAATGCTGCCTACTCGCACTTCTTCCCCGGCAGTCTCATGTCGCAAGCCGGCAAAGGAACACCGCTGAACTACGCGATGATCTCCCTGACATACCGCTTCCGGGTGGATAAGTAGTTTGGCTCATTTTTATCTCAGGCGGGTCACTGCGCAAACAGATTGAGAGCTCTGACTCGCATTTCATCAATCGCCCGGCAAGCTAATCGAAAGGAAAGCAACATGCCTGAAGAAAACCAAAAACTTGTCAACCGCCGTAAATTCCTGGAAGGCACATCCGCTGCATTGTTTGCAGCCGCCGGAGTTTCTGTTGCTGGCGCCCAGGAGCAGTTCCGCTCCAAGGACCACAGCCTGCCGAATGAGCAGGACCCTGGTCCACGCAACTCGCCGCTCGAAGATCAGAACCCCTCGTCGGCCTGGTCACCTGAGACCGACTCGGGCGGTCAGCCGCCATTCAAATATCCCTTTGCCTTTGCGCACAAGCGCATTGAGCCGGGCGGTTGGACGCGCCAGGTGACAGTGCGTGACCTTCCGCACTCCTCGATGGCCGGTGTGCAGATGAAGCTCATCAAGGGTGGCGTGCGCGAGCTGCACTGGCACGTGGGTGGCGAATGGGCGTTCATGATTTCTGGCAAGGCCCGCATTACCGCCGTTGACCAGCATGGTCGCGGTTTTGTGGACGACGTAGGCCCCGGCGACCTTTGGCTCTTTCCCGGTGGCGTGCCGCACTCCATCCAGGGTGTGGGTGAAGAAGGCTGCTTCTTCCTGCTCGTCTTCGACGACGGCAACTTCAACGAGTTCGAAACCTTCCTGCTGACCGACTGGATGCACCACACCGAGAAGGAAGTGCTGGCAAAGAACTTCCAGGTCTCGCCGGATGTCTTCAAGAACGTCCCGCCGAAGGAACTGTTCATCTTCCCGCGTGAGCTCCCGCGTCCCCTGGAAGAGGAGAAGAAGCAGGTGGAAGCCGTCAACGGCCCGCTGCCGAACTCCTTCGCCTTCTTCACCAGCAAGATGGCTCCGACCAAGGTGACCAAGGGCGGCGAAGTGAAGATTGTCGATTCGAAGAACTTCCCCGTGACCAACATTGCCGCGGCTATTGTCACGGTTAAGCCCGGCGGGCTGCGCGAGCTGCACTGGCACCCGAATGCGGACGAGTGGCAGTACTATGTGCAGGGCAAGGCACGCATGTGCATCTTTGCTGCCGGCGGACGCGCCCGCACAATGGACTTCCAGGCTGGAGACGTGGGCATTGTTGGTCGCTCGCAGCCGCACTTTGTTGAAAACACGGGTGACGAGGATCTCGTATTCCTCGAAGTCTTCCCGGTGCCGAACTACGAGGACATCTCGCTCGCCGAGTGGCTTGCTCACACGCCGACGCGCCTTGTTGATCAGCACATTGGCACGGGCGAGGACTTCTTGAGGAACATCTCGTTAACGGAAACCGTCATCACACCTCGTTAGCGCTTACGCGGGGGCCCGCCACGCTCCGGGCTCCCGCTGCAGCTTTAATCTTCCCCCTGTTTAACCGCACTAACCTCTGGAGTATTGGCATGAATGCACGCCGTTGGGGAATCGCGCTGGCAGGCATCGTCCTGCAGATCGTTCTGGGCTCGGCTTATGCGTGGAGCGTCTTTCGCGTTCCTCTCAGCAAACAATTTCACTGGTCCATCGCGCAGGTCACGCTGACCTTCACCATCTGCATCTTCGCCTTGGGCGTGGCGGCCTTCTTCGGCGGCCTGTGGATGAAGAAAGTTGGACCGCGCACGGTGGCCGTTACCGGAGCGCTCCTCTACGGCGTAGGCACGCTGCTTGCAGGCTTCTCCAGCAACCTCACGTGGCTCTATGCCAGCTACGGCATCATCGGCGGCATCGGTCTTGGCTTTGCTTATATTGTGCCCATCGCGGTGCTCGTCAAGTGGTTCCCTGACAAGCGCGGCCTGATGACCGGCATCGCTGTTGGCGGCTTTGGTGCGGGTGCTCTTGTTGTGGCTCCCACGGCCACTGCGCTCATCAAGTCGAGCGGCGTGCTCAGCACCTTCCTCTATCTCGGCATTGCTTACACCATCGTCGGCGGAATCGCCGCGTGGTTTATGCAGATGCCGCCCGCGGGCTGGTTACCTGAAGGCTGGACACCCAAGGCAAACATTGCTGCGAACGGCGGCAATGACTACACGCTCAGCCAGGCGCTTGGCACGTGGCAGTTCTATGTTCTCTGGCTGATTCTCTTCCTCAACACCTCGGCTGGCATCTCGCTCATCTCGCAGGAGGCGCCGGTATTCCAGGAGCTCACCAAGGTGACCGCAGCCGTGGCCGCCGGAATGGTCGGCATCGTCAGCATCGGCAACGCGCTTGGCCGTGTCTTCTGGGCCTCGGTTTCTGACGCGATTTCGCGCCGCGCAACCTTCATCGTGATGTTCCTGTTCCAGGTGGCGCTCTTCTGGTTCCTGCCGTCCATCACTTCCAGCACCGTGCTCACCGTTATCGCCTTCGTCATTCTCATGTGCTACGGCGGCGGTTTCGGCACCATGCCGGCCTTTGCCGCGGACTTCTACGGCTCGACGAACGTTGGCTCCATCTACGGCCTGATGCTTACGGCCTGGGGCTGCGCCAGCGCTTTCGGTCCGCTGCTTGTGGCCAACATGCGCCAGTCGAGCGGCAGCTACACCGGCGGTTTCCATGTGCTGGCGGTAATCGTGCTTGTATCCACACTGCTGCCTATCATCGTGCGCAAGCCGGCAAAGCGCGCTTAATCTTCACAGAACCACTCACGGAAGTATTGCAGTTTTTTCACTGGCGCCGGGGCACTTCACCACCCGGCGCCGGTTTCTTTTTGGCCGCGTCTTTTAAAATAGATACATGACGCAGCTCGACGCCATTGTGGCAACGACCCGCAAAACGGTAGCAGCAGCGAAAGAGCGGGTGTCCGTTGCAGAACTCGAAAAGCAAGCCGCACTGCACACGCCGCGCGGCTGGGCCGCGTCTTTGCGTCAGGCTGCAACAGAACGCCCTGCTGTTATCGCCGAAATCAAAAAGGCGTCGCCGTCGAAGGGATTGATCCGCGCGGATTTTGACGTGGCAGCGATTGCACGGCAGTATCTTGCGGGAGGTGCAGCGGCGCTCTCTGTGCTCACCGATGAGCCTTACTTTCAAGGCAATCTGCGCAATCTTGAGATTGCGTCAGCCATTGTGCCGTTGCCTTGTTTGCGGAAGGATTTCACGGTTGATGAGTACCAGATTGTTGAGGCACGTGCGCATCATGCCGATGCGATTCTGCTCATTGTTACTGCGCTTACGAATGCCGAGTTGAAGCAGTTTGCGCAGGCCGCGCATGATTTTGCGCTGGATGTGCTGGTTGAAGTCCATACCGCGGAAGAGCTGGATCGCGCTCTCGGTGCGCTGGGTGAGACCGGCGCGGATGCGATTGGCGTAAACAACCGCGATCTGAAGACCTTTGATGTGCGTCTGGAAAACTCGCTGGACCTGGTTGAAAGGATTCCGACGAGCGTTGTGCGCGTGGCGGAGAGCGGGATTGGCACACCGGAAGATATTCAGCGCCTGCGTACTGCGGGTTTTGACGCTTTCCTGATTGGCGAAAGCCTGATGCGGCAGCCCGATCCCGGCGTTGCGCTGGCTGGCTTGCTCTCTAGTGCGGCGGCTGCACGCTGAAAGCGACGATTATGAGCCTCTGGGTAAAAATCTGCGCCAACACTTCGCTGGAAGACGCGTTGCTTGCTGCAGATGCCGGTGCCGATGCGGTGGGTTTCGTCTTTGCGCCCAGCCCGCGGCGGGTCACGGTGGAACAGGTTGCGCAGATTACCCCACATCTTCCTGTGTCGCTTGAAAAGATTGGTGTTTTTGTGGATACGCTGTACGAGGCCATCGCCGAAGCTGTGCGCAGAGCGGGCCTGACCGGTGTGCAGCTTCATGCAGGCATGGATGCCGATGCAGCGGCGCAGCTTCGTGCTGAGTTTGGGCCAACGCTGAAGATCCTTCGCGTGGTTCACTTTGGTCCCGAGGCAGCGCGACAGGCAGCAGTATTTGCCAGACAGCCGAATGTCGACGGGATTTTGGTAGATTCGCGCACAGCGACGGCGGTCGGTGGCACGGGAATTGTCTTCGATTGGAAGGAAGCGAGCCAGACCATCTTCGGTGCGAGTTGTTCGGCAAAGCTGATTGCCGCCGGCGGCCTTAACCCCGCAAACGTGGCTGAAGCCGTCGCTACGCTGCAGCCCTGGGGCGTGGATGTGGCGAGCGGCGTGGAAGCCTCGCCTGGCCGCAAAGATCCTGCCAGGGTTCGGGAGTTTGTGCAGAACGCCCGCACTGCCGCCAAAGGCCTCTAACCGCGCCTTCCGCACATGCTAGCGGTACACTAAACATTCATCCTTTTTTGCGCTAGCATTCAGGAGGTTTCACATATGGCATCGGTCGTTCTCCCTTCGGCACCGTCAGAGTCGCGGCCCGGCCGCTTTGGCATCTACGGCGGGCGCTATGTGCCGGAGACGCTGATGGCCGCGCTCGTGGAGCTGGAGCACGAGTACGAAACTGCCAAAGCCGATGCGAAATTTCAGGCGGAGCTGGATGAGTTGCTGCGTGACTTTGCCGGTCGGCCTACACCGCTCTACTTTGCCAGGAGGCTCACCGAACAGCTTGGCGGAGCAAAGATTTACCTCAAGCGCGAAGACCTGCTGCACACCGGCGCGCACAAGATTAACAATGCACTCGGCCAAGGATTGCTTGCCAAACGTATAGGCAAGAAACGTATTATTGCGGAGACCGGAGCGGGGCAGCATGGGGTTGCAACTGCCGCCGTCTGCGCACACCTCGGTCTCGAATGCATTATCTACATGGGCGAAGTGGACATGGAGCGGCAGCACCTGAATGTGTTGCGCATGCGGCTCATGGGCGCGGAGGTTCGCGGCGTTTCGTCCGGCTCCCGAACGCTGAAAGACGCGATCAGCGAGGCCATGCGCGACTGGGTCACCAACGTTCGCACCACGCATTACATCCTGGGCTCGGCGCTTGGAGCGCATCCTTACCCGACGATGGTTCGCGACTTCCACCGCTGCATCAGCCGCGAGATGAAGGAGCAGATTCTCGAAAGAGAAGGCCGCTTGCCCAATGTTGTGATTGCGTGTGTCGGTGGCGGATCGAATGCGATTGGCGCTTTCTACGAGTTCATCCCCGACCATGATGTGCGGCTGATTGGTGTAGAAGCCGGCGGGCGGAGCAAGAAGCTTGGCGAACACGCGGCGCGGTTTGAAGGCGGTGTTCCGGGCGTGTTGCAGGGCACGTTCTCATACGTGCTGCAGGATGATAATGGCCAGATTGCGCTGACGCATTCGGTTTCGGCTGGACTGGACTATGCTTCGATTGGGCCGGAGCATGCAATGCTGCACGACTCGAAGCGCGCCGAGTATACCTCCTGCAGCGATAGCGATGCGCTGGATGCAGTCGTGAAGCTTTCGCGCACGGAGGGCATTTTGCCCGCGCTGGAATCTGCCCATGCCGTTGCCGAAGCTATTAAGCTGGCGCCCACGCTGAATCCGCATGACATACTGGTAGTGAACCTTTCCGGACGCGGCGATAAAGACATGGGTATCCTTGCGCAAGAGTTGCATCTGGAGGACAAATAAGCTCCGATGCCGATTCAGTTCCCATCCAAGCCGGGTCTTGTCATCTACCTCACCGCAGGCGACCCTTCGCTCGAAATTACGCGTGAAATCGCGCTGGAAGCGATTGATGCGGGCACCGATGTGATCGAGCTGGGGGTTCCTTTCAGCGATCCGCTGGCCGACGGCCCTGTAATTCAGCGCGCAAGTGAACGCGCTGTCGCGAAGGGCACTACGCTCAAAGACGTTCTCGCGCTAGCGAAAGAGATTCGCGCGGCCCGCCCGCAGGCAGGGCTCATTCTCTTCACCTATCTGAATCCGATTTTGCGGTATGGCCTGGCGCACTTTGCAGATGATGCGAAGGCCGCTGGAGCTGACGGCGTGCTCGTCACGGACATGATCGTGGAGGAATCCGGCGAGTTGCTCGCCGAGCTTGAACGCGTGGGCCTTGTGCACATCTTCCTCGCCGCGCCCACCAGCCCGGACGAGCGCCTGGAAGCCATTGCCACGCACAGCAAGGGATTCGTCTACGCCATCTCGCGCGTTGGCATTACGGGCAAGCAGCAGAGCCTTACAGCCGATGCGCAATCGCTTGTAGGCCGCATTCGTCGATGGAGCAAGCTGCCGGTGGCCGTGGGTTTCGGCATCTCCAATGCGCAGCACGTGGCGCAGGTGGGCGAGTTTGCAGACGCAGCGGTGATTGGCAGCGCGATCGTAGAGCTGGTGGAGCGTTCTGGTCCCGCAGATGCGCCCGGCGCCGTGGCCCGATTTATCAAGGGTCTGCGCCAGCCGGAAGCTGCGCTGACCCGCTAAGCCGCTCAACGCTGAAGGTTTTTTGTTCAACTCTGTTCCGCGCCGCCGCGGGAAGCTTCTTTCCGCGTGACTGGCGCTCCTTGAGGGATGAGGAATGACGCTCGAAGAATTGCGGAAACGCATCGATGAACTGGATCAACAGCTTGTGGCTCTTTTGAATGAGCGCGCCAAGGCCGCCATCATGGTCGGTCATTTAAAAGCCGCTACTTCGCTTCCGGTCTATGAGCCGAAGCGCGAGAAGATTGTGCTCGACAACGTGCGCGCGAAGAACCAGGGACCGTTGCCGGACATTGAGCTTACGCATATCTACGAGCGCATTATCGACGTCATGCGTGCCCTGCAGCGGAACGAGTTGGCATCAGAAAGAAATGCCCAGGCGGCACAGTCCGCCGGGCCCGGCACTGGCGCACAGGCGCCCGAGACAGGGAAGAAGTAAATGATCGTAGCAATGCAGGAGCATGCAACTGAAGAGCAGATTGACGACGTAATAGAAGCAATGACCGAAGCCGGCGTGGGTGTGCACCGAACTACCGGCTCCTCGCAAACCATCCTTGCCGGCGTGGGACCTACAGCCAGCGTCGATCTCGCACAGTTTGAAAACATGCCAGGTGTCGAACACGTCCACCGCATCAGCTCGCCTTACAAGCTGGCGGGCCGCGGCTTCCGCCCCGAGGGCACTATCGTTGAGTTTCGCAATGGTGTGAAGCTTGGCGGCGACCAGGTTGTTGTCATGGGCGGCCCTTGCTCCATTGAGAACAAGGAGCAGATTTTTGAAACAGCCCGCCGTGTGAAAGCAGGTGGAGGAAGCTTTCTGCGTGGAGGCGCGTTCAAGCCGCGTTCTTCGCCGTATGCCTTCCAGGGGCTTGGCATTCCCGGCCTTGAGTTGATGAAGGAAGCTGCCGATGCGCATGGGCTGCTGGTGGTCAGCGAAGTTATGGAGATATCGCAGATTCAACCGATGCTGCCACTCGTCGATCTCTTCCAGGTAGGTGCACGCAACATGCAGAACTTCAACCTGCTGCGTGAACTGGGGCAGGTGCGCAAGCCGGTGCTGCTGAAGCGCGGCATTGCGGCCACCATTGAGGAACTGCTACTGGCCAGCGAGTACATCCTCACCGGCGGCAACTACGATGTCATCCTCTGCGAGCGCGGTATCCGCACTTACGAGACGGCGACGCGCAACACCATGGACATCGCCGCGATTCCGGTGGTGAAGAAGCTCTCCCACCTGCCGATTGTCGGCGATCCATCGCATGGAACGGGACGCCGTGACATGGTGGCTCCGCTGGCGAAGGCTGCTGTGGCTGCGGGCGCGGATGCCATCCTGGTCGAAGTCCATCCGAACGCCGATAAAGCCGCGTCCGATGCTGCGCAGACGCTCTTCCCGGACCAGTTCGATAAGCTGGTGGACGAGTTGCGCACCATCGCCAAGGCTGTTGGCAGAACGCTCTAATTCAACAATTCCGAGGAAACGAGCCGCCAACAATGATTGAGCGCATCGCCATTCTAGGCACGGGCCTGCTGGGAGCATCCACAGGCCTGGCCCTGCGTGCCTCGGGCTTTATGGGGTCCATTGTTGGCTGGAACCGCACGGAAGAAGGTGCGCTTACTGCTTTCAAGCTCGGCGCAATTGACTCTATCGCCGACCATCCCTATACGGCGGCGCGGGAGGCGCAGGTTACGCTCATTGCCGCGCCTATCTTTGCCACGCTTGACCTGATGGAGAAGCTGGCTAAAGTTCTTACGCCCGACCAGCTGGTCACCGATGTGGGAAGCACGAAGGCGCAAATCACCGCTCTTGCTGCGGGCCTCTACAACGCGCCCGGCAAGCCGGCATTTCTCCCTGGCCACCCCATGGCCGGCAAAGAGCGCGGCGGCGCGGAGTATGCCGACGCCAATCTTTACAAGAACGCTGTCTGGATTTTTACTGACAGCCCTACCGCACAACGCACTTCGCAAGCGGCCGCACTTGTCGCCAATTGGCGCAAGCTGGTCGTGGCCATGGGCGCACGCGCGCTGGATCTTGACCCCGTCCGCCACGATGAACTGGTGGCATGGGTAAGCCACCTGCCGCAGTTCACAGCCACGGCTTTAAGCGCATTGCTGGAAGAAGAAGTTGGCGACGCGCCTGAGTTGAAAGATGTTGGCGGACGCGCGTTGCGGGAGATGACGCGCCTTGGGGCAAGCCCTTTCTCGATGTGGCGCGACATCGCGCACACCAACACCGAGGCAATCGAGCAAGCACTCCTCAAGTTGGAGCAACGCTTGGCCCACATTCGCGAAAACCTCCGCACGCCAGAACTGCGTACCGAGTTCGAAGAGGCTAATAAATTCCGGAAGGAATAACGGCGCTTACGCTGCCCCTGTCAGCTCCGCTTCCACGGTAGGATTTATCACCGGAAATCCTTCCGCCTTGGCTGCTTCGAGCAAACGCTCGGAAGCTGTGACAAACAGGATTTCCGTGCCGTGAAACATATCCCGCGCCACCAGCGCAGCGGAGAGTTGCAGCGCATCCGGCCAGCGTAGCGTAGTGCGGTCCAGAAGCTGCCGCGCCGACTCCAGCACCGCCGGGTTCAGCGGCTCCTGCACAGTGCGGGCCGCTTCTGTGCGCAGGCTGTCGAGCGCCCTCGCTGCATCTTCCTGCGTAATCGTGCCGCTGCGCTCGCTGCGGCGAATCGCGGCATAAACCTCCAGAGGCGTGGAAGCCGCGATCAGCTTGCGGTTATCTTCCACGGACTCCATCAGGCGGATTAAGGCATCTGTGCCAGGCTCGCGCACAAAGAGCTTTGCAAAGGCCGTAGCCTCAAGAAAGTAGCAACTGCTCACAGGTTCCCCCGTTCTTCTTCGAGAACGGCTGTCAAAGTTTCCCCGTTAACGGAGACCGGATGGAAGCGCTGTGCTTCTTCCGGAATCCCCGCCTCTGCGCGATTCAGCCGGATCGTTGTCGTGGGATACGCCGGCGTCTTGGGGTTGGCAATCTTGCTCGTCAACACCACGCCGCGCTGAATCGCCTCCGCCAGCACCGTCTGCCGCGACTCCGGATTCTGGTTCCACCGGAAGCTCTTGCGCGGCAAAAACGAATCGCGGAACCACTTGAGGGCAATAAACGCATGCCCGCCACGCTCCGCTTCCGCCAGAGCGCTGCAAAGCTCCTTCACGCGGGTATCCATATCGCCAGGAGCGATGACTTCTTCAAGTCCATCGTCCTCGCCATAGTCGCGCTCAACAGAGCGGCTTGAACGCATGGCGCGCGGTACAGGAGCATCTTCCCCATCGGTACGCTCAAAATAAATCCGTATCTCGTCTTCTTCCGGCGACCACGAATCCGCGTTGGCATTGCGGCGCTTGCTGCGTCCACTTTCGCTACAGAGCTCTACGATCGCCTGGTAGCCCGGAGGCGCAAGAAATTGCAGTGCACGAACGAGACCTGGGTCCTGGGAATAAGACAACTCCGCCAGAGCTTCTTCAATAATTTCTTCCGCGTCGGGAATGCTTAGGCTGCTTACATCTACGCTGTGTATAGCTTTGGTCGACTTCATTGCTAATTCTCCGCATGCCGCGTTCATCAAACTGCTGCTGGCGACACCTCCGGTTGGCCTGGGTGGCCCGGTTCCCGAATGCGCTTCGCCCCCCTTGCCGCAGGTGCCGACGCGGATCATGCTCCTTCTTTTTTCTACGCTTGCGCGTGCCCCCACACCAAGCAGACAGATCTAATTCCCCAGAATTCCCCTTACGGTCGCTGTCATGGGTGCTTGAGTTTTGAAAAACTTACTTAATTTGGAGCCGGAAAGGATTAACTAAAATTCCTTTTCTAACTACGCGGGTTAGTGTAACGGAATTTTGATGCACCAATGATATCAAAATTCAAGTACGATCACCCATTTTTCTAGGATGCAGGGAGTAAGCAAAAAGACTCCCGGAATCTTTCCTTTGCTCCCGGTCGTTGGCCTCAGTCGTCCATCTCCGTACAATGGATGGTATGCGCAGATGTTTGCTGCTGCTTTTAGGACTTATTTTCGCCGTTAATCTATATGCCGACAATGCTTTTGACTTGTCTGGCCCAAAGATAGATGTACACGTAAAACGGGGCGAGGTAACATTACCGATCGCCCAGGTTCCCAACCTGCTGCCGGGCGACCGTATCTGGGTGCGTCCCGATTTGCCAGAGGACCAGTCGAACCACTTCGTTCTGGTTATCGCCTTCCTGCGCGGAGCCACAAATCAGCCGCCGAATGAGTGGTTTACCCGCGTGGAGACGTGGGACCGCAAGGTGCGCAGCGAGGGCGTGTTTGTGAATGTGCCCCAGGATGCGCAGCAGGCGCTCGTCTTTTTGGCTCCGGAGACTGGCGGCGACTTCTCCACCCTTCGCAAGGCCGTGAAGGACCGTCCCGGCGCCTTTGTCCGCGCCGCGCAGGACCTGCAGGCTGCCAGCTGGGACCGCATGCGCCTGGAAGCCTACCTGGCCGATGTGAAGGAGAGCAGCCAGACGGACCAGGCCAAGCTCAAGGAGCGCTCCCAGCTTTCGGCCCGCTCGCTGGGCATCAAGATTGACCAGCAGTGCTTTGACCGGCCCAGCAACCAGCAGGCTCCTTGCCTTACGGCACATACGGACGATATCGTCCTCGACGACTCCACTGCGCAGGGCCTGGTAACGACGCTGGCCAACAGCGCAACCGGCGACCTGATGAACCAGCTGAGCTACTCGCAGGCTGGCGGCGCGGGGCTTTATAGCGCTTACGTAGGCGCGATTGTGGATATGGCGCGCATTCTTTCCTCGCTGCACACGGCGCACTTCCAGTACATTCCCGCGCTGGCGCTGCCCACCAGGGACGAGCTGAACCTGCGGCTGAATACGCCGCCGTCCTTCCGTGATCCGAAGTCCGTGGTAGTGGTAGCGATGCCGCCGATTGGCCCCTCCAAGGCCCCGCCGCTGCGCCCGGTCGCGCCCGACGATACGCTCTGCTCGCAGAAGCCGGACCTTGTGCTCTCTGCGGAAGGCGCGCCGCTGATTTTTGCTACGCAGCTTGCGCATGACCTGAAGCTGCACATTGACGCCGCCGGGCAGAACCTGGAGGTTCCGGTGAATGCCGACTCCGACCGGGGCGGCCTTGTCTTTACCGGCCCGGTGCCAGCGTTGCCCTCCGGTCCGCTTACCGGTACGCTCCATGGCAAGTGGGGCTTTGACGACTGGGAAGGGCCGCACTTCCACCTCATTGCCTCCGCCGGCAAATGGCAGGTGGTTCCCAGCGACCAGTCCGCGCTGGTGGTGGGCCGTGAAGACACTATCCACCTTGAGGGCGAGGGCGCGCAGTGCGTCTCCGGCATGCGCCTGCTTTTGCCTGGTCAGGATGGCAAGACACTCACCTTCAAGGCCATCAAAAACGAGCAGATCCAGGTCAACATTCCGCTGGACGGCGCCGCTCCCGGCAACGTCTCGCTTGAAATCAAGCAGTACGGCAACGATAAGCCGGAGGTGCTTACGCTCAACGCGTACGCCGAGGCCGCGGCCATTGACAATCTGACCATGAGCATTGGCGACCGCGTTGCCGCGCTCAAGGGAAACCGGCTCGATGAAGTGGCCGGAGTCACCATGCAGGACGTTGCCTGGGCGCCCAACGGGCTCTCCCGCGTGGGCGACTTTGACCAGCTGATGCTGAAGACAGACAACGCAACGGACAACCTGGCGATGACCGGTTCCTACTCCGCACAGGTGAAGCTGCGCGACGGCCGCACGCTGAAGGTTCCCGTGACGGTGCAGCCGCGCCGCCCCAAGGTCAGTCTGCTCAACAAGGGTTCGCAGGACGACGGCTCGACGGTGGTGCATTTTGCCAACTCGGACGATCTAGCGTTGTCGTTGAAGCTGATCTTCTTCCTCAAGTCTGAGGTGCCGCAGAACTTTCCGCGCAACCAGAACGTGGAGGTGGCCTCTGAAGACGGCAGCTTCCACACCACGTTGTCGATTGCCGACGGCTCGCTGATCCTGGAAGATGCCCGCACGGCGCTGGGCACGGTGGACCCGATGGCGAAGTTCGGCCCCTCGGCCTTTGGCCCGCTGCGCATACGCGTGGTCTCGGCAGAAGGCGTGCCGGGAGACTGGATGCCGCTGGGGACGCTGGTGCGCGTGCCGAGCTTCAAGGAGCTGCGCTGCCCGCGCTCCCAGGCCAAGATGTGCACGCTGGCCGGCGGCAGCCTCTTCCTGGTCACCTCCATCAGCGCCACGCAGGACATGGCCAACCCGGTCGAGATTCCGGGCGACTTCACGTCTGGGCAGGTGACGGTGCCGCATCCGGTGAATGGGACGCTTTATATCAAGCTCCGCGATGACCCGGCGACGGTGCAGACACTGGTGCTGCCGGTGACTCCGCTGGTCGTGCCGCCAGGTACACAGGTCGGGGGATCCGGTTCTGCCGGCGCCTTGACGCCGGCCAATACGGCGGTGCCAGCGGCTCCTCCAGAGTCGAATCCGCAGTAGGAGGGTTTCGTTTTTTGTTTGCTGAGGAAGATGGGAGTGCTTTCCCATGTCCAAAAACACGGACGTGGGGCAAACGGCAAACAGTTTCCAGATTTTTCGCTCAAGAGAGTTCCATCTTACGGCATGGGCTTTTCATTGAGCCCCTGAGAGTCAGTAGCGTCACGCACCTTGACTAGAAAATCCGAAATCGGCATACTGTCGTATTTTTTTGCAAAAGGATCAAGGGTGTAAGGAACTTCGACGGGATATTGGCTGGTTTCCAGATAGGAAGCACACCACCGTATGCTGTCAGGCGGTACACCTGTGCATTGATTTATCGCATCATCTTGAGGGGGAATATGAATTGGAAACATGCCTTGCAGCCCGTTGCCCGCCGATGGGATAAGGTCTTGAACCAGAACCAGCTCCGTCTCCTTGCCTTGAGGATGGCGTAAGAAGAGTAGAAATGGGCCGTCAAAAATTTTCCGTTTCCACTCGGCTGTTCCGACCATAGTCGAAAAGTTAATAGATTGATGCGATTCTGTTTCTCCGCATCTCACGCCACCGACTGGAATACCGAAGGTAATTACATCGCCGACATTATGCGAACCTTTCCAACTGCGTATAACCTTTACCTCATAATAAGTAGTTGCACTCTCACGGGAAGGGGATAACACAGAAGCGCTGCGGTATGCGGAGCCACCCAACACTACCTCATCGCTCTTCTGTATTAGCTCGGCTAAGCTCTGGACGAACGAATTGGAATCAATCGCAGTATGTTGCACAATTCGATGTTCTGGGCTTTCCTTGGCGTGAAGACAAGGGGCACTCGCGGCAAGCACTGCCTGCGGTTGTTGAGCTCGTATATCCAGCACTCTTAGTTCGTTGTTGTCGTTCTGTTGCTGGCCGATTCCTGGAATTGCTACGGTAACGAGCATAGTGCCTATCAGGTTCCGTATGATCGTTTTCATAAGTCACCCCTCTGGTCTTGCAGTTCAGTAATTCCGTAGTAATAAATGCACTGGAATCATTTCGCTCAGTTCACCGTTACAGTGCATGAATCCCCCGTGACGGCAAAATAGTTGTTATCACCCTGGTAGTCCGCATGCACTATGTAAGTTCCTGTGCTTGTTAATGTGACCGAGAATATCGTGGTAGATGGTGATCCAAGAGATCCATCACTCAATGTGTTCGTGATACTGGACGAGCTGCCGGAGGTGGGAGCGTAATGTAGGACGACCTGCCCAGATGGTGATTTCAGATCTATAGCGCTCGTCGTTGGTGCATCTTGTGCTTCGACGCTGACACTGAACGATTGAGACTTCCCGGCAGTTACCGGACCTGTACAGTTCGTGATTATCGATACAGGTTGTGTTTTCGATGCGGCCAAGGTGTTGCTGCCGCCAACACCGGGGATGTAATTGGCATCCCCGCTATAATCCGCATCGGTATAGTAGTTGCCTACAGGTATGAGCGGGTTCCCATTTAGAGTTGCCATATTCCAGGTTGCAAAAATAAAAACCTCAGGGGCAAAAGTCCCGTGCTCCCTGTGGTCTTGATTGCCGGGGATAAATCCCCGTTCTACCTTGTTGATGCGGGAATTTGCAAAAGCAATGCCGAATGTGAACCTATCGAAAGGCTGCGACATTGATTTGGCAACTTGTACATTGGTCCCGGAACAGCGTGGATAGTGCCTGCATTGCATCGGCCTTTACCTGTTTTGCCTGGGAGCGCTGACCGTCGGCGGCCAACGCTTCCGAGTATGCCACTTCGGAATAGAGATAGGCGACACGGCCTGAGCCATTGGCCTCTGCGAGGATGGCAAGGCCCTGTCTCATATTGGCCAGCGCGGATTGTATGTCGCCTGCGCGCAGATCGGCCTTGCCGAGAAGCATGTATCCCCATCCGGTTCCCGGATGCTGTTTTCCATTGAACTGGATTCGCAAGTCGAGGCTTTGCCGGTAACCGGCTTGAGCGAGTGTGGGATGACCTTCAAGCAAGGCAATCGCTGCCTGCAGATCAGTAATCGCAATCCGGTAGTCGTCGCCCAGTTCGTTTACCTGTGCGGACTCCTGCTGTGCCTGCGCAAGGTAGCGCGCGGCTTCGGCGGGCTTTCGCTGATTGAGCGAATTTTCTCCGAGCACTACATCAATCGCTACAAGACCTGCATGGCTATTGACCTGTTGATAGAGTCGCCGTGCCTTCTCTGCTGTCCGCTTCACGGCGTCCACGTCGCCGATATCGCGGTAGAGAATCGATAGATTGGCCAACACATCTGCGTAATCGCTGACGTACTGCGGATGATTACGCAGCAGGGACAGGGCCTTATCGAGTGTCCTTTGGGACTCACTGAAGTTTCCGGACGCCTGGTACGCGACTGCGACAAGCGTCAAAGCCTTACTGCGCTGTGCTGTATCCATTGCCGATGAGTTCAGGAAGGGCGTGAGCGTATCAATCAGTTGCTCGTAGCGGCCTTGTTGCGACAGGATATGCGCGCCGTCCAGAGTCTTCGCGGCTGAATCTTGCGCGTGTATGTTCGGGCAGGACAAAGCCAGAACGCAGGCAAGAAGATAACGATGCGCCATAGCTTGCCTCCTTTCTCACGCGTACAAGAATCGCGGGAGGGAAGGATTGAAGAAAGGCCTTCGCAGCCAATCACCGGGATTCGTGCAGGCAAGGCGGTGATTTGCGCAGCAAGAGAGGATGGAGAACGTGTGCCCTGGCACTGCTTGCATGATTGGAATGAAGTGGGAGAACGATGGAAAGGCAAAAGCAGGTCCTTCGCTTACCACCCCCAAGCTGAAAACGCTTGGGGCTCCGTGCGCTCAGGATGACATCGCTTTATTAACTGGGAGAACGCTCGATAAAAATATGTTGATTCCCTGCACAAAATCCATCGTTCGCTGCACACATCTGGCTTCCTGGCTGCGTCTCATTTACGAATAAGCAAGTAAGAACGCGGAGGGGATATGTGTTGGGCATCTCATGCCGGTTCGTTGGGGGCGGTCACTATTGACTGCGCTCTAAGCTCGATTCAGTCGTTTCTTGGGAAGCTTGGATTGGCGCAGCAGAGTCACACGCTTGCACTGTGGCTGTTTTTTGCGGGCTGCGGCGTTCTGGAGCTTTGTATCAGCATCCTGATCTGCACTCCCATTGAGCGCTTCTGGCCGTTGACCAGCTGGCCTGAGCGGAATTCCATTGCGGCGGATGTGACGTATGCGTTCTTTGTTCGCATTGTTCTGTTTCCGCTGGTTGCTTATTTCGAGTTCAGCTGGCTGCGCGGGCAGTTGGATGGATTGCTTGTTGCACATGGAATCACGCAGCCTTCTCTCACTGCGCTGATTCCTGCGCTTGCGGCGTGGCCTACGGTGGTCTTCTTTGCGAACTTTGCGATTCTGGATTGCGCGGACTACTGGAAGCATCGCCTTTCGCACCGGTACGGATGGTGGTATGGGATCCACTCCGTGCATCATGCCGAAGACCAGTTGACTTTCTGGTCGGATGAGCGCTCTCACATTCTTGAGGACACGATTACGTATGTGTGGCTGATTGTGGTGGGGCTTGCGATTGGCGTTCCGGCATTTCAGTTTCCGTTCCTCATTCTCTGCTTGCGGCTGGTGGCGAGCATGGCGCACTCCAACACGCGCATCCACTACGGATGGCTGGGGGATCATATCTTCATTTCGCCGCGATTCCATCGCACGCATCATGCGCTGAAGGCGGCAGGACGGCGCAGTTGCAACTTCGGCACTGCGCTCTCGTGGTGGGACCAGATTTTTGGGACCGCGAAGTTTCAGGACAACACCATTGAAACCGGGGATGCGGGTGCAGAGCCTGCGATGGTTACCGGATCGTGGGGAGAACAACAGGCAGCAGGCTTTCGGCGCATGGTTCGGTTGGCTCGGCGTGGGAAGAAGGCTCAGACTGCCAAGGTTACATCATGATCACAGTTGAAGTATCTGAGTGGACTGCGCGCGTTCTTGATCGGGGTGAGTTGGGAGTGGCTCCGAAAGAAAGCTGGAAGCGGAAGGCCTATGAACTGTACAAGGCGAAGCTCTGCGCTTCCGATTATCCATGCTTCTTTGGCCAGACAGGCGAGCTGCGCGGCGAGATGATGTACACATTTATTTCGCAGGGTGCGCTGGCGGAGATGGCTGTAAGCATGCGGCAATTTGTGCGCTTGCTTGTGACGCCGGAGTATGCGCGTTGCAGCATGGTGGCGTTCTTTGAGCCGGAAGAGGGGCTTACGGAGCATGCTACATTTGTTGAGCGCTTCTGGCAGATATTGCAGTTTCTGCATGAGCACGATTCCCAGCCTGCAACGGCGCGGACGCCGGATCATCCGCTATGGGAGTTTTCGTTTGAAGGCTGCGAGATGTTTGCTGTTGGTACATCTCCGACTTACAGGCAGCGGCGTAGCAGAAATCTTGGTCCGGGAATTGTGATCATCTTTCAGCCGCGCATCCTGTTTATTGATCCGGCTACTTTGGAGCCCATTGCTGCCGAGGTGCGGCATCGCATTCACAAGCGCATGCTTGCGTATGACGAGATGCCGGTGCATCCGGATATTGGATTCTACGGGCAGCCGATGAATCACGAGTGGAAGCAGTACGCGTTGCCAGACGATAACTCGCCTGAGCGCGGCGTCTGCCCGTTTCACGTGCGGAGCTTATAAAAGCTGCTTGCGCGCTACTCGATGCGCAGGGCTACCATTGGCTCGACTCCGGCGGCGCGGCGGGCGGGCAGGACGGATGCGACCAGGGCTGCGAGCGCGAGGAGAAGCGTGGCGGCAGCGAGCATGATGGGATCCCATGGCTGTACGCCATAGAGCTGGTCCTTCATCAGCTTTCCGGCGAGGACGGCGAGGGGGATGCCGATGCCGAGGCCGATGCCTACTTGCCAAAGGGCTCCGTGCATGACCATGCGGATGACGTTCCAGCGGTCCGCGCCGAGGGCCATGCGCAGGCCGATCTCGTTGGTGCGCTGTTCGACTGCGTAAGACAGGACGCCGTAGAGGCCGATGGCTGCGAGTGTGAGGCCGAGCGCGCCGAAGAGCGTGGTCAGCGTGGCGATCATGTTTTCCTGGTGGAAGTTGTTGCTGATGACCTCGCTGTAGGGCGTAACGTCATTGACGACGATGGTGGGATCGACACTGGCGATGGCTTTGCGGACCTGCGGCTCCATATCCGGATGGCTGCCGGGGGCCCAGATGACGATGTTGCTGAGAAAGTGCGAGTAGTGTTCGCCGAGGTTGAAGGTGGGGTCGTCGTATGTGGTGACGGTCTGCGTCTCCGAGGGCCAGAACATGGGTCCAACCGGGTCCTTGAAGCCCCAGGACATGTAGCGGATGTCTTTGACGACGCCGACGATCTCATAGGTGGAGGCGTAGCGGAGGCGGTCGATGCCGAAGTGCTGGCCAATGGGGTTCTGGTGGTTGGGGAAGAACTTCTTGACGAAGGCTTCATTGACGACGGCGACGTTGATGGTGCTGGCGGTGTCGTCCTCATTGATGGCGCGGCCGAGGATGATTTTGGCGCCGATGGTCTCAAAGAAGCCGGGCATGACACGGGCCCAGCCTGCGCTGGTGTTTTCCTTGGCATTAGGCTCGGGGCGGCCCTGGATGCGGATGCCTTCGTTCCAACTGTCGCCGCTCATGGGAGCGTAGAGGACGGGCGCGACCATGCGGACGCCGGGAATCGCGCGGAGGTTGTCGTCGATGCGGCGGAAGATCTGCTCCATCTGCTCGGGCTTGAGGGTGCCGAGCGTGGGGTTCATATCGACGAGATAGCGGCCATCGGTTTCAAAGCCGAAGCTCTGGTGCTCGAGGTTTTTGAGGCTCTTGGCAAGCAGGGCGGCGGCGGAGAGCAGGATGAGGGACATGGCGACCTGGGTGATGACGAGGGACTTCTGCGTCCAGGAGCTGCCGCCGCCGACGGAGCGGTTGGCTCCGCGAAGGGCTTCAACGGGGTCGGCGTGCGAGGTGATCCACGCGGGAGCGGTGCCGAAGAGAATGCCGGTGAGGATGGAGACTCCGAGGGTGAAGAGAAGCACGGGCCATGAGGGCGTAGCGCTGACGGGAACAAAGTTGTGGCCGTTGCTGCCGACTTCAAAGGCGAGATAGAGGATGAGACGCGTGCCGGCGTAGGCGACGGCGATGCCGAGGACACCGCCGATGACGGCGAGCATGACGCTTTCGACGAGGGCCTTGCGGACGAGGCGGACGCGCGAAGCTCCGAGAGCGACGCGGACGGAGACCTGCTGACGCTCGCGGAGTCCGCGGGCGAGCATGAGGTTGGCGAGGTTGCCGCAGGCGACTAATAAGACGCATCCGGCAGCGATGAGCAGGAGCTTGAGACCATCCTTGTAGCCGTCGCGCATGTCGGCAACGCCGGCGTCACCGGGGACGACGCGGACGAATTGATTTTGCCAGAGCTGCTTTTCGCTGGGCTCCATGTCGGAGACGTGGCTGGCGAGCCAGTTGTGGAAGACGACGCGGGCTTTGGTTTCGAGGGCTTGCGGGTTGGTTCCGGGACGGATGCGGCCGAGGAGGTCGAGGTAGTTGGAGTTGGCGCGGCGTAGGTGGGAGATGTCGTAACCGAAGGCGTCCTCGGCGGTGAGAGGCAACCAGAAATCAGGCATACCCCAGCCGGCGAGCTTGGCTCCGTAGAAGCCGGGCGGGGTGATGCCGATGATGGTGAAGGGATGTCCGTTGATCTGGAAGGTCGAGCCGACGACGGATGGGTCGGAGGCGTACTTGGTCTGCCAGGCGCGGAAGCTCATGACGGCGACGAGCGGCACGCCGGCTCTGTCGTCGCTGTCGGTCATGAGGCGGCCGGTCCAGGGCTGGATGCCGAGGGTGCGGAAGAAGTTTCCGGAGATGAATTGGCCGTTGTAGGTGTCGGCCTGGGCGTTGGTGCCGGCGCGGCGGACGCCGAGGGGCGTGTTGCCGGCCTGGAGGGCGGCGAGATCGGCGAACTCGGGGAGATGGTCGCGTAGGTTGTGGTAGGCCTCCCAGGAGAAGAGAGAGAAGTCGCCGTCGTCGCTCTGCGTGTATCCGCCCCAGTTGCAGCAGCGGTTTTTGTCGCCGATGCGATAGAGCTCGGCGGGGTTGGCAACGGGGAGCGACTTGAGCAGTACCTGGTGCACCAGCGTGAAGATAGCCGTGGTGGCGCCTATGCCGAGAGCCAGGGTGATGACTACGGTTGCCGTAAAGCCGGGTGATTTCCGCAATTGCCGTAACGCGTCGCGCAGGTCTGCCAGCATTCGCTCTCTCCTTCGTGCTACTTCCAACCCGATGTAAGGTAAGAACGAAAGCACGGCGGTCGCCGTTCCCGGAAAATTGGCGGGCTTCAAAAATAAGGGAGTTAGAGCGTGGTGCGGGTGTCTGGTCTGTCCGAAATCAGGATGGGCTGTGCGGAAATGGACAGGGATGAGGCGGTGGCGCGCTCATCCCTGCCCGTTGGCGGTCAATAATTCACGGCACTGTCCGAAAAGTTGGATTCATCGTCGAAGGTTTTTTCGTTGTCTACGATGAGGCCCAGCGCCTGGCGTTCAAACAGGCGGCGGTATGTGCCTCCTTCGCGGCGTACCAGTTCTTCGTGCGTGCCTTGTTCGACTACCCGGCCGCGATCAAAGACGAGGATGCGGTCGAGCATGCGGACGGTTGAGAGACGGTGCGCGATGACGATCGACGTTCGGCCGGCCATGAGACGCTCCATTGCCTGCTGAATCAACGCTTCAGACTCAGAGTCGAGGCTTGATGTTGCTTCATCGAGGACCAATACCGGCGTGTTTGCCAGGAAGGCACGCGCCAGTGCAATGCGCTGCCGCTCGCCGCCAGAGAGCTTGACGCCGCGCTCGCCTACCAGCGTGTGATAGCCCTTGGGCTGGCGCTCAATAAACTCGTGCGCGTTGGCCAGCAGAGCTGCCTTTTCGATCTCTGCCATTGGCGCGTCCGGTTTTCCGTATGCGATGTTTTCCGCCAGCGTGCGATGGAAAAGGATCGGCTCCTGCGGCACCAGCGCGAGCTGCGCACGCAGAGAGTCCTGCGTGACGTGCGAGGTGTCCTGCCCGTCGATGATGATTTTGCCGCCGCCTACGTCATAGAGACGGTGCAGCAGCTTGACGAAGGTTGTTTTGCCGGAGCCCGAATGACCCACCAGTCCTACGCGCTCGCCGGAGCGGATGCGCAGGGAGAAATCCTGGAAGAGCGGCTCGGAGTGCGTGCCGTAGCGGAAGGTCACATGGTCATAGAGGATTTCGCCGCTGCGTACGCGGATCGGCTTGGCGTTGGCGCGGTCGGCCACGCCGAGCGGCTGCGAGTGGAACTCGACCATCTCCTCCATTTCATTGGCGGAGCGCTGCAGGTTGCGCACCTGTTGACCGACTTCGCGCAGGTAGCCGTGCACGAGGAAGTAGCTGGTGAGCACGAAGGTGATGTCGCCCGCGGTTGCATGGCCTTGCCACCACAGCCATACGGCATAGAGCAGGACGACGGTGCGCAGGCATTGAAGCAGAAGCGTCTGCAGGCTTCCGTTACGCGTCATCCTGAGCCACGTCCGCCCGGTGCGGTTGCCCCACTTGTCGAGCACCTTCGCTAGCCGGTAGTCTTCGCGCTTTTCCGCGCCGAAAGACTTTACGACCGCGTTGCAGGTGATGGAATCAGCCATGGCCGCACCGATGCGCGTGTCCTGCGCATTGGACAGGCGCGCCGACGGAGCAACGTAATAGAGCGACAGCGAAACGGAGATGGCGATGTAGGCTACGGCGCCTGCGGCCACGATTGCACCCATGCTGGGCCAGCGCCAGCCGAGGAGCAGCGACGAGCCGATGAGCACCAGCAGCGCTGGCAGCATCTCGATCAACAGGATGTCATCCATCATGTCGACGGCCCACATGCCGCGCGTAATGCGGCGCACGATTGCTCCGGCGAAGTTGTTCGCATGCCAGTCGGTGGAGAAGCGTTGCACGCGCCAGAAAGAATCGCTTGCCAAACGCGTCATAAGCCGCACCGTGAGTGTGATGATGTTTGTCAGGGCTACGTAGCGCAGCACCGTCACGACTGTGCCCAGGAGCACCATCATGGCGATGGCGCGCAGTGCGGCGTGCAGCGCGAGCGAACCGGCTGCGGCGTGCGTTACGATTGCGGCGGCCTCATGCGATGCGATCGCATCGACGAGCTTACCGGAGTAGACCGGCATGAGCAGGTCTGCGCATGTGGCCACGATCATGCATAGAGCTATGCCCACGACCAGCCACTTTTCGCGCCGCCAGTGGTGGAAGAGAAATGCCAATACGTCACGCATGGTGATATTGCTTGAACTTTTACTCATAAAAAGGCTCGCTGAAAGAGTCTGAAAGAGTTTGGGACCGCAGACACGGCGGCTGCGGGCCATATGAAGTTGAGTTGGGAAAGAGGCGTGCCGGGAGCCGCCCTCAGACTGCGCTGAAGACCTTCAATTCAATCTGGAGAAGGGATCTAGCTGCGCGAGACGTCGGAAAGGAACGCGGCCGGGGTTTGGGAATCGCCGGGAATAAAGAGTTTCATGATGGTTCCTTCCTTTCGTCGAGATACGACAAGCTTAGCAGAGTTCGGATTTTTTGTGGTGCTTTACTTGATGAAAATCCGGGTTGCGGATAAAGACGGGCGTGGCTACATTGGGTGCGGGTGTTCGAGGTGGTTATGAAAAAGACTGTTGCTACGGGGTTTGCTGCTTCACGCATTGATGAGAAGGTGAAGGAGCTTGGGGACTGGCGCGGGGTAACGCTTGCGCGGGTGCGCGAGATTATCCACAAGGCTGACCCGGAGATTGTGGAAGAGTGGAAGTGGGCTAAGGCGACTTCTCCGGGAGTTCCGGTGTTTTCGCATGGCGGCATCGTTTGTACGGGAGAGACGTACAAGAGCGCGGTGAAGCTGACCTTTGCGAAGGGAGCAGCGCTGCAAGATCCGGCGGGGTTGTTCAACTCCAGCCTTGAGGGAAATGTGCGGCGGGCGATTGATATCCGGGCGGGCGAGAAGATTAACGAGGCCGCGTTGAAGGAGCTGATTCGTGAGGCTGTTGCGCTGAATCTTGCAGCGAAGAGCAAGGTTAAGAGCGGGCGTGAGCACTAAGCGGGCCGGGTAGCTTTCTTTCATCGGAAATTTTTTGGGAAAGTGCTTGACAACAGATGTTGGCCGGTTAGTATTTAACCAATCGGTTATTTAACCGTAAGGTTCTATACAAATGCAGGATCATTTGAGCTCAACTTTTGCCGCACTTGCCGACCCTACACGGCGCGCCATTCTTGCGCGGCTGGCGCTGGGGGAGACTTCAGTTACGGAACTTGCGAAGCCTTTTGAGATGTCGGGGCCGGCGATTTCGAAGCACTTGAAGGTGCTGGAACGCGCCGGGTTGATCTCGCGTGGGCGCGAGGCGCAGTGGCGTCCCTGCAAGCTGGAAGTGGCGCCGCTCAAGGAAGCTGCGGGATGGGTGGAAGAGTATCGCCGCTTCTGGGAGACGAGCTTTGACCGGCTCGATGATTACTTGCGTGAGATGCAGGCGGCTAAGGCGAAGTCGAAGGCCAAGAGTTCAGGAAACAAGAAACGCAAGAACAAATCCAAGGAGTAACGTCATGGCAGAATCCGTTAAGACAATCAGCGCGGCTGAGTGTATTTTGAGCCGCACGTTCGATGCGTCCCGCGAAGATGTGTGGGATGCCTTTACCCAGCCCGAGCACCTGAAGCACTGGTTCGGCATTCCCGGCTCCAGCATGGAGATTGCGCATTACGATCTCAAGCCGGACGGGATTTTTCACTACTGCATGAAGTTTCCGGATGGGCGCACGATGTGGGCCCGCAATATCTTTCGCGAGGTGGCTCCGCCTCAGCGGCTGGCGTGGCTGAATGCCTTCAGCGATGCACAGGGCGGCGTGACGCCGAACCCTTGGCTGCCCAACATGGACTATCCGCTGGAAACGCTGCACACGGCGGAGTTTGCCGAGCAGGATGGCAAGACGGTGCTTACATTTACTGTGGCTCCGCACAATGCGACCGAAGCGCAGGCCAAGGTGTTTGCGAGCGTGAGCGGCGGCATGAAGATGGGGCTTGGTGGTGTCTTTGATCTGCTGGCGAAGTATCTTGCGCAGCGGAGTTGAAATCTGTTCACCCCGCGAAGCGGCTCGCTTCGCGGGGTGGGCGCTTGCAAGCTGGAAATGAGTTCTTTGCAGATTTCAACTATCTCTCCTCTTACAATGGGCCGCATGATGCGCCGTGTTGCTTTTCTGGTTCTTCTTGCCTTGGGAGTTGCGCTTGCTGTGCCTGCTTATGGCGAGAAGTTGCTTTCGCCGTGGGATGGGACAAGGATTGTTCCAACGGGCACGCCTTACAACTGCCCGGCGCCACCGGCGTTCAGCAGGACGCTGAGTCTGGAAGGGTATTACACCGACAAGAAATACTCCATCATTGATGAAAAGAAGCTGGCGCTCTTTAACCAGGAGTCCGAGGGGCCTACTCACCTTGGGCAATATGTGGGGCTTGCTGCCGATGCATGGCTGAGCAAGGGAAGCAGGACTGCGGCGGTGTGTGTGTATTCGTTGCTGACGGCTGCGGCGAAGGCCGATGCGTGGGATGACAAGATGCCGGCGACTAACGGCGTCTACATGCAGAACTGGATGCTGAGCGCAACGGCGATTGCCTATCTGAAGGTGCGTAACAGCGGCGTGGGGACGGCGGAAGAAGATGCGCAGATTCAGAAGTGGTTTGGAGCGCTTGCGGCGCGCGTAAGGGAGTATTTCGACAACGGCCGGAAACGACCGGGAAGCGATGCGTGGAACAACCATATCTATTGGGCGGGGCTTTCGGTGGCAGCGGAGGGGATTGCCACCGGTGATGTTGACGCCTTTCACTGGGGGCTGACGACTTACGAGATGGGGATTCATGCCATCCAGCCGGATGGGTCGCTTGCCGCCGAGATGGGACGTGGCTGCATGGCATTGCATTACCAGCTTTATGCGCTGGGGCCGTTGGTGATGCTGGCCGAGCTTGCCGAAGCGAATGGAATCGATTTGTATGCGGAGCGCGATGGCGCGATTCACCGGCTGGTGAGCTTCAATATTGCGGCGATGAAGGATGTTTCGCTGATTGCGAAGCGAACGGGAGAGACGCAGGTAATTGCGCCGCCGTATGGCGGGCTGGAGATTGGCTGGGCGGTGCCGTATGTGCAGCGCTTTCCGAATGCGGAGCTTTCAGCGTGGATTGCGCAGGCTCCCACGGTGCGGTTCTGGCAGTGGGGCGGCGCGCCTCCGGATGCGGTCAGTAAGAATGGCTCGCCAGCGTACAGCCTGGAGCTGAAACAGAAGATGGAGGTGCTCTTGGCGTCGGATTTTCCGCCGGCGCTGGCGCAGTCGTATTTTCTGGGCGATTGGTGTGCACAGGGGCGCTCGGATCTGCATGGGACGATTGCGGACGGCGGTGATTTTCTGGCGCTGAACAATGGGCAGGGCTCGACTTCAATTGGCGAGCTGCACAGTCCGTTCTTTGTGGTTGCCCCTTCGTGGACGTCCGTGAGCGGAGCACTCACACCGGACCGCAGCCAGATTGACTGGTCGAATGGAACGTACTGGGTGCGGTGTCCGGCCGGACCGCTGCAGGCGCCGGTGAAGCTGGATGGCGAGTGGGTGGCGCAGGTGGGGAGCTGTTCGATTGAGCAGCAAGGGGATCGGGTGGAGTTCAGCGGTACAAAAGACTGCCGCGCTACGGGGCGCGTGGATGAAAAAGGGCACCTCACCGTGAGCTTCTATGGCATTCCATTGGAAGGGAATGTGACTGCGGACGGAAAGCACATCAACTGGCAGGACGGAAGTTACTGGACGCGGGCCGAAGTCTATGGGCTGGGAAAATAACTTCGCGCAGCGGAGCTGATGTTAGTTCTCCCCGCAAGGCTGTGTGCTTCGCGGGGACGATTGGGATTGCTTCAAATTTGGAAAGAGATGCCGGTCAGCCGCTCGGCTTCGCTCCATAGGCGTTCTGCATCGGCTGTGTTCTGTGCGCGGGGCGGAATCTGGACACGCGTGGGATAACCTTTGAGCTCGGCGAGGCCGTCGGGGCCGTAGTATGCGCCAGGCTCGGCTTCCGGCGCCGTGGCTGCGTAGAGCGTGGGCAGTGAGCCCATGGCTGCGTCCTGCGAGAGGATCGGCTTGAGGATTGCGATCATGACTCGCAGGAGAGGTAAGGCGTTGCCGGGTCCGCTGGTCTGGAGATTGGTGATGGCGTAGCCGGGGTGCGCCGAGGTGACGATGACCGGGGAGCCGATGCGGGTGAGGCGGCGGTGCAGCTCCAGCGCGAAAAGCGAGTCGGCCAGTTTGGATTGGCTGTAGGCCTGCCACAAGGGGTTATAGTGGCGCTCGCTTTGCAGATTATTGAAATCGATCTTCGCCCGTTTCGTAACGGAACTGGAAACGATGACGATGCGGTTGCCTGCCTGCTGCCTCACGTGGGGATAGAGCAGAGCGAAGAGCGCGAAGGGTCCGAGGAAGTTGGTGGCGAATTGCCGCTCGAATCCATCGACGGTCAGCTCACGCTGGGGGACGGCCATGACGCCGGCGTTGCTGATGAGCAGATCGATGGACGGGCCGGGGTAGTGCTCGGAGTACCACGTGGCAAACTGCCGCACGCTGGCCTGCGAGGCGAGATCGAGGACGGCCGGTATGAGGCGCGCGGAAGGGATTTCTTTGCGAATGCGTCCGATGGCGTTGTTGGCCTTGTCCATGGAGCGGGCAGGAAGGATGATTTCCGCGCCTTTCCGGGCAAGTTCGAGGGCTGTTTCAAAGCCGATGCCGGAGTTGGCCCCGGTAATGAGCACGCGGCGGCCGGTTTGCGCCGGGATACGCTCGGCTGTCCATTTCTGGTTGGTTTGCGACATGAGGAGAGTATTCTTGGTCCAGTATCGATTAGCAATAAGGCACCTTATTGGCGCGTACTTACCTGGAGGTAACAATGAACCAAGTCGACTGGGAAACCGCCAATGCCATCTGCGAGAGGCTTTCGCCGGAGCAGGACCTGCTGGTGCGGGAGATTGTGACGCAGATCTCGGAAAAGTGGACGCTCTGGGTAATGTCCGTGCTGGCCGAGGCCGGGGAGCCGATGCGATTTTCGCGGGTGATGGAGCGCGTGGAAGGCATCAGCCAGAAATCGCTAACCAAGACGCTGCGGCAGCTGGAAAAAGGCGGGTTGGTGACGCGGATGGTCTTTCCTGAGGTGCCGCCGCGGGTGGAGTATCGGATCACCCAGCTTGGCGAAGAGCTTCTGGTTCAATTACATCCGGTCTGGTTGTGGACAGTGGCCAATGTCGAGCGCTTTGAGGTTGCGCGGGCGGGATACGCCGGAGACGGCCGCACCAACCCCTGGACGCAGCCCCGCGTGGCCGTCTAAATAGTCCCGGGAAGCAGAATTTTTTTGCCAGTATTAGGCCGGGTATGGTAACTAAATCTTTAGTTAGTTCGTCTGATTCTAATAGGACGTGAACGCAAGCGGTTCCCGCCCGGTTTGCAGAGCAGGTTTACAGGATGCCTCCAAAACCCTCCAATACGCTGACTCCCGCGGAACTGCGGTTGATGAAGATTCTGTGGACGCGTGGTGAGTCGGCAGTTGCTGACATTGCCGCCGCTGCCGCGGAAGACGGGCCGCTGGCCTATACCTCGGTGCTGACTACGGTTCGCATTCTTGAACAGAAGGGCTATGTGACCCACCGGCAGCAGGGCAGGGCGTTTCTTTACAGCCCTTGCGTGGCGGAGCACGAGGCAAGCCGCAGCGAGATCCGGCATGTGCTGGAGCGGTTCTTTGGAAACTCGCGGGAGCGGCTGGTGCTGTCTCTGCTGGGAGACGAAGAGATGAGCCCCGAAGAGCTGCGGCGGCTCAAGGAGTGGATTGCACTGGTGCCGGACGACGATACAAATCAAGCCGCGGAGAATGGCAGCCTGGGGGCCAGGCGATGAGCGATGCCGGGGCCGTTGTCGATCTACTGACGGGGAGTGCTGCTTCTGCGCTGGTGGCGGCCGTGTGGCAGGGCGCGCTGCTGGCGTTAATGGTGTGGCTGTGCCTGCGGTTTGTGCCTGGACTCAGTGCGGCGGTGCGGTCGGCGGTCTGGCTGTGCGTTTTTGTGCTGCTGGTTGGCTTGCAGATTGTGCCCATGGTGATGCATGGCGTGGGTTCGCCAGCGTTTGCGGAAAAGGCACGTCCGGTCTTTCATCTTGACCCCAGGTGGAGCGTGGCGCTGGCGGCGCTGTGGCTTTCGGCTTCTGCCATTCGCGCAGTGCAGTTGGTACAGGGCATTTTGCATCTGCGGCGTCAGGTGGCTTGCGCCAGCGAGGTTTCGCTGAGTGCGGAGCTGACGGCGGCGCTTGAGGAAGCCGGGCCTGGTTTCGTGGGAAAGGCGCGTCGCGTGAAGCTTTGTGTCAGCGATGCGGTTGCACGGCCAAGCGTGATTGGATTTTTCCGGCCGCGGGTGCTGATTCCGGCAAAGCTAGCGGGCGAGCTTTCACAACAGGAGCTGCGGCAGGTGCTGATGCATGAGCTTGAGCATCTCCGGCGTGCCGACGATTGGACGAACCTGCTGCAGAAGATGGCGTTGGTGGTTTTCCCGTTGAATCCGGCGCTGGCATGGGTGGAGCGGCGGCTGTGCGCGGAGCGCGAGCTGGCCTGCGATGATCGCGTGTTGGCGGCGGGCGGCGGACGCAAGGCGTATGCGCTTTGCCTTACGCATCTGGCGGAGTTCGCACTGCTGGAGCGGGGCTTCTCGCTGGTGCTGGGTGCATGGGAGCGGCGGCCGGAGCTGGTACGGCGCGTGCATCGTATTTTGAGCGCGCCTGCCCAGGCGATGAATCGCAGGGCCGCGCTGGCGGTGAGCGGCGGTGTGCTGGCGGCGGCGGTTTGCGGAGCTGTGGCGCTGGCGCATAGCCCGCAGTTGGTGAGTTTTGCCCCGGTGCCAGTTGTGGCGCATGTTGGGGCGCCGGGGCGTGAGTATCGGGTGGAAGCGATGCCTGCGCCTCGGCTGGTGAGTGCTTCGATGGAAGTGGAGAAACCGGCGGCGATTGAGCCTGCTGCGGTGGTTTTCCACCCTGTTACAAAACGCACAGAAAGATTGAGTCCCCGGCATGCTGCGGTGAAGACGCGGTGCAAGGCTGCTGCAAAGCTGGAAGTGAAGCTGGCCAGCTTGCGGATGCCGCCTGTGCCGGGTGGCGATGCTCTGCTGGTGATGACGGAATGGAATGACCTGGGCAACACGCAGAGGATGATGCTGGCGGACTTCCGCGAAGAGCGGAAACCGGCTGCTACGGCGGTTCCGGCGGTGTATTTAGTGGTAACGCCCAACGGCTGGGTGATTGTGCAGATTTAAGGGGTTAATGACTTTTCGGGGCACAGTGACACCGTGCCCCTCAACATGAAACAGATGAACGGAAACCTCAATCGGGAGTAATATCATGCGTGTAACAACTAATGAATTAGTTGTAAAAGGGAAAATAATTGCGGCTCCTGCTGCGGTAGCGGGCGCCTTTGCTTTGGGAGCGGTGCTTTTCGTTGGGCACGGCTCGGTTTTTGCCGCCTCGGGTGCGGCGAATGGCACTTCGCAGCTCGATGATCAGTCGGCTTCGGCGCTTACGGCGCTCGACAAAGCAATGGAAGAGCTGACCACCCGCGTAGAGCCCTGCGTGGTGAACGTGGCCGTTACGGCGAAGGGCGATGACCGCGCGGACGGGCAGATGCAGCAGATTCCTCCGCAGCTTCGGCAGTTCTTTGGCGGAATGGGCCTGCAGCAGGCGCCGCAGATTGAGCACGGCATCGGCTCGGGCGTGATTCTTACGCCGGATGGCTACATTGTGACCAACGCGCATGTGGTGGACGGCGCAATGCAGGTGAAGGTGACACTGCACGACCGTCGTGTTTTGACGGCGAAGGTAGTGGGCGTAGACAAGCTGACCGACCTTGCGGTGATTAAAGTGGACGCGACGAACCTGCCGACAATCGCCTGGGGCGACTCGACGAAGCTGCACACCGGGCAGACAGTGCTGGCTTTTGGCAGCCCGTTCGGGTTGAGCGGCACGATCACGCGCGGCATTGTGAGCGCGGTGGACAGGCCAAATCCCTTTGCTTCTGAGGACCATCGCAGGCCGGGCGGCTATATCCAGACGGATGCAGCGATTAATCCGGGTAACTCGGGCGGTGCGCTGGTGAATGCGCACGGCGAGCTCGTAGGCATCAACACGGCCATTCTTTCTGAAAGCGGTGCTTTTGCCGGTGCGGGCTTTGCGATTCCGTCGCAGATGGTTCGTTCCACAACTGAGCAGCTGATGAAGCACGGCAAGATTGAGCATGGTTATCTCGGCATCAACCTGAATGACGTGACGCCGGAGAATGCTGCGTTCTTTAACGTGCCGGATGCGAAGGGCGCGCTGATTGCGCAGGTGATGCCGGATTCGCCGGCGAGCAAGGGCGGCATTCGCCAGGGCGACGTGGTGAAGGAAGTGAACGGGCAGAAGGTGGAGACGGGCGGCGATTTGCAGATGGCCGTGAGCCAGATGCAGCCGGGCACGCCGTTGAAGCTGGAAGTTCTGCGTGAGGGCAAGCCAGTCACGCTGAACCTGACCGTGGGCAAGTATGAGGCGAAGACGGAAGAAGCGAGCAACGGCGGCGATGCGACACAGCAGAAGGGCCGTATTGGCCTCGCGGTTGCGGATCTCGATGATGATACGCGGCAGCAGCTGCACGTGCCACAGAGCGTGAAGGGTGCAGTGGTACAGGATGTGCGTCCGGGCAGTCCTGCGGAGGATGCGGGGATTCAGCCGGGAGATGTAATTCTGGAAGTGAATCGCAAGCCTGCTGTCTCTGCAAATGCGGTGGTTGGGCAGATTCACTCAAGCCCGGATGGTAAGGACGTGCTGCTGCTGGTGTGGTCGCACGGCAATGCCAGCTATCGCACGGTGCATCCGGATGCTGCTGGCGGTGGTGAGCAGCCGGGACAGTAGTTTCTAACTAACAAAAAAATGGTCGCTTTGCTTCGGTCTACTAAGTCTGGAGCGAAGCGGCCATTACTTTTTATCCTCGTATAGCTCATCACGTGTCCAACGACTTATTTGCTCAACGGGCCGTTTGCGAAGACAATCCAGCAGTTGCGATAGCTTCAGCGCTGCGTCATTCGTGGGAATGGCCTTTTTCATGTACGGCCTCCAGTTGGCGGCATTCCCCACTATATCGCGATGATGAATTTGGCTCTGCGAAAATAGTAGAGAATGCTTTCTTTGCAAAATGCGGGTAAGAGGTTTGGCGCGCGTGTGCTGTTTATGGACGCGAACTGGCTGATTCGTCCGAGAGAAAAGACGGCGCTGGTGGGCGCGAATGGCACGGGGAAGTCCACGCTGATGAAGGTGCTGGCTGGCGTGGAGCAGCTTGACTACGGCGAGATGCAGAGAACGCGCGGCATGAGCATCGGCTACCTGCCGCAGGAAGGGCTGCAGCTTACCGGGCGCACCATCTTCGATGAGTGCCTGACGGTCTTTGACGAGATTCATGCGATGGAGCGCGAGATTGAGACGCTCGGTGCGCGGATGTCGGAGCTTGATCATGCCAGTGCTGAGTATGAATCGACGGCGGAACGTTTCTCGCTGCTGCAGGAGCGCTTTCATGCGCTCGATGGCTATGCGCTGGGCGCGCAGGTTGGCTCAGTGCTGATGGGGTTGGGCTTCTCGAAGGAAGACTGGTCGCGGCGGACGGAGGAGTTCTCAGGTGGCTGGCAGATGCGGATTGCGCTGGCCAAGCTTCTGCTGGCAAAGCCGAATCTGTTGTTGCTGGACGAACCGACGAACCACCTGGACCTTGAAACGCGCAACTGGCTTGAGGAGTATCTGAAGGCTTATCCGTTTGGGTACATCTTGATTTCGCACGACCGGTATTTTCTCGATGTGACAATTGATCGCACGGTGGAGATCTGGAACAAGAAGCTCAGCATCTACAACGGCAATTACACGAAATATCTCGCGCAGAAAGACGAGCGCAAGGCGCAGCTGGAGGCCGCGTATAAAAATCAGCGCGACCAGATTGAGCATCTGGAGGCGTTCATCAACAGGTTCCGCGCACAGGCCACCAAGGCCAAGCAAGTGCAGAGCCGCATCAAAGAGCTCGAAAAGATTGAACGCATCGAGATTCCGGAAGAAGAGCAGGTGATTCACTTCACCTTTCCGCAGCCGCCGCCTTCCGGGCGTATGGTTGTGGAGGCCGAGGGATTGTCAAAGAGCTACGGTGAGAAGCAGGTGCTCAAAGATGTGCGGTTTACGATTGAGCGTGGCGACCGCATAGCGCTTGTGGGCTTGAATGGCGCGGGTAAGTCCACGCTGATTAAGTTGCTGACGGGTGTGGAAGCGCCGACAAGCGGTACGGTGAAGATGGGGCACAACGTGGTCAGCGAATACTTTGCGCAGGACCAGTACAAGGTGCTCGATCCCGAAATGCGCATGCTCGACGACATCAGCCGCGCGGCGCTCAAGGTGCCGGAGAGCGAGCTGCGGTCGCTGCTGGGATGTTTTCTCTTCCGCGGGGACGATGTTTTCAAGAAGCTCGGCGTGCTTTCCGGCGGCGAGCGGAACCGCTTCGCGCTTGCGCGCATTCTTGTCTCGCCGTCGAACTTCCTTCTGCTCGACGAGCCAACAAATCACCTCGACATGCGCGCGAAAGACGTACTGCTGGAAGCTATCGCCAGCTTCAGCGGCACCGTTGTCTTTGTTTCGCATGATCGCTACTTCCTCGACAAGCTCGCCACACGCGTGTTGGAAGTGGAGAATGGTTCGGTTACGAGCTATGAGGGCAATTACGAAGATTATGTTCGGCGCAAAGAGGGACTCCTGGCCGGAGGGGCGACTGCGCCTGCGGCGCCACCCGTGCCACAACCCGCAGCTGTCCCAAATTCAATTTCGATAGCTGAGGAAAATGCAAAAACGGAGCCAGAACCGGCAAAGGAAAAGCCGAAGCGCCTGAATCCCATTAAGCAGAAACAGATGGAAGAGCGTTGCGCGTTTCTTGAAGAAGAGATCCCGCGCATCGAGTCGTCGATTGCGACAACGGAAGAGCAGCTTGGCGTCTTTGTCTCCGCGCAGGAGACGCAGCGGCTTACTGTACTTGCCGAAGATTTGCGCGGGCAGCTTGCGTCATTGACTGCGGAGTGGGAAGAATTGATGCTGCAGTTGGAAGAGGTGTAAGCGCGCAGCTTGCATCATTTTTTAATGTGGAGGCTGAATGTCGAAACTGGTAGTTCGCTGCTTTGGGGTTTCGCTGGATGGCTACAGTGCGGGCGTGGATCAGCGGCTGGACCAGCCGCTTGGCGCGGGTGGCGCGGCGATTTTTGAGTGGTTTTTTCACACGAAAACCTTTCGCGCCATGCACGGAACGGCGGGGCAGGCGGACGGCGAAACCGGCATTGATGAGGATTTTGCTGCGCAGGGCTTTGCGAATATCGGCGCGTGGATCATGGGAAGAAACATGTTTGGCCCGGTGCGCGGATCATGGCCGGATGAGGAGTGGAAGGGATGGTGGGGCGCGAATCCGCCTTATCATGTGCCGGTCTTTGTGCTGACGCATCACAAGCGTGAGCCGCTGGTGATGGAAGGTGGAACAACCTTTCACTTTGTTACGGACGGCATTGAGGCGGCGCTGCAGGGTGCGTGCGAGGCCGCGAAGGGGAAAGATATCCGGCTGGGCGGCGGCGCGGCGACGGTACGGCAGTACCTTGCGGCACAGCTGGTGGACGAGATGCACCTTGTTTATTCGCCGGCCATGCTGGGCGAAGGGGAGAATCTGTTAGCGGGAATGAGTCTGCCTGCGCTTGGCTACCGGGTGGCGAGCCATGTGGCATCGCTGCGAGCCTTGCATGTGCGGATTGAGCGGGCATGACGCGAGTGGGAGGCAGGTCTCCCGGCTTGCGCTTTGAGATACCGCTTGGATGCTGTCGTGCATAATCAAGATAAGATGGCACTTTTGTGGAGTCCTGAGAGCTGGTCAAAGCGGCTGGCTGAGTTGGAGGCGCGGTCCGGTGATTTGAAGGCTGCGCCGCTGCGCCGTGACGTTCGCTCGCTTGGGATTCTGCTGGGCGAAGTGCTGCGCGAGCAGGCCGGCGATGAGCTGTTTGAGATTGTGGAAGCGCTGCGCAAGGGTACCATTCGCCGCCGCGCGGCCGAGGCCCGGCGCAACCGCAAGGAAGCGGCACGCCAGGACATCGAAGCGTTGAAGCTGGTGCACAAGCTGCCGGTAGAACAGGCCGTTCTGCTGACGCGCGCCTTTGCGTTTTACTTTGAACTCATCAATCTTGCAGAAACCAACCATCGCAAACGGCGCAGGCTTGCCTTGCAGCTTACCGGTGAGACTGCGTTGCAGCGTGGCTCGCTGGCTGGAACCTTTGCGACGATGAAGCGCGTGGGGATTCGCGCGGATGAGGCGCTGGAGTGGCTGAACCGCGTGCTGATCGTGCCTGTGTTTACGGCGCATCCCACGGAAGCAGCGCGCCGGAGCGTGATGGTGAAGCGGCGGCGCATCGGAGAGTTTCTTGCCGCGCTGGACCGTGTGCCGATGGCTCCGCAGGAGCTGACGCGGCTTGAGGAGTCGATTCGCGCGGAGATCACGAGCCTGTGGCAGACGGATGAAGTGCGTTCCCGCAGGCCGACGGTATATGACGAGATCAAGATGGGGCTTGATTATTACGAGGTCTCCATCTTTGCCACACTGCCGGCGCTTTACCAGGAGATTTCCGAGGCGCTGCGCACGGTATACGGGCTCCACATTGAGCCGCATGAGCTGCCGCAGGTGCTGTGCTTTGGCTCGTGGATTGGCGGCGACCGTGATGGCAATCCCTTTGTGACGCCCGAGGTGACGTGCGATGCGATTCGCATGGCGCGGGCGCATCTGCTGGCGTATTACCGGCGGCAACTGGAGCGCGTGATTGATCTGCTGACGTCGAGTGCGCAGCAGGTTCCGGTGAGCAGGGAACTGCGCCGGCGGCTGGATGGATATATTGACCAGTTGCGTGTCCCCGCGGAGCAGGTGTTTGGCGAGCAGTTCGAGTTTGAGGTGTATCGCCGCTTTGCGTTGTGCGTGAAGGCACGTGTGCGCAGGACGCTGGAGGCGACGGGCGGCAGTGCGGCTCCGCCGTGGAGAGATACAGTCGCGCAGGGGCACGAGCTGTTGGCACAGGCGTTGCCGGCGTATGGCTCAGCGCATGAGCTGCTCGATGATCTCGAAACGCTGCGCACATCGCTCGCGGAGAATCGCGGGCTGCGCATTGCACGTTCGTTGATTGATCCGCTGATCCTGTTGGTGCGGACGTTTGGGCTGCATTTGCATACTCTCGACATCCGGCAGCACGCGAAGATTCATACGCAGGCGCTGAAGGAGGCGAGCGAAGACGCGATTGCGCCGGAGCTGCCGGGTGGGCTTTCGGCGGAGACGGCGAATGTGCTCGAAACGCTGCGCGTAGTGGCGGAGGCCAAGCAAAACGGCTCGCCGGAGGCGATTCGGCATTACGTCATCAGCGGCGCTTCGAGTGCGGAAGATGTGCTGACCGTGGTGCGTCTCGCGCGGCTGGGCGGCGTGCATGTTGCCGGATCGAAGAACGACCCCGGCCTGATGCCTGTGCCGCTCTTTGAATCAATTGAGGATTTGCGGCAGGCGCCGATGGTTTGCCGTGAGCTATGGTCGCGTCCGGATTATCGCAAGCTGCTGGCGAGCTGGGATAACTGGCAGGAAGTGATGCTGGGCTACTCGGACTCGAACAAAGATGGCGGCATGCTGACCAGCACGTGGGAGATCTTCCGTGCGCATCGCGATCTGCACGTGGTGGCGCGTGAGTGTGGCGTGAAGCTACGGCTCTTCCACGGTCGTGGCGGCACGGTAGGTCGCGGCGGCGGACCCACGCACCGCGCGATCTTTGCGCAGCCCATGGATGCCTTTGAAGGGCATCTTCGCATTACAGAGCAGGGCGAGGTTTTGAACTTCAAGTATGCGGATGAGGTGCTGGCGGAGCGGAATCTTGAACTGATGATTGCGGCTTCGCTCGATGCGCTGGCCCGTCCGAATGCGCGCGATCCGAAGGGGCACTTTACCGGCGTGATGAAGCCCGCGTGGGAAGCGGCTCTCGATGAGCTATCCGAGATTTCGTTTGCGTTTTATCGTGAGCACATTCTCGACAATCCGGCTGTGATTACTTACTTTGAGGAATCGACGCCGGTGGGCGAGCTGGAACAGGCGAAGATTGGTTCGCGGCCTTCGCGCCGCAAGGCTACGCGCAACATTTCGGATTTGCGCGCGATTCCGTGGGTCTTTGGATGGACGCAGTCACGTCTGCTGGTGCCGGCATGGTTCGGTGTGGGGTACGCAATCGAGCAGTTCTTGAAGAAGCGCGGTGCGCAGACGCTGCTGCGGGAGATGGCGCGCGAGTTTCCGCTGTTCATTGATCTTGTTCGCAATGTGGAGATGGCGCTGGGTAAGGCGGACCTGGCGACGGCAAAGCTTTACTCGACGCTGGTGGAAGATAAGAAGCTGCGTGAAGATGTCTACGGGATGCTGGAAGCGGAGTTCCATCGCAGTGTGAAGGCTGTTCTTGCCATCACCGGGCAGAAGGAACTGCTGGAAGGCAACCAGGTTCTCGCGAATTCGATTCGGCTTCGCAACCCATACGTTGATCCGATGCACTTGATTCAAGTCGATATGCTGCGCCGCAAGCGGAATGGTGAAAATACGCCGGAAGTGAATCGCGCAATTGCAGCCACGATCAGCGGAATTGCGGCCGGTTTGCGCAATACGGGCTGATTTCAGCGGATTTGTTCAAGAAAGCGGATGAAAAACCGGCAGCCATTGGCTGCCGGTTTTTTTATTGTGACAAAAGATGATCTTGACAGATGATAGTCGAATGTCTACCATCAATTTCTATTGAGGGTCGAATGTCTACTATCAACAAACAGGCGAAGCAGAAGATGAGTGTGCTGCAGGGGACGCTGGACATGCTGATTTTGCGCACGCTGGTGTATGGGCCGGCGCATGGGCACCAGATTGGCAAGCATATTCAGCGCACGACGGATGATTTTTTGCAGATGCAGCATGGGTCGCTTTATCCGGCTCTGCACCGCATGGAGTGCAAGGGGTGGATTGCGGCAAAGTGGGAGACAGCGCCGGATAAGAACCGCGAGTTTAAGTATTATCGGCTGACGGAAAAAGGCCGCAAGCAGCTGGTGGTAGAGGAGTCGCAGTGGAAGCAGATGGCAGAAGCGGTGGCACGCGTGATGTGGCCTACGGCTGAGGAGATCTGACATGAAATGGTGGCAGTTCAGGGAGAAGCATGCGGACCTGGAGCGCGAATTACGCGCTGACCTGGAGCTGGAAGAAGAAGAGCAGCGGGAGAACGGGGCATCGGCAGAAGAGGCTCGATATGCGGCTCTGCGTGCGTTTGGGAACCCAGCGCTGATTCATGAGCAGACGCGTGAAAACTGGGCGTGGAACAAGCTGGAAGCACTTGGGCGCGATTTGCGCCATGGAGTGCGCACGCTGCGCAGGACGCCGGGATTTACGGTGATTGCGCTCCTGGTGATGACACTGGGGATTGGCACGAATGTGGCGCTCTTTACGGTGGTTCGCGGAGTGCTGCTGAAGCCGCTGCCTTTCAAAGATCCTGAGCGGCTGATTCAGTTGTATGAGCAGGCGGCGAACGGGGCACATCCATACAACTACGTGGCGGGCGGGATGTATGCGGCATGGAAGGCGCAGGCATCTAGCGTTGAACAGATGGGGATTTACGGCACGGACAGCGATAACCTTTCCGATAACGGAGGGCAGCTCCCGGAGCGGATTCGCTATGCGGAGGGCTCTTGGGATTTGTTTTCGACGCTGGGAGTGCAGCCAGAGCTGGGACGTTTTTTTGCGCAGAATGAGGACAGGCACGGTGCTCCCGGCGTAGTGGTGCTGACGCACAGCTTGTGGATACGCCGGTACGGGGGCGATCGCAACATTATCGGCAAGACGATTCAACTGGATGCCGAGCCTTATACGGTGATTGGCGTGCTGCCTGCGTGGTTTGTTTATCCGGATACGCAGACGCAGCTTTGGGCTTCGATCTATCACGAGCAAGATCCGCATCAGATGCAGGATCCAGCCATCCATAACTTTTTTGTAGTGGCGCGGCTGAAGCCGGGAGCCACGATGGCGCAGGCGCTGGCGGAAGTGGATACGGCGACGAAACGCGTGCATGCAAGCCATCCGACGCCGTTTACATCGAGTGCGGCGAATGCCCGGAGTCTGCTGGATGGCGTGGTGCACGACTCGAAGACGCAGCTGTATGTTCTGCTGGCGGCGACGAGCTGCGTGCTACTGATTGGGTGCCTGAATGTGGCGAACCTGCTGGTGGCGCGGTCTGCGGCGCGGCGCAAGGAGATTTCGATTCGCGCGTCCCTGGGCGGGAGCCGGTGGCAACTACTGCGTGAGCAGGTGGTGGAAAGCGTGGTGCTGGCGGCGGGCGCGGGTGTGCTGGGATTACCGCTGGCCTGGCTTGAAGTACAGTGGCTTGTTCACTCGCGGCCGGACGTGGCGCGCATCAATGCGGTGCATATTGATGGCGCGGTGATGCTGTTTGCCGTGGGGATGATTGTTTTGAGCGGTGTACTTGCCGGAGTGATTCCGGGGATATCGTTTTTGCGTGGGCCACTGCTTGAGGCACTGCAGGACGCTTCGCGTGCCAATAGCCATGGGACTTCCGCGGCGCGGATGAGGAAGGTTTTGCTTGCGGTGGAAGTGGCGTTCACAATGGTGCTGTTGATCAGCGCCGGGTTGCTGCTGAAGAGCTATCAGAAGGCGCGGTCGACCGATATTGGATGCGCGACGAAAAATGTGCTGACGATGCGGATAGGACTGCCGGATGTGCGGTACAACACGCCGGAGAAGAATGCGGCATTTTATGAGCAACTGATTGAGCGCATTCGGGCATTGCCTGGGGTAAAGGCGGCGGGGTTGTCGACGGCACTGCCGGGACAGGGATATGGCGGAGATTCCAACTTCTCGATTCCCGAGCTGCCGGCGCTGGGACAAAATCAGCATGATGCAATGCAGCGCGGAGTGGATCCAGGCTACTTTGCGGCGATACAGATACCGCTCAAGAGCGGGCGGTATTTTGAGGAGCGCGAAAAGCTGACCGATGTGCGGTCGGTGATTGTGAACGAATCGTTTGTGCATCAGTATTTTGCCGGTGAAAATCCGCTGGGCAAACATATCCAGGCGGGCGCATTTGGGAATTTTCCACCGGGCGGATTCGAGATTGTGGGTGTGGTGGGTAATACGCTGTGGAGTCTGAACGAGCCTGAAGGGACGACGATGTATTTTCCGCTTTACTATGGCGGGTGGCCTTCTACTTCGATTGCAATACGGTCTGACAGAAATGTAGAGAGCCTGGCGTTGCCGGTGCAGAAATTGCTGGCGCAGATGGATCCGGATGTACCAGTGTCAGATGTGCTGACGATGGAGCAGTCGATCGGGAAATCGACAATGGATGCGGAGTTTATGTCGAAGCTGGTGCTGGGGTTTGCGGGAATATCGCTCTTGCTGGCGGCGGTGGGACTGTACGGAGTGCTGTCTTACCTGGTGACTCAGCGAACGAGCGAGATTGGGATTCGCATTGCGCTGGGCGCGCCGCGTGCGCATGTGCTCAAGAAGATGCTGCTGGATGGGATTCGGCCGGCGCTGTTTGGATTGGTGGCGGGATTGGCGGCCAGCGCGGCTGTGACTCGGCTGATTCGCTCGATTCTTTTTGAGACGCAGCCGTTCGATCCGGTGGTTTTCGCCGGCATGGCGGGAGTGCTGCTGCTGGTGGCGGTGGCTGCATGCTTTGCTCCGGCATGGAATGCGGCACGGCTTGATCCGATGCAGGCACTACGGACGGAGTAGGCGGAAGAGGTCTTTGCCGCTGTTCATGGCACTGTAACCGATTGAATCTTTGCGGTTTTTTCCGTAGGCCGCTTGCACAGGGGCGGCCCGCGGGTCTACCCTGTCTGCATGCGTCGATGTCGCTAAACGCCGACCTGGTGCGAGTGCCGACGCTGACGTGTGCCTGATTGCGCGCGTTTTTCCCCGCCTGACCTGCTCCACCATTCCCTGAACACAATCTGCATTTCGAGAACTGCCGGGAAAATTCCCGACGAAAGAGGAGAACACGATGGCGCGCATTGCTGCGAATGTTACGGAACTGATTGGGGGTACTCCCCTTGTGAAGATCAACCGCTTGGCCGCAGGTCTGCCGGGTACGGTTGTGGCAAAGCTCGAAAGCCGCAATCCGCTGGCCAGCGTGAAGGACCGCATTGGCTTTGCGATGATTGACGCGGCCGAGAAGGCTGGCAAGATCAAGCCGGGCGAGACCGTGCTGATTGAGCCGACGAGCGGCAACACGGGCATCGCGCTCGCGTTTGTGGCGGCGGTGAAGGGCTACAAACTGATCCTGACGATGCCGGAGACGATGTCCGTTGAGCGGCGCGTGCTGCTGAAGGCCTTTGGCGCGGAGATTGTGCTGACGCCGGGGCCGAATGGCATGAAGGGTGCGATTGCCAAGGCGAATGAGATCCTGGCGAATACGCCGAATGGATACATTCTGCAACAGTTCGACAACCCGGCGAATCCGGCGATTCATGTGGCTACTACTGGTCCGGAGATTTGGAACGACACGGATGGTAAGGTGGACATTCTGATTTCCGGCGTGGGCACGGGCGGAACGATTACGGGCGTGGCGAGCTATATCAAGCCGCTGAAGCCGGAGTTCAAGGCGATTGCCGTGGAGCCGACGGACAGCCCGGTGCTGAGCGGCGGCAAGCCGGGTCCGCATAAGATCCAGGGCATTGGCGCTGGCTTTGTGCCGTCGATCCTGGATACGAAGCTGGTGGATGAAGTGATCCAGGTGACGAATGACGAGTCCGTGGAGCTGGCCCGCCGCGCTCCGAAGGAAGAAGGCATCTTCATCGGTATTTCGTCGGGCGCGGCGCTGGCTGCGGCGCTCAAAGTGGCGGCGAGGCCGGAGAGCGCAGGTAAGCTGATTGTGGTGGTTCTGCCGGATTTTGGCGAGCGGTACCTGTCGAGCGTGCTGTTCGACTCGCTGCGGCAGGAAGTACTGGCTCTGCCTACGGAGACGGTGACGGTGTAAAAGGCAGGGTGCAGGGGACGGGATACAGGGTACGGAAAAAGCCGTTGGCCTTCTGCTATCAGTGAGCCAGATGCGCAAACGTCGGATCGCTGAAAGTAAAGCTGCTGGCTCAAGTCCACACCCTGCACCCTGTACCCCGCACCCTGTACCCTGACTTATGTTCAATCGTATTCGCGAAGATATCCGCTCGGTTTTCGAGCGCGACCCGGCTGCACGTTCGTGGCTTGAGGTTGTTACCTGCTACCCCGGCTTGTGGGCGGTGTGGGTGCATGTGCCTGCGCACGTTCTTTGGAGCGCGGGGCTGCGGTTGCCTGCGCGCATTCTCTCGCAGGTGGCGCGGTTTTACACGGGCATTGAGATCCATCCCGGAGCCACGATTGGGCGGCGGCTGTTTATCGACCACGGCATGGGTGTGGTGATTGGCGAGACGGCGATTGTGGGGGACGATGTAACGCTCTACCAGGGCGTGACGCTGGGCGGCACGGGCAAGGGGCACGGCAAGCGGCATCCTACGATTTCCGATGGAGTATTTGTCGGCAACAACTCCAACGTGCTTGGCAACATCACGATTGGAGAAAACTCGCGAATTGGCGCGGGTTCGGTGGTGCTGATGGATGTGCCGCCGAATTCGACTGCCGTAGGCGTGCCGGCGCATATTGTCTATCGCAATGGCGAGCGGATTGTGATTACCGATCCGCATGACATCAAGGATCCGCTCTCGGAGGCGCTGATTGCGCTTTCGGATCGTGTGGATGAGTTGGAGACAAAGCTTGGAGCGGCGGCGGCGCAGAAACCGTTTGCTGCCGAAGAGGCGGATCGCACGGCTTATCGCAAGGAGCTTACGCGGCTGGCAGAGTATGTTTCGATGGGCGAGGGGATTTAGCTTTCGCTGCGAAACTCTTGCTGCAGTGCGAATGAATTTTCGAAGTGCTCTATCTCCGGCTTCTTTCCGGGTAGCAGGTACACACTGATCACATCGAAGCGGACGGTGGGCGGTGTTTCGCGTCCGAGCTGGCGCAGGTAGGCTCGCCCGAGGCGGCGTAGCGTTATCCGTTTCTGCCCGTCCACGGCGGACTCAGCCGGTGTAAGGTCGCGAGCCGTGCGCGTTTTTACTTCAAAGAAGCAGAGCGTCTCACCTTGCCATGCGATGAGGTCTACATCGCCGCGCACGTGGCCTGCGGACCATCGCCTCGCGACTACGGTGTATTCCTTGCGAAGCAGATGAAAGAAGGCGGCATCTTCACCGCGTGTGCCGGATTCGAGATGAGCCGGCGTGTTGTTGCGGCCGCGGCGTTGTGCTACGGCATCAAGCACGGCGACGGTGCGCTCAAGCAGCGCAGCACGCATGGATGTGGGGAGCATTGCTCTCATTGTGCTTGCTGCGTGCAGCCCTTGCAAGCGCAAAAAGAAAAGCGGAATTGCCTGCTGGCAATCCCGCTCGTTCAGTGCGTAGGCCCGATATGCCCGCACAAACTGAGGTCGCGTTACTCTGTCTCGTCCACGATGGTGGCTTCCGGCGCGTTGGCCTTGACCGACTCGATGCCGTGATCGCGGCTCTCTTCGGTCTTGTAGCCTTGGCTGGCGCCGACGATTTCGTGGTTGGCGGCCTTGAGGTTGAAGCGGAAGTGGCCGGCCTTGTCGGTCAGCTTGGTGTAGTGTGCGTCAATCGCGGCGTTCTTCTTCACAGACGCGATGCCGTTCTCCGCGGAGGGCTTGGCCTTGTACATCTCGCTGGAGAGGATAATCTCGCCATTGCTGGCCTTGAGATGAAAATAGTACTCGCCATCCTTGGCTTTCTTGATTTCAAACTTGCCTGCCATTGCTTACCTCGCCTGAAATATCAGAGATATGGGGGAGTGCCTGTTCTGTTTAGTTGCGCACAAAAAGCCATAAGTTGCACGGCTGCCGGCAAATCGCCGACAGCCATGACAGTCCGTGTGCAGCGCGGAAGGCAGTTATGCCAGCTTGCCGAGAATGGACGTAAGCAGCGAGCCGGTATCCGGCGCGGGCGCCGAGCCGGGCTGGCCGTCGGCCGTTACGTGGCCATTCGAGATGCCGTGATTGATGAGCAGAGGCACCACGGTTCCGAGACTGGACTTGATCTGGTCCGCGGACAGGCCGGTGCGCGCAGCCACGTTGTCGATGATGCCCGTGCCGGCCAGCGCGGACTCAATCTGGTTGGGGTCAATGGCGCTGGTGTTGCCGCTGGCAATCTGCGAAACCAGGTTTCCAGCGCCGTTCTGCTGGAACGACTGGATGAGGTTGCCAATACCGCCCGCGCCGCCAAGCTCCTGCAACAGGCCGCCTGCCACGGCTGAGTGATCGCCTGCGCCGCCCTCGCTGTTGCCGCCGCCCGAAAGTCCGCTCACAAGATTCGTTACCGCATCAAAGATGCTCATAGTCTTACTCCCCTCTTTTCAGTGTTCCGGGAAATCATGCAGTGGAGATCCGCAAGGTTTTCTGGAAGGCTATTTCACCCCGTGTTTGGGGCGAAACACAATATAACGTCAGATGTGATGTCAGTCGATGAAGGTTGTACAAATTTTTTCCATGCAAGCATTTCCCGGAACCCCGGTACAGCACGGGGGATTTTTTTTGCATCTGAATGGAACAGTGCGGTACGATTCGGGACTCGGGCCGGGCAGTGAACTTCAAGCGCCTGATTCCCCACATGGAAGGACGGTAGTACATGAAAGTGAAACTTCTGGTTGCAGCGGCAGCCGCGTTGATTCTGGCTCCCTGTGTTTTGAACGCGCAGGCTCCCGCCGGCGCAACGGGCAAGTGTAAGGACGGCACCTATACCACTTCTCCCACCAAGTCCGGTGCCTGCCGTGGCCACAAGGGCGTAGACACGTGGCTTGCGGCTACCCCGGCCAAGGCTGCTACCACAGCCTCCAGCGCTTCCACTCCCGCGGCTCCGGCTGCCAAGGCTGCAGCTCCTGCAGCGGCTGCTCCTGCAGCAGCGCCTGCGGCAGCTCCGGCTGCCAAGACAGCAACATCCGCCAAGGCGGCAAAGACCGCGGCTCCCGGCGGCGGTCCCGGACTGGTCTGGGTCAACACCAGCACCAAGGTCTACCACTGCTACGGCGGCGAGAGCTACGGCACCACCAAGGCCGGCAAGTATGAGAGCGAAGCCCAGGCCAAGTCCGACGGCGCTCGTCCCGCGCACGGCAAGGCCTGCTCGGCAAACTAACTCTCTCGTTTGAGCGCAAGACAGAAGGGCCGGGGCAGTCGCTCCGGCCCTTTGTGTTTTGAATTGAAATGGAGTTATACAGCAGCCGCTGCAAGCTCGCCCACGTGCTCTTTCTCCACTTCCGTCAGCACGTCTTCAAGGATGTCGAGCGCGACGGTAGCTTCTTCTTCCTTGACGATGAGCGGCGGGCAGAGGCGGATCGAGGTCTCACCGCAGCCCAGGATCATGAGGCCGCGTTCAAAGGCAAGCTCTTCCACCTTGTTGCGCAGATCGGTTGCGGGTGCTTTGGTTGTCTTGTCCTTCACCAGCTCAATGCCGATCATCAGGCCGCGTCCGCGCACGTCGCCCACAAGAGGATGCGTCTTCTTCCAGTCTTCAAGCCGCTCCAGCATCTGCGTGCCAACTTTAGCGGCGTTGGTAATGCCTTCGCGCTCCAGCACGTCCATTGTCGCGAGAGCCGCAGCAATCGAAATCGGATTGCCGCCGAAGGTGGAAGCATGCGAGCCGGGGAGCCAGTCCATGATCTCGGCCTTTGCGAGGCAGACGCCGAGCGGCATGCCGCTGGCAATACCCTTGGCGCTGGTGATGATGTCGGGCTCTACGCCGGTGTGTTCAATGGCCCACCACTTGCCCGTTCTGCCCGCTCCAGATTGAACCTCATCCGAGACCAATAAAATACCGTGCTTGTCACAGATCTTGCGCAGCTCCTGCATAAAGTTGGCCGGCGCCGGAACATAGCCGCCTTCGCCCTGGATAGGCTCAACAAAGATGGCTGCGACTTCTTCCGGGGGGACGGTTGTCTTAAAGAGTTTCTCTTCGACGTAGCGCGCACAGTTGAGCGCCCACTCTTCCTGCTCTTGCGGAGTGCCGTTGCAGTTGCGGTAGACGTAGGGATACTGAATGTGCGTAACACCGGGCACCAGCGGAGCAAAGCGGCGCTTCTGCTGCGGCTTGGATGCGGTGAGCGACAGCGCGCCCATCGTGCGGCCGTGAAACGCGCCATAGAAGGCGATGATCTGCTGACGCTTGGTGTGATAGCGAGCGAGCTTCAGTGCACACTCAACAGCCTCGGCGCCGCTGTTGCCATAGAAGACTTTATGTGGTCCCTTCATGGGCGCAATCTTGGAGAGCCGCGCTGCCAGGTCGGTCAGGTGCTCGTCGTAAAAATCCGTGCCAGAGATATGAATCAGCTCCGTAGCCTGCTTCTGAATTGCGGCAACCACCTCAGGATGACAATGCCCGGTAGAGGTAACGGCAATGCCGGCAGCAAAGTCGAGAAACTCGTTGCCGTCCACGTCGGTGATGCGAACGCCGCGGCCGCTCTTGGCCACCAGCGGGTAGCTGCGCGTGTAGCTCGGCGAGATGAGGCGCGTGTCAGCTTCCACGGCGGCCTTGGCCTTGGGGCCCGGCAGAGAAGTTACAAGTTTCGGTCCGAATTGCGCGTGCAGGTCCTGTTTCGTCATGATTTCTATCCTCTTCATTGGCGGGCGCGCAGATGTGCGGACAGATGCCGCGAGCGCAGCTCCCTGGGTCAACGGGACCAGATTCGCTCCTCAAGGGGTATGGAAAGATGTGCGCGAATCCAGAGGGCAGGGAAATTCTTCGGCGGACGTGAAGCCGGTTAGTCGCCGCCGAAGAGGCTAGGTCGCGTACGGGTAGGCAGCACACGGAGATAGCGGCGCGGGCGCGCAGACTCGCCGGTCCGGTATGCGGACTCAAAGCTCTGCGCGAAGATGGCGTCGGTATGCATGGGCTAGCCTTTGACGGAAGGATAGCACAGGGGACGGGAAACAGGACCAAGGGAGCAATAACAACACTCCGACATCACCACAGAAGTGTCATCCTGAGCGAGTAAGTTTATTTCTACATCGGTGTCATGCCCGAGTTGGGCGATGAAGAGACAGGGGAAGTGCCTTCGTTGCGCATGAGAATCGGTAGAAAACTTTAGAAAACCTGCAAAAATACAGGATTACCTTAGTCTAATGAACCGTTGTAATGTTGCATACGACACTATCCACGGCACAATAGGTTTCTCCCTTGGGATTTACCACTTGGCCGCTCCGCTCATTTTTGGCGTCGATGACGAGCATTACGCCGCCAACTCTAACTTCGGTCGCGGCTCTGATGCAACGCCTGGCCGCTGCGGCGAGAAGTTGGCCGCCAAACCCTAAACTCATAGCCAACCTGTGCAGACAATATCTGCCGAAGGAGTCAATGTATGCGAAGAATTCCAATACATTACCTCATCATTTGCATGGCCTTGATGGTGAGCTCAGCCACTCTTTTTGCACAATCACCATCAGCAGTAACATGTGGAAGCTCAGTGGGCGGATCGAGTATCTACTGTTGCGGTACACTCGTATATCTAAGTAATGAATTCAACCCGGGAGCAGGTAGTTCAGGGCAATCGCTTCTTTCTTGTGGTGCTACTGTGCCTGGCTGCAATACCTACGCGGTAGCCGCGTCAGCATCTTGCTTCTACCCCATCATTCCATCTTCTGAAGCGCACAGGCGACTGGATCAAATCTCTCAGCAGATGCCACTATTGGTTGCTTCGTGTACGGGTGGCTTTGTACCCTATCAACCTCATGCCGAAGTTCCGGATGACAGGAAATTCATCCTGCGATCGCCTAAGCTGGATTTAAAGGGGAACGGCGAATGAAGTCATTACAGAATCCTGTGATTTTCGGTCTCTTCTGTGCATCGGCATTCTGCGCATTCGCGCAGAATGCCGATAAGACTGCCTCCACCACGGAAACGCAAATCCCCAGCTACACCTTGGAATTTGGTAAGCCTCAGAAAACCGCGCTGGGTGGAGGCGGCACGGCGATGAGCGGGCTACATACCTGTGACGAGGACGGCACGGTTTTCCTGGAAGTCAGAGACAACCAGAGTGACGGCATGGGATTGATGGTATTGTATTCCCTCGATCGGGCGGGACAATTGATTAGATTCAGACCAGGCCATTTGCCGGGCTACACGGATCAGATCAGCCACCCCGTCCGCTTCTTCGCCAATGAGACATGGGTTATGGCGCTGGTATACGCCACGCCGGTCCAGACAAACCTCTCCGATCCCCCACCTGATCATCAGGTCGAGCTGGCCTTGATTTATGACCGTAAGGGTACGCTGCAAAAGGTTGTGCGCCTGCCCGAAGATGGCATGCAAGTGACTGCAGTGGGCCTTTACGAATCCGGAAATCTGCTGGCTATTGGAGCGGACAACCGCGATCATTCTGCGCGGCTGCTGGTCGTCGACGGGAGTGGAGAGACTGTGCGCGAGCTTCGGCTCTTCGATGAAGACTATAACCTGCGCAAGAATGCCAAAGAAGACCAGATGCTATCCAGGGTCATACAGAATAAGTCTGGAGCGCTGGCAATGATGCAAATTGTTCCTCACGGGCAGAATCTGTTGCTCATTCCGGTTTATAGCAGGCAACCAATCATCGAAGTGAACGAGCACGGCATTGTTCGCGTATATCCGTTGCAGATTCCCGAGGGCTTTTTCCTCGGCGAGCCGCTCTCAATCGGCAAGCGAAGTTGGAGTTTCGAAACATCGGGAGGCGGCTTCAAGGAGCCTAAAGAAAACGAGGAGCCACCGAAAATGTTTGCAATCAAGCCGGGACCGGTCTTGGTCTTCGACCCCTACGAGGGCAGTGCGTTGCGCAAAATTGAAAAATCCCCGGATAATTCTCAGGCAGTGTTAGTTTGCGAACACGATGGGGAATACACGGCACTCACGACCGACCATACGGATGGCAGCCTGGAGGTACTGAAGGCGAGCATTCCGCGATGATGTCCGCGGGATGCTCTGACCCCGGCTGGTGGGGCCTGGCCATGAATCTGGGTGCCCCATTCCTGCGTAGTTTTATCGCGCATGGGTGGGATAGCAGTCCCGCTAACTCACCAAAGGATTGTCATCCTGACCATAGCCGTTTTTCAGGCGGAGGGAAGGACCTGTTTTTGTTTTTTGCACTTGTATTTGCTATTGCAGTTGTTTTTGCCTTTACTGCCCCCTGCCTTTTACATCGGAAACAGCGGCTCAGACTCCTGCCTTACGCGCAGAATCTTCGCCTTAGGGCGGGGCGTGATCACGCCGATTGCGGGGACAGCCGCAGGCTCGGTATTCGAAAGCATGGCCACCAATTCGCGCAGCTCGGCGCGAGCCCGGCCAATGGTCGCTTTCACGGCTTCATTCGTCGGAGCGGCCGCTTGCGGTGTTGGCGTTACGGCCTGCACCTTCGGAGCCGGGGCAACCGCAGCGGCCTTCACAGCCTGCTTCGGCGCAGTATCAAGAACGTGCTTCGCGCCGGCAATCGTGTAGCCCTCGCTGTGGACGAGGCGCTTGATTTCGAGCGCCAGCTCCACCTCGCGGCGGCGATAAAGCCGCTGTCCGGTGCCGCTTTTATTGGGCTTCAGATGTGGGAACTGGGTCTCCCAGAAGCGCAGAACATAGGTTTCTACACCGCAAATACGCGCCACATCTCCGATTTTGAAGTAAAGCCGGTCGGGGATGACAGGAGTTTCAGGAGCAGCGAGTTTTTTTAATGCTTGAGCCATCTATAAAAAGCGCACAGCGTGTCCGGAACACCATGCTTCCTTCGCAGTATAGGACAGGCTTTGCTAAGGCAAGAAAGCGTAATTCCCAAAAGGGAACCAAACTGTCCACTCCCCACTGCATAATGCATCATTGCTTTTTCAGCACAGCAGCGCTTTTTTCGCTCGCAACAATCGCTGACTCCAGCTTCCGAAACTCCGCGACTTGCGCGGGGGAAATCTCCACATCGCGGACGATGTACTCGCTTTCGTAGTGCAGTGTGCTGCCTTTGGCGGTCACGCTGGACTTGTAGCTGGCAAAGCCCGCATCCACGCTGACCGGCTCCGGCGCGTCGTCCACCGTGTAGCCTGCGGGCAGCGCAATATCAAACGAATCGCGCCAGGTGCCGGGGGTTCCAATCTCAACGGGATAGGTGCGCGGCTTGCCCGCCATCACATCCGGCACAATGTGCACATGCGAGCCCGCAATGCGCGGCCGCAGCAGCAATAGCGTACCGGCCGAGTGCGCGTAATTGGCAGCAGAAAGCTTGAGCGTCAGGTCGAGCGGCTTATCCAGATCGGCAACCGACAGGAATTGAAAATCCTTGAACGCAAGTCCCGGCAGGTCTGCGCCCAGCTGCCGCTCAATGGATTCGTGCACTTCCCTCGTGTCCGAGCGTTTGAGGAAGGCTCGCTCGCGCAGCGCGTCGTCGCCGGTGCGCTCTTCGTGGATTTCGCCCGAAAGCGAACCATCCGCCTCCAGCGTGAACTCGCCCTTGCGCGTCACGCCACTGGAGTTCGGCGGAAGCACTGGCATCTTCAGCACCTGGCTGTTTTCGCCATCGGAGATGTTGCCATACGCTCCCTGCAGCTCCTCGCGAATCAGGCCCACCGGCGTCCATTCATCCGTAGGATCGAAGATGAGCAACGTCTTGCCCTGCGGCGTTTTGGTAGTTGCCATCAGCCGAGAGTCTTTTTCATCCGCCGGCAGCTCAATCGCCGTAATCATGTGGTTGCCCATCAGCGACGGGGCATTGGGGTCAATAATGCCGCGGCGGCTGTCCACGTGCAGGTAGTAGGCATGCACACCAATCGCCTGTAGCATGGAGATGAGCAGTGTGGTCTTGTCCTTGCAGTCGCCGTACTTGTTCCGGTAAATATCTCCGGCCCAGTGCGCCTGCCATCCACCAATGCCGGTTTCCACAACAAAGTAGCGGATGTTCTTCTGGATGTAATCGGTGATGCGCTCAAGCTTTGTATAGAGATCCGGTGCGCCCGCGGTCAGCTCCTGCGCCTTCGCCGTAATCTCCGGCGTGGGATCGGGCCTGTGCTCTTCCAGCCCCGCTTGCCACAACCCAATCGCGCGCCATTGCGCATCCGTGCCCTTCACAGCGGTCGCGCCCCAGTTCACGCTCATGCGCGCGGCCAGCGCACGCCACGGCGGAGCCGAGCGCACCTCTTCCAGATCCAGCGCGGGCACATCGCGGATCTCCCAGCGCAAATGGTTTCCACTCACCTCAACGGGCTTCATTGCGTCATGCCCACGCCATGAGTCGGAGTAATGCCCGCCCGGTGGCAGCCCCAGCTCCAGCGCCTCAAACACCACGGGAATCGAATACTGAATCGACCACGTCTCTTCCGTCATGTAGGGCCGCAGTTGCTGGTCCGTCTCGCATGCCACCACCGCTCCCGGATCCGCTCCCGGTGGATTCACACTCCGCTCCCGCTCGCTGAATTGCAGCTCCGCGCCTTCGGCCAGGCCGCGGTCAGTAAAATCCTCATCCTTCGCCTGGAATTGTCTGCCGTCAGCCGTCAGCGTCCATGCGTGAAATGCATTCAGCTTCGAATCTACGTCGTAATACGCCGCGCAGTGCGCATACTCGCGGCCCTGCGGCTTCAGAATGCGCACCGCAAACCGTTCATGCTCCACCGCGTGATTCTGCTCATCTACGGTTATCGTCTCTTCGTCATACAGCAGAACCGCCGGAGAGTTCTTCGCAGAATCCGGCGTAGCAGTTTTGGCCGCAGCAACAGCCCAATCCGGCGCCGGCATGGACTTTTCCTTTGCCCACGCAGGCAAGCAAACCAGCAGAGCCGCACAGCACAGCAGAGCCGCACAGCACAGCAGAGCAAAGCGCCCCCTTGTCCCTTGCCCCTTGTCCCTCGGTCCCTGTCTTTCCATCAATTCCCCTTTGCCGCGGCAGTCAACACCATCTGTTGCTGATCGCTGGCGGCAACCTTCTGATAGAACCCGCGCAGGTCCTGGTATTGCTTCGCCTCCAGAAAGGTGAATCCGCGTGACAGGGCCCGCGCCACGATTATCTGTCCAGGCGTCTGCACAACCTTGGTAATCAGGTCTGCGTTTTGAGGCCACTTCAACTCGTCGTCCTTCGGCGCGCCTTCCACCTGCGTTCCCGCCGGCAGATGGTACGTAACCTGGTCCATCACCCGGCTCGCATAGCGCATGTCGATGGGCTCCCGCCGCTCTGCCTGCGCCACAAACGGCTGCTGCGCACGCGACTCAAAGAAGAAGCCCGGCAGCAGAATCCGCTTGCCTGTGGCTGTGCCCAGCGCGCCGCTGGCGTTTACCACTGCCATCAGGTTCACATCCTCATCGTCCAGCCCGAGAAAGTGGTCGAGGTGCGCCTCCACGCCCTCCGGCATCATCTCCTGCAGCATCCGGTCAAAGCGCTTTTTCACTTCGTCTTCGTCGTTTTCAATCGCAGCCTGCCGCCAGCGCAGCGCCTCTTGCCCGACCATCACAAAGCGGAAGCTGCCGGTGACAGAGCCATTCGCCTCCAGCGTCACGTTGCCAATGCGCGTGAGCACATTGGTTGTGTACGGCTGCAGCGGAACTGTGGCTATTCCTTCATGCCCGCCCGCGCTTTGCACTACGCCGCTCGCTCCCTGGTGCGTCCACTTCACCAGGTCAAAGGGACACATCTTTTCGCCGGGGTCCAACACATGCTCCTTGCCGCCGGTCGAAAGAATCACTACGTCATCATCCAGCTGGCCGAAGTAGAGATAATTCGGCTGAAACATGTTGCGGTTGCGGTTTACAACCTTCATGTCGTACGCGGTCAGACCCGCCGCGCGCAGCATTGCCAGATAAAGCAGCGCAATGTCCTGCCGCGAGCCGCTCTTCTGCGCCCACGTATCCTCGGCGCGCTTGGCCGGCTTCAATCCCATCGCCTTCAGCTCAGCCTTGCCTTTGGCCCGCGTAAAGTCTGTATTGTCCAGCGCCTGCACGGCTTTGTAGAGCTTCTTTGCCTTGTCGAGATCGCTGTCGCCCGGCGCCACAATCTTCGCTACCGCGTCCTTGATCGCTCCGTTAGGCTCGGCAAAGTGGTCCACATCTTTCGACCACCGCTTTGCCTCTTCCTTCCAGTAGTCTTCCTGGCTGTGCGCGCTCTTGTAATAAAAAATCATCTGGTAGAGAAACGCGTCCATTGGCGGCATATAGTCTTCGTCGGGAGTCGCCGGAATGTCATCAATGTCGAGCGTGAATCGTCCCGATGCGTCATCCACAAGCTTGCTACCCTGCGGAAGCTGCGACCACCAGATCAGCGTATTCACCTGGTTTCCGTGCTCATCAATCAGGTACTGAGAGGTCTGCGCGTTCGCGCCCTTCTGGAAGGCCTTGAACGGCATGAACATGTAATGCGCCTTGTGGGTGAAATACGGCCTCTGAATCTCCCATTCGGGTGACGAGAAGTGGTTGTCGTCGTAACGGACGTTGTACTCGTACTCGAGAATGCTGCCCACTTCCACGCTGGGCAGGTTCACCACGCGGCGGAAGTAGGTGCGCGTTTCGTTCTTGCTGGCTGTCTTGAAGGCCAGCAGGTCCTCAAGCTTGCCTTCGAGCGGAATCACTGTACCGTCAGGATGAATAGTGCGCGCCTTGAAGTCGGTGATCTTCTGCTCACCGCGCAGATAAGGCACGTTGACCGTGGCTAGCTCCTTGCCTTTTTCGGTGAGCACCTTAATCCGCGCGTGCACACTGTGGTAGTGCAGCGGGTCATCGGTCTTTTCTTCATAGAAGAGATACACTGCTGCTGCGCCCGGAGCCTTCGGGTCGCTCGTCATCGACAGCTCTTCCTTGGTTGGGTCCTGAAACTGCGCACGCGCAGCCGCGGGAAGAACAAGGCAGGAAAACAGCAAAGAAACACAAGAGAGAACCAGGCGAGACCGCATACCAGTCGTTCCTTACAACAGCGAATCGCAAATAGGCGTATTACCGCAAATCAGCGTATTACCAACGGGAGGGGAGGAAATATGGAGGGATTTTAGCGTGAAGTCCGCAAAATAAGAAAGTAAATTTATTCGCTGGCCCACCGGAATTAGATGACAGGCCCTAGCTTTCCAGCATCTTGGAAACCAGCGCCAGCGGCAGTCCCACCACGTTGAAGTAGCAGCCCTCAATCCGCGGAATCCATTTCGCCGCAAGCCCTTGAATCCCATAGGCTCCCGCCTTGTCCATAGGATGCCCGCTTGCCACGTAAGCCGCAATCTCATCGACGGAAAGCACGCGAAATTTTACGCCTGTTACCTCCGCAGCCACTTCCATATGCGCGGCAGAGACAACCGCAACACCGGTAATAACGGTATGCGTGCGACCGGAGAGCGCAGCAAGCATCCGCTTCGCGTCGTCGGCATCCACGGGCTTGCCGAGAATCTCACCATCCAGAACGACAGTGGTGTCGGCGCCCAGTACAACGGCCTCCGCGTCGCTCAACTCCTCAAATACCTTCTGCGCTTTTTCCCGCGCCAGCCGCGTTACATAAGCGGTCGGATCCTCGCCGGGGTGTATATCTTCATTGATATGCGCCGGATGCACCGTGAATGAGAAACCAGCTTGCGTTAACAGCTCACGCCGGCGCGGGGAAGAAGAAGCAAGAATGAGATGGGACATATGTATAGAGTAAATTCGACACGTGAGAAAGGAATGCGGCACCTTCAGATACGCCTGTTTTCCGGCAACAATAGCGATTCAATGAGAGCATCGGCCTGTTGGCAATAATTGACAGCTCACACTCAGGAAAATCCAAGACCAACTAGCGATGGTTAGTTGGCAGATGGGCGCTCGACACGTTCAATGGTATACACCGGCAAAACCTCCTCTTGCCGATGAAGTTCGAGACCGAGTTTGCCCAGGACCGCAAAAATGGTGGGAAGACTGGCGAAGGGGTTTGTGTCTGGGGCGGCGTTCGGAGGCGGAGGGGGCAGTTGCATGGGTAGCCAACCTCCAGTGTTGATGGTGTACAACCCGCTAAGCTGCGTGCGGTTCACGACTGGCAGATCCGTCCAGTTCTCAATGTAATGGGCAAGGTCGCCCATATCGATTGCTTTTGCATTGAGAGGATGGCCGAAGCCGGGAACAAAATTATGGCAACCTTGCGGGGCGCTATCGAAGATGCAGTCCTTTTCGGTGACGGCTGACTCCTGGAGCTTCAGGCCGCCGCTGGCCACGGTGAGAGCATAAACCGCCATCGTTTTATTCTCGACCTGCATGACGAGTCCGAAACGGTCGGCGAGCAATCCGCGGATCATTTGCTGAATTCGTCTTCGCGATTCGCTGTTCTGAAGACCGGCAGGAATGGCGTTGGCGGGCGCTTTTCCTTCGATATCGTACCTCTCACGAACGATCCAGTCGGGAGGAGCGGAAAGAAGCGGCGAAGGGTTGGCCGGCACGTCGTAGGCGTAACTCAAGAGCATGATCACAGGAACTTCACTCGCAATCAAATCGCCGCCAGGTAGCACTTGTACGCGCATGTTGCTTTGGTCGGCTGAGCGAGCAGGTTCGATAGTGATCTTTGTAAATGCCTGTGACTGAGCAACAACAGGCCAAACCAGCAGCAAATATACAGCGGTTTTGGTGAATCCCGACATACTTCACACTCCTCGACGAGAATTCGTTGCCTGTGACGCAGGCTCCAGGGTCAGCATGACATTCTCTGCCGGGTCTGATCCGGACTTTAACTGACAAGGCGGATGAATCATTGATCGAGTCTTTGTTTCAATATGAGTTGCTCGATCCTCGATATATCGATAAACGACTGTAGGCTCGATTTTGGATCTTGTCAATATGAGCCGCCAGAACTGCAACGATTCGGAGACAAGGAGCCTGAGAACCCAGCTCAGAGCTTCGCGTCAAGAGGCCAACTACATTTGCAGGCCATCATTGGGGTCAAGCTCTCTCGACGAACGCATAATCGCCAACTCACTCGTCGAGCCAGGATTGAGCCAGGACTGAGATTGATAAGTTGGCTCAGCGCCTCAATCCTTTGGCGCAGGCGAGCCTTTTTTGTTTCCTAAATTTTCAGTCCAGTTTCAAGCCCCGCGGCCGAAGCCACGCCCCACGCCATTCCCGGCGTATTGTGCGCCAGCCCAAATCGCCCATCCGGCCCCAGCAAAATGATGCCGCCATGCCCGCCCAGCCGCCGGAACAGGTAATCAATCGCCTCGCGCGCTGCAATCTCCGGAGCCACGCCTGCAGCCACGCGATCCGTGGCCCACTTGCCCAGCACCAGCTTCATAATCGGCTCGCCCCACCCGGTCAGCGAGACGGCAGCCGACAGATTATCCGCATAGCACCCGCATCCAATCAGCGAAGAATCCCCCACGCGCCCCGGCGTCTTGTTCAGCGTGCCGCCGGTAGAAGTCGCAGCGGCCAGATTTCCCTCCGCATCCAGCGCCACCGCACCCACCGTGTCATGCGAAAGAAATCGTTCTTCGTCACTCGTCCGTCGTCCCTCGTGGCCAACAGCCACTGCCGTCTCCGGCCCCTTATCATCCAGCTCCAACGCTCCGGAAAACGTCTCGTCGGCCAGCCCCGCCGCCGCACGTGCCTGCGCCGCAGCCAGCCGCTCGCGTTCGCGGTCCAGCACCAGCTCGGAGTTCGCAATCAGCTCCACGCCATGCGAAGCGGCAAACTCCTCCGCGCCTTCGCCGACAAAATAGACATGCGGACTCTTCTCCAGCACCACCCGCGCCGCGTGAATCGGATTCCGCAGCCGCTCCACGCAGGCCACGCCGCCAGCCTTCATGCGCCCGCCGTCCATCAACAGCGCGTCCAGCTGCACGCGGCCATCCGTGGTCAGGAAGCTCCCGCGCCCTGCATCAAAGGTGGGGTCATTTTCGAGAGCCACCACGGCCTCTTCCACTGCATCCAGCGCTGAGCCGCCCTTTTCGAGCACCGCCCATCCCGCCGCCAGCGCCACGCGAACGCCCGCCGCATGCGCCTCCGCCTCCGCCACGGGAATGGCCCACGCGCCGCCGTGAACAAGAAGTGTGGGAGTGTGCTTTCGGGAGTGGTGCAAAGAGTCTGTCATCAAGCGAATGGTATCGGGCGGTGGCAACTGCCGACAATCTGATGAACGGCATCGGGGTACAGGGAGCCATGAACTGGAACGAATATATGCGCTTTCCTCCTTCATCCGGGAAGAGTAGCCGGCAGAACTGGTCAGGAATACACCCCCTTGTACCCTGTGACCAGCACCCTGTACCCCGTTTTCCCGCCCGATTTCCCCCTGTGGAAAACTCTTGTCAAGCCCCTTGACCTAAAAATATTTTCTAACTCATTGATTCTAAAAAGAAAAAAGTTTTCGAAATTTTGCGGTCAATTACGCGGAATTCTGTACTCTTAAAACATAGCCACAAAACAGAGAGCAAATCAGATTGGGAGAGCTGAACTTTCCCAAAGGGAGAAGCCGTGTCTTTTCCCGCCATAAATTATTTTCGGACGGCCTCCACGGCACACGGGCGATTCGTCGCCGGTTCCAGATGAGCCGCATAGAGTAGTGCCGGCAAACCCGGCGCATTTGGGACCGTAGTGAGTTTTTTTGCATGGCGTCGTGCCATGGAGGCTTGTTCCGGCAAGCTGCAAGAAGAAACCGGATTAAAAAATAAGACAGAACTTAGAGGGAGACATAAATTATGAGCAATTGCAGAACGTTTAACCGCAATCGTAAGGAGCAGTCGAAACCGAAGAACGTTGCCAATGCGGAGATCAGCCGCCTGGCGCTCGCAAGGATTAACGAGAATCCACAGGAGTTCATCGACAAGCTGTACCAGATGTTCATCAAGAAGGATCGCATTAACGCAGCCGCCCTGATTGTGAAGCTGGCAGATGGATATACGCTGCCCGAACCGAAGGAAACAGGTCCACGCAAACTGAGCATGATTGAGAAGTGGATGAACGAACTGGAGCCGATTTCGGGGATGGAATCGGCACAGAAGAAGGAAACGGAATCCGCCGCAAGCGCGGAGCCCGCAACACAGGCAGCAGAGACAGAAGCAGTATCCGCCACCATCACCGTGGCGAGTGAGATTGGCATTGCGCCGCAAAGCGCAGGCAGCAACATAAATAGCAAACAGTCGTGGGAAGCCACGTACACGCAGGCCGGAAGCGCATCCGACTTCCGCCCCTGCCGCAACCCGGTCCCGTCGGACGTTCTCGACCCGGACTCGCATTCGAGATACTTCGGCGTCAGAAACTCCGCCGAAGGCGGTACAGGCAGTAACTGAAAATTTCGCAGGCAATTTTGATTGAAGAGCCGGGGAATTATCCTTGGCTTTTCTTTTGCCTCCTGTTGCCTGCAATGGGCACACGCCCTGGACAAACGTGTGCCCATTTTTTTGTCTCAAGCAACTCTGCGGTACATGGTCACGAAGCAAAAGGAAGGATCACCTGACAATGCGTTTCACAAACTCGAATCCCCCACGCGCGGTTCAATGGCTCGTCTTCTCGCTCCTGTGGCTCATGCTGGGCTCGCTTATGCAGAAGCCTGCCAGCGCGCAGGCGGTTCCCATCACCACAGTTCAGGGAACGGTATATAACGCTGCCGGCGCGCCGGCATCCGGCACTGTGCAGTTGAGCTGGCCGGCCTTCACTACCAACACGGGCCAGGCCGTTGCAGCTGGGCGTATGACGGTGACTATTGGCGCCGATGGCTTCCTGAGCGTGAACCTCGCGCCGAACGCGGGCTCCCAGCCTGCGGGCCTTTATTACACGGCCGTCTATCACCTCAATGACGGCACCACGAGCACCGAGTACTGGACCGTGCCCGCCGCTCCGCAGGCCACGATTGCGCAGATACGCGCGCAGGTTCTGCCCGCAGCGCAGGCCGTGCAGGCAGTCAGCAAGGCATACGTGGATGATGCAATCCAATCACTGGCGAACGGTTCGCTTACTACGAGCGGCGGCGCGCTCAACGGTCCGCTTTACCTTACTGGAGATCCCACCGCACCAACGCAGGCTGCCGACAAGCATTATGTAGACGCGCAGTTTGCACAGGCCCTCCCCCTGAGCGGTGGTGTGGCAACTGGTCCACTTTCGGCCACGCAACTTGGCGCGGTCTACCAAGTGGACCAGTTTGCCGGTTCTGACTTCGGAGCAAAACTGCAAGCCTGCGTCAACGGGCTCAATGCAGCCTCCGGCGGCGTCTGCGATGCGCGCAACTTTGCCAACGCGCTGACGATCAGCGCCAATCTAACCATCTCAACGCCGAATGCGGCTATCTATCTTCCCTGCTCGACCATCACAACGGAGGCGCAGGTCATTGTTCCTGCGGGCACGCGCAACGTGGCGCTTCACGGTTGCTCGTACCAGGGCGGATCAACGGCCAGCGGCACGCAAGGTGGTACGGTCTGGATCTACAAAGGCAGCGGCAACGCCTTTCAGGTTGGTGACATGACCGGCGCAAGCAACACGCCGGGCTTCTGGATGCACGACGTAAACATCAACACGGCCAACGCAGGCACATCCGCTACAGGCATCTACTTCAAGCGCGCACAGGAGCTGCGCCTCGACGGCATCTACCTCAACGGCAACAACACAACAGGCCAGACAGGCATCGTGCTCGACGGCACCGGCAACTATTCCGGCGGCACATTCATTGATGTCTACATCAACGGCTTCGGTACCGGCTGGCAGCTCACGGGTGACACTGCGGGCAACTACGCCAACGCCAGCACCTTCATCAAGACGCACGTAGTCTGCGCCACGTCGAACGGCAGCCCGGTTGTGGGAACAACCGGCATCAACCTGCTCGAAGGGGACGGCAACACATGGAGCGGCGGCGACGTGGAAGGCTGCGCGACGATGTTCCACATGGGCGCAGCGGCGATAAACAACACGGTTGTCGGCCTGCGCAATGAGGACTCGACGATTCAGTATCAGGCCGACGCAGGCTCGTCTTTCAACTCCGTGCTGACCGGCGGCACACTTTATACCGGCCAGCTTGTAGACAACGGCAGCCGCAACAGCTTCTCGGATGCGTTTCATCGCACGGCAAACGGCATGAAGGGCGACTGGTACGCCAGCCAGCAGGATGCAACGGTAACCAATCACCAGCGTCTTGGCACAGGCACAGGCAATGAACGCGGCATGCTGAATGAAGTGCAGACGGATTACGGCAATCGGTGGCTCGAAGGCTACTCGGATGCGATGGGCACAGGCTTCCAGATATGGCAGCTTCAGGACATGGTGAACAACCTGAATCGTCTTTCTGTCGGTCAATATCTTTCCGGCACGGCCAACGTTGTGACCAACGTTATGCTCAACAACGGTGGCTGCTATACGAGCAACACACCGCCCACGGTGACGTTTTCCGGCGGTGGTGGTACGGGCGCCGCGGCCACAGCGAACATGACCACAACCGCAAACCCCAACTGCAATGGCGGTGCGGGTTTTCAGGTTGGCTCTGTCACCATCACTTCCGGCGGCAGCGGTTACACCAGCGCTCCCACGGTCACATTTGCCGGATCGAATCAAATAACAGCGCCGAATCCGGTGGCGGAAATCGTTACAGCCGGTGGCACGAACAACCAGACAGTCATTAACGCGGCCGGCACGGGCGCAATTGTGCTGAACGGCTCAACGAACGCTGGCACAGGCGGCGTAGTGATTGGCTCCGGCGGCGCAAACAATGCAACGGTTGCGACGATCAATAACGCAGGCAACGCGCAGTTTGTGGGAACTCTGCTGGTGGGAGCCACATCGCAGTCCACCGGCACCATGACCGTGCGCAACAATGCTGATACGGAAGTGGACTACTACCTGCAGCCCGGCGCGACAACCAGCCAGAAGGGCTCGTTTGTCTACAAGGATTACAACGGAGCCAGCCAATGGTACATGGTGAAGGATCAGAACAACAACTGGGCTCTCAACTCCGCAACCGGTGGACTCGACAGTTTCAAAGCCTATCAAAGCACCAACTCCGGCGACACGTATGTCAACGCCAGCAACAACTCCGGCCACATCCGCTTCAACTACGAGCCCGGCTCCGGCACGGAAACCGACATCTATTCGAACGGCACGCTTGACGCGTCCTTCCTCGGACCCGCAGCCATCAAGATGCCAGGACTCGCTGCAAGCAGCGGCAACTACTTCTGCCTGCAGGTAGACAGCTCGGGCTACCTCACCAACACGGGCTCTGCGTGCGGATCGGGCAGCGGAGGTGGAACGGTCAGCGGTCAGGCTGCGAACGTTATCCCCCTGGGCACTTCGGCCACGGCTATCAACAGCCAATCTCACCTTACGGACAATGGAACGATAGTTAGCAGCTCGGAACCGTTTATAGCTCCCAGCACCGTATCGAACATTCCCAACGCGCTGAACGTTCTCCAGTACGGAGCCAAGGCCGACGGCGTGCAGGCCACAATGAAGACGAGCACGAGCGGCGGAGTAACTACTGTCGCCTGCTCTTCCTGCTCTTTCACGTCAGCGGATGTAGGCAAGACCATTAACATTCCCGGCGCGGGTGCGTCGTATCTCTCAGGTGGCTCGCTCGGCACGGCCTCTGTGACCATCAATAACAATGGTGTGGTGACGGCTTGCAGCTTCCCCGGATCCTCGGGACTACCGGATAACGCAACCTTCCCTATTACATTCTCCGCACCTACGATTGCAGCGCCGCTTGGGGTTCCGGCCACGGGCTACGTAACCACGGATGCAAGCGGAAACCCGACCTGTCATATCTGGGTGGCTGGTGAAAACTATACGGCTCCTCCGACTGTAAGTGTGGGCATTGTGAAGGACGGCTCGAACGTGCTTGCGTATGCACAGTTGAAGACAACGATTGCTTCTATTGTGACCAGCTCGAAGGTAACGCTCGCCACTGCCGCAACGAATGACATTGCCTCCGGTGTGACTGCCTATTACGGCACAGACAACACCACATTCATCAACAACGCAATTCAGGCACTCCTGGCGCAGGGCACAAATCAGAACGTCGGGCAGCAACTCTACTTTCCGGCAGGCTTTTATCTTGTTAGTGGCAACCTGCCCTTGAATAACGGCAGTGGCACAATTCCGACCGGATGGCAGATTGCCGGTGCTTCGCAAGGTTCTACGCGCATTGTGCAGTTGACGGACAACACGCCAATCTTCGACTTCACACAGCAGGGGCAGTGGGGTTTCCACATCCATGACCTGTCCTTTGACTACGCCAACTATCAGGTGCCTGCAAATACGAAGTCTTCCAGCATCTATTTCGATGCTGCGGGCAACTTCTTTGAGTTTGAACTGGAGAAACTGACCTTCTCCGGCGGTATGCGCGGCATTGCGGAGAATCCATCGCTGAGTGAGGTTCCGTGGAGCTTTAAGCTGCACAATATTCGCGGTCAAGGTGGACTTACCGGCGCTACCATCAACATGGTTGCCGCTTCTTCGACTGGCCTGCCCCGCTGCCAGCTTGAGCAGATTTACTCCACGCAGACCATTGGAGAGCCAACCATTACTCTTGGCGGTACGTGCAACGCAGCAGTCATACATACGATTGAAGCAGATAACGCATATAACACTGCCTTTAGTTTTTCACTGTCAGGTGGGTCAGCCACAATTGATGGTGTTGCCTCCGACATTCATCATCTGGGAGTCACTGGAACTCCATTTATAACCGTGGACGGTGGAATGGTTACCCTCACAAACGTGAATAGCCATGAGCTTCTTCCGGTTATAGGAAGTCCGGCAAGATACTATCTCGCGCGTAACAATCCGAACGGCAGTGGTTCTCTGGCCGTTACAAACGCATTTGCAGCGATTGCCCCGTGCTATAACAGCACTTCCGGTAGCACATGCACCATCGGAACACCACCCACTCATGTTTACTACATCGCTCAGGATTCGGCCTATGGCTCTACAACGGTTGATGGAAACATTCTTCTTAGTACGGCTGCAACTGTATCCGCGATCTCCGGAAACATAGAACAGACAAGCCCAGTTGCACATGCCGGATCCATCGTGAGGCAAGGGCTGGCTATAAGTGACGGCCGCTATGTGATTCCCACCGCCGGAAGCTCGTATGTGATTGACGCGCGCAACGCGTCGTATCAAGAGCTGTATATGCCTGCCAATCTGTCGAGCTCCAACCTCACCATTAATCCGGGTTGGACCGGAGCACATCTGCGACTGCGCTTGATCCAGGCTCCGCAGGGGCTTGGTCCGTTCACAGCAACTTCCACCTCGACGTTTACGCTTGTCCAGCCTCCGCAAAACAACGGTGTGGGCTCGGGCACAGGTGCAAGCTGCACGGCAACCCTGAGCGGAACTGCTGTATCAGCGGTTAGCTGCTCTGGCGGCACTGGCTACCCTGCCTTAACTAGGATTCCGTTTCAGTTTTATGGAACTACGCCAACGCAGCCAGCAGAGGGCTACATCACGACGGATATATCAGGAAACCTGGCAGGCTCAGGCACGATCACTTGGGGCGGCGTGGGATACAGTAGCACGCCAACTGTCGGTGTGGGTGAGGTGTGGTCGGAACAGAATTACGTCTGGCAGGACGATATTCAGCAATGGGTGGCAAGCGGTCCGGCGACTTACAACGATGGAACAATGTCCATCCATACTGTGCTTCCAGCATCTCTGACCACTACGGCAGCAGCTTCGGACAGCGTAAGCATTGCCGGAATGACCAGTGCTGGACATTGCTCTTTGACGCCGACGAATTCGAGTGCTGCTACGGACCTTGGCGGCGGAACAGTCTATGTCAGCGCGAAAGCCAGCGGCTCAATCACCGTGGCGCATAGCACTACGAGCGGAGAGACATTCGACCTTCTCTGCACACCCAACTAATGCCGCTTGATTGATTCTTTCGGCACGGAACGTACTGTAATCGTGAACCGCGATGCGGCGAACAGCGTCGGCGGTGATCTGCAAGTTCGAATCACGAACGGGCGTATGGAGGACGACATGGCGGAAAGCGCAATCCAATTCGGAGCGGAATCCGTGGAGATACTGAGTTGGTGCGAGGAGATAGACCGGGACGGACTGGAGCGATTGGGACGGATGCTGGACCTCTATCCCGCAGACCTGATGGGGCGCAGTGTTGCGATGGCGCTGGCGGAAATCTTTCTGCGCGTTCGCACGCGCGAGGGAAAGACGGCTCCGCTGAGTGCCAATACTGTGCAGCAGGAGTTTGAGCGCCGGCGCGGAGCAAAAAACATTGTCCTCAAGGCACGCCAGATGGGGCTTACCACATGGACCGCGGGACGATTCTTTCTGAAGACCATCACGCGGCCCGGAACAATGACTGTGCAGGTGGCGCACACACAGGATGCCGCCGAAGAGATCTTCCGCATGGTGCATCGTTTTGTGGAGTGGCTGCCGAACGGGTGGCGTGAAGGCCCATTGCGAACAGGGCGCCAGAACACAAGACAGATTGATTTCCCTGAGATGGACTCGCAGTACCGCGTGGTATCGGCGGGTGATCGCAACGCGGGACGCGGATGGACAATTCAGAATCTGCACTGCTCCGAGCTGGCACGCTGGCCCGGCAATCCTGCCGAAATTCTTGCGGGACTGCGCGCAGCGCTGGCGCCAGATGCGGAGGTGATCCTCGAATCCACGCCGGAAGGTGTTGGTGGATGTTTCTACGACGAATGGAAGAAGGCCGAGGAAACCGGAACAGTGCGGCACTTCTTTCCGTGGTGGATGGAGAAGCGGTATCGCGCGAAGGCTGTGGATGCGACGAAGCTGACGGAGGAAGAGAGCCGATTGATGGCCCTGCATGGTCTCGATCTCAAGCAGATTGGCTACCGTCGTCATCTGCGTGCCAGCTTTCACGGCTTTGCAAAGCAGGAGTATGCGGAAGATGCGGAGAGCTGCTTCCTCGCCAGCGGTGAATCGATCTTTGAGCGCGCGGCAATTGATGCGCGTCTCGTGGATCTGCCGGAGCCGGTGATGACGCGGCGAAACGGCGCGATGCATATCTGGCTTCCGCCGGTGCGAGGCAAACGATACTTGGTGGCCGTCGATCCAGCAGGCGGCGGTAGTGAAGGGGATTATTCCGCAGCCCAGGTGCTGGAGATGGAAACAGGCTTGCAGTGTGCGGAGTTTGCGGCACACATGGGCGGCGTGGAACTGGCGCAGTACATTGTGGAGCTGGCACGTGAGTACAACAATGCTCTGCTAGTGGTCGAGCGGAACAATCACGGCAGCGGCATTCTTGCATTGGTGGAAGCAGTTTGCGGGTATCGTAACGTCTATAAGCAAGCCGGACAGGCAGGTTGGCTGACGGCTTCCATAAGCCGTCCCGCGATGATCGGACGATTGAATGCAGCGCTGGTGGAACAACCGCGGTGTTTCATGAGCCGCGAGCTGCTGGCCGAGTGCCGCAGTTTTGTGCGTCTTCCGGATGGAAGCTCAGGCGCACAAGCCGGCACACATGATGATCGCGTAATGGCAATGGCAATTGGATTGGCGGCAAGGGCGGAAACAATTTAGTGACGAAGGACGAGGGACGAGAATAATGGTTGCAGCTTCGTCCCTCGCCCTTCGTCTCTATCGCTGTACACTGATTTCAACCTCCCACGAACAGGAGCACATTTGGCGGTACTGGCGGTGCAACACATCCGACGCATGCGCGGTGGGGCGCAGGGGCAGTTGATGCTCGGCGCTGATGGGCACATCTACGTCGTCAAGTTCCAGAACAATCCGCAGCACACGCGGGTGCTGGCCAATGAGCTTGTGGCCACCCGTCTTGCCGCTGCAATTGGGTTGACGACGCCGGAAGCGGAGCTGGTGGAAGTATCCGACTGGCTCATAGAAAACACGCCGGAGTTGGAGATGGACCTGGGCCGCACGCGCGAGCGGTGCAAAGCGGGATTGCATTTCGGCTCGCGTTTTGCGGGCGGCATGATGCCCGGCCAGGTGGTGGATTATCTGCCGGAAGAGCAGCTGGCGGAGGTAAAAAACATTGCGGAGTTTGCCGGGATACTCGTGCTCGACAAGTGGACCGGCAACGCCAACGGCCGCCAGGCGGTCTTCGTGCGCAAACAGCGCGAGCGTCGTTACAAGGCTGTCTTTATCGATTTCGGTTACTGCTTTCACGCGGGAGACTGGAAGTATGAGGATATTCCGCTGCGTGGTGTTTACTATCGCAACCTGGTCTATAAGGATGTGCGCGGATGGGACGCCTTCGAGCCGTGGCTTGCGCGGATGGAAGGGCTTTCGGAAGACGTCGTGTGGGCGGCGGCCAATGAAGTTCCGCCGGAGTGGTACGGTGGCGATCTGGGCGAGATGGAGGCATTGATAGAAAAGCTGCTCGTGCGGCGCAATCGCGTGCGGCAGCTGATTGAGGCTTTCGGCGGTTCCGATAGGAGACCGTTTCCGAATTGGGGCATTGCACCGCAGGAATCTCCCACCGGGGACTGGATGCATGGACCGTGGGGCGCTAGCATTTTGGGCAGGGTAAATTAATGGCCGCCACCTCCCATCGCCGCAACTGCCAGTTCCAGCTGCTCCGCTATGTGCCGAACGCGGTGCGGAATGAGTTTGTGCATATCGGGGTGATTCTGCGCGAGCCCGGCAACGCCGAGTCCGTCGAGGTGCGCTTTACGCGCGACTGGCGGCGCGTGCGCTGCCTTGATCCGGAAGTAGACACGACGCTGCTCGAAGGCATGGAGAGCGAGTTGCGGCGCGTGTTGAAGGATGACCCGGACGGCAAGGTGAAGAAGATTCTTGAGGAATCGCTTTCGCTCAACGTGCAGATGACCGAGCCGAAAGCATATCTCGCCGAAAGCCTGCCCGCAGGCATTGAAGAGTTAATGCGCTTGTATGTAGAGCCGCCGCCGCGTGAGCGTGTTTCGAAGCTGCGCGGCAGAAGTGCAATTCAGGCGCAGATGCGCGGTGAGTTTGAACGCGCAGGCGTATGGGACCTGATGCGCAAGCAGATTCGCGCCGCGGAGTACACGCGGCCCGGTGATCCGCTGCGCATTGATGCCGGCTATAGGTCCAATGGCATCATTCGTATGTTTCATGCGGTGAGCCTGGAGCCAGGTGTGGAGATGGCAAAGGTCTTGGCGTTTTCTGCCTCGGCCTTGCGTGTCGGAGTGGAACGGGTGGAGAAGGCGGGTCTTGAGCTGACGGCGATTATCGAGCCGGCAGGGAAGATTGGCGCTACCGAAGATGAGCCGGAGAAGCTGGAGCTGTATCGCTTTGGTGTGGAGACAATGGAAGAGCATCAGATTCGCGTGCTGACGACGAGTGATCTAAGCCGCATAGCAGAGACAGCACGACGGGAATTGCGAGTTGGATAACGAAGGGGAACAGAATAAATCAAAAAAATCGCAAAACTGTGGAAAAAGTTTGCGGTGAATTATGGGGTTTTCAGGTACGATTGTTTTTGTAGATGAGAAGAAGCGGTAACGCGAAAGAATAACGCACCGTTTCCTTCCATCCAGAGATTTCAAAAGGCACAGCCTCCAGGCTGTGCCTTTTTGCGTTTCAGGCTTTTTCGAAAAAGCAGGGAGAAGAGGACTATGCAGATCAAGACGGGGCAGATCAAAATGGGACGCGTAAAAATGGGAGAACAACTGCGGCAGCTGTGGACGAAGGCTCGCCGTCCCGAATCCAGTCCGGCAATCGCGGCAAGTGCCGCAAGTGCGGATGCCGAACGCAAGACGCTGGCCCTGCCTTCGATTCTGAGCCCGGTATCGAATCTCGCCCAATTTCCGGGGCAGCACCTGCCGAAGCCCACGCCGGCGAATCTTCGCCGCTTTGCAGAGACCCCGGTAGTGCGCCGCGCAATCAACGTCATCAAGGACCGCATTGCTGCCATGGACTGGCAGGTGCGTGTGCGCCGCGGCGTGCAGACGGAAAAGGTTGCATTTCTCGACCGCAAGCTGCGCGCGCTGCGCCGCATGCTCGAAGAGCCCAATCCAACGGACAGCTTTCGCACGCTCATCGAGCAGGTGATAGAAGATGCGCTGACCGGCGGCTACGGCGCCATTGAGATGGAGCCGACGAATGAGCCGGAGCGTCCCGCAATGTTGTGGGCCGTCGATGGCGCATCAATTCGCATCAACGCCAGGTGGGACGGCAACCCTGAGACACCGCGTTATGCGCAGGTGGGCCTCGGCCAGTTGGAGTCAAGCGCTGTCGATCTGCGCGACGATCAGCTCATGTATATTCGCACGAACCCGCGCAGCTTTACGCCCTTCGGCCTCGGACCGCTGGAGGTTGCCTTCGAAACGGTGAATCAGTTTCTCTCGGCGCATCGCTTCGCGGGTAAGCTCGCAGCTAACACGGTGGCGCAATACGCGCTGTGGCTCAATGAAGCGAGCCCCGCGCAACATGATCGCCTCATCCGCTGGTGGCAGGACGAAATTGAAGGCACGGGCCGCGTGCCGTTGCTTTCAACAGAACAGAAGCCGGAAGTGCTGCGCTTCGCGCAGGGCACCGATGCGGACCTGCGCCTCGCCTGGCAGGAGTTTTTGATCCGCATGGTAGCGAATGCCTTCGGGCTTTCGCCCATGATGCTGGGCCTCGAAGCGGACGTGAATCAGTCCACCGCTTCCGAGATGGCGAACGAAGCTTTCCGCGGCGCAATCGCGCCATTGGCAACTTTGATCGCGCAACACATCACACGCGATCTCTTCGGTAAGTGCATCGGTTGGCGGGAGTTTGAATTTCTCTTCAATGATCTGAGCGCGCGCGACGAACTGACGGAGCTTGAGACGCAGGTACAGCTTCTCAATGCGGGAGTTCTCACCGTTGATGAAGTTCGCGCGATGCGGGGGCTTGGGCCGCTTCCGCAGCAGGATGCGCGCTCGGGGGCGGCACAATTGGCGAGTGCCGCCCAAATCGACTGACAACCGGCCGGGCTTCTCGCCGGGTGGGGAATGGCATGGGCGGCGTGGAGTGAGCCGGTTGCAGTCGATACACCCTTGATGCAGCAGGAAAATAACTGCCTGGGTTCAGGCAGAGTGCGGGGAACACATGCGATTGGAAGCTATGGCGGTCAAGATTCCTCCTTTTGAAGGGCATCCAAACCGGGTGCCGTTTGAAGGAGTTCTCACAATTGTTAACTCACCGAGCGATAAAGCTCCCTCCGGAGCGCGCGGACACCGGGTCATGCTCACGCGTGCGGCTGCGGAGAAGGCGTTACCGTCGCTTCTTGGCATGGCGGTCGATTACCGCCCTGGCTGGGACGGCCACGATGCACGGCGCAAGATCGGCGTGATTACCGAGGCCACGCTCGCCGGCAACAAGATTGTCGTGAGCGGCTATCTGTACGCGCGCGACTTTCCCGAGGCAACCGAGGCGATTCAGGCACACGCGCCGCATGCTCTCGGAATGAGTTATGAGCTCGCCGATGCGCGCGTGGAAGATATGCGCGCGGAGATATGGAAGCTCACACGCGTCACCTTCACCGGTGCCGCAATTCTCTTGCGGGAAAAGGCCGCGTATCGCGCGACCAGCTTTCGCATGACAAAGGAGACGCCGGCGCGCAGCCGCGCGGTCGCATAACACTCCTTTGCGCAACACAGGATCCGGTTTACCGGAAGGATGAAAAGCCTCGCTTTAGCGGGGCTTTTTTGTTGGAAAGAATCCCTCCCCTGGGACTTATCAAAACTCACCAGAAAGGAAACAACATGGAAAGGGAATCGCTGAATATAACGGAGCGGCTTGAGGCCGCGGCGACCCTGCTGGAGCGCGCGCTTGGCTGGCTTGAAGAGCGGCAGAGCGCGCTCTCAGGCGAGGTCGAACGAATCTCCGCGACGGTAGAACAGAGCCGCCGCGAAGAAGAGCTGGCCGCCAAGCTTGCAGCAGTAGAGCAGGAGTTCGCGGAGTTGAAGGCAGCCGCAGCACAATCCGTAGCGCAGCCCGCGCCGCAGTCCGCGCTTACGCCGCTGCGCAAGACCTTGCCCAGCGCAACGATCGACATGCTCGCAAAGCACGGCGTAGGGGAAGGGCCGCACGGAGGCAACTTCGACACGCGCACGCTCGAAGCCGCGCTCCAGGGCCTAAGCCTCGAACAGCGCATCGCGGTCAAGAGCCAGCTGCTGCGTGCAGGGGCCGTCGCGTAAAGGCAGCTTTTAGCTATTAGCTCTTAGCGGTTAGCTAAAACATCTCAGCCACAGCCATCTCCTGAAGTGTGCAATACCAGATGCTTCACTTGTGCACACTTCCGGATATCCCAACAACAAGCTAATAGCTAAGAGCTAATAGCTGAAGCAACACATCCCCATGGAGGGGCATACCAATCATGAACGCAAATTTCGCTGACATCCATGCCGCGGCCGACTACATCGGACCCGGCGCCATTGAAGTTCCGCTCTACCAGACCGAGATCCTCGACATCTGCCGCCGGTCCAGCCCGTTTGGCCAGCGCATCAAGCAGGTTCCGGCCACGGGCCATCCGTCGCGCTTCTTTGAAGAGACAGCCATTCCTACCCCCGGCACGGCGGGCTTCGTCAATCCGCGCAGCATCTCTCCGGCGGTGGTTTCGCCCACGCGCGTGGAGCGCAGCGTGCCGCTCAAGGCCATCGTCTCGCAGCTCAACTACAACCTCTTTGACATCGAGCTCGGCAAGCAGCAGCAGCAGTTTGCCTACCTGCAGGCCAAGGACCTGGTGGATACCATTGCCGGCGTCATGGTCGCGCACGATGTGGCTTTGTGGAACGGCAATGACACCAGCTTGAGCACCCCCACCACCACGCAGTACATGGGCGTGGCTGCGCAGATTGCGGCCGGCGGCAACACGGTTACGGTTTCCACCTCCATGAAGATTGTGGACACCATCAAGACGACCGTAGCGCAGATGGTGGCCAGCAACGGCTACTTCGTACGTCCCACGGCCATCTACGCCAACCCTGTGCTGCTCGATCTCATGGACCAGGAGCTGAAGGCCGAGTACAACGTGGTCCTCAACACCACCGAGATCACCGGTGGCTTCCGCGTCAAATCCATCACCACCCAGGCCGGTGAGCTGCCACTGATTCCTGACTGGAGCTTGTCGTACACCGGTACGCCGGGCTCGGGCACCGCTGTGCTTCCGGCATACATCGTCACGGAAGACCTGGTCGAGTACCACTGGCTCGGCGATCCGGCTCCGCGCGTCTTCCAGCTCGGCTTGCCCAACTCGCTCACGCATCAGTATGTGGCCGTGAAGTTCGGCGCGCCGGTTGTGAAGGGCGCCAGCTACGCGCACTACCAGGTGCTGGTCGACCGCTAAAAACAAGTGATCAGGGGACAGTGGTCAGTGATCAGTTAGCACTGGCTGCCGTCCGCTGCTCATCTGATAACTGACAACTGATCACTGACCACTGAAAGAGGTTTTTCCAATGGCCTATCTGCAGCCATCTGACTACCCCAATTACGGATTGCCCGACAGCACATCGGCGGACTGGATCACCGTCGCCACGGCACTCATCAACAGCTACTGCAGGCGGCCGGACCTGAACGTTATCGAATACACCGAGCGTCTGCGCGTCACCGCAGGCTCGCAAACCGTGCTTCTAACGTATCTGCCGCTTGCGCTGTTAGCACCAGCAACGTCACCGCTAGTCAGTATTCAAGGCCGCTACGCCAAACCGCGCCGCGGAGAAGTTGCCGACACGCCAATGCTCGAGCTGGCAACCGCATTCTCGCTTCCTGGCCAGTGGGTTTCGATTGATGCCACAACCGTCGACGTCGATCCCAACACCGGCGAGCTCACGCTGCCGTGGAATATCCTCGGCCTGCCCTACAACGAAGTTTCCGTTATCTACACCGCAGGCCTCACCACCATCGGTGATGACATCAAATCCGCCTGCGCGCAGATTGTTCGCAACGCCCAGGCACAGCCCGCGCTCAACACCAGCAAGAGCAAGCTGGACACCATGCAGGTCCAGTATTTCTCCAGTTCGCTCGTGGACGAAACCGTGCAGGCATGGCTTCGCCCCTACATCGCGAACAGGCTGGGGTAAATCACAGCAGTTCTCCTTCGGGTTTATGCCGAAGCCGAAGAACTTCGAGCGTCTTTTCCTACAAGGAAAAACGCTCTGCACAAATCTGAAGAGGAGCTAGCTGAAGGAGAACTGCTCTATGAGCGATACATCCCCGCGCAACCCAACCGCCGCATCGCAGATGCTCGCCGACGCACTTCTGCGCAGCGTAGGAGGAACCAGCGCACAACTCGTCGTCACCAACACAAGCACGGACAGTAATCAATCCGAGTTGGGCCTGGTCAGCACAACCTTTGCGAACGTCGTCGTAAGCCCCGTAGCCATACGCAAACTGCGCCCCACGTGGCAAGAGGGCAACCAGTCGAAATGGGAGCTGCTCGTCTCCGCCACCAGCATCCAGCAGCAACTCAGCGCGCTCGATATTCCATCGGCACAGTCACTCTTTTCCATGACGCTGTCCGTCATCGTCGCAGGCCAGAGTTATCTCATCGAGTCCATCGCCTCGAACGAAGCCTTCGGCCAGGTCTATCTCTATCGTCTGTTGCTGCGTGAGCAGCGCCAGCAAGCGTTGTAAAGCAGGGATCAGTTTCGATTCCACTCATCATCAGCATTGCTCTCATAATCACGGTTCACTCGCATTGAAGTAAGAACCGGGAAAGGCAAACAGGAAGCAGGAAGCAGAGTTCACGGAAAAGTCTTTACTGATCCCTGACCCCTGATCCCTGCCTCTGTCTTTATATGCAGAACGCAAAAGATTCCTTCTACATGGCGCTGCGCACGCGACTCGCCACACTCAATCCGAACCGCGCTATTCTGCTGCGCGGTGCCGAGCGTCCGGGCATTCTCGTCGAAGAAGCCGAAGCTCCCTTCTCGCAGCTTCCGGATGACGTATACATCCTGCGCTGGCTCTCGCTCGGTATCGACGTCGACTTATCGCAAACCATGGCCGCACAGGAGTGCGAAATCATCTACCAGACCTGCGGTAGCCAGGGCTTCGGCGGACTCGACCGCGGCCGCCTGCTGAGCGCGATGGATGAAGAAATCACCTCCATGCTGCGCCCCTTCTGCACGCAGAAGTTCAACTATATGCTCACGCCGCCCACGCAGATGCAAACGCAAATCTTCTGGGACGAACCCATCGTAGGCCCCATCGTCACGCAGCGCGACCGTCTCACGCGTTCTGTAAAAGTCCTTGTCTACAGCTATCAGGAGCAGGGGGAATAATGTCTTCCAACTGGTATTCCGCAGCCGCGCCGGTCACGCGCCGCGTCCGCGCTTACTTCGCGCCGGTCAATCGCACCACGCAAGCGCCAGCGCTATTCGATCCGTCGCAACAAAGCGCCTTCTCTCTGGACAATCCGCCTGCACCATGGATCAGCCTCGGCTGGGTTCAGAGCTTCGCGCGCAAATCGGCAAGCAAAATCGCGGCCATCAACACAGGCATCCCTGCCGCGCCGCTCAAGCAAATGCGCGAAACACTCGACGCCCAGGTCAGCTTCGAGTTCCTCAGCTGGACCAAGCTCACCATGGCGCTGGCCACAGGTTCGCAGCACATGAACGTGCTCGCGCCCGCATCCGGCGCAACCGCGGAAGCCGCAGGCGCGCAAGCCGCAACAGCCGTCGTCGTACAAACCGGCTCCACGCCAACCACCCTCGCGCTCGCCGCTACAGACGCAACTAAGTTCTCCGCGGGCCAGCTCGTAGCCGTCGATGTGGACTACACCGGCCAGACAGGATTCGTAGGCTCACCCATCTCTGGCGCATACGTACGCACAGCACTCACAGACGTCGACTACATCCGCCGCATCACCTTCAACGTAGCAGCCGTTGCATCCACATCCTCCAGCGGCATCACGCTCGCTGAGCCCTTACCCGGCGGCGCACCCACAGCCGGAGCCAAGCTCCAAGCCGTAACAGGCTTCGTAGATCGCGAAGGCGGCAGCTTCTTCCAGGAGTGGTCCGCGCTCTTCGTCATGGAAGGCTCGCAAGGCGAACGCGTCTTTTTCTACTACCCACGCCTGCAGCCCATGACCGGAGCCGAAGAGTCTCCGCTCCCGCTAGCCAGCAAAAGCAAACTCGAGCGCATAGCACTCCACGCGCAATTTCTCGCGCTCCCCGTCACCGATCCACTCGACGGCGAGCGCGTCCTCTGCTATCGCAGCTTCTTACCCGCGCCCAACGCGCTGATCTGACAATTTCGTTCTTCCACAAAACTGGGTGCCCCATCCTCGCGGTGTCTTTGCTTTTTTGTCGCCGGGGTGGGAAAACAACCACCAGCTAACTCGCTATCTCTTAAACCCAAACAGGACACATCGAAATGAAAATCCTCATTCAAGGCAACGACTACACACAGGCGTTAGACTCCGCGCACCCGCTCACCATCAAGCGCACCCTGAATGAGCCCTCCGTCTGCGAGCTCTGGCTGAGCCTTGCCTCAAGCAACCTCGCCACACCCGTGCGCAATCAGTCCATCACCATCACCGGCGACAATGGCACTGTCTACTTCACCGGCTACATCGCCGCTACTCCCATGCCGCAATACGCAGGTCTCGCACTCGAGGGCCCGCAGTACCGCTTCGTCATTCAGGCCATCAGCGACGAGATTGTTCTCGACCAGCTCCTGCTCCCACCCAGCAAAGGCTCCAGCGGAGTTACGGCAGGCCAGCTCTTGACCGATCTCGTTCTGCACTCCGGCTCTACGGCTCTCTCAACACAAGCCCTCACGCTCGCCACATCCATCAGCCACTTCGCACCCGATGCCGGCACAAACTTCAGCCAGCGTGCCGCGCAAATCGCTGGACAAACACGCGCAGCCTATCGTGCTGCATCCGGCTCGCTCACGCTCACGCAACTCCCCGCCACCGTCCACGCATTGAGCGAAACCGACGGCAGCCTTACGCTCGCCAATCTCACACTCAACAGCAGCGTCAAGCGAGCCCTCGCCAACGACGTAACTGTCTGCGGTGAAAACGAGCCCTGGGCCTACGTTACGGAATACTTCCTCGGCGACGGCATCACCACATCCTTCAATCTCTCCGCCGACCCGTTCTATCCGCCATCGTCAAAAGACAAAATCATCACCGAGCTCTTCAACGAGCCGCAGATCAACACCGCGCAGTGGTCCATCGGCTCCGCCATCGCCTATTTCAACATCGGAGCATCGGGCCTCAACATGCTCGGCGGCAACGGCATCGACGGCCAATCGCAAATCAGCTGGATCGATCCCGTCGAGCTCGGCGGCACGCTGCTCCTCGAAGCTGACGGCCTCATACTCAATACCGCCAGCACCGGCATCCTCGCCGGACTCTTCGGCAGCATTCCGTCCGCATCCGGTTGCATCGCCGGTTTCCAGGCCACAGCCGCCAACGGCACAGGCGCAGTCACATTGCAGCCCATCGTCTTCGGAGCAGCCACAGGCAGCACCTACGCCATCAATCCCGCCAACCAGTACACGCTGCGTCTGCGCCTCCACAGTCCGGAGAACGAGCGCACCAACGCCGTCTATTATTCCTACGGTGACAACGGTGCCATCTCCGCCGGCGGCGGCGGCAATCTCTCACCCGCCAATCTTCTCTTCGAGCTGGTAGAAATTGTCAATGGCGTAGCCTCCATGCCCGTCATCCTCTACGACGGCTCCGTCGCCAACATCCCAGCCACATGCAATGTCGTAGCAGCCAGCAGCATCAACCTGCACGGCACACTACGTTCCTTCAACGTCACGCAGCTAGGCTCCGGCTGGGTCATCAGCACACCTGGCGGAGGAACCGCATTTACCCGCCGCGTAGGCTCCGCCGCGCAAGGCGCCGAGTGCCACGTCGAGCGCACCGGCAAGCTTGCCTTCTACACCGGCTACATTCCAGCCGTCGGCGAACAGATCACCGTCAGCTATCGCACGCAGGGTCGTGCCGTTGGCCGCGCCGTCAACATCGCAAGCCAACAGGCACTCACCGCCAATGGTTTGCCACCCATCTCCGCCTGGATCGGCTCCGTCACCAACCCGCCCGCGCGCAGCTCTGCCGACTGCCGCGCCGCAGCCTCCGCCATCGTGCAGGCTGCGTCAAGCGTCACCGCACTCTGGGCCGGAACTTATAAAGGCACACAGCTCAACTTCACAACCGACGTATGGCCCGGCGATGCGCTCGATCTCAACGCGCCATCCGCCAACCTCAACGCGCAGATAGTGGTCCGCACCGTCAAACTAAGCTACACAGCAACCACGCCGGACCTGGTCAACTACGAAATCACCTTCGCCAACGACTGGGCCGACGATCTCGCCATCAAAACCAGCGCCACCGTTCCCGCCGAAACATGGCTGCCCGCGCTCATCGCGCCAACATATGCAGCCAACCTCAACACGCTCACCGTCACAGCGCTCAACGGCAGCACGGTCACGGTGAACACCGGCACCACGCCACCCTCCGGCGGCGGCTTTGAAATCCGCAGGCGCGACTTCGCCTTCATGCCGGGCGAAGACGCAGACCTCATCCTGCGCGGCTCGCAGCAAAACCTCACCTTCCCGCGCCTCACCGCAAACGACCGCTTCTACATCCGCATGTACGACGGCAACACGCCACCCAACTACTCCGAGTTCTCAACGGCACTCTTCATCAACCTGCCGCTAAGCTCGTAAACGAAATACGAATCAATACAACGTGGTGTCATCCTGAGCGCACGGATCCCTAGGCGCTTTTCAGCCTGGGGGTGGTAAGCGAAGGATCTGCTTTTGTTCGTGCTTTTGTTTTTCGCACGCACCATCACAAAGTTTTCCGGGCTTTAGCCCCCGAGGTTTTGCTTTTCTGATCTCTGACCCCTGATGGAGTTTTTATCTATGCGCATGATCAACGAATTCGAAGCCCAGGTCCTCAGCGACCTCTCTGTCCTGAAAACACAAATCACCGGCCTGATGGGCGACGGCAACGGTGGCCGCATCGCCGAGCTCGAGCGCCGCATGGACCACCATGAGCAGAACTGGCAGCGAGCCAAAGGCTTCCTCGCCGCCATCAGCGTCCTTTTCGCAGTTCTGGAAGTAGCTGTAGAAGCCTGGCATAGGCATTAATTATGGCGCATGTATATCAACTTCTTGTTGGGAGAGATGTAATTTAGTCCATGTATTTCATATCGCCTGTGAGCTATGATGATCGGCATGCCGGAATACAGTAAAGACGTGGTGGTTGCTTTGCTTGGCGCAGCAGTAGCATTAGCCGGTCTATTGCTGGTTGTTTCAGGCTTTGTTTTTACGCAATCCAATAGTTTTCCTCGCGCCACAACGGATGATAGCGTCTTAAAGCGGTACGAATTCGTCGCAAAGCTTGGATTGATCCCATTCACGTTTGCATTAATCGAAGCAGCCGTGTGTTTAGTTTGGCTCGTCCATTCAACTTCCTGTATCTATTTCAGTGCGGTCGCAGGATTTTTCTTGCTTCTTGTGCTTACGGAAGTTTATGGTTCTGTGCTAATCCTTCGTTACTTGTAAACCATGAGCCTTGACACAGAAAAACTGCATCGCTTGAAGAGTAAGAGTTTCGATACCCTTTTTGCCGCCACGCCCGATAAATTCAGGGAGATGGCCGATAAGGCTCTAGAATATGCGAAGACGTGCGTTCAGCCTGGTGAAAAGGTGCGAACTGGTGACGTCGTCTCTGTCATTCAGAATGCGGTAAGGATTGACCCTGCTTTTGAAGCACATTTAAAGAGCCGCAGTCTTACACAGAAGTATTGGCAAGTCTGGTTTGCCGAGTACATCGTAGAACAGGTTTACCCACAACCAGAGTTGAAAGCGACAGAAGCGAATTAGGAGGATATATGTCGAACACACAAGCATCACAAGCTGCGACTCGTTATCTGAAAGACCAAGCAGAGATTATGAAGAAATATGGGGCTGCACCGAAGCTCTCGGGCCCAAGCTACCAAGCTGCCAAAGCTGCTATTACTCAAACATTCAAGACACTCAGTTCTGTCAAGTAAGTGTTGTGGACCTATTCAGAAGTCGTTGCACAAAAGCACGGCTTCTGAATAGACCTCCATTGTGAATTAAGTGATATGTGGGCGCTGACAGTCTTATATCCTTAAACACTCTCAGACAGATCTACATGATGCGCTCGTATAATTTCCCCATGAGCAATCAGCCGTTAGTCGGCCCTCTTGTCGGCGTAGTTATGGGCAGCAAAAGCGACTACGACGTCCTCTCCGCCGCCGTCGACATCCTCAAAGAACTCGAAATCCCGCACGAAGCCAAAGTCGTTAGCGCGCACCGCACGCCGGACCTCATGTTCCAGTACGCCGAAACCGCCCGCGACCGTGGCCTCCGCGTCATCATCGCCGGCGCAGGCGGAGCCGCGCACCTCCCCGGCATGCTCGCCGCCAAAACACTCGTGCCGGTCCTCGGCGTCCCCGTGCCCGCCACTGTTTTGAACGGCCAGGACTCGCTGCTCTCCATCGTGCAAATGCCGAAGGGCATCCCCGTCGGCACGCTCGCCATCGGCAAGCCCGGCGCAGCCAACGCCGCTCTGCTCGCCGCGGAAATCCTGGCCACCACGGACGCCGCGCTCTACGAACGGCTGCAGAAATATCGTGCCACCCGTACCGAGGACGTGCTCAACCAGAAGCTCCCGGCCTGAATTTGCCCTTGCAAAATCCTGCACAACAGGCTTCGCAAGGAACAAGGCGCCGCGAAAAAAAAGCACGTCAAATCCGGAAAAGTACACTAAGGTAACCATCATATTACTAAAAAGTAAACAGGTGCGAATCCAAATAAACCTTGTTTATTCAGTTACTTGGATGGTTTTTGAAAGGAAATCAGTTCTTTGGCTGCTCGACCTGACAAATCTGCTCCCATCGCCCCCGGCGGCACACTCGGCATCCTTGGCGGAGGCCAGCTTGGCCGCATGATGGCCATGGCCGCTCGCACCATGGGCTACAAAGTTCGCGTCATGGACCCCGAGCCCAACTGCCCTGCCAGCTTCGTCGTCGATGAAACTATCGTGGGCAAGTGGGACGATGTAGCCGCAGCCGAGCATCTCGCCAGAAGCTCCGACGCCATCACGCTTGAGATTGAACAAATCGGCGTAGACGCTCTCGCTCGCGTCGCTGCCATCGCGCCGCTCCGTCCTGGCGTAGAGCCCATCCGCGTCATCCAGGACAAAACCCTCCAAAAAGTCTGGCTAGCCGAACACGGTTTCCCCGTCGGCCCCTTCCGTGTAGTCCACACAGAAGCTGAACTCCAGGCCGCAGTTCCTGAACTCAACAATCGAGTCTTCCTCAAGATCGGCCGGGGCGGCTACGACGGTCGCGGTCAAGCGCGCATAGGCATCGACAGTCCAGCCGACAGCAGTGCAATCACCGCCGCATGGAAGTCGATAGGCGAAAAGCCAGCAGTAGCCGAGCAAGCGCTGGACCTAGACTTCGAAATCAGTGTCATGGCCGCCCGCAACCCCGCAGGCGAAGTGAAGAGCTTCCCCTCCGCGCGCAATCACCACGAAAACCAGATCCTCGCATGGAGTGTCCTCCCCGCCGGCATCTCTCCTGAATTAGAGGACCGCGCCGAACGCCTGGCCCGCGAAATCGTTGCCGGCCTGGGCATAGAAGGCCTGCTCTGCGTAGAGATGTTCATCACGAAACAAGGCGACCTCTTCGTCAACGAGCTTGCTCCCCGCCCGCACAACAGCTACCACCAGAGCGAGCGCGGCTGCGTCACCAGCCAGTTCGAGCAAGCCGTCCGCGCCGCCCTGAATCTCCCGCTGGGCGACACGTCATTAATCAGCCCCTGCGCCATAGTCAACCTGCTAGGCGACGAATGGGCCAACGGCGAACCCAACTTCGCAGCAGCCTTAGCAGTCCCCGGCGTCCGCCTGCATCTCTACGAAAAGCTATCCGCAAGACCCGGCCGCAAAATGGGCCACCTGTCCTCCGTAGGCGCAACCGCCGAAGAGGCACTCGAGCGAGTCCTGGAAGCCAAAGAACGGCTCTCAATGACAGATGAGGACATAATCAAGCTCGAAGCCGTCCGCGCCGCGTTGATCGCCGCCGAGGAGAGTGGTACCTACGAAGGCGATATCGTTGCAGAGTCAGAGGAGCGTATCAAGCAGCGCGCAAAGAGGAATCGGTCAGCCATCAACAAGAAATAATTTGAATGGACAGCCCGGCTTCACTCGGACAGCAGTTGTGCTTTCTGCCGGAAATTGACGCAGATAGTCGTTTGCATCATTTTTAGACCAGAAAGGCGTTTTGAAATACCCATCGAACTCTTTGCCGTCGATCGAGTAGAAGTAATGTACCTCCGCTATCGTTAAGCCTGTGAAGCCACGGTCGAGAGAAGCACCATCTATCGTTCCAGAAATCACTGGCCACGAATGGCGGCGGATTCGTAGAAACAGGTTGACGAGTATGCGAATAAGAAATTCCAGCAGCAGGTCCGCAAAGAGCATCGTGCAAGCAGGTTAGCAGATGGGTCATGCGGAGATCGCTTGAATACCAAATGCAATCACGGTGTTTATGCACAAGAGGTAGGCCGGGGATTTATCCCCGGCAATCAAGCTGTTCAGAAGTAGAGGGGCCTTTAGGCCCTGAGGTATGCTTTCACTCAAACCACGTGTTGCGCACCAACGCAGAAACAACCATAGCTAAAAAGCAAAGGCCCGCCAACCGGCGGGCCTTTGAGCTAATAGCTAGCAGCTAAAAGTGCTTTACTACTCCTGCCGCCGCTTCGGCCGCTGATTCGCCTGCAGAATCTTCTTCCGCAGCCGCAGCGACTTCGGCGTTACTTCCACAAGCTCATCGTCCGCAATGAACTCGATGGTCTGCTCGAGATTCAGCGCCCTCGGGGGAACCAGCCTGATCGCTTCATCGGAGCTCGATGCGCGCATATTGGTCAGCTTCTTTTCGCGTACTACGTTCACATCGAGATCGTTATCGCGCGAGTTCTCCCCAACAATCATGCCTTCATAAACGTCCACACCGGCGCCGACGAAGAGAATGCCGCGCTCCTGCAACCCATTCAGTGAGTAGGTAGTCGTCAAGCCCGAGCGATCCGAGATCAGCGCGCCCGTAGGCCGCTGCGGAATCTCGCCCTGGTAGGGGATGTAGCCGTCAAACAACGCATTCATAACGATGGTCCCGCGTGTCTCCGTCAGCATCTCCGAACGCAGTCCAATCAATCCGCGGCTGGGCACGCGGAACTCAAGACGCACGCGGCCCGAGCCATGATTGTGCATCTTGGTCATCTCGCCCTTGCGAGGCCCAAGCTTCTCAATGACGACGCCGGTAAACTCTTCCGGCACGTCAATCGTGAGGTGCTCAACCGGCTCCATGCGCACGCCATCCACAACCTTGGTCACAATCTCGGGCCGTCCCACCTGCAGTTCGTAACCTTCGCGGCGCATCATTTCAATGAGAATGGCAAGCTGCAACTCGCCACGTCCCAGCACCTTGAACGTATCGGGAGAATCCGTCTCTTCCACGCGAATCGAAACATTCGTCAGCAGCTCCGTCGCAAGGCGCTCGCGCAGGTTGCGGCTCGTCACAAACTGTCCTTCGCGTCCCGCAAAGGGCGAGTTATTCACGCTGAATTGGATCGCAATCGTCGGCTCGTCAATCACGATGAGCGGCAGCGGCGCCGGGTTCTCAACGCCGGTAATCGTCTCGCCAATCGTGATACCTTCCACGCCTGCAACGGCGACAATATCGCCAATCTCAGTCTCGGTCGTTTCCGTTCTCTTCAATCCAGAGAAGGTAAAGAGCTTGGTAATCTTTGTCTTCTGCAGTGAGCCGTCGCGCTTCGAGATATTCACTTCATCGCCTGCATGAAGCGTGCCCTGGAAGACGCGGCAGATGGCAATGCGGCCAAAGTATTCCGAGTAGTCGAGATTCGTAACCAGGATCTGCAGTGCGCCGTTCGGGTCGCCTGTAGCGGCCGGAATCGTCTTCACAATCGTTTCAAAGAGCGGCTCCAGGTTCTCGCCCGGCTTTGCCAGGTCAAGGGTTGCCGTGCCCTGCTTGGCCACAGCATAGAGAACCGGAAAGTCCAACTGATCTTCCGTCGCATCGAGATCAATGAACAGGTCATAAATCTCGTTCAGCACTTCCTGCGGCCGCGCATCGGGCCGGTCAATCTTATTGATACAAACAATGGTCGCGAGCTTCGCCTCAAGAGCCTTCGATAACACATAGCGAGTCTGCGGCAGCGGCCCTTCGGCCGCATCGACGAGCAGCATGACGCCGTCCACCATCTTCAGCGCGCGCTCCACTTCGCCGCCAAAGTCGGCGTGACCTGGCGTATCGACGATGTTGATTTTGCCGCCGCCGTAGTGGATGGCGGTGTTCTTGGCCAGGATGGTAATGCCGCGCTCACGCTCCAGCTCATTCGAGTCCATGACGCGGTCGGCGACCTGCTCGTTGGCGCGGAAGGTGCCGGCCTGCTTCAAAAGGGCGTCTACGAGGGTGGTCTTGCCGTGGTCCACGTGCGCGATGATGGCGATATTGCGTATCGTCTGGCTCACTGTTTCAGCTATTCCTTTGGTTGCGGATCAGGCTCCGGGGAAGGCCACACACAAAGAAGCGCGGACCCATAGAGGAGCGTAAAATCACGATTTTGCCGCACATTACGGCAGTTTCTATTCTATCAGCTAGCGGATTTTCCTGCCTTCCGGTGCAATTTCCTCCCTCCAAGCGCATTGCGATAGACTTGCCGCGCCATGAAATTCTCGCTTCTCACCCGCTCCTTCCTCGTTTCGATTGCGGTCTTCGGCCTCTGCCTTGCGGTTCCCACAGCGCAGCAAGTTCACAAGCCAGGCAAGCTGCTCATCTACTCCATTGACGTGGAAGGTGGCCAGTCTACGTTGCTCGTGTCTCCGGAAGGCGGCTCGCTGCTGGTCGATACCGGCTGGCCCGGCAACGATGGCCGCGACACTAAACGCATCCAGGATGCGATGAAGGACGCGGGCATCTCGAAGATCGACCACGTGCTCATCACGCACTTCCATGTGGATCACGTCGGTGGCGTGCCGGAGCTGGTGAAGCACGTCGATGTGGGTGAGTTCCTCGACCACGGCGAGAACCGCGAAGACTCCGACATCACGCGACACGATTACGCCGCCTATCTCAAGGCCATCGCAGGCAAGCCGCGCCGTATCGTAAAACCCGGCGACACCATCAATATTCCCGGCCTCAGCATTCTTGTCATCACCGCCGATGGTGAGCACATCGCCTCGGTTCCCGGCGTAAAGCCCGAGCCGAACCGCTACTGCGCCACCGAGCCGCACTGGGACCTCGATACAACGGAGAATCCGCGCTCTACCGGCATCCTCGTCCGCTATGGCAAATTCCGCTTCCTGGACCTCGGCGACCTCACTAAAGCTAAGGAAATCCCGCTTGTCTGTCCGAACAACCTGATCGGCCGCGTAGACCTCTACCTCGTGAACCACCACGGCTTCAACCTGTCGAACACGAAAGCTTTCGTAGATGCAATTCACCCCCGCGTAGCCATCATGAACAACGGTGCGCACAAAGCCGGCAGCCCGGAGGCGTGGCAGACAGTGCACGACAGCCCCGGTCTCGAAGACCTCTACATGGCGCATACGGCGGAGGATTCAGATGCGGCGCATAACAGTGCCGAGAAGTTGATTGCGAATCCCAAGGGCGCGGCCGCGGATGGGGCTTACTTCAAGGTTGCTGCCGACAGAGATGGCGGGTTTTCGGTTACGAATACCCGGACTTCAGTGACGAAGATGTATCCGGTCAAGGCCCGAGGCGAAAGCCCCTCTTTCTAGAGTCTCAAAATCGAGCTGCCTTGTGAGATACGTGGCGAGAGTTCAAGTAGATCAACAGGAAGCCACTGATAATCAAGCCTGCAGCTCGGAGATCCGGACTCCACGAACCGTCTGGAAAAAGCACTCCGCGAACCAAAAAGACGGTAAGCTGCAGGATGGCTGCAACAACCGCGGCTGGGATGAGCTTTAGCACCGACCGGACCAACTGGCTTTCACCGGATTTCGCAATCCACGGCGCCCCGACAAAAACAAACAGGAAACAAGGCAGAAAAGTGTAGAAGATCGTAACCAGCAGGGCGATCGCTCCCATGAGAATGGATCCGTGAAAATGATGAAATCCCGCCATGAATCCGACGAATCCCACAACAATAATTAGCGGCCCCGGCGTTGTCTCTGCCAACGCAAATCCGTCCAGCATTTGCGCATGGCTTAGCCATGAGAATTTCATTACGGCCAGCTGTGCCACGTACGGAATTACGGTGTATGAGCCGCCTTGGGTCACAAAGGCTGTTTGAGTGAAAAAAGCCGACAGCCTGATCCAGAACTGAAAATCGCGCCCGAAAATCCCTAATAGAAGCAACGGAAGGCTCCCGATCGAGGCACATCCAACCAATATCCGTATGGTTCGCCAATACACAGCGCCAGGTGCATCACCCACCATTTTCTCTTCGGATGAAGAGCGATCGTTTCCTTTCGGGTTCCGCAGGAATCCCAGGATGAGACCAACTGCAACAGTCATCCCCATAATCCAGGGCAGCGGAATATGCAACAGCTCGAGAGCCAGAAATGAGGCGATCGCGGCAAACCATTGCAGGCGGGACCTGAGAGCGCGACGGCCGATTTGAATGAGTGCATGCAAAACCAGGGCGACCACAATCGGCTTCAACATGCGGAACAGGAAGCTCACCCACCAGACAGTTCCGTATTGGGCATAGAGCAAACTAAGTCCCAGGAGGATGGCGGTTGAGGGAAGAACAAACAGGGTCCCAGCCAGGAACCCACCTACATTTCCATGCAGCTTCCAACCAATGTAGATGGCGAGCTGCTGTGCCTCAGGTCCCGGCAACAGCATGCAGTGACTCAGTCCGTGGAAGAACGCGTCGGAATCAATCCAGCGTTTCTTCTCAACCAGTTCGGAATGCATGATTGCGAGGTGAGCTGCCGTGCCTCCAAAGCTGATCCAGCCTAGTTTCCACCAGAATCCGAGCGCCTCACGTAAGGATGGATGAGTCTTACCCACCGATCGATCCTCAAGCATGGAAATTCTGTAACTTAATATGACATTATAACATCATAATGATATCTAGGTTCTCATGTTCAGGATTCGATTCAGAAGGAGGAGTTCATGCCGCCGCAATCCAAACCTGCCGCAGCAACTCACATTGACCCAACCATGCAGCGTTATGCCGCAATACCGCTTCGGGCAATTGCCGGCGGTGGTTTTGTGCAACACGGCTGGGCGAAGATCATCAAAGGTCCGGAAGCCTTCGCAGCGATTCTGCAGTCCCTGCACGTCCCCTTCCCGCATCTTTCTGCGTACCTCACCATTTCGGTGGAGTTGCTGGGAGGAGCAGCACTTCTTTGCGGCGCGTTTGTCGCATGGGCAAGCGTTTCGGCGATTGTGGTTCTGCTGACCGCCATGTTCACGGTCCATCTACCCTATGGTTTTAGCTCCATCAAGATAAGAGCGGTCGTAGATGGCCGGGCACAATTTGGACCTCCGGGGTACGAGTGCGACCTTCTTTATATCGCGTGCATTCTGGCTCTCGTATTCCTCGGTCCAGGCCCGTGGTCCATCGATAGCTATCGCTTGCGGGAGCGCGGCGCCTGAGATCTTGCTGGGCTTTCCGAATGACGAAGAAGCTTCGTGACAAAGCGGACCAGATCACCTCGATACGACAATACCTCGTAGTCAACTGGCTGATTACCGGTGGTCATCGAAGTTCGCTCGATCTGAAAGATCGGGGAACCAACCCTTACTTGCAGGGCAGCAGCAACGTCTTTGGTCGCGATCACTGCCTCCAGTTCATAGTCTGCTTCGACCAGGGGGACTCCATATTCTTTCTCGAGAAGAGTGAAGATCGGTTGCAGCCGCAGATCGTTGTGCACAATCTGCTTTCCAAGGTGAAGGGGCAGATACGTCTCATCAAAAGAGATCGGCGTGCCATCGGCCAGCCGTACCCTCTTGATCCGCATCACCTTTGTCCCTTTGGCCAGTTGAAGGCGTTCTGCAACCCGTGCCGAGGCGGCAACAACATCCTGACTGATCACACGCGCAGTGGCTTTTCGCCCGGCTGCATTCATATCCTCAACGAAGCCTGTTAGTTTTGTGAGCTCCGCTTCAATCCGCGGTGACAGAACGAAGGTTCCATGTCCACGGCGAATTTCGAGCAAGCCCCGGCTAACCAAATTCTGGATAGCGCGACGAACCGTGATGCGACTCACCTGAAATCGCTGAAGCAATGCATCTTCGGTAGGCAGTTGATCTCCGGGCCGATACTCACCTTGGATGATTTCTGCGGCAATGGCTTCCTCGATCCTGGCATACAGCGTTGATGAAGGCATGATGACAATATAACGTCATGTCATTCCATTCCAAACCAGGCCCTGATGTCCGCTCATGACAAGAGAAGCCCGTAATGCTGCAACCTATTTTGAACGAGAAGCACTTTAATCATTTTCCACGCGTGCTTTTATATCGGAATATGCGGCTTCGATGAGCTTGTTGAGGGATGCGGTGTCTATGTGCGTTCCCGGTTTTAGCTTTACATGACGCATGAACCTGCCTGTGCCTTGCAGCAAGCGGGACGGGTCGGGCAGCGATGCCCCATGGAAGAAGCCTACGTTTACGTGAGAAGTGAATGCATTGACGTAGGCAAAGGGTGCGTCTCCGAGGCATGCGACAGGGCAACCGTCATGCAGGATCTCCCGGACTTCATCGCCGCATTTTCGCATTACTCCAAACCATTCGTGCGCGATGACTCCAAACGCGCCTTCGTGCTCTTTCATCCATGCGTCGATGGCGGGGTCGCGTTCTACGGTGCAGTTGAATCGCAGCAGTTCGGTTTTCATGGCGGCTCCAATTTCGCTTCGGAGCTATGTTATCCGGCGTCGGTGTCTTGGGTGGTGGTGATGGTTGAGCGGTGCGCAAGGCCCCAGTCTGCCATAGCGGCCATTACGGGGCGGAGGGTTTGGCCAAGGGCGGTCAGGCTGTACTCGGTTTTTGGGGGGATTACCGGGTACTCGCGGCGAGATATGAGGCCACAGGCTTCCAGTTCTCGCAGCTCCTTGGTCAGGATGCGGTCGCTGACGGGCGGGCAGGCGCGGCGGATCTCAGAGAAACGCAATGGTTCGTTGCGGATGAGAGCCCAGACGATGCGGGCTTTCCACTTCCCGCTAAGGATGCGTGTAGTGAAGGCAACGGGGCATGCCGTCGGGAATTTCATAGATCCTACACTAACAAAAAATTCCGTACTTGCTAAAAGTTAGTGTTGACGTTTTGATGGAATCAGCCGTAGCGGAAGGTGAGTTGGAATCTGCCGCGGCCTGAGGAGAAGAGATGAAGGCTATTTGTGTGAATGGTGATCGCAAGCTGGAGGTTCGTGAGATTCCCACTCCCAGCGAGGTGCCAGCGGGGCATGTCCTGGTGGATGTGGATGCCAGCGGGATTAACCATGGGGACAAGACGTTTCTGACGAATCCGGGGGCTGCGGGAGGGTTTCTCAAGGCGAGCCAGCATGAGGTGTGGGGCGCTTCAGCGGTGGGCACGGTGCGGGCAATTGGGCCGGATGTTCCAGCAGAGTTTGCGGGGAAGAAGGTGGCGGTTTACCGCTCGCTGACGCAGAGCCCGCATACGGTGGGGTTGTGGAGCGAGCAGGCGGTGATTCCTTATGTAAACTGCGTGATTCTGCCGGACGATGCACCGGTGCGGGAGTATTGCGGGTCACTGGTAAACGTGATTACTGCTTACGCGTTTCTGGATGAGATTGCCGCAGAGGGACATAAGGGCGTGATCGCGACGGCAGGGAGTTCGGCGACCGGGCTTGCGCTGGCTGCACTGGCGAAGAAGCGGGGAATGCCGGGGATTTTCCTGGTGCGTTCCGAGGCGGCCCGCGAGGAGCTGCGAGGGCTGGGGGTGGAGCATGCGATTGCTACCAGCGGCGAGAACTTTGCGGCGGAGCTTGGGCGGCTGGCTGCAGAGCTGGGGACGACGGCAGTCTTCGATGGTGTAGGCGGCGGGTTGACCAGCCGGATTGCGCCGAGTTTGCCGATGAATGCGGCGGTTTACTTGTATGGCTTTCTGGGTGCGGCAGAGCCGATTTCGATTGCTACGCGGACTTTTACGGAGAAGAACCTGGTGATGAAGCGGTTCAGTAATTTCAACAGCGCTACGGTCAAGGATACGGAGAAGTTGGCGAAGGCGCTGGAGGATTTGCGGGGAGTGATCGGGAATCCGATGTTCCGGACGAAGGTGGGGAAGGAATTCGCGTTTGAGCAGATTGACGAGGCTTTGGCGTATGAGACTACGCCGGGGGCTAAGGCGGTTCTGGTTCCAAAAATGACGTGGGAGTAAGTACGAGCTGCACTTCGGTGTGAGGTGATTCTGCCTTGGGTGGTCAGCTTTTGTGGTGTCCCACATCTTTAACTGCGAGATGTGGGGCACCCGGCATTTGTGGGTTAACTAGCCAAATGTAGTTCAGTGCGGATCTTCCAGCAGGTGCGCTACCCGTTCGGTGCTGGCTTGTGCCCAGCGCGTATTCGATGCAAAACCCAGCACGAGGACAGCTACGCCGCAGGCAGTCATTCCCCACCAGATTGCGTGTGTGGCCGTGGTGAAATCTGTGCCGCTGGTGCGGCTTATGGCTACTACAGTTCCGGAGATGGCTACGCCGAGCGCTGCGCCTACTTGCCTGCTGGTAGAGGCGATGGCGGCTGCTACGCCCGCCTGTGACAACGGCATTCCAGCGACGGCGCTGTTGGTGATGGCGGGGTTAATCATTCCAAGGGCGATGCCGAAGAGTGCGTAGGCAGCGAGCAGCCAGAGGATAGGGGTTTGCTGGTTGAGGCTGGTGAGAATGAGCGTAGCGAGCAGGAAGCCCATGCCGGAGGCGAGCAGCGAGGGGCGAGTGCCGTGGCTTGCCACGAGGTGGCCCGACCATGGGGCGGAGACGATCATCATGACGGCCAGCGGCAGGGTGAACAGGCCAGTGTGGAAGGCGGAGAAGCCGCGCACCTGTTGCAGGTAAAGCGCGTTGAGGAAGAGAAATCCGGCAAAGCAGGAGAAGGCACTGAGCGCAAGGAGTGTGGCGCTGGAGAACGGGACGCTGTGAAAGAAGCGCAGGTCGAGGAGCGGGTCGTGACGGCGCGGCTCGTAGAGGACGAAGGCCACGAATGCCGCGGCTGCGCTGAAGAAGAGGCCGAGGATACGGGCCGAGGTCCAGCCTGCGTGCGGTCCTTCAATGACGGCCCACGTTAGCGTTGCGAGGCCGATGAGAACAAGCGCCTGACCGACAGGATCGAAGGCGCGGGCGCGGGCTGCTTTGGATTCCGGCACGAATCGCGCAGCAAGCAGGGCCGCGGTGATGCCGATAGGCACGTTGATCCAGAAGATGGAGGGCCAACCGATGGTTTCCGTGAGCGCTCCACCGATGAGTGGGCCGATACCGAGCGAGACTCCTGCGACGGCTCCCCAAATACCAACGGCGCGCGCGCGAGCCTTCCGGTCAGGGAAGGCGTTGGCAATGATGGAGAGCGCCACCGGGTTGAGCATGGAGGCACCGAAGCCTTGCAGAGCGCGGAAGCCGATGAGCTGCTCAATGGTGGCCGCGCGGCTGCAGAGCAGGGAGCCAAGGGTAAAGATGGCCAGCCCGATCTGGAAGACGCGGCGGCGGCCGAAGCGGTCCGAGATGGAGCCGGAGAGCATGAGGAAGCTGGCGACGACGAGCGTGTAGGCGTCCAGAATCCACTGCAGGCCGGCAAGGCGCGCATGGAGGTCATGCTGAATGGCGGGCAGGGCAACGTTGACGATGGTCACGTCCATGCCGACGATGAGCAAACTGAGGCAGCAGATGGCGAGAATGAGGTAGGGATGGGTGGCGCGTTTAGCAGGTTCGACGGCTGCGCCGCTCGGCAGGCGCACAGCGGGGGAAGATTGATTTTCGGGGTTTGGCAAGATGGCTCCAGTGAAGAGATGCCGGCTGGGCCGCCTGGGATGAAAAATGATGCTCGATCGCGCCTTGGAACGACTGGGTGCCGACTTGCTATATGCGGCACCTTGGTACTGTTTGCTACGTGGGCGATGTGGGGGTAAAGTGGCTTACAAGTTCATTCGTAAACGGAATCCTTCCCTGGAGGCTATTCTTGCCAGGCCAGACCAAACCCGAAGAACGCAATCGTTTCGGCCAGGCGGCAGTAATAACGCCGAAGCCGCTGCGCAGTCCATCTGTTCAACTTCACAGTGCGGTTGGCAATGGAGCTCCTCCGGTTTATCGTCCGGCGCTTCCTGTCATCGCGGCTCCGAAAGTTTTCCAGGCTAGTCCGTTGACAGCCGTTCAGCGAAAGACAGCAGGCGGGGCACCGCCGGTGTATCGGCCGGTACAGCCTGTTGTTGCCGCTCCGAAGGTCTATTCGCCTGGATTGGCTGCGCCAGTTCAGCGGAAAAGCGCTGGTGGAGTTGCTCTTGCTTCGGTTCCAGTTTTTCGGCCTGCGCCGCCAATTACTGCTATGCCACAAGCCGGGCGGCCGGCGGCTATTCAGGCCCGGATGCGATTGAATAACACGGGAAACCTGGATTACGATGGCTCCGACCTTGGCCCTGGTCTGGACGACTCAGACGTTGAGGATCTGCTTGCGGACCTGGAAGATAATTGCAACTACACCAAGGCGAATATCAAGCTTGTCAAACAGGTGATCGAAGCCGACGCGCTGTGGGTATTCAAAGGTCCTAATCACCTGGCCAAGTTTGTAGATGATCCCGATAACTACCCGCCAGAGCTGGAGCACGATAAGGGCGGAGCGCTGATGCTGGACGATATCTCCGCCGATTTCGGGTCAGCCTTTAAAGGAAAGCACGTCGCATTCTCCGGATCTCGTGTCTATTCTGTAGCTCATTCTGAGGGCGCCCAGGAATTGTGGGCGATGCAGAACAGCGCGACTGGACACATTACCAAAGCTAACCAGAACGTGGTGAAGACGTGGAAGCCGGAGGGCTGGCTGCCGATTGAGTTTCCTTCGAATACGGTAGCCATTGGCAAAAAAGCCGGACTTGAACGTCCTGATGCGATGAAGGCGAATGCTCATGCCGAGGTGAACCAGATTCTGCACCATGGCATTCGAGCGCTGGTGGAGCTGCACCAAAATCCTCACGACGTGAAGCTGATGTTCGCAAGCGATATTCAACATTGCGCGGAGTGCTATTGGGCCGCGCATGCGATGTGGAAGAAAGGCAATAAGACGCCTGTTAACTATACCGGGTGCGGCAACAAACTGTTTGCGAGATGGCGCGAGCCGTGGGATGGATTCTATGCCGAATACGGCTCCAATCCCTTCCGGAAAAAGAATGGGACCTTTCGAAATGGCTTTGGCGTGGGTACATACTTGCCTCATGTACTCAATGCAGAGGTTTCGGGCTCCGTGGGCAATATTTACAAGTAGAGCGGAAAGCCAGGGCACCCGGCATCCGCCGGATGCCCCTAAGCCGATCATCGATTTTTGATTGTTATTCCCTGTTGGCGACAAGGGAGAACGCAGCTCCCTGCGGGTCCTCGCCGTTGATGATCCAGCCCCCGCCGGGCACCTGCATCGGGCCATTCAAGACCTTTCCGCCACCGGCTTTAACGCGCTCAATTGCCGCACCGATGGAATCGACGCAGAAATAGAAATTCCAGCGAGGTACAGGGATATGGGGAGGCGCGGTCATCATGCCGCCATCGCCCATCTCCTTGTGGTCGCCCTGATCGAAGATGCGATATTTGCCCATCGGTCCCATGTCCATGTCGTTAAGCGTGGTCCAGCCGAAGAGCTTGTTGTAGAAGCCGGACGCATCATCAAGGGAGGTTGTGTAGAGCTCGTTCCAGCCGATGGTTCCGACGGCGGGCGGCGCGGGCCGCTGCGGGGTAGGCATGGCAGGGTTGGGAGTAAAGACTATGATACCCGCGCCCTGCGGGTCAGACAGCACGGCGAAACGAAGTATGCCGGGAACATCCGTGACAGGCTTCCAGAGCTTGCCGCCAGCCTCGACGATCTTCTCGACGTGGGCGTCGACGTCGTCGACGGCGATGTAACCGATCCATGCGGTGTGCCCGTCGAGTTTCAACATGCCGGCGATGCCTACGCCTCCAATGTTGAACGTGGTATACGTGGGAACGCCGTCAGCGCCGGGCATTTCCTGGGTGGTCCAGCCGACGACGTCGGAGTAGAATTTGCCGGCGGCCTGCGTATCGCTGGTCATGAGCTCGTACCAGCCGAATTTGCCTTTGGGTGAAAACATTGCAGAGATCTCCAGTCTGAGAGGACGCCACGCTGTGCGTGCGCCGAATTGAGCTGACTTCGTTGATATCAACGTAAGTGGAGGTGTGTCAACCCCGTTCAGATTAAATCTGATTGAATGCAGAGCGTACGGCTAGGATGGAAAAATGGCGATGAAGGTGAAGTTGTTAGAGCTGGAAGGGGAGAACGATGCTCGATCACATAATTCTGAGTGTCAGCGATGTGGAGCGCTCGCTGGTGTTCTATGAGGCGGCTTTGAAGCCGCTCAATATCAAGTTCTTTATGCCATACAAGGGGGAAAATGGTCATCCTGATCTGTGGGGATTTGGGGATGGCAAAAAAGCTTACTTCTGGCTGAAACAGGGGAAGCCAAATCCGGGGGCGATTCACTGGGGATTCATGGCGGAAAGCAATGCCAAGGTAGATGCGTTCTACAAGGCGGCGATTGCGGCTGGCGCCAGGGACAATATTTCCCCGCAGGCGCGGCTGGAATATTACGCGGGGTATTACGCCGCGGATGTGCTGGACCCGGATGGTTATTCGTTCGAGGTGGTTCATAAAAGCTGAGGCTTGGGATGAGCCTCTGGGTACCCCACATCTCCCGCTGCGGAAGATGTGGGGCACCTGGCAGAGCCGTCTCCTCATGAAATTTCTGTCTTACTGTTCTTTCCGGTCGAGAAAGGCTTCGACGGCGTCGCAGGCAGTTTTCCTGCTGTAATACGACGGAACTATACTGGCCGCGTTTTACGGAGAAACGGGATGCAATCTTTGGAAATTCGCCGTTTATATTGCCTTCCATTTAACCGGCTGAGGGCTGTGGCTTTGGCGCTTTGCATGGGCTTTTCATCTTGCCATTGTGTAGCACAGGCTGGCGGCGCGGCTCCGGATTTGCATGCGGCCATGACGAGCGACCAGAATCTGCGTGCGTTGCAGCAGGCGAATGTCTATGGCGCGTCGCTCTTCCATGTGCAGGCGCCGGGGCCTGATTTTGCACGCCAGATGCGGGTGGCGATTCCCAGGGGTTATGCGGGGATGGACCAGGGGATTCGGCTGGGGATGGCGAATATGGGGCGCGATTTGCCTTATCTCCAGGGATATTTTGCGAATAAAAATCCCCAGCAGTTGGCCTCCTTCGTGCAGGAGTATCGCGCTAAGATTACGGTTCCCAAAGACCCTGTGGAGCAGCAGGTTCTGCTGGCTGAGGTGATGTCGTTTGTTGCGCTGACTTCCTACAAACAGCATCAGAATGGCGGCGCTGCCACGAATGCTTACCAGCAGCAGCAGCAAATGCAAGCGCTGAAGTACAAGCAGTTGCAGGGCGCGGCGCGTTCGTTCTCGCCGGTCTGCGCGCCGGGCAGTACGGACGCGAGCTGTCATCCGTAGGCTTGACTTTGGTTATAGCCGTGAAGCCGGCTTCTTATTTACGGATAATTGCTGGCGAAAAGCGCGTTTATCGGGAGTAATGCGATAGTCCGGCTATCTCGTCGCTAGTGACCGAGCGTCTTGATTTCGATGACTACATCATTGTCGAGCGTGACCCGCAGACGATAGCGGCCTCTGCCGTGTGGATGGTACTTCCAGACCTCACGCTTTCGCGTTTTCAGCAGGTTGTTGTCCATTGATGAGGGCAGCCCGATGGAGTCTCGTACCTGCTCGGCTGTCTCACCCTGCCAGAGAGTCTTCGACATTATGTGCTGAACTACGGACTCGTCTCCGTACTTTCCGCGCAGATACGCTAGCCGCTTTGCCCGCTTCGCAATTTTGAGCCAAACCATGCCGACAATAACCAGAATCGCGGCGACGACAGCGGTGGTGAAACCGATACTGTCAACGACCTTCGATACGGCAAAGACGACCGCTCCAATCACTATGAGCACGCCGAGACCGGCGAACTCTTTCCCGGCGTTCCGCCTAGCCATTGGCGACCGCCTCAAATGACGATGTGAAGTTGTTCAGCGATTCGAGGAAAGTTACCAAGCGTTGAGGGTTAGAGAAGTGAAACTCTTCCCACAGTCCGCTTTCGTTTTTCAGTGTCACCTGGATGTACTGTGCGATGGGGATTTGGTAGTTGTTCGCAAACCGCTTGTCACGGCTTCCGTCCTTATTGCATTTCGCCCAGGTCTGACCGATAACCTTCGCGTCGGACGGAACGCCGTCTTCTTCGTGAAATTGGACCAGCGATGCTCTGCCCTTCATATCGTGGTATTCGATAAGGGAGAAGGCTTCCCGCGCCGTCCTATATACGATGAAGCCCGGATAGAAGAAGAAGCTGCCACCCTTGGCGTTGCGGATGTGAGGAACTTTCTCATCCCACTCGATTAGGTCACAGCTTGCGAGGTTGAACTTCACTCGTTCGCGTTCAATCCTGGAATTAGCAATCGTGCGTTCGTGATATTGGTCCGTCGCCTGTCTCGTCTTCACATCCCAGATGGAGATGCACTCACAGAGCGCAGAGAACGCATCTTTGAGCAGATAGTAGAGGTTTGCCTGTTCCTTCTCTATCTCGATGTGTGTCGCGATTGTCGAGAGCTTTAGCTGTTCTTCCAGCTCAGTAACCTTATCGGTCGCGGTCTCGGCTTCTGCCCGGCGCTTCTCAAAGGCGGATTTGAATACGCGTTTGAAGAGAAAGCCGGTGTCCCACTTGTCGAAGCGGCTTACGGCTTCGATCTTCTCTGTGCGTGCGGAATCCAGGTCCCGGCTGATGTCATCTCTCTGTTTGGAAGCGGTCTGAATCAGGCGCTTGAGGTCCTTCAGCGTCTCGCTGGTGAGCAGCTCTGTGCTCGCGCTGTGGATGTGCTCGACAGGGGCAGTGTTTGTGAATTGCGGTAGGGATTGCTGTGGGAGATTGGAGGGTAGGTCAATCGACGGTCTTCCGTTTGAAGGCAGAGATTCGTGATGACGGTAGGAAATGCCAGTCCCAGGAATCGAAAGCGTCTCAGTGACACCGTGAGGGCCGACGTTCAATGTGAGGGGCGAGCCGCCGATGCTGGCACTCAGTCCCCGGCTAGAAAGGTTTAGGCGCAGACCGGGCACAACAGTGAATGACTGACGAAACCGCCAACTCATGAGAAAGCTCCGCTTAGAGTGATGACCGCCATTATCCAATGACGTGGCCACTTCAGCCAACAACTTTCCGCAAGAGCATTCTCGCCTTTGGTACCGATTAGTCGGCTTATGTTTACTAATTGCCAATGTCGCAAGATAACAGAGCTGGATTGAAATGCGCCCTGGCGCTTGGCTGGTTGCTGCTGACAGTCGTTGAGCTTTTATCGGAAAGCGAAAGATGGGTGTCTGCAACAGTTATCCCACCCTGCGTACAAAAACAAAGACGTGCCAAGGACGGGACGCTCGCTTGAGTGGCTGTGCAGGCGAAAAGCAAAAGCGGCCGCATATCCTTTCAGTGGGCTGGTTTCATTCTGGCGTGCAGTTCTTCCAGCGCATCGCAGGCGTTTTTTACGCCGTTTTCGTGGGCCAGGCGCGAAGGGATTGTCGCGGCGCGGCGGGCGTAGAGAGGCTTTTCCAACAGCGTGCTGATTTTGCGGGCTACGCGGATGGGGGTGTAGTCCTTGCGGAAGATGGTGCGCGCTACCTTGAGGCGTCGCATGCGGCGGGCGTTGTCGGGCTGGTCATGCGAGTAGGGCATGATGAGCTGCGGCTTACCGGCCTTTAGGCATTGCGCGGTTGTGCCAACACCGCCCTGGTGCACGATTAGCGAGGCGTGCGGGAAGACGGCAGAGTAGGGAGCGTACTCGGCGATGCAGATGGAGTCAGGCAGCGGATGGCGCGGCTTATTGCGCGGGTCGTTGCCGATGAGCAGCACGGCGCGCTGACCGAGCCAGATGGCGGCGCGGGCGGAGTGCTCGTAGAACTTGCCTGCCGCGAGCACCGCGGCAGAGCCCAGGGTGAAGACGATAGGCGCCGGGCCTTCGGCTAAAAACTTTGCGAGATGAGGCGGAATCGTAAAGTTGCCGTTTTCGGCGTCGTAGAAGCAGAAGCCGGTGATGCGCGTGTTGGGCGGCCAATCTTTTTGCTCGTGGCCAAGCAGGCGCGAGAAGAGCGCGAGCACCAGGTAGGGCGAGTGTTTGGCGTCAAAGAGCGGGTTGGGGCCGCGTTCGAGGCCTAGCTTGCGGCGTAGATCGTAGATGGGCTGTGGCCAGCGGCGGCTGACTAACCGTGCGAGGCGCTTGATGGCGCGCCCCATGCCGGGGACTGTTTTGTCGGCGCGCGCCAGGCGCGGGTACATGGGCAGAACGGGCGGATCAAATGCCGAAAAGAACGACAGCGGTGCCAGCACATAACTGGCCCACGGAATCCCCGTTATCTCCGCCACAATCGGCCCCGCGTAATTCAGCTCGCCAAGCAGCATCAGGTCGGCGCGTTCCGGCTTCGTTGCGGCATCCAGCAGGTCTGCGTAGGTTTCGCGGAGAGACGGAAAGAGGAATTCGCGCAAGCCGGTTTCGGTGCCCTTGTTCACGTCATAGATCATGGCGATGAGGCGCGTGTCAGAGGGGTCGATGTCGGGGCGGATGGCGCGAAATTCGAGGCCGAGGGGCTCCACCTTGGGGCGATAAACATTGGGCAGCGCCATGACGGGCGTGTGGCCGCGGCGCTTCAACTCAAGGGCGATGGCGATAAGCGGATGGATGTCGCCTAGGGTGCCTATATTCGAGAGGACGATGCGCACAAGTGGGGTCCGTTGGAGCCGATTCGGTTTCTGCTATGAGGGTATCGCATCCAGGCGGCTTTTCTGTGCCCTTAAGTCTGCCTTCATATTGTGTTGGTATTCTTCGTCCGTAGTTTTCCCGGAAAGGTATGGAGGAGTGCATGATTTCGAAATTCTTTCGGCGTGTTGTGGCTGGCGTCGCAGTGATGGCTGCGATGAGCATGCCTGTGTTAGTGCATGCAGAGGGTCCGTACAAAATTGTGGACAAGTGGAAGTTGGGCGGCGAGGGTGGATGGGATTACCTGGTTGCCGACTCGGGCGCGCACCGGCTTTACATTACGCATGGGACGCGGGTGGAAGTGGTGAACTCGACGACAGGCGCGCCAGTGGGCGCAATTACCGGGCTGCATGGCACGCATGGCGTGGCTCTCGATGATGCGGGCAAGTATGGCTATATCTCGGACGGCGGCGGGAATGCGGTAGTGGTGTTTGACCGCGGAACGTTGCAGACGGTGGCGACAATTCCGGCGGGGACGAATCCGGATGGAATTATTTACGAGCCCGCAACGAAGACCGTTTGGGCGTTTAACGGGCGCAGCAAGAATGTGAGCGTGATCGATACGGCTACGCGGACGGTCGTGGCAACGATTGATCTGCCAGGAAAGCCGGAGTTTCCGCAGGTGGATGGCAAGGGTATTGTCTACGACAACATTGAAGACAAGAGCGTGATTGTGAAGCTGGCCGCCAACGCCAAGAAGCTTGTGGACACATGGCCTGCGGGCTGCGAGGGGCCGAGCGGGTTGGCGATTGACCGGGCCGGCAGCAAGCTGTTTGCCGTGTGCGACAAGAAGATGGGTGTGGTGAGCACGAAGACGGGCAAGCTGCTGGGCACGCCGGAGATTGGTGATGGGCCGGATGCGGCGAATTTCTCGGCGTCGAAGGGGCTGGCGTTTGCCTCCTGCGGCGAGGGCGTGCTGGCTGTGGTGGATGCGAAGAGCCTGAAGGTGGTGCAGTCTTTGCCGACGGCAAAGCGTGCGCGCACGATGACATACGACGATACAGCAGATAAGGCATACCTGGTGACGGCGGAGTTTGGACCGGCACCGGCCGCCACGGCAGAGAATCCGCGTCCACGGCCGACGGTGGTGCCAGGGAGCTTTACGGTGCTTGTGGTAGGACGATAAAGCAAGTGGACAGGGAAGAGTCAAAGGCAAAACGGCGCATCCTTTAGGGTGCGCCGTTTTGCTGTTCCCTGTAACCTGTAATCTGTCACCTGCTTATGAAGATAGTTCTGGCCATTGTCGCGCTGGTAGTGATAGCTGCGAGTATCTATGCCGATTACAAGTGGCGGCGGTGGATGGCGTCGCGGAAGCGGGAGCGTGACCAGGACGCATTTCGGCGGTGAAAGGTTTTTCCCCCGGTCTCTTGCCGGGACCCCGGCGAGTGGCCTTTGCTCACTGGGGTGGCTTGGTCCCTGTTTTTTCGTTCGCTACAATCATAAGAGGGAGCCGTCCAATCGACATGGTTCGTAACACTGGATTTTTTCAACGCGTGAATGTGCGCCTTGCGGGCGCTTTTGTTTTTGCCGCCTTCGTGGCGGGTGGTTCTTTGGCTCGGGCGCAGTTTTCAGCGCCCCCTACTACGACGCAGGTGCATGATGCCTCGGCGCTGAAGCCGCCGGCGGGCGCGCACGTGGCGATTGTGGAGTTTGAAGATATGGAGTGCCCGGATTGCGCGCGGGCGAACCCGGTGTTGAGAGATGCCGCGGAGAAGTACGGCATTCCCTGGGTGCGGCATGATTTTCCGCTGCCGTTTCACCCGTGGAGCTTCCAGGCTGCGGTAAATGCCCGCTGGTTTGATGAGAAGGCCGGCAGGAAGGTGGGCGATGCCTATCGCGATGAGGTTTTTGCCAACCAGCCTCAGTTTGGTGAGGACCCCGGCAAAATGACGGCCTTTACGCAGCAGTTTGCCAAGGAGCATGGACTGGCGTATCCGTTTGCCGTTGATCCGCAGGGGAAGTATACGGCGCTGGTAAAGGCGGATTATGCGCTCGGCCAGCGGATTGGCATTGAGCACACGCCGACGATCTGGGTGGTGACTTCGAATTCCAAGGGTGCGCCGTTTGTCGAAGTGGTGGACCGCTCGAAGCTGTACCAGTTGATCGACCAGGCGATTGCGGATACCAAGAGTGCGGGGCCGGTACACGCCAAAAAGTGAACAAGTGAAAGTAAAAACGGCGCATCCATCTGGATGCGCCGTTTGATTTTGGTGTAGGAGTTACTACGAAATCTGCACCAGGCCGCCGTGGCCGGGAGAGATTTCGCTGGTCTGCGGGGCGCGCCAGTGGTCGATGTGGCTGATGCGGTGCACACAGCCGATGGTGCAATTCGGTGAGCAGCTCTTCGCGGTCAGGAACTCGCGCTTGACGTCCTCGCGGGTGTAATTCGCCAGCGGAACGCCGGGGAAGCCGCGCTGCTGGCTGCAATAGTGCACCAGACCGTCTTCGCAGATGTAGAGATAGCGCGAGCCGGCACGGCAGCGCCAGTCATTGGGCTGGCCCTTGGCAATGGCTTCCTGAAACTTGTCGAACTGCGCGTAGTTGGTCTTCTTGCGGTTCTGCATCGCGAAGTAGACCTCGGACTCTGCCGGATTGAGCGGCTTGAGCTGCCCATCGCCGTCGTGAATAATCCCAATCGTCGACTCAAATCCCAGCTCCAGCGCCCGCTTCGAGATGGTGAGCGCGTCCTGGGGGTCCTTGAAGCCGCCGCCGACAACGGAGTTGATGTTCACGTGGAACTCGGCGTGGTCGGCCAGCATCTGCAGCTTCTTATCCAGCACCTTCAGCGACTTCTTCGACACATCGTCAGGGTTGATGTTGTCGATGGAGATCTGCATGTGGTCGAGCCCGGCGCGGTTCAGCCGCTCGATGCGCTCGACATTGAGCAGGTAGCCGTTAGTAATCATGCCGGCGATAGCGCCATGCTTGCGGATGCGGGCGATGATCTGGTCGAGGTCGGGGTGCGTAAGCGGCTCGCCGCCGGAGATTCCCACCATAGCCGTACCTAGCCGTCCCAGGTGGTCGATGCGCCGCAGCATCTCGTCGGTAGGGACGGGCGGGGAGACTTTGTCGTACTCGTTGCAGTAGGTGCAGCTCAGGTTGCAGAAGCGTGCGGGAACGATTTGTGCGAGGACCGGGTGATCGGTGGAGGCGAGCGCTCGCGCGACCATGGCGTATTCGCGCGCTTTGCGCGCGGCTGCCTTGGCACGTCCTCGGATCGTGTCTCGCTGTCTTGTAGCCATCTCTTCTATTTTAGAGGATTTTGGGAGGATTTGGTCGCAAGAAGGTCGTTAGGAAAGCGGACGTCCCTCTAGTACCTCAAAAGCGAGATCTGAGTGGGATCAATTCTTTAGACGAGCTATGTAAATTAACTCTTCGATTGCTGTTCGTGCACCAGATCTGATCCTTTCAAGTTCAGGACGAACTGCGTTGACTCGTCTATTGTGAGCAGAGCGATCACCATGCTCCTTAATTTCTTTAAGCGCATTTTTTGCTTCTCTGCCGAGACCTAGTCCCCTATCACCACAGGCTTTATCCACAAGAGTTCCAAGCATGAAAAAGTTATGATCCGAATCCTTGATCTCATCTTCGCGTCCAAGCTTCTCATATGCCTCAATAATCAGGGTTTCAGCTAGCCTACGAAGCATCACCGCAGCGGCATCGTAAAACCTTTGCTCCCAGCAACCGCAGAGTTGTATCGCAACCTTTTCGATATAACCACGTGTTCCTTTCCAAATTTGATCTGGAATGTATGCGGAGGACAAATCAACTATCGGTCGGTCCTCTGAGTTGCCTACTAACTGCCGGACTCTTTCGGTGCGGCCCGCCTTTATTTGAAAACGATCTCCTACAGTAATCACGTCAGCGGCTCTTTTTAAATCTTTCTGGAGTTGCGCTCGATTTGGATTACCAATACGTAATTCGGTCATTTTCTTGCTTAGACCATATGCAGTGAGGCCAGGTGTGCCAATTTGTGCTTCATTCCAGAGAATCACGATTGCTTTTTCGCACGCTGTGAGATTTGAATGCGCCAGTGCGCTTTGTAATTCCGAATCCGTCATTCTGCCTCCCCATCTACTGTTGTGCGTACCTTAGAAACACGGCGTCTTGTGTTGCTAGGTTTCCATTTTCCTTCAACTGAGTTATCCAGGATTTCGTTGACGATTTGCTCTGCGCGTTGTTCCGCGTGGAAGTCTAGGGAAAGATCATCTCCATCACGGACGATGCCCTTGTCTGCGGCAATCGCTCCACGAGTATTTCCGTCATAGCAGCGATATTTTTGGAGCCACGGTGTTATAACGTGCCTTGAAGAAACAGTCGTTGCCTCAGTCAGCTTTTGCGCAGACCAAATGAGAACATGGACCAAGCGAATTGCAGCATCATTGGCGCTCTTCGCTTTCAAGTCACGCACTGTCAGCAAAATCTCACCAGCCTGAGATAGCTTTGCGATACCCGCAATTTCTCCCGTTCGTTCTGCTCCATCTACGCGGGGTGTCCCGCGTTGCGCGGAAGCTGTGCCGCCCATGGAGTTCGAAAGTCCCAAATGTTTAGCGACTAGCCAATTAACAATTCGTGTTCGTGCTGTGTCGTCCGAAATTGAACTGAGCGCATCGTCGATATTTCGCATACATTCAAGCTCGTCCATACCAAGGCTCCTTAGCTAGCACTAGACCATGTAATGTATTTTATGTCAATGCTATTTTTGTACAAAAAAATATATATGATGATTTTCCTATATTTATAGCTAAATCAAGTGCATTTTTTTATGAGTGAAGTGTATTCGATTAGTTGAATCAATTAGAGCGTTTCGGAAATTTAGTACGAACGGAAATGAGAGGAGGCTCGGTTGTATTAATAAATATATTATTTACTTATATTTACTGTATAAGTTTCCTGCCGGAAAGTGGTCATTCCCAACGCTTCTCTGGCGACGCCTTTCCGATACTTGCATATATATATTATGCAGATAAAGTACTTAGGGTATTATTTATACATATATTCCTTATTTTGTTGCAAATAGATATCAATACATGTGTATATGTTGAGTTGCTATGTGAATGAACATATTTCAATTGATTGGTGTATGACGGAAATATGGTACGGATGAGGCAACGGTTAAATTGGCCTCGAAAGATATATCTGTTAAGAATTCATCGAGGTACATAACGGTGTTAGAAGGTTTCATTAGTTGCTCCGCGTCTTGTTTTACGGCGCGAATCGTTGCGATGCTACATTGAATTGGTTCTTTCATTCTCCTCGGTCGGAGTTCTACTACTTGCACCGTGTGCGCTCGCTGATTCGCTCCTTTCTTCTTTTTTCTGCTGCTTCTTCTCTGCTTCATGCTTCCTCGCATGTTTATCCGGTTCCAGTGCCGCAGGAGATGCGGTCTTCGGCTTTTACTGTCACGGTGGATGGGAAACCGGTGGATGTGGCGCATGCTGCCGCCAGCTATGAGTTTGTGAACTTCGACATTACCGGGCCGGTCGACGTGGAGATTACTGCGGCTGAGGCGGGGTTTTGGGATAAGGGTGTAGATATTGAGCCGTGGCGGTTGGGGCTGAGGGCAGTCCGGCATGGGCAGACGATTCGGTTTCGGTTGACGGGGCCGGAGAAGATTGCGATTAGCAGGCCGCGGGACTTTTTGAATCATGCCGCCATGCTGTTTTTGTTTGCGGGGTCGCCGCCTCCGAAGGCTCCGAAAGGGCCGAATGTGAAGACCTATTCTGCCGGCGTGTATCACGAGAGCATCAATCCGAAGAGCGGGGACACAATTTATCTCGAGCCCGGTGCGTTTGTTTTTGGGAGCATCAACTTCTGGCAGGTCAGCAATGTGAAGGTGATGGGGCGCGGGACGGTTGTATATGAGGGCAAGCAGAATCCCGATGCCGACGAAGGATGGATGTCGAAGCCGGATTGGCACTGCATTGATTCCCTCCAGGCGCACAACATTGAGGTCGATGGCGTGACGTGCGTGCTGCGGGCGCGGACGTGGTCGATCCAGATGAAGGACTCGGACGGGTTTGTGTATGACGATTTGCGCGTGGTGGGCGGGAATCCGGGGAATGCGAACCAGGATGGGATGGACTGGCTGGGCACGAGCAATGGGGTGGTGAGGAACTCATTCTTTCGCGCCTCCGATGATGTGATTGCGCTGATTGGGAACTGGGACGGGTATGACGAGGCTTCCATGCGAAGGCCGGGACCGGATGTGCACGACATTCTTGTCGAGAACAGCGAGCTTTCCACGAGTATTTCGAACGTGGTGCGGCTAGGGTGGCCGGAGAAGATTTTTAACTCGCGGAATGTTACGGTGCGGAACTCGGATGTGCTGCACAGCGGGATTGGCACGTGCGGCGGGCACAACTTCAGCCTGATTGATGTGTGGGGTGCAAATGGCGCGAAGGGCCTGCATGAGAATGTCCAGTTTGAGAACGTGTTTCTGGACAACTGGTACGCGCTGTTGCAGCTGGAGCAGGAGGAGCCGGCGCTGCGGAACTTCACGTTCAAGAACATCTGGGTACTGGATCAGCCGCCAATGGCGGAGTCCACGATTAAGGGCGATGTGGCGGGCGTGGTGCTGGACAACGTGAAGTATGGGCAGAAGGTGGCGGCGGGCGATGCCGACATTCCGCTGGAGGTCGATGCGGCGGAGAAGCCCAAGTTTGTGAATAGCGCGAAGGACGGCAAGGGGCCTGTCGCCGCCTTTACCGTGGACACTCCGGTGATTGCCGTGGGGCAGAAGGTTACATTCGAGGCAGCCAGGTCCGGACACACCGATTATTTATGGCGGTTTGGGGATGGGACTGAGGAAAAGGGACGAAAGGTGACCCATGTGTTCACAGATTCAGAGGGAACGGATCTGGATGGAGCGCATGGGGCAGGACGGTTTCGCGTGTTGCTCCAAGCAGCGAGCAAGGATGTGATGGTAAATGGAACGCCGCAGCAGGACTGGGCCTCGCAAGGTGTCGTGGTCGTTTCGAAGTGGATGGATGCGGATTCCGTTGCGGCGCAGACGCCCGGGTTAATGGTGCCGGGGCTGGCATATCGGGTCTATCCGGGGGAGTGGGTCGAGCTGCCGGATTTGAAGAATGCGATGGCGCTGGCAGCGGGAGATTCGGCGGGGCTTACTGCGAATACGCGCGGGTTTACCAAATTTGTGGTGGCATGGGATGGCTATCTCGACATTCCGGCCGATGGCGGATACACCTTTCACCTGATGGATCGCGACGGCGCCCGCCTCGTGATTGACGGCGTTGAAGTCGCGCGCACCGGCCCGCCGTTCTCAAACGTCTGCGGCACGCCCGGAAACGCGCTGCGGTATGAGCGCGGAGAGCTCGGTTTGCGTGCCGGCAAACATTTGCTCCACATCGAGGGTCTGCACAACGTGAGCGAGGGCATGCCGCGGGTATTGTGGGAAGGGCCTTCCCTGCCGGTGGTGGATATTCCAGTGGCGGCCTTCAGCCATGTAAAGCAGGATATTCTCACCACCCGGTGACTTTCCCGGCCAATGACTGACTCTGGGGCCTGTTTTTCCTGGTTCACAATCTTCCTGTCTTTGCCTGTGGAAAACCATTGTCAAGCCCCTAGCGCGAAAATATTTTCTAATCCCTTTGTCATCAACAAAAATTTTCCCCAAAACTTTGCGGTCAATTATGCCTCTTTATGCCAAACTAAAAATAAGCAGAAAGAACGGCCCGATTGCGTCAGCAATCGGGCCGTTCTGTTTTTACCACCAAGAAAGGATCAGGTAATGCAGCCAGTACCCGGCACAATCCACTGTCCCCTGCACCCGGTATCCTGCACCCTGTCCTTCGCACAGTTGCACAGTTCCGGAATAAAGAAACTGCACAGTCCCTGTGCAATCGTCTCTAACCATTACAAAACAAACAGCCTCGGAATGTGCCCCACTGTGCCGAACGCGCGAATCTTACACCGGCAGCGGATTTCGCTCCGTCCAATTGCGCTGGTGCCAGTAAGGGTAAGGCGGCTGCACGGCAGAGGCTTCGTCAAGCCTGGCGACCTGTTCTGCCGTAAGGTTCCAGCCGATAGTCCCGAGATTTTGCTTGAGCTGCTCTTCGTTGCGGGCGCCGAGAATGATGGAGCTGACCGTGGGACGCTGCAGCAGCCAGTTCAGGGCGATCTGCGGAACAGTCTTGCCGGTTTCGGCAGCTACGGCGTCAAGTGTATCCACAACTTTGTAGAGATATTCGTCCGGCATCTGCGGGCCGGGGTCGGCGCCTTTGTGCAGACGGCTGACTTCAGGCAGTGGAGTCCCACGGCGGATTTTGCCGGTAAGGCGGCTCCAGCCAAGCGGGCTCCAGATGAGCGCGCCGACTTTTTCTTCCGTGCCGAGCGGCATCAGCTCCCATTCGTAGTCACGGCCGACGAGGGAGTAGTAGACCTGGTGGGCAGAGAAGCGGGTCCAGCCGTAGCGGTCCGCGACTCCCAGCGACTTCATCAGCGCCCACCCGGAGAAATTCGACGCGGCGGTGTAGCGCACTTTACCTTCGCGAACAAAGTCATTGAGGGTCTGCTGGGCTTCTTCGATGGGAGTGAGGGCATCGAAGCCGTGGAGATGATAAATGTCGATATGATCGGTCTGCAGGCGGCGAAGCGAGTCTTCGAGAGCACGGCGCAGATGGTAGCGCGAGGAGCCTTTGTCGTTGGGACCGGCGCTGGTGGGAAAGAAAGCCTTAGTCGAGATGAGTACCTCGTCGCGGCGGCCTTTGAGCGCTTCTCCAAGGATAGTTTCGGAGGCGCCATCAGAATATCCATTGGCCGTGTCGAAGAGGTTGATGCCCGCTTCGAGCGAGATGTCGACGATCTTCTTTGCGCCGGCAACGTCGGTGTTGCCCCATTGGCTGAAGAACTCGTTGGTGCCGCCGAAGGTGGCAGCGCCAAAGCTGAGAGCGGAAACTTTGAGGCCTGAGCCTCCGAGAAGACGGTATTCCATGGGTGCTTGGATGGTTGTGAAGGCAAAGGGGATGCAGGATTCGTGTTGGGCTTGGAGCTTGCGTGTGCTTGAGGCTGCGGCGGTGAAAGGGCGTTTAGACTAAAGAAAGTATGAGCACATTGAAAGCTGTGCGCGGGACGCGGGATTTGTTGCCGCCGGAGACTGCGCTTTGGAACAGGATTGAGGCTACGGCGCGCGCTGTTTTTGCGCGATACAACTTTGGCGAGATTCGTACGCCGGTCTTTGAGGATACGGCTCTGTTTGCCCGCGGTGTGGGCGAAGAGACGGATATTGTCTCGAAGGAGATGTATACGTGGGAGGATCGCGCGCGGGCGGCTAGCGAAAAGGCACAGTCGCTGACGCTGAGGCCGGAGAACACGGCTGGCGTAGTGCGCGCCTACATTGAGCACAAGCTGGGCGAGACAGGGAATCTGCAGAAGCTCTACTACATTGGGCCGCAGTTTCGGCGCGAGCGTCCGCAGAAAGGGCGCTACCGGCAGTTTTCGCAGATTGGCGCGGAGGTGATTGGGCCGGCTTCGGCTGGGTCGGAGTCGCCGCTGCGGGATGCGGAAGTGCTGGAGATGCTGGCTACGCTGCTGGATGAGCTGGGGATTACGGGGTGGGTGCTGAATATCAACTCAGTGGGGTCTTCGACGGACCGGGCGCGGTATAACGAGGTGCTGCGCGAGGCGCTCAAGGATGTTGCGCCGAAGATGTGCGTGGATTGCCAGCGGCGGGCGGTGACGAATCCACTACGAGTGCTGGATTGCAAGGTACCGGAGGACCAGCATTATATTGAGGCGTTGCCGAAGATTGTGGACTCGCTGGATGAGGAGTCGAAGAAGCACTTTGCGGCGGTGACGGCGGCTCTGGATGCTGCCGGGGTGCCGTATGTGCGGAATCACCGGCTGGTGCGCGGGCTGGACTACTACACGCGGACGACGTTTGAGTTTACGCATGGCGGGCTGGGTGCGCAGAATGCGCTGCTGGGCGGCGGGCGGTATGACGGGCTGAGCGAGGCGATTGGCGGGCCGAAGGCTCCGGGGATTGGCTTTGCGATGGGCGAGGACCGGCTTGTCCTGACCTTGCAGGCGCAGGAGGCTGCTGCGGCTGAAAAGGTGGATGCTTATATTGCTCCGCTGGGTGAGAGTGTGAATGCTGCGGCGCTGGCGCTGGCGCGGGAGTTGCGGCGGGATGGGCTTGGCGTGGAGTTGGGCGATGGAAGTTTCCGGCTGAAGAAGAGCTTTGAGGCGGCGGATAAAGCGGCACGGCGCATCGTCATTCTGGGCGAAGATGAGCTGGCATCCGGTATTCTGACTGTCAAGGACTTCGCTACCGGTACACAGACCAAGGTTCCGCGTGCGGAACTGGCGGAGTTTTTGCGCAAGCCTGCTGGCGAATAACAACAAGGACAACGTTGTGCTCGATTTTTTAGGGAATCTCGAACGGACGCACCGGTGCGGCGAGCTGCGCGCTGCCGATGCTGGCAAAGAAGTTGTCGTGATGGGCTGGGTGAACCGGCGGCGCGACCACGGAAACCTTATCTTTCTTGACCTGCGCGATCGCTCGGGGATAGCCCAGGTGGTGCTGGATCACGACTTGACGCCGGAGGGGCACAAGAAGGGCGAACAGGTGCGGCCGGAGTATGTGGTTGCGGCTGTGGGCAAGGTACGGCTGCGCGATAAGGATGCCATCAATCCCAAGATGGAGACGGGCGAGATTGAGATTGAGGCGACAGAGCTGCGCATGCTCAATGACACGCGGCTGGCTCCGTTTTCTCCGGCGGAAGAGGCGATTGCGAACGAAGAGACACGGCTCAAATACCGCTACATTGATCTGCGGCGCGCCGAGATGCAGAAGAACTTCTGGCTGCGGCATGAGATTACGCTCGCGATTCGCGAGAGCCTGAGCAAGCAGGGGTTCCTGGAGATTGAGACGCCGATTTTGAACAAGTCGACGCCGGAGGGGGCGCGGGATTTTCTGGTGCCGAGCCGCGTGAATCCGGGGATGTTTTATGCACTGCCGCAGTCGCCGCAGATCTTCAAGCAGATTTTGATGATCTCGGGGTTTGACCGGTACTTCCAGATTGCCCGTTGTTTCCGCGATGAGGATCTTCGCGCGGATCGGCAGTTGGAGTTTACGCAGGTTGATCTTGAGATGAGCTTTCCCCGGCAGGAGCATGTCTTTGCCGTGGTGGAGCAGTTTCTGAAGGCTGGGTTTGCTGCGGCAGGTGTGGATTTGCCGACGCCATTTCCGAAGATTACGTATGACGAGTCGATGAAGCAGTTTGGCTCAGACAAGCCGGATATGCGGCTGCCGGGGTTGACCGATGTGCGGGCTGCGTTTACGGATGAGCAATTGGCGACGCTCAATATTGACCAGGCGTTGCCGGTGGTGGCCTTCCGTATTCCGAATGTAGGCGAGCTGAGCCGCAAGGAGCGCGAGGATAATCATCCGCTCTTTGATTTGAAGAAAGGCGCGAAGTTTATTGATGACTTCAAGCGGCTGGCGAAGGGGTTTCCTGAGTCGGCGGTGAAGGTGCGCGAGCTGGCGGGTGCGGCGGACGAAGATTTCGTCATTATTGTCGCCGGCGATCCGGCGCATCACATCAAGGCGAGCGATACGAAGTTTCCGGGGCGGTTGTCGGAGCGCGAGATTAACGTCTACGCGGCTGCGGGAAACTTCCGTTCGGAGCTGGCAAAGAAGTATGCAGACCGACACAAAGCTTTTCAGGTGACGGAGCAGGTGGTTGCTGCTGCGGACCCGAAGAGTGGCAAGTTGATTGATGGCTCGAAAGCGTTCCAGCCGATCTGGATTGTCGACTTTCCGATGTTTGAGTACGAGGTGGCAAGCGCGAAGTGGGTTCCGGCGCACCATCCATTTACGGCTCCGCATGAGCACGATATGCCGAATCTTGTTTCCGACCCGGCCAGCGTGCGCGCGAACTGTTACGACTTGGCAATGAACGGGCTGGAGCTGGGATCGGGGTCGATTCGTATTCATCGCAAGGATGTGCAGCAGGTGATCTTCCAGTCGCTGGGCATTGGCGAGGAAGAGGCCAAGGCGCGGTTTGGGTTCTTTACGGATGCGCTGGAGTATGGCACACCGCCGCACGGAGGTATTGCGCTGGGGCTTGACCGTATTGTGATGCTGCTGGCGGGTGCGCCGAGTCTGCGCGAGGTGATTGCTTTCCCGAAGACGGCGAAGGCACTGGACCTGATGGCCGAGGCTCCGACCACGGTGACGGATGCGCAGTTGAAGGAGCTGCATATCCGGGTGGCATTGAAGAGTTAAGGGCTGCTTGTTTGCGTGAAGAAGGGCGCGGCCAAGCCGCGCCCTTCTATTTGCTGCGTGCAGGCTTACTCGCCGGTGATGGTGCCTTCTTCTTCCTCGCCCTCGACGCTGATGCGGAGGCGGCGGAGCCAGTCGCGGTCGTTTTTGGTGAAGGAGGTGGCTTCTTCGCCTTCGACGGTTTCCTCTTCGTCGCCTGCGGTGACTTCATTGAGGCCGATGGTGGCTTCGAGCATCAGCAACACGTCGAAGCCCTGCTTGCGGATGTCCTGGACGACGCCGGCAATCTGTTCGCTTTCAATCACCGACTCGTGAATTGCCTCCCCCAGTTGTTGAATCAATTCGCGCAGACGTGAAGTCAAAGGGTACCTCCAGGGGCGGCGGCCGGTTTTTGGAATCTCCGGCTAGCGGCGTGGGATTCCTCTACAGTAATTCGACGGCGACGGGAGGGCAACTGAAAGCAGGCGCGAATTCTGGAAAAACGGGTTGCAAAATCTTGCATTGTGCACGGTTTGCATGTCGCTGAAAGTGCCGTTTGCTCTTCATTTGGTGCGGTTTGCTGTGTGTGGGCTGGCTGGTAGGATTGGAGTGAGATGAAGCCGCAGACTGTAGGACGGGTTTTAGGCACGGGACTTCGCGTGGCGGGGCGCATGGCGGGTGAAAAGCTTGCCGGCTCAGCAGAGGCGAGTACTGCTCCCAGTCCGGCTCCGGCTGCACAGGCGGCAGCCGGTTCTGCGCAGCAGGTGGGCCGAAATGCGCGGCGTGCTGGCGGAAGCGTGGCGCGTGGCGTGGGCGGCTTTTTGCGGCCATTCGGTCGCGTGGGCGGAACTGTCTTTCTGGAAGTTGCGGGCACCTTCTTTTTGCTGTTTGTGCTGGTCTTTGGGCAGATGGCGTGGCGGCTGCGGGCGGGCTATGCCGCTGGGCCAGATCATGCGAAATTTGTGGCTGCTGTCGTGCTGATGGCGGTGTTTGCGTACCTCAGCGTAAGCTCTTTCTGGCGCGCACGGAAGCGGTAGCCCGTGGCGCACAGACTCGTGTATAGGGGCCTGTCTCTATCCTTGGCTGAACAACTCCAGGCGTGAGGGTCCACCCGGTGGTTTAGAACACAGGCAATGGAGACAAGTTGCCTACTTTTCAGTTTCCCGGGCTGGACTGGCGGAAGCGCGGGGCGATGGCGTAATTTAACTGGACAATCACGATGACGGCGATGGAGAGCCAGGTGCGGTAGAAGCAGAGCGCGGCGCCGGCGGCGTAGAGCGACTGCGCGATCGTGATTCGGCGGCAGATGCTGTGGCGGATTTCGCCGGGGGTATCTTCTTTAACGAGATTGGCGCGGACGGCGTGCATCCAGCTCCAATAAAGTGTGGCGCCGAGGGCGAGGATGTTGAGCCAGTAGATGCCGATAGCGAGTTTGTATGTGATGAATTCGGCGAGCAGGCGCGTGGAGAACGGTACGAGCGTGACGACGAAGAGAAAACCGAGGTGAATCCAGGTGAGGTCGCGCGTGCCGCGGGCGATGTGGTTGAGCTGTGTTTGCTGGCCTGCCCAGAAAATGCCGAGGGTGAGGAAGCTCATGCCGTAGGTGATCCACTGCGGGGCTAATGCGGCGAGAGCGTGAATCAGCTCGCTTTCCGAGTGGATTTGTTCGGCTGATGGGATGTGGAGATCGAGAACGAGGAGCGTCATGGCGACAGCGAAGATGCCATCGCTGAGTGCTGCGAGGCGCTCGAGACTGCGGCCTTGAATGAGGTTGTAGAGCGTCGGCATTACGCCTTAGTTATACCAGTGGCTTGGGCGGTTTGCGGAAGAGGCGCCAGATGCCGAGCCCGATGGCGATAATGCCGAGGCCATAGAAGGGCCAGACGGTTTGATGCGTGTGGATGATCCAGCCGCGATAGATAACGAAGACGCCAGCGGCGATGAGAAGGATGCCGCGAAAGAGGTTCATTGCGTGGTGGCTCCCGGTTTGTGTTTCTACCATCCTACTCGCTGATATTTGGCTGGCGTATAGATTGACCCTGCCGGGCTTGGCTCCCTATCGTGGAAGAAGAGAGGATTTTGAAGAATGACGACCCCCGCTACGACTGAACCTGTTTCGACCGCACAGGCGCTTAAAAAGACCGCACTGAATGCCAGGCACCGCGAACTGAAAGCCCGGATGGTGGACTTTGGCGGGTGGGATATGCCTGTCGAGTATCCGGCGAATGGCGGCGGGCTGATTGCCGAGCACGTGGCTGTGCGGACGGGCGTGGGGCTGTTTGATGTGAGTCACATGGGCGAGATTCAATTTCGCGGGCCGGGGTCGCTGGCGGCGGTGCAGCAGGTTTCGATGAATGACGCTTCGAAGCTGAAGGATGGGCAGGCGCACTACTCGGCGCTGCTTACGCCAGTGGGTACATTTGTGGATGACATCCTTGTGCATCGGCTGGGGGAGAATGACTATCTACTGGTGGTAAATGCGGGGACTACGGAGAAGGATTTCGCGTGGATTCGCAAGCAGGTGGGGACGTTTCCGGGGATTCACATCAGTGATTATTCGCCCCACTACTCGCAGATTGCTGTGCAGGGGCCGCGAGCGCTCGAGACGCTGCAGAAGCTGACGAAGACGGACCTGGCTCCGATTAAGAACTACTGGTTCACATGGGGTACAGTTGCGGGGATTCCGAATGTGCTGATTGCACGGACGGGGTACTCGGGTGAGGACGGATTTGAGATTTATATTCCGAGCGATGTGGCGACGACCGAGAAGGCTTGGGATGCGCTGATGGAAGCCGGGGCGGAGTTTGGGATTCGACCTTGCGGACTGGGGGCGCGGAATACGCTGCGGCTTGAGTCTGGCATGAGTCTCTATGGGCATGAGATTTCGGAAGAGATCAATGTGCTGGAGGCTGGACTGGATCGGTGGCTGAAGCTCGATAAGGATTCGTTTATTGGTAAAGAGGCACTTGAGGCGGTAAAGGCTGCGGGGCCGAAGCGGAAGATTGTGGGCCTTGAGATGATTGATCGCGGGATTGGGCGCGATGGGTATCCAGTGCTTTCGCTGGATGGCGCGGAAATTGGTGTTGTCACGTCCGGGTCGCCTGCGCCGTTTTTGAAGACGAATATTGCTTTGGCGCTGGTTCCGGCGGACGTGGCTGCGAGCGGAACGGATGTATTGGTGCAGGTACGGGCGAACCAGGTGCGCGCGAAGCAGGTTCCGATTCCGTTTTACAAGCGGCCGAAAAAGTAAAAACGCTACGTAATAGAGTGTCGGGAGAGTATGCAGCTAACGCCGGGCAGAATGCTCTACATTGTCGATCTGGTTGGTACTCTGTTGTTTGCCATTGAAGGCGCGTCAGCGGCAATCACAGGCAAGCTGGATTTGCTGGGATTGATGGTTCTGGCGTTTGCTACAGCGCTTGGCGGAGGCATCATTCGCGATGTGCTGCTGGGGGCAACGCCACCGAGTGCGCTACGCGACTGGCGATATCCGACGATTGCCTTTGCGGGTGCTGCGATTGTCTTCTTCTTCCATCAATTTGTGCAAGAAACTCCGGCACAGCTCATCATGGTTCTCGATGCGGCCGGGCTTGCGCTGTTTGCTGTCTCCGGAACAGAGAAGGCATTGCTGCGCGAAATGTCGCCGCTGGTGGCGGTTTTGCTTGGGGGCATTACCGGCGTTGGCGGTGGCACGATCCGCGACGTTCTGCTGGCCCGCGTGCCGAATGTGCTGCATGCCGATGTGTATGCGACGGCAGCACTGGTCGGGGCGGCGACGATGGTTTTGTGCCGCAGGCTGGGATTGACGGATACGCAATCGGCGTTTGTGGGCGGTGTGGTCTGCTTTGCGCTGCGTGTTGTCAGCGTGTGGCGGCACTGGAATCTGCCAGTGGCAGCTTAGCTGCTGTGCGCGTTGCACTTGAGCACGCCGAGGTATGTGCTCCATGGTCCTACGGAATCACGGTACTGGTACGCCAGAATGCGCGAGATCTGGTGCAGGTGAGTCATGTCGTGTACGGCCCATGAAGAGAGCAGTTGCGAGAGCGTGACTGTCCCGAGCGCGGGGTGAAGGCCGCGCAGTGCCAGCCTGGCGGAATCGAGATGCTGGGTGCGCAATTCTTCGATGTTCGCAGCACGCAGGCGCGCAAATTCATCGAGAAGCGCCGGGAGAGTTGCATCCTTACTCTCTTTGAGGTGCGCGAAGCGGTCCAGCGGATCGAAGGCGCGGGTTTCGCCGAATTCGAGAATGCGTTGGGCGCGGGCCAGAAAGTCAACGCGCTCGCAATGGACGAGATGGCCAATAACTTGCGTGGCTGTCCACGAGTCGCCGCCTTCATTGCTGTGCGTCCATGTTCCGGGCAGGTCGCGCAGCAATGCATTCAGTGCCATAGGCGTGCGGGAGAGCAAAGCGAAGGCCTGATTCAGGTCAAATTCCATCCCATACCTCTTGCGACCAACGGGAGCACCACGAATGCGCGTGGCGGCCCGTGAGGGCCGCGGCTGCTGCATGCAATGCCTCACACCTGCATGATTTCGGCTTCTTTTTTCCTGGCCATCTCTTCGATGCGCTTGATTTCTTCGTCGGTGAGCTTCTGGATCTCTTCGAGGGCGCGCTTTTCCTCGTCTTCGCTGATCTTCTTGTCCTTGGCGAGCTTCTTGAGGGTGTCATTGCCATCGCGGCGGACGTTGCGGATGGCGGTGCGCTGCTCTTCGAGGATCTTGTTGAGATGCTTGACGACGTCGCGACGGCGCTCCTCGGTCATGGGAGGAATGGGCAGGCGGATGACCTTGCCGTCGGATTGTGGATTGAGCCCGAGATCCGAGGTCTGGATGGCCTTTTCAATCTCTTTGAGAACAGTCGGATCCCAGGGCTGGATAACAATGAGCTGTGGCTCAGGCGTGGAGACCTGGCCGAGCTGCGAGACGGGCGTGGGCGTGCCGTAGTAGTCGACCTTGACCTGGTCAAGCATGTGCGCGCTGGCACGGCCGGTGCGGATGGAGCCAAGGTTGGACTGGAAGCCGGAGACGGCTCCTTCCATGCGGCGTTTCACGTCCGCGGAGAGATCTTTAAGCGCCGGAATGCCGGCCATTGCTGAGACTGCCATGGTTCTTTCCTCGCAAAGTGCTTGAACCTGCTTCATTCCCCATCAGCATAGTGATGGCAGGTGTATGAGCCCCGCCTTGTTGTTGGGGCTCATACATGCGCTGGTTGGTCCCGAGGCATGAATGAAGCCGGTTGATGTTGCCAATGGGTATTTTACAACTGCGCGACGATGGGATGGGCAGACGATAGATTACGCGAGCACGGTGAAGCCGGTAGATTCGGCCTGTTCGTGGGCGTGGTAGCTTGATCGCACCAGTGGGCCGCTTTCTACGTGGCGGAAGCCCATCTTCAACGCTTCGGTTTTCAGGTCGGCGAATTCGCGCGGGGTGTAGAGGCGCGTCATGGGCAGGTGGTTGCGCGAGGGGCGCAGGTACTGGCCGATGGTGAGGATGTCGCAGTTTACCGAGGCTAGGTCGCGGAAGACTTCCAACAATTCACTTGTTTCTTCGCCGATACCTACCATTACTCCGGATTTTGTGCAGCCTTCGGGGTTGAGCTCTTTCGCGTAGCGCAGAAGTTCGAGAGTGCGTTCGTAGCGTGCTCCCGAGCGGACGGCGCGGTAGAGGCGCGGGACCGACTCGGTGTTGTGGTTCAGGATTTCGGGACGCGCTTCTACTACGGTGCGAATGGCTTCGTGATTTCCCTGGAAGTCGGGAATGAGGACTTCTACACCGCAGCCGGGGGCTTGCTTACGGATTTCTTCGATGACCATCGCGAAGGCGCGGGCGCCGCCGACCAGATCATCGTCGCGGTTGACGCTGGTGATTACGGCGAACTTTAGCTCCAATGCGGCGACGGCTTCGGCTACGCGGCGGGGCTCGTCGAAGTCGATGGGCTCGGGGCGGCCTTTGGGTACGGCGCAGAAGCCGCAGCGGCGCGTGCAGAGGTTGCCAAGCATCATGAAGGTTGCGGTCTGGTGGTTCCAGCACTCGCCGATGTTGGGGCATTGCGCGGATTCGCAGACGGTGTGCAGGTTGAGCGAGCGGGCCAGCCGCTTGAGGTTGTGGTAGTTGTCACCGAGCGGGGCGCGGACCTTGAGCCAATCGGGCTTGGGCGCGGGGAGCGGGCGGGTTGTCTGAATCTGGACTAAGTCCTGCACTCTTCCATTGTACGTGGACTGTGCATGGTACTTGTTGCGTTTACAGAATTACAGAATCTGTGGCGTTTTTCGGAAGAGGAAGTTTTTGCTCTTCCGGGCTGAGTTGGCGACGTGGGCTTGAGGCCCACAGAAACACAGATTCTGTGGCTATAGGGGGGGAGGGGGTGTCTTTTCCGCCCGGAAATGAAACGGCCCGATTTCGCTTGGAATCGGGCCGTTTCTTCTGCTTATTGTTAGTGTGGCATAAAGGGGCGTAATTCACCGCAAAGTTTTTCCATACATTTGGGATTTATTTTTGGTGGGTTGGAAGGAGTGTTTTTTTGCGCGTCCGAAAACACGAACAGGGGCACCCGGATGAAATTGGCTCAACCGAAAAGCACGCGCTCAATATCCTCTGGCGGCGTGCCACCCTTGGTCGCCTCTGCCCGCATCAGGGAACATAATTCCGCGAATGCGCGCATCCCGTCCGGTTCGATAGTTTGCGTTCCGTGCTCAACGAATTTGGCAAAGGCACGGATTACTGTGGTGCTGCCATAGATTGCAATTCGTGAGCGCGCATCTGTAACAGTGATGCGTCCATCGAGTTCTTCCAGCCTGCTTCGCGCGTCTTTATTGCCGTCTGCTTGCGCTCTACCTACCCTTGCAAAGCCACGTAGGAAGTCTGCATATGCTGTGGAACGCAATTCCTGAAGATGCTTGAAGCGCTCAATACGTCGTGTCAGGAATGCACCAATGATTGCGCCAAGGCTTGCTGCTATGAATGTGAACCCAGTTTGGGTTAGAAGTTGGATGGTATTCATATTTACCTCAGTTCTGCTAACAGATTCACCTGTTTATACACATCCATGAAATCTCCATGATAGAGACCTCTCTAATCAAGACAAAAGCAACTGCAGATCCTTCGACTCCGATCAGGATGACATTTTCATCTGTTGTGGCGGAACTGCGATTACGCGGCGCTCAGATAGAGAAATCTGGCGAGGAAGAGGATGGCGAGGATGTAGAGGAGCCAATCCTGGCGGCGGATGTTGCCGGTGATAATGTGCAGCACTGCCCAGGCGATGATGCCGAAGCCGAGGCCGTTGGCTATTGAATACGTCAGTGGGATGAGGACGAGGGTCAGGAAGGCGGGGATGGCTACGAGTGGGTCGGTCCAGGTGATTTCGGTAATGGTGGCCAGCATGAGCGAGCCTACAAGGATGAGGGCCGGCGCAGTGGCTGCCTGCGGGACGATGCCGATGTAGGGAGCGAAGCCGATGGCGCCAAGAAACAAGAGTCCGGTGACGATGGCTGTGATGCCGGTGCGTCCTCCAGCGGCTACTCCGGCTGTCGATTCGACGTAACTCGTAACCGTGGATGTGCCGGTCAGGGAGCCGAAGACCGTTGCGGTTGCGTCGGCGAAGAGGATGCGGTTGAGGCGGGGGATGGAGTGATCTGCCGCGATGAGTCCGGCGCGCTTGGTTACGGCGACCAGCGTGCCGAGGTTGTCAAAGAGATCGACGAAGAAGAAGACGAAGATGATTTCGAGAATGCCTTTGCCAAGCGCTCCGCCGATGTCGAGCTGGAAGGCGGTTTTTGTGAGAGCGGAGAGATCGAAAGGCGTGCGGGTCCAGTGGGTGTAGCCGAGGGTCCACGAGAGGCCGGTCACTGTGAGGACGCCAATGAGGATGGAGCCGCGGACCTTCTTCACTTCGAGGGCGACCATCACGATGAGGCCGAGGAGCGTGAGCCAGGCAGTGGGGTTTTTGATATCGCCGAGGCCGACGAGCGTGTTGGGGTCCTTGACGACGAGGCCGGCGTGCTGCAGGCCGATGAAGGCGATAAAGAGGCCGATGCCGCTGGCCACGGCTGCGTAGAGCTCGTGCGGGATGGCGCGGAGAATCATCTGGCGGATGCCCGCGCCGGTGAGTGCGAGGAAGATTACGCCGGAGAGGAAGACCGCGCCGAGGGCCGTCTGCCAGGGGATGTGCATCTTGATGCAGACGGTGTAGGTGAAGTAGGCATTGAGGCCCATGCCGGGGGCGAGGGCGATGGGATAGCGGGCGACGATGCCCATGAGAATCGACCCGAAGGCTGCAGAGAGGCATGTGGCTGCGGTTACGGCGGGCAGAGGAAGGCCGGCATCGGAGAGGATGGCGGGGTTGACCAGCACGATGTAGGCCATCGTGAGGAACGTGGTGACGCCAGCGAGGATTTCGGTTCGCCAGTTGGTGCCGAGATGTTGGAATTCGAAATAGCCTTCGAGGCGTTTGAGCATAAGCTAGTGACCTTAGAAGACCACAGAGCGCTGCATAACCGAATAGTTTTCTCGTAAGGGGCAAATTTGTGGACACGAAAATTCGCTGGACTAGTCTCACATGATTAGTGCCCTTTGTGCTCCGGTAGCATGACTTGTTCGATCCACTCGTCGACAGTGGAGTACATTCGATGGCTCGGCCAAGGGGGCTGCTCAGCATGATGGCTCCATGTCAGGTGCACCACAACTACACGGCCATCGTGCATAGCGAATAGCACGTCATCAGCAGCGGTAGAACATCCTAGAGGGGCCAAGGGAATACCATGCAACGGATGTTCCGGTGAGAGTTCTCGCTCCAACTCAAGCAGAAAAACGCCAGCTTGGCCCGTCCCGAATTTTTCCCAAGGGTCCAAGAATCCCACGTTCAGAGGCGACATAGACAACATTTTATGCATTACGCTTTGTTTCAAAATGGATAAGTTTTGAGATCCTGTGAACGCTTAAGGTCAGCTCATTGACGGGGCAATCAACTTGTTTTTTGACTGTAATTTTTGAAGAGCGTGCTGGTACATACAATGTTCGGTGGGAGCAGTACTATGGCGAATCTTGCGGTAGTCTTTCAGTCCGGAAAAGGCCACACCAGGGCACTCGCGGACTCGATACTCAAAGGCATCAACAGCGTCGAGGGAGTAAGTGGCAGCCTTCTTGAAATCCGTGGACAAGATATTAAGGACGGGCGTTTCGCAAATGAGACCCTGATGGGGGCACTCGACAGCTGCGACGGAATCGTGTTCGGCTGTGCAACGTACATGGGGAGCGCATCGGCCATTTTCAAAGCGTTTCTTGAAGCGGCCTTCCAGCCGCGCTGGTTTGAGCAGCGCTGGAAGGACAAGATTGCTGCCGGCTTTACCAACTCTGCTTCTCAAAATGGCGACAAGCTTACAACGTTGTTCCAGCTCTCCGTTTTCGCCATGCAAATGGGAATGATCTGGGTTGGCGTTAGCGACCTTCCGGGAAACAACTGGAGCGGTGGCGCACGCAGCGACTTGAATCGATTGGGTAGCTGGGTCGGCGCGATGGGACAGAGCAATGCCGATGAGGACGTGCCCAGCATCGGCGACATCGATACAGCCGAGCGGTTGGGTGCGCGGGTTGCGGTTATTACACGGCGTTTGAAGGACGGTGTGCCGTTTGAGACGGAGCGGATGACGGAGCCGGAGTTTCGGCAGGGGAATATCGCGCGGAGAGACGCGCTAGCTGGTCGTCACGACTGAACTTCCGAGTCGCTGAGTTGGCTTCACTAGAGGAGTCAGTTGGTACATCCTGCGCGGATGGCGAATCGTGCCTGCGGCGCCGAAGGCAAGGAGGAAAACACTGCTAAACCTGCCCGTCAGCGTGGTTTTGTTTACGCAAGCGAAGGGCGAAGTCGAGCGAGCCACCCTGCAGGAGGATGGAGAAGACTACGACCATGTAAGTGGTGGCGAAGATCCAGTTGCCACCCAGCTCTTGTGGGACGGAGAGAGCGAGAGCGATGGAGAGTCCGCCGCGGAGTCCTCCCCAGGTAAGCAGTGTGATGTTGCCGTCCATGCGCTTTTGGCGGAAGAGGCGGATGAAGTAGACGCAGAGGGCGACGGCGCCGAGGCGGACGGCGTTGACGGTGAGGATGGCTGCGAGGCCGGAGCCGATGGTGGACAGGTTCAGGTTTACGGTCATTACAACCAGGCCGAGCAGGACGAAGAGCAAGGAGCTTTGCACTTCGTCGATCATGGTCCAGAACCCGTCGAGTCGTTCTTCTGCGATGCGGCCTTTGGCCCGGCGGTTGAAGTGGCGGAGCGCGATACCAGCGGCTACGGCTTCCAGCGGCGCGGAGAGATGGGCGAGGTCGGCGAGGACGTAGCCGCCGAGAGCGAGGGCCAGCGTGAGCAGGATTTCGATCTGATAGGAACTGGTGAGGCGCATGAGGAGGGAGACCAGCCATGCGAGAGCAATGCCGAGAAACATGGCTCCGCCTGCTGCGAGAATGAGCTGGCCGGCGACGGCCCATGGCGTGGGAGTGTGGCCGCGGGCGATCTCGATCATGGTGAGGAAGAGAACAGCGCCGATGCCGTCGTTGAAGAGGGATTCGCCAGCGAGTTGCGCTTGAATTGGTTTGGGCACGCCGACGCGGCGGAGCATTTCGAGCACGGCGACAGGGTCTGTGGGTGAGATGAGCGCGCCGAAGACGAGGCACTGGACCAGGGGGATATGTTGGCCGGAGAGCAGCCACATGAGCGCGGCGACGGTGAAGAAGGAGACGAGCGTGACGCCGATGGCGAGCACGGTGACGGGGAGCTTTTCTTTTGCCAGTTGATCGAGGTCCAGGAGGAAGGCTCCTGCGAAGAGCAGCAGCGGCAACATGCCGTGGAGGATGAGCGCGCCGAAGTCAATCTGGCGGGTGAGTTGCTGCATGAAGGCGTGCATGTTCGGCGCGATAGCCGAGACCCAGCCGAGAATGAGTGAGAGGGCGACGGTGAGCATCATGGTGCCGATGGTGATGGGCACGCGGAGCACGCGCGAACTGAGCCAGCCGAAGAGGGCAGCGGCAGTCACCACGACGCTGAGAATTTCGAGTGGGCTCATGGGTCCTTCGCGGATGGCGAACTGCGCCTGTGGCGCGAAAAGCATACCGCAGGGGCTAAAGCCCTGTGCTTTCCTTGGGCTCTTGATTGCCGGGGATAAATCCCCGGCCTACCTTAAAGCAACTTTGCGGCGTCCTTGGAGAAATACGTCACGATAAAGTCGGCGCCGGCGCGCTTCATGCCTATGAGTGACTCCAATGTAGCTCGGTCACGGTCGAGCCAGCCCTTTGCAAAAGCTGCTTGCAGCATGGAGTACTCGCCGGAGACCTGGTAGGCGCCGATGGGGACTTCGACGCGTTCGCGGGCGGCGCGGACTACGTCGAGGTACGGCATGGCGGGCTTCATAAGGATCATGTCAGCGCCTTCGGCCAGATCGAGGTCGATTTCGAGCATCGCTTCGCGGATGTTGGCGCCGTCCATCTGGTAGGTTTTGCGGTCACCGAATTGAGGAGCGGAGTCGGCGGCTTCACGGAAGGGGCCGTAGAAGGCGGAGGCGAATTTCGACGCGTAGCTGAGGATGGGGGTGTCGATGAGTTTGGCTTCGTCGAGTGCCTTGCGGATGGCGGCGACGCGACCGTCCATCATGTCGCTGGGGGCTACGATGTCGGCTCCGGCTTGTGCCTGGCTTACGGCGGTTTTGGCTAGCAGGTCTAGGGTGGGATCGTTGTCTACAGTCCATTCTGAAGAGGCGGGGTCGCCTTCGTTCTGCGTGATGATGCCGCAGTGGCCGTGGTTGGTGTACTCGCAGAGGCAGACGTCTCCGATCAGGACCAGCTTTTTGGACGAGCTTGACGCTTTGAGGGCGCGGAGGGCTTGCTGCACGATGCCGTCGTCAGCGTAGGCTCCGGTGCCTTGTTCGTCTTTGGACTCGGGCAGGCCGAAGAGGAGCAGACCGCCGATGCCGAGGCTGGCGGCTTCTTCGGCTTCCTTGACCGCTTCATCAACGGAGAGGTTGAAGACTCCGGGCATGGAGGAGACTTCGTGGCGGATGCCTTCGCCGGGGCAGATGAATAAGGGATAGATGAAGTCGCCGGGATCGAGAGAGGTCTCGCGGACGAGGGCGCGGAGACTCTCGGTGCGCCGCAGGCGGCGCATGCGGTTGGCTGGGAAGCTCATAAGTTTGATTATAGGGACGAGGGACGAGTTGAGGATAAGCTGGGCTTTCGTCCTTCGTCCCTAGACCTGTGGCAGCTGTTCGTAGAGGGTAGTGTTGCGGTAGCCGAGGACAGTTACCAGGGTCCAGATGGCGATGGCGGTGCCGAGGGGGAAATGGAGCACGTTGATGATGGCGGCTACGATGGCGATGACGCGGCCCCAGTGGGTGCGGTAGTAGAGGCCCCATCCGGCGGCGACGGCGAGACCGGCGCGAAGGAAGACAAAGAGCCATGCGAAGTGGAAGAAGGCGAAGGGCATCCAGGCGCCAAATGGGCCGTGGCCGAAGGGACCATGCCACGTGCCAAAGTGGCTGGCAAAGAAGGCACGGGCAAAGGTGAGGCCGAGGATGCTGATAAGGAAGGTAAGAGCTGCGTAGACGAACCAGACGATGCCGAGGGCTCGAATCTGGCCTGCATAGCTTTGCAACTGTAGTTGATAGCCGGGGATGGGAGAGACGGGAGCCGCGACCGGATGGCCGCACTGGGCGCAGAATGTCTGGCCTTGAGCTAAGGGTTGTCCGCAACCACTGCAATACATGGTGGACCTCCTGTTAACAGGTATTAGCTACGCAGTTTTATGCCTGATAGTTCCCGCCGGCGGGTCTTAAACTTCGGTATTGGGCCTTGACGTTTTGTGCGGGTGGGGCTTTTATAGGGAGACAGCCCCCGGAGTACGTCAATCGCAGGACGAGGCTAGATATATGACTCCAGTACTCGCTGCATCTACGTCCGATACCGGGTTGGTGGTAACGGACCTTCAGACAAATCCTTCTTTTGCGGCGCGGCCGGTGCGCCCCCGGAACCTGAATGCGATTCCGGAGGGCATGCGGCGGATTGCGCATGCGTTTGTAGAAAAGCCGGACTCCATTTTGCAGGTTCTGGTGGAGGCTGCAGTGGAGTTCTGCGGAGCGGACTCGTCGGCGATCAGCCTGGAGCGGGAGAACCGGACCGAGGACGCGTATTACCACTGGGTTGCGATTGCCGGGCAGTATTCGGGCATGTATAACGCAATCTTTCCGCATTATCCGAGCGGGTGCTCGATTTGCCTGGAGCGCGGACGGCCGCAGCATGTGCGTGCGACGAAGCGCTACTTTGATCTGTTGGGAATTTCGGCGCCTCCGGTGACGGATGGGCTGATGTTTCCGTGGCAGACGGAAGAGGCACGGGGCACGATTTACATCCTGGCGCATGAGCGGGAAGAGGCTTTTGACATGGGGGATCTGCAGATTATGGAGGTCCTGGCAGATTTTGCGGCGATTGGTGTGCGGCAACTAAAGCAGCAGAAGAAGCTGATGCAGCAGACAAGCATGCTGGCCGAGGCAGCGATGGCCAATAAGTTGGCGCATAGCATTAACAATCCGCTGCAGAGCTTGACGAATACTTTTTACCTAGCGGCGGAAGGGCATTATGGGGAGTCAGCGAAGCGTGTGGGGGATGATGCTCTGCGGGATTTGACGCGGTTGAGCTTGCTGGTGCGGGAACTGCTGAGTTTGTCGAGTCACCAGAGATAGGGTACGGGGAACAGGGTGCCGGGTGCAGGGGCATAGATAAAAGGCAAAAGCTATATGAAAGAGCTATCGATATCCCACCCTTTTCGCAAGGAACGCGAAAGGATGGGGCACCCAGATCATCTTTCTTTTTGTGACAGGATTGTCTCCGGCCTGACGATAGCGCTTACTGCTTTCTGGCCAGCGTGGGACGCTGTTTCCGCTCCCAGTGCTCTTCGTGGCGGTCGTCGCGGTAGACGAGGCCGGTGACACGGTTTTGCGCGTCACGCTCGATGATGAGGCGGGTCCAGACTCCGCCATTCGGATAGAAAAACGTGCTGGGAGATTCAGCCTCTAGGGCAGAGATGTCGCCGTGGGAGTCCTTCTGGTAGAGCTGATCGCCCTGACGGTAGAGCGTGGCGGCGAGATGGCCGTCCGAATCGTGGTATTCGCCGAGGATGGCGTCGATGGTGGCGCTGGGCAGCTTGATGGGTGTGGGGTGCGGCGCGAGGACGAGGCGCTCGGCGAAGATTGGGTCGGGCGTGGAGATGCGGTTGGTGAGAAGCCAGTGGGGTAGCTCGGGCTCATTGTAGGCGCGGGTCCAGGAGTCGTGGTGGTAACCCTGGTAGATCCAGAGACGGACGTTGCCGTTGTTGGCTTTGAGGGCTGAGTACATTAGCTCGGATTCTTTTTCAGGGACGGTGGTGTCGTCGCTGCCGTGGAAGAGCCAGATGGGCGTGCGGCCGAGGGGACGGGCGTACTCGGCGGGGAGGGTAGCGGACTCCTGCCAGCGCTCGGGGTTATAGGACCAGAAGATGCCGCCGGACATGATGGCGATGGCGGCCCAGCGCTTGGGGTACATCTTTGCCAGCTCCCATGCGCCGTAACCGCCCATGGAAAGGCCGGTCAAATAAGTGCGGTCGGGGTCGGCGTGGAACTCAGCTTGCTCCTGGTCGAGCGTGGCGATGGCCATGGCCAGCATCTCGGGATCGGTCCAGAAGTTGGGGAAGGTGCACTGCGGCATGACGATGATGAAGGGCCAGCGCTCGGGATGGTCGCGGACCTGCACGGGCAGGCCATTTTGCGTTTGCCACATGCCTTCTGCCCCGCGCTCGCCGCGGCCGTGGAGGAAGAGAATGATAGGCCAGGGTTTGCGGTCGTCGCGACGGAACTCTTCAGGAAGATAAACCTGGAACTTGTAGGTGGTTCCGCGGAAGTCGATGCGGCGGTTGAGGAAGCCCGTCTCTTGCGGGGGATCAAAACGGGAATGACCTGAGGGCGTAGGCGCGGCTGCATGTGCGGCTGCGGATAAAACTCCGGTGGCCATACAGAAGCAGGCTGTAACAACTCTCAGGCGATGTAGCATGGGTGATTCCTATGATAAAAGTTTGTCCCGTACAATCAAACCAATTCTTTTGAGGTCGGAACTTCTTTTGGAGGCTGCTTTGATACGTGCTCGCGTAGTTGCCGGAGTTTTGGGCGTTGCTTTGTGGATGGGGGGCGTGCCGGTTGTGCGCCTGGCCGCGCAGGAGATTGCGCCTTCGCCTGCGGTGGCGGGGGAGTACAGGAATGCGGCGGATCCGGAGGATCTGCGCTCGTTTTATGTGCAGGATGGAAAGCTGATTGTGGAGTCGGAGCGTGGCGTGCCTACGGGGCTGAAGGCGTTTTCTGCGACGGAGTTTCTGCCGGAACGGGGCAAGTCGAGGTTTCGCTTTGAGCCGGGGACAAATGGGGAGAAGTTGACGGTGGTGGGGCCGGATGGGAAGGAAGTGGCCTCATACCAGCGGGTGGGCGAGCCGGTGAAGCATGTGTTTCATGACTACGTGCGGTCCGAGGAGATGATAGCTGCGCGCGATGGCGTGAAGCTGCACGTGGTGATTTTGAAGCCTTCGGACATTACGACTCCGTTGCCGTTTTTGATTCAGCGGACTCCGTATGGATGTGATGGAACGAGCCGGGCGTCGTTTTTTGGTGGACGGCCTGAGCTGGCGCGCGAGGGATACATCTACGTTTGCGGGGATATTCGCGGGCGGTACAAGAGCGAGGGCGAGTTTGTGATGAGCCGGCCGATGGTGGCGGATCATAAAGACCCGAAGAGTATCGACGAGAGCACGGATACCTATGACACCGTTGATTGGCTGGTGAAGAATGTTGCTGGCAACAACGGGCGCGCGGGATTTTTGGGGACGAGCTATCCGGGGTTCCTGTCGATGGCAGCGGGGATTGATCCGCATCCGGCGGTGAAGGCGATTTCTCCGCAGGCTCCGATGATTGATGTGTGGATGGGCGATGATTTCTTCCATAACGGGGCCTTCCGGCAGACGTATGGCTATGACTACACGCTGATGATGGAGTCGAGTAAGGAAGATACCGAGGTTAGCTATGGGAAGGACGCAGCGGGCAAGCCTCGGGATGGGTTTGAGTACTTTCTGGAGCGCGGGAGCTTTGAGCAGGATGTGAAGCAGTCGGGCTCGAAGCTGCTGCCGACGTGGAAGCTGTTTCTGGAGCATCCGGCGTATGACTCGTACTGGTCATCGCGCGGTGTGCAGCATCATCTGGATAAGGTGACGGTACCTACGCTTTCGGTGGGTGGCTACTACGACCAGGAAGATATGTGGGGGCCGCAGGAGGAGTACTCGTCGCTGGAGCCCTATGACGAGAAGCATGAGAACTTTCTTGTGCTGGGACCGTGGCGGCATGGTTACTGGAGCAGCGACTCGCGACATTTGGGCAATGTTGAGTATGGCGAGTCGATTGGCAAGGAGTTTCGGCGGGATATTGAGGCGAAGTTCTTTGCGCACTATCTGAAGGATGCTTCAGGTTTTGATTTGGAGGATACGGCCAGTTTTCAGACGGGCAGCAATGTCTGGAAACGGTATAAACACTTTCCGCCGGAGAGCTCGCAGCCGACCGCGCTGCATTTGCTGGGCGATGGCAAGCTGAGCTGGGCGGATGTGAAGACGGCTACGAAGAAGAGCTACGAGAGTGATCCGAAGAACCCGGTGCCGTACCGGCACAGGCCGATTCAGCCGACGTATGGCGAAGGTTCACAGTGGTACAACTGGATGACCGAGGACCAGCGCTTTGTGACCGACCGCAAGGATGTGGCGGTTTGGAAAATGCCGGTGTTGAAGAAAGACATGATTGTTACGGGCGAGGTGCTCGCCGACATTTTTGCTGCGACAACCGGGACCGATAACGACATGGTGGTGAAGTTGATTGACGAGTATCCGGCCGATGATGCGGATCCAAAGATGCGCGGATATCAACTGATGACGAATATGGAGATCTTCCGCGGGCGCTACCTGGACGGGTTCGACAAGCCGCGGGCGATTCGGGCGGGTGCTGTTCGCGAATACAAGTTCAGCCTGCATGATGTGGATCACGTGTTTAAGGCGGGGCATACGGTGATTGTGGAAGTGCAGAGCACATGGTTCCCGCTGTATGACCGGAATCCGCAGACATTTGTGCCGAACATCATGACGGCCAAGCCGGAAGACTATAAGGCGGCGACGATTACGGTTTACTCGGATACGGAGCATGACTCGAATTTGCAGATTCCGTTGATGAATCAGTGTGATGTGATTGAGTGTTTTTGAGCAGCGGAGTCCGGGGTCTAAAGGCCCGTCTTAAATTAAGCGGTTTTGGGTGCCGGGGATAAATCCCCGGCTTACCTTTATGCGCGATGCGATAACGACCTTTTAGCGGGATTTTTGCTTTCGCGGTAAAATTAAGAAGTGGTATGGCTCTTCACCAGCCCATCTCGGCGCTCCTCTAGCGGCTTCCGCCGCCAATACTGCTTTTGCGCCTTTTTCCCTTTCGACAAATTTTGAATGAATGCCGCGCTGGTGCGCGGGAGGAGTGTTTGCCATGCAGGACCGGCTGGAACAGATGGAGCAGCGCTATGACGAGCTGCAGGCGCAGTTTGCGCTGCCTGAGGTTTTGAACGACCACGAGAAATATCAGAAGACGGCGAAGGCGATTCGCGAGATTGAAGAGACGGTTGAGAAGTACCGCGCACTCAAGGCTGCAAAGCAGGGGCTTGCCGATGCGCAGGTGATGCTCGAAGAGGCGGACGCCGATTTGCGGGCGATGGCGGAGGAAGAGATTGCTGCGCTGGAGCCGAAGGTGCTGGCGCTTGAGGAGGAGATCAGGGTTCTGCTGCTGTCCAAGGACCCGAACGACGAGAAGAACGTGGTTCTCGAAATTCGCGCGGGCACGGGCGGCGATGAGGCTTCGCTCTTTGCTGCCGAGGTCTTCCGCATGTATACGCGCTTTGCCGAGCAGCACCGCTGGAAGGTGGAAGTAATGGATCTGTCCGAGTCTGCTGTGGGTGGCTACAAGGAAGTCATTGCGATTATTGAAGGCGAGCGCGTGTACTCGCAGTTGAAGTATGAGAGCGGCGTGCATCGCGTGCAGCGCGTTCCGGCTACGGAGACGCAGGGCCGCGTGCATACTTCGGCGATTACGGTAGCGGTGCTGCCGGAAGCCGAAGATGTGGACATCAAGATTGAGGCGAAGGATATTCGTATCGATACGTTTTGTTCTTCGGGGCCCGGTGGGCAGAGCGTGAATACGACTTATTCGGCTGTTCGCATTACGCACCTGCCGACAAATACAGTTGTGAGCTGCCAGGACGAGAAGTCGCAGATTAAGAACCGCGAGAAAGCGATGCGCGTGCTGCGTGCCCGCTTGTATGAAGTGGAGCAGGAGCGGCAGAATGCGGAGCTGGCGGCGGCCCGTAAGTCGCAGGTTGGCTCGGGTGACCGCAGCGAAAAGATTCGCACCTACAACTTTCCGCAGAACCGGCTTACCGACCACCGCATTGGACTCACGCTGCATCAGCTTGACCTGATTATGGAAGGCAGGCTGCAGCCGATTGTGGATGCGCTGGTGGCGCATTACCAGGCGGAACAGTTGAAGGCGGAAACGTCTCAAGCTGCGTAACTGGGGCTGCATAAACAGGTCTCCTTCAGAGAGCAAGCCGAAGAAATGAACCTTCGCGCGGTTTTTTCCTTAAGAAAAACCGCATTGCATAATGCTTGAAATGTGCACGTTTGAAGGAGAACTGCTCTAAGCGATGCCGAAGATTTCAGCGTATGTGTTGGCCGGGGCGGACCGGCTGCGGCGCGGGCCACATCCGGAGCGCGCGCTGGCGGATGCTGAGCTATTGATGATGCGCCTTCTGAATAAGGACAAAGCGTGGCTGCTTGCGTATTGGAATGACAATATCGGCAACAAGCATGCGGCGGCTTACGACAGCATGATCGATCACCGGTTCCAGGGGGAGCCGGTTCAGTACATTGTTGGCGAGACGGAGTTTTATGGTCTGCCGTTTCTTGTTACGCCGGATGTGCTGATTCCACGGCCGGAGACGGAGCACCTGGTGGAAGAGGTGATTGCGCTGGCTACGGAGTTCAAGTCGCCACGCATCGTGGATATCGGCTCAGGGTCAGGAGCAATTGCGGTGGCCCTGGCTGTAAAGTTGCCTGCAGCTCAGATTACTTCTATCGACATTTCCGAAAAGGCGCTTGCTGTTGCGCGGGAGAATGCAGAGCGCAATGGTGTGAGTGAGCGTGTACGGTTTCTGCAGGGGGATTTGCTGGCGCCTGTAGAGCGTGAGCGGTTTGAGATTGTGGTTTCGAATCCGCCTTATGTGCCGCTTGTGGATCGGGATTTTTTGAGCGTGGAAGTGCGGGAGTTTGAGCCCTCTTTGGCGTTGTTTGCTGGTTCGGATGGGTTGGATGTTTATCGCAAGTTGATTCCGGGGGCGCATGAACGGCTGATGCCAGGCGGGGCGCTGGCAATGGAGATTGGTTTCGGGCAGGCGGAGGCGATTGGTGCGCTGCTGGCGGAGAGTGAGTTCGGGCAGATTCGGTTTGTGAAGGATTTGCAGGGGATTCCGCGAGTTGCCTGTGCCACATCCGGCGCAGACAACTGCGGATGTGGTGATACCGTTCGCGCAGGAGACTGGCCATCCGGGCAATAGCGACTTTCAAGACATAACAAGCAAGATGGGTTAAAACCCCGATGGATGTTCTGCTGCTACGTTGAAAGCGGCTTCGAGGGCTATGCCTGCCTGGGCTAGTGTGCCTTCGTCGAAGAGGCGGCCGATTAACGTGATTCCGTGAGGGACGCGGCGTGGCGGAGAGAACTTTGGCAGAGGATGCTTGGGGTCGGGAGCCCAGTCACTGCGGGCTTCGGAGACTTCCACAAACCCGGCGCGGAAGGTTAAGGACGGGTGGCCGGTGTTGTTGGTGATGACCAGCATCTCGTCGCGAAGCGAGGGGACGAGGAGCAGGTCTACTTTTTCGAAGATGCGCGCCATCTCTTCGGCTACTTTGCGGCGGAAGCGGTCGGTCTGGACGAAGTCCACGGCGGAGAGGAAGCGCGACTGGCGGAAGACGTTAGGCCATGCGTCGGGGACTTGCATTTTGAGCTCGTCTACTTTGTGCGAGAGGACCAGCTCGTCGAAGGATGCGGCGGCTTCGGCAAAGAGGATGAGGTTAAGCGCGTCGTAGGGCCAGTCGGGGATGCTGACTTCGATTGGCTCGAAGCCTAGCTTCTTTGCGGTTTCGAGGGCGGCGCGATCTACGTCGGTTGCAGGAGTTTCTTTCATCCATTGCGGGAAGTAGCCGAGGCGGAGACCTTGGATTGGAGCTTCTGCGTTGAAGGCCAGCGAGCTGGGGACGGATGCGAGGTCGCCGGGGTCGGGACCAGAGATGGCGTTGAGGACGAGGACGGCGTCTTCCACGGTGCGTGTCATGGGGCCGAGTTTGTCGAGGGACCAGCAGAGGGTCATGGCTCCGGTGCGGGCGACGCGGCCGTAGGTGGGGCGCAGGCCGGTGACGCCGCAACGCATGGAAGGGCTGACGATGGAGCCTCCGGTTTCACTACCGATGGCGAAGGCTACCAAGCCTGCAGCGGTGGCTGCGCCGGGACCTGCGCTGGAGCCGGATGCGCCTTCTTCTGTGAGCCAGGGGTTGACCGTTTGGCCGCCGAACCAGATGTCGTTCAGAGCGAGTGCGCCGAGGCTCAATTTGGCGATGAGGACGGCGCCGGCTTCATTGAGGCGGTCCACTACTGCGGAATTTTTTGTAGGGATGCGGTTGCGGAAGGGCTCGGCGCCATAGGTGGTGGGGATGCCGGCGGTGTCGAGGAGGTCTTTGGCTCCCCAGGGAATGCCGTGGAGCGGGCCTCGGTAATTACCGGCGGCGATTTCTGCATCGGCTTGGCGGGCTTGCTGGAGAGCATGGTCGCGGGTGAGGGTGATGACGCAGTTGAGCTTCGGGTTGAAGCGCTCGATGCGGCGGAGATAGATCTCGGTGAGGCGTGTGGAGGTTAACTGACGCGACTCAATCCAGCGCGAAAGCTGGGTGACGGGGGCATAGGCGATTTTTTCTTCGTCTTGGGGAAGTGGAATGTGTGGGTCAGCTGAGCGGGCGAAGATTTTTGGTTGTGGCTTGAGATGGACGCTTGGGATGGTGGGGTTCCAGAGAGACGCGGGGGAATCGGTGTCGCGGAAGGCGATTTTGCGGGGGCCGGTGCGGGGTTCGTAGAGGCCGGCCATGGCTACGCGCCAGTTACCGGCGGCTTGCGCCAGATCGGCGGTGGTCATTTCTACCTGGACCAGCTTTTCGGCTTCAGAGAAGGTGGCCGCGGAGACTTCGGGGCCTACGGCGGGAGATGTACCGAAAGCTGTCGGTGCGCCGGGGGTGGTTTGGTTTTGCGGGGGCTGCTGGCCGGATTGGGATTCGAGCGTGGTGCTGAGTGCGGCGAGTGAGGCGAGGGTGAGGAAGTCGCGGCGGGTAGTCATTGGGGCCTTTCGTTTGGCGATTAGCTCTTAGCTATTAGCTTTTAGCACGGTAGTGAGAGAAGAAAAAGCCCCGCATCTCGATTTGAGATGCGGGGCCTCTGTGCTGATGCTGTCGTTTATTTATTAACGCGGGCCGGCAGGAACGTGGTCTTCGAGGTAACGGGCAATGAGGCTATAGACGTGCAACGACGTTCCCTTGCCTTCGTAGATGCCATGCGTTCTGTTGGGATAGTCCATGAAGTCGAAGGGCTTGCCGAGTTCAATGAGCTTGTTGACCAGCAGCTCGGTGCCCTGGAAGTGAACATTGTCGTCACCGGAGCCGTGTACGACGAGCAGGTGGCCCTTAAGGCCGTCGGCGAAGGAGATAGGCGAGCCGTCGTGGTAGCCCTTCTTGTTGTCTTGCGGCAGGCCCATGTAGCGCTCCTGGTAAATGGAGTCGTAGTGGGCTTCATCCGCTACGGGGGCAACGGCAATTCCTGTCGAGTAAACGTTCGGGTAGCGGAACATGACGTTGAGCGTCTGCGAGCCGCCGCCGCTCCAGCCCCAGATGGCCATGCGTGAGGTATCGATGTAGCTGCGCTGGCTTGCGAGCCACTGGATGGCTGCTGCCTGCTGCGCAGATGCGGCTACACCGACCGCGCCGTAGATGGACTTGCGCCACTCGCGTCCCTTCGGTGCAGGCGTGCCTTGATTATCAAAGGTGAGGATGATGTAGCCCTGCTGCGCGAGGAAGGAGTGGAAAAGGCCGCGGCTGCCGGACCACGAGTCGCGCGCGTTGGCGCCGGCGGGCTCGCCGTAGACGTAGGTGAGGACAGGGTATTTCTTCGACGGGTTGAAGTTGGGAGGCAGGACCATCATGCCGTCGAGGGTGACGCCATTGCCGACAGGAACCTTGAGGAATTCCGGTTTTGTCAGGATGGGCTTGACCTTGGCGGCGAGGGCGGCGTTGTCTTCAAGGACGCGCAGAGATTTGTGGTCCGGCAGCGAGATGATCTCGAAGCGGTTGGGCTGGAGATAGGTGTTGTAGACGTGCAGTGCGTACTTGCCGTTTTCGGTGATGCGGTACTGGTGCCATCCGGGTTCGTCGGCGGGTGTGACGCGCTCGGGTGTGCCCGAGCCGTCGAGGCGGGCGCGGTAGAGGTACTGGCGCGTGGCGTCGTCGGGTGAGGCGAGGAAGTAGAGCCAGCCGTGGGCGTCGTCGATGGCTTCCACGGAGACTACGTCGCCCTGGAAGTTGGTGATGAGGGTGGGCTGGCCGGTGTGACGGTTAACGCGGTAGGCGTGGCGCCAGCCGTCGCGCTCACTGATCCAGAGCAGGTCGGGTTCGTTCTTGCTGCCGGAGTGAATCCAGTCGAGTGGAACGATATCGACCCAGGCTTTGTCCGTGTCTTCGAAGAACAGCTTTGCTGCGCCGGTGGAAGCTTCGGCGAGCATGAGCTTGGCGTCCTGTTGCAGGCGGTCGAGATATTCGACGAGGACTTCATGGCCGTTGCCGGCCCACTCCATGCGGGCAATGTAGTGATTCCGCGGGTCGCCTTCGAGCTTGATCCACGTGGTGGGCCCGCCGGTGATGGAGACTACGCCGGCGCGGACGGCGGCGTTGGTGGTGCCGGGCTGCGGGTATTTGTACTTGAAGGTGGCGGGGTATTCCTCGCGGGTGTCGTTGATGAGGGTGTACTCGCCGACACCGGACTGGTCGAACTGCCAGTAGGCAATGGATTTGGAGTCGGGCGCCCAGCGGAAACAGTCGCGGAGGTCGAGCTCTTCTTCGTTAACCCAGTCCGAGGTGCCATTAATGATGTCGGCGGAGCCGTCGGTCGTGAGCTGCGTGATTTTTTCTGTCGCGAGGTCCTGGACGTAGAGATTGTTCTGCGCGTACTGGACCCAGGCGATTTTGGTGCTGTCCGGGGAGAAGGTGGCAAACATCATGGCTGACTCGGGCACATTGCCGCCCAGCTTGAAGAGGCGGTGCGAGGCAGAGTCGAGAATCCAGTAGTCACCGCGGGTGTTTTCACGCCAGACGCGTTTGGAGTTGGTAAAGATGAGGAGCTTCTTTTTGTCAGGGGACCAGGAGTACTCCTCGACGCGGAGTGGCTCTTTGGCGCCGGAGGGGGTGAGCTCAGCGGCGGAGACAAGAATGGAGCGCTTGCCGGTGGCGGTGTCGTAAGCGGCAATGTCTTCGCTCTTTTTGTCGACGGCGGGCTCGAGGACGGTGTAGATATCGCCATCATTCTGAAAGGCGAGCTGGACACCTTTCGATGCGAAGGCACCTTTGTTGAAGAGCGCGTCGAGCTGCTGGTGCAGGTCGGGTGTTTCTGCCGGGGCGTGCACAGGCAGGATGGAGGATGCCAGCGCAAGAGTAGCCAGCACGCGGTGAGACCGGGAGAAAAACACGACAATTGCCTCCAAATAAGGGGAACAGTGATTGGGCGCGGATATGCGCGGAATCTGTGGATTGATTATAGGGTGCGGGGTATAAGGGACTGCTTTTTTGCATATTGGGCAGTCGGGCTACAAGAAATTGGAGGAACACTTCCGAGAGATTTCTAAAAATGAAATATTTGTGCATAAATAGGGTGAGATAAGTGCACAATTTGAACATTATTTTGAAAAATATGTTCATTTTCTATGGACAATGCTATTGCTGCTGACGTAGTTTTGCTCAATGACGAAGGTGTAAGGCGGTTTATCAGTACAAAAACTTCGGCATTCGAATTGTGAGGCTACGCAAATGAAACAGATCTGTGGAAAGAAGCTCCTTGGGGCTATTGCGGGAGTGGCGGTAATGCTCCTGCTGTGGTGTCAGCCGGCGGCATGGTCGCAGTCGGTGACGGCGGCGATTACGGGTACAGTGACGGACCCGAGCGGCGCGGTGGTTGCCGGGGCGCACGTGGTGGCGCACAACGTTGCGACCGGAGTGGATTCGCCGACCGTAACGAACGCAACTGGCGTGTATCGAATTGACTATTTGCCGATTGGCCAGTACACAGTGACGGTGGACGCGGCGGGCTTTAATAAGCAAACGCTGCCCCAATTTACGCTGGAGTCCCTGCAAATTGCTAAGTTCGACGTGAAGATGGCGGTGCAGGGTTCGAATGCCTCGGTGGAGGTTTCCGCGGCGGCTCCGATTCTGAACACGGACAACTACACAATTGGCACCACGTTCACGGAAAACACGATCAAGAACCTGCCGCTGAACGGGCTGGACTTCAGCTCGCTGACGCTGTTTACGCCGGGCGCGGCAAGCACCTACGGCGATACGGGCACGAACTCGATTGAGCGCAGCACGTATTACAGCGACTCCGTGAACATGAACGGCAACCGCGCGCAGGCGAACAACTACACGCTTGAAGGCATCGATATGAACGAGACCTTCAACAACCTGATTTCGTACAGCCCGGCGCCGGATGCGCTGGGCGAAGTGAAGGTGCTGACGGCGAATACGCCCGCCGAGTTTGGCAACGTGAACGGCGCGGGTGTGGTGCTGGTGTTGAAGAGCGGCACGAACCACTTTCATGGATCGGCTTACGGCTATGTGCAGGACTGGCGGCTCAATGCCAATTCCTGGCAGAACGGCAACCAGACGCCGGTCGTTGCCAAGAACCCCTATTCGCAAGACCAGTTCGGCGGCTCGCTGGGCGGACCGATTTTTCGTAACAAGCTGTTCTTCTTTGTGGACTACCTGGGCAGCCGGTATCACAAGGGCGGCACCGGTACGGAGAGCGTGCTGACGGACCGTATGCGCAACGGCGACTTTTCGGAGCTATTGACGAATGGCAACCACATTCAACTTTACGATCCACTGAATGGCAACAAGCCGTATGCGAACAACCAGGGCGTACCGATTAACAATCCAGTGGCGAAGTTCCTGCTGGCGAACTCGACTTTATATCCAGAGCCGAACGCAACGCCGACGGACGGAATTGCGGCGAACAACTACCAGGCGCCCACACGCAGCTACAAGGCGAACAACCAGGGCGACATCAAGGTTGACTACAACATGGCGGACCGCGACAAGATTTCGGGTTTCTATTCGATGTCGACGGCCTATGACGGTACGACACCGGTGCTGGCGATCAGCTTCAACGGGCCGAACCTCTATCCGACGAAGATGGGTGGCGCAAACTGGGTGCACACCTTCTCGCCTTCGTTGATTAACTCGCTGCGCATTGGCTTTACGCGCACGGAGTGGGACCAGAACTTCTCGGTGGATTCAACGGGACAGTTTGGTACAAACGGTAACCAGAAGGTGGGCATCACCTTTCCGGACCAAGCGTATCAAGGCTATACCTACCAAAGCATCACTGGCGGAATTTTTGCCGGCGGCAACCCAGTGTATGGCGGCGGGTTGATTGACAACACCTACAGCTACCTTGACACGCTGAGCTGGCAGCGCGGACGGCACTACTTTACCTTCGGCGTTTCGGCGCTGCGCTACCAGAACAACTACCCAACCGCGAACAACAGCGGCTACCTGGGATCGTTGACCTACAACGGCAACTTCACGATGGATTCGACGGGCGCGAATAAGAACTCGGGCTACGGCGCGGCGGACTTTCTACTGGGCCGCATCAGCGGCGTGGGAGCTACGCTGGCCAGCGTGAACGTGGGACAGCGGCAGTGGCGTACAGGCATCTACTTCAACGACGACTTTAAGCTGACGCCGAATGTGACGATCAATTATGGCTTCCGCTACGAGCTGGATCAGCCGTGGATGGAAGAGAACAACAAGACGGGCAACATCGACGAGGCGACGGGGCAGCCGATCTACGCGCATGCGGTTCCAACCGGCGCGCCTGCCGGTTCGGGGGTTTGCAAGAACTCAGGCTGCTATAACTGGAGCTTCCACCAGTTCATGCCACGGCTTGGTTTTGCGTGGCAGGTGAACAACCGGCTTGTGGTTCGCGGCGGTTACAGCGGCACAAGCTTCTTCGAAGGTAACTCGTCGAACCAGCGTTTGACCTCGATGACGCCGTTTATCCAGGCGATCAACGTGACGGTGAACCAACCGACGGCGACGAACGTTACGACGCCGCTGACGACAGCGAATGCATTCAACCAGACGGCTACGGCTGGCGGCACGTACAACGTGTACCCGCAGAACATTCAGCCGGCTTACATTCACAACTACAACCTGACGCTGGAGTATGCGCTGACGCACCTGCTGAGCCTGCAAGCCGGATACGTGGGCGAGAGCGGTCAGCACATTGAGGACTACGGCAACATCAACCAGTACACGGTTCCGGGCGATCCGACTTCTGCGCCGTTCTACAACAACCAATACATTGGCTGCCAGACGGCTGCAGCGACGCAGATCTGCAATAACATTCTGCTCGTGACCGAGTCTCGCGCGATGATGAACTACAACGCGTTGCAGGTAGTGCTGCGCCAGCGCACATCGAACAGTGGGCTTGAGTACACGATTAACTACACCTACGGCAAGGCGATGACGAACAGCCTTGGCAACTACGCGCTGAATGTGAACGGCTACAGCGGCGCATTCCAGAACTACTATGACTCGGCGGCAGATTACGGCCCGGCGGGTTACGACATTACGCATAACTTCAACGCTACAGCGGTGTATTCGCTGCCGTTCGGACACGGACGGAAGTACCTGGCGAACTCGAACCACATTATGGACGAGGTGGTGGGCGGTTGGAAGCTTGCAGGCACGGGCCTGTATTACACGGGCTTCCCGCAGGCGATTACGACCAACGTCAGCAGCAATACAAATACGTACTTCGGGAATGACCGCGCGAACCAGGTTCTTCCGCTGCACATCCGCCACCGTTCGCTGCACCAGTGGTTTGGTGATGATCCTTCGGCGATCCCCTTCACCACAAATGCGGAAGGGCAATCAGTCCCCAACCCGCTCTCGGCGTTCACCGATCCGGCGCAGAATACGTTTGGCACGTCGAAGCCCGGCGCGGTCCGCGGTCCTGGCTTCCAGGACGTGAGCCTGTCGGCGTTCAAGGACTTCCGCATCTGGAGTGAGCATTATGTAGGTTTCCGGTTTGATGCGTTCAATGCATTCAATATGGTGAGCTACGGCAACCCGGATGTGGGCCTCAATGACACGAACTATGGCGGGATTGTGCAGAACAATGCCATTCGCTCAACGGAGCGGCATCTGCAGTTCTCGTTGCACTATAACTTTTAACGACTAACAACGTGGCTCTCCCACGTTTTTTGAACCCGGATTTTGTTGCTGAAGGTATGATTCGGCGGCAAAATCCGGGATTCTCATGAGCAGTGAGTGGTGCGCATACGAGGAGATGCAGCCCGATATGGAATTGGAAATCTGCGTCGAATCGGTTGAGTCCGCGATTGCTGCAGAGCAAGGCGGCGCACACCGGGTTGAACTTTGCAGTGCGTTGAGCGAGGGCGGGCTTACGCCTAGCCTGGGGTTGATTCGTGCAGTGGCGCGCGCGGTTAAGATTGGCGCGTATGTGATGATTCGTCCACGCGGCGGAGATTTTCTTTACTCGGATAGCGAGTTTGCGCTGATGCTCGAGGATGTGGAGCTGGCGCGTGAGGCCGGTGCGCGCGGCGTGGTGCTGGGATTGCTGAAGGCTGATGGCTCCGTGGATGTGGAGCGCACGCGCGAGCTGGTGAAGGCTGCCGGCAAGATGGATGTAACCTTTCACCGGGCGATTGATATGACGCGAGACCCGGAAGAGGCGCTGGAAGCCGCGGTGGATGCGGGTGCAACACGCGTGTTGACTTCCGGAGCGGCGAAAACGGCGTTGCTTGGCGCGAAGAAGATTGCCGCGATGGTGCAGCGCGCGAAGGGGCGCATTGGTGTGATGGTGGGCGGCAATGTGCGGCCGGGCAATGTGCAGCAGATTGTGGCGGCGAGTGGAGCGGATCAGTTTCATGCGGCGCTGCGTGCGGCTGTGGAGAGCACGATGGTTTATCGCAATACGGGGCTGCACCTCGGCGAGAGCATGGGCGCGGAGTATTTACGACACGAGGTGCGGGAGTCTGATGTGGCGCGCTTGCGTGCGGCTGTGGATGCGGCTACCGACGCCCATGTGACTGCGGTGCGCGGTTAGAAGCGGTCTCATAAGTACTTGCGCTGCTTGTGGGAGTGCAGATGCGACCCACTTTAAGGCGGGTCGCACGAACTTTGGTTTGCTGCGGAACTCGTTTATGAGACCGCTTGCAGCACATTACAATCAACAGAACTGTCATCCTTATACGAACGGCAAGGCGATGTCTTCAAAAACTGATCAACGCGCGAAGGAGATTTTGCGGCTGCTGCTGCGGCAACCGAAGACCTCAATTGAAGAATTGACGGCGTTGTTTGATACGTCGGCAGCGAGCATTCGGCGCGACCTGGTGCGTCTTGAAGAGCGCGGGCTGGTGCATCGTATTCACGGCGGCGCGATGCTGGCGGGGCAGTCGGTCTACGAACCGTTTCGATTTGATGCTTCGTTCCAGGAGCGCGAGGACCGCTTTGCGCAGGAGAAGCAGCGCATTGCGGTGGCTGCGGCGGAGCTGGTGCAGGATAACGAGACAGTTGGCTTTACCGCGGGAACAACGACAACGCAGGTGGCGCGGAGTTTGCGGCATCGCAACGGGCTGCACATTATTACGAATGCCGTGAATATTGGTATGGAGCTTAGCTCGAGCAATGGGCTGGATACGACGCTGACGGGCGGCAGCATGCGATGGCTGGGAGCGTTCTCGCTGGTGGGGCCCACGGCAATTGAGTCGCTCAACGTGGTGGTGATGGACCGCGTGTTTATTGGCGGGACGGGGATTGACGCGGAGCGCGGGGTGACGACGATTGAGCCGGATGAGGCTGCCGTGTTTCGCGCGATGGCGCGGCGGGCGCGGCAGGTGGTGGTGGTGGCGGACTCCAGTAAGGTAGGGATGGTCAGCCGCGCGGTGATCTGTCCGCCGGAAGATATTGATATTTTGATTACCGATGATGGCGTGAGTGATGAGGCGGTGCAGGCCTTTATGCAGAGCGGGATTAAGGTGATGAGCGTTTAGAGCAGGGTACAGGGGACCGGGTGCGGGGTACAGGGTTTTAGATAAAAGGCGAAAAGCTGTAAAAAGCTATAGATATCCCGGGTTCAAATACGCGGGCTTGGGCGTACTTATTTCCAGATTGTGATTAATGTTGTGAGGTGAGCTGGGCGGCTTTGATGCGTTCGGCTGTTGCTTCCTCTTTGCGGCCTTGGCGGTCATAGGCGAGAGCCAGTTGCGAGTGTGGGTCGGCGAAGGTGGGGTCGGCGGCGATGGCTTCCTGATAGCGTGCGATGGCTTCGGCGATTTGGCCGCGCAGCAGCGATTGGTTGCCGGCGTTGAGTGCGAAGCTAGCGCGCTGGCGACTGACGGCGGCTTGCGAGAGCGTGGCGGCTTCTTTGCGATAGTTTGCGGCTTGCGTGCGGAGGTTTTGCATTTCGCTGCGAAACTGTTCGGCTTTAGCGTTGTCGCCGGAGCTTGCTGCAGCATCGGCTTGTGTGGAGAGGTTTGCGGCCTGCTCTGCGAGGACGCCGGCGAGAACGATGCGAGGGCTAGGCTGGTTGGGTAGCAGAGGGATAGCTTTTTCGAGAGCAGCGCGCGCTGCGTCAAGGTCACCCTTCTGCTTGAGCGTGCTGCCCAGGATAGACCATGCATTGCCGTTGTCGGGGCGGCGGGTGACGACCTTGCGGAGCTCGGTGACGGCTTCGTCCATTTTGCCCATTTGCATGTAGAGAATACCGAGAGTGTAGGGCGGGTCTTCGAGTGAAGGGTCCAGCTGTTCGGCGCGGGCGAGTTCGGTGGCGGCATCGTCGAGATGATCTTTGAACTTGTAGGCCAGGCCGAGGTCGTAGTGGAGCTGTGGGTCGTTGGGATCGAGCGCAAGCGCGGCTTTGAAGTCGGCGATGGCATCATCGAAGGCGTTGAGCTGGATGTGCGCTACGCCCATGTCTTTGAGGATGGTTGGGCTTTTGGGTGACTCGGCTTGTGCGCGCTGGAGATAAGGGAGTGCTTCTTTGGCTTTGCCGGTGAGGGTCATGGCGAGCGCAAGATTAGCGAGGATGTCGGAGTTGCGTGGCTCCGCTGCGAGAGCTTTTTGGAACCAGGGGATGGCTTCTTCCTGGCGGCCTAATCTTTGCAGGGACATGGCGAGGTCGGCTGCGGCGCCGGGCTGCGTTGCGTTGAGGCTGAGCGCTTGTTGCAGTAATGCTGCGGCTTGCTCGTCTTGTCCGGCTGCGGCGAGTGTGCGGGCGTATTCGGCGAGGGCTTCGGGGTTGGGGGGATCGTGATGCGCTAGCGGTTCGAGGGTTGCAAGGGATGCGGGGAGATCGCCGCGGCGGCGTTGAAGAATGCCCAGGTGGAGGCGCGCGGGCATGTAGGCGCTGTCTTCCGCGATGGCGCGCTCGAAGGATGCCTGGGCCTGGTCCCAGTGCTGGAGTTGCGCGTGGAGAGAGCCGATTGCATCGTCTAGGTCGGCGCGGGGGCCGGCGTCTTGTTCTTCGGTTGCGAATTGCTGCAGGGCTTCTTCGGGTTTGCCGGTGGCGGCAAGAGCGCGGGCGTAGTTGTCGTATACGGATGCGTCGAGTGGCTGCTGTGTGAGATGGATTGCGGTTTCAAAGTGGGGGATGGCACGCGCGCTTTGGCCAGATTGTGTGAGTGCGATGGCGAGAGAGGATTCGATATCGGGATTGTTGGGCTTGAGGTTTGCCGCGGCTTCGAGTTCGGGGACTGCATCTGCGGGGTGATTGAGCTCGATGAGCACTGCGCCGAGAGCTTGATGGCCTTCTGCGATGTTAGGAGCGAGATGAACAACTTTGTCGAAGTCGGCACGCGCTTCTTCCAACTGGCCGGACTGGCGTGCGGCGAGGCCGGCGCGGAAGGCTTCACCGGCTTGCTGGATGGGCTGCTGTGTTTGTGCGGTGGCGAGCGAGCTGCCTAGCGCGAAGAGCACGAGCACGGCGAGAATGGTTGCGTGGTTTTTAGTTGACGGGCTTGTTGTCTTCATCCGGATGCAGGATTTCCGTTAATTTCTGGAATTCGCGGTTGGATGCATCGATCTGGCCGGTGGCTTTGTAGGCCTGGCCGAGAAGGTTGTGGGTGAGGGAGTTGTTCGGATCCATTTTTTCGGCGCGCAGGAGGTATTGGATTGCCTGCATGGGTTGGTTGAGCTTGATGAGGGTTTGGCCAAGCATGATGTAGGGGCCGGTGGTGGTGGGTTCGAGAAGCACGGCGCGGTCAAGTGCCTGCAAGGCTTCAGGGTAATGGCTGGTACGCATGTAGGCGTCGCCGAGACGGTCGTAGACTGCACCATCGAGCGGATTGACGGTCAGCTCGGCGTTGAATTGCTGAATGGCATCAGGGATGTTGCCGAGAGATAGAGAGATTTCGCCGAGGAGCTGGTGTGTCCGGGGAAGCCTGGGGTTGATTTCGAGAGCCTTCTTTGTTTGGGAGATGGCTGCTTCGCGGTTATCGTGGCGAAGGAAGAGACGGCCTGCAAGGAGATAGGCCTCAGCGGAGTCACCGTGGAAGCCGTATTGCGTGGCGAAAGCGTGGCGGGCTTCGTCGAGGCGGTTGAGCTCGAGATAACAGAGGCCAAGAGCGTATTCGGGGTCTACGTTAGCGTTGGTTACAGTTGTCTGCGCTTTTTCCAGATAAGGAAGCGCTTCCGCGGGGCGTCCCATGCGGAAGAGTGAGATACCTGTCATCTCCATGGATTCGTGGTCGCTGGGATTCTGTGCGATGGCGCGCTTGAAGCTGTCGGCGGCCTGGGAGAGTTGTTCTTTCTGGTAATAGATCATTCCGCGGAGGTGCTCGACGCCGGCAGGGACGGGTGTTTGCGCGGCGAGCTGGTTGAGTATGTTCAGCGCTTGATCGAGGTGGCCTTTGGAGGCTTGCTGCTGTGCGTCTTCAAATGTCCAGCGATTGGAGGTGGGGGTATCGAAGGCGACTCCAGAGTCGGGCGCCTGGGCTGAAGCGCGCAGCGCTGCGGCGCAAAAAAGGACTGCAATGGAGAGCAGGCGGCGCATTACCGAGAAGTGTAGTCCCTGGATAGTGTTTCTTGCTACTTGCAGAGAGTACGAAGGGGGAGCTTGCGCTCCCCCTTCATGGTTTGAGTTGTTGTGGCTTGCGTCAGGATTGCCAGTCTAAGAGTTTCCAGACTCAAAATTCAAGGCGCAGGGAGAACTCAAGCTGGCGCGGGCCGCAGTTGCCGTTCGGAACGCAGCCTTGCGCTTCACTGTTGATTGGGCCGGTGCCGAAGATGTCGCCATTGTTCGGGTTGCCGGCGTTGATGTGGTTGAAGACGTTGAAGGCGTCCATGCGGAACTTGGCCGCCACCTGCTCCCAGATGGTAAAGGACTTGGTGAGAGCAGAGTCGACGCTATAGAACGACGGGCCTTTGTAGGTGTTGGCGCCTGCATTGCCGATTACATCGAGGCCGGGGTAGGAGAAGAGATCGGGTTGTGGCGTCCAGAAAGTATTTGTCTTTGTGCCGCCTGTGCCGTAGGTAGCGCCGGACAAATGCGTCTTCATACGTCCGACGGTGTTGGGACGGCAGGGTGCGGATGTGCCGCCGACGTTATGGTTACAGTCCTGGTCGCCGCCGAAGTTGCTGTAGTTGATGGTGAATGGCAGGCCGCCTGCCCAGTTGACTACGGAGCTTAACTGCCAGCCGCCGATGAGCAGGTCCATTGCATGGTTGACGCTGGAAGCGTAGGCTCTTCCTTTGCCGAAGGGAACATCGTAACTGCCAAAGAGCACAAACTGTTGGGCGCGAACGTTCGGATCGCGCTGGTGAACGATGGATTTATCCCATGTGGAGTAGCCGCCGGCCTGATCCCAGGCGTTTGCCCACTCGTAGTTGGCATTGAATGCAAGACCTTTCCACATCTGCTGCGCCAGCGAGACCTGCAGGGCGTCGAACTCGGTGTTCAGGTCGCTGCTGTAGTAAGTGATGCTCTGCGACCATCCGCACATGCCGGATGTGACTCCGGGCTCATTGGGCGTGGTGTAGTTCGGGTCCTTGCAGGCCGGGAGTGAACCGCCATAGTAGCGCTGCAGGAAGTTGCCGTTGGAGACGCCGCCATTGGCACTGATTGTGTTGCCTGGGACCGAGGGGTCCCAGTGCAGGGTTTGTCCGTTGATGCTGTAGGAGCCAGGCAGCACGAGTCCGGCTTCATTCGGGTTGGTGTTGTTGTTGTCGCCGTCGCCCAGGTTGTGGGTGCCTTTGTTGCCCACGTAGGCGATGGTCAGTGAAGTTGTGGGTGTGAATGCCTGCTGCACGCTCAGATTCCACGCGTCAATGGTGGGGAAGCGCAGCGGGTTGGCGCGGGCCTTGGGGCTTGTGTTGGTTGCCTGCGCCGGAAGGAGACCGTTGGACGGCACAGGGGGGAAAGCATAAGCTTGCGGGCCTTGCTGTCCAGGATTACCAGGGCAGGTCGCGGATCCCGGGCCAAGATTAAACTCGCAGTCCACGCTGCTGCCGGGTTCGACGAGCTGCTGGTTGGCGAGAACGGGCAAGTTCTGTGTGACGACGTGTCCGAAGATGGAGCCGAAGACGCCGGTGTCAAAGCTGCGTCCATAGCCGGCGCGGACAACGGTTTTAGGGCTGAACTGGTAAGTGACGCCAATGCGCGGGTCGAACATTTTTTTGTAGCTCAGGTCCCATCCCATGTTGGATGGAATGTTGCCGATGCCGGCGACGTGCAGATAGCCATCGTTGATGTTCATGAGCGCGCCATGGCCGGGGCCGTTGACGGTTTCGGGGAAGTAGAGCTCATAGCGCAGGCCGAGGTTCAGGGTGAGCGCGTGGGTTACGCGCCATGTGTCCTGCGCGTAGAAGAAAGTTCGCTTCTGGAATTCCTTGGCGTTGGTTTCGTCATAGGCGGCGTTGCCGACGTAGCGGCCGAAGCTGGGAACGAGGCCCATGGCGAGGGTTGCCCAGCCAAGGCCGTTGGAGCCAGCGTCGGAGGTGGGACCGACTTTAAAGTCCATCTGTCCGGCACGGTCGGTATCAGAGGGAACGCGGAGGTTGCGTCCATAGCGGAGATCGGCACCGACTTTGAGGGCGTGATTGCCCATGATTTTGGTCCAGTTGTTGACGATCTGGAACTGGTCTTCGCGTTCGGTGAGCGGACAGTTGCAGCGGTTGATGCCAAGGCCGCCGCCGATAAGGGATTCGTTGGTGGAGTTGTCGCTTCCGCCGGTGAAAGGAGAGTGGATGATGAATCCAGGCGCGCCTGAGGTGAAGTTGTCGCCGAGGTTGATGCCTGGAATGCCGAGTTGATTGGCGAACTCGACGCCCTGGTCAAACTTGGTGTCGATGATGTTGTAGCGGTAGTAGCCGAGGCGGAAGTCGGTCAATAGCTTGGGATTGATAGCGATGTCCATGCCCGCGGCTGCGCTGTCATTGGCACCGGTGGAGTTGCCGCCATAAGGTGGTGCGCCGAGACCGAAGCCGGGGCCACCGGCGTCGCCGAACATAACTTTGCCGGAGAGCGTGTCGGTGAAGCGCGTGAAGCGCTCGAAGATATGCGAACTCTGGTTCAATGTGAAGTCCACGCGTTCGGTCCACTGATCGCTGTTGAAGAGGCCGGTGCCGCTGGCAGCGTAGTTGTTCACAATGCTGGCGAGCCCGGAGGTAGCCTGGTTGGGCTTGTAGGGCTGCATGATTTTGAGCAATGCCTGCGCCTGCGGCGAGACGAGCGCCATGGGAACGACGTTCTTCTGGAATGCTGCGCTGTAGGCAGCATAATTCGGGTCACTGGTGTTGTTGTAGTAGATGAGCTGCGTGCCGCTCAGCTTGCCCAGCGACGCATATGTTGAGGCGTAGTCGCTGAAGTCGCAACCGGAGATTCCCTCCGGGCCGATGGATTGGCCGAGGCACGTGCTGATCATCTGCGCGGTGGGCACGGTGTCAGTGTTCGAGACGCCCACCTTCTGACGCTGGCCTTCGTAATTGACGAAGAAGAAGGCGCGGTCCTTCCAGATAGGTCCGCCGAGAGTGCCGCCGAAGCGGTTCTTAAGGCCCGGAGGAACAGAAGCAGGCAGACCTGCCGCCTCGTTGATATAGTTTGGCGGCTGCGTGTATGGGTCACGCGCGATGTTGGCGTTGCCGGTGCGGAAGTCGTAGACATCACCATGGAAGCTGTTGGTGCCGGAACGCGTTTGCGCGGTCATGACAGCGGAGACGGCTTTGCCGAGCTCGGCGTCGAAGTTCTGTGTGGTGATCTTGGTTTCTGTGACAGCATCAATGGCGGGATTGACGACGATAATACCGAGAATTGGATCCTGGTTGTCGGTGCCGTCGAGCTCGAATGCTGTGCCGCCGAAGGCTTGTCCGTCTACTTGAATCTGCTGCGAGCCCTGCGGGTTTTCATCTGCGGCATGCGACCAGCCGAGTTTTTGCGCGCCGGGAAGCAATAATTGCAGGTTGGTGAAGTTCTGGTCACCGACGGGAAGGCTGGAGACCTGCTGCCGGTCGAGGGTAAGGGCTACGTCGGCGCGGTCGGTTTTGAGAGTGGGCTCCTGGTCAGCGTTGACCTGTACGGTCTCCGTGCCGCCACCTACTTCGAGCGCGGCGTCAATGCGAGGTGAAGCGTCCGCCAATACCTGTACTGCTTTTGTTTCGGAGTTCTTGAATCCATTTGCGGTGACTTTTACGTCGTAGACGTCGGGGATAAGGTGAGGAACGCTGTAATCTCCGGTTCCATTCGACGTGACGGTGAAGACAGTCCCCTTGGACTCGTCTGTCACTGTGATGGTTGCGCCGGGAATGGCGCCGCCGTTTTTGTCCGTCACTGTGCCGAAAATAGAACCGTATACCGACTGTGCCCACGCAGGCGCGTTGAGCACGCTCACCGCACAGGCAACGAATGCCAGCGCGATGGCTGAACGCAGCAACTTTTTCATACGGTCTCCTGGGTACGTGCCTCATTTTGTTTGTTTTTTCTGAACTTGTTCTGTTACCGACCGAGGCATGGCCGGTGTGGTTTACGTCCACCTCTTAAAGTCATACAAAGACAATGACCTGGGAACGAAGGCTCCTAAGTAGAGCTCAAAATTCAGGAGATGCAAAAGCTATCTTCCTGAAACGTCAGAACGTTACTCAAAACAAATCAGTCGTGTCAACACTTAATTTGGTTGTGAAAATGGGAGTTAGTGGAAAATTCCATTCGTTGTTTGCAAAGTGCACAAACGATTGAGACGGGGTTTTTAGAAGGTTCGCGACATAAAGCGATTTATCCATCCCGCTTTTGGATTTAGGGATTGTTGTTAAGCAGTTTTAATTGAGCAGTTCTTAATGGTTTGCTTATAAAACAGCACCTGTATGGTGAACAGGCAGGGCAGAGATCGAAGCTGATTTATTGGCCTGCGCAAGGTTGCTTGCCTGTTGTGATGGCGTCGAGCATGGCTTGAGCACGCGGATTGTCCGGAGCGAACTCAAGTATGCGCTTTAGCGTTTGCTTTGCGGCGGAACGGTTGGCTGCCTGGCACTCAACTACCGCGAGATTCAGGCCGGCGTTGATCTGGGCCGGATCGCGAGTGAAGACTGCCTGCCAGTGGCGGATGGCTTCGTCGTAATGATGCTGGCCGGCTTCGATGAGAGCGAGATTGCCTTCAGCGAGGGAGTCGTTGGGGTTGATGGTTAGCGCTTTGTTGTAGTTGTCGGCCGCGGCGGTTAGATTGCCGCTGACTTGTTCAAGAAAGCCTAGCTGCGAGAAGAGCTCATAATCATCGGTGGCTTCTGGCATGGCAGCGGCTTTTTGCAAGAGAGCGAGTGCGCGTGTGCCGGCTTCGCGGTCGCCACGCGAGGCGAGCTGTGCATAGGCGAGGCCGAGATCGTGGATGCTTGCGGGTCTTTCACCAATGGTGACCAGTTCGCCGGTGTTGACCACGGGCAGCGGCTTTGTGCTGGCGCGGCGTACGATCCAGTGGTCGGTTACTTGCTCATGAGCGATGTCGTTGGTTGGCGGACGGCTCATGTGACAGGCGGTGCAGTCGGGGTTCTCTGCGTGGTGGTTTGCGGCGAAGCTGGGCTGATTGTGGCATTGCAGGCATTTTTCGCGATAGAAGGCAATGCGTTGCTCTGGCGACGGCGTGCTGTGCGGATCGTGGCATGTGGTGCAGGTCATCTTGTCGCCGGAGACCTGCTTGCAGCGGCTGCGGAGCAGGGCTTCCCATTGACTGGTGGCGCGGCCGCCTGAGCCGGTTTCTCCTTTGTGCGCAAAGAAGACGGTGTAGTCGAAGATGTTATCGCCGGGGCGGAAGTCTTCAGGGCGTTTGCCGAGGCGTGTGACGGCTACCTGACCTTCGAGATGGCAGGCGAGACAGACGGAGTCGCGCTGTGTGGGAGTGAGCGCGTTGATGTTGAGGAGCGGGTTTTTGCCAGCGGTGGCGATGTGTGTGGACGCGTCGCCGTGGCACGTTGTGCAGATGATGCCGCCGTGTGCGAATGGTGCGGCGGCGTAATGATTGCGCGCGTCGGGTAGAGAAGATGCGGCGTTCGATGCATGGCAGGTGAGACAGCCGGGATCAACAGGAAGAGTGAGCGGCATTTCGCGCGTGCTTTGATAATTGGGCGCCATATCCCAGAGTTGTTTTTTTGCGTACCAGTTGATGGGGATTTCGAACCAGTAGCCCTGCTGTTGAAATAGGTAGGTGCGGCCACGATGGCCTGAGCCAAGAAAGTAAATGAGATGTTGCTTTCCATTGAGAGCTGCTGCGTGTTCTGGCAGTGTGGTGCGTTCATAGCTTAGCCAAACGTTGTTGCTCTCTTCGTAGATGCGGTAGTGTACACCGGAGATATCGTGGCGGAAGTCCGCAGGCAGGAAGCCGTCGCGTGCCCAGCCGCTGGCATTAGCCATAGGAGTGGTGCGGTAGCGCTCATAGATTTCGCGGTGGCAGGATGCGCAGGCCGCGTTCGGGTCATTGCTTTCTTGCGGTGTGGCGGAGAGAGCACGTTGAACGAGGATGCCGAGGCCAAAGACGAGCAGGCATACGCAACAAAATCTCCATACGGGGAACTGGGACAGGCGCCGCACGCATCCAGCATATACCGCTATTGGGTGATGCGTGAGGAGTGAGTCAGCTCCTTCTTTCAAGGCCGCTGAGCGTGGTGGTTTTGAGGATTTTTCCGCCTTCTTCGAGGACATAAAGCTTGTTGGCATCGAGGTCTTTGAGTGTGTCGATGGCGCCGGATGGCCAGTGGATTTCTACGAGGTCGGCTTTCTTTGCTTCGTTAAGGCCGAAGTGAATGCGGAGATCACTGGCGGAGTAATAACCGTTTGCAGAGCGGACTTCCTCGATTTGTGTGAGTGGTGTTCCGGGTTTTGCGTTGAGCAGTGGTGTGCCGGTAAGTGCCACGACTTTGATGCGTGCGCCGATTCCAGTGCGGTTGCTTTTGGTGCCGACGAGTCGGATTTTTATCCAGTTGCGCTTGAGGTTGGAATCGCAGCGAAGTAATTGCGGGACGGAGTTGACGCAGTTCACGACGGCGTCCAGGTCGCCGTCGTTGTCGTAATCACCAATGGCGAATCCGCGTGCTTTGGCGGGTGCGGTGATTCCGGCGCCTCCTTGCAGGCTTACATCTTCAAACTGACCGTTGCGAAGGTTGCGGTAGAGGTATTTGTGTTCGGCGTAGGCGGCGTCAACTTGCGTGCCGTCGACTTCCGGGTAGACGTGGCCATTGGCTACGAGAATGTCGAGCCAGCCGTCGTTGTCAATGTCGATAAAGCTGACTCCCCAGCCGAGGAGGCGTGTGTTGACGCCGAGGCCGGCTTGATAGGTACGGTCGTCGAACATGCCGCCGCCGAGATTCATGTAGAGCGAATCGGTGTCGCCGGCGAAATTGGTTTTGACGATATCGGGAAGACCATCGCGGTTGTAGTCTCCGATGGAGACGCCCATGCCGGCTTGCGGCTTGCCGTCGGGCGAGTACGCTACGCCAGCTTCGACGGCCTGATCTTTGAAGGTACCATCTTTCTGGTTGATGTAGAGCGTGGCAGCGGTGGAGTCGTTGGCGACATAGATGTCGGGCCAGCCATCGTCGTCGAGATCGGCTGTGGCGCAGCCGAGTGCGTAGGTTCCGAGTGCAGTGAAGATGCCGGATTTTTGGCTTATGTCTTCAAAAGTGCCATTGCCCTTGTTGCGGTAGAGGATGTTTTTTCCGCCTTGCAGACCGGGTGGGCCGCAGGCGACGACGATGCCTTTGTAGGTGCAGTGCGCGTCTTCGGGAGTGGGCGTGGTTTTGAGATCAAGATCGATGTAGTTGCCTACGAAGAGATCGAGATGGCCGTCCTTGTCGAAGTCGACAAAGGTGCAGCCGGAGTTCCAGCGTAGGCGATCTTGCAGGAGACCGGCTTCTTTCGTTACGTCGGTGAAGGTGCCGTTGCCGTTGTTGCGGAAGAGCACGTTCTGGCCGTAGTAGGTGACGAAGAGATCGTTCCATCCATCGTTGTTGTAGTCGCCGACGCAGCAGGCCTGGCCCCAACCGGAGCGGACGAGGCCGGATTTGAGAGTGACGTCAGTGAATGTGCCATCGCGATTGTTTTTGAAGAGATGACAGACAGGCTCCTGACTTTTGGGGAAGCCTTCGAGGCGCCAGCCGTTGACGAGGAAGATGTCGAGCCAGTCGTCGTGGTCGTAGTCGAAGAATGCTACGCCGCAGCCGGTAGTTTCCAGGAGATATTTGTTGTGATGTGCGCCTCCGAAGATGGTTTCAGTATGGAGGCCGGCTTCTTTGGCTACGTCGACGAACTGTACGCCGAGTGGAGTTCCGGATACGGGGGATGTTGCACCTTTGGGTGCGGGGCGCGATTGCGCTTCATAGGACTGGCGCATGGTGCCGGGGGATGTTTGCTGCGTGGCCTGCTGAGGAAAGATGGGGCGCGCGAGGGAGAGGACGTCTTCTAGAGAAAGTACTAATGCGGTGCGCGAAAGCGACTGCAGAAACCGGCGGCGGGAGAAGGGCAATAGCATGACTCCGAAAGCGTGCTTTGGGCTCATTTTATGCCCGGAGAGCAAGTATATCGAACGGATAGATGGATGAGGACAGCACGCTGGTCTTTGCGTGGCGGCTTGAGACTGTTAGGCTTGGGGCCGTACTTTGAGGATGCTTAGGATGCACTCTTGCAAGTGGCTTTTCAGGAATGCTGCGGCTGGCGTAGCTTGTGCGCTGGTGTTGGTGGTGGCTGGCAATGCGCAACAGAATGTTTTCGATTTTCATGCGATCAATGGGATTCCATTTAGCAATGACGGTCCAGTTTTGCGTGCGAGGGCGGAGGCGCAGAAGCCGTTTACAGTGGCGGGTGAGCATGGTGTGCTGCTCGGACAGCAGGATGGAACGTTGGAGGCGTGGGTTCTTCCGGTCAAACTGCTTTCGCATTTGACGCTGGAAGCGGAGATGGAAAACTATCCGGTTCCGATTGATGTGAACAAGATGGCTGTACAGATTGAGGTGCGGCCTGATCGTACGGTGATTACTTATTCGCATATTGGATTTACAGTACGGCAGATTATGTTTTCGCCGAGCAACAGCGCATGGCGTGGTGGGCCTGTGATTCTGTATGAGTTTGATTGCCTGCATCCGACGGATTTTACATTTCGATTTACGCCGGAGCTGCAGTGGATGTGGCCGGAACGTAATGAGGGTGTGCCGAATGCGGAGTGGGTTGCTAGCGGCGGGCAGGGATATTACGTTCTGCATTCGGATTACCCGGACTTGGCGGGGGCGATTGCTATGCCGGGCGCGAGGCCGGGGATTATGGCTCCTTATCAGGAGCGGCCGCAGGTGCATCCTATTGAGCTGCACTTGCATATTGATCCTGCGCGCGATAACGGGAAGCTTTTTCCGTTGCTGATGGCTGTGGGTATGAATGCGAATGTGGCGGGGAATGCGGCGCTGGGTGCTTCGCTTGCGCGGCTGAATGCGAATGTCGTTGCGGCGTATGCAGAGCATGCGGAGGGCTGGAAAAAGCAGCTTGCAGATGCGACGAGGATTGAGACGCCGAATACGGTGCTGGATGAGGCGTTTCAGTGGGCGACTATTTCGATTGAGCAGTTGAAGACGACGCTCAAGGAACACGATGGCAGCGAAGAGACGGGATTGGTGGCAGGGTACTACTCGTCGGGTGATTCTGCGCGGCCGGGGTTTGGATGGTTCTTTGGGCGGGATGCGCTTTATACGCTTTATGCGGTGAACGGGTTTGGGGACTTCAAGCTGACGCGCGATGAGTTGTTGTTTCTGATTCGGAGACAGAGAGAGGACGGCAAGATTATGCATGAATATTCGCAGACCGCGCCTGCTGTCGATTGGAAGGCCTTTCCTTATATGTATGCGGCTGCGGATGCGACGCCGTTGTTTTTGCTGGCGGTTGCGGATTATGTGAAGGCGAGTGGAGATGTTGGATTTTTGCGGGAACATCGCGAGGCTGTGGAGAAGGCGTGGCAGTTTGAGACTACGCACGATACAGACGGCGATGGAATTTACGACAACTCGCAGGGAACGGGCTGGGTGGAGAGCTGGCCGGGTGGCATGCCGCACCAGGAAGTATATTTAGCGCTGCTTGATCAGCAGGCTTCGGCTGCGATGGCGCAGATGGAGATGTTGTTGCAGGATGCAGGTGCTGCCGATGCCGCGCGGAAGCGCGCGGAGACAATTGCGAAGACGATTGATGCGGAGTATTACGACGGACAGAAGGCTTGCTATGCGTTCAGCCGTGATGCAGATGGTTCGTTGGATAAGACTGCGACGATTTATCCGGCGCTGGCATGGTGGGATCCGACGGGAGGCAAGGCTACGATTACGCATTCGCGGGAATGCCTGGAGCAGTTTGTTGGTGCGGCGCTGAATACGGATTGGGGAACCCGCGATGTGTCGAACGAAGAAAAGATTTATGACGGAATGAGCTACCACCAGGGGTCGGTGTGGCCGCTGTTTACGGGATGGGCGTCGTTGGCGGAGTATCGTGCGGGGCAGCCGTTGGCGGGATATCAGTTACTGATGGAGAATGCGAATCTTACGCGGGCGCAGGATCTTGGTGCGGTGACGGAATTGCTTTCGGGGGATTATTTTGTTCCGTTTGGACGAAGCACGAGTCATCAGCTCTGGTCTTCTGCGATGGTGATTACTCCGGTGCTGCGCGGGTTGTTTGGAATTGCGGTGGATGCGCAGACTAAGACGATTACGGTGAATCCGCATTTGCCGGCTAGCTGGGAGCACGCGGAGGTGCGTAATCTGCAAGTGCCGGGTGGAACGGCTTCGATTGTCTTTGCACAGGCAGGCGCGGTGCTTACCACTGCTTTGCATGCACCGGCTGGCTGGTTTTTGCGTAGTGATGTTGCGGGAACGCAGCAAGGACCGCAGGTGAGCATGCGGTTTCCATTGCCGGAGCTTGAGGCGGATTATGCGCGAGATGAGTCCTCTCTTGATGCTGCTTTGCAGCCGGCCAACCTGCCACTGCCCGGTGCGCGTACTGCGCAATTTCGTGTGCTACGCAGTGAATACGGTCAGCACAAACTGGTGTTGACCGTGGAAGGGCTTGCTGGGAGCAGCGGAACGCTCAACCTGATCCGGCGCGGGAAGTTTTTGCCGAAGGCGCAGTCGGATGCCGGTGAGCAAGGGGCAAAGATCGAGCTCCAAGGCTCTGCAGATGCAAAAGTATTGCCGCTGAAATTAAATTTTCCGGCGGGTTCGGGGTGGAAGACGGTCACTGTGACGCTGACGTGGTGAGTGCAGCGCTTTCGTGTGCTAATGCAGTCATCCGAAGATATACCGCGTTGGTCCAACCGAAGCCGATTTCGTTGCTCTTGTAACCGGTTTGCACCTGGACATTGGCGTTGCTGGTGACTACGTTGTATTTTTCACGGATGGTTCCGTCTTTTGCGAAGCCTGCATCAATGGTGGCGGTGAAGTGCTCGGAGATTCGTGCTGCGTCTGCGTGAAAGCCTGTTTCTTCGAGTCCCGCAACAGAAACCCAGTTGGCGGGCGCCCAGCCGAAGGGTTCGTCCCATTGGAGGCCGGTGTTGGTGTTGCTCATGGAGAGGCCGCCGGGGCGCTCGAAGAGGTTTAGTTTGGCTACGACTTGTTTTGCTTCTTCGTGTGTGGCCACGTGACCCCAAAGCGGATAGAGCGATGTGATGTAAGCATAGCTGTTGGATTTGTGATGGAGGAAGTCATAGTCGGCGAAGCGGCCTTCTTTTGCAAGCCATAGATAACGGTGCATGGCAGCGCTGCGCGCTGCGGCGCGGTGTGTCCATTCTGCTGCCTCAGACTTTTTGCCGAGTATCGCGGCGAAGTGCGCCATGTCTTGCTCATAGCGGTGGAGGAGGCTGTTGAGGCATACCGGGGCGAAATGGTGCGTGGCTCCAGAGAATGGGCCGAAGCGGTTGCTCGGATCATAGCCGGATTCACGCATGGCACGGTCGCCAACGTAGAAATCGCGGGAGAGGCGATATCCATCGGCCCAGGCTTTCATGCAGACGGTGCTTATGGTGATGTCGCAGCTTGTTTGCTTGAGACGTTGTGCTTCGGCGGCGTTGGGATGTTCGGAACCTTTGATGAGGTAGCTGTCTCCGCTGGTGCCGGGGTGTGCGAGAAGCCAGCGGATTACGTCGGGGTAGTAGGTATCGTCGTCGGCCATCTCCGGAACAGGGCCGGTGCCGTAATCGAAGTAGCGCGCGAGGCCTGTTGTTCCGGCGCGATGTTCGGGGCGCAACCAGATGGAGTAATCCTTGGCGGCTAGTATGTAGGCTCGTTCGAGCCACTTTTGCTTTTCGGCTTTGCCTTCGGGCGTTGCGGGAAAGCTGACAGGGTTTTCGAGGACGGCGCGAATCATCGAGGTGAGGAATGGCGGTTGCGAGCGTGTCAGGTAATAGGTGCGGTTGGCGTTGAGGACGCCACCGTAGTTTTCGATTTCGAAGAGGAAGTTCTCGACCATTCCTTTGGCGAGTGCTTCGTGGTGATCGGCTTCGAGTCCGAGGAGAATAAAAAAGCTGTCCCAGCCGTACATCTCGTTGAAGCGGCCGCCGGGGACTACGTAGGGGTTGGGAAGATAGAGCAGGCCGGGTGCGGGGAGCTCCTGGGGCTGCACGTCGCCGATTTTTTGAATGTGGCGCGGGAGCGTGATGATCTGCACCTGGCATTGTTGCTTGACTGCCTGGACTGCGGGAGGGACAGGCACGCCTGCGGGAAGATACAGGATGGGATGAGTGGAGATCTTTGTATCGATGAGCGAGGAGCAGGCGGTCATGGAGCGGGTTAGCGTGTCCCATGAGGCGTGTATGTAGCGAAGAGTGGCCTGTGGGTCAGGAGTGGCTGTCGTGGATGGTTGCTGTGCAGTGGCGATGGGCAGAATGGCAACTGCGAGAAGAACGAGCCTGCGAAGTTTCATGTTCGCTCCTGCGGAACACCCTTATGATGCACCGCAGTGTATCGCAGTTGCTGCTTGTCAGGCGCTCAATTCCTGCGTGGCTGTGCTGTCTGGAATATGGCTGAGGGAGTTTGTACGGAGACTGTAGAGGAAGACTACCGCATAACAGATGGCTACGACAGAGTAGCCCAAGGCATAGCTGCCGGAGCGCTTGGCGATGAAGCCGACCATAGGCGGCATGACTGCTCCGCCAACGATGGACATGACGATGAGAGAGCTGGCGAGCTTGGTGCGCGGGCCGAGATTCTTAACTCCAAGTGCAAAGATGGTGGGAAACATGACGGACAGGAAGAAGCTTGTGAGGAGAATGGCTCCTGCTCCGATGATGCCGGGATGGAGAACGCCTGTTGTGATGAGAGCGATATTGAGGAAGGCATAGACGGCCATCATGCGCGAGGGAGAAATCCAGCGCATGAGAGCAGTGGAGACAGCGCGGCCTGCGGCGAAGGCGATGAGGTTGCATGTAAGAAAGAGCGCTGCCGTTCGCTCTGGTGCGGATGTGTATTGCTTGACGTAAGGGATGAAGGCAGACCATGCGGCAACCTGCGCACCGACGCAACAGAACTGCGCGACGATGGCGGCGAGGACTTGCGGAGTGCCGAGAAGACTGGCGATCTCGCGCAAAGCCCCGGTGCTGGCGTTGTGCTCTTCTTCATGAGAGGCAGAGGGAAAGCGCACTGTTGCAATGATGGCGGCGAGTGCCAGCACACCGATGCCGAGGCCGACATAGGTGGGGACGACGCGCATCAGTTCGCTGTGCAGATAGGCTGCGTAGGTTCCTTGCGCTTTGAGTGCGGCAATGCGGGCGGGCGAGAGTTCCACGCCGGAGAAGATGAAGAATGTGCCGATGATGAGGCCGAAGATGGTTCCGGGCGGATTGAAGGCCTGCGAAAAGTTCAGTCGACGGGCGGAGCTTTCCGGTGGGCCGGTTTGCGCAATGAAGGGGTTGGCGGAGGCTTCCAGCGTTGCGGAGCCGCAGCCAACAATGTAAAGGGCGCACAGCATGAGCCAGTAGCGCCCGATGACGGCGGCGGGCCAGAACATGAGCGTGCCGATGCCGAAGAGGGAAAGGCCGATAAGGATGCTGACCTTGTAGCCCCAGCGACGGGCGGCGAGTGCTGCGGGGAGCGCCATGCAGAAGTAGCCAAAGAAGACGGCGGTTTGAACGAGTTGTGCTTCGAGCGGGGAGAGCTCGAAGGATTTTTTGAATTGTTGTACGAGGATGTCCGTGAGATTGTTGGACATTCCCCAGATGAAGAAGAGCGCGGTGACGAGCGCAAAAGGCAGAAGCTGCCCTGTCGGGAACAAAGGCGCTGTAGTTGAGCTTCCGGATTGGGAGTGCGGGGAAGTATCGATGTTCATGCGGGGCTCGTGGTGTGGAGATGGTAGAACGCAGCTGCGTTGGCGCCAAAGATTTTTTGTTTCTCGTCTTCACTGAAGGCGGAGAAGTATTCGTGGAGTGTCTCCCACCATTGAGAGTAAGACGTTGCCAGCAGGCAGACGGGCCAGTCCGAGCCGGCAAGGAGGCGATTGACTCCGAAAGCCTCTACGCAAATGTCCAGATACGGACGCAGTATGTTGAGGTTCCATGTATGCCAGTCCGCTTCTGTTGTGAGGCCGGAAAGTTTGCAGCAGATGTTAGGGCGCTTTGCCAGTTTGCGCATGTTGGTTGCCCACGGTTCGAACTCGCGTACCGCGATGCGGGGCTTTGCGGCGTGGTCAAGTACGAAGGGCTGATTGGGATGACGATCGACGAATCGGATGGCTTCTGGCAGTTGGCGTTCGTAGATGAGCACGTCATAAGTAAGTCCGCGCGGAGCTAGTTGCGATATGCCGTGATTGAAGGCCGGAGCATCGAGAAAGCCATCTGGCTCGGCCTGCACGATGTGACGCAGGCCTGTGAGATGTGGGCTGCTTATTTTGTTGAGAAGTTCAGGGAGATTCTCCGCGTCCAGCGGCAGCCAGCCTACTACGGCTGCAATTTCCGGCGTTCGGGTTGCGCAGCTCAATAGCCATTGAGTTTCTTCGATGGACTGCCTTGCCTGTACAGCGATGGCAGCATCTACCTGGGCTGAGCGTAGCGCTTCACTGAGATCTACCTCATAGAAGCTGCGGCGAATAGTTGCCATCTCCTCCGTGATCCACGCGTATTCCTGCGGGTCGTATTGCCACAGATGATGATGTGCATCGATGCGAAGCGGGCGGGAGTTTGGCATGGAGTGTGTGCTCAGGCGGATTCAAGAATGATATTGGAATACTGTGCGGTGCCGGCTGTGCGGATGAGGCCGATAGCGCGAGGGACACGGCGCTTGAATTCGACATGCGGCTCAAAGGTGATGGAGGGAAGAAGATTTGCGAATGACTGGAGAAGCTCGAGGGAGTTGTGCTGACGGAATTCGGCAGCCATCCATGCATTGCCGATGATGAAGCTGGGTGCGATGGCTTCCAGTACCTGGAGCACAGTGGGGATGTTATCGACAAGGGTGATGTCTACTGTTTCGATTTCCGGCCAGAAGGGAAAGCCGCGATCGGCAATCACCAGGGTATTGGTATGCCGAACGCGGCTTAGCAGCGAGTTAATCTGTGGATTGAGAATTCCCGAGCGAAGCATTGTCCTCTTTCCGGTTCTCGTAGAGCTTACGCCTGTTTCGTGCGGTTGCGCAGCGTGCCGATTCCTTCGATATCAATCACCATGTCTTCTGCGGGTTTGAGCCAGCGCTGTGGAGTGCGGCCCAGTCCCACGCCGGGTGGCGTTCCGGTGCTGATGATGTCGCCAGGCTCAAGGGGAACGATGCTGGAAATATATGCGATCAGCTCGGGGATGCGGAAGATGAGATCCCGCGTGTTGGCTGATTGCATGACTTCGCCGCTGAGTGTGAGCTTGATGTCGAGTGTGTGTGGATCGGCGATTTCATCGCGTGTTACGATCACGGGGCCCATGGGAGTGAATGTGGGAAAGCTCTTGCCGAGCGTCCACTGCGAGGTGGCCAACTGCACATCGCGCGCACTGACGTCGTTCACGATGGTGTAGCCGAAGACATGCTGCTCCCAGTGCTGAGGTTGAATGTAGTGGCCGGCCTTGCCTATTACTACGGCCAGTTCGGCTTCATAGTCGGTCTGCGTGGCGTTGGATGGCAGCAGAACATCGGCATCGGGTCCGCAGATGGACGAAGCCAGCTTGAGGAACACGGTTGGTACGGCCTGAACAGCCATCTTCGATTCGGCCGCGTGCTCACGGTAGTTGAGGCCTATGCCAAAGATGCGCGGTGGATGCAGCAGCGGGGCCAGCAAAGTGACTTCGCTGAGTGGAATGGACTGGCCGTCCAGCTGTGGAGCGGCGTTGCCGCTTGCAATGAAAGCCAGCACGTCGTCGCTGCCTGTGGGGGTGAATGTTGCTATGGATGTGTCTTTCAGGACGCCACTGCGAACGGGGCCGTCATTATGACGGAATGAGACCAGTTTCACGTGCTAATTTCCTTTCCACTCGGCGCCGTCGGGAAAAGCAAAACGCTCGAGAGATTCTTTTAAGACTTCTCCGCTGTAGCCGGGTTGCGTAGGCGCCATGTAGCGGCCCTTTTGAATCACAACCGGATGCAGGAAATGTTCATGGAGGTGATCGACGTACTCGATTACGCGGTCTTGCATGGTGCCGGAGACGCAGAGGAAATCAAACATGGCGAGATGCTGTACGTATTCACACAGGCCCACGCCGCCGGCGTGCGGGCAAACGGGGATGCCGAACTTGGCTGCCATGAGAAGAATTGCGAGGTTTTCGTTGATTCCGGCAACGCGGCAGCTGTCGATCTGGCAGACGTCAATGGAGCCGGCTTGCAGGAGCTGCTTGAACATGACGCTATTGTGGCAGTGCTCTCCGGTGGCGATACGCGTGGGCGCTGCTTCGCGGCGGATTCGTGCGTGGCCGAGGACGTCGTCAGGACTGGTTGGTTCTTCCATCCACCAGGGCTTCAGCTCGGCGAGTTGCAGCGTGCGACGGATGGCTTCTTCCACGCCCCACTTCTGGTTGGCGTCTACCATCAGGCGATTTTCCCAGCCGATTTCTTCGCGCACGATGCGACCGCGGCGCAGGTCGTCGGCAGGATCACCTCCTACCTTCAGCTTGAAGTAGGTCCAGCCTTCAGCCAGGGCTTCATGGCAGAGGCGGCGAATCTTCTCATCACTGAAGCCAAACCAGCCGACCGAGGTTGTATAGGCGAGATAGCCGTTCTGTTCCAGAAAAACGAGGCGTTCGGCCTGGCCCTTTTTGGCCGCGCGCAGGATTTCCAGCGCTTCTTGTGGCGAGAGCGCGTCGGCGATGTAGTGGAAATCGATGATTGAGACGATCTGTTCAGGCGTCATGTCATAGAGCAGGCGCCAGACGGGTTTGGACTCGGCTTTGGCGTACAGGTCCCACACGGCATTTAGCACTGCGGCGACTGCCAGGTGGATTACACCTTTTTCCGGGCCCAGCCAGCGGAACTGCGTGTCACCGATTAGCTGGCGGTAGAAGCCGTTGAGGTCGGAGGTGATGGATTCGAGGGTGCGGTTGGTGGCGAACTGCACGAGATGCTTAAGCGCGCCGACGACAAGCTCAGTTCCGCGGCCCAACGTGAAGGTAAGGCCGTGACCTTCTAGGCCGGAATCGGTTTCAAGTATGCAGTATGCGGCAGAATAATCCGGATCGGTGTTTACCGCATCGGAGCCAATGCTTTCACGCGAGGTAGGGAAGCGCAGGTCGACGATGCGGACGCCGGTGATGGTGATGGATTTCAAGGTGCTCCTTTGCAAAACCTGGCAAGAAGGGCAGAAATTCGCCGTATGTGGCAAAGATCGCTTTTTCGTCAGAGAAAAATGTAATTCATTGGTGGAAGGGTATGCCAGTGTAAATTGTGGAGTACGGTGCGAGATTTTTCCTGCATCTACAAAGGAGTTACTCATTTGACAAGCGGCAGAAGCGCACAGTACAACTCAAGCGAGACCGACAGCGGGAGAGCGAATCGTGCTTAGTTTGGCAGGGAGGCGGGCCGTCGTGACCGGCGCTGCCAGTGGAATTGGCCTGGCAGTTGCAAAACTCTTTGCCTCCAGCGGTGCCAGTGTCGCGCTGGTGGACCTGTACGCGCAGAAGGCGTCTGAGGCAGCTCAGTCTATTGCGCCTGCGCAGGATGCATGTGTTTGCAGTGTAGCTTGTGATGTTTCGAATGCCGAGAGTGTTGAGAAGGCATTTGCGGAGATTTTGCAGGCACTTGGAGGCGCACCGGAGATCCTGGTGAATTGCGCGGGGATTGCGCATGTGGGCAGCCTTGCAACCACTACGCCCGAGGCGCTGGATCAACTCTATGCCGTGAATGTGCGTGGAACGTATTTGATGATGCGTGCAGCGCTTGGGCCGATGCTGGCGCAAGGGCGTGGCGTGATTGTGAATATGGCTTCGATTGCTGCGACGGCAGGCATTCCGGATCGCTTTGCGTATTCGATGACCAAAGGTGCGGTTCGTTCGATGACGCTTTCTGTCGCGAGGGACTATATCTCGCAGGGGATTCGCTGTAATTGCATTTCTCCGGCCCGCGTGCATACACCATTTGTGGATGGATTTCTTACGAAGAACTATCCGGGGCACGAGGCGGAGAAGATGAAGGAGTTGGCCGCGGCGCAGCCGATTGGACGCATGGGAACTCCGGAGGAAGTGGCGCAACTAGCGCTCTATCTCTGTTCGGAGCAGGCTTCCTTCATCACCGGTAATGATTATGTGATTGATGGCGGCTTTATGAACGTGCGCTAGCTGCGCGGCTTGGAGCGATTTTGGACCTGGGACTGAAAGAACATGTGATTCTTGTTACCGGCGGAGGAGCCGGTATTGGCGCGGCGATTACACGCGCGTGCCTTGCTGAGCAGGCGCGGGTGGTTGTGATTGGCCGGATGTCAGAGAATGTGAAGCATTTCCATGCGGAGATGCAGGCGGCTAATCAGCAATGTGAGTTTGTTGATGCACAGCTTGCGGATGCAACGCAGTGCAAAAAGGTTGTTGAGCATGTGGCAGAACGCTATGGTCGCATTGATGGACTGGTGAATAACGCCGGTGCTAATGATGGTGTGGGCTTAGAAAGCGGCGATCCGGACAAATTCACCGAGAGTCTACGCCAGAATTTGTTGCACTACTATGCAATGGCCCACTACGCGCTTCCTCTGTTGAAGGGGAGCAAGGGGTCTATTGTGAATATCAGCTCGAAGGTGGCGTTGACGGGACAGGGAGGCACGAGCGCGTATGCTGCGGCCAAGGGCGCACAACTTGCATTGACTCGCGAGTGGGCTGCAGAACTGCTGCCTTATGGTATTCGCGTGAACTGCGTGCTTCCGGCTGAAGTGATGACGCCGCTTTATCAGCGCTGGATTAATACGCAGAAGGACCCTGCGGCGGCGCTACAACGCATAACGCAGCGCATTCCGCTCGGGCACAGGATGACGGAGGCTGAGGAGATTGCCGCGATGACTGTGTTTCTGTTATCGCATACGCAATCCGGGCATACAACAGCCCAGCAGATTGTGGTGGATGGTGGTTATACGCATCTGGACCGTGCTTTGTCGTAGCTTATGTTGTGACGGAAGAATGAAAAGGCCGAAGCGTAAGCTTCGGCCTTTTATTGTTGCACATGGTTATTTCAAGCTATGCGGCGCGGGTGTAAGCCAGCTGCACAATCTTATTGATCAGGTCTGTATAGGAGTAGCCAGCCTTCTTGACCGCCATTGAGAATTCGGCGGTGCTGGAGAGCCATGGGTTCGGGTTGGCTTCGATCACATATACCTCGCCTTTCTTATTCAACCGCATATCAATGCGGCCATAGTCGCGCAGCTTGAGGGCGCGATAGGCAGAGAGCGCGATCTCCTGAAGTTTTTGCGTGGTCTCCTCATCGAGGTCTTCGACGGGCGCCGATTTGGTCAGCTTGTAGGCTTCGGTTTCGCGAAAGAACTTTACATCCTGGCCGGCGATCCGAGGAGTTCCCTTGGGAAGCTTCGACAGGTCGAGCTCAATCAGCGGGAGCACCTCGGGATTTTCGTTGCCGAGGATTGCCGCGTAGATTTCACGGCCTTCGATATATTCCTCAATGAGTGCGGGGCTGTCGAATTCCTCGTGAATGTAATGGATGCGCTCCATGAGGTCTTTCACAGTGTCAACGACGGAACTGTTGTCGATGCCGATGGAACCATCTTCGGAGACAGGCTTGACGATCAGCGGAAACTTGATGTCATGGGAGTGATCGGTGAGGCCCTTATACGATGTTGCGAAGTCCGGGGTTTTGATCTTGTGAAAGTCGAAGATCTTTTTCGCGATGGATTTGTCCTGGGCAAGATAGAGTGCCTGCGGGCCGCTACCGGTGTAGGGAATGTGCAGCATTTCCATGTAAGCGGCGATGTTTTTGTCCATCGTGTCATCGCCGGCATATGACTCTGTGAGATTAAAAATGAGATCGGCGCCGCATTTTGCGAGCGCATGTAGAGATTGATTCTTACCGTCGAGGATGTGATAAGAAGGCTCGTATCCTAGCTTGGTTAGTGCATCGAAGATTTCTTCGCGCTCGTTCAGAGGTTTTCTTTTCTTTGGTGCGGCTTTGGTGTTTTTGCCGCGTGGCGCCTTAACCGGTTCCGGTTCGGGCTCGGGTGCGTCCTCTTCCCAGAGGTCATACAAGATGGTGACTTTCAGGTTTGCCATAACACACTACGCCTTTTTAGTTTGCTCCCGATTGAGGCCAGTTCTGCACCCGTGCAGATGAGAAGTACCAATCAGGGCAATATGAATTTGCCTCTGGTGATATAGTTCATCGCCAGCGCGGTCGCATATACGGTTACTTCCGTTAAGTATTCTCTTTCATATTTCATATCGGCGCGCAGTCCGAGATCGTTCACTTTTGCTTCGATAGCTTCTACCAGTTTTTTTACAAGCGGACGTTGAACGCCTGTCCAATAATTTACCTTGTCAATAAGGACCTTGCGGTTTTCTCGAAGAAGATCGGCCGCGAGGCGAACGTTGTTTCTACGGCGCTTGGATACATTGAAGATGTCGCTGAGATCGGTGTCGAGTGGAAGCTCTCCGGGCGAGAGTTGCTGATCGAGCGCATGCTCGTAGAATTCGGCGACCGTCTCATTCATTTCATCTACAGTGATATCTGTAGCACCGTGCGGGACCACAGGGTCAGCATTGCCAAACTTGTGGCCAATGCGGTCCATATAGTGCAGCTTCTTCATTGCGCCCCATCCCTTGTAACGTTTGCGCCAGTTGGAACGGGGGGTCATCCATACCGCGAAGGTTTCCGCGAAGTCTTCGTCCGGATGCTTTTGTGCATACCAGCCTTCCATGTGCCGCACGAACTGGCGTGAGAAGGGAACTGGTTTGTAGTTGTCGCGATAAGCGCGCCGGAATGGTCCGAAGAGTTTACGCCATTCGTCTGTTTTGAAGAGCGCGTAAGCGTAGTTAAAGGCGTGGCCGGCCTCGTGGCGCATGTACATCATGATCTGCCGCGCATCTTCAATATCGTTCATTGCCGATTCCAGACGCTGCAGTTTCGGATCGGCGAGGTAGAACGGGATTCCGATGACGGGCTCTTCGCTGGGACAACCCCATTCATCTGAGAGGTAACATACAGGGCGGAATTTCTTGAGCCCCTTTGCGTCCAGCTCTTTGTAGAGTTGTTGAACAAAGCGTTCGAGGGGAGAGCCTTCCAGCTTCAGGCCAAGCTGCTGAATTGGCTTGGAAAGAATCTCCTGGACTTCGGCCGGCGCTTTTTCGAAATTGGCCACAGTTAGGTCAGAGAGTAGCACATCTGCGAAGGAGCTCAGGGGGCACGCGTTACCTCTGCGCAGCCAGTCCGGCGGAGAGAAGAAGATGCGGGCATCCTCATAGGCCAACTGGATCCCGGAGACGTGAGAGAGCCGGGAGGCCGGGTAATAGCGGTGCACGAGGAATTACCTACAGTGCGGGACAAGAATTTTAGATAAAAAAACGATATTTTGGATAAATGACAATAATGTAATGAGGTCTATGCTTGCCTTCCATGAAGTAGACGATAGAAGGCAAATAGCTGAATCGGTAGCGCGCTCTTTGATGATGTGTTTAGGTGGTACTCCATGTGCAGCAGAGACATGGCGATGTATAGCGTCATGGTTGCTGTTGATACATCCACTATGCAGTACGCAGCGCTCCTCCAGCTACACAGCAGAAAGACAAGTATCCACTGAATCATTCATTGCAGATTCGTGAATGTGTCCATGAACACAAGGCAGTGCAACGTGTAATTCCGCCCCAGGTGCCAAATCGGTGATTCCTCTTGTTTTTAGATCGCCATACGCCATCGCCGTTCAGTATCCAGCCAATCTCTCCATGGGAGTCATCACTGCACTTGTAGAGGTACTGGTTCTCGTCTGCGGCTACGTCTGGCTGTACAAACATCGCCCGGAAGTGACGCACGGGCTGCGCAGGCTCCTTCCGCTGTTATGCGAGTCGTTGCCTTCGATCTTCGGCGCCTTCGACGCAATTACGGCCATAACCGCAGAGGCCTCCTACGAAACCGGCATGCTGACGGTGCGGCGTATGGTCGCCGGTTCTTTGACCGGTAGAGTTTTCTATCCGTCGACGAATGTAAGAGGAGTGCAGATTGGATTTGATCGTGGGTGCAAGTATCTCTACGCCAATCTGGCAAACGGCAGCGATCCGAAGTTGTTCCCGTGCTCGCCCAGAACGGGATATAGCCAGGTGGCCTCTGTACTGAATTCATTTCTGGGTAACTTGAGGGGGGCCTTCTCAATAAAACAGATGACGCTCAGAATCAAAGGAGACAAACATGGGTGTATTTGATGGAAACGTAAAGACGCCGCGGCAGGTTGCAGACCCAAGGACAGATAAGTATGTGAGCTCGGTTGCAAGCTTGATGTTGCCGGTGATCAATACGCCAACTGCGTTGTTATATCCCGGTTCCGACGTGTCTGTGGTTCATGGAATCCAGCATTTGCAGGTAGATAACGACCGCCTCATGCGAGTGAACATGAACCAGGACGTTTCCATTGGCATGAACGAACTCTACTGGGTGGGTATCAACCGGAGCATGACTGTCATGGCGAACTACACCCGGAGCGTGATGGCGAACTCGTTGATTCATGTCACGGGGAACTACGACAAGAGCGTGCTCTCGGACTACTCCAAGAGCATTACAGGCAACTCCGTGAACACAATCACTGGAAATTACTCGAAAGCAGTCTCCTCGAACTATAGCAAGAGCGTGACGGGGAATGCCGATAACCAGATTACCGGCAATTACAGCAAGAGCGTGCAATCGACCTACTCCAAAGCGGTAACTGGCACCGCGACGACAACCGTTGTGGGTGACTACACCAAGAATCTGAAGGCGAATTACTCGAAGTCGATCACCGGTAAATCGGCGATCAGCGTTACAGGAACTTCGAACGAACACTACACCGGCGATCACAGCCGCTTGTATGACGCCCTTCACAAGGTATATATCGTTGGCGATGACATTCTTACAACTCTCGGTTCAACGTTGTGGTCGAAAATAGGGCCTAAAGTATTTGGGCAATCAGGAGTTCATCATCAAGGACACGATGACACCAGCCAAGATGATAGAGAGGGTTGGTTCAAGCATGTCTGGGCAGATGGTCTGGCGGCTGCAGAGCAGGTTGAACTAATTGGAACCGGGCAGTGTTTCGCTGGAATGAAGCTCGAAACTACTGGAGTATCCATGGATGGAACTGCTGTGAAACTAGAGCTCGGCAGCATTTCCCACGCATATAAAGCAGAGGTGAATCACGGAATCGTAATCAAAAGCGAAGAAAAGGCTGACCAGGAAGAGGTTCATGGGCTCTATCAGAAACTTGCTTTGCTTACCAACACGGTGCAGATGATAAGAAGCGATACCGCGGTCATGCACGAAGAGATCGGTGCGATAGCGGAACGCGGGGAGATGGTCAATCTGTTCATGGGTGTATTGTTTGGGGCAAACCAGTTCTGCATGTAGTTGGTAAGGGGAGAACGCAATGATAGATGGCATAACGGTCATTTCGCAGTCGCCCAAAGAAATCTCGATACTGTGCCCGCCCGACAGCTCGAACGCGTTTTTCCTGTACTTCGGTGTGCCTGCGCTTCTGATTGCCGGTTTTATCTATTACAAATGGCGCAGTTGGCTATGGTGCTTTATTTTTCTATTGCAGGGGACGATTTTTCTCATCGCAGGCTGCTGGGCGATGACCTCGGTGACCACGATCAATGCCTCCGCGGACACCGGAGAACTTGTCGTGCACAATACCGTGGCCGGCATCTCGACCGGCCGGCATACGTATCGGCTGACCGAAATCGAAGGGTTTCGGATCGGCATCATGCGTGGTGGCAGATACCTCTACGCTGACCTTGCAGACGGATATACATCCCAGTTGTTGCCAGCCGGTTATCGGGCCGGGTATCAGCATGCAGCAGATGCACTCAACTCCTTTCTCAGCTCTATAGGAGCACGGGCTCCGGAGCAAGCTCCTTCGCAATAAACAGTCCTTCGGAGACGGCCGCTATGCCATCTGAGTCTGATTTGGTCTCACGCAGAGAATCGTTGCTTCCCTGGCGCCTGGCCGAGTCTGTGAAAGATTCACTGGTGCTATGGGCTCCATGCCGTTTTCAAGAGGTGTCTGGCAGTCAGCGCGAATGGCTCAGCATTTTTCTCGAGCGATGGTTTGCTCTGCTTACTTCTAAGCATGAACTTGGGGAAGAGTGCTTCATGCATTTAGAGACTTTGCAGAAGGAGAAGAAACTCTCCGACGAGTACTATGCCAATCTGTTGCGCGAGCGGCCAGTCATTGGCAGGAGCATTTCTTCCCTCGAAGAGACGCCAAAGGGTCCTCTGACCGATGACGAGATCAATCTTTTGACGAAGCGCAAGGTGGAGTACGACTATCACGCAATGAGCGCGTCGCGTGTCTGCTGGTTTCGAGGCGGCGATACCGCGGCGTTGCGTGCCACCTATATGGGGTTCGGTGGCATGACCATACTGCTGATGCCACAATCTGAGGAGAACCAGGAGAGTGTCAAACAGCTTGGGCAATTGATCTCCAGGTTTAAGCTGCCGGCTTTCCTGCGCACAGACGCTCGCCTGGTTGCTCTGGTAGAAGGTCTGGATCCACAGAACCCCCTCAAGCCGCCACCATTTATTCGGAATCACCCGGCAATGACGAATCTGAATGCTGTCGTGGGCTCTGAGAAGAGAGACCCGCAAAGCCATATGCGGAGAGTTATGTTCGGCCTCAAGACAAAGGAGATGTTTGGAGGCTCATTGAAAACAGATCCTGCATATGCGGGCATTCCGTTTCTTTTGCCCAAGTTCTCGAGCGCCGAAATCTTCCGCAGCACGATCGAGGAACGAGCGCATTGGTTTCAGCTCTTTGATGTTTACCTGCGCGAGAGCCCGGAAGACGGTGGCGTGTTGCTTTTAACCAAATACGAATTCCTATCAGAGATTGTGGAGGTGCTCGCTTCACTGCGCAGAGATGGTTACACCTATTGGGAAGGATGAACGGTACCCAAAGACAATGGAAGATAAATTTGAGGATTTGCGCCCTTACGCCCCCTGTGTAACGTTGGAGAAGCGCGGCAGCAGTGCTCTTGGCGAATGCTACCTGCTCCCGGCGCCGTTAGGTCTGCGGCCCGACTCGTATGACGCGATGCGCCGCTTCCTTGCCGATCTTATCTACCCTTTCATCCGCGATCGAGGGTGCGTGCACGAGAGTTATGTAGCTCTCAATCAAACGAAGAAGCGCGAAACAAATGAACTGTTCCAGGACCATGCGCGTAAGTGGCTGCCGGAAACGGTACTAGGTGTATGGACCCATCTTCCACCTCCGCGCATGATGACTGCTGAGAATTTGATAGAGATGGACCCGCGGTCGCCGGAGGGGATGCGAGTCCATAGCCTCTTTCGCGTGACCACAGGTGCCGATGCGTGTATGGATGCAGTGACGACTATGGCCGGTACTGGTACAGGCATCCAGATCGTGAGTACGTTAGAGGCCGAGAAGCTGCTGCAAAATTGGAGGGACCTCTTCCTCGATTTCATCAAAGAACGCATCTTTCGGATATTTCCGTGGTATATTCCGTTGCTTCGGCTGAAATCGCTTGAAGAGCCCATTGCAGACCTTACGACACAAGCACTCGCGAACATCGTGCTATACATTCGCGAAAGCCCGGAAGACGGCGGCTTGCTTATCCTTTCCCACGAGCCTCTTGAAGAAACTTTTTTGCGTATGGGATGTCTGCCTGTTGATCGAACAACAGGGGCAATGCAATGGAAGCTATCTGCAGCTTGTAATGAAGGAGAGGCGGATTGCTCAGTAGCCCGCCTTCAAGAGCATTTAGGGCAAATAGAACCTCAGCATCCTCCAGCACCCTGAATCGATGCCGAAAGAAGAGGTCATGCCTATAAGTGCTTGATTTTGCTTGAGAAATGGTAGGCACGACTGGACTCGAACCAGCGACCTCTTCCGTGTCAAGGAAGCGCTCTAACCAACTGAGCTACGCGCCTGCGTACGCCCTTACGGGCTTGAATGGGGTCTCTGGAGGGATTCTATAACGACCCGATAAGTAGTTTATCAGCATTCGAGCTGATGGCAAAGTGTGCCCGATGTCGGAATCTATATAAATCCGGCTGTGTAAGATATTGCATGCTTGCTGTCTGGGGACTTTCCTGATCGACCATGTCCGATTCTTCTTCGTCCATACGAACGAATCCGCTTCGCGCCATGCCGAACCTGCTGACCCTGGCTCGTATTTGCCTGGCGCCGGTGTTGGTGTCGGCTGTGCTGGAGAGACAGTTTATACTGAGCTTCGCGCTGTTTGTGGTAGCGGGTCTGACAGATGCGCTGGACGGGCTGCTGGCGCGGTGGCTGAAGCAGCGAACAGTGCTCGGGCAATACCTGGATCCGGTGGCGGACAAACTGTTGCTCAGCATGCTGTTTCTGGTTCTTACGCATGAGAAGCTGATTCCAGCATGGATTACGGCGCTGGTTTTTGGGCGCGATGTGGCAATTCTGGTAGTGGCTGCGCTGCTGTTTGCCTCGGTGGGGCGAAGGGAATTTCACCCAAGCATTTTTGGCAAGGCCAACACATTGGCGCAGATTACCGCTGTGGCCGCGGTGCTGTTGGAGCAGGTTTACGCAGCAACGTGGGTAACCCAGTTTCGCACGGTGGCACTGGATGCCGCGGTGGCGCTGACCATCGCGTCGGGATTGCACTATGCGTGGACCGTGAGCCGGCGCCCGGCAAATGGAAATGCCGGGTCACATGCCGCTTGACGGGCAGAGCTCAGGAATCCTCGTCTTCTTGTTCTTCTGCTTCGGTACTTTCTTCAATTGCCATGTCGCGGAACTCTTCGGAGTCGAAGACTTCGCCGCACTCTAGGCACTCTACAAATTCAGTATCCTCGTGCCGGGAGACGACGCGTACTCTGGGGTGTTTGCAAGCGATAACCATGGTTTCAAACGGGTTCAGATTCGGTTGGTGCGCTCATTGTTGCATCCCCGATACGTTTTTTTCCACCAGGATTTCAGCGAGTGGGAGATTTGCAGGGTTGAGTGGCTAAAATTCACAATTCAGAGACATTTGAGGCGGTTTTGGCGGTGCGGGGAATCCCGAAAAGTCCTACCTTGCGGAACGCGGCCAAATCGGCCTTGAATCGAAAATCGGAATGGCCGTATACTTAAAACGGACCTAAGAGGTCGGATTTCCATGCTAAAGCTGACCAAAAAGGCGGATTACGGACTGATGGCCTTGAAGTACCTGGCCGAGCATCCGGAAACCCCCGCGCTGAGCGCGAAGGAAATTGCGGATGCGTATGGGATTCCTGCGCAGCTGCTGGCCAAGATTCTGCAGCGGCTTACGAAGACAGGCCTGCTGAAATCGCACGCCGGCATGAACGGTGGCTATGCGCTGGCAAAGGGTGCGCATCAGATTTCGGCCTTTGAAGTAATTCACTCGATTGATGGGCCGTTCTTCATCACTTCGTGCACCAAGGGGGCAAATGGCTGCGACCTGACCCCCAGCTGCACCATCAAAGAGCCTCTGGCACGAGTGAATGAGACGATTGCCGGGGTGCTTAGGAGTATCAGCATTGGCGATCTGGCAGACGAGGCGCAGATGGCAGCGAAAACCCCGGCGCACGGATTGGTGACGCTGACGTTGCCGTAGTTTTTCAGGGGAAGATTTTTGCTGCTCCCGATGAGCGGCAGATAAGAGAAACAGGCTGGCGCCGGGGCGCTGGCCGAAATGATTCGGCTGAGGGAAGATTCAGCCCGCAGATTGAAGGATGGATACACGATGAGCACAGTCGAAACGAGCAGCTTGGTTGTTCCCGCAGGAGTGAGCCTGCCGATTTACATGGACTATCACGCCACCACCCCGATGGATCCGCGGGTGCTGGAGGCGATGATGCCTTACTTCACGTCGAAGTTTGGCAATGCGGCCAGCCGCAACCACTCCTTTGGCTGGGAAGCCGAGCAGGCCGTCGAGACGGCTCGTGAGCAGATTGCGAAGCTGATTGGCGCAACCTCGAAGGAGATTATCTTCACGAGCGGCGCGACAGAGAGCGACAACCTGGCTCTCAAGGGCATTGCCGAGATGTACCGCGAGCGCGGCAACCACATCATTACGCAGGTTACGGAGCATAAGGCGGTTCTAGATACCTGTAAGCGCCTGGAAAAGTACGGTTACCGTGTGACCTATCTGCCGGTGAAGGCGGACGGCCTGATCGATCTCGAAGACCTGAAGCGCGCGATTGACGACAAGACGATTCTTGTTTCCATCATGGCGGCGAACAACGAAATTGGCGTGGTTCAGCCGTTCCGCGAGATTGGCAAGATCTGCCGTGAGAAGGGTGTGATCTTCCACACGGATGCGGTGCAGGCTGTGGGCAAGATTCCAGTGAATGTGAACGACGACTTCATCGACGTGCTTTCGCTCAGCGCGCATAAGATTTACGGACCGAAGGGCGTGGGCGCTTTGTATGTTCGCCGGCGCAATCCCCGCGTGCAGATTGCCGCGCAGATTGACGGCGGCGGCCACGAGCGCGGCATGCGTTCGGGCACACTGAATGTTCCAGGTATTGTTGGCCTGGGCAAGGCCTGCGAGATCGCGATGGCGGAGATGGACTCCGAAGCGGCATATCTGCGCGGGCTGCGCGACCATTTGAAGGCGAAGCTGGAAGGTGCGCTGGACTACATTCACGTGAACGGCTCGTGGGAGCATCGCCTGCCCGGCAACCTGAACATGAGCTTTGTGTATGTCGAAGGCGAGTCGCTGCTGATGGGCATTAATGATGTGGCGGTTTCGTCCGGTTCGGCCTGCACTTCGGCCACGCTGGAACCAAGCTATGTGCTGAAGGCACTGGGGCTTGGTGACGATGTGGCACACTCAAGCATCCGTTTTGGCCTGGGACGCTTCAATACGGAAGCGGAAGTGGACTACGTGGCCAATAAGGTTATTGATATTGTGCAGAAACTCCGTGAGCTTTCACCGCTTTACGAGATGGTGAAGGAAGGCATCGACCTGACCAAGATCGAGTGGCAGGCGCACTAAGGACGGCGCTTGCGCAAGTTTGGAAGGAAACGAAGTAGCATCGGCAGGCAGCTCTGCTGAATCAAAATGTGTAGGACACGCGGATTCCCCCCGCGGGAGGAGATTCAAATCATGGCATACAGCGATAAGGTAGTGGACCACTACAACAATCCTCGCAACGTTGGCACGCTCGACAAGAGCTCGACCGAAGTTGGCACGGGCCTGGTCGGCGCTCCCGAGTGCGGCGACGTAATGCGCCTGCAGATTCGCGTGAATCCTGAGACCCAGGTCATCGAAGAAGCGAAGTTCAAGACCTTCGGCTGCGGTTCGGCGATTGCCAGCTCTTCGCTGGCGACCGAGTGGATCAAGGGCCGCAAGGTTGAGGAAGCCCTCGCCATCAAGAACACCGACATCGTGAAGGAGCTTGCGCTTCCTCCGGTGAAGATTCACTGCTCGGTGCTGGCTGAGGACGCGATCCGCGCGGCCATTGGCGACTGGAAGAAGAAGAACGGCGTTGCCGAAACGGCCGACGTTCCTGCTGCCGTCAGCGCGCAGTAACGCTGAGTGGAATGACGCGGCCCGGACAAACGCGGTCCGGGCCGCTTGTTGTGTCGAAAGGGAAACATGTCGAATTTCGTAAGCATTGAGTCGAAGCCCGCAGACGGCATCTCCGCAGCGCCCTTGCAGAAGCCTGTCGTGCCGCAAGCGCCGAACCAGGGGCTGCAGGTTACGCCGAAGGCTGTCGCGCGCATCAAGGTCGCGATGGTGAAGGAAGGCATTTCGCAGGAAGAGGGCGGACTGCGTCTGGGTGTGCTGGGCGGCGGCTGCTCGGGGCTTTCGTATTCGATCAAGTTCGACACGCGGCCCCGCGAGCGTGACCGCATTTATGAGTTTGATGGCGTGCGCGTTTTTGTGGACCCGAAGTCGTTTCTTTATCTGCATGGAATGACGCTGGACTATGAAGAAACGTTGATGCGCCAGGGGTTCAACTTCGTCAACCCGAACTCTTCGCGCTCCTGCGGCTGCGGCTCTTCCTTCTCGGCGTAATTCCCAAACAGACCCGTGCTTCTGGGACAGAAAATCCGGGAAAGAAAAAGTTGATGATGCAGAACGCCGCTACCACTACCCCTACGACTGCCGCTCAGGAAACTGCTTGTTGGTCCTGTTCGGCAGCAATTGAGAATTCCGCACTTTTTTGTCCGCAGTGCGGCAAGATTCAGCCGCCGCGAGGCGGCAATTATTTTTCTGTTTTTGGATTGGTTCCTGCATTGAACCTCGATCTTGGGATGCTGGAGCACCAGTTTCACAAGCTCAGCCGCAAGCTGCATCCGGACCGCTTTGGCCGCGCTACTACGCAGGAGAAAGAGTGGAGCCTGGCGCAGTCGTCGCTGTTGAATGACGCCTACCGCACACTGAAGGATCCGCTCACGCGCACTTACTATCTGCTGAAGATGCATGGCGCGGAGATTGGCGAAGAGTTTGCGGGCAAGGATAAGAAAGACCCTTCGCGTGTTCCTGCTGATCTGCTGGAAGAGGTCTTTGAACTGAACATGCAGTTGGAAGAGATGCGCATGGGCCGCAAGATGGGTGAGGTCGATGAGCAGCTAGAGGCCGATCTTAAGCAGGCGGAGAAGAAGTTTTTAGCATTGCGGGACGAGGTGGACGAGCAGTTGCGCGCAGAGTGGACGAAGTGGGATGACGGTGATGAGGCCGCCCGCGAAGCCGCACAGAAGACGATGGTGGCGCTGCTTGATCGCAGGCGCTATTTGAGCAATCTCGTCCGCGACGTAACCGAGACATTGGGAGCTGAGTAGTTACGATGGCAGCAAACAGCGAAAACGGCCGCGTGGTCGGCATTGATCTGGGAACGACGAACTCCCTTGTGGCATATATGGAGGGCTCTACGCCGGTGGTGATTCCCGGTGTGGATGGCTCGAATCTTGTTCCGAGCGTAGTTGCGCTTGATCCCGTACCTGCGGATGGCGGACGGCCCACAGTAACGGTGGGCAACAGCGCGCGCAAAGTCCTGATTGAGACGCCGGAACGGGTGATCTACTCCGTGAAGCGGCTCATGGGCCGCGGCGTGAGCGAGGTGCAGAGCGAACTGAAGCTCTTTCCGTTTCGACTTGCGGAGAATGTGGAAGAGGGGGAAGTGCCGCGCGTGCAATTGGGCGAGCTGAGCTTTACACCGCCTGAAATCTCTGCATATGTGCTGCGCCAGTTGAAGCGCAACGCGGAGCGGTTCTTCGGTGCACCCGTTACGCAGGCTGTCATCACAGTTCCTGCGTACTTTAATGATGCGCAGCGGCAGGCGACGAAAGATGCTGGCCGCATGGCTGGCCTCGATGTGCTGCGTCTTGTCAACGAGCCTACGGCTGCGGCGCTAGCCTACGGCCTGGACCGTGCGAAGGAAGGCACGATTGCCGTCTACGACCTTGGCGGCGGCACGTTTGATATTTCGATTCTGAAGCTGCGCGATGGAATTTTTGAAGTGCAGTCGACGAATGGCGATACGCACCTTGGCGGCGATGACATTGACAATCTGCTGCTGACGATCGCACTCGATGAGATTCATGCGGAGCATGGCGTGGATCTGCGTCAGCATCCCGGCGCGGTGCAGGCGTTGCGTAAGGCTGCGATTGACGCGAAGATTCAGCTTTCGGCAAATCCGGTGGCGCACTTTGATATTGAGCTGCCGAATGGGGATCGCTATCAGCGTGAGATTCCGCGTGATGTTTTTGAGGATTTGATTGAGCCGATTCTGAAGCGCACGGCTGGGCCTTGCAGGCAGGCAATGCTCGATGCAGGTGTGGTTCCCGAGGATATCGACGAAGTTGTTCTTGTAGGTGGCTCCACGCGCATTCCTGCAGTGCGGCAACTGGTGGATGACCTGTTCCACCTGGCTGCGCGTCACAAGAAGGCACATACAGAGTTGAATCCGGATGAAGTGGTTGCGCTTGGCGCAGCGGTGCAGGCGGATATCCTGGCCGGTGCTTCGACGGCTACGGAAGAGCTGTTGTTGCTCGACGTGACGCCGCTTTCGCTGGGTATTGAGGCGCTGGGCGGAACGGTCGCAAAGATCATTCAGCGCAACTCGACGATTCCGGCCTCTGCTACGGAGCACTTTACGACCGGCGTGGATGGGCAAACGAATGTTGCGATTCACGTCGTGCAGGGTGAGCGTGAACTGGCTGCGGATTGCCGTTCGCTGGCGCGGTTTGACCTGAAAGGGATTCCTCCGATGCAGGCCGGGTTGCCGCGCATCGAGGTGAAGTTCCTGATTGACGCTGACGGCATTCTGCAGGTCTCCGCGCGGGAGCAGCGCAGCGGCAAAGAGGCGCAGATTGAGGTGAAGCCGACGTATGGACTCACAGACGAGCAGGTTGAGAGCATAATTCTCGATTCGTTCGACCATGCGGAAGAAGACTTTGCGAAGCGGCTGCTGATTGAAGCGCGCAATGAGGCGGAGAATATTCTGTCCAAGGTCGAGCAGGCACGTGCAAATGCTGCATGGGCGCATCTGACCACGGAGGAACAGGGTGGGATTGAGGCTGCAAGCAGCAAGCTGGTTGCTGTGAAGAGCGGCGATGATGCGACTGCCATCCGTGAGGCAACGCTCGCTCTCGACAAGTCTACGCAGCGGTTGGCAGAGCTGATGATGGATGCAGCGGTGGCTACGGCGATTCGCGGCAAGACAATGGAAGCTGCCGGCGAAGAGTTGAGCGACAATATCGCTGCGCCGCACCCGATGGCTCCTGCGGAATTCAAATAGCACGTACAAACAAGATTGAGGCAAGTATTATGACGAACACCACGAATATTCCCGCGGACAAACTGGTGCGGGTGACTTTTGAGCCGGAGGGTAAGACCGTTGAGTTTGAATACGGCACTATGCCCTACGATCACCACGGAAAGCCAATGTCGTTTCTCGATGTGGCGGAGAACTTTGATATCTTTCTCGACCACGCTTGCGGCGGATCCTGTGCTTGCACCACCTGTCATGTGTGGTTGAAGGAAGGCGCAAGCGGCATCAGCGAGGCGGAAGACGATGAGCTGGACCGGCTCGATATGGCTGCGGATCAGCAGTTGAATTCACGGCTTGGTTGCCAGGCGGTGATTACGAAGCCGGGCACCTACGTGGTTGAGATTCCGAAGTGGAACCGCAACTACACATCCGAAGGGAAGCCACTGACGCTGGCTGAAGGTAAGTAAGGAGAGACGATGCCGCGCGAAATCTATTGGACTGACGCCGAGGAGATCGGCATTCAATTGCAGGAGAAGTTTCCTGATATTGACCCGCTGACGGTACGGTTTACGGACCTTCATAAATATGTCACGGAGCTGGACGGCTTTGCGGATGATCCGGCAAAGTCCAATGAATCAAAGCTTGAAGCCATCCAGATGGCATGGCATGAAGAGTATGAAGACGCGAAGGGCTGAGACATTGTCTCAGCCCTTTGGGCCTTGACGCGAGTTTTATATTGAATCGTAGTTCGACATCGAAACATCTTTTGCGGTAGGATGACTGCCGTGTCTACCAAGCTAAAAGACAAAACTACTGCGCCAAAGCTATGGATTGTGCTGGCGCGCGCCTATGGCTCGATTGCAGCGTATGTCGAGCAGATTGTCGATGAGGAAGGGCTCTGCCTCAGCGACTTCATGGTGCTGGAAGTGCTGCTGCACAAGGGCAACATGACGATCTCCGAGATTGGCGAGAAGGTTCTGCTTGCCGCGCCTTCCATGACTTCCGCAATCGACCGGCTTGAAAAGCTCGAATACGTGGTCCGCAAGAGCTCCAAGGAAGACCGGCGTATCCGGCTGGTGGAGCTTACGGCAAAGGGACGCAAGTTTATCTCGGCACTTTATGAGCGACATGCTGAGTCGCTGGAGTCCGTGGCAGGCGTTTTGAGCCAGGCGGAGAGGAATGTGCTGCGCGACTCGCTGAAAAAACTGGGCATGGAAGCTGCTACGCAACTGGAAGCGCGGCGCAAGGCTTCGAAGGTTGCGTAACAGAAGGGATTGATGGTGATGATTACTATTCGGCGTGGTGCAGATCGCGGGCATGTAAAGCGCGATTGGCTTGAGTCGTATCACACCTTCTCTTTTTCGAGTTACCAAGACCCGAACCATAACGGCTTTCGCGCGTTGCGCGTACTGAATGATGACGTGATTGCTGCGGGGCGCGGCTTTGGCGCGCATGCACACCGCGACATGGAGATTCTGAGCCTTGTGCTCGACGGCCAGTTGAAGCACAAGGACTCGATGGGCAACGTGCAGTTGATGGGGCCGAACGAGATTCAGAAGATGTCGGCCGGGTCGGGCGTGATTCATAGCGAGTACAACGGCTCTGAGGATGCGACAGCGCATTTTCTGCAGATATGGATACAGCCCGAAAAGACCGGAACGCCGCCCTCGTATGAGCAGTACAAGTTTGAGCCGGAGGAGAAGCGTGGCCGGTGGAAGATGCTGGCTTCAAACAAGCCGGAGCCGGGCGCGGTTTCTATCCGGCAGGATGCGCATGTCTATTTGACCGAACTGGCTGCCGAGGGCACGCTTTCCAAGCCTCTGGCCGACGGCCGGGCGGCGTGGGTTCACGTTGTTAACGGCGAGGTGAGGGTGAACGGCGAGACGCTTGGCTCCGGCGATGCCGCCGCGGTGACGGGTGTGAATGAGGTGCAATTGGCAACTGGCGATAAAGGCGCAGAAGTGCTGCTGTTTGACCTTGCCTGAGCGCGAAAATGCACCGGGAAAGCTGCACAATCCCGGCCAAGAAATAAGTCAAGGCCGCCCAATGAGGCGGCCCTTTTCATGTGCCAGGCATCTTTCTATGCAGCGCATAGGGGCGCAACTTCGCGGATTTGGAAGTCTTGGCAGGTTTCTGAATCTTTTTATTCGATATCGAATCTTTTCTTAGCGAAGGAGATATGCAATGGACCCCATCGTAGGTCTGCATCACGTAACTGCCATTGCTTCTGACCCGCAGCGCAACCTGGACTTCTATACCCAGATTCTTGGACTGCGCTTTGTGAAGCGGACCGTCAACTTTGACGATCCAGGAACCTATCACTTCTATTTCGGCGATGACGCCGGCTCGCCGGGGACCATTCTGACCTTCTTTCCCTGGCCTAATGCCCGCAAAGGCAAAGTGGGTGCGGGTGAAACGAATAAAACTGCTTTCAGCGTGCCAGTGGCTTCGCTTGGCTTCTGGCGCGAGAGGCTGAAGGCGAAGGGCGTTGCGTTTACCGAATCCACGCGCTTCCAGGAGACGGTGCTGACGTTTGCCGATCCCGATGGGATGGGCGTTGAGATTGTTGGCTACAACGATGCGGAGGCAGTGAAGGCTCCCCGTTATGCCGATATTCCCGCCGAGCACGCGATTCGCGGCTTCTTTGGTGTGACGCTGCTGGTGCGTGAGGGTGAGGGCACGATTGCCACGCTCGAAACTATGGGCTTCAAAAAGGTGGACCAGCACAGCAATATCCATCGTTTCCAGGCGGCCGGCAATGCGCTGGGCAACCATATTGATGTGGTTGTGGACCCGAACGCTCCGTGGGGGCAGCCGGGCGCGGGCAGCGTGCATCACATCGCTTTCCGCAATACGAATGACGCCTCTCAGCTGGAGTGGCACAAGGAGATTGCCAAGACGCTGCATGTGACGCCGGTGCAGGATCGCACGTACTTCCACTCAATCTACTTCCGCGAACCGGGCGGTGTACTCTTTGAGATGGCAACCGACCCGCCAGGCTTTGGACTGGATGAGCCGGCCGAATCGTTGGGCGAAACACTGCGGCTCCCTGCATGGCTGGAGCAGTATCGCGGCCAGTTGGAGCAGGTGCTGCCGAAGATCGAGTTGCATAAGGCTGCGGCTCCGGTTGCAGCGCAGGCCTAACCAAAACCCTACGAGGGAACAGGAGAGCCCGATGGAGCGAGTGTTGGTTGTCTTCCAGGCCACTGCAGCAAAGACAGAGAGCCTGGCACTCGCCTTCGGGCTCGGTGCTGTGGAGGGTGGCGCGCTGATTCGGCTGCGCCATCTTAACAGTGATGGGCCTTCTGAACTGGAACATCAGGGATACACGACACCGAAGGACACGGATCTCGAATGGGCGCAGGTGATTGGGTTGGCGCTTGAGTCCGAGGCGCCGCAAAAGAGTCTGGAGGACTTTTTCAACCAGCTTGATGAGGCGCGAGTCGCGCAGAACAAGACGGTATATGTCTTTGGCGGCGCAACTGAGGTGGCTTTGGTGGCTCACGCCAGGCAGTTGCTGAAGCAGCTTGGAGCGGTGCTGGTTGAAAGCGAGTCGGAAGTTGCGGACGCAGATATAGCCAGAGCTGTGGGCAGACAGGTTGCTTTGCAGGCTTAAAGCTATTCAAGCTATGCCTCAGGATTATTTTCCGTAAGTTGCTCATAGCAAATTGATATATGTGTGTATCTTTGTGTTTACCTTTTGGTAAAGGTAAACCCGAACACACATAGGGATTTTGAGAAATCGCGAATTTATTCTTTTTCTGCTCTTACCGGATTGAACTGGTGGTGTGAGCTTGAGCGCCCACAGAAATACAGATTCTGTGGCTATAGAGGGGGGAGGGGGTGTCTTTTCCGTCCGGAAATGCTACGGCCCGATTCCAGTGGAATCGGGCCGTTTTCTGTTTGCTCATTATTGAGTGTGGCATAAATGGGGGTAATTCACCGCAAAGTTTTTCCACAGCAAGAGGGAAATTTCCGGAGCTAGTCCTCACGCAAAGCCACCATTGGATCGACTCGCCCAGCTCGCCAGGCAGGAATCCAGCTTGCTGCAAGAGCGACAACCATGATTGCCAGCGCCATGACAGCAAAGACCATCGGCTCGCCAGGACGCACGCCACGCAAGAGGCTGGCCAAGCCGTGAGCAAGCGCAAAGGCGAGTACAAGCCCGATGCTCAAACCGATGGCTGTAAGCTGGCCAGCCCTGCGAAGAACCATGTGCAACACATCTTCGCGTCGCGCGCCCATGGCAAGCCGTACACCGAATTCGCGTGTGCGTTCTCCTACAAGATTGGCCATGACGCCGAAGATCCCAATGGCCGCCAAAAGCAAGGCGAATGCCGCATCGAAGCCCAGCAGTGCGGCAACGTATATGAGCCCAATCAGATTGTCGTGCATCAACTGGGCATATGTCTCTACGGTATTCAGAGGTATCGCTGGATCGAGGTCTGCCAATGCTCTTCGTGCCGCCTGCGCGACGGACAGCGGATTACCGCCGGTTGTGAGCGCGTATTTGATTGAAAGGGGTGGAATCTGCCCGGTATCGACGTAGACAGCAGTATGAGGTATCGGATCCCACAAAGAGTAGTTCGTTTCCTTTGCAACGCCCACGATGGTCAACCAAGGCTCATTCTCATTGCTGTCGTGCCCTCCCATGCGGATGCGATGGCCAAGCGGATTCTCACCAGGAAAATGCTGTGCAACGAATCGCTCGCTTACGATGGCAACCGGCATCGAGCCGAGTGAATCTTCTTGATTGAAACCACGCCCGGCTACGACGGGAGCGCGCAAGGTGTCAAAGTAACCGGAGCTCACGGGAAGATATAACGCGCTTTGCAACTTGCCGGGAACAACGGACCGGTTCTCAATCTCCACGTCCCTCACCCAGCCGTTGTCGTCGTATGGCAGTGCGGAGGTCAATTCCGCATGTGTGACGCCGGGCAGCGCGCGTAGACGGGAAAGGCTGGCCGCATACCACTGCGCGCGTTTTTGCGCCGTGCCGTAGCGGGACTCCGGCAGATCGATATTGAATGTCAGTATGCTGCCGGGCTGGTAAAAGTCGGCTACATGCAGCCACGCGTTCATACCCTTCGAGATGAGTGCCGCTCCAATGACCAGTGCAACGGCCAGCGAGATTTGTGCAACCGCGAAGATGTTGCGCAGCCGATGCATGCGGCCTGATCCGACAGACGAGCGCGATCCCGCTTTGAGCTGATTGACCAGGTTCACGCGCAGCGCCTCGGCGGCTGGAGCCATGCCGGCGACGATTCCGGCCAACCCGGCGATTAGAAGGGAAAATAAAAGCACGCGTCCGTTGAGTGAGATGTTGGACCAGCCGGACATATAGCGGGCTACGCGTTCCGGCATCGTGATCAACGTGAGATGCAGAAAGAAGGCGCCGAAGGCTAAGCCGCCGGCAGCACCCGCAAGGCCGAGCAGAATATTTTCCGTAAGCAGTTGCCGCAGAATACGCCAGCGGCTTGCACCCAGCGCCATACGCATCGCGATCTCAGGCCGGCGTGCAACGCCGCGCGCCAGCTGCAGGTTGGCAACATTGGCACACACTATGAGAAGGAGAAACAGCGTGGCGCCCATCAGCAGACGATAGTACTCAGGAGTGTAAGGGCCATTGATTCCGTCAAGCAATGGCTCTACATGGACGGTCCAGCCCTGGTTTGTTTTTGGATACGCTTCTGCCATGTGCGCGGCAATTGTGCGCATCTCGGCTTGTGCTTGCTGCGTGGAAACTCCATCGCGCAGCCGCCCTGTCACCAGATAGTCTCGCTTCGTGCGATCGGCAAGTTGCTCAGGCGTGGGCGCAAAGGGCAGGTAGACATCGGCAGTTGAGGGATACTGCATCGACTTCGGCATGACGCCAATGACAGTGTAGGTGCGTTGATCCAGTTCGATTTTTCGCCCCAATATGCTTGAGTCGCCGCCAAAGCGCTGCTGCCAGAAGTCGTAGTTCAACACGGCTACTGCGTCCTGTCCTGGCTGACTCGCTTCCGGCCCGTAAACCCGGCCGAGCAGGGTTGCAGCGCGCAGCACCGTGAAGAAACTGGGCGAAGTGATTGCCGCTTCAATGTGTGCGGCATCGCCAGCGCCCATCAGCGTCATGTCGGCTTCTTTTCGTACTGCCAGCTCTTCAAACGAGCTGGAGCTTCGGAGCCAGTCTTCATAGTTGGCTAATGTGGTCTGCGCGTAACCGCCACGAACTCTTTCTTCCGAGATCGTGACCACGCGGTCCAGCCTTGGCACTGCGAGAGGACGCAGCACGACCGCATCCATGCTGCTGAATATGGCTGCATTGGTTCCAATTCCCACGGTGAAAGTAACGATTGCAGCGATTGTGAAGCCGGGTGATTTCACAAGTTGCCGCATGGCATAGCGCAGGTCGCCCAACAGGCTCTCGACCAACGGTAACGTCTGCTCCGCGTGATAACGCTCGCGAACCACTTCAACGGTGCCAAGCTTCAATAGCGCCTGCCGGCGTGCCTCGGTTGTCGACATCCCCCTGCGCACATTCTCCTGGGTCTCAAGGGCGATATGTTCCTCCATCTCTTCGCGGAGCCTTTTGTCGTTGTTCCGCCTCGTTACCAGGTTCATAAGGCGCATCAGAAATCGTCTCAGGAATCTCATGAAAGTTCCTCCGCCTTGATATTGAAGAACTGCGCAATGATGGCCGTGGTGCGCTCCCACTCGCGGGTCTCCGATTCCACGCGCTTGTGCCCGGCTCGGGACAAGCGATAAAAGCGTGCCCGGCGATTGTTTTCCGACGCTCCCCATTCGGACTCAATCACGCCCTCATGCTCAAGCTTGAGCAGAATGGGATAGAGCGTGCCCTGGTTGACCTCGAGCAGGTCGCCGCTGATTTGCTCGATTCTGCGCGCAATTCCATAGCCGTGGAGTGGCCCCAGAACCTCGAGCGTCTTGAGAACCATCAGTGCGAGTGTTCCTTGTTGAACATCGGGCTTTTTCTTCATTTTCTCCACCTTTTGGATTCCAACAGGGATAATAGCACTGTTCATTTGGGAATCCAACAGGAATTTCGCAAACTATTTGACATGGTGACCTTTGATGGTTCTTCGCCTCGAAAATCGCAACTTCTCCATGGCATGAAACAATAGACCAGTATTCGCCATGACCCAGGAAACCGCTCCCGAAAACCAGCCCATTCCCGCCATCACTCCCGAGCCCGCCGTAGAAGCTTCCGCCGAGCCCGTTGAAAACTTCGGCGATCTTCTTGCCCAGTTCGAAAAGACGCACGCGCATCATCCGCAAGCCGGCCAGCAGCTTGAAGGCACCGTTGTTTCTGTTTCTGCCGAGCAGGTCTTTGTCGACATCGGCTTCAAAATTGAAGGCGTACTTCCGCGCAGCGCTTTTGATAACAATGGCGCCGACGTCGCTCCCGGGCAGACGTATCCCGTCTCTGTCACCGGCCGCAGCGAGGAAGGCTACTATCAGCTCTCGCGTTTCAAAGTTGCGCAGCCCAAGGACTGGTCGTCTCTCGAAGATGCCTTCGCGCAAAAGCTTGCTGTTGTTGGCACCGTCACCGCGGTAGTCAAAGGCGGTGCCAGCGTCGATGTTGGCGTCCGCGCTTTTATGCCTGCCAGCCGCAGCGGTACGCACGATGCTGCGGAGCTGGAGCAACTCGTTGGTCAGCAGATCACCTGCCGCATCACCAAGCTTGACGTTGCTGATGAAGACGTAGTCGTCGATCGCCGCGTTGTTCTTGAAGAACAGGCGCAGGTTGCCGCCGAAGGCCGCTATGCGGCGCTCAAAGAAGGCGACGTTGTTTCCGGCACGGTGCGCAGCCTTATGCCCTATGGCGCATTCCTCGACCTTGGCGGCATCGACGGCTTGCTTCATGTGAGTGATATTGCGTGGACCCGCATCACCAAGCCTGAAGACGTGCTGACTGCTGGCCAGAAGCTGCAGGTGAAGGTTCTCAAAATCGACCCAGAGACCCGCAAAATCTCTCTTGGCCTCAAGCAGCTTCAAGCCGAACCGTGGGAAACCGTCACTGAGCGCTACAAGATTGATCAACGCATCAGCGGCCCTGTCACACGCGTCATCGACTTTGGCGCTTTTGTCGAGCTTGAGCCCGGCATCGAGGGCCTTATCCACGTTTCGGAGATGTCGTGGGGCAAAAAAGTTCGCATCGCCAGTGATATTGTGAAGCCGGGCGAGCGCGTGGATGCTGTGATTCTTGCTATCCAGCCTGAACAGCGCCGCATTTCGCTTGGCCTCAAGCAGACCCTCACTGATCCGTGGACGGAAGTCGCGCAAAAATTTCCGGTCGGCGCGCAAGTGCAGGGGCCCGTCACCAAGCTCATGGCTTTCGGGGCTTTTGTGCAAATCGCGGAAGGTGTGGAGGGCATGGTCCATATCAGCGAAATCGTCGCCGACCGCCGCCTTAACCATCCGTCAGAAGTGCTTCATGCCGGACAAACCGTGCAGGCGCAGGTCCTCGCCATTGACAGCGGCAAGCGCCAGATCAAGCTCAGCATGAAGCAGCTCATTCCCACTGGCCTTGCCGAGTACATTGCCGAGCACAAGGTGGGCGATAAAGTTTCTGGACGTGTGGTCACGGAGTCGCCGGCTGTCATCGAATTAGGCGAAGGCATTCGCGCTGCGTGCAGTGCGAACACTGCGGCTTCCGCACCGAAGAGCGGCACGGAGGCATCGGCTGCTCCTGCCAAGGCTGACCTGTCCTCGCTGACAACGATGCTGCAGGCCCGCTGGAAGGGAAGTGTGCCTGCTGCCACGGATCAACCTGAGCCGCTGCAGGCAGGCCAGATTCGCACCTTCAAAATCACCAGGCTCGATCCCACAAGCAAAACCATCGAAGTGGAGCTCGCGTAGTCAAAGTTCACGGAAGAGGCGGCGCGTTGTTCGCTGACGGCCGCCCTCCTGAATGGATGGGCTGCTTCCGGGTACTACGGCGCTGATAGGACAAAGCACCGTAGTTTACCGTGTAGTTGACTGTCTAGACGCTTATCAATACACTTGGATATATGCCGAGGCCGAAGAGCGACGAGAAGCGAAGCGCAATCCTGGAGGCGGCGACGCGCATCCTTGTTACGCAAGGACTGAGTGCACCGACGGCGGGCATTGCCAAAGAGGCTGGCGTTGCCAATGGCTCGCTCTTTACTTATTTCGAGACAAAGACAGATCTGTTCAACGCGCTTTACCTCGAACTGAAATTCGAAATGGCGTCTGCTGCCATGCAGGGTCTCTGCAAAGATGACGAACTTCGTGAGCAGCTCTTTCACGTGTGGCAAAACTGGATGGACTGGGTCCTCTCGTTTCCTGAGAAGCGGCGTGCCCTGGCTCAGCTCAGCGTATCTGACGAGATCACCCCAGAGACCCGGGCAGCGGGCAGCAAGGCGATGGCGGGCGTTGCGACATTATTGCAACGGGTTCGCGCGAATGGCTCCATGCGTACAACCTCGATGGCTTTTGTTCTCACACTGATGAACTCCGTGGCAGAGGCGACCATGGACTTTATCGCGCAGGACCCGGCGAACGCGAAGAAGCACTCCAAAGCTGGATTCGACGCGCTGTGGCGGATGGTGGCGTAATTTTTTTGGCATCGTAGATGACTGACTAGACAGACAACAAGGAGGAATAAGATGGCAATGCAGGTTTCCGGCAAGAATCAGCCTCGCAGCAAGGCGTACATCATTACTGGCCCGACCTCGGGCATCGGTCGCGCGACTGCATTAGAGGTGGCCAGGCACGGAACCTTAGTGCTGGTTGGGCGTGACCGCAAGAAGCTCAGAGAAATGCAGAAGGTCATTGAGCGGAAGGGCGGGCATGCGGTGCCTGTTGTCTGCGACCTGTCCGATATTGCGAGCGCGAGGCGGGCGGCAGCTGAGATCACAGGTCTCCCTTTGCTGCTGGCAGGGTTGGTGAATAATGCGGGCATATACCAGATGCGCCCCACGAAGAGCGCGCAGGGTTGGGATATGTCGTTTGCGACAAACCATCTTGGGCCGTTTGTGCTGACGGAAGCGCTGATTCCACATCTTCCTGATGGAGCAAACATCGTCTTCGTCGCCTCCGGTGTCGAGGACCCCGAGCGCAAGCCTGCTGAAGCTGCCGGGTTTCGCGGAGCCCGTTACATCTCCGCGGAAGCAAGCGCGCGGGGCGAGTGGGAGCCTGGCGGTTCCACAAGGCCAGGAGCGGATGCCTATGCCACTTCGAAGCAGTGCACGCTTGCCACGGCCTTGGAGTTTGCCCGCGAGACCCCGCGCCTGCGTATCAACGCGGTGGAACCGGGCTTTAGTCCGGGAACAGGTCTCGGGCGCGAGGCCAGCTTCTTTCTGCAACTGCTGCTGAAATCCGTCTTTGCGCTGCTTGCGCCTTTCATGGAATACGGAAGTACACCGAAGCGGGCCGCACGCGTGATTACGAAGGTGCTGTTGAATGAAGCCAACGAGACCGGCGTTTACTACGACGACAAGGGCCATCCCATGCTCGCCTCCGCGCTGGCGCGCGACCCGGTGTTCACAGCGCGCATCGTAGCCGAAACACGGGAGTTGCTTACTGCTGTTCCAAGATAGAAACGAAGTTACGCGCTCTTCTGGTCTATCCATGCGGCATGTGAAATTGGCTTGTGTTTTCCCATCCGCCTACTGGGAACCTGGCCGATCCCGAATGAGGAGCCGAATTTTTCCTATTGACTGTCTATAAGAGTGGCGTTACTGTCTTATAGACAGTCGATAGGAGAGCTTATGCCTGCTTCGCAATCCGACCTGCTGCAAGGCACACTCGATGTGCTGATTTTGAAGTCGCTTGCGCTTGAAAAGCTGCATGGCATGGGGATATCGCGCCGGATTGCGCAGATGACCAATGGAGCCTTTGATGTGAAGGCAGGCTCTTTGTTTCCTGCACTCTATCGCATGGAGCAGGCTGGCTGGCTGACATCCTCGTGGGGAGAGTCGGAGACCAACCGGCGCGCAAAGTTTTATGCATTGACGAAGGCCGGAAGAAAGCAGCTCCAGACTGAGACGGAACGGTGGGAGCGAATCTCGCTTGCGATGGCGGCAGCGTTGGGGATTAGCTAGGAGGTCATCATGATCACTCGACTTCGCGCGCTTTGGAACAACGTGTTTCGCAGGGACCAGCTGAATCATGATTTGGATGAGGAACTTCATGCTTACGTGGAGATGGTCTCGACGGAGAAGGTGCGAGCAGGGATGCCGCTGGACGAGGCGTATCGCGACACCCGCCGTGAAATGGGTGGAGTCGAGCAGGTCAGGCAGCGCGTTCGCGACGTGCGTGCCGGGGCGTTCCTGGAGCAGCTTGTACAGGATGTTCGCTATGCAGTTCGAGGTTTAATCAAGAATCCTGTTTTCACTCTTGTCACGATAGCAACACTGGCGTTTGGCATCGGCGCCAATGCGGCGATCTTTTCTGTTATCGATGCGGTTTTGCTGCGGCCGCTGCCCTATGACGATCCCAGCAAGCTGGTCAACGTGTCCGAGAGCTTGCCGAAGACAGGGCTTACAGGCGTAGGCATGTCGTGGCCTGGGTACACTGCACTGCACGATCACAATCGCTCCTTCAGCGCTATCGCAGGCCTTGCAGCCCATTCGCTCACTCTCACTGGTTATGGAGAGCCTGCCGTGGTAAGCACGGTCTCGGTAACGCCGGACTTCTTCACACTCTTTGGAATGCAGCCGCTGCTTGGGCGCATGCTTCTTCCCCAGGATGGCGAGGAAGATGCGGCAGCGGTTGTGATTCTTAGTGAAAACCTGTGGCGCAGCCGCTTTGGAGCGGATCCAAAGATCATTGGGAGAGCAGTTGCGCTCGATCAGCGCAGCTTCACCATCGCGGGCGTAATGCCGGCGGGCTTTCGGACTCCTTTTGTTGGCAAGGACAACCAGGTGTGGATACCCCTGGTGCGGGATCCGCTATTCAGCCAATGGAGAACGCGGCCTCCGCAAACGCACTGGCTGCCGACGCTAGCGCGCTTGCGGCCCGGCGTTTCCCTTGCCGAGGCGCAGGCGGAGTTGCAGACAATGGCTCCATCGCTGGCGCACCAGTTTCCTGCGGAAAGCGGTTGGGAGCCCCGCATTGAGCCGCTGCAGAAGGTTATCGTTGGCGATGTGAAGACACCGCTGCTCGTGCTCCTGTGCGCGGTGAGCCTTGTCTTTTTGATTGCATGCTTCAACATTGCCAACCTGCTTTTGGCGCGCGCGACTGTCCGTTCGAAAGAGATGGCTGTGCGCGTTGCGCTGGGTGCAAGCTGGCGGCGCATTGCTGGTCAGCTGCTTACGGAAAGCGTGCTCTTAGGACTGGCGGGAGGTGTTGCGGGGACGCTGCTGGCATGGGGCTGCGTCTCTGCATTTGCCTCGGCTATTCCTTCGGAACTTCCGCGGCTTCATCCTATCCGTGTGGATGGCTCTGTCCTTGGATTTGCTCTTGTTTTATCGCTGGCCGCGAGTTTGTTCTTTGGACTGGCGCCGATACTCTTCACCATTCGCTCCGCTCCGCAGGCGAATCTTCGCGATGGCTCGCGCGCAGGAGAAGCCAAAGGTGCGCAGCGCGCGCGCAACTTGCTGGCGGCTGCGGAGGTTGCAGTGGCAATGGTGTTGCTGGCAGGCGCCGGGCTGCTCCTGCGCAGCTTTGCGCATCTGTTGTCGGTGAGTCCCGGTTTTGAGACGGAACGCATCGTCAAGGCGGAAATTTCGCTGCCGCGTTATCAATATGCAAAGCCGGAGCAGTGGAGTGCATTCATGGACGAGTTCATGACGCAGCTCCAGGCTCAGCGCGGTATGGAGAAATCAGCCATCGGCCTTCCGCTTCCGATCCTGGATGACCAGGTCAACCTGCCATTCACCATTGTCGGCAAACCACTGCCGCCCCAGGGCAAAGCGAATATGGCCAACTACGTTTCCGCCAGCCCGGACTATTTCCAGGTGATGGAGATACCACTGATGCGCGGCCGGTTGTTTTCCGTGGACGACACAGCAAAGACGCAGCCCGTGGCGTTGATCAGCACGGCACTGGCGCGGCGTTATTTTCCCAATGAGAATCCGCTGGGCCAACATATTGCTTTCGGATTTCCGCCCAATGGCAATGTTTCACGGGAGATTGTCGGCGTGGTAGCGGACATCCACAACGTTTCCCTCGGACAAGAACCGGGTCCGATGATGTATGTTCCATTTGCCCAGGAGCCTTTCTGGGGAGCGGAGATTGTTGTCAAAGGCGGGCTGAGTATTGCGGAGGTTGAAACTGCCATTCGCGCACAGGCACGCAACATCGACGCGGGCCTGCCCATTACCGACATAGAGACGTTGCCCCAGGCGCTCAATGCTTCCGTGGCTGAGCCGCGATTTCGGACGGCTCTGCTTGCGATCTTTGGCGCGATTGCGCTTGTGCTCGCCACTGTCGGGATCTACGGCGTGATTGCGTATTCCGTCTCACGCCGAACGCGGGAGATTGGAGTGCGTATGGCGCTGGGTGCGTCGCCTGCGAGTCTTCGCCGCATGGTTCTTGGGGAGTCGGTGAAGCTGGCGTTGATTGGGCTGGCGGTGGGGATTCCTGCAGCGTTTGCGTCCGCGCGCGTGTTGTCTACCATGCTCTTCGGCGTGACTGCAGGTGATCCATTGACGTTTGTCGGCGTTGCACTTTTGCTGATGCTGGTGGCGCTGGCGGCTGGATATTTTCCGGCGCGGCGGGCCATGCGCGTGGATCCGGTTACGGCCTTGCGTTGTGAGTAGCGCTGATTGACGGACATTCTCTGAAGTGGGCGAGATTCCGCAGGGATTATTGCGCGTTTCATTGGAAATGTTTACATTTCCAATGCTCGAAAAATCCCCTGACCGGAGGTTCTCTGTGTTCCCCCTTTTGAGAGCGTTCCTTTTGCCATTCCTGCTTCCAATGGCTGCATCCGTTGCACTTGCGCAGAGTGCCGGCACTGCATCCGCAGCCGCCTCTTCCGCGCGAACGTACACCAATCCGCTTACGCTGAATACTTCGACAGGCCCGGCAGTGAGTTGTCCCGATCCGGCCATCATCAAGCAAAGAGCTTCCGGGAAGGACACCTGGTATCTCTACTGCACCGGCGATCCGCTGAACTCGAGTGATGTGAATGCACAGGGCAATCTCAACGCTCACCTCATTACGCAGTACCAGTCGACTGACCTGATTCACTGGACGTATATCGGTGACGCCTTCCAGCAAACGCCCGCGTGGATTGGGAGCGCGACGAACCAGCTTTGGGCGCCGGCTGTTCAATACTTTAACAACCGGTATTACCTCTATTATGTTGCTCCGAATACGCCGTCAGGCTACACGGCAATCGGTGTCGCTACGAGCACGTCTCCGGCTGGACCGTGGACCGATAGCGGCACTCCTGTGGTTGCGCCGGAGAACAATCCGTACAACAATGCTCCGGGCCGTGCGGTGATTGATCCGGATGTGATTGCGGACAACTCGGGGCAGTTGTACATCTCCTATGGCAGCTTCAACGGTGGCATCAGCATTCGCAAGCTCTCGGCGGATGGGCTGACCTCCGACCCGACCTCGGAGCAGCAGCTTGCCATCGACAACTACTATGAAGGCGCAAATTTCTTCAAGCACAACGGCGCGTACTATCTTTTTGTTTCGAGCTCTACCTGCTGCGATGGCCCGCTTAGCGGGTATAGCGTGCGGGTTGGGCGCGCTTCCACTCCGCTTGGACCATTCCTCGATCAGAATGGTGTTTCGCTCAACACCTTTGCGCCGGGCGGAAGCGTCTCTATCGCGGCCAATGGAAATCGTTGGGTGGGGCCGGGCGGCAATGTCGTCTTTACTGATGACTCGGGGCAGGACTATATGCTCTACCATGCCATCGACCAGACCGCGCCGTACTTCGATGGTTTTCCCGGTGCAACGCGGCGGCCGGCTCTAATTGATCCAATCGTCTGGGTGAATGGCTGGCCGCAGGTGCGCGGAGGAGCCTGGGCTTCGGCTACTGCGCAACCTGCTCCGTCGGCTCAGCTTAGCCAGAAGAATGCGTATAAACCCATAGTAGAGGAAGGCTTCGCGCAGCCCGGCGAAGAGATTGTCTCGCTCTCGGATGAGTTCAACTCGGACACGCTGTCTACGCAGTGGCACTTCATTCATCCCAACGCCAACAATGCTTATACGTTGACGGGCAGCGCGTACGAGGTGCAGACGCAGGGGCCGGACGAGAACAGCAACGCGCAGGGAGTGTCGATCCTTGGCGAGCCGGTGCCGTCGGAAGGCGACTGGATGGTGGAGACCAAGGTGACAACCAGCGTTCCGTTCGATAATTCCTGCTGCTATAACTTTGCGCAGGGTGCGCTCTTCATCTATTTGAATGATCAAAACAGCATCAAGCTGGATGTCTTTCCGGATTGGGACACGCGGCAGACGGAGTTCGGAAAGCAGGTAGGCCCCGTGGCTGCGAACTATCCCACTTATGACCATCAGAATGCCGGCACAGCCGGAGAAACAACATGGCTCCGCATTGTTCGCCAGGGCAACGGGGATTCGGGCGAACTGTATTCGGCGTATTCTTCGCCGGATGGTGTGAACTGGACCAAGGCTGGGACATGGACGCACCAACTTGGCTCAAGCGCGCAGATTGGCATTGCGGCTGAGAATGCGGCTGGATTCACAGTGGATTTTGATTACGTGCGAGTCTACCAGTTGAAGTAGGAAAATGGCGTTGGCGGAAAACTGGCAGGAGTGCTGTCCCACCCATGCGACATTCATCTGTCGCATGGGTAGCACCCGGCAGAAGGCTACTTCAAGTCGGGGTAAGTGCGATAGGCGATGGGCTCAGCGTCGAAGAAGGTTCCGCTCAGGCGGGAGATTTTCAGCAGCACCTCGAAATGCGGAAAGCTCTGGATTTTGAGGGCGGTGCGGAGCTGTTCCATGTGCTCCTCTGATGTGAGGTAGGCGGCGGCTGCACCTGTGGCGTCAGAGTCCGTGCCAGCCAGCAGCAGGATGTGGCCGGTGTGGTTGAGGTTGGGCATGTAGGCAATGACTGCGTAGCCGGTGGTGCTGTTGGGCACGATGGAGATGTTATAGAGAGCAGGCTCGCCCGGTTTGGGATTGCGATTGCGGATGAACGCTACGTTTCTCTTGTAATCGTAGTCGGTCGAGAAGTTGAGCCGGTCGTCGAGCAGGTGGTCCCAGGGCATGGCTTTTTCTCCGCCAAGGAAGACGACGTTGGCGCGGTTGATCTCGTCGGCGGAGAGATTGCGGGCAAGGGTGAGGTAGCGCGGATAGGTGGGCGGAATCTGGGAGAGAACGGATTGCGCGGCGCGGACGGCGCCGAAGGTGACGAGATTGTGGTTGGAGACCTGGACCAGGTCCTGTTTGCGGTCGGCGCTGAAGCTGGTGGAGGACTGGATATGTCCCATGAAACTGCGGCTCAGGTAGTCATCGAGCGCGATGGGGTAACCGGCGATATCTTCCATGACTGAGATGGAGTCATCAGGCAGGACGAGGTCGGTCTGGCGGTGCGGGTCGAGGAAGCCTTTCCAGAAGGTGGCGACCGCGGGCTGGCTTTGCCAGGGCTGGAGCATGGTGCGGAGGCTGCGATTTTCTATCCATAAATAGATAGCGAGCGCGGCCAGGACGACGGTGAGCGCAACCCACGCCGGGCGCTCCCATGTGCGCGGCCTGCGGGCGGTGGGTCTTTCCGTGGAAAGTGGGACGGCGGGGATAGGGGTTTCTTCCGGCAGCGGGGCGGGTGTGGGAGTTTCCGCAACTGGTTGTGTGCGCCAGCGGAAGACGGGCTTGTACGCGCCGCGGGGGATTTCGAAGATGAGCGGCTCAGCGGCGCCGGGGCCAATGAAGTAGGCGTCGACGCGTCTGCGGAGCTCGGTGGCGTTGACGCGGACGATGTTGTCCTGGCTGCGGTCGTAGGAGGCGGGCCGCCCGAAGACGCGGATGCCTATATCCTCTTCATGGATTTCCGGGCAGCCCTCCTTGAGCGACTGGCGGCCTACATATAAAAGGAAGTCGCGCAGACGGGTGGAGCGGCTGAACTGGTCGCTCGAAGCGACGCGCTCGATGAGGACACGGCGTTCTTCCGCGCCCGGAGGCTCCGGGCCGGAAAAGCCTGGTCCAGGCTGGTCTTGACCCGGCTTGGATGGCCTCTGGGGATCAGGCAGCACTGCGGATGCCGGATTGTTGGAAGCCATGGTCATGGTATGGAAATCAGCGCCTCCGAGTATAGCTTTCGAATGACAAGACTCGCAATGCAGGAGCAAGCGTTTGCTCAGAGGGTGCAATCCCGCGCCTTTAACCCTGTGCACAGAGTTTGAAGTCGATTTCTTTAAGTTAAATATTATGAATAGGTTAAGCCATCTTAACCGGTTAGAATCACTGCCTTCTTCCGGTAAATTAACTTGCGCATCTTAGACGTCACTTAAAAGAATGCGACCGTGAAAAGTTCTCATTGGAATTTGTTTCACATTGCACACAAGCAGGCAAAGTGAGCCTGTGGACTGTCGGAAGCGGGGCCGGGAAACGAGTGCCGGATCGCCGCGCCGGACGGTTGCGTTGTTTTTTCGAACGTCACACGAAATTTTGGAGATCAGTATGATGCAGCTGTGGAAAGAAGACTTGTATGCGGCGAGCTGGCTCAAGGGCAGGCGGGTTTTGCTCCTGCTTGTTCTGGGCCTGATGTGCCCGTTGCTCAGCTCAGCACAAAGGTACCTGGGTGCGATTAACGGGCAGGTGAATGATGCGACCGGCGCCAAGGTGGTGGGCGCGAAGGTGACGGCCACGGAAAACACCACAAAGTATGTGACGACGGTGGTGACGAACGAGGATGGCGTCTACTCGATAGCGGCACTGCAGCCGGGCACGTATACGGTGACGGCCGTAAGCCAGGGTTTCCGGACGGAGACGCTGACGAATGTGGTGCTGACGGCGGGGCAGACGCAGGAGCTGAATATTGCGCTGCAGCCGGGCTCGGTGTCGGAGTCGGTGACGGTTTCGGCGGATACGACGGCACTGCTCGATGCGGGCTCGCCGAACGTGGCGACGACGCTGAGCTCGCAGGAGGTGACCGACCTGCCGAACAATGGGCGCGATCCCTACGTGATGGCGACGATGGCGGCCGGTGTGGTGACGAACGAGTATTTCCAGGCCAAGGCGAGCCAGTATACGAACCCCTACTCGGGCGTTGCGGTGCAGATTACAACAGATGGCAACAGCGGACATAACCGGCTTACGCTGGATGGTATTCCGAATGATCCGGCCGAGCGTTTCTCGGGTGCCACGTACAACGGCTTTGCGCCGTCGTCGGAAGCGGTGCAGGAAGTGAAGGTACAGACCTCCATTTTTGACGCGCAGGTGGGCCACGGCAATGGCACAGTGACGAACACCGTTGTACGCAACGGCACCAACAGCCTGCACGGCGCGGTTTACTGGGTTTTCCAAAACACCTACCTGGACGCAAACACCTATGAAAAAGCAGGGCAGGACCAGCCGCGCAATAACAACCAGGTGAACCAATCGGGCATTGTGATTGACGGGCCGGTGGTGCTGCCGAAGATTTACAACGGGCGCGACAAGACTTTCTTCATGTTTGCGTTTGAGCGCTACGCAACGCACACGCCGCAGAACTACTCTTCGCGAGTGCCGACGGCGGATGAGTTGAAGGGCGATTTCTCGGGGCTTTGCAATGCATTCAATGCGAACGGGCTTTGCACGGACGGTGTCCAGTTGTATGACCCGCTTTCGCCCGTGGATGCGAATGGAAACCGCACCGCATTTTTCCCGAACAACAATATTGCTTCGCGGCTGAACTCGACGGGCACGGCGATGGCTACGTATCTCCCGGCGGCAAACGTGTCGGGCGCAACGGCGCTGACGAACCCGAACTACATCTCTACGCAGACCTCGTATCCAAGCACGTATCCGTCGTTCCTTGCACGCTTTGACCAGGCGATTGGCCAGCGGAACAAGCTGAACGTGATTGGCTTCCGCTCGGGGTTGACGCAGTCGTTTCCGCTCGAAGGCTTTCCGAAAGGGATTGGACCAACGAACAGCAGTACAGGATATGGATACAGCGTATCCCGCAACTATCGCGGCGGCAGCGTGGATGATGTGGAGCAGTTCTCAGATTCCATGGTGCTGGACTCGCGGCTTGGGTTGATGTATCACCCGTTCGGGCTGGTGTATCCGGGCAACTCGAACTTCGATTTGACATCGTTGAACATGACGACGAGCGGGCTGCCATACAACACCTTCCCCGGCGAGTACATGAATAGCGATGGCTATGCAGGTCTTGCGCCGGGCTCGGGCGGGCAGGTGAGCGCAAACACGGTAGGCTCAATGGAAGAGATTTTGACCAAGACGTGGAAGAACCACACGGTGCGGTTTGGCTGGGAAGGCAACCTCATCCGCTATAACGTGCAGAACCCGCAGAGCGGATTTGGCACAAACGCACAGAGCGGCGCCGGCTTTGTCTTTGACCGGCGATTCACGCAGCAGAATGTGAATGCGCCGGTGGGCTCGGAGTCCACGTCGGGCGATCCGCTGGCTTCGATGCTGCTGGGGGATTTTTCCACGGCCAACTACTCGATCAACATTGCGTATGCGATGCAGCAGATTTACAACGCGCCCTTTGTGCAGGACGACTGGCGCCTGAACAGCAAGCTGACGCTCAACCTGGGCCTGCGCTGGGATTATGAGAGCCCGTTGACGGAGCGCTACAACCGCATGGTCACCAATTTCTGCACAACGTGCACAAATCCGCTACAGAGCTCGGTGAGTGGACTTACATTGAACGGCGGCTTGCAGTATGCGAGCTCCGGGAACCGCCAGATGTATCCGAAGGACTGGAACAACTGGCAGCCGCGGCTTGGCTTTGCATGGCAGGCCACGCCAACAACGGTGGTGCGCGGCGGCTACGGCATCATCTACCTCAACACGATTGAGTCTCCGTTCTCCTCAGGTTACAGCCAGGCGACAAGCTATACGAATACGTCCGACGGCGCGCATCCGATTAACAGCATGACCAATCCGTATCCGAGCGGCGTGACTCTGCCGACGGGTAGTTCGCTGGGGCTGGGAACAGCATTGGGGCAGAACCTCAATTTCCCGGACCCGCACCACGTGCAGCCCAAGAGCTCGCAGTTTACGTTTAACGTGCAGCAGGCTCTGCCGGGTAATGTTGCGCTGCAGGTTTCGTATGTAGGGGCGCGGCCGTCAAACCTGGAAGTCAGTCATAACATCAACTTCCTGCCGCAGCAGTACTATGACCAGGGTGCGGCCGAGGTGACGTATCTGAACAACAAGGTATCGAACCCGATGGCAGGACAGATTTCGGGCAATGCAACGTTGAATGGCTCCACGATTCAGCAGTATCTGCTTTTGTTGCCATTCCCGGAGTTCGGCTCGGTGACGGAGGCTTACTCGTCGAATGGCACCGCGACATACGACGCATTGCAAGTGCAGGTAAGCCATCCGATGTCGCACCACCTCTCGCTGCAGGGGAACTTTACCTGGGACAAGGTGATGACGCACACGGGATACTTGAATGCGTTCGACACAAAGCTGGATTCGATCCAGGATGGAGCCTCGACACTCATCAGCAATATCTGGGGAACGTATGAGCTGCCGAAGTTTGAGAGCAGCAACTACGCGACGAAGCTCCTGCTGGGCGGATGGAAGCTGAACAGCGTCTTCCGCATGTCGAATGGGCCGCTCATCAGCGCACCCGGCAGCGTGGACATCATCGGACCGGTGGCGCAGAAGAACCCGACGTATAGCCGGTACATCAACACCTGCTATGAAAACACGAGTGGGCAAATGGTTGCGTCCACGCCTTCCGCGCCGGCCTGCGATTCTCTTTCGCCCACGCCGGCGTACCGTCAGCGGCTTTCTTACACCACGCAGCACAACAGCAGCGTGCTTGATGTGCGGCAACACATCAAGCCGGTGATGGATGCCTCGCTCTTCAAAGTGTTTACGATTCACGAGCGCACCAGCTTTGAGATTCGCGGTGAGTTCTTTAACGTGTTGAATACGGCGATCTTCGGCGGTCCGGGCACGGGGCTGGGCAGCTCGACGTTCGGTGTGGTGACCAAGACGCAGGCGAATGACCCGCGTATTGGCCAGCTCACGGCACGTATCAACTTTTAATGCGGTAACCTTCCGGTGGCGCTTGCAATATCAGCTCTGCCGGAAGGTTACTCTTCTTCCACGCAATCTCTCACGGAAAGCCTCTCAAGGGTTACATGCGGCGTTTTCTGGCTCTTTTTTTGATCTCTGTGGTCTCGCTTTCTTCCGTTGCGCAGAGCGGCGCAAAGGCGGGAGTCAATTTTTTGCGCGAAGGTTTTGCGCACCCACCGAAGGAAGCGCGGATACGCTGCTACTGGTGGTGGTTGAATGGCAACGTCACGGAAGAGAGTATTACGCGTGACCTTGAGGGGATGAAGAGCCACGGCATTGCCGGCGCGCTTCTTGTGGACGCGGATGATTCCGGCAAGGAGGGGAATGCAGAGGTTGCGTCGGGCCCTCCCATTGGCAGCCCGGAGTGGCTGAAGCTCTACGTGCATGCGTTGAAAGAGGCTGATCGGCTGGGAATTGAGATCAGCTTGAATGTGACGAGCCGTTGGAATGTGGGAATTATCGGCGGCGCGACTGTCACTCCAGAAGATGCGATGAAGAAGCTCGCGTTTTCGCGGAGCATGGTGCAGGGCGGTGGCGCGCAGACGATCACACTGACGGCTCCCCATGCGGAGAATGGGTTTTATCGCCGGATTGCGGTGCTTGCGTATCCGCTGAAGCATGGCGAAGCGCTGGCTGGCGCGCAGGGCAGTGAACGAGCGGCGATTGCGGGATTGCGGTTTCAATCGGCTTCAGATGAGACAGGCTTTTCCATGCAGCCGATGGAGCGGGTTGTGCGGCACGTGCAGCCAACAGCGGGCGAGCAGGATGCCGATGTGCGCGATGTGGTGGATGTGAGCGCGCATGTGAGCAAGGATGGTGTGCTTGATTGGAATTTTCCTGCGGGCCAGTGGGAAGTTCTGGAGATTGGCTACACTGACACGCCGGTATCTTTGAGGGATTTTCGCGGAACGAAGCTTGGATTGCCGCTCGATGTGATGAGCGCGAAGGCAATGGATGATTACTGGCGGGAGTTTATTGTGCCGCTGCTCGATGCGGGCAGGCCGTATCTCGGCAAGAGCCTTAAGTATTTGGTGACCGATAGCTGGGAGACGGGCGGTACGAACTGGACCGATGGCTTCCGTGAAGAATTCAAGCGCAGGCGCGGATATGATCCAGTGACGTATCTGCCGGTGGTTTCAGGGCGCATTCTCACGAGCCGCGAGACGAGCGAGCAGTTCTTGTTTGATTTGCGGCGCACGGTTGCGGACCTGATTGCGGAAAATTACTACGATCGCTTTGCGTCGCTGGCAGCGAAATATGGATTGGGCACGCATCCTGAGGCAGGCGGGCCGCATGGTGCGCCGATAGATGCGCTTGAGAACTTTCGCAACGTTACATTTCCGCAGACGGAGTTTTGGGCTGCGTCAGACTACCACCGCGTGGGGGATGTGGATCGCTTCTTCGTCAAGGAGGCATCGAGCGCGGCGCACATCTACGGCAAGCGTTATGTGGCGGCGGAAGGGCCGACAAGCATGACGACGCGGCCGTGGTCAGAGTCGCTGGGGCGGAATCTGCAGCCCGCATTTGACCAGGCTTTGACAGAGGGATTGAACCGGCTCGTCTGGCATGAGTTCACTTTGTCGAATGCGCGGGACGGATTGCCGGGGCAGGAGTATTTTGCCGGAACGCACATCAATCCGCAGGTGACATGGTGGGCGCAGGCTCCGGCGTTGCTAACGGCATTCAGCCGCGCACAGTTCTTGCTGCAGCAGGGCGAGCCGGTTGCCGATGTGCTTTATTTTTACGGTGACCAGGTGCCGGGGCAGGTGCGTGTGAAGCGGGAAGACCCGGCGCATGCGCTGCCCGGCTATGACTACGATGTGACGGATGAAGATGCGCTGTTGCATCGCATGAGGCCCAAAGGGCAGGAGCTTGTAACGCCGGAGGGCATGCGGTATCGTGCGCTGATGCTGCCGGATTCGCAAAGGCTCTCTGTGCCGGCGCTTGAATGGGTGCGTGGATTTGTGCAGCAGGGCGGCGTTGTGATTGGTGAAAAGCCAACGGGGCCGCTGGGGATTGTCTCAGATGCGCAGCGGAGCGAGTATGCGCGCCATGCGGACGAGATGTGGAGCGGCTGTGCAGGTGCGGGTGAGTCACATTATGGGCGTGGACGTATCTTGTGCACAGCGGACGCGCGCAAGGGTATGGAGACGCTGCATGTTGCGCAGGATTTCTCATACCAGTTGAACAGCGATTCCGGTGCGGGCGCGGGATTTGATTATGTGCATCGCCGGACGGAGAACGCTGACATTTACTTTGTGCGGAATACGAGTGCCGCAGTTGTGCGTGCGTCTCTTTGGTTCCGTGTAAAGGATCGTGCACCCGAGCTTTGGTCGGCGGATGACGGAGAAAACCGTCCGGCGCTGATCTATCGCGAGACGGCAGATGGACGCACGGAGATTCCGCTGGAGTTTCCTGCCTCCGGTTCGGTGTTTGTTGTCTTTGAGCATTCCGCGGCGAAACATCTTGTGAACTTGAGCAAAGATGGCGCAGAGGCTTTTCCCTCTGTTGTGCCGGGCGTAGGCGTGTTTGCTGCAAGCAATGGCGCGTTGGTTGCGCGTGATGCGGGCAGCTATGAAGCGACGGACAACGAAGGCAGGAAGACTGTGTTGCAGGTTGCTGCCGATGACGGCGTAAAGTTTGCGACATGGACGCTTGCGTTTCCGAGTGGATGGGGCGCGCCTGCTTCGGTTGCGCTGCCGCAGTTCCAGTCGTGGACGAAGATGGAGGATGCGGGGATTCGGTACTTTTCCGGAACGGCGACGTATCACTCGGAGCTGACGGTTTCGGATGCGTTGAAGCAGCGGCAGGTGTGGCTGAATCTTGGCGAGGTGCGCGACATTGCTTCCGTGGTTGTGAATGGAAAGCCTGTCCGCACGGTGTGGAGAGCGCCGTTTGTTGTGCGCGTGGATGAATTTCTGCACGCGGGAAAGAATGCGATTGAGATTCAAGTTACGAATATGTGGCCGAATCGCCTGATTGGCGATCTGCAACCGGGAGCCACGCCTTACACGCATACGAATGTGCGGGCATATAAGAAGGATTCGCCGCTGTTTCCATCAGGGCTGCTGGAACCCGTTACAATTCAGGTCGAACAGGTTAAGCAGTGGCAGTGATGAGGACACCGATGAATCGCCGCACGTTTCTTATTCGCACCAGTGCCGCCGCAACCGTGGCGGCTTGTTCCGGAATTGCCAAGGCAGCAGATGCGCCCGCAGAGCTGCATCTTTCACCAATTGCCGGAGCGGCTCCACTGCCGCTTACTTATACAGGGCTGAGTTATGAGCTGGCGCAGTTGAGTGAGCCGGAGTTTTTCTCGGCTGCGAACAAGGGATTGATTGCACACTTCAAACTTCTGAGTCCGCATGGAGTGCTGCGCATAGGCGGCAACTCGAGCGAGTTCTGCTGGTTTGCTGCCGATGTGAATACGCCTGCGCCAAAGCTGCATGTGCCGCCGGGAGATATCAACGCCAACTGGATGCCGCACCGGCTTTTCAAAATTACTCCGCAAGCGGTTGATAACCTTGCAGAGTTTTTGCAGGCAACGGGATGGCGCGTGATTTATGGCATTAACTATGGCAACAACACGCCGGAGCGCGCAGCGGTTGAGGCCGCCTATGTTTACCAGAAGCTCGGCGACAAGCTTGAATACTTCCAGATTGGCAACGAACCGGATTTGTATCGCACTCCAACGAACGGCACGCGGCCGCCGGGATGGGATTTTGACGACTACGTGCGTGAGTGGGTGGAGATGGCGAAGGCCGTGCTCGCAAAAGTTCCGCAGGCAAAGTTTGGCGGGCCAGATGTTGCGGGCTCGTCAGACTGGGTGGTGCGCTTTGGCGAGCGTGTGCCGGAGCTGTTGCCGGGGAAGCTGGCTTCGCTCAGCGGGCACTACTATGCAGAAGGCCCGCCGAATGATCCGAAGGTGACGATTGAACGGTTGCTCAGGCCGACGCCCAAGGTTGCTGCGGATATGGACAAGATTGAAGCTATCGCAAAGCCGCGTGGACTGCGCTATCGCATGACGGAAGGAAACTCGTGCTATCGCGGCGGCAAGCCAGGTATGAGCGATGCGTTTGCTTCGGCGTTGTGGGCGGGCAGCTACATGCTGGAGCTTGCAGTGCATGGGTGCAGCGGCGTGAACTTCCACGGCGGCGTTGCAAGCTTTTTGAATGCGAGCCTGGGTGATCATGCGCCAGGTTATGAATCCGCGATGAAGCCGCAAGCAAAGAGAGGCGGCTACTACACTCCGATTGACAGCGAGCCGGGACGCCCGGTGAAAGCGATGCCGATTTTTTACGGCATGATGATGGCGAACCAACTGGCCGGCGGAACGTTGCTGAATGCCGATCTGCAGACCGGCAGCGTGAATGCAACGGCCTTTGCTGCGCAGCATGGGAAGGTTGTGAAGGTGGCAGTTTTCAATAAAGACGCGGCCGCAGCGCTCGACCTGACGATTCACACGCCTCGCGAATTTCGCTCCGCAAGAGTATGGCGTTTGAAGGGACCGGCGCTCGATGCGACGGAAGGCATTACGCTGGATGGTGCAGAGATTGAGCAGAACTCGGCGGAGTGGGAGCCGCACAATGCAGAGGAAATCCAAACGCACGGGGATTCGCTACGGATTCCTATACCGGAGGCAAGCGGCGCGCTGCTTTCTTTCAGTTGATTCTTATCGCTACTGGCCTTCAGTCGCTGCTTGTGAAGCGGGAGTTTCCTGCACCTTTAAGTAATTGCCAGCGCCCACAACGACCGTGGAGCCGAGTAGCAGCAGCACTCCAGCAGTGACGAGCGCTTTGGTGCGCAGCGTGGTGCCCTTCCACTCCTTCAACACAAGTCCCCACAGCGTGGCGAAGAGAATGATCGATGCCATGTGGAGTGTCCACGAGGAGAAATCGAGACGGCCCATCTTCGTCTGCCCCATGGAATAGAAGAAGAACTGGAAGTACCAGATGACGCCTGCGAGCGCAGCGAAGAAGTAGTTGGCCGTGAGTGTTCCGGACGAAAGCCTGAGCAGCGCGGGGTTGGTTGGGTCGAGGTTTTGTTGGGTGTAGCCGCTGCCCTGGGATGAGCGCAGCGGGTTGCGACCGGGGCGGCCGAGGAACTCCGCGGCCGAGCGATTGCGCAGGATAAGGATGGCAGACCAGACGAAGTTCGTAGCGAAGCCGCCCCAGAGCACGACGATGAGCACGGGCAGGTTTTGCCACAGTGGCAGGCGGCCTTCGGCGAGCAGCTGAGTCTTTGCGATGTCAGCGATGGGCTTGCCTGCGTCGAGGCCAACGGCAAAAAAGCTGCTCATGATGCCGGCAAAGACGGCGACCGCCAGGCCGCGCGCCCAGTTGTAGTCGCGCTCGCCCGCTTCGGCCATTTCTGCCTTTGAGAGCTCATGCTCCTTGAAGTAGCCGGCCGCGCCGTTCACTGCGATGGCAAGCAGGCAGACGCCAACGCCCGCGAGAACCATTTGGCCAGAGCGCTCACTGAGAATGGCGCCGAGCTGGCCGTGAAGGATAGGCGGAATGAGCGTGCCAAAAGCCGTGCAGAAGCCGAGCGCGATGGCATAACCGAGCGCCAGGCCAAGATAGCGAATGGAAAGCCCAAAGGTAATGCCGCCCGCGCCCCACAGCACGCCCCAGAAGATGGTCCACAGTAGAACGTTATGCGGTGCTGCGGCGAGAATAGAGAAGAGGTGTGGCACGAAGATGGACGCAATGAGAGGAGGAGCGATAATCCATGCGGCTACGCCCTGGATGAGCCAGTAGATCTCCCACGACCATTGCCGGATGCCACGGAAGGGAATAAAGTTTGTGGCGGATGCAAAGCCGCCAATCCAGTGATAAATGACTCCGAGAAACGGATTGGCTCCCATGCGGGCGTATGCTCCGGCGCGAAAATGAATTGCGAGCCATTGTATCAACCGCCATTGCAGATGAGAAATAAATTTGCTATTGAATAACGAGAGGAAAATTCCGTGCGCGTCGCGCTGTTCATAACTTGTTATAACGACACACTTTTTCCCGCAACCGGCAAGGCCGTTGTGCAGGTTCTGGAGCGGCTGGGCCACACGGTGGAGTTTCCCGCCGGGCAGACATGCTGTGGGCAGATGCACTGGAACACGGGCTATCAGCGCGAGGCGCTACCGCTCTTGCCGCGTTTTATGGAGCAGTTTGAGCATGCGGAAGCGGTTGTGTCTCCGTCGTCGTCGTGCGTGGCCATGATGCGCGAGCATTACCCGATCATGGCGGAGCGAATTGCGCGTGAGGGCGGCGATGCGACTCTGCCGGAGCGTATTGCGGTGCTGTTGCCGCGCGTGTGGGAGTTCACCGAGTTCCTGACGAAGAAGCTGGGCGTGACGGATGTGGGTGCCTACTACCCGCATCGTGTAACGTATCACGCAAGCTGTCACGGTCTGCGCTCGCTGGGGCTTGACGATGGGCCGGAGTCGCTGCTGCGAGCGGTGCGTGGCATTGACCTGCGCAAGATTGAGAGGCCGGAGCAGTGCTGCGGCTTTGGTGGCACATTTGCGATTAAGAATGCGGATGTCTCCGGCGCGATGCTGGCGGAGAAGATGCAATCAGTGCTGGCAACGGGCGCGGAAGAGTGCACGGCCTGCGACAACTCGTGCCTGATGCATATTTATGGAGCGTTGCATCGTGGCAAGACCGGCGTGCGTACGCGGCATATTGCGGAGATTCTTGCCGGCGAGCCTCAACTGCAGGCGGATTTGCGGGAGGGGCGATGAGCAGCGCGGTAGAAACAAGACTTGATCCGCGTACAGCACCTTCGTTTCCGAAGGCTGCAAAGGCGTTGCTACGCGAAGAGCAGATGCGCGCGAATGTGCGACGGGCAACGGAGACGATCCAGGGTAAGAGGGGCAAGCTTGTTGCGGAAAAGACTGACTGGCAGCAGCTTCGCGAGAGTGCGCGGCAAATTCGTGCGCATGTCTTGCAACACCTCGATGTGTACCTCGAAGAGTTCGAGCGCAATTTTACCGCTGCGGGCGGGCATGTGCACTGGGCGCGCAATGCGGAAGAGGCGCAGCAGATTGTTATGGCGCTGGCGAAACAGGTTAACGCCGCTGAGGTCATCAAGATCAAGTCGATGACAACGGAGGAGATTCATCTCAACGATGTGCTCGAAGCTGCGGGCATTCATGCGTATGAAACGGACCTTGCCGAGTTGATTATTCAGCTTGGGCACGACCAGCCTTCGCACATTGTGGTTCCGGCCTTGCATAAGAACCGCGCGCAGATTCGCGAAATCTTTCGGCGTGAAATGAATCTTCCGGAGATTGGCGAGACGCCGCAGGATCTTGCAGAAGCGGCGCGAAGATTTCTGCGCGAGAAGTTTTTACGGGTGAAGACGGCGGTAAGCGGCGCGAACTTTCTCATCGCGGATACGGGGGGCATCTGCATTGTGGAGAGCGAAGGCAACGGGCGTATGTGCCTCACGCTGCCGGAGACGCTGATCTCAGTTGTAGGCGTCGAAAAAGTAATTCCACGCTTTGCGGATCTCGAGGTTTTTCTGCAGATACTGGCGCGCTCGGCAACCGGTGAGCGAATGAATCCATACAACTCCATGTGGAGCGGGGTGACGCCGGGCGACGGACCGCGCAACATGCACGTAGTGTTGCTGGATAATGCGCGCACTGAGGTGCTGGCCGATGCGGAAGGCCGGCAGACATTGCAGTGCATTCGCTGCGGAGCCTGCCAGAATGCGTGCCCGGTGTACCGGCAGACGGGCGGACATGCCTACGGTAGCGTCTACGCAGGGCCGATTGGCGCAATTCTTACGCCGCAGTTGATGGAGATGGAGCACGGGCAATCGCTGCCGTATGCTTCTTCGCTCTGCGGAGCTTGCTACGAAGTCTGCCCGGTGAAGATCAACATTCCGGAAGTGCTGATTCACCTGCGCAATAAGGTGGTGAATAAGAAAGGCTGGTATGCGCCGGAAGCTCTGGCGATGAAGGCGGCGGCAAATGTCTTTCGCTCTGAGCGTCGATTCCGCGCCGCGCAGCGCCTGGCACGCATGGCAGAAAAGCCGCTGGTGCGCAAGGAATTTGAGATCGTAGGCCAGCAACAGGTCGAGCCGCAAGGCTGGGTGAAGTGGCTGCCCGGCATCTTTGGCGGATGGACCGCAACGCGTGATCTGCAGGCGATGCCGGAAGAAAGCTTCCGCGAGTGGTGGGAAAAGAGGCGCGTATGACAACGGCGAAAGAAGCAATTCTGGCGCGCATTCGTGAGACTGGTAGCGGTAGCGCAGACGATGCCCGTGCAACTTATGCGCAGATCGAACGAACGTATCGCCAATCGGCACAGCTGAACCATGCGCAGATTCTCGATTTGCTGGAAGAGCGGCTGGTAGATTACGACGCGCATGTCTATCGCGTCGCGGAGCCGGAAATTGCGGCGAAAGTTGCGCAATTGCTGGTGGACCGCAAGGTGCGGCGCGTGGTGGTGCCTCAGGGATTGCCTGCGGCGTGGTTAACTGGTGCGGAGTTTGTAACAGATGACGGCTTCGACGCAGTCACGCTCGATGGATTCGATGGCGTGATGACGGCTTCGGCCTTTGCAATTGCGGAAACCGGAACCATCGTATTGCAGAGTGTGCCGGGGCAGGGCCGCCGTGCCATTACGCTGGTGCCGGATTATCATCTGTGCGTTGTGCGCGAGCGCGACGTGATGGAGACGGTTGTAGAAGGCATGCGGCAGCTCGACGCGACGCGAGATCTGCCGACGACCTTCTTCAGCGGCCCCTCGGCCACGGCCGATATCGAGATGACGCGCATCAAAGGCGTGCATGGGCCGCGCTTTGTGGATGTGCTGCTGGTTCGCGACCAGGTTTAAGAACGAAAAATCGCGTTGACACCCGCGTATCGGCGGGTTAGTTTGGTATGGTTTCAATAGGTACCTTATTTCTGAGGTGGAATATGAGCCAGCGCGAGCGCGTTTTTGCCGCACTCGATTCCTTTTGCATCGAGCTTCCGTCGTGGGGCTTTGCCAACACGGGGACTCGCTTTGGAAAATTTGTGCAGGCCGCTGCCGCTACAACTCTTGAAGAAAAGTTTGCCGACGCGGGCGAAGTGAATCGCCTGACGGGCGCGGCGCCAACGGTTGCCCTGCATGTGCTGTGGGATTTGCCGAACGGCGTGAAGGACGCCACCGCAATTCAGAAGCTTGAGAAGAAGCACAGTGTGCGCGCGGGCTCCATTAATCCGAATCTCTTTCAGGATCAGGAGTACAAATTCGGCTCGATTGCCAACCCGGATGCGGAGATTCGTCGCAAGGCGCTGGCACACCTGCTCGATTCGGTGGAGATTGCCACAGCGCTTGGCTCGCAGGATATTTCCATATGGGATTCCGATGGCTCAAGCTATCCCGGCACGCAGAGCATGCGCCGCCGCATTCATTGGACGGAAGAAGCGCTGGCAACTGTACATGCGGCACTCAAGCCGAATCAGCGCATGCTGATTGAGTACAAGCCTTTCGAGCCATATTTCTATCACACAGACATTGGTGACTGGGGCATGGCGCTTGCGCTTGCTTACAAGGCAGGCCCGCAAGCCAAGGTGTTGGTCGATACGGGGCATCACTACCAGGGCCAGAATATTGAGCAGATCGTTGCGTGGCTCCTGCATCTCGACATGCTGGGCGGGTTCCACTTCAACGACCGCAAGTATGCAGACGATGATCTGACGATTGGCTCAATTGATCCCTACCAGGTCTTTCGCATCTTTCATGAAATCGCTCTCGACAAGTCGGGTGCGGCTGCAAACGTGGCCTTTATGATTGACCAGAGCCACAACATGAAGGGCAAAATGGAAGCGATGGTGCAGACCGTTGCCACGGCGCAGGAGATTTACGCGAAGGCCGCGCTGGTGGACCAGGAACAGTTGGCGGCTCTGCAGGATGCGTGTGATCTGGTGGCAGCTGAAGAGCTGTTCCGCGGCTGCTTCTTTGCCGATGTGAAGCCGTTGGTGCGCGAGTGGCGTGAATCGAAGAAGTTGCCCGCAGACCCGCTGGCCGAGCTGGCGAAGAGTGGCTATGTAGAAGAAGCGGCGCGCGAGCGCGGCGCACGCAACGCCGGCTCGATTGCGACTTACGCGTAAATCTGCAACAACGAAGATTCAGCAATAGAAATGGATGGGAAGAATATGGCGGTAACGCTGCGTTTTCTGGAAGACAAGTGGGATGAGAAGCTGGCTGGTACCCTGGATGGCCCTGAGCTTTTGCGCTATCGCTCGAATCTGCTTGGCTCGGATCTGCGCATTACGAACTTCGGAGGCGGCAACACCAGCTCGAAGCTCGCGATGAAGGACCCGATTGATGGCGTGGAGAAGCAGGTGCTGTGGGTAAAGGGAAGCGGCGGCGATCTTGGTTCCATCAAGCGCACTGGCTTTGCCACGTTGTATTTTGACCGCCTGCTTGCGATGGAGAAGATTTATCTGCGCCCGGAGATGGGTGAGGCGCACGAGGACGAGATGGCGGGGATGTATCCGCAGTGTGCGTTTGGAGCGAACCCTGTGGCAGCATCGATCGATACCCCGCTGCATGGCTTCCTGCCATTTCCTCACGTCGATCACCTGCATCCAGATTGGGGTATCGCGCTTGCGGCATCTTCGAACGGCAAGCTGCGCATGGAGGAGTTCAATACGGAGTACGGCCACAAGCTGATCTGGCTGCCATGGCAACGGCCGGGCTTTGAGCTTGCCATGATGATGAAGCGAGCCGTAGAAGCTGCGCCGGATTGCGATGGCATTGTGCTTGGTGGTCACGGCCTCTTTACGTGGGGCAACACGCAGCGCGAGTGCTACCTGAACACCATCACGATCATCGACCAGATTGGCCAGTTCATTGAGAAGCATGACAAGCAGCTCGGCAAGCCGCACTTTGGCGGGCAGAAGTATGAGACACGCAAGGATCGCGAGCAGGTAGCTACGCAGGTCTTCTCCGTGCTGCGCGGCGCAGTGAGCCGCAAGCAACGCTGGATCGGCAATTACGTTGATCATGACGATGCGCTGAACTTTGTGAACTCTGTGCAGGCAAAGGATCTTGCGTATCTTGGCACAAGCTGCCCGGATCACTTTATCCGCACCAAGATTCGCCCCATGTTTGTGGACTGGAATCCGAACGGTGACGCGAAGGAACTGCCTGCGCTCATTGACTCGGCGCTCGAGACCTATCGCAGGGAGTACGGCGAGTACTACAAGAAACACGCATTGCCGGATTCTCCTGCACAACGGGATGCAAGCCCGACGGTTGTGCTGATTCCCGGCCTTGGCATGTTCACCTTCGGCAAAAACAAAACCGAAGCGCGCCTGACCGGCGAGTTCTACACGAATGCGATTCACGTGATGCAGGGCGCCGGGTCACTCGCGGGCGACAAGGACGTGAAGGATGTTCCGCAGGCCGGTCCGGCTGCAAGCGCCGATCAGTTCGCCGTATATGCAAACTATGTAGCCATGCCGCCGAGCGAGGCCTTCCGCATTGAATACTGGGCTCTCGAAGAGGCAAAGATTCGCCGCCAGCCGCCGGAGAAGGAGCTGAGTCGCCGAATTGCTCTCGTAGTAGGCGGAGGCAGCGGTATTGGCCGTGAAGTCGCTCTGCTCGCTGCCGAGCGTGGTGCGGCCGTGGTTGTCGCAGACCGCGATGCGGCGGGTGCAGAGCGCGTAGCCGAAGAGTGCAAGAAGATTGTTGGCAAGGAGATGGTTACTTCAGTTGCCATCGATATCACGAAACGCGAAACCATCCAGACCGCGCTCGATGCAACGGTGCGCGCCTTTGGCGGCGTCGATCTGCTCATCAACACGGCAGCCATCTTCCCGTCTTCACCGGATGGCATCATCAACGATGCGCTATGGGCTACGACGCTTGAAATCAATGTGACGGCCAACTACAAGCTCAGCGATGAGGCCGGAAAACTCTTCAAGGCCCAGGGCATTGGCGGCTCGGTGGTGCTGACCAGCTCAGCGAATGCCGTAGTTGCAAAGAAGGGCAGCGAGGCATACGACGTTTCAAAGGCTGCAGTAAGCCATCTCGTCCGCGAGCTTGCCGTGGGGCTTGCTCCGGTGCGTGTGAACGGCATTGCACCGGCAACTGTTGTGAAGGGGTCAACAATGTTTCCACGTGACCGCGTGAAGGCTTCGCTTGCGAAGTACGAAATTGCCTTTACCGATGCGGAAAGCGATGATGAACTGCGCAACAAGCTGGCAGCGTTTTACGCCAGGCGTACGCTGACGCATGTGCCGATTGATCCGAAGGACTGCGCGGAAGCGATTCTCTTCCTCGCCGGGCCCAGGACTCCGGTAACAACGGGTCACATGATGCCTGTCGATGGCGGACTCGTCGAGGCGTATCTGCGGTGAGTCCGGTTGTTTCAGAAGACAGGAGCGCGCTCATTGCCCCGGCTCTTATCGCGGTGGACCTCGGCGCCGAGAGCTGCCGTGTCTCCATGCTGCGTTGGCGGCACGGGCGCCCGCATATCGAGCTGATCCACCGCTTTGCCAATGGGCCCGAGCAGCGTCCGGATGGATTGCGATGGAATCTCGACTGCATTCTTGCAGGCGTGGATGAAGGTCTGCGCCAGTGCGCTGCGATTGCCGAAGAAGGCGTACGTTCCGTCGCGGTCGATGGCTGGGCGGTTGATTATGTCCATCTGCATTCGGATGGAAGCGTAATTGAAGATCCGTTCTGCTATCGCGATCCTCGCAACAGTGCTGCGCAACAATCGCTGCATGGCCGCATCTCATCCGAGCGCCTGCGCGAGCTCACTGGCATCCAGGTGCAACCGCTCAATACCATCTATCAGCTGCATGCGGATGTGCTGAGCAGTATCAAGCAAAGCTGCTGGCTCAACCTGCCCGAATATCTCTTGCACCACTGGGGCGGCGCACCGGTTGCGGAGCGGACGAACGCCACGCACACAGGCCTTATCGCGCTTAACGGTAACTGGAGCGAAGAGATTTTTCAGGCAGTGGGCGCGGGGAGTTGTCATGCGCCTCGCATTGTTGAGCCGGGCACGGAGATTGGCGAATACCGCGGCAGCATTGCACGTCTGCACGGCGTAAAGCTGATTGCTCCCTGCTGTCATGACACGGCCAGCGCGGTCGCGGGCATTCCTGTCGAGGGTGAGAACTGGGCCTACATCAGCTCTGGTACCTGGTCGCTTGTGGGAACAGTTCTTGCACAGCCCTGCAACACGGCAGACGCCGCGCGCGAAAACTTCACCAATCTTGGAGCGGCAGGCGGACGCGTGCTCTTTCACAAGGGTATCCCCGGCATGTGGCTGCTGAAGCAGTGCATGGATGCGTGGAACCTACCGGATGTGGCATGGCTTGTCGAGCAGGCTCGCACCGCAAATACGCATGCGCCGGATGAGCTTATCGATATCGAAGACTCCGGCCTCGCATTGCCCGGCGATATGCCTGCGCGTATCAACGTGCAGCGCGCTCAGCGCGGACTTGCGCCGATTGACGACGCATCGGAGATGACGCGCCTGATCCTCGATTCACTGGCCGCGCGCTATGCGCAGGTGCTTCGCGCCATTGAGCAGATTACGGACAAAAAGCTCGAGCGCATTTACATCGTTGGCGGCGGCTCGCAAAACGAGTTGCTCAACCAGCTCACGGCGCATGCGACGGGACTCCCCGTGGTCCGAGGCTCCGTGGAAAGCTCCACGGTTGGCAACTTTGCTATGCAGCTTGCGGCTACTGAGGGCAATACGTCCGCAGAAAATGTGGCACGATGGGCTGCGCGGCTTTCTCCTACGCTCGCGTAAACGTTTGCTACTGTTCTTTCGCACTTTTACAGCGAGATTCCATTACAGAAATCAGCTTCCTTCGGTAATCTTAGAACTGGTGTTCAGGAGTTCTCGCGTTGGCCAGGAAGAAAAACCTCTACCTTATTCCCGTTCTTTCCAAGGCGCTCGACATTCTGGAGCTATTGCAGAGTGAAAACCGGCCATTGACATTGGAGGCCATACATCAGCGCACGCACGTATCCAAAACCACGGTCTATCGCGTGCTCAAAACATTTGTGCATCGCGGCTACCTGGTGCAAACGCCCGAGGGCACGTATCGCCACGTTCTTCGCCGGCCCAAGATGCGCTTCGGATTTGCAGGCCAAAGCGCGGAGATGCCGTTCTCGAATGAAGTGACACGCAGCCTGTCAGACGCGGCGCTTTCTGTCGGCATCGAGCTTACGATTCTCGACAACCAGTACGATGGCGCGGTCGCAATTCGCAATGCAGAAGAGCTGATTCGCAGCGGCGTGGACCTCATCTTTGAATTCAATGTGGCGCATGAAGTAGCACCCGTGATTGGCGATCGCGCTGCCGCTGCGCGCATTCCGCTGATTGCGATTGATATTCCTCATCCCAACGCAATTTTCTTTGGCGTAGACAATTACCGCGTAGGCGTGGATGCCGGAGAACTGCTGGCCGCGCATGCCAAGGCATATTGGGACAACGAAGCGGATTGGATGCTCGGCCTCGATCTGTCTGCGGCCGGAACGCTCGTGCAGGGTCGCGTCTCTGGTGCATTTGAGGCTGTGCGCGCGGCCATTCCCGCGCTGCCTGCGGAGAATTACCTTCGCATGGACGGCCATGGGCAGATTGAAGCCAGCCAGAAGGCTATTGGCGAATTTCTCGACAAGCATCCAAAGGCGAAGCACGTTCTAATTGCGGCCGCAACGGATTCAAGCGCGCTGGGTGCTGTGGCCGCCGCACGCGAACGCCGCCGTACGCGCCATGTCGCCATTGTTGGCCAGGACTGCATTCATGAGGCGGTGACGGAGATGACGCGCGTCGACTCACCGCTCATCGGGACAATTTCCCACGAAACGGCAACGTACGGCCCGTCGCTGATGCATATTGCACTCGACCTGCTGAAAGGGCAGCCCGTTGCGCCGTATAACTACGTTACGCACAAGATTGTCTCGCGTGATTCACTGGTGCAGAAGTGAGAGGAACCTTCAGCGTGAAACGCCTGTTACCTTTTGCCGCCTCACTTGTACTCCTTGTTGCAAGGCATCTCCCCGCGCAACCGGAAGGCGCGCTGCAAATGGCTGATCTTGGCACGTGCAAGCTGGTGAGCGGCGCGGTGATTGAGCATTGCCGAGTGGGCTACCGCATCTTTGGCCATTTGAATGCTGCACGCGATAACGCCGTGCTGATGCCAACGTGGCTCTACGGCAAAAGCAGCGACCTGGCGGGTCTCTTCGGCGATGGCAGCTCGCCTTCGCATCTAGTGGACACGCGCAAGTTCTTCGGCATTGCCATTGATTCGTTTGCCAATGGCGTCTCCTCTTCGCCCTCGAATAGTGAAACGCAGCACGGGCCGGATTTCCCCGTGATTACAACGCGCGATATGGTGAACGCGGAATATCGTGTGGTGACGGAAACGCTTGGGCTCAAGCATCTGCATGCCGTGCTTGGCCTTTCCATGGGTGGTGAGCAGACCTTTATGTGGGCGGCAGCGTATCCTGGCTTCTTCGATCTTGCCGTACCCATTCTCGGCACGCCGCGGCTTACCTCGTATGACCTGCAGGTGAAGCAGATTCAGCTGGGAACGATTTATGCTGATCCCGATTTTCACGATGGCCATTACACGCAGCAGCCTGCGCTGAAACTTGCGAATCTCTTCGGCGCGCTTACGGTCACCACGCCCGAGTTCCGCAATGCGGAAACGCCGCGCGACCACTTCGAAGAATTTCTGCACGCTGCGGAGGCTCCGCAGGCAATTGACGCAAATGACCGTGTGGCACAGGTGAAAGCTGTCATACGGCATGATGTGATCGGAAATCGTACGCTTGAAGAGGCCGCGCATGCGGCGACAGCGAAGTTTCTCATCATCGTCAGTGCGGAAGACCATCTCGTGAATCCGGCGCCAGCGCTTGCATGGGCTGCCGCGCTGAATGCGCCGACGTACATCTCGCATGGAAGCTGCGCTCACCTCATCATGAGCTGCGATGCAGCAGCAGTGTCCTCGCGTGTGCGGGAGTTTCTTGTGACCGGGGCAGTGCATTGAGAGACGTGAGGCCGCACGACGAGATATTCTGCAATACGAAGTTCCCACGGACTTTTCTCTGCAAGGCGGTTCCAGATGCGTAGGCTCTTTCCTCTTTTTGTCTTGTTGATGGCCTGTTGTGTGGCGTATGCCAAGCCTTCGTCGTTGTTTTATATGACGGACACACCGGAGTCGATTCGCTCCTTTCTGGATCACGCCGCGAAGATCGACGTGCTGGTGCCCGCCTGGTACAGCGTGGATGAAAACGGTTTGGTGACCGGCATGCCAAATGCAACCGTGCTGGCAAAGGCGCATGAGAAGAACGTGCCGGTGATGCCGATCATCGCGCTCTTCAATAAGAAGAAATTCCACGATCTGTCCACCAGCACAGCAGCTCAGAAAGAAATGAACGATGCGATGATTCGCGAGTGCAAGCTGCATGGCTACGTGGGCTTTCAGCTCGATCTTGAGAACGTGGATTATCTCGACAAAGCCAATCTGAACAACCTGGTGCGGGAGTCCGCGGAGCGCCTGCACGCTGCAGGCCTGAAGATTACGATTGCCACCGTGCCGAACGCACCGGGCTATCCGGGAACGGGCGGATTTTCGAAGTGGATCTTTACCGATTGGCGCGGCGCGTATGACATTGAGACGCTCGCAAAGTATGTGGACCTGCTCTGCTTGATGACCTACGACCAGAACACGCGCTGGACTGAGCCCGGCCCGGTTGCGGGCTGGCAATGGACGGTTGAAAATCTCGACTACGCGCTGAAGGTTGTACCGAAGGAAAAGCTTTCCCTCGGCATTCCGCTTTACGGTTATCACTGGTACACCAAGGCGCCCACGACGGATAAGGATGGCAGCGAGCACCCGAATCCAAGCGCGGATTACATCAGTACGTCCGACGTGCTGCGGCTGGCCGAAGAGTTTCATGCCAAACCGCAGTGGGACGATTTCGATCACACCGCATTTTTCTACTTTTATCGCGACCAGATGCGCGAGTGGATCTTCTACACGGACGAGCGAACCTTCAAGGACCGCTATGAGCTGGTCAAAGAGAGGGGCCTGCAGGGCTTTTGCTCATGGGTGCTGGGCACGGAAGACCCTGCAATCTGGAACCTTCTGCCTGATGTTCACTAGAGTTAAAGACAAGCTGGAGTTATAGGAAAGAATGTCGTATTTCTTAGCGATTGATTCAGGCGGAACCAAGGCCGAATATCTGCTCGCCGATGAGACACGCGAGCTGAAACGTACCTTTAGCGGCGCCATCCGGCGTGTGAATGCCGATGCGGCTGTTGCGCAGCAAAATGTTGCCGGCGCGCTGGCAGAGCTGGAGCGCGAAACCGGTGTGAGCATGTCACAGGTCACCTGCACATGCATCGGCACATCCGGCAACACCGTGCCTCTTGTCACCGATTGGCTGCGCGAGGAATTTTCAAAGCGCGTTGGCGGTGAGCTGGTCATTGTCGGCGATGTGGAAATCGCGCTTGATGCGGCCTTTCAAGGCGGCCGCGGCGTGCTGGTGCTTGCAGGCACAGGCTCTAATGTTGCGGCGCGCGCAGCGAACGGCGAGATTATGACCGCCGGCGGCTGGGGCCCGAATCTTGCCGACCAGGGCTCGGGACACTTCATCGGCCTTGAAGGCTTGCGGCGGGGCTTTCTGGCTCGTGATGCGCAGCGCCCTTCGCAGCTGCTGGAAACGGCGCGAAAGTTGTTCGAGCTGCCCACGGTGGATGCGCTGATTGAGTTCGCCAACGCGCAGCACCCCGTCCGCTACGCATCGAAATTCGCGCCGGAAGTTGTCGCGCTCGCGGAACAGGGCGACGAGGTGGCAATTGAAATTCTGGAGCAGGGCGGCCGCGATCTCGCCTACCTCGCATCGCTGCTGGTGGAGCGCATGCGCTCCATCGAAACCGGAAGAAGCTTCGAGCCGCCGCGCGTTGCCACAGCGGGCAGCATTCTTACACATGTGGAACGCGAGCGCGATGCCATGCGGGCCGCGCTGCGTGAGCGTTATCCTGCCATTGAATTTCTCTCGATGCCCGCTGACCCGGTACGCGGCGCGCTGTGGCACGCCATGCGCGGAGCGTAAGTAAGACTAGCTACGCTCCGTGCCTACCGTAATCGCATCCAGCGCCTGGCGCAGGTTGCGGACGTCTTCCTCATGCACCACGTTCCGCGCATACGCAACCTCAGGAGCGCCCAGGCTCACCTTGGGGTTGGTATAGCGGGAGACGCTTGGCGATTTCGCGCCAAGGGATGTATGCACGGCTTCCACTCCTGTGGTCAGCACAAAATCATGCACGTTGTTGCAGCGTACGCCGCCACCGGCCAGGATAGTAATTCTGTCACGGGCGGCCTTGCGCAGCTGCGCGATGCTGGCTGCGCCTGCAATGCTGTCATTCTCTCCGCCGGAAGTGAGCAGAATCTCTGCACCGGCTGCAACCACGTCTTCGAGTGAGCGGTCGAGATTCCGCGTTGTATCAAAGGCACGATGAAAGGCCACCTTCATCGGCCTGGCTACGCGAATCAGCTGCGAGGTAATTTCCAGATCCACATTGCCGTCCGGCGTCAGCGCTCCCAGCACCACGCCATCGGCACCCAGCGCGCGCGCCTGCTCAATGTCGTCGAGCATGGTCTTCACTTCGCCGGGTGTATAGCAGAAGTCTCCGCCGCGCGGGCGAATCATGACATGAACAGGGATGGTGAGCGCCTCGCGCACCATGCGAATCAATCCCGCGCTGGGAGTAATCCCGCCTTCGCTCAGTGCCGAGCACAATTCAATTCGATCCGCTCCACCCGCCTGTGCGGCGATGGCGGATTCCAGGGAGTCCACACAAATTTCAAGCAGCATGATGCCGAGCCAAGCCCTTCAAGCCAGAAAATCCATGAATTACACGGAAACGGCTGTCCAGAAAAATTGCAGCCGCTTATCTAAAAGTGTATCGTGCCGGAACTTACAGGAGTGGAGAAGCTGTGGATTCTGCATAAAATTTCCCGAAAAAGCGGTTCCAGCCAGACCAGAACCGCTTCCCAGAGCAACCAACCAGGCAGAAAAACTCACTGCACCTGCAGCGTTGCCGTCGCAGGCAGATCGGCGGACGAGCTGCCCGCCATCAGCTTCACCGGCTCAGCCTCCACGCGGAAATCCTTCGCTTTCTCATCCCAGTAGGCCAGCGCACTTGCCTTCAGCGGAATCGCGATAGTCCTGGTCTCGCCCGGCTGCAGCGTGATGCGCTTGAATCCCTTCAACTCCTCATTCGGCCGCGTTACCTTCGAAGCCATGTGCTTCACATAAAGCTGCGCCACGGCGTCTCCGGCGCGGCTGCCCGTGTTGGTCACGTCCACGCTCACCGTTACCGTGCCGTCTTTCGCAACGCTCGGCGCGCTGATGCGCAGGTTGGCGTACTTAAAGGTGGTGTAGCTCAGCCCAAAGCCAAAGGGGTACAGTGGCTCTCCCTTGAAGTACATATATGTCTTGCCATGGCGGATGTTGTAGTCCATCATCGGCGGCAACTGGTCAAGCGACTTGGGCCATGTTTCCACAAGGTGCCCGCCGGGGTTGTAATCGCCAAAGAGCACGGCCGCAATCGCCGTGCCTTCATCCTGCGACGAGTGCGTCATGTGCAGAATCGCGGGCGCGTGCTCCTCGGTCCAGTTAATGGCCAGCGGGAAACTCGACACCAGCACCACCACAACCTTCTTCTTCAGCTCAACCGCCTGCTTCACAAGCTGTTCCTGCGTCGTGTTGATCGTCTCGCGGTCGCGTCCTTCGCGCCCATCGCTCGGATTGGTGCAGGGAAGCGTCACGCCGCCGCCCTCGTACGTGTCATACCACGCATGCGACATGTCGCCGCACGTCGGATTGCTCCCTATCACTACTACCACGAGTTCCGACTTCTTCATTGCTTCTACCGTGGCTCCGTCCGTGTTATCGGCCGCGTAATTCACCTTCACATCCGGCCCCACAGCTGCCTTGATGCCATCAAGCGGCGTAACTTTATACGGCGGCGTGCCGCCATACCAGTCCCACTCCACGCTGTTGGCCAGTGGACCAACCACAGCAATCGATTTGAACTGGTCTTTCCTGAGCGGCAGAAGATTATTCTCGTTCTTCAGCAGCACCACGGACTCCAGCGCCATCTTCTTCGAGATTTCCCTGTCCTTGTCGGAGTTCCACGGTTCCGGCTCATCTTTGACCTTGGTGTAAGGAACCATATCCGGCGGGTCTAGCAGCCCCAGGCGAATCGCAATGCGGAACTTCGGCCGCACCAGCTCATCAATCTCCTTCTCGCTGATCGCGCCTTCCTTCAGCAGCTCCTTGGTCTCGTCGCTCCACTTGTCGAGGAACTGATTGATGCCCGCCTTGAGACACGCCAGCACAGCCTCCTTCTGGTTTTTATAGAGGTGCCGCGAGTCCCACAGAATCTTCACCGCGCCGCCGTCGCTTGAAAGAACATCCACGCCCCACTTGTCGCGCACAATCGATTTGAGAATCGGATTCACGGCCATTGTTGTGCCGTTCCACGCGTTGTAGCTCGCCATTACGGCCTTCGCGTTGCCTTCCTGGAAGGCCATGCGGAAAGGAACCGAGTAGTACTCCCAGAAGAGCCGCTCATCAAAGTCCGAAGACGAAACATTGCGATGGTCCTCGTTCTCATTGGCCAGAAAGTGCTTCAACAGCGCCGCCGCCTGCCAGTACTTCGGATCATCGCCCTGGATGCCCTTGGTGAAGGCTACCGCCATCGTTCCGTTAAAGAATGGGTCCTCGCCATAGACCTCTTCGCTGCGTCCCCAGCGCGGATCGCGCGCAAGGTCCGATTGCGGTCCCCATGTCATCAGAATCTGCCGACCGTACTTTGGCGTCTCGGTAATGTAGCGCGCCTCTGCGCCCTGCACGCCTCCTGCCTCGCGCACCAGCTCCGGGTCCCACGTGTCGCCCATGCCAGGAGGCTGCGGAAACTGCGTCGTCGTAACAGGCTGGCGTCCGAACCGGGGTTCGCGTTGCACCACACCGTGGATGCCCTCGGTAGAGCCGATATTCGGCACGCCCAGCCGCGGCACGCCTGTCTGCGTTCCCAGCACGGCCACTTTCTCATCAATCGTCATGTGCGAAAGCAGATCGTCGATGCGCTTTTCCATCGGAAGCGTGGGATCATTGAACGGATACTTCTGCGTCTGTTGCGCAAGCGCGCACGCAGCCGTTGCCAGCGTAATTCCAACTAGGGCGGCAAGAGATTTTCTCTTCATCATGGCGGGTCCTGAAAATTTTTCGGGAAGTGTTTTTGCACTGCCGCATGGCGCTTCACAGTTAGCGCTCCACACGCAGGGCTGTTTTCAAACGCACCAACTCTATCACGCGGCATTCGTTGTGGGTATAACGATTTTCTAGGCTATTTCAAAGCATCATGTAACTTTGAGTCGGGTTGAATTTGCCGCGTACTTTAACGCCCGGTATTCAATCCCAGCGCGGCATCCATCGCATGCAGAAGCTTCCCGTTTGAGTCGCCGTCATAGCTCCAGAACATCATGCCGCCCAGGCGATGTTCACGCACATATCGGCCCTTGGCTGCAATGGATTCAGTGTCCTCATACGAGATAAAGATGCGCTTCTCCGCGTTGTAGAGATACGGAACCGACGCAACGGAATCCCAGTAACGCGTATAGCCATGGCCTAGCATCGTAGACTCAATCACGTTGTACGGCGCATAAGCTCCAGGAACCGGCTTGCCCGCTTGATAAAGCCCATGCGCTGTATCGGCAACTTCTCCCCATACATGACCGTAGAATGGCACGCCCAGCACGATCTTTCCTGCAGGCACACCCGCGCTTTCGAAAGCGCTGACAGAAGCATCAGAAGAAACTTTCTTCGGGTCTGCCGGATTGGTAAAGAGCGGCGCGTGGTGGCCAGTCAGCTTATCCGAGCTGGGTTCGTAGTAGTCATAGGCCATGATGTTGACGGTATCGACGAGCTTGGCGACCTCTGCCATCTCCGTGTGCGCAAGAAACTCGTCTGACGCTCCCGCGGCAATCGTCAGATAGAGCTTGCGGTGCGTCTTCTTCTGCTCCGCGTCAAAACGTCTGCGCAATTCGCCGAGCAGCAGAGTGAAGTTGTGCTTGTCTTCCGCGCGAAAGGCATGTCCCGCGCCCGGCATCCCTGGATACTCCCAGTCAATGTCGAGCCCGTCGAGATCGTAACGATGCAAAAACTCCATCACGCTGTCGATAAACGTAGCGCGGCTCTGCGCGGTGAGCGCAACATCAGTGAAGCCACCTGACCAGAGCCATCCGCCAACAGAGACCAGCACCGTGAGCGAAGGATTCTGCTTCCGCAATGCGGTAAGTGTTGCGTAATTCGCCGCGTCGTTCGTAAATCCCGTTACCATGCGGCCATTTTCAATATTCGCAAAGGCGTAATTGATGCGCGTCAATGCATGCGCATCCACTTGGTCCGCTGCAAGCGCCGCATTCTGCGGAAAGACATACGCAGTCACAATCGGCGCGGGCCTCTGCGCCGCTGCAGCAACTCCGGCGGTCATGGCTAGCAGCATTATGCTCACATACCTAAACAAGCTTGTCCTCCGCCTGTTCGACGGTTGCATCGGGATAATGCTGGCAGCCAAAGACGCGAAAATCCTTCACGCCCTTCAGCCGGAACTGCCCGCTCTGCTTGCGATGCGGCAGCTTCAGGCGGAAGAAATCCGCGCCGTCCACATCTTCCAGGTGGACCGCAGGCCGGGCATCCTCGCGCTCGGTGGCAATCTCCACGTTGCTCAACTCAAGGTTGCGCGCATGCCGCGCAAAGAGCCCCGCAGCCGGCAGATCCCCAAACATTCTCGGGTCAGGATAAGCGTCCGCCTTCTCAGGTGGGTTGATCGCAGCCATCGCCTGTTCCGCTCCGCCAACCTGGTGCAGATACACATCGCTGATCTTCACATCCTCCACCGGATGGCCCGGCACTCCCGCAACAATCGACGGCAGCATGGATGCGCCAGAGCTGGTCACATCGCTGATGATGACGCGCTTAAGCGAGCCAATCACCGTCTCCGGCTTCGGCCCACGCAGCCGCGAGCCAAGCCGCAAGAATAACGGTGCCGTGCCGATGTTGCGCATCGTCACGCCGGTAAAGGTAATGTCTTCGACAATCGCGCCGTCCTCGGTTTCCAGTGCAAACCCTTGGCAAGCCTCAAAGGTGCAGTTGCTAATGGTAACGTTGCGGAATCCGCCGTTCGATTCCGTGCCCAGCTTGATGCGGCCTGTACCGAAGTTGCGGCCGCCGAGATTGACCGGTTTCCACGTACCGTCCAGCACGGAGCCCAGCGCATAGCCGCCCGTCACAAAGCAGTTGGTAATCGTCACATTCTCCGTCATGCGCGCATGACCCAGGGAATACGAGCTCTTCGGGCAGATCGCATCATCCCACGGCGAGTTCACCGTGCAGTTCGACACGCGCACATTGCGGCAACAGTCAATGTCCATGCCGTCGCGGTTGGTATCAATCTTCAGGTTATCGATGGTCAGGTTGTCCACACCCGTCGCCAGAATTCCGAACCACCCGCCCTGCAGAATCGAGAAGTCACTCAAAATCACGTTGCGGCAATTCTTCAGCGCAATGGCCTTGTTGCCCACGCCCGGCGCCTGGGTATCGGGCAGAGCTTTTTCATCATGCCCGCGGCTCAGGCCCTTGCCGTAAATCAAGCCCGGCCCAAAGATGCCGAAGTCATGCAGATCCTCGCCCCAGATCAGGCTATTGTGCCAGTGATTATGCCCGTAGTCCTGGTAAGGGTCCCACTGCCCATTCGACTCCGCCGCATCATAGCCTCCGCTCGACTGACCGTCATACGGAGTCGGTGCCGCAAGAATCGTCGCCCCCTGCGAGAGATACAGAGCCACGTTGTTCTTCAGATGAATCGAGTAGCACGCATACACGCCGGCAGGAAAGATGACCGTTCCGCCGCCTGCATCCGCTGCAGCCGCAATCGCCGCATTTACCGCCGGCGTATCAATCGTTGCGCCGTCTCCCTTGGCTCCATAGGCGCGCACGTCGTAATAAATCGGCCGCCCCTGCGCAGCCATGCCGCCTCTGCGTGCGATGGACTGCGCGCCAGCCTGCACCGGAACCAGCGTCGTCGCACCGCCGACAACCCCCAGCCCCGCCATCCGTAAAAACTCCCTGCGAAACTCCTGCATGATTCACCTCGTGGGTAGACCGCATCGGGAAAGCACTGCCAGAAAGCACAACCATCCAATCAGGTTCCCGCGTCTAACGGCAAGCCGCACGCACTTCCCAGTCCCGCATCGTGCTCAAAATATGCGAGACTTGGTGCGGGGCAGCATGCACCGAACCCCGCAAGAAACCAGCTCGAAAAACAGATGGACCAGCACGAAAAATACCCTGCGCTCTCGCTACTTCTCGTGGATGACGACGAAGAGCTCTGTGCCATGATGACCGAGTTCTTCACCCAGGCAGGCCACCGGCTCGACTTCGTCAACAACGGCCGCGACGGCCTCTCTACCGCGCTCAACGGCGCCTACGACCTCGTCGTCCTCGACGTCATGCTGCCCATTCTCAATGGCTTCGAAGTCCTTCAGCAGCTCCGCCGTCGCAAAACCGTGCCCGTCATCATGCTCACTGCACGCGTGGAAGCACAGGACCGCATCCTCGGCCTCAACACCGGCGCCGATGACTATCTCCCCAAACCCTTCGACCCTGATGAGCTTCTCGCCCGCGTCCGCGCCGTCCTTCGCCGCACCGAGCTTGTCCCGCCCGCGCAATCCGCCGAGCGCTCCGTGGGCAGCGTCCGCCTCAACGCCACCACGCGTGAAGTATGGAGCAACAACAAGCCCCTCCAGCTCACCGGCATGGAGTTCGACCTGCTCGAAATGCTTATCCGCTCCGCAGGCCGCGCCATCTCCCGCGAAGAAATCACCGCTGCCCTCTTCGAGCGTGAAGCCACGCCCTACGACCGCTTCCTCGACGTGCATATCAGCCACCTGCGCAAAAAACTCGACAACGGCCAGAACCTCATCCGCACCGTGCGCGGCGTAGGATACATGTTTACGGGAGTCGAATGACAGTGGAGCGCGTACGGCACTGGTTCCAGCTCAAATCGCTAATCATGGCCGCGCTTGTCTCGCTCGTGGTCATCCTCGGGCTCTCGTTCCTCGTCTTCCAGGCCATCTCCAACCGCGTGACGGAGCTCCGCATCAACCCCACCTTTGAAAAGATGGACGAGGTGCAGCTCGAAAGCGCCCGCCTCTCGTACGAACACCGCGGCAAGGTGGGTTTGACCTCCTACATGGCCATGCTCAACCGCATCTTCACCGGCTCGCATTACATGCTTGACGCCAACGGCGTGGATCTCATAACCGGGGAAGACCGTCGCTGGCTCCTGCCCCCGCCGCCAGCCACCAGCACACGCACCAACGACGGCCACGGCCACTGGATCATCAGCCGCCGCTCAGCAGACGGAAAATTCTGGTTCGCCGCCACCGGCCAGCAGGGCCGCATCCAGATCTGGGAATTTCTGCCCTACTACTTCCTCGTCATTGCCTCCACCGCAGCCATCTTCTGGCTCACCGCCGTCGGCGTCGTGCTGCCCATCCGCCGTGTTGCCAGCGCCATCGCCATCTTCGGCCAGGGTGATCTCTCCGCTCGCATCAGGACCGCCCGCCCCGACGAAATCGGCCAGCTCGCCCGCTCCTTTGACCAGATGGCCGAGCGCCTCGAACGCCTCATCGTCAGCGAGCGCCAGCTCCTCGGCGACATCTCGCATGAACTCCGCTCACCACTCGCCCGCCTCAAATTCGCCGTCAAGCTCGCCCGCACCTCACCTGACCCGCAAGCCGCGCTAGACCGCATTGAGCGCGACATCGACCGCATCTCCGCTCTCGTTGCCGACATCGTCGAAGTCACCTTCGTCGAAGGCGACCCCGCCCTGCGTGGCACAGAAAACGTCCCCGTCACCGAGCTCGTCGAAGACGTAGTCCGCGACTGCGCCGTAGAAGCCGAAATCCGCGGTTGTCACATCGAACTCAAGGACAGCATCGCAGCAGGCCACGGCGATGCTGAGATATTGGGCAGCCGCGAAATGCTCCGCCGCGCCGTAGAAAACGTGTTGCGCAACGCCGTTCGCTACTCGCCCAAAGATACTGCTGTGGAAGTCTCCGTTACCGAAGCCGACCGCAACGCCGTCATCATCGTCCGCGACCACGGCCCCGGCGTGCCGGAAGAAGCGCTGGCCCGCATCTTCGACCCCTTCTACCGAGTGGAAGAAGCGCGCGACAACAAGGGCGGCGGTTCCGGCCTTGGGCTCGCCATCGCCCGCCGTGCCGCGCAGGCCCACCACGGCTCCATTGACGCCGAAAATATGTACCCCGGTCTCCGCGTCCGCATCGTGCTGCCACTGGCCTCAGCACGCCTCGCCGCATAAAGTTCTCGTCAAGAAACTGTCTAGTCCGCAGGCAAAACTGTCTTTTTATTGTCTCCTCACTCTTCGGCCAGCGTGTTTGTAACATGCTGAATAAAAGCATCTTACACGCAATAAACAGGCCTCATTCAAGCCAGCTTTACAAAACTTAACTTTTATTCTTGACAGTCGTATGTTGGAATGTGTCTAATGCCGTGCCCCACCCGGGCAATCTTAGCGGCAGCTTTTGAGGAGATTCTCATGAAGCGCTTGCTTACGTCCGCTGCGATCCTTGCTCTGGTTTCCGTTCCCGCCTTCGCTGCTGCCAACCAGAAATCCGTCAGCTTCCCTGAAGCCGTTACCGTTGGCGCAACCCAGCTCCCGGCCGGCGACTACAAGGTCACCTGGACCGGCACTGGCTCTAACGTGCAGGTCAGCTTTGAGCAGAAGGGCAAGGGCGCCGCTCCTGCCGTTGTGACCGCCAAGGCCGAAGACGAGAAGGAAAGCCACACCGGCTTCACCGTCAACCGTCAGGGCAGTGTCAACCAGCTTGAGGCTCTGCAGCTCGGCAAGACCACCCTCAGCTTCAGCGCCGCTCCTTCCAACGGCCAGTAAGTTTCTCGCCTTCGCGGCCGCGATTTAAGGCTTGAATCAAGCCTCGCGGTCGCCGTACGACCATCGTGCCAACCAGCACGGTGCCTCCTGGAAAATGTTTCGTGCTGTTGCACCTTCCGAACTCCCTTGTCCACTCGCTGCGGACAAGGGAGCTTTTTTGTGGGACTAGCCGTCCAGGCAACTGTGCGCTCCGCGCACCATTCGCGCGCGAGCCGGTTATTGTGCCTTTCCTCCCTGCGACAGAAAAAAGCCGCCATTGCTTTCTACTCCCTATTCCCTACTCCCCCGATTTGCACTCACCCAAACTCCAAGCCGACAATCACAGCATGGAAATCAAGCGCATAGGCTCGCAACCATCAGCCAAAGGTTCCTCCGACTGGTTCACCGGCTCTGTCCGTGTTGACCCGCTCTTCACCGCTCCCGACCCAGCCCTGGTAGCAGGAGCCAGCGTGACCTTCGAGCCCGGCGCCCGCACCGCATGGCACACGCATCCGCTTGGCCAGACGCTCATCATCACGGCGGGCACAGGCTGGGTGCAGCGCGAAGGCGGACCCATCGAAGAGGTACACCCCGGCGACGTAGTCTGGTTCGCCCCGGAAGAAAAACACTGGCACGGTGCCACGCCGACCAACGGCATGACCCACATCGCCATCCAAGAGCGGAAAGACGGCAAGGTCGTCGATTGGATGGAGCACGTCACCGACGAGCAGTACAAACGATAGTCATTCTCGTCAATAAGGAGCAGGCAATGAGTAACCCTTTCGTAGTGCTCTCAGGATGCTCCGGAGGCGGAAAGTCATCCGTGCTGACGGAGCTGCAGCGCCGCGGCCATCATGTGATCGAGGAGCCGGGCAGGCGCATCGTTCAGCAGGAGCGTTACGATGCCGGTCAAGCGCTTCCATGGAAGAATGCCGAAGCCTTCGCGCATCGCGCCATTGATACGGCCATCGCCGACAGGGAAGCGGCCAGGGCAAAGAGCGGATGGATATTCTTTGACCGCAGCATCGTAGACGCGGCGTCCTTCCTTGAGCACGCTACCGGAAAACCCGTGCTCGAAAAACTGGGCCGGCAATACCGGTACCACGGAACGGTCTTTCTAACCCCTCCGTGGCCTGAAATCTACGTCACCGATGCCGAGCGCCGGCATGGATTTGACGCCGCCGTAGCCGAGTTTGAGCGGCTTCAACGGGACTACCCAAGGCTTGGCTACCGGGCGATTGTGCTGCCCAAGACAAGTGTCGAGGAAAGAGCGAATTTTATCCTGACTCATTTGCAGGCATAAGGCGAGCGATCCGCCACTTTGCCCGTGACGCACCAAGGCCAATAAGCCTGGGCATGCCTCACGGAATCGAAATCAATAGCCCGGCGCTCATGCCGAGCGATTGCTCATGCCCGGGTCCGTAGGTTTTTGAGCCAAAGCTGCGTTCCCAGGCCGGTTCCAGGTACCAGCCAAACCGGTGCTTCCGCGCAGGCCAGAACATAAAGTCCGCAGCAACCTCTGCGGCAAAGGAGTTCGTCGTCACCCCATTCTGCCGCAGGTGAATCCACTCCGGGCCAACGCCGGCCATGAACTCGGCCTTGCGCGAAAGCGTCCAGGGTTTCTTGAACAGCAGGTCCGTATCCCATTCTGTCGAGTTGCGCGTGAAAAACGGTGTTACCCCTGCCTCAAGCTCCAGCCACTTTTCAATGGGCGTGATTTCCACGGCAAAGTTGGGCCCAAAGGTTGCCGCGCCGCCCTTGATATTCCAGCTTTCTTCCGCGCCCACCTCTAGAATCGCCACGCCTTCTTTTTCCGTCTTAGTCTCCTGTGCCGCTGCAAGCACTCCGCTGCATAGCAGCAGGTTCGCGGCCATCCGCACCAAGGTTGGATTGATTCTCATGCTGCCTTTATTCCTACCATTCTTGGAGGTCCGTGCCCACGCGAACATCCCGCAATTCAGTCTCCTGGGAAGTGTCAGACGAATCGGTATTTGGCTTTCCGGAGGGAGCAGGGGCCTTCAGGCCCCTGAATATTGGCTCGGATTCTATGGGCTTTAGCCCCGGAATTTTTCTCGAAACACGCACTCTTTTGCCGAAATCCGATTCGTTAGACACTGCCTGATCTCCCACAGCCCCATAGTCCCAGTTCTTTGAGGCTTGGCCTCGGGAAACTTTCGCGCTATACTAGAAATTCGGCAAGCCGTGGGCCGCGTGTCTCAATGCGCATATGCCCCGTTTCTGCCGGTCCTGATCCGTGAGTTGAGCCAGCGCTCATTACGCGACCAAGGACCCGCAAGCAGCCCAGAAGGGCAGCATCCGCGCGAAATAAAAAGTTTTTGGAGCAGAAGTCATGGCACAGGTATGTGATATTTGCGGCAAGGGCCCGCAGTTCGGCAACAACATCTCGCACGCGCACAACGTCACGCGTCGCCGCTGGAACGTGAACCTCCAGTCGGTCAAGGCTCTCGTCAACGGCGCTTCCAAGCGCATCCGCGTCTGCACCAGCTGCATCAAGACTGGCAAGATCGTCAAGGCTTAGTAAGACACCAGCGAGCAGTATCCGCTGGCGTGGGCCCCATAGTACAAAACAACAACCTTTCCTCATAATCTGTGTTTCGCGCGAAACCCCGTCCCACAGGCGGGGTTTTGTCGCGTCTGAAAGGCGTAGAACGGTACTTCAGCCCATGTTGAGCTTTGTATCAGGGCGCGGCTGATAGGCCTGGGATATCCCGGTGATAGGCCACGCAAAAAGGCCCCGTACTTTTGCGCCGCAAAAATCCGGCGTACTTGCGTGATGATTTTCGAGAATCAATCAGGTTTGACGCCCTCGCTTTTCTGCTCTGCATTTCCCAGCAGCTCAATTTCTCCAGTGGTCACATGCGCCTGCAGTCGATAGTCGCCACTTGGACTCTTCCTGCTAAAGCTCCGGAAGAAGCCGCCTTTGTCGGCGCCGAAGGCCCGTGCCTGCACCTCGCCTACGCTGACGGAAGCATCCACGCTGCGGTAGTCCCCGCCGTGAATGGAGGAGATTGTGATCTGTCCTGCTCCGAGATCGATGTCCTTGTCGCCCTTGACCTCTTTCACCGTGACTTGCCCTGCAAACATGTGAATCCCCAGGCTCGTTCTTCGGGGAACCTCGATCTTGACCTCGATGCCGTTGTTTCCATGCTGGGAATAAGGGCCCTCGATCGACAATTTGCCGCCATTCGCCGTGGGTGAAAAATGAAAAACGATATTTTTGGCGATTTCGTCATCGCCGGCTGTACAAGAAACACGAATCCCTTCCTGGTCTGTGCCAACGATTTGCAGTCCTGCAGGCTTCGAATCGATGATCAGCACGGCCCTGGGTTGCAGAGAACGATTCATCGTCTGGCCGCAAGGGATCTTTGTCTGGGCGAATCCGGCGATATTGCTGGCGAGGAGCGCCACGCCAGCGGCGAAACACGCTGATCTCATAATGCCACCTACGCACGTCGCACTCGATTGGTTCCCGATTCGCCGGGTGCCGGGTGCCCCATCCATCGAGCGTTCTTTTGCTTGATGGATGGGAAAGCACTTCCGCCCGCTCTCCCACCTTTTTGTTCTCCCACAAAACACGGGTGGGATAGCATTGGCAACGATGAACCGCCGAAGCTTTGCCCAGCTCGTTGCCACTGCCACTGCAGGTTCTTTCGCCGCGCCCGCACTTGCAGCGCAAAGCCAGCCCGTGCAATCCGCACCGCCCTACTCGCTCTCCGTTATGCTGTGGACCGTCTTTCACAAGCTGCCATTCGAACAAAGGCTGGCAAAGATAGCCGAAGCTGGCTACCACAACGTAGAACTGGTAAACGAGTACGATCACTGGCAGCCGGAAGATTTTGACCGCGCCAAAGCCGCCTGCAAGCGCTACGGCATTCAGCTCGATTGCACCGCCGGTCTTCCGCACGGAGTCGCCAACCCCGCAGACCGCGAAGCCTTTCTCGGGGACCTGCGCCACTCGCTCGCCATTATGGAGACGCTCTCCATTCCTGCCATCATCGTGCTCTCCGGCAACGTAGTTCCCGGCCTTTTACATGAAGCACAACATGCAAGCTGCATCGAAGGCCTCAAGAGTGCAGCCAGTCTCGTCGAAGGCAAGCAGATCAACGGCCAGCCGATCCGCATCCTGCTCGAGTGCATCGATCCTGAAGAAAACCCGCATTACTTCCTGCCTTCGGCAGCCGAGGCCATCGAAATCGTCCGCGCCGCCAACCACCCGCAGGTGCAGTTCCTCTACGACCTCTACCACGAGCAAATCGCTGAAGGAAACCTCATTGAAAAATTAGAAAAGCACATCGACGTCATCGGCCTCATCCACGTGGCGGATGTTCCCGGCCGCCACGACCCCGACACCGGCGAAATCAACTACGCCAACATCTTCCGCAAGCTCCGCGAGCTGAACTACCACCACACCGTAGCCATGGAGTTCTACCCCACCGGAGACGAAGTAGCCGGCCTGGCCAAAGCCCGCCGCATGGCGGAGTCCGCTGGCGCGTAGCCTCAACCCACCGGCACCAGATTCGGTTTCTGCACGGGCCTGTTCATCTGCGGGCCCGGCGTCGGCGTTTCACCCAGCTGTATATGCCGCCGGGGACCGTCAAAGCGCACCAGCCCGTCGCGCTGGTCAAAGGTCAGTGTGAAGTACTGGAGTGGAATCCCGCCCAGGTTCGCCAGCGGAAACGCCGGATTAATCTCCACCCACGGCCGGTCCAGCGTGTAGACACCCAAGTGCACATCGCTGGCCAGCTTTCCCGCCTTCAGTGCAAACCGTGTAGAGAGTGACTCCGCCTTGCCAAAAACTGCTGGTCCCTCGGCAAACTTCAGGGACGCTGCAGTCGCTTCCGGCAGACTGAGTCCACCTCCGCCGGTATCTACCTGTGCCTCAATCCATCGTTCCGCACCACGTTTTTCCGCACTGCTGCGCCCAATCCGCAGCTTCACAATCGGCACGCCATCCTGCATGCGGAAAGACAGAACCTGCCGCTCGCCATCCGGCACAAGCGCTTCGCCGCCAAGCAGCAAACGCGCATGCACATAATCCACGGTCAGCACAGAATTGTGAAAGAGCGGAAATCCCAGCATCCCCAGGCACTGTCCTTCTGCGCCGGGAATGGCATGCCGCACGGCAGACACGTCGCGGAACTCTACTCCCGCCACGCGGAGGGAATCGATGCGCACCAGCGGAGCCATTTTGCCGCCCTGCCCGGAAGGGTCGTTCAGTTGTGTCTCGCCCGCCGCGGGCAGCTGCAGCTGATCTGCCAGCTCCGCTGTCACCATTGCGGCTCCGCCCGTGCCCGTATCCAGCAGAAAACGAAACGGCCCTTTGCCGTTCACTGTGACCATGACAAAAGGCTTGCCGCGAACAATCTCCAGTGGAGCCGCATGCGGCTGAGCTTCCCCTGCGCGACAGATTCCACAAGCGGCAAGGAGGGGAGGAATCACGGCAAACCATACAGTGCCGCGCATCGGGCCTCCTTTCTGCCGCGCCAAGTATTCTCCACTCCCGCAGAAGAAATTTCCAGCCAATTCGGTCAATCTCCTGCAAAAGCAGCTGTCATAACCAGAACGCCGTCTACCCCCAAATCCCTACACCCTGCACCCCGTACCCTGTACCCTGTACTCATGTCCACCCGCGTTCGCTCCCATGCCAAAATCAACCTCGGCCTCTACATCGGAGCCCCGCGCCCGGACGGCTTCCACGAGCTATCCACCGTCTACCAGACCCTCGAAATGCATGATTTTGTGACGGTCACGGCTCGGCCAGCCTCTGAAACAAGCATCAGGCTCACTTCGAACGACCCACGTGTCCCTGCCAGCAACCGCAACACTGCCTGGAAGATGGTGGAACTGGCCCTCGAAGACCTCGAAATTCCTGCCGAAGTCGAAATTCATATCGAAAAACACCTCCCCGTGCAGGGCGGCCTTGGAGCCGGCTCCGCCAACGCCGTAGCTGCCCTGATTGGCCTGGAAGAAGAACTAGCCTCGAATCGGAACGGCAATCTGGCAGGCGCCGAAGCAGCTTCAGACGTCCCCAACGGTGCCGCGAAGATCGGCAGTCACGACTGGGCGCAGAAAAGACTGGCGTTAGCTGCCCAGGTAGGCTCCGACGTCCCGCTGTTCCTCGTCGGAGGAACTTCGCTAGGAACTGACCGCGGCCAGGAGGTCTACCCCCTCCCCGACATCGAGCCGGTCTGGACAGTCGTCGTCGCTCCCGCCCTCGGCGTCTCCACCCCGCAGGCTTTCCGAGACTGGGACGCACTCTGTGCGCAACAAGGATTGACCCAGGAGTCCAGTACAAGTAAACTAAAACAGTTGAGCCGCGCCTACGCGAGTGCATTTGCGGGTAGTCGAGGCTCCTCCGGTGTTTTTCCAAAGAGGAAAAACCTGGCCGGACCCGAAGAGTCCGCGCTTGTCCGCACCGGGATCCTTAGCTGGATTCAGAACGACTTCGAAAGTGTTGTCTTTCCCCAGCATCCCTCCCTGCGCGCCATCAAGCGTATCCTCGCGTCCCCCAATACACCGGAGGCAGCCCTCTACGCCTCACTCTCCGGGTCCGGTTCCGCTCTCTTCGGGTTATACCCAACCCGCGAGAGCGCAGAAGCTGCTCTCAGCCGGCTGAGCCAGTTCACGGAAGTCGAGGTCCAGGCGACCCTTACTCGAACCGTGCCTCGCTCAACCTACTGGAGTCAGATGTTGAGTTGACAAGCATCCGTTTGGCGCGAAAGAGTAGCCAACGGCTGCCGGGCAAATCCGGAAGGCAAACTTGCCTTCCTGGATGAGGTGTTGGGCGATCGTCTAATGGTAGGACAGTGCCCTTTGGAGGCACTTGTCTAGGTTCGAATCCTAGTCGCCCAGCCACAATTTAGTTGTTGTTTCACCGGCCGGGGTATTAGTACCTCGGAAGCAGTTCAGCCAAAGCAAACCAGCTTGGAGGACTTCGTACAGATGGAAACGGGAACGTCGACGGTGACAGTGGAGGAGAAACAGGGCGCGGCCAGCGTAACAACAGACGCAGCCATGCAAGTAGCCAAGGCGCAGGACAACAAACAGCCTGCTCCCGAGCGCAAGCGCACGCGGAACCTCGCCGAAGGAAAGCGATTCAAGCTCTTCTCCGGCACCGCCAACCGGCCTCTTGCAGAGGAAATCGCACGCCACATCGGCGTGCCGGTGGGCGAGGCCAAGCTGCAGCGCTTTGCCGATGGCGAAGTCTACTTCCAGCTGCTCGAAAACGTTCGCGGCGTGGATGTCTTCGTGGTGCAGCCGACCTGTTATCCGGTCGACCAGCACCTGTTGGAGCTCCTGATCATGATCGACGCGCTCAAGCGTGCGTCGGCGGCTCGCATCACGGTGGTTGTGCCTTATTACGGTTACGCCCGCCAGGATCGCAAGGACCGCCCCCGCGTCGCCATCAGCGCCAAGCTCATCGCCGACCTGCTCACGACGGCGGGCGCCAATCGCGCTCTCTTCGTCGATTTGCACGCGGCGCAGATTCAGGGCTTCTTCAACATCCCGGTCGACCATCTCTTCGCGAGCCCCGTGCTTGTCAGTTACTTCGACAAGCTCAAGCTCCCGAACCTCACCGTCGTTTCGCCTGATGCGGGCGGCGTGGAGCGCGCGCGATTCTTCGCGCAAAAGATCAAGGCGCCGCTTGCGATCGTAGACAAGCGCCGCACAGATATTAATGTCACCGAGGTGATGCACGTGATCGGCGATGTAAAAGACCGCACCTGCCTCATCATCGACGACATCGTCGACACGGCGGGCACGCTCGTCAAAACCGTCGACGCCCTGTACGCCAACGGCGCAACCAGCGTTCACGCCTGCGCCAGCCACGCTGTACTCTCCGGCCCCGCGATCGACCGCATCGCAGGCTCCCGGCTGGAACAGCTCGTGGTGACGAACACCGTGCCTCTCCGCGAAGCCGCGCAGAAGCTCGACAAGATTAAGGTGCTCTCCATCGCCGGCCTTCTAGGCGCGGCTATCGAGAGCATCCACATGGAGACCAGCGTCAGCACGCTGTTCAGCTAACGAGCCGGTAGCAATACCGGCCCAACAAAGGGAGCGGAACTAGCCAGAAGCGATTCCCGTGCCCGAAGAAAGCGAAGAGAGAATGCCTGAAGTAGTTATCGCCAAGCCCCGCGAGGGCAAATTCAACAAGAACGCTGCACGCCGCGTCCGCCGCGCCGGCAAGATTCCCGCAGTCATCTACGGCGCCGGCCACGAGCCCGTTGCCGTCGAGGTCGATCCCAAGCAGATCACCCGCATCCTCTATTCCGAGTCCGGCCATAACACCATCTTCGATGTGGACCTCGCCGGCAAGGAGACCGCCAAGGCCATGATCGTGGACTGGCAGATCGAGCCGATCAAGGATCACATCATCCACATCGACCTCAAGCGCATTGCGCTCGACAAGGCTCTCACCGTTTCGGTGCCCGTCAGGCTCGTCGGCACTGCGATTGGCGTCAAGACCCACGGTGGCATCCTCGACCAGGTGCTCCGCGAAGTCGAAATCGAAACGCTGCCGGCCAATATCCCCAGCCACATCGACGTAGACATCACCAATCTCGGCCTGCATGAAGTGCTGCGCGTCAAGGACCTGCCGCACTCTGACAAGTACACGTTCCTCGCCGAAGAGGACACGGCCATTGCCCACGTCATCTCCATCAAGGAAGAGGCTGCACCGGCTGCTGACGCCGCCGCTGCTGCCACCGAGCCGGAAGTGGCCAAGAAGGGCAAGACCGAAGCCGAAGCCGAGAAGAAGTAGTTTTTGTCTGAGCCTATGGATGCAAGTTCGAGAAGAGGCCCATTCCTGATCGTGGGCCTCGGCAATCCGGGCCTTGAGTATCTTTGGACCCCGCACAACGCAGGGTTCCTTGCAATTGACCGCATCGCCCAGCAGGAAGGCGTTACGGTTCTCAACCGGCGATGTAAGGCCATGACCGCCACCTGCCGCATAGCAGGCCGCGAAGTGGTTTTAGCCAAGCCGGAGACGTATATGAACCTGAGCGGAGCATCCGTCTCCGCGCTGGTTCAGGAGTTCGAAGCCGACTCCGCCGAAGACCTGCTCGTCATTTACGACGAACTCGACCTTCCGCTGGGTAGCTTCAAGATCAAGGAGCGCGGTTCTCCCGCGGGCCACAACGGCGCCCGCAGCGTAACGGCGGCTCTAGGAACGCAGGAATGGCTGCGGCTACGCATCGGAGTGGGGCACAACCTGCCCGCCGAAGCAATCGCCGCAGGGGCCAGCTTAAAGCGTGGAGGCAAGGACTTTCTCCTCACTCCCATGCGCAAAGCAGACCTGGCGGTCCTCGACGAGGTGCTCGACAAAGTGGCAACAGCCACGCGGCGCATCCTCGAAGTGGGACCCTCGGCGGCCATGAACGAATTTAACCGTCGCGATTAGCGGCGGCGAGTTACAAGCAGCCAGCAGTTGAGTAGAAACCAACCGCTGCGGGCTGCACAAACAAGCTAAGAGCTAAAAGCTGATAGCTAACGGCTATGAGCAAAGCTCAGAAAAGAGAAACCGGATGTCCCGAGTCTACGAAGTAATGTTCATCGTTCGTCCCGACGTGGTCGACGAAGAGCTCGACAAGCTCATTGCTGGCTTTGAATCCACCGTCACCACTGGCGGAGGCGTAGTCAAGTCCACCGAGAAGATGGGCCGCCGCAAGCTGGCCTACCTCGTCCGCAAGTTCGCTGACGGCAACTACGTTCTGCTCACCATTGAGGCCGATGGCGCTCTCGTGGCCGAGCTCGAGCGCCGCCTCCGCGTCTCCGAGCCGGTGATCAAGTTCATCACCGTCCGCACCGACGAGGAAGAAAAGCGTATCGCCAAGATCAAGGCCATCCGCGCCACCAAGAAGAAGGTCAGCGCCGAAGTTGCCCCGGCTGCTCCTGCTCCGGTTGCCGCCCCTGTCGCTCCCGCTGTGGAAGCCGCTCCGGCCGTCGAAGCCGCCGAGCCCGCCCAGGCCAGCGCCTAACACAAGATTCCCGTGCCCCATCCTTGCCGCTTTTTTCTGTCGCAAGGGTAGGGAATGAACACGGCCCAATTTCTCAAGAAGAAGAGGAAACATCATGGCAGAGGAAACTCAATCCAAGGCGCCCGAGACGGGCGCAGCACCAGCAGCATCCCAGCAGGGTGGCCCCGGCGGTTCCGAGCGCGGCCCTCGCCCCGGTGGTCGTCCCGGCGCCGGCGGTCCCGGCGGACGCGGCAAGTTCTTCCGCCGCAAGAAGGTCTGCAAGTTCTGTACCGAAAAGATCGACGCGATCCCCTATCGCGACGTCCGCCTGTTGCAGGGCTTCGTTGCCGAGCGTGGCAAGATCGTTCCCCGTCGGCTCACCGGCGTGTGCACTACGCACCAGCGCCGCCTGACCCGCGCCATCAAGCAGGCCCGCAACATCGCGTTGCTGCCCTTCGCGACCAAGCACTAAACGAAATCTGCCGGCGTGACGATAAGCTCCCTGAGAGCGTAAAATCGTCGCCGGTGTTTGGAGAATTAGGAACATGGAAGTCATCCTGAAAGAAGACGTAGCCAACCTCGGCCACCGCGGAGACGTAGTCAAGGTTGCCGACGGCTACGGCCGCAATTTCCTGCTGCCCCGCAAGCTGGCTCTGCAGGCCACACTGGCAAACAAAAAGCAGATTGAAGAGATGAAGGCCTCCGCGGCCCGCCGCTCGGCTGCTGAGAAGGTTGTCGCAGAGGAGCTCGCCGCCAAGCTCGCTCCCGTGGTCCTCGTCTTCACCCGCAAGTCGGGCGAAGAAGGCCACCTCTTCGGTTCGGTCACCTCGGCAGACATCGCCACGGAGCTCGCAGCCAAGGGCTTCGAGATCGACCGCCGCAAGATCACCCTCAACAATCCCATCAAGGCCCTCGGCAACTTCGAGGTTCCGGTCAAGCTGCACAAGGAAGTCTCGGTCCCGGTCAAGGTCAAGGTCCTCGGCGAAGCTGTAGCCGAAGGCGAAGCCGCCCCGGCCGCAGCCGCTGCTGAAGAAACCGCAGCCGCCGAGTAACTTCAACCCGCAAGGGTTGGCAGTATCAGACGCCCCACTCTCGCCGCAAAGCATCACAAGCGGACGAAGTGGGGCTGTCTATTTGCCACGGTAATTTCTGCAAACAGAAGCCCCCGAATAATCACCTAGATCTCCGGGTAGGATCATACTTTCTACAGCAATCGAATTATTTTCGGCATCCCTGAATCCCAATCTCTCGGCGCACATCAATTAGACAGTTGTCGAAATGTCGAAATGATACATCGGCAACCAAGAGGAGCAAAGATGGGAAAACTCAGCAATAAAGTTGCAGTTGTCACTGGCGCAAGCAAGGGAATTGGGGCGGCTATCGCAAAGCAGCTTGCCAAAGACGGAGCCAGTATCGTCGTCAACTACTCCAGTAGCAAAGAGGGCGCAGAGAAGGTTGTCGCCGAGATTAAGGCCGCCGGAGGCAATGCCGTAGCCATTGGAGGCTCGGTTGCAGACAGTGCGCAGACCGTCAGACTCTTCGAGGAGACAAAGAAGGCCTACGGCAAGGTCGATATCCTCGTCAACAATGCCGGTGTCTATCAGTTCGCCCCAATCGAAAATGTCACGGCTGAAGAGTACGCGCGCCAGTACAACACGAATGTGCTCGGCCTTCTACAGGCTACGCGTGAGGCGGTAAAGCTCTTTCCGGCAGAGGGCGGCAGCATCATCAACATCAGTTCCATTGCCAGCACCTTTGCACCAGCCACTACCAGCATCTACAGCGGCACCAAGGGCGCAGTTGACACCATTACCAAGGTGCTTGCCAAAGAGCTTGCTCCGAAGAACATCCGTGTCAACGCCATCAACCCCGGTTATGTCGTGACCGAAGGCACCGAGGCGGTTGGTGTCACCGGCTCTGAACAGGAGCAGTTCTTCATCTCCATCACGCCGCTTGGCCGTGCCGGACAGCCGGAAGACATTGCTCTTCCCACCGCCTTCCTTGCGTCTGACGACGCCCGCTGGATTACCGGCGAAATCATCAAAGTTGGTGGCGGCGCAGGCATGTAATGAACCTGCTCCTCGCAGGTGGCATCCTCCCCATCCTGTTTGCGCTCCATCCATCGAGATGGATGGAGCCGGGTGCCCCAGGTCCCTGTTTTGGGACCTGGGATACCCATGCTGCAAGTTCTCTCGATCTCTGCTCTCCCACAAAATGAAGCCGTGTCATCCTGAACATAGCCGTACTTCAGGCGGAGTGAAGGATCTGCAGGTGCTTTTTGATGAGCACGATTTTTCGGGTGCGTTTAAGATCGCTGCTCTCGAAGTCTAACCAACAAATCCGATAGTTCCCGCTTGCAGGTCGGAGATTCTGGAAGACTGGATTGTTCTGAACTTAATTCAAGTTCATTACGGAGGCGTTGGTATTCGCCTCTATAGAATCCGACATCGCTTTCGGTTAAAACTCCCTGCTCGGCCCCCTCAGTTTTGCGACAGACCAGTTCATCAACATAGGGCAATCTAAACTCCTCGTTGAGCCGGAGCAGGTTTGCTTCAATTTGGCCAGTGTTCATGAGCCGGATACCGGTTAAGAGAACACGGAAGGTGTAAAGCAATGGCTTCACGCGTTGCGGCGTTTCCACCTCAAACTGCTTCCATTGTGTGGCTGCAAATCCCAGGTAGTGGTGGCTGTGAAAACGAGTAATGCAACCTCTTGCTATTATCTTGAGCTCATCATGCTCGGCGGATGATTTCACTACCAGCGGAGAGTAGAGTTGCTCCAGCACATAACCATTGCGTTTCAACAAGAGCCCGAAAAATTTCTTCGCGTCATGCGTGACAAGGTCAAGCTCAATCGGAACTTTCGTCTCTAGCTCGATTGTGTCACGAGTTTCGAAGAGGCTGAGCAGTTCCCGGACAGGAAGAACATGGACACCACGAACATCCCAATCAGAATCACGGGACGGGAAGCCGTAAAGATGGGCTCCGCTGATCGTGGCGAAGATTAGTGGGTACGGATGCTCTACGACGGCTTGGAATACTTCTCTAGGAGATTCAATATTCACTGCGCCATACTCCTTCGCGCTCGCAAGAGAAAACCGTTTACCAGTTGGTAATCGGGGCTCTCCGGCAAAGCGCTCTCAGCATACGCATCATCGAACTCTTCGTGAAGGCACAATCGCCAAGCGTTGACAGACTCCCATGCCACTTCACCCCGACGGATCGAAAGCAACTCTTCCCTGTGAGCCTCCACCGAGAGCGGTACAAAACCTTCGCGCAGCACAGTAATTCCAGACAGCAGCAGGCGGATCAAATGCATCGCGTGCTTCCACTTGATGGTGCCTGCTGAGCGAATATCCTGCTCTAGGCGTTTGAACTGTGAGAGCACATACCCGTTATAGGTTTGATAGACCAGCTTCGACAGAAACGCATCCCTATGGCTGAGTAAGTCCTCGGCGAGTTCAGTTTTCATCTCGACCAATGGCGAATAAAGACATTCCAGCACGTTGGGGTTTGCCTTTAAGGCTAGTACAAGGAATTTCTGAAGCTCCCAGTACACCTCTTCTGCTTGTGGATTTTCAAGTTGTTGAGGCACGCCATAGAGTGACCAATGCAAATTTGCCGGAGGAAGGTAAATCCCTCGTCTGTCCGTATCGGACTCTTCGTTACTCAATCCATAAGCCTGTGAACCAACCACGCATCTGTAAATGACAAAGTCATACAGATTGAATTCCTGCAAGACCCGGTCATGGTCGCCAAGAGGCCCGTTCTTAAGATGCTTTAACAAAGAAAACTCATGCCTCTGCGCGCTCCCTTCCTGTCCGTCGGCGAAGCGCACCTGATACGAGTGAGTGGCATCAGCAGGCGTTCGAATCAGTTCACCAACTGTCCCCTTTGGTATAGGCAATCCACCGCCTGTGGGAACAAGCTCTATGCGCATTACGACTTGAGTACCTAAAGGAACGATGAGATTTGGGCTGTCAATCCTATCCGTCACGGTTTAACTATACGCAATGCAGACGGTGTATCCTTCCCCCGTATGCCCACCGCCTCCGAACTCATTGCTGAAGGCAAACAGGCCCGTGCCGAGGGTGATCTCGACACAGCCCGCGCCCGCTATGCAGAAGCTGCAGGCATTCATCAGAGCGCCAACGACAAGTTAGCCTATGCTCACACCATCCGCCATATCGCGGACATGTATCGCATCGAAGCCAAATACGCTGAAGCCCAACCCCTCTACGAAGAAGCGCTGGAGATTTACCGCAGCAGCCTCGACACGAAACTTCTCGACCTGGCCAACACCGTCCGCCCCTACGCCCAGCTCAACGAAGCTACCGGCAACCTCGAAGTAGCACGCCAATACTGGCAGGAAGCCCGCAATCTCTACGCATCGCTCCGCATCGAAGTCGGCGTTGAAGAGTGTGACAAACACCTCGCATGACAGGTAGGCCGGGGATTGATCCCCGGCAATCAAGAGCCAGGGAAAAGCACTGGGCTTTAGCCCCCGAGGTTTTGCTTTTTGTCAGTTCTCCTGCAAACAGCGGGTGCCCCAGGTCCGGGGCCCCACGAAGCGATTTGTGCTTCGTGGGGTGGAGGTTCCTCGCATTTGGGGACCTGGGATAGCACTCCCTCTACCCTGCCGAAAAATAAATCCCAAATCTGTGGAAAAACTTTGCGGTCAATTACCCCTTTCTATGCCAAACTCAAAATAAGCAAAAGAAACGGCCCGATTGCGCCAGCAATCGGGCCGTTCTGTTTTTCACCCCAAAGACCAAAAGAAAGGATCAGGCAATGCAGATGACAACCGGCACAATCCACTGTCCCCTGTACCCGGTCCCCTGCACCCTGTCTTTCGCACAGTTGCACAAATCAAAAATAAAGAAACTGCACAGTCCCTGTGTAATCGTCTCTAACCATCACAAAACAAACAGCCCCGGAATCTACCCCACTGTGCCGAACGCGCGGATTTGTTCGCAGACGGACACCCTGCTACGGTGCAACCGCCAAGGGCTCATCCCGCCGCGTCTGCATCGTAGGCACCGAAGCCAGCAGGCTCCACGTATACGGATGTTTCGGCCGGGTCAACACCTCGCCGACAGCCCCAGTCTCCACAATCTCGCCATGCCGCATAACCGCCACACGGCCAGCCACCTGTCCTACAACCGCCAGGTCATGTGAAATGAAGAGCATCGCCAGTCCATGCTGCTGCTGAAGCTCCTTGAGCAGCGCCAGGATCTGCGCCTGAACAGTCACATCAAGCGCCGTAGTCGGCTCATCGGCAATCAGCAACCGCGGCTTATTAATCAGCGCCATAGCAATCAGGATGCGCTGCCGTTGCCCACCGGAAAACTGGTGCGGATAGTCGCCATACCGCGTCGCCGCATCGGGAATGGCAACCGCCTCCAGCGCCTCAATCGCTCTTCTCTTAGCCTCCCGTCCAATCCAGGAGTGGGAATGCGCAGCAGCCGCTTCCGCAACCTGCGCCCCGATGCTCATGACAGGGTTCAGCGCCGTCATCGGCTCCTGGAAGATCATGGCAATCTCGCGTCCGCGCAGCTTGCGCAGCGCCTTTGCAGGTTCATCCAGCAGGTTCCCTGCAATACCATCCTCTCCATGCCAAAGAATCTCGCCCGTTACCTGAGCCGTCTTCGGCAGCAATCCCATCACCGCCAGCGAAGTCGCACTCTTGCCCGAGCCCGATTCGCCGACAAGCCCCAGCACCTCGCCCTCGCCAATCTCAAAATCAATCCCGCGCACCGCTTCGGAAGCCCCAAAGCGGATTTGCAAGTCACTCACAGCGAGAAGGGCAGCCATGGAGCCATCCTAGCCGATCAGCCCCGAACCCATCCTGCAAAACCGTCCTGGGCCGCAACTTGTCGTCTTCCAAGAAGATTCATGACACAGTAACTGCGCAAATGATACCCTCCATAGGCAACGCCGAACAGGTTTAGCTCATCTGTTGGGATTGTGTCCGCAACTTTTGACACGAACAGGAGTTTTGATCAGCTATGAAGATGAAAGGCTTTGCTGCTTCTTTGCTTGTTCTTTCCTTATCCCTGGCCGGCGTTTCTGCCGCGCACGCATTGCAGGGACCGCCTCCACCTCCAGGCTATGGCGCCCAAGGGCCGCCACCGCCTCCGGGCTGGGATACTGTTCCCGGCAGCTATGCCAGCGATGTGGAGCGCCGTGCTTATCACGAAGGTCTGGATGGCGCCCGCAAGGATCGCGGCAATGGCCGTCCGCCGAACGTAAACAATCGCGACGAGTATCGCCGTCCAGATTTCCCCGTTCCCCCGCAGATGTACCGCGCCTATCGCCACGCCTTCCGCGCCGGTTACATGCGCGGCGTGCAGATCTTCTATAACGGCCGCCGTTACTAATCGCGGTTCGGTTCCACAGCGCCCTCAATCGGCCATCGCTCCGGTTGAGGGCTCAATATCTTTAAGCCGTCCTACACTTCCGCACTGTAACAAGTGCAAACGTTGTCCTCGTCTAAGGACGGCATAAGAACCGCGCATTTTTTCGCTTTTTGAGCGCTTGTGCTGTGCTACGCTCTGCGTAAGTGACTACGCGGCGCACAATCCGACGCACCTCTATCAAGGTGCAACTGCGCATCAATCATATGGATGTGTGCTGCGGTCCGCCGTCGCTTTCTCCCTCCCACGCATAATGGAATGGCAGCCGGTGCGATATCCGGCGAGTCGTTTCGCATGTAGGCAGAGTGTATCTGCTGCTTTCGTTCAGAAAGCGGCGGGAATATCCGCCAATCATTGAAATCGTAAATATACGCTGCCCATAGCAACCCTCTCCGCGGATAAGGAACTGTCTGCAGAAGCAGGAAAGGCAACGAAGGGCACAGGTGTATCCACGTCCGCACAGGATGTCACCGGGATCGCACCGAGCGTATCACGATTTCCTTTACGGTCCGACAGCCAAGGGAGTGGTATCCATGGTGGAGTCCAGTGTTCTTTGTAGCGAAGTTGTATCCGGTGGGGCTACGTGGTCCCACGTGCTGAAGCGGGGCACGGCGCTGCGTATAACCGATGTGGAAGGCGGCGCAAACGTGGCTGCGTATTTCCTGAACTTTGAGCTGCCCGCCGAGCGCTTCAACCTGCCCGATACCCTGAAGGCGCAGCACACAGCGCGCCTGACAAAAGGACATGTCCTCTACTCGGACATGGGCCGCATCCTCTGCTCCATCATCGACGATACAGTGGGCTGGCATGATCCGCTGGCAGGCATCTCGAATGCGGCGCTGGTGGAGAAGAAGTACGGCAAGCTGACTTATCAGCAGGCGCACAACGACTGGCATCAGAATGCGCGCGATGGCATGCTGATTGAGCTTGGCAAATATGGATTGAGCCCGCGCGACCTACATGCCACTGTGAACTTCTTCAGCAAGGTGACGGTGGACGACGAGGGCAGCCTGCAGTATGTCGAGGACAACTCGGCTCCAGGCAGTTATGTGGAGCTGCGCGCGGAAATGAACACGCTGGTGATTCTGAACACCTGCCAGCACCCACTCGACCCAAGTCCGAAGTATGCACCTAAGCCCGTAGAGCTGAGCATTCAGCGCGTGCCTGCACCGCGCACAGACGATCCCTGTCGCACGCAATGCCGCGAGAATGCCCGCGGATTTCTGCTGACCGAGTTTTATTTTCTCTAGCCGTTGGGCACACAAGAAAAGAAGGAAAAATGGCAACACTGAATTTGCAAGTGAGCCCGCTTGAGCCCCGTACGGCCATCAAGAGCTTTGTAGTGGAGGCGGGTGATGCGTTTATCTACGAGATTTTGAAGGGACAGACCGTCCGCATTGTTGACCTTGAAGGAAACCAGGCTGTCGATACACTCTTTTACAACGCGCATGATTACTCGGACCGTTACAGCGCACAGGATACGGTGCGCGAGCAGGGAAGCCTTTATCTGACAACAGGCACAAAGCTGATTTCTACCCAAGGCCATGTCATGCTGACGATTACCGCCGATACGTGTGGACGTCACGATACCTTTGGCGGTGCCTGTGCGCAGGAATCGAACCAGGTTCGCTACGCGATTGAGAAGAAACCAATGCACGCTTGCCGGCAGAGCTTCATGAAGGGCATTCAACATTGGAAACTCGGCCCAGAGAAGCTCAGTCTGGCCAAGAAGGACATTACCAGCAACATCAACTTCTTCATGAATGTTCCAGTAACTCCCGATGGCGGGCTGACCTTTGAAGACGGTGTTTCCGAAGCGGGCAAGTATGTGGAGCTGCGCGCAGAGATGGATGTACTGATTCTGATTTCCAACTGCCCACAGTTGAACAATCCATGTAATGCCTACAATCCGACCCCTGTCGAGGTCCTCATCTGGGAGGACGGTTCTCGGTGAGTAGGTTCAGTAAGGTCCTGGTTGCCAATCGCGGTGCCATCGCGTGCCGAATTATTCGTACGCTCAGGCGGATGGGGATTGGTTCGGTTGCCGTGTACTCTGAGGCGGACCGCGACGCGCGTCATGTCCTGGATGCGGACGAGGCCGTACTCGTTGGCCCCGGTGCACCGAGTCAAAGTTATCTGGCAGTCGAAAAAATTCTTGCGGCGGCGGAGCAGGCCGGTGCGCAGGCAATTCATCCCGGTTACGGCTTCCTCAGTGAAAATATCGAGTTCGCACGCGCCTGTGCCGCACGCGGCATTACCTTCATCGGCCCGCGTATTAATCAGATTGAAGCTTTCGCACTCAAGCACACGGCCCGCGCCATTGCACAGCAGTGCGGTGTCCCGCTTTTGCCCGGCACGGGTGTGCTCAGCGGTCTTGATGAAGCTCTTATGCAAGCCGAAATGCTCGGCTATCCCATCATGCTCAAAAGCTCGGCCGGCGGCGGCGGCATCGGCATGCGTGTTTGCCACAGCGCCGAGCAGCTTCGCGACGCCTACGAAAGCGTCGTGCGCCTGAGCCAGAACAGCTTTCGCGATGGCAGTGTATTCCTCGAAAAATTCGTTGCCCGTGCTAAGCACGTCGAAGCGCAAATCTTCGGCGATGGCAAAGGTAACGTGCTTGCGCTCGGCCTTCGTGACTGCTCCGCACAACGGCGCAACCAAAAGGTGATTGAGGAAACACCTGTTCCCGGCCTCGATCCGAAGATTGCCGATGCGATTCGCAACTCTGCCGTGCTGCTCGGCAAAGCTGTTAACTACGCCAACGCTGGCACCGTTGAATTTCTCCTTGACGCCGACACCGGCGCTTACTACTTCCTCGAAGTCAACACGCGCCTGCAGGTAGAGCATGGCGTCACCGAACAGGTCACCGGCCTCGACCTCGTCGAAATGATGGTTCGGGAAGCCGCCGGCGAACTGCCCGCACTCGATACTTTCGTCGTCACGCCGAAAGGTTGTTCCATCGAAGCACGCGTCTACGCCGAAGATCCCGCAAAGAACTTCCAGCCTGCGCCCGGGAAGCTCTCGAAGATCAGCTTTCCTGCAGATGCGCGCATCGAAACATGGGTTGAAAACGGGGCGGAAATCACTCCTTTCTACGACCCGATGATCGCCAAGATCATCGTTACGGGCAAAGATCGCGATGACGCCGTGAACAAGCTGCAAAATGCGCTCGCGCAAACGGCGCTCTACGGCACTGAAACCAACCTGCGCTACCTGCAGTCCGTTACGGCATCGGAGACTTTCACCTCTGGCGCCATGACGACAGCTTTTCTCGGCAGTTTCTCTGTCACACGCGCGGCCTTTGAAGTGCTTGACGGCGGCATGCAGACCACCGTACAGGATTATCCTGGCCGTCTCGGTTACTGGCACGTCGGTGTTCCGCCATCGGGACCAATGGATGCCCTGGCATTTCGCCTTGCCAACCGTTTGGCAGGCAACAGTGAAGGTGCCGCTGCGTTAGAAATGACCACCATGGGCGCGCGCCTTCGTTTCGACGCAGATGCTGTCATCGCGATCACCGGCGCAGAGATGGGCGCCACGATTGACGGTACAGCCGCCCCCATGTGGCGTGCTTTCACGGTCAAAGCGGGCTCTATCCTTCGCTTTGGTGCGGCCAAAGCAGAAGGCGCACGCGCCTATCTCGCAATTGCCGGCGGCATCGACGCACCCAGTTTCCTTGGCAGCCGCGGCACATTCATGCTCGGTGGTTTCGGCGGCCACGCTGGCCGCTCTCTGCGCGCCGGAGATGTAGTCCACTTCTTGCCTCCAACAAAATCAGCGTCAGAGCTCCTGCAACTGGTCCTCATGCAGCGCCCCGCCTACACGCGCGCATGGGAGATAGGCGTTCTCTATGGCCCACACGGCGAGCCTGAGTTCTTCACGTCCGCCGATATTGAGATGTTCTTTGACACCGACTGGAAGGTGCACTATCAGTCGGATCGCACCGGTATTCGTCTAATCGGGCCCAAGCCTCGGTGGGCTCGTAAGGACGGCGGCGAAGCGGGCCTGCATCCCTCGAATATTCATGACAACGCCTATGCTGTAGGCTCCATTGATTTCACCGGCGATATGCCGATCCTTCTCGGCCCGGATGGTCCAAGCCTCGGTGGCTTCGTCTGCCCAGCCATCATTGTTGAGGCGGAACGCTGGAAGATGGGCCAGTTGAAAGCCGGCGATACCGTCCGTTTCTGCCGCATTACACTGGCGCAAGCCGAAAAGCTCGAAGCCGATCTCGAACAATTCATCGCTACACTCGAAGGCACAGCGCCATCGCTTCCGAAGATCTCCGCAAATGAGCCCGCAATTCTCCGTACGATCGAAAGCACACAGCCCACCATGCTGTGTCGAGCGGACGGTGACAAATATCTCCTCATCGAGTACGGCCCACGCGCACTCAACCTCGGTCTGCGTTTCCGCGTGCATCTGCTCGAAGGCAAGCTCCGCGCGGCCAATCTCAAAGGCATTATCGACATTACTCCCGGCGTCCGCAGCCTGCAGATTCACTACGACAGCCGCAAACTCCATCGCGAAGACCTGCTCACAGCCATCGAATCCTTCAATGCCGATCTGCCCGAGCGGCCGCAAATCGCCGTTCCTTCACGTATCGTGCATCTGCCCCTTTCGTGGAATGATCCGGCAACACAGCTCGCGCAAGCAAAGTACGGCCAGGCCGTACGCCCTGACGCACCGTGGCTTCCCGACAATATCGAGTTCATCCGCCGCATCAACGGCTTATCGAACATCGATGAAGTCCACCGTATCGTGCATGAAGCCAGCTACCTCGTACTCGGCCTTGGCGACGTCTATCTCGGCGCACCGGTCGCCACACCTACAGACCCGCGCCACCGCCTCGTTACCACAAAGTACAACCCCGCGCGCACCTGGACGCCGGAAAACGCCGTCGGCATTGGCGGCGCATACATGTGCATCTACGGCATGGAGGGACCGGGAGGTTATCAGCTTGTAGGCCGCACCGTGCAGGTATGGAACACGCATCGCGTGACACAGACCTTTTTGGATGGCACGCCGTGGTCACTGCGCTTCTTCGATCAGATCCGCTTTTACCCGGTTACGACGGAAGAATTGCAAGAGCTGCGCCGCGACATTCTCAACGGCCGCTTCAATCCGCGCATCGAAGAGACCAAGTTCAGCCTTTCCGAATACGAATCCTTCCTCGAAGCCAATCGTGCAGGTATAGCTGCCTTCAAAGAGCGACAGACAATGTCATTCAACGAAGAGCGCGAGCGGTGGCGCGTCAACGGCCAGCTCGACTATGGTTCGGCTCTCATCGAAATGCCGGAATCAAGCTCTGATGAGCTCGCAGTTCCCGAAGGTTGCGAGGCTGCACACGCTCCAATGACGGCAAGCGTCTTCCAGGTGGCGGCTGAGCCAGGCCAGCGTGTGGCCGCGGGACAAAGGCTCGTGGTGCTCGACGCCATGAAGATCGAAATGGAAATCACGGCGCCCGTTGACGGTGTGGTGAAAGAAATACTCTGCCAGCCCGGTCAGATGGTGAGTGCGGGGCAGCAGTTGGCAATCGTATGCACGTCTTGTTGACGCGCATAAAACAAGGCAGGACGAGGACGAGATGGATATTCGCTCGCTGGAAAATGCATACCACACGGGCTCGCTGACGCCGAGTGCGGAGATTGCGCGCATCTATGACGAAATTGAACGCGCAGGAGAGCGTCCTGTTTGGATTTCACTCGTTCCGCGTGAGCAGAATCTGGTACGTGCCAGGGCTCTTGAGGCCGACGAGAGTGCGCGCAAGCTGCCGCTCTACGGAATTCCCTTTGCTGTGAAGGATAACTTTGACGTTGCCGGCATGGAAACAACGGCGGCTTGTCCTGCTTTTGCTCATAAGCCGGCAAAGACCGCGACAATTGTTCAGAAACTACTTGATGCAGGCGCTATTCTTATCGGCAAGACAAACATGGACCAGTTTGCGACCGGTCTTGTGGGTACGCGCACTCCGTATGGTATTTGTTCGAGCGTTTTCAATGACAGCTGTATCTCGGGGGGGTCAAGTTCAGGTTCTGCTGTGGCTGTGGCGCAGGGGCTGGTAAGTTTTTCGCTGGGTACGGATACCGCAGGTTCCGGCCGAGTGCCTGCCGCTTTCAACAATCTTGTTGGACTGAAGCCCACGCGGGGTTGGCTCAGTACTTCCGGACTTCTGCCTGCGTGCAGAACACTTGATTGTGCTTCCATCTTTGCGGAAACCTGTGTGGATGCTGAGCAGGTTTTTGCCGTAGTGCGTGGACTCGATAAGACGGATGCATATTCGCGCGAACCGCGCCCGGGGGAAGGCGCATCGCCATGGAGCGCGAGTGCGGATTTCCGCTTCGGCGTGCTTGCAGAAGAAAGCCGCGAGTTCTTTGGTGATAAGGAGGCTGCTGCACAGTATCAGGCCGCGATTGATGTGCTCTCAGAGCTAGGCGGAACCGTAGTTTCATTTGACTACGAGCCTTTCCGTAAGGCCGCAAACCTGCTTTACAAAGGCCCGTGGGTTGCCGAGCGGCTTGCTGCCATCAAGGAGTTTCTTGCAAGCGATCGGGAAATCTTGGATCCAACTGTAGACGGCATTGTTCGAGGTGCAGCCAGGTACACAGCGGTTGATGCTTTTGACGCTGCCTACAAACTTGAAGATCTGCGCTGTGAGACAGCGCCAATTTGGGAGAAGGTCGATTTTCTTCTGCTTCCCACTACGCCGACACACTACACCATCGAGCAGGTAAAGGCTGCGCCGGTTGAGCTAAATACGAATCTTGGCTATTACACCAATTTCGTCAATCTGCTGGATTTGGCAGCCGTAGCTGTACCTGCGGGCTTCAAATCGAATGGACTTCCCTTTGGTGTAACACTGGTTGGGCAGGCATTTACAGACGAAGGCCTTTTGCGGGTGGCGGATTGTCTGCATCGCGCACTTGTAAAAACGCTCGGTAACTCGTCACGTGAACTGGCGTCTACCCCATCCATCGCAATCAATGAGGCTCCGGCTGGCTGCATATATATGACGGTTGTTGGCGCGCACCTCACGGGACAGCCGCTGAACTGGCAGCTCACTGAGCGGAAGGCTCGCCTGGTGCAGACAACGCGCACGCATGGCGACTATCAGCTCTATGCGCTGGCAAATACTACGCCGCCTAAACCGGGTCTGGTGTACACGCCGGGGTTTAGTGGCGAAGGGATTGAAGTTGAGGTTTGGGCTATGCCGCTGGACACGGTTGGAAGCTTTCTGGGCTCGATTCCACCGCCGCTTGGACTAGGTACTGTGCGGCTTGCGGATGGTTCGTTCGTGAAGGGTTTTCTGTGTGAGCCTGCGGGTCTGGAAGGTGCGCAAGAGATTACGCATCTCGGAGGCTGGAGGAGGTTTGTGGCACAGAAAAGTTAGCGTGCGGAGTTATCGTGGTCCATCGTCATCACCGCTGTCATCAGGTTCTCCGCCGCTTTTAGGGCTGGGAGGTTTGAGCTTGCCGGCAAGTGCTTTTTCGATATTGACGTGGAAGTCGATGTCAGATGGATCGTCGCTTACTTCATAGCGAGCCAACGGCTTGCCTTCGCGGTTAACCAGGAACTTGGTGAAGTTCCAGTGCGCATTGCCACCAGGAACGCTCTGCTTGGGATCGCAGAGGAAGTGATAGAGAGGGATGGTATCGACACCGGTTAGCTTGGCAGGCGCAAAGACAGGAAACGTTACCTTTGCCGTATCGAGATAGTAGTTGCGCACGGCTGCGGCATCTTTGAGTTCTTCGCCGCCAAAGTCGGAAGACGGAATACCCAGAACGACAAGGCCCTGGGATTCGTAGCTTTTAGCAAGTTCGTTCAATGCAGCGATTTGATCATGGTACACAGACTGACTGGCGAGATTGACGATGAGCAGTAACTTGCCTTTGTAAGCAGAAAGAGAAACGACTTTGCCGTTGAGGTCTACAAGCGAGAAGTCATAAACAGTTTGCTTAGAAGAGGACTTCTGAGAAAACGCGCAAGGATGGCAGGCAATGACAAGAACGAAGAAGAGTGTGAAGAAGCAACGGCGGGTCATAAAATTCCGAAAATCCTGACTTCCGGTTCGATTGGTTTCTATGAGTGATTGTGCCACTTGCGCGTGAGATTCTGCGAAGGTTTTCCTGCAATACTCAATTCTTTTTTCTGCGGCATACGTTTTATTTGTAATGAGTTTCAATCGAGTGCACGGGATGTGAGTTATGGACTTTGAACAGCTAAAGACGTTTTTGCATGTATGTAGGCTGAAAAGCTTTTCCCGCGCGGCGGAGAAGCTTGGTGTAACACAACCGGCCATTTCGGCGCAGATTCGCTCACTAGAGAAGGAGGTTGGTGCAAGGCTCTTTGATCGCGACGGCGGCAAAGTGACCTTTACGGCTGCTGGCCGTCTTTTTGAGCCATTTGCCGAGCACTGTCTGCAGTGCCAGAGCCATATTGTCATGGCCGTGAACGAGCTTTACCGTTCCGCGCGTGGCGAAGTTGCAGTCAGTGCCAGTGAGGCGACAAGTTTATATGTTTTGCCACCGGTATTTGCGGAGTATAAGAAGCACTACACACGCGTGAATCTCAATATCGTGCGCGCCGAACATCTTCGCTCCATTGAGATGGTGCTGAATCGCGAAGTCGATTTTGCTGTGGCTTCCATGCCTGTAAAGGATCCGCGTCTCGTTGTTCAGGTGGTCCACCGCGACGAGATCGTGCTGTGCGTTGCACCGACGCATCCTCTGGCATCGCGCCCGAGCATCAAGGTGGACGAGATGCTGCAGTTTCCGATGCTGCTGCTGAAACAGGGCCGCCAGCGCACACTTATCAATAACTTCTTTGACACGTTTGATGCGCAGCTGCGTATTGCGATGGAAGTGGATTCGAGTGAACTGCTTAAGCGGCTTATCTCCGCAGGTCTCGGCATGGGTTTTCTGCCGCGCACGAATGTACTCAATGATATAAACGCCGGACAGCTTAAGGTTGTGCGCGTGGAAGGAATGCGGTTGAACCGGGAACTTGCGCTTATTTTCCGCAAGGACCGGACGTTGACTCATGCGGCGCAGGCATTTCTGGAAATTGCCACCAGTGGAGAATGGCCGGCATACCCGCCGGCTCGCACAACGAAAGCCACTCGGTAAGAGAAACAAGCCGTTCGAATGGCTTGCTCGAAGGATGTCTGTATCCGTGGCGATTGAAACCGGGCGAAAGCACGGCCAGGAGGTCTTTCGACAGATTGGAAGTAAAGAGGAAAGAGTCAAAATTTCCAATGTTTATGCGGTATTTATACGTATGGCAGTAATGTCTTATCCATCGCATAAATAACCTGTATGGGGTCAGTGTCCGCCTTGGCGGTGGAGTAAATTTGGGATACAGTTCCTGAGCTTTGACCTGTATCTTCCGGCTCCAGGCTCCTAAATGACGGCATCTCTAAAGTGATAAAGGTGGAAGGATTTTGTACAGGATTCTTTCAGGCGGTCGGTCTCTCTTTCGCAGCATTCTGGCTGCGGTCGTCCTCTCGTTAGCACTTTGCACGTCTGAGGCTCATGCCGCGCCGCCCACGTTTACCGTAGGCTGGTCTGTCTATGCGGGTTGGAACCCATATTTCTACATGGCCCGTTCCGGTATTTTGAAAAAGTGGGCAGACAAATACGGCGTTGTCATCAAGGTCCAGCGCTTTGACTATGCGGCTTCGCTGGACGCTTTCGTGGCGAAGAACATTGATGCCTGCACGATGACAAACATGGAGGCGCTGGATATGCCGGCAGCCGCCGGCGTGGATTCCACAGCGCTCATCATCGGTGACTATTCGAACGGCAATGATGCAGTGCTGGCGCGCAATAATCTTTCGCTGGCGCAACTGCCGGGTAAGCCTATTCTGCTGGTGCAGAAGACAGTTTCTGAGTACCTGTTGGAGCGGGCCATGGTAATGAACGGCATGGAGAGCCAGCTCTCAAAGCTCCGGCTGATGAATACTAGTGACTCAGACATTGTCGGCGCGTTTCTCGGCAATAAGGGAAATCAAATTGCCGTTACGTGGAAGCCGCTGGTCTCAGAGATTCTCTCGCAGGACTCCGGCGTAAAGCCGCTCTTTGATTCTTCAAGAATTCCGGGCGAAATTCTCGACCTGCTCGTAGTGCGCAGCGAAATTCTCAACCGTCCCGACGGATCCGGCCAGCGTTTCGCCAAAGCCATTACCGGCGCGTGGTACGAAACGATGGCGCAGTTGACGGGCTCCGGGGCGGATTCCGTGAAAGCGATAAGTGGCAGTGCTGCCGCTTCGAATGATTCCGTAGCCTCGTATAAGGAGCAGCTGAAAACTACACATCTGTTTTCTACGTCGCAGTCGGCCGCACAGTTTGCCACAGACGCAGCGCTCAAGCAGAAGATGGACCTCGTGCGGCAGTTCTGCTTCCGTCATCAGCTCTTGGGGCAGGACATCAAGTCGGTGGACGACGTCGCAATCCTCTACCCCGACGGGACCGTGCAAGGCAAAAAGGATCGCGTTCGCTTTCGCGTAAACGCCACATATATGCAGTTGGCAGCACAGGGGAAGCTTTAAGACGATGAAGATGGGATTTCATCCAGCGGATATGGTGGGCGTGCAGGTACGTCCTTCGCGGCTGTGGACACAGTCGATGAGCTGGATTCTGTTCCTTGTGGGCATTATTCTTTACGCACAGTTTTCGATCGTACGACACAAGGAAAATCCTGAAGACCGCGTAGTACCTTCCGCGCGGCAGCTTGTGGATGGGATCAAATCTGCGGCGCTTGAAGCTCCGGAAGAAGATGACCCGGTTGACCCTTCCGCATCGCTTTTTCAGCGCATTAGCCATAGCATGCTGTGGAAAGATACAGTTTCAAGCGGCAAGAGATTTTTGATTGCGCTGGCATTGCTTATTCCGGCAATTTTGCTGGGGCTGCACATGGCAGTATTTCCATATTTTGGCGTTCTGTGCCTACGCTTTACCCTCTTCTTTGACAAAATTGTTGCACTATCGCTACTGCCAATCCTCTTCATTATCTTTGGCATTGAGGAGTGGTCCAAAATCATGCTGATGGTGATTGGCGTTGCGCCCACGTTAGTTCTCGACACGTACAACATTGCCAAGGGCGTGCCGCGTGAGCAGATTGTGAAAGCCTTCACGCTGAAGTCGTCGAATCTTGACGTCGCATATCGAATCGTTCTCAAGCAGGTACTGCCGCAGATCATCAACAGCGTGCGACTGAATTTGAAGCCACTTGCGCTTTTTCTCTTTGCTGGCGAGATGATCGCCGCGACCGATGGGCTGGCTTATCGCATTGCCCTGATGCGCCGCCACATGGGCATGGACATCATCCTGCCTTATCTGTTGTGGGTGGCGTTACTGCTCTTTCTTGCCGATGCGCTTTTGCGTTTCGCAAACCGGAGATTGCACCCGTGGTATCAGCCGCTATAAAAGTCGAGCCCGTATTGGTTGGCGCTGCCGCTGTGCAATCGCAGCCGGTGGAAATCACGTTGCGCGGTGTTGGCGTTTCATATCCAGCGGGCAAGGAGGGCATCAAGACGGTGCTTTCTGGCATCGATCTTGAAATTACTTCCGGCGAGTTTGTAGTTCTGCTCGGTGAAACCGGATGTGGCAAGAGCACGCTGCTCCGCCTGATGCTAGGCCAGGAATTTCCAACGACAGGCAGTGTCGCGGTCGATGGCAAGAGTGTTTCACGCATTGATGCGCGTTGTGGGTATGTGCCGCAAAAATACTCGCTTTTTCCCGATCGCACGGTTCTTGGAAACGTGATGTACGGGCCAGAGAATGCGAAGGCAGGCCTATTAGGCCGACTAAGTCCATCTTTTTGGAGTTTTCGCCGCGAACTCAAGGCGGAGGCTATCCGTTATCTCACGCGTATGGGGCTTCGCGAGCAGGACCTGACGAAGTACCCGCACCAGCTTTCAGGCGGAATGCAGCAGCGCGTGGCGATTGCGCAGGCATTGCTGATGCGGCCTCCGGTGCTGCTGATGGACGAAGCCTTCAGCGCGCTGGACCCTTCGACACGGTCAAGTTTGCAGGAGCAACTGCATCTTATCTGGGCCGAGTCGCGGCCAACGGTTGTTTTTGTTACGCACAACACCTCGGAAGCACTTCTTCTTGGAACGCGGCTGATTCTCATGGGGCGATATCATGAGGATCAGCCTCTCAAGGGCAATGTTTTGGTCGACATGGGGATTCCCGCATCCAGGCTGCCGTTCCATGAGCGCAGCCAGAATGCGGAGTTCAAAGAACTGCACGAGTATGTGAAGCAGGTGGCCTTTTCTGCTTCGTCGATGAACCGGGAAGAGCCGCCTGTAACGCAGGAAGGTGCATTGCCGTGAAGCACTTTCTCTATTGGGGAAGCGCGTGTTTGATTGCAGCTGGTGTTAGCGCGGTTGCCACGGGGACAGTTTCGGCTTCAGGGCCAAATGCCGGACCGGAACCAGGTTCGAAAGAGTTTTATTCCACGCGCATCACCGACATTCTGCAGAACAATTGCGTGGATTGCCACGATGAGACCGCCAAAGGTGGTCTGCGGCTCGATTCCTACGCGTCCATATTGAAAGGCGGCGATAGCGGACCTGTGATTGTGCCGGGTGATCCGGATAAAAGTCTGCTTATTCAGGCAATTCGCCGCTCTGGAGATTTGAAGATGCCGCCCAAGCGGCAGTTAGACCCGGCGGCAGTTGCGGATTTGGTCGCATGGGTAAAGGCCGGAGCAGTCGGCGCAGATTCCGCACCTTCAGCCTCCAATCAGACTGCTCCAGCTGCAAGCCCAGCAGTTTCTGCAGCAACGGCGAAGGCTCCTGCGGCGCAGCTCAAACAGGCATCGCTTTCAACAGATGCAGATTTTTTTGAGAATAAAGTGCGGCCGATTCTGGCCAACAGTTGTTATGACTGCCACGACGAGACAGCCAAGGGCGGTTTGCGTGTCGATCAGAAGGTGAGTTTTTTCAAAGGCGGCGTGCATGGCGCGGTGATTGCACCGGGTGACCCTGATAAGAGCATGCTGATTCAGGCGATACGCCAGACGGGCGAGCTAAAGATGCCGAAGGGCGGCAAGCTATCAGATTCCGATGTAGCGGTTCTTGTCCAGTGGGTCAAGATGGGTGCGCCATGGCCGGATACAGCGCCTGTTGCCGTGAACAACAGCACAGCCAAGACTGGGTTGGTGACGGATAAGCAGCGAGAGTTCTGGTCATTTGTGTCGCTGAAGCAGGTAACGCCGCCTGCGGTAGAAGATAAGCATTACGAGCATTGGATTCGTACACCAGTGGATCGCTTCATTCTTGCGGGTCTGCATACGGCGGGGCTAACGCCAGCACAGGAGGCCGATCGTCGCACGCTGATTCGCCGCGCCACGTTTGATTTAACAGGATTACCGCCGACACAGGCCGAGGTAGATGCGTTCCTGAATGATAAGTCTCCCAACGCGTGGGAAAAGGTAGTAGACCGGTTGCTGGCTTCTCCTCGTTATGGCGAGCGGTGGGGACGTCACTGGCTCGATGTGGCCCGCTATGCAGAAGATGATGTGCGTGGATTGGACCCGAAGGGGCGCGGCTATATGCCGTTCCAGGGAGCGTGGCGTTATCGCGATTGGGTGATTCAGGCTTTCAATGACGATATGCCATATGACAAGTTCGTCACGCTGCAGATGGCGGGCGATCTTGTGAATGCGAAGTCGGGTGACGAGCGCAAGGCAAACCTGGTTGCCACTACGTATCTGGGCGCTGGTCCGTGGGTGTGGGATCAGGCGGAGCCGATTCAGGGTCGTGCGGACGAGCGTAATGAGCGTGTGGATGCGGTGACGCGCGGGTTGCTGGGACTGACAGTGGCATGTGCGCGCTGCCACAATCACAAGTACGATCCCATTGCGCAGCGCGATTACTACAAGATTGTCAGTATTTTTGCGAGCTCTACGTACAAGGAGTATCCAGTTGAGTCGGCTGCGGCGGCGGAGGCTTACGACAAGAAGAACCTGGAAGCGGCGAAGCTGCAGTCGGATTTGCGCGAGTATACGACAAATCTGAGCAAGCAGCTTGCCGATGCGCTTTCCATTCAGACGTCGGACTACATGACGGCGGTGTGGAGCATAAGCGGCAAGCCGAAGAAGACAGTTGATGAGGTTGCTTCGCAGAAGCAGCTTGATCCGGAGCTTCTGCAGCGCTGGGTTGAATATCTTGGAAAAGACCATCCATATCCGTATTTGAAGGACTGGAAGGCAATGATTGCGTCGCCGGAGAGTGCCGAAGACCAGGCTCGCGCATTGGCGGATTCTTTCCAGAAGCTGGTTGTTCGTGTGCGCGCAAAGGCTGGGGAGATTGATGAGCAGAATGACATTATCCGCGCCAAGAATGATGTACCGAAGCACCATTATCTCGATGCCAAACCCAGTGAGTTTGAGACCTTTGACCAGTTCTGCCCTGGATGTGAGCTGGAATTGAAGGCGCTGCCTACGGATGAGGCGAAGCTGTACTCCGACCTTTTTGTTACACAGTCCGGGGATGAGGAAGAGAAATTCAAGCCGGGTGTGATGCTGTTTGTGGGGTGGGGATTGAAGCGGAGAGTTGGGCCGCAGCTCCAGGCTTACATTGATGCGCAGCAGAAGAAGATTAGCGATCTGCAGAAAGAGCTTAAAGAGGCCGGATTTCCTTACGTCAACGGCATGGCGGACAAGCCGAAAGCGATCGATGTGAAGTTGAATGTTCGCGGAAATCCGCATTCGCTGGGTGACGTGGTGCAGCGCGGATTTTTGACGGTGTTGCAGCCTGCGGATGCTAAGCCTTACTCGGATGGCAGTGGGCGGTTGCAGTTTGCGCATGATATTGCGACGCATCCGTTGTCAGATCGTGTGATTGTGAACCGTGTTTGGAAGTGGCACTTCGGCACGGGCATTGTGAATACGCCGGACAATTTTGGTACGCAGGGCGATAAGCCTTCGAATCCGGAGTTGCTGGAGTATCTTGCTTCTGAGTTTGTGGCGCATGGGCGGTCAATCAAGTGGTTGCAGCGGCAGATTCTTCTTTCGGCGACATATCGGCAGAGTGCGGACGAGTCACCAGAGGCGCATGAGAAAGATCCGGGGAACCGGTTGTACTCACACTTCAGCAGGGTGCGGCTGGATGCGGAGCAGATGCGCGACGGCATTCTATTTGTTGCAGGCGATTTAGATTTGAAGACGGTTTCGGGGCCATCGTCGGATTTTGCGGAGACGAATCTACAGCGGACGGTCTTCTGCAAAGTAAGTCGCTTCCGGTTGAACAACTACCTGATGGTCTTTGATTTTCCGAATCCTAGCTTTACGGCAGAGCAGCGGTTCTCAAGCAACGTGCCGTTGCAGCAGCTCTACTTTATGAACAATCCGCTGGTGTATGAGCAGGCGAGTGCACTGGCGGAACGGGTGCATAGCGAGGCAACGGAAGAGGCGCGGATTGCGAAGACGTATGAGTATCTCTTCCAGCGCAAGCCTACGCAGCAGGAGCTGGAGCTGGGGCTGAAGTTTTTGAGCACGACGCCCGAGAAGCCGGGATACGAGATTTCGGGAAAGCCGATTACGGCGTGGGATGAGTATGCGCGTGCGCTGCTCAGCTCGAACGAGTTTCAATTTGTGAACTGATAGGATGTTTGGCATGCGGACGGTTGCGCCGTCTGCTGCCGGGGAGAGGTAGAAATGATTCATCGACCCGCTGGACGCCCGATGACGCGTAGAGACGCGCTTCGCACGATGGGGTGCGGATTCGGCTATCTGAGCCTGGCCAGCATGGTGGGGCAATCACTGGCGCGTGCGGCCGATACGAGTGGCGGCACGCGTCCTCCGTGGATGCACACGGACAAGCCGAAAGCGAAGCATGTCATCTTCCTGTTTATGAATGGCGGGTTGTCGCAGATTGACAGCTTTGATTACAAGCCGGCGCTCGAGAAGTACCATGGACAGCCGATGCCGGGCGGCGATCTGCAGCACGAGCGCAAGACGGGCAACATTATGAAGTCGCCGTTCTCTTTCAAGAAGTATGGGCAGAGCGGCATCGAGGTTTCAGAAATTTTTCCGCACCTGGGCGAGTGCGTAGATGATATGTGCGTCGTCAAGAGTGTTTACACAGAGATTCCGAATCATGAGCCGGCGCTGGAGATGATGAATACCGGCGCGAACTTTGCCGGGCGGCCTTCAATGGGCTCGTGGATTACGTACGGCCTGGGAACGCTGAATCAGAATCTGCCGGGGTTTGTGGTGCTTTGCCCGGAGGTGCCTACTACGGTAGGTCCGCCGCTCTGGTCTTCGGCGTTTCTTTCGCCGGTGCACCAGGGGACGTATGTTTCGGATCAGGTCGATAAGGCGGAGTTTGATCCGCAGAAGCTGATTGCGAACATTCATAACGAGCGGTTCAACCTGAACGCGCAGCGCAAGGAACTGGATCTCGTCAAGGCGCTCGACCAGTTGAATATGCCGCAGACGCAGGTGCGCGACCCTCAGCTTGAGGCGACGATTGGCGCGATGGAGACGGCGTACCGGATGCAAACGGAGGCGCCGGATGTATTCGATGTGCGCAAGGAGAGCGAGGCTACGCTGAAGCTTTATGGCGAGGGCTCAACAGCGCGTGGATGCTTGACGGCCGCAAGACTGATTGAGCGCGGCGTGCGCATGGTGCAGGTCTACTATGCGAAGGGTGATCCGTGGGATCACCACTTTGATATTGAGATGCACCGCAAGACGGGGCACGATTCAGACCAGCCGTTTGCGGCGTTGATTAAGGATCTGAAGTCGCGCGGGCTGCTGGATGACACGATCATTGTGGCCGGCTCGGAGTTTGGGCGTACGCCGGTTGTCGAAGTCGGCAGCGGTTTTATGGGCGGGCAGACGCACAATGGGCGCGACCACAATCCGCATGGCTTTACGATGTGGATTGCCGGCGGCGGATTCAAGAAGGGCTTCAGCTACGGTCAGACGGATGACTTTGGATGGAAGGCGATTGAGAATCCGGTTCATGTGCATGATATTCACGCAACGATTCTGTACCAGCTTGGCATTGATCACCAGAAGCTGACTTACCATTACAGCGGGCGGGATTATCGGTTGACCGATCTGTATGGGAACGTGGTTCACGATCTGATCGCCTAGCGAGTCTTGAAAGACTACCTCAGGGCCTAAAGGCCCGGAGATGTTGCTGTGTCGATTGCCGGGGCTAAAGCCCCGGCCTACCTTTCACTCACTCCCCTCCAATTTGAATCTGTCTGTGCGGTTGCAGCAGTGTTTTGATCTCCGAGAAAAGAGGACCTTATGAAGCGTTCGATGGCTTTGCCGTTGCTGTCTTTGTTGTTGGCTGCACCACTGGCAGCGCAGTTTCCGGAGCCGGATGGGGGGAACCTGGAACGCGGCGTGCTGCCGCGGCAGTGGATGACCGGCGGCCCGAAGTGCATGGAGATGCCGGAGTGGCAGGTGCATGAGTACAACCCGACATTCTTTATTCTGCGGCAGTCGGGGTGCACGGATTATGAGAAGCCGTTTGTGTATCTGATCTTTGGACAGGATAAGGCGCTGCTGTTTGATACGGGATCGCGGAATGGGAATATTGTGCCGACGCTCCGGCGAACGATTCATAACTGGCTGGAGCGGAATGACCGCAAAAGCATTGCGCTGATTGTTACGCACTCGCATGCGCACTCGGACCATGTGGCAGGCGATAAAGATGTGCAGGCGATGAACGACCCAGCGATTCCGGTGACGTTTGTGCCGGCGAAGGTTCCAGATGAGAAGGCTTTCTTTCAGATTTCGGATGGGGCGGATGCGCATGGGTTTGTTGATCTCGGGAACCGGCCTATCGATGTGATTCCGATTCCGGGGCATGATGCAGCCAGTATTGCGCTCTATGACCGGAAGACGGGGAACCTGCTCACCGGGGACAGCTTATATCCGGGACGGCTTTACATTCATGATCTTGCTACCTTCCAGGCAAGCACGGAGCGGCTGATTCGCTTCACCGAGGGCAAGCCAATTGCGCATATTCTGGGGTGCCACATTGAGGAGACTCGGACGCCGTTTCTGGACTATGCGATTGGGACGATCTACCAGCCAGATGAGCATGAGCTTGCACTTTCGCGCGGGGCGCTGCTCGAGATGGAGGATGCGTTGAAGTCGTTGAATGGCGTTCCGAAGCGGCTGGCGTTGAGTGACTTTTCGCTTTGGCCAGTGGCGGCTAAGGACTACTCGATGAGCCCACGGACGCAGAAGACATTTGATGAGACGCAGAAGGAACAGTTGTTGAAGAAGTGGGACCAGACGAAAGACTAGGAACTAGGTTGGGATGCTGTGTAAGGGGGGCCGCCGTGCTCTTGGTGAGAGCACGGCGGCCTACCCCTTTTGGGGGTTTGCTATGGATACGCACGGTTTGTAGATGGATTTGAATAAAGCTGGGTTCTGAGTGGTATCGAAATTCTTTATCTTTACGGGTTCGCTATTTCTGGCGTGGGAGGCTCTGGTTAAGCCAAATCCCCCGTTACTAAGAGTTGCTTGGTAATCGCTGAAAAACGCTCGAAAAAACTACAAGACAAAAACACTACAGGCTCTCAGCTGCGGGACTTGTTTCCTGGGGGCACAGGCAATCTCTATCGAATTTTGCGCGGTTTTCTGCAATTGGTTTGTTTTTACCGCTTTCACGCAGAGAGCGGCACCGACTGTTTTGTTTCTGGAGGCATTTGTATGAGGCTGTACCGTCTTTTTCTGTTGTTGTTGGCGTGTGTCCTGACGGCTTCCGTTGCGGCGCTGGGGCAGACGGCTGTGACTTCTCTGCATGGGGCCGTGACGGACCAGACGGGCGCGGTGATTTCCGGCGCTAAGCTCACGATTGTGAATCCTGAAACGGGGTTCAAGGCGGAGCATGTATCGGATGCGGGCGGGCAGTTTGCGTTTGAGCAGATTACGCCGGGCACTTACACGGTGGAGGTGCAGGCGGCGGGGTTTGCGGCGCAGAAGCAGATTGTAGAGTTGCTGGTGAACCAGCCGCGCACGGTGGACTTTAAGCTGGGTGTTTCGACGGGTGCGACGGAGACGGTGGAGGTTGTCGATCAGCTTTCCGCGCTGAATACAAATGATGCGACGATTGGAACGCCGTTTGATACGAAACAGATTCAGGCGTTGCCGTTTGAAGGCAACAACGTGCTGGACCTGCTGAGCTTGCAGGCGGGCGTGATGTTCCTGGGCGACCAGACGCAGCAGCAGCAGGATTCGGATTCGCGCTCGGGCGCGGTGGATGGGGCGCGCAGCGATCAGAGCAACGTGACGCTCGATGGTCTGGATGACAACGACCAGAACAAGGGGTATGCGTTCAGCGGTGTGCTGCGTTCTACGCGTGACTCGGTGGAAGAATTTCGCGTCGTGACTACGAATGCGAATGCGGACTCGGGACGGTCTTCGGGTGCGCAGGTTTCGCTAGTGACTCGCAGCGGAACCAATAAGTATCACGGCAGCGTGTATGAGTACTATCGGCCAACGAATACGGTGGCGAATGACTGGTTCAACAAGCAGGCGGAGATTGAAAGCGGCGAGCCGAATATTCCGGGGAAGCTGTTGAGGAATACGTTTGGCGGTTCGTTTGGTGCGCCGGTGGTACATGACAAGCTGTTCTACTTTGTGGCGTATGAAGGGCAGCGGACGGCGGAGAGCTCGCAGCAGATTCGCGGCGTGCCGACGGATAGCTTGCGCGCGGGGAATGTAATTTATACGAGCGGATCGAACAATGTGACGCTGACACCGAGCGACATTATGAAGATGGATCCGAAGTGCGAACAGTTGGGATCGTGCCCGCAGGGTGCGGGTGTGGACCCGGCGGTGATGACGTACTACGCGCAGTTACCGGCGGCAAACGGCGTGCAGCAGGGCGATGGTGTGAATACGGCTTCATACACGTTTGCTTCTCCGAACCCGATCAATCTGAATACGCTGATTGCGAAGATTGATTACAGCCCGAATGAGAAGCACCGTTTGTTTGTTCGCGGCAATTTGCAGGACGACCATACAGATGGGCCGATCCAGTTTCCGGGTGCACCGGCGAATTACGAGATTATTGATAACTCGAAGGGCATTGCGGCGGGCGATACGTGGACGATTTCTCCGACGATTGTGAACAACCTGCGCTATGGACTGGTACGACAGGGATATGCAAATCAGGGATCGACAAATTCGCCGTATGTGACGTTCAGCTCGATTTCGAACCTTGTGGGTACGGGGTACACATCGGCGATTGTGAGCGTGCCTACGCACAACATTGCGGACGACCTGACGTGGATCAAGGGGAAGCATACGCTGCAGTTTGGCGGGAACTACCGGCTGATTTTGAATAACCGCTCAGGCGATGCGACGCTTTATAACTATGCGAATGTGACATACGTGATGCTGGGGCTGGGCGCAATCGCGGGAACGGGATCGGATCTGGATCCGGATGCGTTCGGGTATCCGACGGTGACTTCAGAGTCGTCGTATAATGCAGCGATTGCGGATGCGACGGGCATGATTACGTTTGCGCAGCAGTACTACAACAACAGTCTGCAGAATGGCGCGCTGACTCCGCTGGCACCGGGGCAGTGGGTGACACGGCACTTTTTGACGAACGAGGTGGAGTACTACGGGCAGGATAGCTGGAAGATCAGGCCTAACCTGACGCTGACGTTTGGATTGCGGCATACGCTGATGACGGTTCCATATGAGCGAGACGGGCAGGAAGTGGTGCCGGAAGTGAATATGGGGCAGTGGCTGAACAACCGCTGGGCCGGTGCGGCGAAGGGACAGGTGGTGCAGCCGGAGTTCTCGTTTGAGCCGGGCGGCAAGGCGAATGGGAAACCGGGCTTCTGGAATATGGACAAGGGCGATGTTTCGCCACGCGTGGCGGTTGCATGGCAGCCGACGGAGAAGCTGAATATTCGTGCAGGGTTTGGTGTGTATTACGACCACTTCGGGCAGGGCATAGTAGATTCGTTTGACCAGAAGGGCGAGTTTGGCACTTCGACATCGAACCAGTCGCCGGTGGGCGCAACGAATGTGGACACGGCTCCACGGTTCAGCAGTGTGAGCACGGTTCCGCTGAGCATTGTGCCGGCGATCAGTCCGACAAGCTTGACGCCGGGGGACAACTTGGCGCTGGCGTGGGGCGTGGATCAGAGCTTGAAGAGCCCTTATTCGTACGCGTTCAATCTGGGGTATCAGTTGCAGCTGCGGAAGGGGCTGCTGCTGGAGTCTACGTATACGGGCCGGCTGGGCCGGCGGCTGCTGCAGATGCGTGATGTGGCCGAGCCTACCAACTTTGTTGATCCGCAGGGGGGTGGGGATTATTACACCGCCGAGAAGCAGATTGATCAACAGATTGACCAGGGTGTTGCGGTGGGGAATGTGAAACAGATTGCCTACTGGGAGAATATGTTCCCGTGGATGGCGGGGATGGATTACGCGGGCGAGACGGCGACGCAGGCGGTTTACAACCTGTGGAGCGGGTTCCGCGGGAATGAGTCTTCAGCGCTGTTCCTGTTGGATGTGCCGCAGAGTCAGGGTGGGATTACGCCTTCGACGGCGCCGGTGTACAGGTTCTTCGACCCGCAGTTCTCTTCGCTGTATGCGTGGTCATCGATGGGCACAAGCAGCTATCACGGACTGCAGGTTGCGCTGCATCAGCAGGCGACGCATGGTGCGCAGTTTGATGTGTACTACACGTTTGCGAAGTCGATTGATCTGGGATCTGACACGGAACGCACGGGGCCTTCGGCTACGAGCAATGGCGGGTCATTCTCGCAGATTATCAACGTGTATAACCCGAAGGGGAACCGCGGGCCGTCTGACTTTGACGTGCGGCACTCGGTGACATTCAACGCGATGGATGAGCTGCCGTTTGGACGTGGACGCTTGTTTGCGGGCAACGTGAACAAGGTTGCCAACTTCTTTATCGGCGGGTGGAACCTGAGCGGGTTGATGCACTGGACGAGCGGTCTGCCGTTCAGCTCGATTGACGGGTTGGGATGGAATACCGACTGGGCGGATCAGAGCTGGAATGTGGCGACGGCTCCGATTAAGAGCGGCGGGCATAAGTATGATGCGCTGGGGCAGCCGAATGCGTTTCCAAACCAGGCGCAGGCGATTGCGGATGTGAGGGCCCCGTATGCGGCAGAGACAGGGCAGAGAAATGCGTATCGTGGCGATGGCTACTTCAGCATTGATTCGGGCGTGTCGAAGATCTTCTCGATTACGGAGCGGCAGCAGGTGAAGTTTGCAGCGGAGGCGTTCAACGTGACGAACTCGGTGCGGTTTGATCCGGCGGGTGTTGTGAATGATCCGTTCTTTGGACCAGCTACGTATGGACAGTACACGTCGCTGCTGACGCAGGGGCGCAGGATGCAGTTCTCGCTGCGGTATAGCTTTTAATCGGATTCAAGAGAAGCGTTGAGGGCCTGCCATTGCGGCAGGCCCTCTTTTTTTGTATTTGTGTTGCGACGTGGGAGGGGGGGTGCGAGGAAATACAATTCGTGGTGTTTGCTGAGTGGGGAAATTTGTTGCGCGAGTGAGAGCGTATGAAGAGATGGCTGGGGTTGTGCGGGACGTTTTTGTTGCTTGCGGTGAGGGTGACTGCGAGCGCGCAGGCGGTGAGGCCGGGCGAGGTTTGGCGGGATAATCGCGGGCAGCAGATCCAGGCGCATGGCGGCGGAGTGGTGCAATGGAAGGGGAGGTACTACTGGTTTGGTGAGGACCGGACGCAGACGAATGATCCGGCGAAGCGGTATGTGGGCTGCTACTCGTCGAAGGATTTGATGCAGTGGAAGTCTTGCGGGCAGGTGATGGTGTTGGAGGATCCGGAGCATTTGGGCGAGCACTGGGTGATGGAGCGGCCGAAGGTTTTTCCGAATGCACGGACGGGGAAGTTTGTTCTGTACTTTCATTTGGATGACGCCCGGTACAAGGTGGCCCGCGTGGGCGTGGCGGTGAGCGACAGGATTGATGGGCCATACAAGTATGTGAAGAGTTTTCGGCCGCTGGATCAGGAGAGCCGCGATATCGGGCAGTTTATCGATGACGATGGGTCAGCGTATTTGATTTTTGAGTCGCGGCCTACGGGCGGGTTTTATATTGCGAAGCTATCCGATGATTATCTCGATGTGAAAGAGCAGACGAGCTTTGTGAAGGCACCGCTTGAGGGCGGCGCGCTAGTGCACTACAAGGGGCTTTATTACGTGATGGGCTCGCACATGTCGGGGTGGGCGCCAAATCCGAATGTCTTTGCGACTTCGGCTTCATTGAGTGGGTCATGGACGGAGTTCAAAAACATTGCGCCACCGGAGGTGAAGACTTACCAGGCGCAATCGACGATGCTGGTGAAAGTGGAAGGAACGAAGCAGACGTCAGTAATTTTTATGGGCGATATCTGGAAGCCGAAGTCGCTTTGGGATTCGCGGTATCTGTGGATGCCGGTGGAGATTGGGGATGGGGAGATGCATTTACCGGCTCCGCGGGCGTGGAAGCTGAATGTGAAGAGCGGAGTTGTTACGAGCCAGTAATTGTCGGAACAAACAAGAGGAGTGACGGACAAAATGTGTGCGATTAGCCGCCGGGATTTTCTTGCTGCATCCTCGACGATTGCGGGTGCGATAGCTGTGGATGGTCGTTTGGGATGGGCGATGCCGGCAGAGGAGCGCGGGCCGGAACTGAAGCTTTGGTACAGGGAACCGGCGAACCAGTGGGTAGATGCATTGCCGATTGGGAACGGGCGGCTGGGTGCGATGGTTTTTGGCGGCGGAGCTAAGGAGCCGAGGATTGCGAAGGGCACGCTGACGGAGTTTGCGGAGGAGCCGGTTGCTGTGGAGGCGGGCAAGGAGACGCTGACGTTGAATGCGGATACGCTATGGTCGGGATGGCCGCAGGATGGGAACAATCGCAATGCACCGCAGTATCTAAGCCAGATTCGCGAGGCGATTTTAGGGCACCAGGATTATCACCGCGGGGATGAGCTGTGCCACAAGATGCAGGGGCGATTTTCGGAGGCGTTTCAGCCGGCGGGTTGCCTGCATGTGGATTTGAAGCATGACGGCGCAGTGAGCGGGTATCGGCGCGAGCTGGATTTGCGCGAAGCTGTGGCGGCTACTCGTTATGCAGTGGGCGATGTGCAGTTTGAGCGCGTGGCATTTGCTTCGGCTCCTGACAATGCAATTGTGTTGCGGTTGACGGCGAGTAAGCCAGGTGCGCTCAACGCAACGGTCTGGCTGGATGGTGCATTGAGCAAGTCCGTGGAGACGGAGCACGAGAATAGGATTGTTTTGATTGGGAAGGCTCCGAGCCATGTTGCAGGGGCAGGGCATCCGGGGAGTGAGCATCCGGTTCTTTATTCCGACACGCCGGGCGAAGGGATGCATTTTGCGGTTGCGCTGCATGCGGCGGTGGAGGGCGGAAGTGCGCACGCTGCGGATGGGCGTGTTGAGGTGACAGGTGCGAGTGCTTGCACGATTGTGCTGACTGCGGCTACGGGCTTCAAGGGGTTTGATGTGATTCCCGATACTGAGGCTGTGGTGTTGAAGGCGCAGGCGTTGAGGGATCTGGATGCTGCGCTTAAACATGACTACAAGGAGTTGCGTGCACGACATGGGAGCGATTACCGGGCGCTGTTTGAGCGGGTCTCCTTGCATCTGGACAGCGGGCCGGATGCGCAGTTGCCTACGGATGAGCGGTTGAAAAAGTTTGCGGATGCGCCGGATCCTTCGCTGTTGGCGCTTTATTTTCAGTACGGGCGTTATCTGTTGATTTCCAGTTCACGCGTAGGGGCGCAGCCGGCGAATCTGCAGGGGATCTGGAACTTCCAGGTGACGGCGCCGTGGAGCTCGAACTATACGACGAATATCAATCTGCAGATGAACTACTGGCCTGCGGAGAGTTGCAACCTCAGCGATTGCACGGAGCCGCTGACGCGGTTTATCGAGGAGGTGCGGCAGACGGGCAAGAGGGCTGCGGAGGAGACGTATAACCTGCCGGGGTGGGTTGCGCATCATAACGCGGATTTATGGCGGACGGCGAATCCGGTGGGGCTGGGTGTGGGCGAGCCTACGTGGGCCAACTGGCAGATGAGCGGGCCGTGGTTGTGTGGTCACTTGTATGAGCACTACCGCTTTACTGGCGATGTGGAGTATTTGCGGAAGAGGGCTTATCCGGCGATGAAGGGTTCGGCGGAGTTTTGCCTGGCATGGCTGGTGGAGGATGGGCATGGGCGGTTGACGACTTGCCCATCACTTTCTACGGAGAATCACTTCCGTGTGCCGGATGGGAAGTCTGCTTCCGCTAGTGCGGGATGCACGATGGATGTTGCGTTGATTCGCGAGCTGTTTGCGAACTGCATGGAGGCCGCGAAGACGCTGGGAGTAGATGCGGAGTTTGCGGAGAAGCTGAGGGCAGCGCGGGAACGGATCATTCCTTACCAGGTGGGCAAGTACGGACAGCTGCAGGAGTGGTCGGTGGATTTCGACGAGACGGAGCCGGGGCAGAGGCATATGTCGCACATGTATCCGCTGTATCCGGGGAGCGAGATTACTCCGCGGCAGACGCCGGAGCTGGCGAAGGCGGCGCGTACTTCGTTAGAGCGCAGGTTGGCGAATGGGGGCGCGTATACGGGATGGAGCAGGGCGTGGGCGATTGCATTCTGGGCCCGGCTGGGAGATGGCGAGAGGGCGTGGGAGTCGCTGGGCATGCTGATGAAGCACAGCACGAACAGGAATCTTTTTGATACGCATCCGGCGGGGAAGTCGGCGATTTTTCAGATTGACGGGAACTTTGGCGCGACGGCGGCGATGGCGGAGATGCTGCTGCAGAGCCATGCGGGCGTGCTGGAGTTCTTGCCGGCCTTGCCCGCGGCGTGGCGCAGTGGAGAGGTCCGCGGGCTGCGGACTCGGGGTGCGGTTGGCGTGGATTTGAAGTGGGCGGATGGGAAGGCCGTAGAGGCCGTGCTGCGGCCGGCTAAGGATGCTTCGGTTGTGATGCTGGCTCCGGCTGGGCAAAAGGTGGCTGGGCTGAACGAGCGCAGAACGGTTGCGCTGCATGCGGAGAAGGATGGGATGGTGCACACGGAGTTGCAGGCGGGGAAGGTGTATCGGGTGCGGTTTGCTTGAGCTTGATTGGCGGCAGAAACAGGAAAACGGCCTTTCGGGGCAGTTTGTTTCTGCTGAAGCTGATTTGGTGCCGAAGAAGGGACTCGGAACCAAATCAGTTTCGATCTTTTTATTTCTGAATCACTTGTGCGTTATAAAGCCTTGATAAACCAAGGCTTATTTTGCCTGCCATTCCAGCCAATGCCAGCGGCTTCCAGTCGCAGACAACATCCAAAACAGGCAAAAATAGTAAAAAGTAGTAAAAAGCGACTTACCGAGCATAAGACGCTCGGATCGTACAATTTCGATATGTTTAAATATATTTATTTTGAAATCTGATTCAATAATGCATATCACATTTGACAACAAATGATATGCTATAGGCTATCAAATTGGAGATTCGATATGCTTAAACATATCAAGACGCTGCGACTGCGTGGACTGCCCGAAGATCTCCGTCAAAAGCTCAAAAATGAGCGTTTGAAACGGGGTTGGGGACAGCGGAAATTGGCTTCGCTAGTAGGCCTACCACAGCCCCACATCTCGGCAATTGAGTCCGGAGAAATTGTTCCCCGTTTCGATACGCTGATTGAAATCGTTCGAGTCCTCGACCTTGATCTCTTGCTCGTGCCGCGCACACTGGTCCCGGCTGTACAGTCCCTGATCCGTGCTGGCGAAGAGACGAGCAGAACCACAGAACAACCACTCTACGCAACAGGAGATGACGAAACGGAAACCGGAGGAACAGTGTATGGCGGACTTTGATCCCAAGTCGATTGATGTGCTCGCCGTGAACCTATATGGAAATCGCATCGGGATCATCAATCGGTTGGGTGGCGATCAGTACCTCTTTTCCTTTGAGCAGAGCTACATCGACGATCCCGCCAGGCCGACACTCAGTCTCTCTTTCAAGGGCCAGTCGGGCGGTTTGGTAATTCCGACTCGGGCTACCCCCGCGCGTCTGTCTCCCTTCTTCTCGAATCTTCTGCCCGAAGGCCATCTGCGTGATTACCTGGCAGCGCGTGCAGGAGTGAAATCGAATCGCGAGTTTTACCTGTTGGCGGTACTGGGAGCGGATTTGCCTGGCGCGGTTTCTGTGGACCCTATCGGAGCAGAGCGACAGACGGCCGTTGCTGACCATACGGAAGATGAATCGGCAGATCAAAAGAAACAGACTCCGCTCCGGTTCTCTCTGGCTGGCGTTCAACTCAAGTTCTCGGCGATTATGCGGAGTTCTGGAGGGCTCACAATTCCCGCAGATGGGATGGGCGGCGCCTGGATCGTAAAACTGCCATCCGATCACTATGCATCAGTGCCCGAGAATGAATACGCCATGCTGGCATTAGCCCGTGCCGTTGGAATCGAAGTTCCGCGCACAGAACTCATCGATATACAAGATATTGAGGGCTTGCCAAGAGAAGCAGCAAACTTGGAAGGCAAGGCGCTTGCTGTCCAGAGATTCGACCGCGGTCCGAACGAGGAGGTCATCCACATGGAAGACTTCGCGCAGGTTTTTGGCCTCTTCCCGCAGGACAAATACCATCACCGGAGCTACGCCAATATCGCTGCTGTTCTATGGGCGGAGACTGGAGAAGCCGGGACCTTCGAGTTTTTCCGTCGCCTCGTCTTCTCTGTGTTGATGGGCAACGGTGATATGCACTTGAAGAATTGGTCACTCCTCTATCCAGACCGCAGAATGCCAACGCTGTCACCAGCCTATGATCTGGTGGCAACACTGCCATACATTGCAGAAGACCAGCTTGCCTTGAGCTTCGGCCACAGTAAATCCCTTTCAGAAATCACCACGGATCAGGTAAGGAGATTTGCCGACACCGCCCGCCTTCCGGCAAGCCCCCTCTGGCCTATCGTTGTTAATATTGCGGATAGAACAGTAGAAGCGTGGAAGAATCTCTCAGAGAGAGACCTTCTCCCCCAGCATCTGAGCCGGATCATTGATAAACATATCCATGCTGTGGCATTGAATATCGCTAAGGCGCTGAATCAAAGGACGCCTTAGCGACGCAATGACGAGGTAATTTTCACGCAGCCAGTAGCTTCTCATATTGCTCTTTTGTGAGCGTCAGAAGAATGTTTCCGCTTCCAGCACGGAACCTGCCGTAAAGCCATTCCTTGCTCTCCGAATTCATTGTTATCCCACCCCGTTGTGCAAGGGTAAGAATAGATTCGCTGAGTCTGAAGAACAGTGTTTTAATAAGCTCCCTTTCATTTTCGATGGAGTAAAAATCGCATACCCAGTGGCTGTCTCGATTTGCGAAGGAGAGAGCGATAAGGTGTGTGCTCGTGATGGATGGCGGAAAGGGAATTGCATCGGCAGACCGACCATTCGAGAACATTTGATGGATCAGGTTCAACAGCCATCCGGGTGCTTCCTTGGGCAATTCAGCCGGATCACAGTAAATGTACTGACCACCTGATTCCTCAACTTCGGCAGGCAGTATGGCATAGCCCCCTGAATGACGAACGGAAATGCCTTCCGCGATTTGTTCGCGGCGGGACATGGGCAGCCCATTATCAGGCCAGCGGAAAAACATCGTTACCTGTTTTGCGGCACGAATCTGAAGCGTGTCCATGGCCGAAAAATCGCCGTCACAGAGGGAGCGCATAGTCTCGATTCCCAGGTCGCGGTAAAACTCCACTGCGAACACACCGGATTCCTTTCCAGTTGCGACGGCCCACAGGCAGTCAGGGAACTGCCTGTGCCATTCATCAACCTGTTCGATCGATGTAGTTGCCTGAGCAAACAGCGGCTGCTCCATTGAGAAACGGCTGCGATGAATGAGGGGAAAGACTCTCCATCCCCGTTGAATTGCAAGTTCGATAGCATTGTGCATCATTGAATATCTCCTTGTGATTGGTTTGTGAAAACAGAAAAGCCCCTGAACTCTTGCCGAGTTCAGGGGCATAATGCGAATAGCAGTTGGAACGCTTCACTGAGGCTGATTGCCTCGCTCGTTGGCTTGTGTTGTGGGGCTACTCTTCCTCTTCCTCCTGTGAGCGATTGGAATCAAGTCTCAGTTGCAGACCAACTATGTCCAGAGTTGCCTTGATCTCCCTAAGCGACACCGGGCTGAGTCTAGCGTCAAGCAAATCGCCTTCCGAGCATTGAACGAGTTCTTGCACGGTTTGAATGTCCGCATCTTTCAGAGCGTTGTAGGTCCGCACACTGAACTCCCCTTCCTCTATGCAGAGGTCCAGCCATTCCTGTGGGCTCCGACGTTTTTGGTGTGCGCCACTCTCGTAGAGATTTTTGGGAACAACAGGCACATCGTGTGGTTCTCGGTAGCTGCGTTCCGATGATTCTGCTGTTGTGCGTGCGGTTCGAGTCTCTTCTCTCTTGCGAGATGCCACTATCTTGTTTGCGGCCATAGCAAACAAGACAGCGATGCAGACATCGTGACAAGAAAGCAGGATGGTTGCCAGGAAAAGCATCCATCCCGATGCCAGTGTGTGTCTCCAATGTGCACCGATTGCCCATCCGGTCATCAGAATGGACAGGGTGTAGATGAATACCAGGAATGGAGTCCCGAAGCGGATCGTAACTTTCATAGAGCTATTTCCTTTCGGTTCAGACAACAAAGCCCAACTCGCTGACAGACAAGATCTGGCAGCCAGTAGAGCTCGTGTTGGTTAGTTGTTTTTTGGGGGGAGGGGAGATTGCGGAGGGAACAAAACTTAAAAGGTGCTGAGGATTTTAGTCAGGATGGCAGTCAGACGGTGAGTTTCACCTCCTTTATTTGGGCGTGACTTTCCGCAGGCAGGACTTCCAGCTACCCGAAGAAAATGCTGATAATTACGAAATTTGGCTGAGATTGAGTGAGCTGCAGCGGCAATAATGAAGCTATCAGCTATCCTGTCTTAGAGTTACAGGCCGACTCGTTTAAGATTCCAATGCTGCATATTCGGCGGTAGTAAAAGCACTCTGTTCGCACTTTCGGGGCAATTTCCGGGCGGGCCAGGAGCAAGAAATGGATGTCTTTGATCTCGATCGGACCCTGGTACGGGATTACGAGCAATTTGCGCGTTCTTTTACGACGATCCGTGCCTCAGACATCCGCGAGCAGATTAAGCAGATATATGCCAGCAACAAGTTCTGGCCCGAGCCGCTTGTCAGTATCAATCCGAATTTCAAGAAAGGCTCTTCGCTTCTATCTCTCGTCAAAGAAGGCACTCTCCACCCCCATACGGAACAGGTTTTCCGGAAAAACGGGGAGTCCTTGACCCTATATCGCCACCAGGCCACTGCGGTTGCAAAAGCACGCGCGAAACAGAGCTTTATTGTGACTACCGGCACGGGGTCAGGCAAATCCCTCTGCTTTTTCATTCCGATTGTGGATGCGGCCATTCGCGCGCGACTGGCCGGAGAGCCACGACGCACGCGGGCCATCGTTGTCTATCCCATGAATGCACTGGCCAACAGCCAGATGAACGAGTTGGATGGGTATCTCCAGCAGTCCGGGCTTGCGGAGGATCTGAAGCCGACGTTCGCGCGGTACACAGGGCAGGAGGAGCAGGAGGAACGGGAACGAATCCGCAACAAAAAGCCGGATATTATTCTGACCAACTTCATGATGTTGGAATTGCTGCTGACACGGCAGAATGATCGTGATCGTGAAGTGATAGAAAATGCCGATGGGCTGGACTTTATTGTTCTCGACGAACTTCATACATACCGCGGACGACAGGGCGCCGATGTCGCCATGCTCATTCGCAGATTGCGCGACCGGCTGTGCCGCGAAAAGGAGCCTGTCTGCATCGGAACTTCCGCGACAATGGCCAGCGAAGGCAGCGAAGAAGATCGTGCGGCAGTGGTTGCAGGGGTTGCTTCGCGTCTCTTCGGTGCGGCCATTCAAGCCGATTCCGTCATTGATGAGTATCTGGAGCGAGCGACGGATGAGGGGCAGCGCGTGGATGACGGTCTGAAAACTCGGCTCCAGCACGTTTTAGAAAGAAAGATTGAACCGGCTCTGACAGACGCACAGCTTAAAATTCATCCGCTGGCTGTCTGGATTGAGTTGCGGATAGGCCTAGAAGACGGACAGAAGCTCACCCGGCGCGCGCCGAAGACGATTGTCGATGCGGCACAAGAGTTAGCGGAATTTACAGGCTCCAGCCCGGATCTATGCAGAGAACGCATTCAGGAGATGCTTGCCGTGATGAGCAAGCCGGCGATCCAGCGCGGAGGCTCAAGCGAGCGCTCCTTCCTCGCTTTCAAACTGCATCAGTTCCTTTCAGGTGCGGGCCAGGTCTTTACAACTCTGCACCCGGCGGGTCAACGCAGAGTCACACTCGACGGACAGCGATTCGATCCGGAGCAGCCCGATGCGCGGCTTTACCCGACTTTCTTTTGCAGAAATTGTGGACAGGAGTTTCACCCTGTAACGCTTGTAAGCAAGGATGGTGCAGAGCATGCACTGCCACGCTCGATTGATGAAGCACCGCTCGAAGAGGAATTCGCCGAGCAACGAGCAGGGTATATCTTGGCGGCCGAGCAGAATAACGAAGAACTCGCCTTCACCGGAATTCCGGAAGACTATCCGGAAGAGTGGCAGGTGAACACAAACGGGGTGCTTCAGATCCACCGCGACAAGCGCAAATATCAGCTTGAGTCGCTTACTATTGCGCCTTCCGGAGAAGCTGGCAAAGGTGGAATCGCGGCGTGGTTCATCCCAGGTAAGTTTCGCTTTTGCTCACTCTGTAAAGACCAGCCGGCTGTCCAGGCACGGGAAATCAACAAACTTGCCGGGCTGTCGGCGGAAGGCAGAAGCTCGGCGACGACTGTGCTGATGTCAAGTGCGCTGCGCTGGATGAATAAGGCAGACCATCACATCCATGCAGAGAAGCGGAAGCTGCTGGCATTTACTGATAACCGCCAAGATGCGGCTCTGCAGGCCGGTCATTTTAACGACTTTGTTTTTGTGTCGTTGTTACGTGGTGCGATTCTCGCAGCCGTTCGCCGCGCTGGACCCGATGGATTGCGTAATGAGGATTTCGGCTCTCGCGTTCGCGAGGCACTTGGCTTCGTTGCCAACCGAAGGGAACGCCGGCGCGACTGGATGTCTGATCCCGAAGCCGTCGGAATCAAGCAGATCAACGCCGAGCGCACGATTGGACAGGTCCTCGCGCATAGAGTCTGGACCGACCAGCGCCGCGGGTGGCGTTTTACCAATCCTAACCTTGAAGCGCTCAAGCTGATCAGGGCTGTATATCCGGGGCTTGAAGAATTCACAGCACAGCAGGAGCTGTTTCAAGAGCCAATCTTGCAAAATGCATCCCCGGAATTTCGCGCCAGGGCTTTTGAAACACTGTTCGGCAGTCTGAGGCAAGGGCTGGCCGTTACCGCGGAGGTTCTCCAGCGGGATTCCGCCGAGGGGCTCGAAACCAATTCTCGCGAACATTTACGGGAACCTTGGAGTCTCGCGAAAAATCAGGACAGCTATCCAGCGGCAGCGCTCATCCTCCAGTCGGTTCAGGCAGGCAGACAAGAGGATGAAGCACTGATTGTTCGTGCGGGATCAACTAGCAGCCTTGCACGGCAACTCCGGCGGTCGGATATATGGGGACGAAGGCTATCTCCGGCGGAATATCGTGCCGTTCTTGGCGATATGTTGCGCGCGGCTGCACATCATGGCTACGTGCGCGAAGTGGGCACAACTTTCGATATTCCCGGATGGCAGCTTGAAGCAAGCGCCGTCCAACTGGTCATCGGAGCGGGCGCTCCAGAAGACGCGAGTAACCGCTACTTCGCCGAACTTTACTCGTCGATTGCGGATATGCTCGCCCATGGAGGAGAGGCGCTTTTCGGCTATGAGGGGCGCGAGCATACGGCGCAGGTTGACCAGGAGCGGCGTCAGTGGCGCGAGTTTCGATTCCGCTATGAAAGCAAGGACCGGGAAAAGCTCGCGGAAGAGCCGAAAAAGTGGCTTCCCGAGGAGGCAAACTCCTTTCTGCCCGTGCTGTTTTGCTCGCCAACCATGGAGCTTGGCGTAGACATCTCTGCCCTGAACACGGTGTATCTGCGTAATGTTCCGCCGACGCCCGCCAACTATGCACAGCGTGCCGGTCGCGCAGGACGTTCCGGGCAGGCCGCGCTAGTTGTCTCCTACTGCGCTGCACAAAGTCCGCACGACCAGCACTACTTCGAGAATCCGCGGGAAATGGTAAGCGGAGTTGTGAAAGCTCCATCGCTTGAACTTGCAAACCGTGATCTGATCGAGGCGCACCTTCATGCAGTCTGGCTCGCGGAGTCTCGTCAGGAACTCGATGGGAATATTCCCAAGGTCCTCGATCTTCACCAGCAAGGACTACCTGTGCGGGAAGACTTAAGGGCTGCTCTTGCATCACCAGATCTGAGTGCCCGCTCCGCGCTGGCTATGGAGCGCATTCTTGCCAGTATCGCCAATGAACTTCCGGCGGCAAAAGCGCCATGGGCACAGGATCGCAATGCTCTGGTATTGGATGTGAGCAGAAAATCGGCAGAGCGCTTTCACCATGCTTTCTCCCGATGGAGGCTTCTATATGAAAGCGCACTGCGTCAGTTGGCGGATGCCAACCGGCGCCTTGAGATGCGAGGCCTTCCACTGCGCGAGCAACGCATAGCGCGGACGGAGAGCGCACAGGCCTCAGACCAGAAGCAATTACTTGAAACAGGAACGTCTACCACAGGTTCGGACTTCTACACTTATCGCTATCTGGCCACGGAGGGATTTCTTCCCGGATACAACTTCCCGCGCTTGCCGCTCTACGCATACGTTCCGGGTGGCACGGGTGCTGCAAGCAAAGCTGCCTATCTGCAGAGGGCACGGTTTCTCGCCATCGCGGAGTTCGGCCCGCGCAGCCTTATCTATCACGAGGGCCGCGCATTTCGAGTCGTTAAAGCGAAGCTCCCGGCAGGCCGTCAGACTGATGGCGGCGGACGGCTTCCGACGGAAACGCTCTATATATGTGCGGAATGCGGCGCTGCGCATAAGCAGGAGACTGAGCGGTGCGTGAGTTGCGGAGCCAGCTTGGCAGGCATCGATCCGGTTCGAGACATTCTGCGCATTGAAAATGTCGAGACAGCGGCAACACTTCGCATTACGGCCAACGACGAGGACCGCCAGCGGCAAGGCTTCGACATCCAGACCGTGTTTACCTGGCCCGAACGGGATGGCGCTCTCGATGTGCAGAAAGCGATTGCCTCGATTTCTGGCAATCCTGTTCTGAAGCTGGATTACGCACCGGGTACCACGATCAGCCGCATCAACAAGGGATTACGCCGTCGGCGGGAACAGACGATTCTTGGCTTCAATATCAATACTTCCACGGGGTATTGGGCGAAGAACGAAGACGAGCCTAATGGTGGCAACGAAGACCCCGAAGGGCCGACGACACAAAGAATCGTTCCGATAGTCCAGGACAATAAGAATGCGGCGTTGGTGCGCTTTCCTGGTAATCAGCCAGCCGAAGTGACGGCGACGACCCTGCAACACGCGCTTCTGCGCGGACTCGAACTCACTTTTCAGCTCGAAGAGGGCGAAACCAACACGGAGCCCGTTCCCTCGCGGGAGATCAGAAATGCCATCCTTATATATGAGGCGACCGAAGGCGGAGCCGGAGTGCTGAGCCGCATCCTACAGGAGCCGCACAAGCTGGCGGAAGTTGCACACGAAGCTCTGGAGCTGATGCACTACAAGCGCATCGGCGAAGCGATTGCTGCGCAGGATGCAGGACTGTTGGAAAACAATTCCGAGGCCAAATGCGTGAAAGGATGCTACCGCTGCCTGCTCTCTTACTATAACCAGCCCGACCACGAACTGATCGACCGCACAGACAATGAAGCCCTTCGTCTCCTGCTTCAACTCGCAGCGTCGGAAGTCCATCTGGCAGCCGTACCGGCGAAGAACGGAGAAGCCACACATGATGCTTCTATTGATGCGTGGCTTCAAGCGTTTGAGATATGGCACCTCCCCCGACCATCTTCCGAGCCGTTGCAAGTAAATGGAACGATACTATCCTTGGTCTGGCCTGAGCACCTGGTAGTTGCATCCGTTGGCGGATTTACTGCTGAGACTTCAGCCGTGCTTGAGTCGCGGGGATATAGCACTGTCGCAATTTCGGCAGAGGTTCCATCCATACCGCCCGCGCAATTGGTGGAGTTGCTGGGGGGCACGAAATGAGTGCGTCGTTCTCTCCGGGTGATCTGGTTCAGGCGCGTGGGCGCGAGTGGGTCGCATTGCCTTCCCCTGTGCCGGGCCTGCTTCGACTGCGCCCACTTACCGGCAGCGAGTCTGATATTCAGATCCTTGACCCTCTGCTCGAACGAGATGCGATTACGCCGGCGTGTTTCGACGTGCCGCAATCGGACGATATTGCCACACAGGATGCAGCACGTCTGTTGGCCGAATCTTTGCGTTTATCGCTGCGCCGCGGCGCTGGGCCGTTTCGTTCCGCTTCGCGCGTGGCATTTGATCCACGCGCCTATCAATTAGTACCGCTGCTGATGGCGCTCCGCCTTGAAGTGGTCCGGCTGATGATCGCCGATGATGTTGGTATCGGCAAAACCATCGAAGCAGGACTAGTGCTTCGCGAGCTAGTAGATCGCGGGGAGGTGGACCGCTTTGCGGTTCTATGCCCTCCGCATCTGGTGGAGCAGTGGACTACCGAACTGCTTACCAAGTTCGATCTCGATGCCGTCGCCGTTACTGCTTCCTCGGCAGCGCGGCTTGAGCGAGGGCTTGCTGCTTCGCAATCTCTGTTCGAGGCGAATCCATATACAGTCGTCAGCCTCGATTACATCAAAGCTGAGAAGCGCCGCGAGAGTTTTGCGCGCGCCTGCCCCGGTTTTGTGATCGTCGATGAGGCTCACGCTTGCGTCGGCACGCATCAGGGTCGTCAGCAGCGGTTTGAGTTGCTCCGGCGCATCTCTGCCGATGACAAGCGGCACCTGCTTCTTCTCACGGCCACTCCTCACAGCGGCGACGAAGAAGCCTTTGATCGCCTGCTCGCGCTGCTCGATCCGGAATTCTCCATGGCTTCGCTCGAAAGCGATGTCGGGCGTCGCAAGCTCGCACGCCACTTCGTTCAGCGCAGGCGCATCGACATCCGTGGCCGCGAATGGGACGAGGAGCGCACCTTCCCCGATCACAAGACAACCGATTATCCGTATAATTTCAACCCCGCGCACCAGGCCTTTCATGACGCCGTGCTCGACTACTGCCTCGGTGTTGTCGAGGGCGCAGGCCAGAGTCAGAATCAGCGCCGTCTTGCCTTCTGGAGCACGCTCGCCCTGATGCGCTGCGTGGGGTCCTCGCCGGCTGCCGCGCTAAGCGCCCTGCGCACGCGGCTCGGCAATCCGGAAGAACTCGAAGAACAGCTCTGCGATGAAGACGAAGCCGACGGCCTCGATATTGAGCCCGGAGCTACCATCAGCGATGATCCGGCTCTTCGCGCCCTCATCTCTCAGGCCGAAAAGCTCATCACACAACTTGACCCCAAACTCGAAGCCGCCATCGATCGCCTTCGCCCATTGCTTAAAAACGGCGCAAACCCCATTCTCTTCTGCCGCTTTATAGCAACAGCGGAACACGTCGCCAAGCGCCTTCGCAAAGAGTTTCCAAAACTACTTGTAGAATCCGTCACGGGTCTGCTCACTCCCGACGATCGTCGCGCCCGCGTCGAATCCATGTCGTCTGCCGAGCAACGTATTCTCGTCGCTACTGACTGCCTCTCCGAAGGCATCAACCTACAACGGCTCTTCGACACTGTCATTCACTACGACCTCTCCTGGAACCCCACGCGCCATCAGCAGCGCGAAGGCCGCGTCAATCGCTTCGGTCAATCGAAGCCGGTCCACTCCATCTTGCTCTTTTCGTCCGATTCGGCCATCGACGGCGCCGTTCTCGAAGTTATCCTTCGCAAGGCCGAAGCCATCCGTGAAGCCACAGGAGTTGCCGTGCCACTACCTGAGGAGCGCACTGCCGTTGCCGGTGCGCTTATGAACGCCGTTCTACTCCGCCGTGGCCGTCCGCAGCAGTTCAGCTTTGATTTCGGCCCTGAACTTGCCGCTGATACCGCGCAAATCGAAGCCCGCTGGCGCAACGCGGAGGAAGAAGAGCGCCGTTCCCGCGCCCGCTTTGCGCAGAACGCGATTCGACCTGAAGAAGTCGCACCTGAGTGGCAGCGCTGGCGCAGCCTTCTCGGCGGCCCGGCCGAAGTGCAGCGCTTCCTTACCCGCGCCATGAGCCGTCTGAAAGCTCCGCTCGGCGCGCCAACTCCCCGCGGCCAGGCCGCGCACATTTCAGAACTCCCCGCCGCACTCTGCGAGCGCCTCGCCGCGCGCGGTTTCGAGGGCACGCACCAGCTCGCCTTTGAGGAGCCTGGCCCCGAAGGAACCGACGTCATCGTCCGCAGCCACCCGCTCCCATCCACGGTCGCCGACTACCTTCTCGAAGGTGCGCTCCGTCACGCCAATGCGGACCAAGCCATACTCACTCCGGCAACCGAGCCACTCGGCCGTACCGGTGCCTGGCCCACCCGCACCGTTGAAGCCGTCACTACGCTCGTGCTCCTGCGCCTACGCTTCAAACTCACTGTCCATACCCGCCGCGAATCGTTGCTGCTGGTTGAAGAAGCCGGCGCGCTGGCCTTCTCCGGCAACTTCGCTACTCCCATCGCAGGCGAACAAGCTTTCGCGCTGCTCGAATCCGAAGCCACCGGCAACCTCGCCCCCATAGCCCGCGACCGTCTCCTTACCCAGGCCCGCGAGCGCATCCAGTCGGCACTCGGCGAAGACGGCCCCATCGCCGACTACTGCCGTGAACGCGCCGCCGCGTTGCTTGAAGACCACAACCGCGTCCGCTCAGCTCTCGCAAACACCGGCCCGCGTGTCACCGTCGAGCCTGTTTTTCCCGCCGACATCATCGGCCTCTTCGTTCTCATTCCGGGGAGCAACTAGCCCATGGCGCGCATCCGCAAATCCGAGTTCGCCTACGACGCCTTCACCATCGAAGGCTCGCTCATCTCGCCCGCCAAGCTCGCAGAAGTTGCCCTCCGCAAAGCTGAAAAGCAATCCGAAGCCGACTACCTCATCCCTCGCGTCCTCACTCTCCGCGACGAACTCGCCCGTTACTTCCGCATCGGCCAGGCACTCTACCGCGATCTCTTCGCGTCGCCAGCGCCGGGCCTCACGGCGACCATCCGTTTCACTCACGCGCTCCTCCGCGATGTCCTAGGCTTTACCGGCATATCTGAACTCCGCGAGCCCCACTTTCGTGATGGCCGCATTTTCCCCATCTCGCTGGAAGCCCTCAACGGCCGTGTGCCTGTCGTCGTCGCCCCGCCGCCGTCGGAGACCAATCCGGCCGACCTCGATCATGCCGCTCCGAATCTCTCGCATGATCGTCGCCGCTCCGCATCGTCAGCTTTGCAGGAGTGGCTGAACGCGGAAGACGCCGCTCTTTGGGGGCTGGCCGTGAACGGCGAGCGACTGCGCCTGATGCGCGATAACGAAAGCCTCACCCGCCCCGCATATATTGAGGCAAACCTCCGTGAGATATTCGAGGCCGAGGACTTCGCCAGCTTCACCGTCCTCTGGCTCATCCTCCACGTCAGCCGCTTCGGCCAGCCTGGCACACCTGCCACCGACTGCGTTCTCGAACAGTGGCGCGAGTCAGGCGCCAAGCAGGGCATCACTGCCCGTAATCGCCTTTCCGATGGTGTCACCGAAGCGCTCCTCGCCCTTGGCAATGGCTTCCTCTCGCACCCGCACAACGCCGCATTGCGGGAGTATGCGGCGGGCGGCGGTTTGCAGAATCTTTTCCAGGAACTGCTGCGGCTCGTCTACCGACTTATCTTCCTGCTCGTTGCGGAAGACCGCAGCCTGCTCCATCCGCCGGAGACATCGGAGGCGGCGCGCTCGCTCTACGCCGAAGGCTATTCGCTTTCCTCTCTCCGCGATCGCGCCATCCGTCGTTCCGGATGGGATCAATTTCATGACCGCTGGGAGGGCCTGCAAATCGTCCTCCACGCTCTTGCTCATGGCGAGCCGCGCCTCGGCCTGCCCGCGCTCGGCGGACTCTTTGACTCCGGCAACACCCCGCATCTTGACGGCGCAAAGCTCTCCAATCGCTTCCTCATGGAAGCCGTCTTCCGCCTCGCATGGCTGCGTGAAGACGCGTCGATTGTTCGTGTCAACTGGCGCGATATGGAGACCGAAGAGCTGGGCAGCGTTTATGAGGGACTGTTGGAGCTAACGCCACGACTAACAGCGGACGGCCACGGATTCGCCTTTGCCGAGGGAGCGGAGACCAAAGGCAACGCTCGCAAAACCTCCGGCAGCTATTACACGCCGGATTCGCTTGTGCAGGCGCTGCTTGATTCGGCGCTTGATCCGGTGCTGGACCGCGTGGAGCGCGAAGCGGAAGACGTTCCGGCCGCGCTGCTCTCGCTCACCGTCATCGACCCGGCCTGCGGATCGGGGCATTTTCTGCTGGCCGCCGCGCGGCGCATTGCCGGGCGGCTGGCGCGCGCCCGCACGGCCGGGCTGCCTACCGCCGCCGACAACCGCCATGCCCTGCGCGATGTTGTCCGTAGCGTTCTTTACGGAGTGGACCGCAATCCCATGGCCGTGGAGTTGGCGCGCGTGGCGCTGTGGATTGAATCCGTTGATCCCGGTAAGCCGCTCGGCTTCCTTGACGCCAACCTCCGCATCGGCGATTCGCTGCTCGGCATCTTCTCGCTCGATGCGCTTACGCAGGGCATTCCCGACGCCGCCTATAAGCCGCTCACCGGCGACGACAGGACCGTTGCCGGCGACTTTATGAAGCGCAACAAGCGCATCCGCGACAAGCGCATGAGCCTGTTTGAATTTTCCGCCGCCAGCAGCCCCTTGCGCTCGCTGGCCGCCAGCTTCCGCGCCGTGCGCCTGTTGCCGGAGAACACCGTGGAAGAGGTCGAGGCCAGGCGCGCAAAGTACCGCGACGCGCACTATGACCCGCGCCAGACGGTGCTGGAGTTCGCCGCCGATCTTTACATCGCCGCTTTTCTCGCGCCAAAGCCCCGCGAGACCTTGCTCGACCTGAATACGTCGAGCGTGCCCACCACGGACGATGTATGGAACGCGATGCGCGCCTCCACCGTCTACGGGCCGCGGTTGGGGGCTGGCATTGCGCTGGCAAAACAGGCCCGCGCCTTCCACTGGCCGCTCGAATTTCCGGATGTCTTTGCGGCGGGTGGATTTGATGTGGTGCTTGGCAATCCGCCGTGGGAGCGTATCAAGCTACAGGAGCAGGAGTTCTTCGGCGCGCGCGAGCCGGAGATTGCCGCCGCGCCCAACGCCGCCGCGCGCGGAAAGATGATTCAGGCGCTCAAAAACGCCGACGCAGGCACCCGCGACCGCAAGCTCTATGAGGAATTTGAAACCGCCAAACGCCTTGCCGAAGCCTCCAGCGAGTTCGCCCGCGTCAGCACGGAGCAGCATGGTCGCTTCCCACTCACCGGGCGCGGCGATGTGAACACTTACGCGCTCTTCGCGGAGTTATTCACGAATCTCACCAGCCCGCGCGGACGCGCCGGGGTCATTGTGCCGACGGGAATTGCCACCGATGCGACGACCGCGCCGTTTTTTGCGTCTCTTGTCGAAAACCAACGCCTCGCCAGCCTCATCGACTTTGAAAACCGTGATGCGATCTTCCCGTCCGTCCATCGCAGCTACAAATTCAGCTTGCTTACCGTTGGTCACAGCATCGCGGAAGCCAACTTCGCCTTCTTTCTCACCGACACGGCTCAACTAGCCCAACAAGAGCGTCGATTTACGCTCTCGTCCGCACAGATTCTGCGCATAAACCCTAATACGAAAACGGCTCCGATCTTTCGCACACAGTACGACGCCAACTTTACGGCGAAAGTGCACTCCATTTTTCCACCATTGGTTCTTGATACCGATGAGCAAAATGGAAATCCGTGGGCACTCACATTCCACGCACGACTATGGCACATGGCTGAAGATTCCCATTGGTTTTTGACGGCTGACCAATTGGACGGAACTGGTAGCGAGCAATTTAGCCCAGTGTACGAGGCTAAAATGATCCATCAGTTTGACTATAGGTGGTCAACTTATTCTGACGGAATAAGCCATGACGTAACTTTTAGCCAAAAGCAGAACCCAAATTTTGAACCAATTCCGAGATATTGGGTTCCTGCCGGGGAAATGTTTGCACGATTAGCTGGAATGGGTTGGCAGAAAACGTGGATGATAGGCTGGAGAAAGATTGGGCGTTCAACAGATGAACGTTCTATCATCGCTTCGGCACTTCCCACCGCTGCTGCAGGGGATTCGCTTCCGTTGATGTTTCCCATGCAGCCTTCAAGACTTGTAGCTGCACTTTTGGGAAATCTGTCAGCACTCGTACTTGATTATCTGGGACGACAGAAGCTCGGAGGGGTTAATCTTACGGTCGGCTTCTTGAAACAACTACCAGTATTCCCACCGTCCGCTTACGACGAGGAAGCACTGAATTTTATTACTCCCCGCGTCCTCGAACTCACCTACACCAGCCACTCCACGGCGGGCTTCGCCCGCGACCTCGGCTACGACGGTCCTCCCTTTGCATGGGACGAAGACCGCCGCGCACAGCTTCGCGCCGAGCTAGACGCCTGGTACGCCCGCGCCTACGGCCTGACCCGCGACGAGCTGCGCTACATTCTCGATCCCGCCGACGTGATGGGCGCAGACTACCCCTCCGAGACCTTCCGCGTTCTCAAAAACAATGAGATGAAGCAGTACAAGGAATACCGTACGCAGCGGATGGTGCTGGAAGCCTGGGACAAAATGGAGCGCGGCGAGCTGCCCTGCCCTGTGCCCTATGACCGTAGCTCGGTGGCGCCGCAGCCAGCCACCCTCCCCGGCGAGAACCCGCTCTTCAGCGCAGGCCCACTTTTTGATGTCCCCGAAGTAGCTCCCATTACGCAACCAACCCGAATCCCGATTGATCCATATCGTCTGCCGGCGAGAGCCTGGGCCGCAGATAGCAGCCTGCCGGCATATACCGTCACGCAGTTGACGGCGGTCATACACAGGCTCTCCGGCCCCACATCAATATCGCAGGTTCGATTGGCCTCGCTTTTTGCTTTAGAGCCCCACCTCTTGACGCGCCATTTACAAGGCAGGGAGCGCAATGTTTGGCTCCATCTAGTTGGTGATGCGGCGCAACCGCCAAATGCGAACAACGTAGTAATATTTGCGTCGAGGATAAACGCCGCGTGGGGAAGGGCTGTTACGCAATTGCGCGGAATGGGGGAGATTGACGAAAATCTTGCCGCTGGCACCTGGGCAGAAGGCTCACCCACTTCGCAGTATCAAATACCTGAGTGGGCAGATGGCCGCGCTGACTTTGTTCTTCGAGTCGTTTCCGGGATCAGTTTAGATGTGTTGACGGCCGATCTGTCGTCAGAGGATCGGGCCTGGGTGAGTATGGCCAATGTCGCCTGAACTTTTCGACCGCGAGCGCTTTTCTATCAAGCCCGAACCGGGCCGAACCGAGCCGCGTTTATGGATTCGTCGCCTGGCAGTATGGAATGAGGGGGACAAACCCCTTCGCGACATCTCGTTCAAGAAGGGTTTGAACGTTGTTTGGTCGCCTGATCCCCAGAGTCGAGATGTAGCCATGGGGCATGGCGGCGGAAAAACGACTCTATGCAGGCTCATCCGTTATTGCCTGGGAGAGGATAGCTTCGCATCTGACCTTCAGCGACGGCGCATCGCAGACAAGCTTCCGAAGGGTTGGGTCGGTGCAGAGGTCGTTATCGAAGGCCGTCTTTGGTCTGTGGTGCGCCCGCTCGGATTTCGCAAGAAAGATGTGGTTGCTGAGGGTGTGGCTCTTGAAGAGGCTCTGAACGCTCCGGCAAAGGGGATTGAGGCATTTCGAGAAGCAATTACCAGCAGCGTGCTTGGTGATTCCGCATCTCTCATGCCGCCGACAATTGGAAAGGCTCACGCATGGGAGGCAGCGCTTGCATGGGCCACTCGCGATCAGGAATGCAGCTTTAAGGATCACCTCAGCTGGCGCGACCCAAATACCGATTCTCACTCACCTGTTCGAAAACTAGCAATCGGAGATCTACTTGTAATCGTTAGGGCGCTTATCGGGGCGATTACCAAAGAGGAACTTGCCACGCAGGAACAGCTCGAAAAGAAGACGAAAGAGCTGAATTCTCGCACCCAGAATACAGGCCGACTTCAGTGGCAGATTGATGAAGCACGGGAAGCTATCCATCGCAAGCTGAACGTGGCTCCAACTGGGGAGCCTGGCTCTCCGATTGAAATTCAAATGTTCGGTTCTGCTGCGGAGCAGAATCTAGCGCGAAAATCCAGAGTCTCGTTCACTCTCGTTGGTCAAGATCTGACTTCAGTGCGCGAAGAACGCGACGAAGCGCTTGCTGCGTTCCATAAGGTAAGCGGTGAATTGAGTAACGCCCAATCGGTTCTGCCGGTCAGGGAGCGGCTACTAGCACAATTACTAGGCGAGGATATGGATTTGGGGAATCAGCTTGTTACCGCCCAGAATCCAATCTGCCAAATCTGCGAGGTACCGATCAACAAGGTCCTTACCGAGGGCTGCCGAATGTCCGATGCCAAGTGTGATTTGGAGAAGGTTAAGGCTCGGATTGAATCTATAAGGGCTGAGATACATTCCGAGCAGAAGCAGATTAACAAACTCCGCAACGACATCGGGCTGCTGACCCGTCAACGGGATGAGCATCGCGCGAGTCTCGACAAGCTGAATACAGCCGTGAAAAGTCTTGATCGAGCGGAACACGACCGTTCGCAATCTGTTCGTGATGCCCGAAATGCTGTGTATGACGTTGAGCGTTATGGTGCGATGGTATCGAGCCTAGAAAGCCATACACGGGTTAGCGAGTCACTTGCAGATGAAATTAAGCTGCTTAAACAAGAGGAGGCTGGGCACAGAGATGCGGCTGCCGGCACCATTCGTCACCTCTCTCTATTGTTTGCTGACGTGCTGCGTGAACTGATTCCTGGCAATATCGGCGGAGATGTGAAGCTCGACGGGAGAGGAATGTCGCTAAACGTCAAGCTCGATAACAATGATCGTTCGACAGCCGCGATTGATTCGCTTAAAATAGTCGCTTTTGACCTCGCGGTCCTTGCCATGTCTATCGAGGGTAAAACCCATACGTCAAGCTTTCTTCTACACGACAGCCCGCGCGAGGCCGATCTTGGACTGTCCATCTATCATCAATTGTTTGAATTTGCGCGTACCCTCGAATCTTATGGCCCTGCGCCGCTATTTCAGTACATAGTCACGACGACAACGGAGCCGCCGAAGGACTTTGTCAACGATGAGTGGTTGCGCTTGACAATCCGCGGAGCACCGGCCACAGAGCGGTTGCTCTTGATTGATCTATAGAGTTCAGCGATGAGCGATACCATTAACATCGAAGCTCCACCAGGGTTCGTCGTTCGCGAGGAGGCTCTCAAAGCCGCCTACGACAATGGCTATCGCATCGAAGTTGGTATTCGCGATGGCTGGCTGGGATTCCGGTCCACCACCGTCAGTGGCGAAATATGGATCGCCCGCGAGAGCAACCATGGAAGCTGGTTCGTCTCCATAACCCACTCCGGCGTAGCCGCCGAACTGGGCTTTGCACCGGTCCCCATTCAATCTCCCGGCATCGCCGCATATGCCTTCCCCGCTTTGCCGCCGTTGTATGCAACGCTGACCCGCATCTACAAACTGGCAGTAAGCCTGCCGGAAGCCCCGCTCGACCAGTTCCGCAAGCGCACTGCCAAGTTGCCGTGCACCACAGAGGCCGAGCGTTTGGTGGTACAGCGCGTCGGTCAGGACATCTTCCGCGCGGCACTGCTGGAATACTGGAACGGTCGCTGCCCCCTCACTGGTATCACCGACCCGGCCCTGCTGCGCGCCTCGCACATCGTCCGCTGGGCCGATTGCGGGAGCGACGCCCAGCGCCTCGATGTACACAACGGTCTCCTGCTCAGCAGCCTCTGGGACGCCGCCTTCGACGCGGGCCTAATCAGCTTTAGCGACGGGGGCGAAGCCCTCCGCTCCCCAGCGCTTACCCCTGAAGCCACAGCTACCCTGGGCATCGACGCAGCAAAGCCTATCCCTCTGACCGACGCCCACCGCCTGAACCTGGCCAAACATCGTGCCAGTTACAGCTTTTGATATTTTCAGGAGATGCTGATGTCTGAAACCTATCGTCTGAATGGAACAGACAAGAATGTCGTCGAAGCCGTGAAACTGCAGCTATCGAGGTTGGTTTCTTCTGGGGAGATCAACACTGCTCAACTCGCTTCCATTGCAAAGGTACAACGTGTTCTATTGCAATTGCCAAGCGTCACGGAGGGCGTGTATGTCACCGTGGGTATAGCGCATCGCGTGAGGAACGCCGAAAGCGGTGAGATGTCGTATTTCCAATTTGTGGTGGCTGGTGAAATGTTGGAACTCACCTGTGGTGGTTCCGTCTATACCAAAGAATTCGGCAGTGATTCCTTCACTACGATGGAGTGGTCCATCACCCCAGGGGAGCGCTCGGAATACGACAATAGTTGGGACGACAAGTGGGTGGGCGACGAGTTGGATCGTTATGAAGGCCGCGCACCAAACCACTTCAATTTGAGAGAATGTGTGATTTCAGTCGATGGCGACGGTAATCGGCTATTGACTGATGAATAGCGGTTTGGGCCAGTGATATAGTTGTGGCAACAAGATGACACTAACTGACGACGAGGCGCGAGAGATTTTCGGCACGATTATGGAACTTCTGCGAAAAGCAGATGCCCGCGATGTTGTCGAAGGAATCGCCGAAACACGCAGAGTTGGAATCGAAGAGGAAATTGCCAAGGACCAGATCGCCAAGAGCAAGAGGTCAGAGTACAAGGAAGTTGCTGGAGTAAGGCGGCGCCCGCCGAACGATCTGGAGATGTTGCGCAGCGCGCTCGATGTACTTAATCAGCGCTTGATCGTTCTCCCAAGCCTGGCCGACGCAATCAGGAAAAGATTGGGCCCAATTGAGATTCTTTGGCGTATAGATACAGAATTCTCTTCAGTCGAGGATTATCCAGAGGCGAGCCTACGAGACCTTCAGCCGAATGGAGTTGATGAAGTTCGTAGTCTCGTGAAAGTGATTGAGCAGCTTTTGGGTTCGAGCCAAGGGGAACGATAGGCGATGGCGACTCCTCAAGAAATGAACCAGCTTCTAACTGCTATTCGAAAATTGTTAGACCTTCCCGCAACTAAGCAGTTGTTGAAGTTGAATTCCAAGACCTGCGAACGCGCGTATGAGGCTTATGTATTGTCTATGTGCGTCGAAGCAGTCCGACGGGCTGGAGGAAGCGCTGAATTGGTAGGCATTAAGACTGGGCGCAATCCCAAAACGATTGTGCTTCGTGGCGCACCTGGCGACATGGCAAAAGATAACCAGGATTTCGCATATGCCGACTGTGTCCTCCGTGCCAAGCGATTCGAGATTCATGTCGATGTGGAATATCAGGGAACCTCCGGCGCGTCCCATGAGATTGATGTTTCGCTTTGTGATAAAGCCCATTGCGATGCTGTGAGACAGACAGGCGGGACCCCGAAGACCACAGGGGATAAGCTTCTGATGGCCTTTGAGTGCAAGTTCTATGACAAGAAGCCTGGCGTTAGTGTTGGACGAACATTTGTAGGATTGGTTTCAGACTGCGGAACCCTGCGCATGGCCGCATTTGTTGCAAACCTTGAATCGGACAACCTCAGCCGCTATTTGTCCAAAAAGTCGCGTCCGGACCCCTTCCTCGGGTTGGTGCCTACGGACGCGTCTAGCGAGGAATTATTCATTAATAACGTCCAGCAACAGCTCACCAAATGGGTCGCATAACATTATCCGCGAGAGGAAGGAGGAACAATATTCATGCGGGGCTCCATTCCAATACCCTGTTGACCGCAATTGCAGCGAGAATCTCAGGCGAGTGAGCAATGGTGAAACCCTGTTCCGCTGCCACTTCCAGCGCGCGGGTGAAGCCCTTGCGAAAAGCAAGGGAAAGTTCCTCCTCGGAGTTAGTAGCTTCAGGAATCTTGAGAGCTTTAAGGATGTATTGCATCTCGGGATAGTGGCTAAAGCCGAATCCCTGGCAGAAGGCATTGCGAATTCGCTCACGTCCGAGCCTCGCACCGTCGGGTCCTGAAATATGCTCGACGAGAACGCGCTTACAGACTTTGAGGTAACGTTCGGCATGACCAAAATTTTCAAACTTCAGCCTCATATTAATCTCCTTTCAAGTTCTCAAGGGCCATGCCAGGTGCGGGCGAATTGGTTTGAGAAGTACATTGTCGATTTGAGAGGTAGCCCTCCCAGGTAGTTTGGTGTGCGTCATGTTCGGAACTGCTAACGAGAATATGACGCACTGGTTATTCGAGCGACTCGCTGGGGTCTATCGAGAATTGGACGTCTCATGGCTTTCGATCCACTCTGCGGCCTTCTTCATGCCATGTGACTCATCAAAGTTCTTGCCATAAATCCGAATCGTGGTCTTTACGTCCCGATGCCAGAGAACTTTGCTGAGTGTCAAGTAGTCATCTGGGTGCTCATCAAGCCAGCGATGTGCGAACGCATCACGAAACAAGTGAGGAGTAACTCGCTTTCCGCAATAGCGCGCCGAAAGATTGCCGATCAAATCGGTCACCTCACGGCTAATAAGTGGGTTCCCAACATGGTTGACAAAGAGAATATTGCCAGCGCCAACTCCTGCCAAGAGATGACGACAATCGATGTACTCTTCTAGCAATGCGACCAATTGCCAAGGAACAACGCCACGGACCTCCATACCTGTCTTGGTTTCGTGCCTCCGAAAATAAACTTGCCAAAACGTTGCTTCGGGGTTTTTTGCTAGTTCGTCAATTACCCACTGCGGCTTGGCGATATTTATGTTTTCGGGAAATCCCTCCTTAAAGAGGTTGTCTGTCCCGCGATTTCCGAGGCGCATTTCGCGGAGGTTTCGCTGACGCCAGGGAAGAATTAATTCCCATCGGATAATCAGCTCGTCACGAAGCAAGAGTACATATGCGCGAGTTCCCTTCTTTTCGTGCCTACGTAACTCGGCCAGCCGTCCTGGAATAGTGCTCAGTGCAATATGCGGTAGATACTTCTTCAGTTTGCGCTCATTGATTTCGGATTGATCCTCTTTGGGAAGCTGGTCCATCAGATCCTTGAACCAGCCAAAATCGACCCCCTTATATGTTGGGTAGTGCCGGATTGCGGCGAGAAGCAACCGAAAACCACCAACCGCAGCGACGCTCAATTTCTTGTCGTTAATGCTCCAAGACAGATAGGCAGAAATCACGAACTCGCTGACGAGTTGAAGGAGTGTTGTAATGTCCTTCATCTCCAGGAATGTGACTGCGTAGCCGTACAGCCGAGCAATGCATTCCTCAAGAATTCTTGCGCTAACCTTGCGATGTTTTCCGCGACGCGGCCTACCAGGAGCAAAGTCAGCCTGTTTCCAGCTAAGAATGCGCATGACCTCAGTGCGCAATGGCTCAGGCATCTGCTCGACAGGAATTGCCCAGATTTCTAGCTTCCGATACGGCAGCAACTGAGGAAACTTGGAGTCAAGTTCAGACTCGAATAAAAAGCGACGCAGGTGATATATCAGGCGAGAAACATAAAGATGGCTGCGCCCTCGTTCGACCATAGAGTTCGTCCACTTAACAAGACCATCCTCCGTCAATTCGTGGGGCAAGATTCCCATTGCAATTGAATACTGAGCGATCGTGCTGCAGCCTGGGGGCAACGTAGACCCCTGCAAAGCATCCTCCCATGCGGTCACTGCCGCAGGAGGTTTTGGGGTCCATCCCAACTCTTTCGCAAGTTTCAATAACCTACAATAGTAGTTTCTGTAGGAGCGGATGGAATTCTTCTTAAACCTTCTGGTAGTCAGATACCTTGAAAATCCAAACCCATTTAGCTCAATTGCGTCCAGAAGCAAGTCGCTGAGAGGAACCCCAATATACTTGGCAATATGCCCGGCAGTAACTGCAAGCATGCCATGAGGCTCACCAGGAAACCCCTTTTTAATCTCCTCAAGGAGCTCCTGGAGGTTCTGGGGAATATATCGCTCGGCAACGTCACTTTGCGAAGTGGAGCAAACATCTAGAGCAAGTGTGGTACCAAACTCGTATTCCTGCGAAATCATATATGCATAATCCTTTCCTTGACCTCGCCTGTCTCACCGTTCAAATTGCATATAAAACGCGAAGGCTTCCGAGCAAATGCGACGGAGTCAGAAAACTCCTGATTCTTCGCGAAACGACCGAAGCTATACGAAGCACCGCGTCGTTCCGCAAACGCCATTTGGTCGCTACTCAGCGTTACCGCTAGAGCCTCCGTTGGTTCCTTGCGAACTCTCTGAACTCTGGAGAAATTCCTCTAGGTCTTGGGAGAGGCATTTTGCATGGCCTGGAAGATTGCGCCGCTTGAGCTTGCCGGAAGCCTGAAGCTTTTCGATTGTGCGCCTAGACACGCCGAAAATCTCTGCGACATCACTTGTGGTGTAACGTCCCTTGAGCGCAAGCCCGAGTTCGTGTAACAGTGCTTCGAGAAGTGGGTAACGCGGCACGTCCCGCCATGCATCGTTAGTTGAATTCCCTACTCCCATATGCCCTCCCTATTGGAGGACCTAATACGCCACCGCAGAGCTTCTGCAGATGAGATTTGATCGAAGATATGACGCAGGGCATCCGTGTACCCGCCCGATAGGGTCCCCATGACTGAAGAGACAAAGGGACGCAGCGTTTTCGCGTGTCTGCGCCAAAGGATTTGGGGAATCGAACTGGCGCAGCCAATGGGACTAGAGTAGTCGGCAGTGACCGCTGCGAGACTAGTTCGCCTCACTCTGCACCTCGCTCTTAGCAACAGGACCTGCAGCGATTGCAGAGCGCCTTTCGACCCAGTCAGCAATTTCAGCCGGGTCGAATTTCCAGCGTTTTCCGTCGCGTCTCGCTGGGAGTTTCTCGTGCTCGATACGCCGGTAGATAGTCTCGGTGTGACAATGCAGCAGCGCCGCGACCTCTTTGGTAATCAGCCAGCGCTTAAGGCTCCGAAGGTAACTAATGAGGTCTTCGCCGACCGGCAGTATGGCTCTCGCCCGCTTGATTACTTTTCGGTTAGCTCCAGATTCGTGCGCCAGCGCTCCGGCAAGACTTGAGCGCGCAATATAGGCCAGGATTGTACGACCTAGCTCCACAAGTGGTGTTGTATGCTCCAATTCGCTGCTCCTTATGAATCGAGGGTCTCGATCGAGCAGCTAAATTTGAAGAAATTGAGTTGAATGAGCCAAGACGTTTCGAGAGCTCATTGCAGAGGATTTCTTCGCCGCTCATCTTGCACTCTCCAACGAATTGTGTCTGAAATGCAATGACAAAATCCGGATACGAGAAGGGGGTAGACACGGGGAAGCGATAATTCGCTATCGCGATTTCTATAGTGATTTAGATAGTGATCTCTATAGAGTTTCTATAGTGAGGTGGTCGCAAGTAGATTGGCACAATGATGTGCTTGTGCAACGCAACGACTTCATAAATATAGTCATGCCTTGTGCTATCGCCGATTTCATTCCTCACTGTGCACAGTCTATCTGCAGTGGAGAGTTAACTACCCCATTGGTAAAAATGCAGCATGGAACAACGCGATGGACGTAGAGCCCATGTCCTTTCTATGTGATGCGGGATGAACCAAGGTTCGCGTATCAGCTATAAATTACTATCACGCCATCCATAGTAAGTTCACTAATAACGATCATGGTTCGCGTCGAATGCTACAACACGCCCCTCTGCCTACTCACCAACCCTGGTAGAAAATCTGAAACAACCAGCCTGCACAACGCGGCACTCTCAGCCGACCGCCCTCGTAACGCCCGTGACTGCCGCCTACTGTGTGGGACCGCCGTTATCTATACCTTCGTTCTGCCACAGAGACAAGAGAATCCTCACGTACGAGTCCTGAGACCATCGATCCATCGCTACCGCCACTACATCCGGTTTGAGTGCGATTGCCTCCGCCACCATTCCCGCCAATTCTTTGGAGCCGCCGTTGTTCGCCGGAGACATCCACGCAAAGTCCAGTGCGCTGATGGAGAGTCCAGCGCTGCGAATGTCGCCAATCTTCTCCGGAAATTGCTGAATGAGAATGGCTTGATCAATCCAGTCAATCAGAGTGCGCATCGGGTAATGAGTTTTGACTGCGAGCGTCAGCACATCCGCAGTCGCCAGATTTTGCACGCTTTCAATGCCCTCTTCTTCCAGCCGCTGTTCCTTCCAAATATCGATCCCCTGAACCATCTGGATGGGCAGCTCGTCCGCCACGCGTCCATCATCCTTGAATACCTTGGTTGCCTGCTTCTTCAGTACGGTCAGAAAAACGTCCGGCGCAAATGCTATGACAAAGTAAAATGCAGGCGGAAACAACTTGTCTGACATGATGCCCAACGCCTCAGCACCGCCATGAAACGCAAATGCCAGGCCGCACGTCAGCAACAGCCGGTTGATGGAGCCCCAATAAACGTGCTCGGTTACATCGGCCAGAAACATCCTCCGCACAAGCACGCCCAGGTTAAAGGTATAGGCTCCGATCACCGCATAAATAAAGAAGTCACACCATGTCAGGACAGGGAAACATTTTGGAATTGCAAGCAGCCAGTCCGGGCAATAGGGGCAAGAGAGAACGCGGGCAAAAGCAAGCGGCAACGTGATGCCGTAAAAGAAGGAGAGCAGCGCTGCAGGCGCAAGTAGCCGAAAGCTGTATTGCGAATCAAAGTCTTGCTGCACGCGGTTTTTGCCTTGTTGCAGATAGCTTCGCTGGTCGCTTTTCTCATCGGGGGATGACCTCTGCAGAGCCAGCAGTAACAGGTCGCTCATATTGCTCCGGCGTCGCGGAATGATCGCGACCCGGAAGAGAACCGCAACAGCAAGCGGAATCAAGGCGATGGCAAGCAGAAGTAGGTCGTAGCGGAACATTGTGACTCCTTTAGATGTGGAACTGCCAGCTCTAAAGGCACCTTGGGAAGAGCTGCTACCGGGAAGAACGAGGAAACAGCCGCGCACCCTTTCGTACGCACAAAAAAATAGCGGCCGCACTCATGTGCAGCCGCTATCAGAAGAAGAATTGTTGAATGGATTCTGCTACGGGCCCTTATCTCCACTCACCATACCGCCGCCGGCGCAGGCTGGAAACTTGAATCCACGCTTCAGACCTGGGGGATCGGGCAAGCCTAGCTCTTCGCGATCCATGCCAGTGTCCCCGATATCGAATTCCATGATGTTCGGGTCATGATAGATAGCTATGTCACAGCAGGTGCCGTTCGGCACTACAGACGTGGCATCCCGACTGACCAGGGCGCGGCGCGTAATATCGAATATTGTGGTCGCATGCAGTTTCTCTCCGGAATCATCGGAAAGATCGAGGTGGATGTGACCATGGGTCGATCCCGCTTGCTTCATCGCTTCGCTATCGGGAAAGACTCTGAAGATGAGATGCGGAGTTGGATTGCAGTCGGCCGTAATTGCTCCCTGCATGTTGTCCACAGACACCTCGGCTGCGAAAGTTGATTCGTACTCGTAGATAAATACGAAGGTCACGAATGGCCGCTTAACCCTGCTCGCTCCATCCGACAGCAGCCCCTTTCCCATTCCGGCGACCTCAGCAGTAAGAAGGGCGCCGGCGGCGCGCACGGAAGTGGGCAAGGGAATCGATACGGATCGGCTGACGTCGGCGACGTCCTTCCGAATGGCAAAAGAGGGGGAAGACGCTTTGGTCTTACCGGGATGATTTTTGCCTGGGAGGTAGACGAACGGATATGTCGCCGCCGCTGTGTCGAAGAGGTCTTCGAACGTATCTTCTGTGTTTTGAATGTTGCTGAGGACCTTTACTTGAAAGCTGCTATTCGGCGGCATGTCGACCGTGTCGAAACCGTCTACCCGGCGCAATTTGGGCTTTTGGTTCCATAGGCCGAATTCATATTTGTGCATTCCATTGTCGGGAACGGGACAGGTGGCGAGAATACGTTCGTGTTTAGGGTCTGTAGTGTCTGGTGAAAAGATCCACGCACCCTCGAAGAGGATGGCAAAGTGCTTGGCTGGCAGGGAACCTCGAATAGGCTCCTGAGACGGCTTTGCTGTCATAATTCTCCTCCTGAATAAAAGAACAGAATCACTGCGTAAAAACCTGCACAGAGGACCAGAAATACGGATGATGCGTGGCAGGTGCGGCGCGCATCTCCTGCTGCGCCTGTCGCAATGCCGCGGGCAGCGGTTTGGACTGTGCCAGCAGGTCATACATGCGGAGCATCATCGTTTTCGATGCCTGGGCATCCACATCCCAAAGTGTAGCCACAACGTTAGCTGCGCCCGCCGTGAGAACCGCATGAGTCAGATTCGTAGCGTCTTCCATCCCTTCGCCCGCGCCCCATGCGCTGGAGCACGCCGCCAGCACCGCAAGCCTGCACTGCCGCATGGAGACGCCATGCAAATCAGCCGTGGTAAAAAGACGATCTGGAGGCTGCAGCAGTAGTCCGGTCTCCTCCGCCACACTGAAGGTATGTCCGTTGTAATGGAATACCTCTGCCTGCGCCAGGTGCTCCAGAATCTGTGCGACCGTTGCGTCTTGCTGCCGTAGCACTACAGGATGCAGAAAATGCGCGGCAACTTCGCGGGTCTGAAAGTACTCTGCCGGAATGGTCGAAGACGGAACCATGCCGGAGCCCGTCAGACTGGCTGCTCCCTCCACCACTAGAGCATGCTCTATATGCGGAACCATGCCCGGCGATACCGGACGGCACGTCCACCACGCCGGCAGAAAATTAAGCTCGTGCGTGTCGTTAAGATAGCGGCCATCCCGCTGTACCAGAGCTCCAAACGGTATGCGCTCGAAACTGGGATCGACGTCAAAGGAAATGCGCGAAGCGGAATCAATCTGCCGCTGAAAGGGAGCCAGGATCCCGTTGTAGAGCTCGTTGCCCAGTCTGGATATGTTGTGTTCGGAGGATATGCGGTCGGAGCAGAGCTCCATAAATGTCTGCGCCATCTCTGCCGCTCGCTCCGGGGGTATGGCCAGTTGCGTCATGCGAACATCATTCCGGCCAGTGGCGGGAATGCACCACACCACCACGCGATCGTTCAGCCGCGCAATCACAATGATCAGCGTGTCGGCAGGCAGCTGCCCCTGCGCCGGAAGCAGCACGGATGCAAAGGGAGATTCGGCCGCGCCGGATGCAGTCCCAGAATGCCGATAGGGTGCTAACCGGTACCACTCCCACGCCTGCAGCGAGGCACCGCTATTGCCCTCGGCTGCCAGCGCTGCAACCAGCAGCCTGTACCCAGAGCCGTAGGTCTTCTCCCACGCCAGCCTTTCGGTTTCGCTTGTGGCAGAAGCAAGCGCGTGTTCCGCATCTGCTACCGCCACCAGCGCCACCTTGCGAGCCTCTTCAGCCTGGCCAGCATCGAGTAGCAGCGAAGCAAAGCGCGTGTAAAAGCGCTGCCTCGCATTGAAGTTGTCCGTTGCAGCAATCCCTCCCACAGCCTGCTGCATGTTGTGGATGGCAGATTGAAGAAGCCCCTGCTGTGCCAGCAGTGCGGAGCGGTCCGTCTCCCAGTCAGCCCGGTACAGCGCGACCGTGCTTCCCTCCGGCATGGTGTTCAGCAGAGCCGACGCGCGGGAAAAAGCGCTATTCGCGCTCGCAGTGTGCCCCGCACTTGCTTCCATCTGTCCAAGAACCTCCTGCGCGTAGGCGCGAATCTGGAGGTTCGCGACTAAGGTGGACGTGTGTGCAGCGGCCCGTGCCGCGTCGGCAGCAGCCCATTTCAGCTTGCTCTCGTCCAGCAGATCCGTGAGCGACTGCTCGAATTGGTATACCCGCATCGGGCTGCACGCGACACTACTGTTGCAGTCCCGCAGACCGGTCACCGCTGCGCGGAGGGCCGCTTCGCGCTGGCCGATAGTATCCAATATTTCAACCAGCATGCCTCTTTCGCGAAGCACTTGATTGGGAAACCTACCGGCGCGCGACAACTCCATACTCCGCTCAACTTTATGCAGGTGCTCTGTCAAATCTCCGCGTGCAGCGCTGCAAATCGACACCTCCAGGAACTGGTAAGCATTGAGCCATGTGTATCGCTTCAGTTGCTCGGGCGCAGGATGCGAGTTTGCAAGCCGCAGGCACTCGTCGGACCGTCCCATGCGCTGGAAGGTGTAAATCATCTCCGCGCGCGTCCGCAGCACCCCGGCCGTGTTGCGCGCACGGATGAAAGATTCCTCAGCGGAGGTGAGATTCCTGAGAGCAAGATCGGCATTCCCCTCGAAATTGGCCTGGATGGCGGCTGTAAGATCCTCAATTCCCGCTCGCGCAGCCGGAGTTCTGCTGTTGTCGAGCAGGTCGGTAAGCCAGGCATCATGGTGTGCAAGCCCCATCTTCGCGAGCTCCCGCAATGCAGAGCCCGCATGTGCATTGTCACTGCGAAGCCATTCGCGGCTGGCATGGTCGAAGTAGATTTCGTAGTTCGCCTGGGTGCGTTCGCTGTCAGCTCGCAGCGACTGTAGAAACCCCTCCGGAGATGTGTCAAGCTCAAGGGCACTCTTCCCTTCGCTGTTTGGCGCCTTGGCCTTCACGTCAGCCAAACGCTTCTCAATCCGTCTGCGCCAGGCAGAGTCCTTTTCCAGAGCCAACGCCTTTTCGTAGTCCTCGATCGCACTCGGGTAGACGGCAAGCCGCTCCCAGCAAAGGGCGCGGTTGTAATAGGCAGCGCTTTGCAGACTCGTATAGGTCGCGTCGTCAATCACCTGACCGAAGAGTTCCGCGGCCTTCGTGTATTCCAGGGGCTTCTGCTCCGCGTCTCCCACTTCAAAATGCGCCTCGGCAAGATCAAACTTGATTTCTTTCAGTCCTGGATTCAACGCCGAAGCCAGCTCAAATTGTCTCGCCGCTTTGCTGCCGTTTCCCTCCGCCAGTGCAATCCGTCCATCCACCTGCTGCCAGTACGCGTCATTGGGGGTCTTATCGAGATGCTCCCGCACGCGCTCCTTCAATTTCAGCAGAGGAAGAACATCCTCTCCGTCGGACTGGCCCAGCGTAGGCGAATCCACAGCGCGAGGCCTCGTGCCCGGAAGATACAGATCAGTAACGCGCCGCTGGTTGCTAGCCTGAGCAAGAAGAGCCTCTTCGTTCCCCTGCCGATAGAACCAAATCCCCACAGCCATGCCCACCGCAACCAGCACAACCGCCGCAGCCGCCAGCGGCAACGGCCGCCATGCAAAAATCCTCCTCCACCACTCCCCACGGGATTGCTTCGCTGGTTCAGCCGCCGCTCGCGTTCCCCCCGAAGCCTCAACCATGTGCGCCGCCATATCGCGTTGCCATGCCGGGGCAGAGCTACGAAGCTGCCTCAGCTCTTCGTCGGCGGGCAAGTCCTCAAAGTCTTCAAGAACAGCCTTCAACTGCGCAGCGCAGGAGGCACACTCACCCGCGTGGCGCAGCATCACCGCGCGCTCCTCCACCGGAGCAATGCCGGCCGCATACGCAAACCATTCCTCGTCCGTGGGATGGGAGCCTTCCATTTCGTTCCTCGTCCGAATCCCCACACGCCGCAGCTTCGCGTAAGTCTCCGCCATCCCGGCACACTCCGGACACGCACGCAGATGCTCCTTGATCTGCCGGAACTCCGCAGAGGTCGCAGAGCTTTCCTCTGTCCATGCCGCCAGCCGTTCTAGGTCGTTCATCTCGATATGATCGCCAGTCATCCTATTCCTCCCAACGTAGTGGAAGGTAACTCTCCTTCACCTGTTCTCTGCCTGGATGGAGATTCCCGCAGCACAAAGTCGCGCACAGACCGCGTCAGACGAAAGATACAGCTCTCTACGCCCTTCGCGGACAGATCTATCCCAGGAAGCGCCGCAATGTCCCGTGCGGTAAAGCCGTGCTGATGGTACAGCCAGAAGACCGTTTTGTCGCGCGTGCTGCCCGAAGACTCGTTCAGGTACTTATTGATTTCCTGAACCATCACTTTCTCATCGGCATTGGCACGGGCCGACGCGCTCGAATCTACTAGTTCCTCCGCCAAGCCCGGTTTGTCCGCCTGGCGTTTCTGCGCGTTAATACTGCGGAAATAATCCGTAGCCACAGACGCTGCCACAACTTTCAAATAACCGAAAAATGCCGTCTCGTGCTGCTCCTGAAATTGTCGTAGCGCCCGGCCATCGTTCCTGCACAACCGCAGAAAGGTCTCCTGTACAAGATCGTCCACCAGACCGTAGTCCGTCCGCCCATAACGCCGCACCGTGCGCAGTATCACCGCAGCAATCAACGGCTGAAATTGCGCAACAAACTCTCGCCACGCGGCCTCTGCATTGTCTTCGAGGCACGCGGAAAGAAGCGCGGAAATGGCCCTGGGCTGGCTCAAATCGGCTTTCACAGGATGGGGGATGAGATGCTGTGCGCCCGAACTATAGCACGAATCGCGCTGCTCAACAACGCGAAAGTGCCATCCTAAGCTGCTATCCAGCCAAGAATCCTCCACTCGCAACCATCCCTGATCACGCACATCAGAACCCCCTTTGTACCGGCAAAAAGGAAAAACCCGGCGTGTTTCGTTCTCCCTGACATACCGGCCACCTGGGGCTGAGGCGGGCCGGTTTCGCCGCCATCCGGCGCTCGGACTCCAGATCGCATCGATGGCACGCGGCAGCCCATTCCTCCGCAGGAGATTTGCCCAAAGAAAGGATTCGCTATGGCATGCATTTTGACACCAAGCCTGAAGGCTACCGTCGACTTTCAGGGTCCCACGGGATCGAAGTTCACAATCAAAGCAACTACTACCAATAGCCTGATCGGTATCACGCTCGCGATGTACGGCCCGGATGGGAACCACACAACAATTCTCGCCGGGCAACCGTTCACTTTCACCATTCTGCACGGAGTCAACACCCTCACTGTGATTGGCCTGGGCACGGTGCCCAACGTGCCTTTTCAAATCGTTGAGACGTGCCCACCGGCCCCAGACAACGTCCTCCATTCCGATGTGTTATCAGCGAGTGGCCATTTCAACGTCGGAATCGAGATAGAGGGGGTATAGCCGTGAACAGACAGACTATGCACATTGCTGTTGCGTTGATCTTCACCGCACTCGTCTTGCCGGCAACACTCCCGGCGCAGAATACACCTGACGCATACGCTCAACAGGTCGCCAGCAGAATTCGCCAAATCGCCCAGGCGAACAGAACGGACAAGACTCTCTGGAGTGCCCTCAATCTCGGAGAAAACGGCACGATCGAGGAACTCGCAACCAGACTCAGCAACACAGTCCCTAAGTCTGCTCAGCTCGAACAGAACTTCCTTCAGATCGGCGAATCGGCAAGCCAGAGCATCGGGAACGGAGCCTCGCCGCTGTCCTCTGCAGCATCGTCAGCGGTCACCAAGGCAGTCAGCAGCATTCTCGGAATAGCGCAGGAAGCCGGCGCCGTCAGCAGCAGCACTTCAGGTAGCACCACCACGCTGACGGCCAGCATCGCTCGCATTGCGCAACTCCTCGATGCGAATATGCCTCCATGCTACGTTGTCTCAAACAAGTGCTCACCCTGGAGTGCCGTGGCTCAGGGTGCATCCTTCTCCGCATCTTTTAACACCTCGGCAAGCACCATGCCCAACAGCAGCGGTCTCTCCGATGCCGCTTTGCAGGCGCTCACTGGATCACAGCACCCGGCCTTCAGCGGCCTTTCCTTTCAACAAAGCTTTCACGGGCGAAAAACCCAGAACATCACACAGCAATCCTTCGATTCGACGCTTGAAACTATCGCCAAAGACAAAGCGACGGCCACGTTGGGCGAGATAAGTCAAAAAATTAGAACTTCGTTCCGGCAAAGCCTTCCCCTGTCAGGTGATCTTCCCAAACCAATGAAAGACTGCTTAGCGCCACTGGAAAACGGCAGTGTTTCCGATCAAGATCTGGATGCACCTGTTGACCACTGTATCGATGTCCTCGCGAGTCTAGCCGCGTCCATCGACGGCATGAGCGATCTCCTCGTCCAATTCGCTCGGGCGAATACCGCATACAGTACCGTACGGGAAGCCGCCTTGACCACCCTGTTCTACAAGTCGAACTTCTCCATCGAATACGACCTCACCAACAACCTTAACCAGCCCATGACCTCCACCTTCAAGAGCATCTACGGCTATCAATCCAAGTCGGGTTCCTTGCAGACCACGGCCAATGGAAGCGTGACCCTCTACAACTCGCTCCAAGGAAGTTCGGAGTCCCGCATTCGCAGCGCGCAGGCCGCCGTACAGTTCGACTACTGCCCCGCCACCAAGCCAGCCCTGCAGGCAGTCTATTCCGCTGCCTACTACTTTCAATACATGGTCGCCAACGGCCTCATCGACCTTCCCTCAACAGCCTTTGCGCCCGGAACCACGATCCCGCTGCCAAACAACGCCTCCGTCTTGCTCAACACCAAAGGCCCCATCCACATCGGCCAAGGCAAAATCACGCTCAAGCTCAAGGGCTCAAACGTTAGCATCCCGCTGGCCCTTACTATGGCCAGTCGCACCGACCTAATCAAGGCCAATCGAGTCAGTGGAAACTTCGGTATCAGCTACGACTTCAGCTCTCTGCTGACGCCGAAGCGATGACACTCCGTCCTCTCCCCCACAGTCCCATGCGTACAAGCTACATTGGATCATCCGCTTGTACGCATTTAATGCGCTTATCGCTCAGTCGAATTCTGCAAGTGATCCATTGTTCACCTGCTCCTGTGAGCTTTCGTCTGCGGCATCTTCGATGCCGAGATAGGCAAGTGTTACATCAAGGCTTTCGTGTCCAAGCCTTGCCTGGATATTGCGTACTGAAACGCCGTCTTCATGTTGGAACGTTGCGCCCGTCTTGCGCCAACGGTGTAGATCAAACTCCTTCCAGTCTGACAGGCCCGCACGCTTGGCAACCTTCTTACACAGGCGCAGAAAGTGCTTCTCAACACCTCCGGCCCCATTCGGGAATAGCAAATCCGTCGGATTCTTGGCCTTACAGAAGTCTTTGAGTTTGGCCATGTAACCCGTCACGACGGGTACTTTTCGTCCTAGCTTTGCCTGACCAGATCGCTTACCTTTCAATCGAAATCCGCGGTCCCGCTTCGGAGAAATGTGAACTACACACTTGTCAAAATTCAGATCTTGAACGACAGCATGAGCCACTTCCATGTCGCGAGCCATGGTATGCAGGAAGTATTTGAAAAGTATCTCCTCCTTCTCATTGCAGGCTGCAAGGAATACGCGCAAATGTTCTTTGGTATAGGGCCTTACAGGCTTTTCATCGTATGACATCTCCTTAAGGAAAGGCTTTGCGGCATTGCTTCCATGCCAGATCAGAAATGTACTCACCGACTGCATGATGTTGTAGGCTGTACGGTCGCTAAGATCATTCGGGTGGTTGCGCAGAAACCTGCGAAACTGCCTGATGAAGGAAGCATCAATTTCGTCCAGATAAGCGTCTGGCTTGAACTCGACGAGGTATGGAAGGCGGTCGCTGTATGCTTCCACCGTTCGTGGTGCGAGACCATACCCAGATTTTCTCTGGCGGTCACGGCAATCATCCAGATACTCCTTGATGGCGACCGTAACAGATTTTTTCGCCGGTGCTGGTTGGGAATTGGTCGGATAGTTGAGAGAACCATTCGGAGGACTTGCGATATGGCCTCCATTGGCAATGTAGAGAAGCTCCAGTTGCTTCTTTTTAACCTGGTTCAGCGCTTCTTTCGCATCGCGTCCGACGGATTCCATGCGCTTCTGCGCGCCGACGTAGTAGCTCATGTAGTAAGAGCCTTCCGCGAGATTGCGCAGCATGCCTTCTGCACGACGCATCGTCCACTTGTTTTTGACTTTGATTGATTGGTAGAGAACAACTGACTTGTTCGCCAAGTTCTTGCTCCTTCGAGTGGATTCGATGGAAGCGTTTCTTGGCTGGAATTTGAGTGATCCTGCGGATGCCAGCGGGAGCCAGCAAACGCCATTCAGAGACCAAAAGCAGTAAAAAATAGTAAAAACGGCCTTTTGGGCCGTTTAACTTACTGATTCTAAACAATTTGGTGCCGAAGAAGGGACTCGAACCCCCACACCCTTGCGAGTACTTGGACCTGAACCAAGCGCGTCTGCCAATTCCGCCACTTCGGCACGGGACACGGGTCAGGCACGGAAATGCGTGACCGGCAGTACTGTTAAGTTTCTCAGATTGGGCTTTGAGAGTCAACTTCGGCAGTGTTTCAGCCAGGGGTTTTTACTCCGGCGTGGAGCATTTCGATGGCTTTCGTCAGGCGGCGCTGGCGGGTTTCTTCTTTCTTTGCCTCGGTGATCCAGCGGATGTATTCCTTGCGGTGGGTGTAGCTGAGTTTCTCAAAAGAGGCGAGGAGTTTTTCTTTCTTGAGGAGTTTGGCAAAGTCTTCTGGCGTTTCGATAGTGCGCTCGGATTCGTCCTTAGTGATGGTGACTTCGATGGTGTCGCCGACGTTTTTGCCGAGCTGGTCGCGGATGGCGTTGATGAGGGGCAGCATGTGCTGCGGGTAGCCGTACTTGACGAGCGAGCCGGTGTAAGGGATGCCGTCGAAGGTGGCTTTGACCGGGACTCGGCCGCGAGTGCCGAATTCCTTTTCCACGTCATAGGGGAAGAAGATGGCGCATTCGCGGGTTGTTTCGCCGCCAATGGTGGCCTGGAATTTGTAGGTTTTGAGTGGCATCAGGAATTTCCTTGCGCACAGTGTATATGCAAAAAGGCCGATTCCGTTGGGAATCGGCCTTGGGTGATGCGTCTTTTTGTCGACGCTTAAACAAGCTTGGCGTCGAGGGTGATTTCGGTGTTGCCTGCGAAGAGCTTGGAGATGGGGCAGCCGGCCTTGGCTCCAGCGGCGGCCGCGTCAAAGACTTCCTGTGTGGCGCCGGGGACCTTGGCGGTGGTGGTGAGGGCGATCTTCGTAACGGCAAAGCCGCCATCAACCTTGGCGAGGGTTACGGCTGCTTCGGTTTCGATGGACTCAGGCGTGAGGCCGGAACCGCCGAGTTGTGCGCCGAGCGCCATAGAGAAGCAGGACGCGTGCGCGGCGGCGATGAGCTCTTCGGGCGTAGTGCCGGAGTCGGCGCCTTCAAAGCGGGTCGCGAACGAGTAATTGGCGTCCTTGAGCACGCCGGTTGCCGTGGAGATGGTGCCCTTGCCTTCCTTGAGTGAGCCGGTCCAGACTGCCGATGCCTTGCTTGCCATGATGTGTCCTCCTTGGACTGCGTTAGCTTGGGTGTTGCGTGTCAGTTTGCCGCCGGCTCCTCTGCCTGACGCGGGGAAGCGCGAGGAGAGAAAGCGGGGTTAATGTCTGGGCACTGTGTGGGAGCGGTGCTCCGGAGTTTGCCCTCGTACCATGCTAATCTCTACCCCATGCTGCCTGAGATGCCCCGCGCACTGCAATCCGGTACGGAGGGTGAAATTTCGGAGACTGCGAGTGTGGTTGGTGTTGCGCCGGTGGAGCATCATTGCCAGATTTGTCCGAATTGCAGTGAGCGGTTGAGCGGGCACCACTGCAAGCTGGTTTGTACGCGGTGCGGGTATTACCTGAGCTGCGCAGACTACTACTAGTGGCTTGAGTTTGGCAGGTCTTTTGCATAGGCTTGATGCATGGAATTGCTAACACAGGCCGAACTTGACCGGCGGCTTGAGCGTCTGGAAGAGGGCCGGCGTGCGGGTGTTTCCTGGGCCGACTTAAAGACAGAGCTGGGGAGGCGCTGCCAATAATTTCAAGCAGGCTTGCTGACGAAGTTACCCTTACGATTTCCTTTCAAAAGCGAAAAGGCTGCCGTGTATCCGGTCATTTTTACTCCGATTGCGCGTGAGGAGTTGATTGAGGCGCAGGACTGGTATGAGCGCGAGGCTCGTGGGTTGGGCCGGAGATTTCTAACTGCGCTGAATGCTACAGTGGAGCGCATGAGCGCGAATCCCAGGCAGTTTCCGGTTGTTCATAAGAGTGTTCGCCGCGCTCTGTTGCGGCATTTTCCTTATGCACGGATGTTTGTTATTGAGCCGGATGAGACGCAGACAGTTCTGGCATGTTTTCATGGCAGCTGCGATCCGCAGAAGCGGCAGCGGCGGATGTGACCCGTGAAACGTAATGCTGCACTGAAGCGAAGAGTTACTGGTTGAGGTCTTCGAATTTCGTATTTCCGATTGGATACAGCTTCCAGTCCTTATAGTCGAAGTGCCACCACTCCTTGGGATTGACGGTGAAGCCTTGTGCTTCCATGGCCTGGCGTAGCTGGGTGCGGAGAGCGCGTTCGGCGTCAGTTCCGCCGGAATAGTCGGCGAAGGCACGCTCGGTCATCTCGTCGTAACCGCTTGGCATCTGCACTTCTTGACCGGTTTTGAGGTCGTAGAGAGAGAGGTCTACAGCGCAGCCTCGGTTATGGACGGAGCCTTTGGAGGGATCGGCGACGAAGATTTTCTGCTTGTCTGGAGTTGCGTCCCAGAAGATTTTTGTCACGTACCAGGGGCGATATCCATCGTGGATAATTAGGCCATATCCGTGCTGCTTGAGCTCGTGGTGGGCTCGAAGGAGGGCTTCTGCGGCGGGGCGCTGGAGAAAGGCGCGGGCCTGGGTGTAGACGGGCGTGCCGAGGAAGTCGTTGGTGGTGGCGTAGCGGATGTCGAGCTTGATGGTGGGGTCGAGTTTGACGAGCTCTACGAGGTCGGGTTTGCGGAAGGGGCCGTCTTCTTGCGGCGGTTGGGACTTGAGGGCTTCGGCGCGGAGCTCTTCTACGGGGCGCAATGGGGTGATGTGGAAGCTGATCTGCTGTGCGGAGGCGATTGCTGGCAGGAAGAAAAGAGAATAAAGACAGCGTATCCATGAGTTCATAAGTTGAATAGAACGATACCTCAGAGCACTCATTCACGAACAAGCAATTTTTAAGACGCTGCGGATGCTGACTCACCGGATGTGGCGATATCTCCAGCTTCTGTAATCCTGAGCCCTGGCAGAATCAGCGAAGGCAGGATGGTTGTAACCGCGGCATAGATCAGCAGCCCGCCATAGAGCTCATCGTTGATATGGAAGGACGAGCGGAGAATCTCCGCGATGACCAGTGTGAAAATGAGCGTGGGCACAAGCGAAAGCGAGATGCGAAATGCGCTTCCAGCAGTGCGGCCAGAGATAAAGCGCGCCTGCAGCCAGGTTTTCGCAAGGCGGATGGGGATGGCGATGATGCAGATTCCTGCTCCCCAGATGAGCGAAGGCCATACGAGTGAGTCGGCCGGGACCTGCATGCCTTCATGGAAAAAATAAAACGGAATGAAGAATGAGGCGAAGAGGCGGATAGCGTGAAGATTTTCGCTGGACGCGAGGGTGGCAAGGCGTGTGCGCAGCAGCCCGGCTACCAGCCCGGCAATGAATGCTCCAATGAGGTAATGTACGCCGATGTTCTGTGTGATGACAGCGCAGACGATGCCGGCCAGCAGAAGCAGGGAGAACTCTGATCCGGAGGCATAAGGGACAACATGCTTGCCGAGAAAGAGAAAGAAGAATGGAGTGACCACGATCAGCGCGAGAAGGATGATGCTCGAGATTCCCAGTGTGGCCGCGGAGCCAGCCTGCGAAACAAGAAAGAGCACCAGCAGGGCAACAACCTCTGCGGAAATCGCGTTGATTGTTACTTCGGATTGCTCCTCTTCATCGAGTCCGGAGTTGGGCAGGTTATCAAAGATGAAGCCGGCTGACGGCGTCATGATTCCCAGTCCGAGCAGCAGCGCGGCCTGCCATCCCAGGTGAAGGAACCGCATGGCGAGCATGGCAATGCCGATGAGGAATGCCGCGAAGAAGACGAGGTACAGGCAGATCCGGCGCAGGTCGCGCCGGATTTCCGCCACATCCACCTCAAGGCCTGCCAGGAGAAACAGCGATGCGATGCCCATGGTCGCCATAATCTCGGCGCCGCGGTCCGCAGAGAGCGGCTTATAGAAGATGGAGATAAGAACGCCGAAGAAAAAGCAGGTCAACTGCGCAGGTAGGCGGAAACGCTGCAGCGCGCGCGGAATCACGAGGATGATGAGAACGATGGCGAGCTCAATCAGGGTCGCGGTTGAGAAGTGCACGGCCGTGGCTTGTCCTTCAATGAGAGTTTTGGGCAGAGATTTGAGAGAACAGTGAAAACAGATACTTCCTACCGCATCCGGAATGGATGAGGTAGGTGGTGAGATGCCGCCATGGCGCGAGATGTTGGCTTGTAAGGAATGGATTTTTCATTGATGTGCGCAAATTCTACTGCTGGCTTTTCTTGCGGGCAGCCTCGAATTCGTCGCCTGGGTTCCATTGGATGGAGGCCGGCTGTTCGCTGGCGAGCCATCCTAAGACGAAGCCGAAGCGGGCTAATTTTGCGTTGCCACGGAAGTCCCATGCGGGGTCGTACTCATCGGACGGCTGGTGATAGTGGTGAGCGTTGTAGTCGGCGGCTTTTTCGCGGCCCCAGGCTTCGTCATGGCCTTCAAAGAGCTCTCCCTGATCGACGGAAAATGCAGGGATGCCTACGCGGGCTAGCGAGAAGTGATCGCTGCGGTAGTAGTGGCCGGCGCCGGGAGTGGGATCAGGAAGTAGTTCGAGATCGAATTGTTTGGCGACCGATTGTATGGTCGGCCAGAAGTTGATGCGCTCGGCTCCACCGAGGGAGACGGAGCGCGGGATGCCGACGGGGAGAAGCATGTCGTAGTTGAGGTCGAGGGTGATCTGGCCGGCGGGGACGGGTGGGTGCATGCCTAGATATTGCGAGCCCAACAGGCCTTGTTCTTCAGCAGTGACGGCGGCGAAGTAGACGTCATGCGGCGGTGGTTGCGTGGACTGGGCGAAGGCGCGGGAGAGCTCGATGAGGATACCGCAGCCGGTGCCGTTGTCGGCAGCGCCGTTGTAGATACCGTCGCCTTTGGCCGCGGGATCGATGCCGAGGTGGTCGTAGTGAGCGGTGTAGAGAACTGCGTTTCCGCCCGAGGTTGCGCCGGAGACTTTGGCTACGACGTTGGTTGAGATATAGCGGCGGACGCGGCTCTTAATATGCGCCTTGAGGCGGACGGGGAGCTCAATGGCGTGGAAGCCGGGCTTGCCCGCGCGTTCGATTACGTCGTCGATGCTACCCGCGCTTCCACCGTGGATGGAGGTGAGGAGCTTCTGGGCCACATCGTGCTGAATCCACGCAGCGGCGCGGAGGGTGGCGAGTGGATCGCCTTCGAGGTAGCTCTTTTCAATGATCTGCGAGTCGCGGACTACTTGCCAGCCATAACTCGCCAAATCAGTGCGGTGGATGATGAGGACGCCGATGGCTCCGCGGCGGGCAGCTTCTTCATATTTGTAGGTCCAGCGGCCATAGTAGGTGAGCGCTTTTCCCTTGAAAAACTTTTCGTCCGTGGAAGACGGCTCGTTGACGATGACGATGACGACTTTGCCCTTTACGTCGACGCCGGCATAGTCGTCCCAGTGGTACTCGGGGGCGTGGATGCCGTAGCCGGCGAAGACTACGGGCGCGTCGATGTCGGCGGTAGCCTGGCCGGTCTGGTCTTTGGCTACGATGTCGGTATTGTAGGCGAGAGGGATGGAGCCGCTTTTTGTCTCGAAGGAGAAGGTAGTTTTGTCTTCGAGGGTGTGGACGGCGTAGAGGGGGACCTTTTGAAAATAAGTCCCGTTGTCGCCGGCGGGCTTTAGTCCGTTGAGCTCGAACTGCGTGGCGATATATTCGGCGGCTAGCTGGTCGCCGCGGGTGCCGGGGCCGCGGCCTTCGAGCAGGTCGGAGGCCAGGAATTTCACATGGGCTCGCATGTGCTCGGGGTTGATAGAGTTGGCGGCTTGCTGGGCTGCGGGCGGGATGGTCTGAGCTGCTGCGGAGAGGGTGAGCGCGGCGGTTGCAGCCAGGGCTAGGAGCTTGGAGTTCATGTGGGCTTCCTTGGCGGGATGATCGTTGTCTTCTTAACGATAATTCTTGCTAGCCCACCCTTCTCCACCCCAATGCACAAAAATCGTGCGCTGGGGACGCCGGTGCGCCAGAAAAAAGGCACAAGGATGGGGCACGGAAGTTTTGCGGCTACTTTGGCAGGAGCTTGAGGCGGGTTAGGACTTTGCGGGTCAGACCCGTGAGAGGGAGTGTGACGGTTTCGCTAAGAGGGACCCAGCGGCGGTCGCCGCCTGCAACGGTGAGTGCATTGATTGACGGTGCGGTGGTGGTGCGGATGCGGACGTCGTAGTTGACCTGCATGATGGAGTGGCGCGCGGTTGTGGCGAGATGCTCGGCAGGGACTTCAGGAGATTGAAGCATGGGGAGCTCCCACAGGAGCGGCATGACGGTCTGGGCAGCATGCCGCTGTTCGAGGAGGATTTCCTGTTCGGCCTGCGCGTCGTGGTTGCGCTTGCGCGGGGTGCGCAGGGCCAAGGCGTAGCCGATGGGGCGGGTTTGCATCTTGGGGCGCGGGGTGGTGTGGTGCTCGCCGCGGGTTTCGCAGACGGAGTGCAGTGGGCAGGAGGCGCACTGCGGGTTGCGCGGCAGGCAGACGGTTGCGCCCAGCTCCATCATGGCCTGGTTGAAATCGCCGGGATGGGCAGAATCGAGGAGATACGCCGCGAGGTCTTCAATTTTGCGGCGGAGGCCCGGTGTGTCTTCTCCCCAGCCGGCAAGGCGGGAGAGGACGCGCTCGACGTTGCCGTCGACTACAGCGGCGGGTTCATTGTGCGCGATCGAGGAGATGGCTGCGGCGGTGTAGGCGCCGATGCCGGGAAGGCGGCGCAGCTCTGCGGCGGTGGTGGGGAGTGTGGCCTGGTTGTGGGCTAAGAGGTGTTGCGCGGCCTGGTGGAGCAGGCGGGCGCGGCGATAGTAGCCGAGGCCGGACCAGATGGCGAGGACGTCCTGCTCGGAGGCGAGGGCGAGCGACAGGATGGTGGGGAAGCGCTCCAGGAAGACTGCGTAGTGGTCGAGGACGGCGGCCACGCGGGTTTGCTGGAGCATGATTTCCGAGACCCAGATGGCGTAGGGGTTGCGGGTGCCACGCCAGGGGAGGTCGCGCTTGTTGGCGCGATACCAGGCGAGAAGCGCAGCGCGGAGTGCGGGTGCGGGAAATTCGGAGAAGGTTTGCGAGGAGGTTTTACGGGGAAGCACTGGAATTAGATTAAGGCATTTTGTAGCGGGAATGAATTCGAGAAAGGAATTGCGCGGAACAAAACGCATACCTCAGGGGCAAAAGCCCAGTGCCTTACTGGGTAATAGGTAGGCCGGGGATTTATCCCCGGCCTACCTATGATTGTGTCAGCACCATAAGGGCGGTTTAGCCAAGCAAATCAGACAGAATTTGCGGAGCGGCTTCGAGGGCCGCGCCGATCTGGGCCTGATCCTTGCCGCCGGCTTCGGCGATGTCCGCTTTGCCGCCGCCTGCTCCGCCGACGAGCTTGGCTACGGCTCCGACAAGTTTGCCGGCCTGGATTTGCTTCGTCAGGCCGGGGGTGACGCCGGCGATGATGGCGACTTTGCCTTCAGGCTGGGCAGAGGCCAGGACGACTACGGCCTCGCCTGCCTTCTGCTTGAGGTTGTCTACCAGTGTGCGGAGCTGGCCGCGATCGAGCGAGTCGGCGCGGAGGCGGAGGAGTTTGACTCCTTTGACTTCGACGGCGGAGCTTAGGGCCTCGTCGAGGCCGCCCGAAGCGGATTTCATGCGCAACTCGTCAAGTTCGCGGCGGAGCTTCTTGATTTCTTCTTCCTGCGCGACGAATCTCTGGTCGAGCGCAACAGCAGGGCCAACGTCCTGCGACGGGGCGAGACGGGCGGCCAGCTTTTCCACTTCGAAGTCGCGGCGGAAGGTGTCGAGCGAGCCGTAGCCGCTGATGGCTTCCACGCGGCGGACGCCGGAGCTGACAGCGCTTTCGCTGGTGAGCTTGAGCAGGCCGATTTCGCCGGTGGCGGCGGTGTGCGTGCCGCCGCAAAGCTCCGTTGAGAAGCCGTCGGTGAGCTTTACGACGCGGACCTTGTCGCCGTACTTTTCGCCGAAGAGGGCCATGGCGTGGTACTCGTTCACGGCTACGTCGATGGGCACGTCTACGAGGGTCTCGACGGTGGTGTTCGAAAGGATTTCGCGGTTGACGATGGTTTCGATTTCCTGCAGTTCTTCGTCGGCGACCTGTGCGAAGTGCGAGAAGTCGAAGCGGAGGCGAGTGGGATCGACGAGCGAGCCGGCCTGCTTGACGTGGGTGCCGAGGACCTGGCGCAGTGCGGCGTGGAGCAGGTGCGTGCCGGTGTGGTTGCGCTTGATGGAGTCGCGGCGCTGGCCGTCGACGAGCGTGTTGACGTGGTCGCCTACGGCGAGGTCTTGCTTCAAGAGCGCTTTGTGGGCGCGGACGCCCTGGACGGGGAGGACGCAGCCCTGGATTTCGGCGACTGTCGTGTTGCCGTCGGTCGAGGTGAAGAGGCCGGTGTCGCCGACCTGACCGCCGGAGTCGCCGTAGAAGCTGGTGTGGTCAAGGACTACATCGACCAGCTCGCCTGCCTTGGCGGCGGGGACGCCCTGGCCGTCTTTTACGATGGCGAGGACTTCGCTGTTGGTGGATGTTAGCTGCTTGTAGCCTTCGAAGATGGTCTTGGGTAGCTCGCGGTAGGCGGGGCTGGCGGTTTTCTGGCTGCCGCCTTTCCAGCTTGCGCGGGCGCGGGCTTGTTCTTCGGCGCGGGCGGCTTCGAAGCCGGCTTCGTCGAAGGCTACGCCGGCGTCGCGGGCGGCGTCGACCATGAAGTCGAGCGGCAGGCCGAAGGTTTCGTAGAGGTGGAAGGCTTTTGCACCGTCGTAGATGAGGTCAGTGTGCAGATTAGCGTCTACTTGTTCTATAGCTTCGAGAGTTTCTTTGTACTCGTCACTTTGGTTTGAATAATCAGCTCCATCACGGAACAGCTTTTTCAGGTCAGACTCTAACTTGGAGTGCTCATCATTGAGGTTTTTACGTTTCTCAATAAGTGGCGCTAAGTCGCTATTCAAGCGGTCGAGGCCTGACTTCAGAACGCGGTCGAATTGTTTTTCTTCGGCTTCAATGACTTTGGCTACGCGGTCGGCGGAGTCGTTTAGCTCGGGGTAAGCGCCGCTCATCAGGTCGCGGACGGCGTAGACCATTTGATAGAGAAATGGCTTTTCCTGGCCTTGCAAGCGGCCATGGCGGATGCCGCGGCGAAGGATTTTGCGGAGCACATAGCCGCGGCCTTCGTTGGAGGGAAGGACACCGTCGTTGATTAAGAAGGTTGCGGCGCGGGCGTGGTCGGCGATGATGCGCAGCGAAGCATTCGAGACTTCATCCGCTACGCCGGTGAGTTTGGCTGCAGCGCTGATAAGCGGCGTGAAGAGGTCGGTTTCGAAGTTGCTGATTTTGCCTTGCAGGACGGCGGAGACGCGCTCTAATCCCATGCCGGTGTCGATGGAGGGCTTGGGGAGTGCGGTTAGCTTGTAGCTTGTGGCCTTGGTAACGGGGTCCACTACGGCGCTGCGGTCGAACTGCATGAAGACGAGGTTCCAGATTTCTACGTAGCGGGCGTCGTCCTGGCCGAAGGGGAGATCCTTGCCGTGCTCGCTGGCTTCGAGGCCCATGTCGTAGAAGATTTCGCTGCACGGGCCGCAGGGGCCGGTTTCGCCCATCTGCCAGAAGTTGTCTTTGACGCCGTACTCAAAGATGCGCTCCTTGGGGACGCCGACTTCGATCCAGAACTGCTCGGCCTCGTTGTCGCGCGGGACTTCTTCGGTGCCTTCGAAGATGGTGACGTAGAGCTTGTCCTTGGGGATGTTGAACCAGTCGGGGCTGGTGATTAGCTCCCATGCGTAGGCGATGGCGTCCTTCTTGAAGTAGTCGCCGAAGGAGAAGTTGCCGAGCATCTCGAAGAAGGTGTGATGGCGGCGGGTGAAGCCTACGTTTTCAAGGTCGTTGTGCTTGCCGCCGGCGCGGACGCACTTCTGCGAGGTTGTTGCCCGCGAGTAATCCCTCTTCTCCGCACCGAGGAAGACGTCTTTGAACTGGTTCATGCCAGCGTTGGTGAAGAGAAGCGTGGGATCGTTGGCTGGCACAAGCGAGGACGAGTGCACGCGGCGGTGCGACTTCGACTCAAAAAAGCGCAGAAATGTTTCGCGAATATCGTTTCCGGAGCGGTATTGCATGGCTACTTTAGTGTAACCACTGCGCGTGGGGCGGGCGGCGTTTCGTGCGAAGGATGGGGCACGGGGCTTTTGTGGTGGAACGGACGAAAAGCAACCGCAGATCCTTCACTCCGCTGAAAAACGCTTCGTTCAGGATGACACTGTATTGGTAGGGGAGGCTTTTTCGTCCCTCGTCCCTCGTCATTCGTCCCTAGGAAAACTCCCAGCGCCTTGCGAATCTTCTTGCCAGCAGGAATAAGGCCGTTCCGGCGCAGAGCAGGACGGCGATCTGCGGCCAGAGGGCTTGGACTGGCTGGTCGCGCCAGAAGACCTTGGTGAAGCCGTCGATGGCCCAGGCGTTGAGGGTGAAGAGGCCGGCTTTCTGCATGGCGGGGCTCATAAGATAGCGCGGGAACATGCTGCCGCCGATGGACGACATCATAAGGATGAGCAGCGTAGAGATGGCTCCGAGTTGGGCGCGGGTTTTGGTGACGCTGGCGAGCATCATCCCGAAGGCAGCGACGGCGAAGGCGGTGCAGAGGCCCATGACGACGAAGCCGGGGATGTGTCCCCAAAGATCGACGTGGAAGACAGCCCAGGCGTAGAGGAACATGGCCGTGAGCTGCGTGAAGGCGAGAAGCATGTTGTAGACGAGCTTGCCGCCGAGAAGCGTGGTCATGCTGATGCGCGAGCTGAGAACGCGGTCGAGGGTGCCGGATTCGGCTTCATCGAGGAGCGCGCCGGCGGATCCCGAGGCGGTGAAGAGGAGGAACATGACTCCGACGGCGGCGGCGTAGAAGGAGAGGAAAGGCTTGTTCTGGGTTTCTCCCACGACGGCGCGGGTTTGGACGGAGACGGGGCCCGAGATGTTGTTGCTTGTGCCGGTGGAACTTGTGTTGGTGGCTGTTGTGGTGGAGTTGGTGTCGGCGTGCTGCTGCTGGAGGTCCTTGAGGTAGGCGAGGTTTTGCGTCCACTTTTGGCGTTGTTCGGGAGTCAGATCGCCCATGTACTTTTCGTTGTACTTCAGGCCCATTTCAGCCATGGAGGCGGGCATGGAGGTCATGGCGGATTTCTGAAGCATGCCGCTGACGACCTGCGGAGCGATGGTGTCGCTGGAATCATAGAGGAGCTGGATTTTTGGGGCGGTGTTGTTGGTGTTGTTGCCGCCGAAGTCGATAGGATTGGCTCCCCAGCCCTGCGGAATGATGAGGGCGACGGAGGTGTCGCCTGCTTTGACGGCGGCTTCCGCAGTTTGTGCGGTGTAGTTGGGTGGGGCGGGCTTGCCTTTGCTTGCGTCGGGGTGGGTGCGAACGATGAGTGTGTCTTCCTTCTGGAGCGCGTTGACGAGGCTGCGGGAGGCTTCGGAGTTGTCGGCGTCCACGACGATGATATGGACGCGGGGAACGGTGTCATGCTGGCCGCCGAAGACCATGGCAAAGATGGTGAAGAAGCCAATGGGCAGAATGAAGCTGAGGGCGAGCGCGGCAGGGTCGCGGCGGAGACTGGCGATGGCGGTTTGGATTATCGCAAACATTAGTCTCTGAGCTCCCTTCCGGTCAGGTGGAGGAAGACGGATTCGAGATTGGGGCGGCGGAGGGCGAGGTCGTCGAGGTCGATGTTGTGGGCAACAGCGTCGGTGAGGAGCGGAGCGATTTCTGTGGACTCATTGATGGTGAATTCGGCGGTGTCGTCCCCAGCTTTTTCAGTTGTGACGCGGCCGTTATGGCGGGCGGTCCAGGCTCCGATTGCTTCCGGCGCGCCAGTTACGCGGGCGGTGACCTGGCTGCGGGCGCCGAAGGAGCTGCGGACGAGCTCAGCGGCGGTGCCTTCGGCGATGATGCGGCCGTGGTCGATGATGGCGATGCGGTCGCAGAGGCGCTCGGCTTCTTCCATGTAATGCGTGGTGTAGATGAGCGAGGTGCCTTGCGCTTTGAGGGCTTCGATCATTTCGAAGATGCGGTTGCGGGATTGGGGATCGACGCCGACGGTGGGCTCGTCCATGAGGACGATGCGCGGGGCGTGGATGACGCCGGCGGCCATGTTGAGACGGCGCTTCATGCCTCCGGAGAGCGAGCCGGCGATGGTGCGGGCGCGGTCGGTGAGGGCGGCCCATTCGAGGCACCAGCTTGCTTGTTCTTTGAGCCTGACGCCGGAGAGGCCGTGGTAGCGGGCAAAGGCCCGCAGATTTTCCGCACAGGTAAGGCGCGGGTAGATGGCTAGCTCCTGAGGGACCCATCCCAGGGCGGCCCGGGCGGCGGGAGATTGCGCGGCGTTGCCGAAGATGGAGACTGTTCCGGAGTTGGCGAGGACGCGGCCTACGATCGAGCGGATAAGTGTGCTTTTGCCTGCGCCGTTGGGGCCGAGCAGGCCAAGGCATTCGCCGGGGGCAAGGGCGAGCGAAATGCCGTCTACGGCGGTGAGCGTGCCGAAGCGCTTGATGAGTGCAGTGATTTGGAGCGGCACGGCTGTGGCGGGCGCGGCGGCGAGTGTAGACACGATGCGGACTCCTTGGGGAGTTGCGGCAATCGTATATCAGATACGCCACGTTGCGTGTATGAGTTCCACAGGCGTATGAATACATGGCGAATATAGGCGTGCGGACGTAGCTAGATTGGTCGCTGGTGCGTCTCATAAGCGCGGCAGAAAATCTGGAGGTCAAAAATCATGGATACGGTGGCGATTCTTGCGCTGCTTGAGGCAAAGGCGGGAAAAGAAAATGAAGTGGAAGAGTTCCTGAAGTCGGCGCAGCCACTGGCCGAACAGGAGACAGGGACGACAAGCTGGTATGCCGTGAAGCTGGGGCCGTCAAAGTTCGGCATCTTCGATACGTTCAAGGGCGAAGAGGGCAGAAATGCCCACTTGACAGGCGAGATAGCCAGGGCGCTCTTTGCCAGGGCGGAGGAGCTGTTTGCGACGCCGCCGCAAGTGGAGATGCTGGATATTCTGGCGGCCAAGGCTCCCGGAGCTTAGCCGTGCCTCACTCGTGAGGAGGCTCTTCTTCCAGAGTGTCGAGCGCAGAGAGTGTCTCGTCGGGGACGTCCCACTGGCGGAGGATTTTGTAGATGGTATGTGTCGAGAAGCCGGCGGCGATGAGGCGGCGCATGATACGGGCGGTTTCTTTTTCGTTTTCCGGCTTTTTGAGTCGCTTGCGCTCGATGTGCTGGCAGGCCAAGGCTTCTTCATCGGTGTTTGAGTAGCGGGATTCGATTGCTTCGTTAGCGATGGGGGCGGGGACGCCCTTTTGCGCCAGCTTCTGGCGGACGGTGCGCTGGCCCAGCTTTTCGTTTTCTACGCGGAGGCGGGTGTAGGTTTCGGCGAAGGACTGGTCGTTGAGGTAGCCGTGTTCTTTGAGGCGCGTAATTACGGCGTTGATTGTGGATTCACCGGATTCGTTCGGTTCGACGCGCTGGCGCATCAGGCGGCGAAGCTCGGCTTCGGTGCGCATGGTGCGCCCTAACGACTTCAGTGCGTAGTCGTAGAGGCCCTGCTCGTTGAGCGGAGCCTTCGGTTTGGCGGATTTGAAAGGCAGCTTTTAGCTCCTGGTTGTTAGCTTTTAGCTCGTCTTGCAAGAGCATAAAGCCGGTTTCCGGCATACACAAACTAACAGCTAAGAGCGAAAAGCTAATGGCTGTCTTTCGTCCACTGGTCCACCCAGTCGTTGACGGTCTTGTACCATAGGCGGCTGTTTTGGGGCTTTTGGACCCAGTGGCTTTCGTCGGGAAAGTAGAGCATTTTGCTGGGCACGTGCTGGAGCTGCAGCGCCGTGAAGAGCTGGTAGCCTTCGCTCACGTCGAGGCGGTAGTCAAGTTGGCTGTGGATGACCAGAGTGGGTGTTTTGAAGTTTTTGGCGGAGAGTGCCGGCGACCATTTGCGAAAGGGATTCTCAGAATCCGGCTTGCCGTAGTAGTCCCATGGCGCGCCTTTGAACTCCCAGGTGTTGAACCAGAGCTCTTCGGTTGAGCCGAAGGCGGATTCGGGGTTGAACATGCCGTCGTGGGTGACGATGCATTTGAAGCGGTTGGTGTGGCCGAGAATCCAGTTGGCCATGTAGCCGCCGTAGCTGGCGCCGAGGGCGCATTCGCGGGATTTGTCGATAAAGGGATAGTGCTGCTCGGCATAGTCGAGGCCGGTCATGAGGTCGGTGAAGGGCTTGCCGCCCCAGTCGCCGTTGACGCCGTCTACAAAGGCCTGGCCGTAGCCTGTCGAGCCGCGCGGGTTAATCATGACGACGACGTAGCCGTTGGCGGCGAAGAGCTCGGCGTTCCAGCGGTAGCTCCATGCGTCGCCCCATGCGCCTTGCGGGCCGCCGTGGATCAGGAATTTGACTGGATATTTTTTGGCGGGGTCGAAGTTGGGCGGGCGGATCAGGAAGCCCTGGACTTTTGTGCCGTCTTTGGCGGGGAACCAGAAGTTCTCCAATTTAGGCAGGTCGAGTTGAGCGAGGAGGGCATCGTTGAGATGAGTGACTATAACAGGCTGATATTCCTGCTGCGTAATGTTCTTCGGTGGTGCGGAGTTATCGAGAGTAAGAATCACCGTTTGCGAAGAGTCGTCGATTTCCAATGGGTCAGCGAGTACAACTTCACTCGGCATATCGACGCGCATCAATGTGCCGAGTAGACGGAATCTGCCGTTCGCAATGACGCCATGGATTCCGCTCCATTCACCGCGCATCTTTCCATAGCGACTAAGCTGTCTGTGAATAGCCCGAAGGTTTCCATCTGCTACTGGAATATGCAGCGCCGAATCAGCGTCATGCGGTATAGGTTCCAACGAGAGGCTCTGAATCGGTGCTTCACCCTTAAATCCGGACGTGAAGTAGATGAGTTTCGAGTCATCTCTCCAAACGAACTCATCAACCCATCGATCGAAGTTGGCCAGCTTGGGGCCGGGCTCGAAGACAACGGCGGAACTAAGCGGATATTCGAGGGTGCGCTCTATCCGGTCATACAGTGCCAGCCGGAACTTGTCGCTTTCGTAGCCTGCGCGAGCTTGGCTGCGCCATGCGAGGTATTTGCCGTCGGGCGAATACGCAGGAGAGAAATTGCCGCCTGCTGAGGTGCTGATTTTTTTGGGCTTCGCGGATGGGTTCGTCAGGTCGAGGATGTAGATTTGCGCGCTGGTGGACGTAGCGGGGACTTCGTCGGGGTTTTCGGTGAAGGCCAGTTCCTTGGAGTCGGGCGAAATGGCGAAGCCGCCGTCGCCGCCTAACGAAAACGGTGGTACGTCGTGGGTATCGTTGGGCGTGAGGTCGCGGATTTGGCCGTTATCTATGGATAGCTCAAAGAGGTGGCTGCGCTTTTCACCGGTGAAGTGGTTCCAGTGACGGTAGAGGAGCTCAGTGAAGATTTGCGCTTTGACTTTGCTGTCGGCTGCTGCTTTGTCTTTCGCAGAGTTACAACTATCGCCCGCGCCGCCATCCGCAGGACTGATCGCCGGGCAATCCGGATAGACGGAAGAAGTGAAGACAATGAATTTCCCGTCAGGCGACCAGCGTGCGTTGTCGGCTTCGGTGGGGATTTTCGTCAGCTGCTTTGCGTTCGATGCGGCTCCGGTGGCGGGGTCGAACGTGGCTTGCCAGATTTGTTGTGATCCGCCGCGCGAGCTTTCGAAGAGAATCTGTTTTCCGTCTGAGGAAAACTGCAGGCCGGAGTCGCCGGGTTGGAGTTCGGTGAGCTTGGCTGCTTCGCCGCCGGAGATTTTCTGGAGATACCACTGCGAGGTGGATTTGTTGGCTTCGATGCTGACCGTCGAGACGGAGTAGGCGAGCCACACGCCATCAGGCGAGACGGCGGTTTCGCCGAGGCGCTTCATGGCCATCATGTCTTCAAAGGTCATGGGGCGCTTGGATTGGGCGGGAGCGAGAGCGGCTGCAGCGAGAACGAAGGCGAAGAGGAGGCTTTTCATAGGTTTTCCTTGCGACGAAGGGAAAGTTTACACCTGCGCGGCGAGGATGGCGTCGGTGATACGGGCGGCTTCTACGGCTGAGCGAACAGTGTGGGTGCGGAGAATGGATGCACCGTTGAGGATCGCTGCGGTGTGGGCGGCGATGGTTGCGGTTTCGCGCTGCGCGGGTGGGGCCGTTTCGCCGTTGTAGAGCGGCGCAAGCGTATGGCCGAGGAAGGATTTGCGGGAGAGGCCGGCGAGAAGCGGGCGGCCTAAATCGAGGAGTTGGGATTGCTGCGCAAGGAGAGCGTAGTTTTCGTCGAGGCGCTTGCCGAAACCGTAGCCGGGGTCTAAGACGATGGATTCGGGGGTGATGCCGGAGGTCTGGGCTAGAGAAAGAGATTCGGCCAGGCCGCTGCGGACTAAATTGAGAAGCGCGTTGGGGGCGAGTTGCAGTTGTGTGCGCCATTCACCGGGGAGTCCACGGGTGTGCATGAGGACTATGCCGCATTTGGCTTCGGCGCAGACGAGAGGCATAGCCGGGTCCCAGCTGAAGCCGCTTACGTCGTTGATGACTTCAGCTCCGACGCGGAGGGCGGCGCGGGCTGTGGTGGCTTTGTAGGTGTCGATGCTCAGGATGGTCTGCGGTGCGGCTTTGAGGATTCCTTCAATGACGGGGAGCAGACGGGATTGTTCTTCTTCGGCGGAGACGGTTGGGGACTCGGCTCCGGCTTGCGTGCCGGGCTTGGTGCTTTCGGCGCCGAGATCGAGAATATCGGCGCCTTCTTCTGTGAGTTTGAGCGCGTGGTCGATGGCTTGATTGGGAGAGAGGAACTGGCCGCCGTCGCTGAACGAGTCGGGTGTGATGTTGATAACGCCCATGATGAGGGTACGGGTGCCGAGTGAGAGACGGCGCGTGCGGAGTTGCCATTCGGTGATGGGGCGGGAGAGACTCACTCTTCGATTGTATGAGTGTGTTCTTGTACACTCCGGCCATGCAGATTGTTCACGGTTTGGTTATAGGCGCGCTGGCGGTGTGTGCAGCTCACGGTGGAAGTGCGCAGGCGTTGAAGCCAGCGTTTGGCGGGCCGGCGGCTGCGCATGTGGATGCAGTGCTGGCCTCTCGGATTGATGCGATTCTTGCGGACCCGGTGGTGAGCCATGCTTCGTTTGGGATTTCTGTCACGACGCTGGAGGGGACGGAGCTTTACGGGTTGAATGAGGGGCGGTTATTTATTCCGGCTTCGAATACGAAGCTGGCGACTACCGCCGCTGTTGCCGCGCTTTTACCAACGGACAAGCTGACCTGGACTACGCAGGTTGTTGCGACAGGGCCGATTGATGCGGCGGGTGTGCTGCATGGGGATCTGGTGATCCTGGGCGCAGGCGATCCTACATTCAGTTCGCGGAAATATCCATTTGAGCCACCGCCGCAGACTCCGCCGACGGTTGCGGAGCCGAAGCCTCCAGTGACGCTCCCGTTGGATGACCTGGCGGCGCAGGTGACGAAGGCCGGCGTGAAGTCGGTTACTGGAAAAGTGATTGGCGACGACAGCTTTTTTACGCATGAGAACTGGGGTTCGGGGTGGAGCTGGGACGACCTGGTGTGGAGCTATGGGGCTCCGGTTTCAGCGCTGAGCTTTAACGAGAACACGATTGAGCTTTCACTAGCCCCGAATGCCGGGTCGCGGGTGCCTTCGGTGGTTTGGAGCCTTGGCGTGGCTTATTACGCGCTATTGCCGGGAATTACCGTGGCGGCAGAGGGTGAGGCCGCACATCCAGGATTGGATTTGCCGCCAGGGAGCCGCGTGATTCGCAGCTTTGGAACGATTGGGGCGAAGGGCTTTCGCAGCGATATTGCCGTGGATGATCCGGCCGAGTTTACAGCGAGGACCCTCGTGGCGTCGCTGAAGGAACAGGGGATCACTGTTGCGGGCGGCTCGGCGGTGGTGCACCAGGAGTCTGTGGATACGGAGAGTTTCTCGAAGGAGCGCGCGGAGGCGCTGGTGCTGAGCGCGAAGCCAGAACTGGCGACGATTGCGGCCCCGGCGGCAGGGCGCAGGGTGCTGGCTACGCGGGTCTCTGTGCCGGTGATCCAGGACATCGTGATGACGAATAAGCACAGCGAGAACCTGCATGCGGAGCTGATGCTGCGGCTACTGGGGAAGGAGTTTGGCGGCGAAGGTAGTTTTGCGCAGGGCGCTCGCGTGGTGCGACAGTTTTTGGAGAATGCCGGCGTGGATACGAATGACTTCTTTCTCTATGACGGCAGCGGGATGAGTAATGATGACAGGATTGCTCCGCGAGCGGTGACGCGGCTGCTGGCATATGCGGCGGGGCAGCCGTGGGGTGCGGAGTGGAGGTCGTCGCTTCCAATTGGTGGTGTGGATGGGACGATCAGCGGGCGGTTTCGGAATTCGCCGGTGAAGGGAAGAGTGAGGGCGAAGACGGGGACGCTGAGCGAGACAAATGCGTTGTCGGGATATATCGCAGCGGATTCGGGGAAGACGATTGTGTTTTCGATCCTGGTGAATGGGCACAGGCCGGGGAGCAATGCGGAGGTGCAGGCGATGGACCGGATTGTGGAAGCAATTGCGGCATCCGAGTAGACCACCCTTTATCATCGATACAGAGATGCAAGTGCGATTGATTGCTGGTTCTTTAGCTTGTGCTGCGGCGCTGATAGCTACAGCGGGATGCCGTTCGTTGCCTGCTTCCAAGCCCTCGTCGGAGTGGACTCCGGAAGAGGCGCGGGGAGCGCAGGTGTTTCAGGCGAGCTGCGCGAAGTGCCATAACGCGACGACTACGCTGGGTAAGCAGGGGCCAGGACTGCAGGCGATTACCAAGGTGAAGGCGATGCCGAGCGGCGCGCCGCCTACGGATGAGCGGCTGGCAGCTACGATTCTGCATGGGCGCGGGATGATGCCGGCTACGCAGCTTACCGATGCTCAGCTCAGCGATCTGCTGGCTTATATTCATTCGCTATGACAGGGACTCCACGAAAACGCGAAATGCCGCTGCCCGGTGTGGCGGCGATTGCGCTTTACCTGCTGCTGATTGCGGGGATCATTATTCTCGGCGTGGTAGGCGGCGGGCATTATCCGTGGGCTTATCTTTTCTTTTCGGTGATGTTTGTCGCGGCGAGCGCGGGACTGATCGCGTCGTTTCGCTGGGCGTGGGCGCTGGCGCTGGCAGCGGTGTTTCTGCTGATGGGGTATAACTTCTGGATTTTCTCTATGCAGCATGAGGCTCCGGCGGTGGTACAGGGATTGTTGAACCTTGTGTTCTTTCTCTACCTGGTGCGGCCGGAAGTTCGCATGAAGATGAAGTGAAGCCCGGCGAAAAAGCTCTTTAGCAGGACGGGCGGCGAGTGATAGGCTCGGCGCATGTCTCTCCTGATGCGAAAATCTCTTGCCTGCGTTGCCGTGTGTTCGGTTGCGTTTCTTCTTGCCTTGGCCCAGGGTGCGCCAGCCCAGACTGTGCCACAAAAACGTGACATTACGCTGGATGATCTGGGGAGGCTGGAGCGCGTTGGCGCACCGGCGATTTCGCCTGACGGCGAGTGGGTTCTCTACTCGGTAAGCAAGACCGATTTCAAAGAAGACAAGAGTGAGAGCCATCTCTGGATGGTGAAGTGGGATGGCTCAGAGCGGCTGCAGATTACCTTTGGCAAGGAGGGCGCGAGCGCGGCAAAGTTTTCGCCGGACGGGAAGTACATCAGCTTTTTGTCGTCGCGGCCCGGTTCCACATCCAGTTCTGCAAAGGGCAATCAGGTCTGGATAATGGACCGGCGCGGAGGCGAGCCGCAGCAGCTGACCGCGATCACGGACAAAGAGCTTTCAGGTTATGTGTGGTCGCCGGACTCGAAGAAGTTGTTGCTGACTCTTGCCCCAAAGAGCGAGCCGGATGCAGAAGAGGGTAAGCCCGCCAAGCCGCAGCCGATTGTGGTTGACCGCTACCACTTTAAGGAAGATGTGGAGGGGTACATTCACGATGATGCGTGGGAACAGCTTTATCTCTACGACATTGCTACAAAGAAAGTGGAGAAGCTCACGTCCGACAAGAACGTGAATGAGCAGGGCGCGGTGTGGTCGCCGGATGGAAAGTGGATTGCCTTTGTGAGCAATCATGATGCAGATCCGGACCGCAGCAACAATACCGATGTTTTTGTTGTGGAGCAGAAGGCTGGGGCAACGGCGAAGAAGCTGACCGAGTGGAAGGGGCCGGATGGCGGGCGGCTGGCATGGTCACCGGATTCGAAGTCAATTGCGTTTCAGGAAGGCGCGGAATTAAAGCTGCTGGAGTACTCTCAGTCGAAGCCGGCGGTGGTCACGCTGGATGGAAAGGTAAGTTATCCGGCGGCGAAGCTGGACCGTGCGGTGAGCCAGCCGCGGTTTCTGGCAGATGGTTCGTTGAGCTATCTGGTGGGGGATGACCGCTATGAGTATCCGATGCAGGTGGAACTGAATGGGCCGGGAGCGAAGAAGCTGCTGAATCCGGATTTCGCCATGAAGGGTGTGGTGCAGTCGTGGGAGACGGTCGGCGGGCATACGGTAGTGGTGTACACGAGTGACACGAAGCCGCCGGAGCTGTATGCATTGGAAGATGGAAAGCTGCGGCCGCTTACGCATAATAACGATGCGCTGATGGCGGAGTTGAATCTTGTTACGACGGACAATGTGGAGTTTACGGCTTCAGATGGCAATGAGGCGCATGGGCTGTTGACAAAGCCTGCGGGCTTTCAAGCAGGAATGCCGGTGCCGATGATTTTATTTATCCATGGTGGGCCGAATGGGCAGGATGGGCACAGTTTTGATTTCCAACGGCAGTGGCTGGCGACAAAGGGGTATGCCGAGCTGAATGTGAATTACCGCGGATCGAGCGGACGCGGGCAGGCTTACTCGAGTGCGATTGCCGGCGACTGGGGCGACAAGGAAGTGCTGGATATGAAGGCCGGCGTGGATAAGGCGATTGCGCTCGGCGTGGCGGACCCGAACAAGATGTGCGTTTCAGGGTGGAGCTATGGCGGCATTCTTACGGACTACATGATTGCGAGTGATTCGCGGTTTAAGTGCGCAATCAGCGGCGCGGGCACGGCGTTTGCGCTTTCGTTCTACGGTGTGGACCAGTACATTTTGCAGTACGACAACGAGATTGGTAAGCCTTGGGAAAATGTGCAGGCTTATCTCAAGCTGAGCTACCCGTTCCTGGAGGCGAACAAGCGGATTCATACGCCGACGATGTTCATGGGCGGGACTTCCGATATGAATGTTCCTCTGCTGGGCGGCGAGCAGATGTACCAGGCGCTGAAGTCGCTGGGCGTGCCGACGGAGCTGGTTGTTTATCCGGGTCAGTTTCATGGGTTCACAAAGCCAACGTTCATCAAAGATCGCTATGAGCGGTGGCTGGCGTGGTGGGATAAGTATTTGCAGCCGGAGAAGGCGAGCACGGCAGACAGGAAAAAGTAGCTGGAATGCGGCTGATTGTTTTGTATGGAATGCCGGCGGCAGGCAAGCTGACGGTTGCGCAGGAGCTGAAGGCGATTACAGGCCTGCCGTTGTTTCATAATCACCTGGTTGTGGATCTGCTGCTTTCAACCTTTGAGTTTGGCAGTGAGCCATTTGTGGCGTTGCGGGAAGAGATATGGCTCTCGTTTTTTCGCGAAGCTGCGCGGGCCAGGCTGCCGGGACTGATTTTTACTTTCGCGCCGGAGGCTACGGTGCGGGCGTCGTTTCTTCCTGCGTTGATGGAGACAGTGCAGGGAGAAGGCGGGACGGTGGAGTTTGTCGAGTTGATATGCCCGCTGGATGAGATTCGGCGGCGGATTGCGGAGCCTTCGCGGCGCGAGTTTGGGAAGCTGGCTTCCGTGGAAATGTTTGATGAGCTGCACGCGGCGCGGGTGTTTGATGCGTTGGAGATGCCTGCGCCGGTGATTACGGTGGATACGAGCAAATCCGCAGCGGCAGAGGCTGCACGGCGCATTGCAGATGCGCTTGGACTGGCTTGATGTGCGGCGCGGTTATTCGGTGAGTGAGAGGATGCCACGCCGGGCAGATGGATCTTCGTAGGAAGGCGCGCGTTCCGGCACAAACTGCATCACGATAGTGAGCGCGAGCGCGAGTGCTACGATGAGCAGGCCGATGGCGAGGAGCAATGCGCCTATCCAGACGGCGGTACCGATGACGGTCATGTCCATGTTGAATTTTGAACTATCCACTGGCCAGGAGAAGTTGAATCCCGTGGTGCCGGTGCAGTAGTGGAAGAGAGTCCATAATCCGCCGCTGATAAGGGCAACGGCGATAATCCATAAACGACCAACTGTATTTTTCATAAGCGTTCTCCCCTTGAGGAAGAGTGTCGTACGCGTTGAAAGATTCTATCACTCCATAAGAAGAAGATGCGTTGCGTGCGGTAAGGGTTGGAATGGGTTGTAGGGCGTTGGGATGGAAAGGCTTATCCAGAATTGGTGTGTTGGAGGTGTTACGTGAGGGATTGCGGGAAGCAGGTGTGTGCGGCACTGGTGTTGGTTGCGGCGGTTTCTTTCGCGGGAGCGCAGGCGGAGAAGTTCACGATTGAACAGGCGCTGAGCGCGCCTTTTACAACGGAGCTCGTGTCTGCGCCAGCGAAGGGACGCGTGGCGTGGGAGGCGAATACCGGCGGGCGGCGCAATCTTTGGGTTGCGGAGCCGAGTTCGGGTGATGGATATGTTTCGCGGCAGGTGACGCACTACACAGAAGACGATGGGCAGGAGCTGAGTACGCCGCAGTGGACGCCGGATGGCGCGGCACTGGTGTATGTACGTGGAGATTCAGTGCAGGGAGGCACGCATCCGGTGCCGAATCCGGCGTGGTTTGTGAAGGGCGCACTGCAGCAGGTGTGGGTGGTAAGCGCGGACGGCGGAGAGCCACGACTGTTGGGCGAGGGGCATAGTCCCGCAGTGTCGCCGGATGGCAAGACGGTGGCGTTTGTTGTGAAGGGGCAGGTGTGGACCGTTCGTCTGGATGACGTGAATGCGAAGCCAGAGCAACTGTTGCAGACGCGTGGTTCAGCGCGGGGATTGCACTGGTCGCCGGATGGAACGCGGCTGGCGTTTGTGAGCGATCGCGAGGACCACAACTTTATCGTGGTGTATTCGTTTGCGGGGAAGGCCGTGAGCTATGTGGATCCGTCGGTGGATCTGGATGAAGCGCCGGTGTGGTCACCGGATGGGGCGCAGATTGCATTTCTGCGGGTTCCGAGGGACAAGAATGCGCTGCTGTTTGTGCCGCACCGCACGGCGCTGCCGTGGTCGATTCGCGTGGCGGATGTGGCTACAGGGAAGTCGAAGGAGATTTTCCGTGCGGAGGAAGGCGTGGGCAGCGCGTTTCGCGGCACAGCTTCTGAAGAGTTGCTGCACTGGGTTGCGGGCAATCGTATTGTGTTTCCGTGGGAGCGGGATGGATGGCTGCATCTCTACTCCGTTGCGGTGACGGGCGGCGCGGCAACGTTGCTGACACCAGGTGCGTTTGAGGTGGAGCACGTTTCCCTGAGTGAAGACCGCAAGACGCTGGTGTTCGACTCGAATCAAGGAGACATTGACCGGCGGCATATCTGGAAGTTGAGTTTTGGCGGTGACACAGGTGCTCCGGTGGCTGTGACTTCGGGCGAGGAGATTGAGACGCAGCCTGTTGTTGCCAGCGATAACTCGACGGTGGCTGTGTTGCGCTCGGATGTGCATACGCCGATTCGCGCAGCGGTGGTGAGTGGCGGCAAGCTCGTCGATCTTGCTCCGCAGGCGATTCCGGCGGATTTTCCGGGAGCGCAGTTTGTTACGCCGCAGCAGGTGATTTTTTCCGCAGCAGATGGGATGCAGATTCATGGGCAGTTGTTTTTGCCGAAGGATTTAAAGCCCGGCGAGCGGCGGCCAGCAGCGGTGTTTTTTCATGGTGGCAGCCAACGACAGATGCTGCTGGGCTGGCATTACATGGAGTACTACTCGAATGCGTATGCGATGAACCAGTACCTTGCCAGCCGAGGCTACGTGGTGCTGAGCGTGAATTACCGCAGCGGCATTGGGTATGGGTTGAATTTTCGCGAGGCGCTGAATTATGGCGCGTCAGGAGCAAGCGAGTTTAACGATGTGATGGGCGCGGGTGTATATCTGCGCAGCCGACCGGATGTAGACCCGGCGCGGATTGCATCGTGGGGTGGGAGTTATGGCGGGTACCTGACCGCGTTGGCACTATCGCGGGCTTCTGATTTGTTTGCAGCAGGTGTAGATATGCACGGCGTGCATGACTGGAACCTGGAAATGCCTACGTTCTCGCCGAACTATGACCCGAAGGAACAGAAGGAGATTGCGCGCGTGGCGTTTGAGGCTTCGCCGATGTCGTCTGTGAAGACATGGCGGTCGCCGGTCCTGCTGATTCATGGCGATGATGACCGCAATGTGCCGTTTGCCGAAACGGTGCAGTTGGTGGAGGCGTTGCGCAAGCAGAAAGTCGATTTTGAGGAATTGATCTTCCCCGATGAGATTCATGATTTTCTGCTGCGGCGCGATTGGGTGAATGCGTACAAGGCGAGTGCGGATTTCCTGGGAAGAAAGTTGAAAACGGGAAGCGCCGGTCAATGAGGAATGAGGATTGACCGGCGTTTGTGTCCTTTTGCTGCATGAATTTTAGAGCAGCATCTTGTTGGGCTTGCCCTGCTGTGCGTTGTAGGTGCCGGGGCGGCCCACGCTGACGTAGGTGAAGCCGTGGTCAGCCATCTCTTCGGGCTTATAGAGGTTGCGGCCGTCGATGATGATGGGGAAGCGCAGCGCGCGGTTGAGCCGCGGCAGGTCGAGGTTGGCGAATTCCTTCCAATCGGTCAGGATGAGAAGGGTGTCGGCGTCCGTTGCTGCTTCGTAGATGCCCGTGGCATATTGCAGCTTGTCTGACGGCGGCAGGATAGACTTGGTGCGCTCCATGGCGGCCGGGTCATATGCGGTGACGTTGGCGCCGGCTTCGATGAGGCGCTGGATGATGTCGATGGCGGGGGATTCGCGGATATCGTCCGTGCCGCCCTTGAAGGCGAGGCCAAGTGCGGCGATGCGCTTGCCGCGAAGTGTCCAGAGCGCGGCGCGCACCTTGTTGAAGAAGACGTCGCGCTGCATGTCGTTGATGCGGCGGACTTCTTCCAGCAATTCAAAGTTGAGACCCTGCTGCTGTGCTACGTAGTGGAAGGCCGCGACATCCTTGGGGAAGCAGGAACCGCCGTAGCCGAGGCCGGCCTTGAGAAACTTGGGTCCGATGCGAGCGTCGAGGCCGATGCCAGCGGCGATGTCTTCAATATCGGCATCCACGCTTTCCGCGAGATTGGCGACGGCGTTGATGAAGGAAATCTTCAGCGCGAGGAAAGCGTTGGAGGCGTGCTTGATAATCTCCGAGCTTTGCGGCGAGGTGATGAGGATGCGGGCCGGCTCGGTGGCGCTGCAGATGCCGGGAAGAGCGCCGTCAACTTCGTAATACGTGCCGGTGGTGAGCGGTGCGTAGATACGCTTGAGCAGTTCGGCAGCGCGCTCTGTGCCTGCGCCGACAACGATGCGGTCGGGGTGCAGGAAGTCAGGGATGGCGGTGCCTTCGCGGAGGAACTCGGGATTGGAGACTACATCAAAGAGTGCGGGGTCAATGCCGTGGCGATGGAGCACGCGGCGAATCCACTCGTTGGTATAGACGGGCACGGTGCTTTTTTCGACGATGACTTTGTACTCGGTGATGCCACGCGCGATTTCTGTGACGACCGCTTCCACGTAAGAGAGATCAGCGGCGCCGGTGTCGCCCTGAGGCGTGCCGACAGCGATGAAGATGGCTTCACATTTTTCGACGGCGCCGGCGAGGTCCGTGGTGAATTCAACACCGCGGCCGAGATGCTTGCCAAGAAGCTCGGGCAGGTGGTCTTCATAGATGGGCACTCCACCGGAGCGCAGCAGATCTACTTTGGCCTTGTCATTGTCGACGCAGGTTACCTGGTGGCCCATTTCCGCGAAGCAGACGGCCGCAACGAGGCCAACATATCCTGAACCGATAACGCAGATATTGACGGGCTGTGACATATCAAGAAGTCTCCAGGTGGTGCCATTCCAGGATGCGATTGCCGTAATCGAATAGAATTACGAAGTGAGGAGAGCGGCAGTGTGCGCCCTGCTTCTCTTAACTGTAAGGTATCTATTAGAAGCCGGTTACGTCTATCTAACATTGCTGGAATACCGGTTGAAAACCTTAAGCCTTTATTAATGTAAGCACTCCGAGCCGCTTTGAATCGGCCTGCAACATGGGCTCGGGCTAAAAAATTGCCTTATTAGGAATGGTAGAGTGAGAAATATGAAGACGAGACCTGTCGTAGCGTGTAAGCTGCGTGTTCTTTCCGCATGGATCGTTCTTACAACAGGAGCCGCGGCGGGTTGGGGCTTCTCAGGGCCTGAAGGCGCGCCGGGTGGCCAACAGAGTGGCGGGGCGTCTCCTGCGGCGCGGTGCAACCTGTCGTCGATGGGGTCTCCCTATATTCCGGTGGACAGCTGGATTTACCCCGCAGTGTACCGGCTCTATTCGCTGGGCTTTGTCGATACGGTGTATCTCGGGATGCGGCCGTGGACGCGCAACAGCGTGATCCACATGATGGAAGAGGTTGAGCCGCGCATTGAAGATGACCAGGACAGCGCGGAAGGGCAGCAGGCATCGGATATTTATGACTCGCTGATGCATGAGTTGCGCAATGACATGGAAGGCCCGTGCAGGGTATATCGCGGACAGGCGCGGCTGGAGTCAGCGTACACAGTGATGCGTGGCATCAGCGGCACGCCGCTGCATGACAGCTTTCACCTGGGCCAAACGATTGTGAATGATTACGGGCGCCCGTATGAAGGTGGTTTCAATAATTACACGGGCGCGAGTGGGTATGCGACTGCCGGGCGTTTTTCGTTTTATGCGCGTGGGGAGTTTCAGCGAGCGCCTTCCGACACCGGCTACTCGCTGGGGCTTGCCCAGGATCTGGGCTTGATCGATCAGACCTACGGCATCAATGGCGATACTATCTACTACAATCAGGCGACAATTCCGCTGGGGCCGATTGATTCGACGACAAGAGGTCGCGTACTCGAGGCGATTATCTCGGCGAATGTAGCCAATCATGAGATTTCGTTTGGCAAGCAGGACCAATGGCAGAGCCCGGCGCAGGGCGGTGCGATGGGCTACTCGAATAATGCCGAGAATATCTATGCGCTTCAAATCAACCGCGTGGAGCCGCTGCACATTCCCTTGCTTTCCCGGATAACCGGGCCGTTCCGCTACAACTTCATGGTGGGTGAGCTGCAGGGGCACACATTAATTCCCAATCCGGAGTACACAGGGCCGAATCAGAATCCACCGCAGGCGAATGTGCTCAATCCCGGTAATCCATGGGTGCATGTGGAAAAGGTCAGCTTCCGCCCGACTCAGGATATGGAAATAGGCTTTGCGCGTACGGTGATCTGGGGCGGCCAGGGGCACGAGCCGATTACGTTGCACACTTTTCTGAAGAGCTTTTTCAGTTTTGCCAATGTGGGCGCGGCTGAGAAGTTTGGACGTACCGATCCTGGTGCGCGCTTTGGTCAATTTGATTTTTCGTACAGGCTGCCGTGGATGCAGAAGTGGCTGACGTTCTACACAGACTCCGAGGTGCATGACGATATCACGGCGTTATCCGCGCCGCGGCGTGCGGCGTGGAGACCGGGGCTCTATCTGTCCCACGTTCCGGGTGCGCCGCGACTGGATTTGCGCGTAGAGGGTGCGATGACGGACACAGATCAATCGCGCAGTGTTCGCGGCTCGTTTATGTACTGGGAAACAATACAGAAGCAGGGCTACACGAACAATGGCCAGCTCTTTGGCGATTGGATGGGACGTGAGGGCAAGGGTGGACAGGCGTGGCTGACGTATCACCTGAGTGGCAATGAGTGGGTGCAGGTGAATTATCGCCGGCAAAAGAATGCGAAGGACTTTATTGCAAGTCCGACGGCAGAGTATGGTACGACGCTGGATGATGTGGGTGTGCAGGCAGTGAAGCGCATTGGCAAGGACTTTGAGGTAAACGGCAACTTTACTCTGGAGCACTACAAAGCGCCGATTTATTTGCCGGGGCAGCAGACGGTGACGACTACGAGCATTCAGTTGACGTGGCTGCCGGGCCGTAAGGTTAGTTTCTAAAATGCCAGCTTCTAGCGCCGGTGGAATTAGAGCAGCAGTATAATCGGCGCATGGCAGAGACAGCGCTGAATCCCGGATTGGAGCTTGCGGCGGAAAAACTGCAGGCACTCGAAGAGAAGCTGCGTGCGCTGGGCCCCGTGATGGTGGCCTATTCAGGTGGTGTGGACTCTGCCTTTCTTGCTGCCACTGCGTATCGCGTGCTGGGCGGGAAGATGCTGGCAGTGCTGGCGGATTCGCCAAGCTTGGCACGGCGAGACCTGGAGCAGGCAGTGGCCTTTGCGCAGACGGTCGGGATGCCGCTCAAGATCATTCAGACAGAAGAGTTGGAGAAACCGGAGTATCAGCGCAATGATGCAAACCGGTGCTTTCATTGCAAGACGGAGTTGTTTGTCGGCATGGAGGCGCTGGGGCGTGAGCTGGCTTTCAGCAATATTGCTTACGGCATGAATGCGGACGATACCCGGGATTTTCGCCCCGGGCAGCGTGCTGCGCAGGAGCATGCGGTGCTCGCTCCGCTGGCAGATGCGAGTTTGAGCAAAGTGGAAGTGCGTGCGCTGGCTAAGGCTGCGGGTTATTCGCTTTGGGACCGGCCGGCTGCGCCGTGTCTGTCGTCGCGCGTGGAATACGGGCGAGCGGTGACGCGCGAGGTGCTGGAGCAAGTGGAGCGAGGCGAGGAAGCGATGCGCGCGCTGGGCTTCCGTGAATTTCGCGTAAGGCACCATGGGCCGCTGGCCCGCGTGGAGATTGCACGGACAGAGATGCCGCACGCGCTGGATATGGCAGTGCTGGATAAGATTACGGCGGAATTGCGTGCGGTGGGCTTTCAGTATGTGGCGCTCGATGCGGCTGGGTTTCGTTCAGGGTCGATGAATGCCATTCTGCCTGCGGATGTGCTGCTGCGACGTGGTGCTTAAAGCAGCGCGCCTGCTGCTTCCGATAAAATCACAAAGCGATGCGAATTGGATACCTGGAGTGCTTCTCCGGCATTAGCGGAGATATGTTTCTTGGCGCGCTGGTAGATGCGGGCGTGCCGCCTGAGCATCTTGCGGATGTGGTGGCCTCACTGAAGGTGGGCGCGCGGCTTGAGGCTCGCAAGGTGATGCGGGCCGGGATCGCGGCCACCAAAGTGGATGTGATCACGGAGGATGCTGGACATTCTCACGAACATTCGCGTGACTATGAACACGATCATGGGTACGAGCACTCTCATGAACATTCTCATTCCCACTCGCAGGATGAGGGGCTTGCGCATAAGCACTCTCACTCGCATAGCCACGAGCATTCGCATCCGCATGAACATGAGCACAGCCATTCTCATGAGCACACGCACGAACACTCACACTCGCATGAGCACAGGGCGCTTTCGACGATTCTAGGAATCTTGAAAGCTGCGCCACTTGCGGAGGGTGTGAAGGAGCGCGCGATGCGCGGCTTTACGATGCTGGGTGAAGCTGAGGCGGCGATTCACCAGATTCCGGTGGAGAAGGTTCACTTTCATGAAGTAGGTGCGGTAGACACCATCGTTGATATTGTTTGTGCGGCAGCTGGCTCAGCATGGCTCGGTGTGGATAAGTGGATTGCGACACCTTTGAATGTAGGCAGCGGTACGGTGCAGTGCGCGCATGGCACACTGCCTGTACCTGCTCCGGCGACGCTGAAGTTGCTGGGCGATGCGCCGGTGTATGCAGCCGGGCCTGCGATGGAACGCGTGACACCGACGGGCGCGACGATTCTGCGCATGCTTGATGTGGAATATGCAACACTGCCTGCGGTTCGTGTCTCTGCAACTGGTTATGGAGCGGGCGGGCGTGACACCGCGGGGGAACCGAATGTTCTGCGCGTGCTGGTTGGTGAGAGTGCAGATGCAGAAAAAGGCGCAGAGCCGATTGCGATTCTTGAAACGGTGATTGATGATTCGACGCCGCAGTTGCTGGCGTATGTGAGTGAGCTGTTGCTGGCGGCGGGCGCGTGGGATGTCTACCGAGTGCCAGTGCAGATGAAGAAGGGACGCACGGGCGTGCAATTGACGGTGCTGTCGAAGCCGGAACTGCTTGCGGAGCTGCGCGAAATTCTGTTTCGTGAGACGACGACGATTGGCGCGCATTGGCGGATTGAAAACAAGATGGCGCTGGAGCGCGAGTTTGCCGAGGTTTTTACGCAGTGGGGCAAAGTACGCATGAAGGTGGCGCGGCTTGCTACAGGAGAAGTGGTAAATGCAGCGCCAGAGTATGAAGAGTGCCGCCGTGTGGCGGAGGTGCACAAGGTTCCGCTCAAGAAAGTGATGGAAGAAGCGGTGAGGCTCTATGCAACGGAGAGCGATGCTGCGAAGCTGATGGGTAAACAGTACTCGAGGAAGAGCTGATGGATCGCGTGCAGATGGAAGAGCTGCTGAAGGAAGTAAGCGAAGGCCGCACGGATGTTGCGGCGGCTCTGGAGCAGCTGCGGAATCTTCCGTTTGAAGATATTGGTTTTGCGAAGGTGGACCATCACCGTCAGTTGCGGACGGGGATGCCTGAGGTGATTTTTTCGCAGGGCAAGACGGATGCGCAGGTGGCGACGATTTTTGCGCGGATGGTGGCAGGCGGCGGAAATGTGTTGGCTACGCGGGCTTCGCGGTCATGCTTTGAGGCGGTTGCTGCTGTTGTACCGCGTGCGGAGTATCACGAGACGGCGCGGTGCATTACGCTCAAGCAGAGTGATGCGATTGCAGGTAAGGGAACGATTGCCGTAGTGTGTGCGGGCACCAGTGATTTGCCAGTTGCCGAAGAGGCTTACATTACGGCGCAGCTTATGGGCAATGACGTGGAGTTGATCGCGGATGTGGGCGTGGCGGGGATTCACCGGCTGCTGGCGCAGCGTGAATCATTGCAGACGGCGCGGGTACTGATTGTTTGCGCGGGGATGGAAGGCGCGCTGCCGACGGTTGTGGGCGGCATGGTGAATGCGCCGGTGATTGCGGTGCCGACGAGTGTGGGCTATGGAGCTTCATTTGGTGGCGTGGCTGCACTCTTGGGGATGCTGAATACCTGCTCCCCGAATGTTTCGGTAGTGAATATCGACAACGGCTTCGGCGCTGCTTCGATTGCCACCTTGATAAATCGGCTGTGATGCGGAAGGCAGATGGAAACCTGGGACAGCACTCCCTCCAGCTAACTGAAAATAAACTCCAAATCTGTGGAAAAACTTTGCGGTGAATTACCCTCGTTTATGCCACACTAAAAATAAGCAAAAGAAACGGCCCGATTCCTTGGGAATCGGGCCGTTCTGTTTTTACCCCA